>FWPV01000495.1_pt1 | contig 124164 bp, 92 predicted proteins | sample 2228371 | NCBI WGS metagenome assembly FWPV01 (sample SAMEA103939776, study PRJEB20133) | metagenome | reverse complement strand
TGATCGGTGTTATTCCTGGAGCTACCGGCGTCGGATTTAGTCTCAGCCGGGCCGTAGAAAAAGCTGCTGGCAAAATGGCCAGGAGAGCTCTGGAAGTTCTGTCCGACTGGTTGAATCTGTCTGCTGATACCCGCGGATAAAACTTAAGATGCCGGCACCCGGCAAAACAAAACATTTGCTTAAGCGCCAGGCGAAGTGGAAAAATTAAAAAGACAGGAGACATCGCCCGGAAACCTAAAATCGAACAGATTCAAAGCGATATCACAGACGACATGATGAAAAGAGAGAATATAAAAAAATAAAAGGTGAATCGAAATCTCAAGACTGCGGGCAAACCGTGACCGGCAATATCCGAATGCCAGGAAAAGAAATGAAAATCTCACGTGAAAACTGCAGAAATACAAACAGCCGAAAAAGGTATTGTTATTAATGGAATAAAACAAAAGGTAAAGCGATGAAAGAGTCTAAGGATAAAATTATCAGATTGATTGACCTGGGCCCGGTGCCGGCGGTCAGGTCGCAAACCTGCTACCACGCGGTCGGTTATGCTTTTATTCCTGATACACCGGATACCATTATTCTGGTCAGCCCGGCCTCCCCTTACGTCTGCGTGGGTTTTCACCAGGAAGTCGAGCGGGAGGTCGACCTCGAATACTGCCGGCAGGCCGGTCTTCCCGTTTACCGCCGGGAGGTGGGAGGCGGAGCGGTCTATCTCGACCGCCACCAGCTTTTTGTCCAGTGGATCTTCCACCCGGAAAGCCTGCCCGAAACGCTTGAGGATAAATTCCGTTTTTATATCGAGCCGATTATCCGCACTTACCGGGAGCTCGGTATTGAGGCTTCCTATCGGCCGGTAAACGATATTCACGTGGCCGGCAGAAAAATAGGCGGCACCGGCGCCGCCAGAATAGGTCAGGCGGAAATTCTGGTCGGAAGCTTCATGTTTGATTTCGACCGAAAAACCATGTCCCGGGTCTTAAAGGTTTCTTCCGAGAAAATGCGGGACAAGGTTTTTCAGAGCCTTGAGCAGTATATGATTACGATGAAAGACCTCCTGCCCGAACTCCCGGAAAGAGAAAGGGTAAAACAGATTTACCTCGAACAGACAGCCCGTCTGCTCGGGACGGAAATCAGGCAAGGAGCAATGAGCCCGGCCGAGCTCAGTGAAGCCGAACGGCTCGACTGTCTTTTCCAGAGCCCCGAATGGATCTTTCAGAAAGGCACCCTGCTTCGCCCGGGAATAAGAATTCACGAGGACATTCAGGTCCGGGAAGTGGAACACAAGGCACCGGGCGGCCTGATCAGAATAACCGCCAGGATAAAAAACGAGAATAACCGCGTGATTATCGATTCACTCTGGATTTCGGGAGATTTTACCGTGATTCCCAAAGAAGGGGTAGGCATCATGGAAAAAACCCTCGGTGGAGTTGAGTTGAGCAACCCGGCTGTCTTTGAAAGAATAGAAAAGGTCCTACGGGAAGGACATCTGGAATCGCCGGGGCTTTCTGCGGATGGCTGGACAGCGGCCGTTATGAAGCTCGCTTCTTCTTAAGCAGCATTCCTCTTGACCGGTCTGGCGGCGGGAATGGTTAAACCCTCTATTGTGAATTCCGAAAAGTAAGGGTAAAATATCTTAATTATAAGAGGAGGTTGATATGATCACCAAAAAGATGGAAGAAGCCATAAACAAACAGATCAACGAAGAGCTTTATTCTGCCTATCTTTATCTGTCGATGGCCGCTTATTTCGCCGAACAGAACCTGATGGGTTTTCATCACTGGCTTTTTGTCCAGTACCACGAGGAAACGGCCCACGCCGAAAAATTCTACAGGTATCTGATTGAACGCGGCGGCCAGGTTAAACTTCAGGCCATCAAAGAGCCAGAGCGCAGCTGGAAGAACCCGCGCGAAGCCTTCGAAGCCGTCCTCAATCACGAGCGCCACATCACCGGCCGGATCAACGAGCTGGTGGACCTGGCTGAGTCCGAAAAGGACAGGGCCAGTTTTGCCATGCTGCAGTGGTTTGTCAACGAACAGGTGGAAGAAGAAGCCAACGCTCAGGAAATCGTGGCTAAGCTGGAAATGGTCGGCGACCACAAACAGGGCTTGCTGATGATCGACCGGGCGCTCGCCGAAAGAAAAAAGGGCTGAAATAGAATAAGGGGAGACAGACTACCGTCTCCCCTTCTTATTTTTTTGCCTGCCGGCCTGAATCAAATAACTTATTCTCTCGGAATTTAGGAAGAAGCGAGGAGAAGAGTTTTTCGCTTTTTTCTCAGTTTCATTTCTTTTTCAATATTATCTGCTGTTCATCCCGACCCTGAACATAATCAAAAAAATCTTTCAGGTGGATGTAATCCTCGACCGGAAAGACGTTTTTCTTGATGGTCACCCGCCTTTCTACCTTCAGCTGACCCGATGCTTCCTGGCCGCAGGCCAGAACAAATCCGGATCTTTCTGAATCTCTTCTGCCGGCCTGGGGAATCGCCTCAACCTCATAGCCTTCGGGCAGGCCGATTATTATCTCATCAATTTGAGTGAAAGGATAATTGAAATAGATTGGATATTTCCGGAAAGCAGACCGGAAGGGATACTGACCTGGATTGGTCAGAGCATTAACCGGAAGGAGCAGCCTGTCTCCAGCCTGATGAACCACTCCTGAAATCGTAACTTCATATTCAACTATCAGTTCGGTCGTCCTGTCTTTTAGACCTGTCAGATTTTTCAGGGTGACCCTGCTTCCAGGAGGAAGTTTTTTCCGAAGTTCCTCCTCCAGGATTTCTCTGACTTTTATTTCATCCTTCTCCCTGTTTTCAAATTTTCTGGAAACAGCTTCCTGTCCGGTATATTCAACCCGGATTGTGCCGGCAAGATTTCCCTGATCATCCGGGCGCAGCCTGGCCAGCTGGCGGAGAGTTGATTCATCGGCCGAGGTCGAGGGGCTGGTGAAAAATTTCAGCTGGTCATTCTCAAATACCAGGGCAGCGGTGCCGGTCTTCGTCCAGTAGACGACCCCGTAGGGACAATCAGGTTGACCGGGATCAAAAGATTTAAAGCGATTGCCCACTCTGACCATGACAATTTCCGAATCAAACTGCCCGTAAAACAGGGGAAGTTTGGGATTAAAGAGCTTATCGTCTCTGGCCACCACCCTCACCAGATAAGTTTCAAAGCCGGCTGTCCGAGCCAGGGCGGCAAAGGTTTTGGCAATCTGGTTCTTGTACCCGTATTTGCTTTTCAGGACTTCAACCGCATTCTTTGGGGTGACAATTTTCTTCCAATCTTTCTCCGACATTTCCCCGGCGTAATGGAGGTTTTTTATGCTCTGAAGGCTATCATAAATTTTTTTCAGTTTAACTTCCGGGTCAGTTTCCCCGCCGACCAGCGACTGGATTTGTTTCTTCAGGACTTTGTCCGGGCTCATAAATTCTTCGTATTCCTTCTTCCAGCCCCCGGCCGCTTTTTCCCAGTAAGCTTGATCGCTCTGAATTGAAGGATCGACAAAATACACCTTGAAGTTCATCTTCAGGCTGCTTTCCGGGGGCATGAACTCTTCTCGGTCAAAAGGCGGTATATGATTCAGCTCCAGTTCCAGACCTTTTTCATCTATTATCGGTTTCACTTCCTCCAGCCTGCTGGCTACCCAGGCCAGGTTGTACTTATCCTTCCTGGCCACTCCGACAAAGCCTGAGGGCACAAATTTGTACCTGGCTCTGCGGATATAAATTGGCTCCTGGAGATCCCAGCTCACTCCCGGAGAAGAATAGAGGTCAGATAATTCTCGGTTGAGCAGTAAAAGACTCATCCTTATGATAATCAGATTATCAAGTATTGTAAAAATTGAAACATCTTTTCTGGGCACAATTTTATATTCATACTCAATGATCTGCCCGGGGGTAACGTCCGGAACGGCCAGGGTTTTGACCCGGTACTCGAACGGCCCCAGTTTGGAGGCGATTTTTTCCATTATTTCTGCCTTCACTTCGCGACTCTTTCCATCCGGCTCATACACTTTGATCTTTATATCTTTTACCTCGTCCATCAGCGAGTAATATGGAATTTCAACGTTAGCATAATCCCTTCCCGCCGGCGTCAGAATTTTAATTCTCTTGAAGACCTGAAGCTCCCCTTCCTCCCGGTCATCAATCAGCTCATAAAAAAGGCAGACGGCCGGAGCTCCTGGCAATTCCGGCAGGTCGGTCATCTTCAGATCTTCCGCCGTCACCGGCGGTCTGGGCTTCGCCCCAACCCGCGTTTGAGCTGGAAGGGAACAATCCAGCAGGCAGGCCAGCAGAAATGCGGGTAGAAATCTTTTCAGGAGAAAAAGCCAGAATTTATTCCGGTATTCAGGTCTGCCAATCCCCATCTCTTACTCCCTCAATCCGATTTATTTATTTTCTTAAGAAGCAATCGGCGACGTTCTTCTCCCGAAATCAACCTGAAAATCTCAACTGCTTCATTAAATCTTTCCGGCGGCAGATAATCTTCCTTGATCGCGAACTGCCTGGTCAATTTAAGAATGCCTCCTTCCAGTTCGAGATAACTGCGGTATTCGGCAAAGCCGTTGCTCAGCTCAATCGGCGGGGGAAGAACTTCAACGGTATAACCTTCCGGAAGAGCTATTTTCAGTTCATCCCGGCCGTTAACCATGCCGGCCATCAAAACCGGATGCTTTCTTTCACCCTTTTGCTTCAATATATCGTAACTTTCAAGCAAGGCCAGCACGTTTGGCCTGAGGGAAAAAACGTTGCCGGTCCGGTTAAGGTAATTGCTCGACCTGAAACGGTAGCGCAATTCCAAATTTTTATCCGGATGGTTAAGGTTTAAGTAATCATATTTTTCGAGCACGAAGGAACCAACGCTATCAGTGAGAAGTTTTTCCATTTCTTTTCTTCTTTCCCTCTCGCTCACATCCCTCAGCTTAAGCCGGAGGAGCTCCGCCTGTACACCTGATATGGTCTCGCAAACTTCTCCGGCCAGAGCGCCATCGGTGGAAAGGACAAACCGCCCGCGGCGGATGAGCTGAGGATTCTCAGAGGAAAAGCCGGGAAAGGCGATCAGCCGGCTGCTTTCACCGGCGACCAGCAGCCCGAAATTATTCTGCAAATAAAACGGCAGATGCCCGATGGGGGTATGGGGCATGGTCGGGTCGAAGACCAGCAGCCGTCCCACCCCGGGGACTTCCACTACCGCCGGGGAACTCTCATATAGCTTTTCATCGGGCAATTTAATCGCCAGAACTGCATGATTAAAACAGAAAAGAGAGACCGGAGAATTCTCCTTCACTACCCTTGGAAGTATATTGACAATCAAAAAGTAGGAGTCAACATTCACCGCCTCAAGAAGCGCGGCCAGCAGGGTGGCTTTATCCTTGCAGTCTCCATAACGGTTGGCCAGGATCTCGGAAGCTCTGTGGGGCTGATAACCGCCTATACCTATCTGGATCGATACATACCGAATTTCCTGCTGGACAAAAGAGGCCAGTTTCTCTATTCGAGCCTTCAGGTCGGTCACGCCTGAAATCAGTTCGTTAGCTCTGGCCCTGACTGTTTCATCGGGCTGGCGACGCTCGCACGAAAGACTTTCATACCAGAGACCCATGTCCTTCCAGTCTGAGAAAAAAAGGCCGTGTTTCGGAGTTGAGGCGGGGTTGAACCTCACCTGCAAACGTCCGGCCACGGCTTCATCAGGAGGCATCAGAGGCTCGTCTTTTATGGCCGGAATGTTAGTGAGATTGACCGTGAAGGCTACCGGCCTGAAGGAGGCCGGCATTTCCGGCCAGTTAATCCAGGAGATAACCGGCTGGTAACTCAAAGGATATTCAGCCCTGTAGGCCGCCTGGATGACCGGAAATCGAACCTGAAAAACAAATATATCTTCCAGCGAAATTGGTTTTATTTCTTCTTCCCACTCATAACCAATCAGGCTTCCTTTAGTCATGTCCCCCAGATACAGATACAGAGTTTTGACGTCCCAGTAGAGGGTATCGGGAGCCAGCGAGGTGGAAACCGCCGATTTCAGGCCATAGCTTTTTCTGCTGCCGTCGGGATTTATGACCCAGGCGTTCATTTTTCGGACGCGGGTATTAAAGGTGTTGGCCCGCACCAGAAACTTAAGAGGCTCTATGTCTTCCGACCTCAGGATTTTTACCACCTGCCGGCCCGAACGCACAAAACGGCCGGATTTATCGCACGAAAGGTTCTGCTCCAGCAACCAATAAACTGCAGGAGTCTCTGGGGGCAGTTCTGGCAAAGGCTTTTCTGAAAATTCAGTCAGCCAGCGTGGCGGTCTCGAACCCGGCAGGGCCGCCGCCTCAAAGCTGAAAATTAAGACAAGAATAAACGCCAGCAGAAGCAAACAGAAATCACATACTCGCGTCGCGCCTGGCCATCGAACGGGTCTGGCCTTAAAGTTAATATTTTTAAGGAGGGACATCTAACTTAAACACACCCCTTAAGTCGAAGCATAACATTTTTATCTTAAACGGACGATAAATTTCCAGTCAAGAGAATTTTCCTCTGAGTGAAAAAAATGAAATAAGGTAAGGATAAAAGGCGCGACTCTTTCGTGCACTATTTTTTTAATTTTTATTTTTCTTCAGGGTGACCAGGGTGGCGCCCCAGCCGCCGGAAAGAGGATCGGCATCCCTGAAGCTGAGCACCGCCGGATGCTTTTGAAGAAGGCTGTGGACGATGGCTTTTAAGGTGCCGGTTCCCTTGCCGTGAATGATTCTGAGGTCACAGATGCCGCGCTTCAGGCACTCTTCGATATAATCGCTCACCAGCTCCTTTACCTCTCGCGGCTGAAAGGTGTGAAGGTCCAAGACTCCGTCCACAGGGATTTCCACCGCTTCCTCAAAGATTTCAGATTGCTTTTCCTCAGTCCTTTTCTCTGTTTCCGGAAAATCTTCAAGCTTCGGTTTATCCGGTCTTTTATATTTCATCACTATGATTATTCACCTTTTTAAGCCCTTTTTTCAATTTCTGCCTTGACTTGTTTAATATTAATGAATTCCCCCATCCTTTCATTAAAAACCCTGTTACTCCAGCCCCGCACAAGAACAGGTAAAGCCTGAGTGCCAGGTCTTATGTTTTCTTATCAATAACTTGACCTTGAATACACCCCGGATTAAATTTTATTCTGAGGATGGCCCGGAATATAACGTTAACGGGATAGGTTTATGAGGACAAAAATCCCGACTCCCCCCAGGAATACACTCATCTGGATAATATCCTGTCTTTTCCTCCTCGAGCTAAGCTGTTCTTCTCCAGACGGGGTGCCTTATGGAGCCCTGACCGGGCGCTCAGATTGCAAAAACTTTGTAATCAGTCAGGATAGCCAGGCATCTTTCGCCCCTTCGCCAGGCGAAGAATGTCTGGAGTATTTTTATGACGGCCGCAGCCGGTTAACCCTGAAACATATCAACGCCGGATTTAATTGCTGCCCGGGAACTATCTCCGCCGGTTTTTACGTTCTGCCCGGAGCAATTAGCATCAAAGAAAAAGAAGAATCTTCTTTATGCGATTGCAATTGCCTATATGATCTAACTTATGAACTGATGAATATCAGGCCGGGGGTCTATCGGATTTCTGTCAAGAATCCTTATCAACCGACGGACGAACCGCCCCTGGAATTTGTGGTCAGCCTGAAAGGGCCGGTTTCTGGAACTTTTTGCGTCCCCAGAAAAAAATACCCATGGGGATATTGAAATTGATAACCTCCCGCCAAAAATAATTAAAACTTCCTGTCAAGACGGGGATACAATAAGTTAGATTAATCCCTAAATCTGAAAACTGCTTCTAAAGGGGTTTTGCGACCCAAAATCAGCCGCTCAGGAATTCATCTCCATACGGACAGCAGACTTATCTGTCAAGCTGGATTAAGGGAAGATTCTGGCGGGGTTAAAAAAATGTTAGCTATCAAATATTGAGGAAAAATCTTTTAGCCGGAAGCCAGGCGGAGCATTTCGGCATATTCTACCGGCAGGCCGCTCTGCTCGACCGCCCGGGCCATGGCTTCCACATCATACTCCACTCTGATAATTTCAAAGTTGAGGTTGCCATCCTGAAATTCCATCAGCACATACCCGGCTCTCGGATCACCATCCTTTGGCTTCCCCGCGCTGCCCGAGTTCACAAGAGTATATACACTTCCGGACTTCGTCTGGCTTTCGCCCGATTCTTGAGGAACCGTTTGTGTTCCGATTCCTTCCCCGGCTTTCAGCTTCAACACGTAAGGGAGGTGGGTATGGCCGCAGGTTATTATGTCAACTTTCTCCGCCTCAAACAATCTAAGGAGTGAGGCTGCCGGCCGGTCGGCGTAAAGATATTCGTTTATCTTCCTCGGACTGCCGTGAACCATAAGGATTTTGTAATCCCCGATTTTCAGGCTGATTCTTTCCGGCAGGTTTCTGAGATAAGCTTTGTTTTCCGGAGTGACTTTCTCCCTTGTCCAGGCGATTGAGCGTTTGCCGAGGGCTTTGGACAGCTCGTCGCGGTAAGCGCAGCCGCAATCATCCAGGTCATGGCCTATGCCCTGGTCATAGTTTCCCATGATGGTCGGGATGCGATTTTCCCTGATGAGAGAAATCACCTCGTTGGGGAAGGCTCCATAGCCGACCAGGTCCCCGCCGCAAAAAACCACATCAACCCCGCGGGCCCTGATATCGGCCAGGACAGCCTGGAGAGCAAAGAGGTTGCCGTGAATATCGGAAAAAAGAGCTAATCTCATTTTCTATTTTTCTCCCGAATTAAAATTCCCGAACTAAAAATAAAATTCCGATGAATGCACATGTCAGATTACAAAACCGCACTCTGACAAACGACAAAGTCGGGCTCATAATTTTATTTTACCCGAGAAAATGCCGCGCCGGAGCTTCTTAACAGGAATTTAACCTGGAATACCCCTCCCTTCCTTACCATCCTCCTGAGCGTCATCCCGATTGTTCTGCTGACCTTCTTCCTGTCCGCCTTCCTGGCGGTCCTCATCGGGCGGCAGGTCTCCGGCTCGCCGTTGCTCCTTTCTCTCTTCCTTAATCTGAATAACGTATTTTTTTGAAGGTTCCAGCAGTTGCTGAACTTCAAGGCAGGCCCGCCCGAGAGCGCTCGAGCCCGGCTTTTTCCGGCGGTAATAAATCCAGCCGCGGCTTTCCATGGCCAGCAGAAGCCGGTCGAGCCCGAAAATCGCAACTGCGATAATCGCCAGCCACACCAGCAACTTAACGCTCATTCTGACTCTCTCTGAATAGATTCTACCCCACCCTGATAATAGATTACAAAACGGGGGACAGGGTACTCATTCCCCATTTTTTATCGACCATTCCATTTTCCCGCACCGTTAGTCCAGCCGCTGCGCCGCCTGTCTTGACATCACAGAACTCCGGTCTTAAATTTATTCTGTCAGAAGCCTTTTCCCCCGGGGAGGGTAATTTTGAGGAGAAAAAGCTTTCTTCTGGCAGCGCCGGTTGCCATTCTGCTCTTAGCCACTCTCCCCTCCTGCCGCAATCCTTTCAGCCCTATTGACGACCTCGATAGAATCCCGGAAAAAGTGGTGATCGACGGAACCGTGATCAGCATGCAGGCTTTAGTCTACCGAGATTTCATGCCGGGCGTAGAGCCGGGAGGCTCGCCGCTGATCGCGGTGATTACCCTGGCGGCCGCAGGACGCCCTGATTTCCCTGATCATATAGGGGCCGATAAAATCTGGGTATCCAACCGTCGGGAAACCTGGGAAAGCGGCTTTCAAGATGAACTGCGCCCGCGCAGTCCGGCTGAGCCGAACATAATCGAGCTGGTAGCCCGCGGCGGCCCGAAATGGGAACCCGAGACCACCGTCGATATCGTCGTTAGAATCACAGTCAGAGGCGGGCAATATCTTTATATCAAATCTCTAAACAATAAAGTCGGCGTTGTCTGGTAACAGTCACTGCATTTCTTAATGCCCTATTTGAAAGAATGCCTGAATATCTTTTTGATCCACAGCCCTAATACTTTTTGTTTGACATTCCTGCCCGATTTATATATCAATTAAATCAGGGAGGGGAAAAATGAAACAAAAGAAGGGAAAGGTCTTTTTCTTTTTGCTGGTCGGGTCAGTAATTGTCGCCCTGCTTATTGCTACTTACCTGCCGGCTTACAGCCAGGAACGTTCACCTTTGAGAAAATCAACCATCCGAACAAATTCCTTCCTGTTTCTTCCGAGGACTACCCTGCTGGCGGTCGGCGACAGTCTGACCCAGGGCACAAGGGACGCCACCAACAATCAGTACCATCTGCAAAATGCCTATCTGCAGAAAGTTGCCAGCAAGCTGAGCCTTGTTTTGCCGCTGAAATTCAACCAGGCCTGGCTGGATGTCAACGGCACCCGGCTGAACCCGCTGACCATCCCCACCAATCTCGGCATCGACGGCGAAGACATCTTTTCCGTTGAAGGCTATGAGTACTACAAGCGAGCCGGGACGAGTTCTAACTACATCTCTTCGGATTATCTCTGCGACCGGTTGCAGCCCTATCTTTTTACCGACATGCACGACAAAGTTCTTTATCCGATTAACCTGCTGGCCGGAAAACCGGTCAGTCAGATCGATGCTCTGATCTGGCATCTGAACAACCGCAGTGGTCCGGCCATAGTAATTTTCTGGGTTGGCAACAATGATGCTGCTCTTTCGACGCTCGGTCTCGGCGGCAAGAACCCGCAGTACCTGCCGATTCCGTTCGATCAGATAAAGGACAGGCTGAGTCCGGTGGTAAGCTACCTGCTGAATTTCGGTCGCAACCAGGGAGTCATTGCCTTTGAGCCTTTTACCGCGGAGCAGATCGAGCACAATCTGACGGACATGGCCGATTTCCAGACTCAGCTCAACCGGCTGGTTGCCCGGATGAACCTGAATCGCTCCGGCGTAAAGTATTTCTTCCTGACCTATCCTTATTACCCGGAAGTGGGATACCTGATGGGAAAAGATGATCTGGAATTCTATCTGACCGGAAAACTGGGATACCCGGTTCCTTCCGCATTTGATGGACGGATTTCTTTGCTCACCTTTTTCTGCCTTTATGAGCTAGCAAGGGAAGGTTATACCGAACGCCTCGATGCTATTCTTGGAAATAACGCTCTGGTTATGAGCACGGATGAAGTTCAAATAATTAAGGACCGCATCGACCTGTTCAACTCGGCCGTCAAATCTCTCAGCGGCCGGCCCAACGCTTATATCATCGATACCGGCGATAAACTTAACCAGAGCTTTTCCTCAGGCCTTCCGGTGGGGACTTACCTTCTCACCAGAAACTGGGGCCGCGGCGGCTCCTTTTCTCTGGACGGCGTCCATCCCGGACACACTGTGCACACTCACATCGCCAACATCATCCTGCAGGGCATTAACTTTGCTCTTGGTCTAAACGCGCCTCTATGGGACCTGGCTTCTGTTGTCTCTTCTGATCCATACGTGGATTTTGACGGCGACGGCTGGGTAGCCGGACCGAATCTGGCACCATCGGGCAGGACAAAAATTCTCTATCTGTTCAAAGACTATCAGGAAGGAGTTCCCGGCCCGGCTGTGATCGACCTGATGGCACCGGCTGACGTCTGGTCTCTCATCTCCAGCGCTCTTCTCGAAGAGATAATCGGCATACCCCTGATCCGGGCTGAAGCTGAAAGAATCGGCCTCATCCAGCTCAAAAAATAAACGGGGGACACAATACTCATTCACCAATTTTTCTTGCGCGCAATTCGTTACGAGGCATTAATTCTGCTCTGGATTGGTCGGGAATCGTAGCGGGTACATCCTAAAAACTGAAATTTATGTTAACGCTCCTGAAACAGAATGAAGGAGGCGGCAATCTGATCTTTCGCGCCGGCGACAACGGAAAAATAATTTGCAAATGCTGCCCGGGTTTCCTGTAAAATGAGTGGCGAAGGCGAGAATTAATAAGTTGTCATCTTTCACCAGGGAGAATCAAAAATGGAAGGCAATCAGGCGTTCTTAAGGGGACAGCGTCCGGAAATTAAGAAGAAAAAAACCGGCGATTGGCTGGCCTGGCTCAACCTGGCCGGATACCTGGTCATGGTGGTCATCAATTATCTGGCCAACGCTCTTCCGCTAAACAACCTGAACACCGGGCAGCTTTCGGACAAATATCCAAATCTGTTTGTGCCGGCGGGTTTTACCTTCTCCATCTGGGGAGTAATTTACCTGCTGCTGGCCCTCTTTGTGTTTTTCTCGCTGAAGCAGGCAATAACCGGCCGCGAGGTTTTCCCGGCCTTCAAAGCCATCGGCCCGTATTTTTTCCTGACCTGTCTGGCCAACGCCGGCTGGATATTCGCCTGGCATTACGAACAGCTTGTCCTGTCGCTGCTGATTATGCTCACCCTGCTGACGCTGCTCATTGTAATCTACCAGCGGCTGAGCCGCCGTCCATACGAAGAAATCCGCCGCGACCGTTTCCCGGCGCGTTTGCCGTTCAGCATTTACTTAGCCTGGATCTCGGTGGCCACAGTGGCCAACGCCACGGCTGTTCTGGTCGGCTACAACTGGAACGGTTTCGGGCTCAGCCGGCAGTTCTGGACGGTTGTCGTCCTGACCGTCATTACCGCCCTGACTCTGATTTTTATCCTGAAGAAAAAAGACCTGCTGTTCGGGTTGACGGCCATCTGGGCTCTGTCCGGCATTTTGTATAAGAGAGTGGCTGACACCGCCGCCGGCGACCGGGCAGTGGAAACGGCGGTCGTCGCCGCCCTGTTGGTAATTGTGCTGGCTCTGATTCTCAGAATCGCTGCCCGGCCGGCAGGAAAAACAATCTGACCATTTTCTGCCCGGCTTTTACTCTTTATGGCCGGAAAAAAGAATTATAAAGGGGAGTTTATCAACGCCATAAAGCCTTTCAGGCCGGCGCCCCGACGCCATTTCGAATCATCAATAATATAATCGCGCCGGCGTCCTTAACACAGACCAAACAAATAAAGCGGCCATGGTGATGAAACACGGGATGGAAATTATTTTTCAGCCAGGATACAGCCTGTTGACACGCTGCCGATAAAAGCCTCCGCAGTCGACAGAAACTGCTTGACTTGCGCTGGCAAACAGGATTATAGAAGACTTAAAAGGAGGGAAGCGCCATGAAAAAGCTCGTTATTCTGCTATTTATCTTTATTTTTCTGGCTACTTTCCCCGGGCTGGCCGATAAAACGGTCAGGGACCCGGAAGAAGCCACCCACATCCTGGTGGGCGAAGTGGCCGAGGTCACCGGCTATTATGATTACAACGAATACGGCGACTACCTGATTTTCAGCCGGGTAACGGTCAGGGTGGACAGGGAACTTAAAGGTCGGGCCGAGAGATTCATTTCCTTTTCAGTTGAAGGCGGCGAGGTCGACGACCTCGGGCTTCGGGTTTCCAACACCCCGGTTTTTAAGAAAGGGCAGGTCCATAAACTCTACCTGAAAAAGCTTAACGCCGTTTATAAATTGATAAAGCAGGAAAAAGTCAAACCGGAATCTAAGCCGCAAACCGAATGCTGCACCACCTTTGCCAGGTGGCCTTCCAGCACCGCCACCTTCTTCCTTAACCCGAATTGTAACGATATGAGCTCAGCCTGCACCTACTCAGAAATTGATCTGGGGGCTGGAGACTGGCAACCTACCTTCAATCTGGTCATAGGGGGCACAACCTCCATGACCAAGGTAAAACAGGACTATCAGAACATTGTCTTCTTCCGGAAAGCCAAAGGCGGAAGCACCATCGCCGTCACTTATACCTGGTATAACCGCACGACCGGAACGATCATCGAATTCGATATGATGTTCTATGATGGCTGGAAGTATTTTAGCTTTGACAAAAGCTGCACCAGTGCCTGCAACGGCGGCTTTTACCTGAGCGTCATCGCCGCCCATGAATTCGGCCACGCCATCGGCCTCGACCACAACGATTGCACCACTTCCATAATGTACCCCTACGCGGATTATTGCGAAACCGGGCTGGTCCAGGCCGTCGACAGAGCCTGCGCAGATACGATCTACTGAGATAAAATAAAGCGGCTTGTCAACTCATTTCGGTTTTATCAGCCGGGCCGACTAAAAAAGCACGTTCCATTTTTCGGGCGGAGAAATTTATTTTGCGGGTTTTCAACCCCCGAAGAACTCAATCGGCGCCAGAACTTTTGCTGCCGCCCGCTAATTTTTTTAGCTCTATGTCCCCCTGAACAAAAGCCTGCCGCCCGGAAGCTATGGTGAACGAGCTTCATCATTTTTGCGTAACCTTAAGATTCATTTTCTTTTACCCCGGACACCAAATAAGCCGGCTTTCTCCGTTTCTTTTAGACCCGACTCAGTTCTTTTTTTCAGAACAGTAAAAATTGCTCAAAGATGGTCTCTCCTTCGCCGCCTGATTCTCTCTCGGTCGGGCCATCAGGGTTTTATCTTCGATTGTTATATCAGTTGATAAAAAAATAGGCTAAAATCTGAGTGCTGAAAGGCTTAAAAATATGGGTGCCGACAGGCAGGAAGGAACACGCAATAAATCGACCGTCGCCGGCAGAGCCGAATTTCTGCGCCTGCGGGAAGAAATCTCCCGCCTTCTGCCTGAAGCCATGCTCCGCGATTACTATGAGGTTCAGAAAAAGATGGTGGAGCTCCTGACCGGTCGCCTCCCCCGAACCAATCCGGCCAAAGCCTGCGAGCTCCTGCGCAGAATGAAAGAGCGCCTGGAAAAATCGACCGAACAGAAAAGAGCCCGGAACAGAAAAAAACCCCGCCTGTCCTATCCCCATGAACTGCCCATAAACCGCTTCCGCCAGGAGATTGTCCGGGCGATAAAAGAACATCGGGTGATCGTGGTTTCCGGAGAAACCGGCTGCGGCAAAAGCACCCAGCTTCCGAAAATGTGCCTCGAAGCCGGACGCGGTCTGGCCGGAAAAATCGCCTGCACCCAGCCGCGCCGCTTAGCCGCCATGACCATCGCCCAGCGCATTTCCGAAGAACTGGACCGGCCGCTCGGGAAAGTGGTCGGCTATAAGATCCGCTTTCAGGACCGCACCTCCCCCGAGGCTTACATCAAAATCCTCACCGACGGCATGCTCCTGGCGGAAACTCAGGGCGACCGTCTGCTGACCGAGTACGACACGATCATCATCGACGAAGCTCACGAGCGCAGCCTGAACATAGACTTTCTCATCGGCCTCTGCCGCCGGCTGCTGGAAAAGAGACCAGAGCTTCACCTCATCATCACCTCGGCCACCCTGGAAATCGAAAAATTCCTGAAGGCCTTTAACCATCCGCCGCTTTTCAAGGTCAGCGGCCGCCTGTATCCGGTCGAGGTAATGTATTTTCAGCCCGAGACCCGCAGCTCGAGAAAGGAAGAGCCCGATTACCTCGACCTGGCGGTCGAAGCCGTCGATTTTCTAAAAAAAGAAAAACAGCCGGGGGATATTCTGGTGTTCATGCCGACCGAGCAGGACATCCTCGAAACCTGTCAGCGACTTCAGGGAAAACGCTATCCTGATTCGGTTATCCTGCCCCTCTACGCCCGGATGCCCTCTCACCAGCAGAAGCAGATTTATCATCTGCAGCAGGGGAAAATCGTCGTGGCCACCAACGTGGCTGAAACATCGCTGACTATACCGGGAATACGCTATGTGGTTGACACCGGACTGGCCCGCATCTCTCAGTACCAGAGTTCTTCAGGGATACACAGTCTGCCCATCCTGCCGATTTCCAGAGCCAGCGCCGAACAGAGAAAAGGCAGATGCGGCCGGGTGAGCGCCGGGCTCTGTCTCCGTCTTTATTCCGAAGATGATTTCCTCTCCCGGCCGGAACACACCCCGCCCGAAATCCTGCGCAGCAACTTAGCCGAAGTCATCCTCAGGATGCTGGACCTGGAGCTGGGCGACCCGCTCCGATTTCCCTTCCTTGACCCGCCGGCCGCCAGGGCCGTTCGCGACGGCTACCGAACGCTGCTTGAACTCGGGGCGGTGGAAAAAACCGACTCCGGTTATGAACTGACTGAACTCGGTCGCCGCATGGCCCGCCTGCCGCTCGACCCGCGTCTTTCCCGCCTGCTGCTCGAGGCCGAGCAGCGGGGGTGTCTGGAAGAAGTGGCCGTCATCGCCGCCGCCCTGAGCATCCAGGATCCGCGCCTGCGGCCGCTGGAAAAAGCCGCCGACGCCGACCGGGTGCAGTCTGTCTTTCAGCACCCGGAATCGGATTTTCTGACTTTCTCTAATTTATGGCGGGCCGTCCAGGACGCCGTCCAGAACCAGGCTTCTGGCCTCGGTTTGAAAAAACTGGCCCGCGATTACTTCCTTTCTTACAACCGCCTGCGCGAATGGCTCTTTGTCCACAACCAGATTTTAGAAATCCTGGAAGAACAGAAAATCAGGACCGCCGGAACGGGAAGGTCCCGGGCCGCTGATTCCGACCGTTATGTTGCCGTCCACAAATCCATCCTGAGCGGTTTTATTTCCCACCTGGCTGCCCACAAGGAAAAGAATGTTTATGAGGTGGCCAGGGGCCAGGAAGCCATGCTCTGGCCCGGCTCGGCTCTTTTCCGGAAACCGCCTTCCTGGGTGGTGGCCGCCGAGCTCATCCGAACCAACCGACTTTACCTGCGGACCGCAGCCCGCATCTCTCCGGCCTGGGTGGAAGAGCTGGCCCCTCACCTCTGCCGTTACTCTTACGAAGAACCATACTGGGACCAGAACCGGGGCCAGGTCAGGGCTAAAGAAAGGGTGACCATTTTCAACCTGTCGATAATCAGCGGCCGCGACGTGTCTTTCGGTCGCCAGGACCCGGACCTGGCCCACGAAATCTTCGTGGATCAGGCGCTGGTCAGGAACCAGGTTAGCCGCCGTCTGCCGTTCCTGGAACACAACCACCGGCTGGTGGCCGGGGTGCGACTGCTGGAAGACAAACTCCGCCAGCGAAACATTCTGATCCCGGAAAAGTACCTTTTTGAGTTTTACTCCGGGCGGCTGCAGGGGGTTTACAGCCTGGATGGTCTGGAGCAGAGAATCAGAAACGCCGGCAGCGACGATTTTCTCCGGCTTAAAGAAGAAGACCTCTACCTCGTCCGTCCGGAAAAGGAGCTGGTGGAAAAATATCCCGACAGTCTGAAAATTCTCGGCCATACATACCAGCTCAAATACCGCTTCGCCCCGGGCGAAGACGACGACGGGGTGACCATGGTGGTCCCCCGGAAACTCATAGACCATATTCCGGAAGCCCTGCTGACCTGGCCGGTCCCGGGAATGCTCCAGGAAAAGGTAGAAAACTGTCTCAAGGCGCTGCCCAAGGAGTATCGCCGCCTCCTGCAACCGCTGGGCGAAAAAGCCGAGCAGCTGGCCCGCGAACTCAAGCCGGCCCCGGTTTCGTTTTTCGCCGCCCTGGCGGCGCTGCTTAAAGACCGTTTCGGACTGGAAATGCCCCGAGAGGTCTGGGAAAAACTGGAAATTCCGCGTTATCTTAAGATGAGAATCTCGGTCGTCAATGAAGCCGGCCAGGAAATTTTAAGCGGCCGCGACCTCGGTTTCCTGAAGAAAATGCTCAGCAGCCGGGCGGCTCAGCCGGCGGCCGAAGAATCACCCGGCTGGCGCCAGGCCCGGGCCAGGTGGGAAAGGAAAAGTCCCGGCGGCTGGGAAGAAACCCTGCCGGAAATTCCGGAAGAAGTGGCCATAGATGATTTCCTGACAGGCTACCCGGCTCTTGCCGTCAGCGGCCAGGAGTTTGAAGTCCGGCTATTCAGGAGCGCCGAACAGGCCCGGCAGTCTCATCTCCAGGCCATAGAAGAAATTTTAAGCCGGCAATTTCAGAAAGACCTGAATTTCATTTCTCGAAGCTATGCTTTTCCCGAGGACCTGCGACCGGTGATGCTCTTTTTCGGGGGCGAAGCAACCTTAAAGAAACGAATCCTGCAAAGAATCAAGGCCGAAGTGTTTCAAAAAAATTTCAGGCGCCGGGAAGAACTCCAGGCCTTCATCAGGGACAGCGCCCTGAAACAGCTTTTTGAAACCGGACACCAGGTGTTCGCGGCCGTCCAGGAAATCCTCCAGGAGTACCGAAAAACTCTGGGACTGATTCAGGAGATGGAAGAAGCCAGGAAAAAGCTCGGGGTCAGCTCCACCCTGCCGGCCCTGCTCAGGGAAGAACTGGCCCGGCTGGTGCCGGAAGACTTCCTGGCCGCCTACCCTTCCGATTTCCTGGCCCGCCTGCCGCGGATGGTGCAGGCCCTGGGCCTGCGGGCCGAACGGGTCAGGCTGTCGGCCGAGAAAGACCGGGCCAAGGCTGCTCAGGTCGAACCTTTTCTGGCCGAGCAGGAGAGACTGGCCCGGCTGGCCCGCAAAAAGCCGGGACCGGAAAAAGAAAAATTGCTCTTTGAATTTCGCTGGATGATCGAAGAATTCAAGATTTCGCTCTTTGCCCCCGAAATCAAGACCGCTTTTCCGGTCAGCGCCAAGCGCCTGGCGGCCAGAGCCAGGGAAATAGAAGCGCTGCTGACCGAGAGTTAGAATTGCTTACCCCATTCCATGACAACCATAAAATATCAGTCCGGCTGAAATAAGGTAAACCGGTTCCGCCAATAACTTTTTTTCCGACCCGGTCCGGGCCGACTTCAATCACCGACCGGCAGGATTGATTCCCTTGGCCCCGTGTCAATACCCCGACCGGAACCGGCTTGATCGGGCCGGCCATATATGAATAAATCTTCATATAATTAAAAAGGTTGAAGTCAAGCTGAAAATCGAATAGATATATTATGCCCGAAGCAGAAATGTTTCCGGAAGGCCTCGGACGTAAAAAGCGGCCGAACAGCCCTGAGGTCTCCCGGGTCAGCCAGACCGGGTCGGGCCTGACCGGGGCCCGGGGAGGTGAACATGAGCGATGAAAAGATTGGCGGCACCGGCGGGTCGACGTCTGAAGAAAAAACTATGAAGCCGCGCCATCTTAAGAAAATGCTCGGCCAGGAATTCTGTCTATCCGACTGGCTGACTATGACCCAGGACCGAATCAACGCCTTTGCCGACTGCACCGAAGACCATCAGTGGATTCATGTCGATGCCGAAAGGGCAGCCAGGAGTCCGCTCCGGAGCACCATCGCTCACGGCTTCCTGCTTCTGTCTCTGCTGCCGCATTTTCTGTCTCAATCGCCTCTGGCCAGGATTAAGGTCCGGATGGTTTTTAATTACGGCCTCGACCGGATCAGGTTCATCCAGCCGGTCAAACCGGGCGACCGCATCAGAAACCGGGCCGTGCTCAAGGAAATCAAGCGCAAGGGATTCCGCCGCTGGCTGGTGAAAATTGAAAACACCCTGGAGATAGACGGCAATCCCAAGCCGGCCCTGATCGCCGAGCTTCTGGTCTTCGTAATATTTTAAAAAATTTATGCCGGCGGCCAGGGAATGATATTTTTATTATTTGCCGGCCAGGTCCTTCAAAATGTCGACCGTCCGGTCGATTTCGGCCAAAGAATTATAGATATGGGTGGACTGGCGCACTCCGGACCCGTCTCCCAGCGCCCGCGGCCGCAGCCGCCCGCGTTTCCAGAGTTCATCCTGGATGTAATTCGCCGGCAACCCTTCCAGGCTGTAAACGGTGATACCGGCCGCCATTTCCGGGTGCAACGGGGTTAAGATCTTAATTCGGGAAATTTCCCGCAACCTGGTTCTCAGGTAATCGCCCAGGTCTTTGATCCGGGAATAAACCCGCTCCGGGCCGAGTTCAAAATGAAAATCGAGGGCTTCATCCAGGCCAAAGAGAAGCGACAGATTGCCGGTTCCCCGCTGGCTGAGGCGAAAGCCGTGGTCTTCCCGGTTGTCCCACTGGGTGCTGGCCAGGGTGGTCCAGACTTCCGGGGCCCTGTCCTGCCTGAGATATAAAAATCCGTTTCCGGCCGGGGCGCAGAGCCACTTGTGAAAACTGCCGTAATAGGCATCGCAGCCCAGGTCCTGCAGGTCAACCTTTATCTGGCCGACAGTCTGGGCGCCGTCAATAACGGTAATAATCCCCCGCTGCCGGCACTCGGCGCAGAGCTCTTTAACCGGCAGAATGGCCCCGCTTCCGGTAATCATATGGGGCACGGCCAGAACCCTGGTTCGGGGTCCCATGGCCCTTAAGAAAGTCTCGATTACTTCCTTTGGCGAATTGATCGGTTTCCCCAGCGGCAGTTGACGGTAGATAACACCGCAGCGAGCGGCCTTAAGCTTCCAGCCGGACTCTCCGCCGGGATGTTCCTGGTCGGTTCCCAGGATCTCGTCTCCGGGTTTAAGGTCCAGTCCGTTCGAAAGGTAATTCATTCCGGCCGTGGCGTTTTCGGTCAGGGCGATTTCTTTGAGCTCGCAGTTCAACAGTCGGGCGATTTTTTCCCTGATTTCAGACCAGGGCTGGTAGCCTGAAATCCAGTCGGGCCCGTAGTAATCCCACTCGGCAATTCTCTCGGCCGTCAGCCGCAGATGGCTGACCACCCGGTCAAAAACCCGCCGGGGCATGGCGCCCAGGGTGCCGGTGTTAAAAAAAACCTGGCCCGGGTCGAGCAGAAATTCGGCCCTGACCTTTTCCCAGAATTCTTTCTCTTCAACTTTGCTTTCCAACCTTTTCTCCTCCCGGACGTAAATTCTTCCGAACTCCTTCAGAACCAGACGCCGGTTGTCAACCGCCCGGTCCGGATTGCCTGCGGCTCTGCTCTTTATTATCAGAATCGGAGCCGCCCCGGGCACAAGACGTTCGGGCTACTGATTCCTGTTCAAGCCAGTAAGTTTAGCCCATTTCGGCCCGCAGTTGAAGCAGTTGCCCGGATACTAAGGCCCGGATTAAGCCGGCTCGCGCCGCCGCCGGCGGGATTCCGGATTATCGGTCCCAGAATTTTATTATATGAAGATTCATTCATATATTGATGGCCCGTCTTTTTCAGGCGCTAAAAATTCTTTTTTTCGGAATTCCGGCCCCCGTCCCGTCCGCCAGTTTTACCGGTCAGGACAGACAGCCGGCTGAACCCGTTTTCGGCCGGGATTCAGTTATTCTTAAAGGAATAAGACTTCTCTATCGACTGGTAAACCAGGGTCCGGAATTTGTTCTGCAGGTCGCCGAGGTTGGCCGGGACCGGCAGCACCTGAATCATGAACACCGCCACCAGTTTTTCGACCGGGTCGACCCAGTAGCTGGTAAAATAGGCTCCGCCCCAGCCGTAAGCGCCAACCGTTCCCGGGAGGCCGGAGGTGCCCAGATTTTTGGTCACCCAGAAACCGAGGCCAAAGCCGGAATTGCCGCCCGAGTAGAGTTGCCCGACATGGTCGGCGGTCATAAGCTCAACCGACTTCGGACTCAGAAGCCGCGTCCCGCCCAGCTCGCCTCCATTCTGGAGCATCAGCAGGAAGCGGGCGTAATCCTCGGCCGTGGAAACCAGCCCGGCTCCGCCGGAATAACATTTCCTCGGGCCGTAGAGATAAGGGCTCCTGGCCGGGTCTTCGGTCATTTGAAGCTTACCTTTCTCGTCGGCTCCGTAAGCCGGGGTCAATCTCGAAGCCTTGCTCTCCGGCAGAAAGAAATGGGTATCCCGCATTCCCAGCGGCCCGGTTATCCTTTTTTCGACAAACTCGGCCAGAGTCATCCCCGAAACCACTTCCACCAGGTATCCCAGAATATCGGTGTTGTAACCGTAAACGAACTTTTCGCCGGGCTGGGCATCAAAAGGCAGCCCGGCCAGTTTCCTGACCAGTTCGCCGATAGTCATATCTTTATCGGTCAGAAACCAGCCGTGAATTCCGGCTTTCAGGTATTCCTCTCTCGCCGGGCCGTCTCCATAAGAAATGCCGGCAGTGTGGGTCAGCAGGTCGCGGACTGTAATCTGTCTTTTAGCCGGAACCAGGCTGTAACCCCTGGCCTCTTTGTTTTCGGCTTTCACGGCCGCGTAGGTTTCTTTAAATTCAGGAATATATTTGGACACCGGGTCGTCCAGAAGCAGCCGGCCTTCTTCCATCAGCATCATGACCGCCACCGAGGTTACCGCTTTGGACTGGGAAGCGATGCGGAAAATGGCCTCTACGGGCATAGGTTCCGGCCGGTCGAGCCTGAATTTCCCGAACGAGCGATGGTAAGCCACCCGGCCGTTGCGGGCCACAAGGACTACCATCCCCGGTGCACCTTTCTCATCGCAGTAGCTCTGGAGCACCCGGCCGAGCCGCTCCAGCCGGCCGGCTGACAGACCGACTTCAGCCGGGCGGGCCGTCGGCAGCGCAGCCGACCAGGCGGAAGAGACGAAAGCCAGAACCAGAAGAACAAGACCAACCAGCCTGTTTAGAGCTTGAGGGCTTCTTGATATTTTCATTTCCTCTCCTTTATCAAAATTCTTTCTTGAACGGAATTCATTCAGGCGATCGCTTTTTCAAATTCCGACTATATACCAGCCGGCAGTCGGCTGTCAAAAAAAGACCGGCCGGCTTGATAAACAGGCCCGGCGCCGGCAGAAATGTGCTCTTGCTTTTTAACCCGCCTGTAGCCGCAAAGGACAAAGAAGCGAGAGAGAATCGCCAGACCGGCTGCCGGATAGCCGCGGCCGGAATATGCCGGCCCGAGCTCATTCCGGCTGTCTCCCGGTCAAGAGGCGTTCTTGACTGAAATCGGGCAAGCATAATATACTCAGCGGCGTGAAAGGCGAAGATTCTGCCCGCGTCTGGGAAATAGATTTCCTGCGCGGCCTGGCTATCGTCCTCATGGTCGGCTACCATCTCCTCTACGACCTGGGAGATTTCGCCGGCCTGGAAAAATTCCTGGGTTTCACCACCGACCTGACCACACCCGCCTGGCTCGTCGCCCAGCATTTTTTTGCCGGCCTGTTCGTCATTCTGTCCGGTGTCAGTTCCAATTTCAGCCAGAACAACTTCCGGCGGAGCTTAAAATACCTGGCCGTGGCCCTGGTGATCAGCGTCGCCACCTATGTTTTCGATTCCGAGTCGGCTATCCTGTTCGGTATTATCCATTGCCTGGGGGTCTCGGCGCTGATTTACGGCCTGTTCTTCAAGAAATCCGGAGCCGTGGCCTGCCTGGTATCCGGGATAATCATAGCCGTCCTGAGCGCTCTGCTGCCCGCAGCCAGCAGGATAATCTCCATAGATTCCAACTGGCTGCTTCCGCTCGGACTCCACCGCCCGGATTTTGCCTCGTTCGATTATTTCCCGCTGATTCCGTGGCTGGGGGTTTTCCTGGTCGGCGTCGCCCTGGGACGCTGGTTATATTCCTCAAAAAAAAGCCTGTTCTCGAGAGAGCTTCGGCCGACTTTCTTCAACTGGTGCGGCCGCCGCTCTCTGTGGATATATCTCCTGCACCAGCCGGTAATTCTCGGTATTCTTTATTTCCTCGGCTACCTGAAGCTATAAAACTCCGGATTCAGAAAAGTTTTTTTAGCCGCCGCTTCCGGACTGCCGTCCCGATTTTTCCGTTAAATATTTTTCATGAGCTTCTGGAAATCGCTCTTTTTCAGCAGCTTTTCCATTTCGAAGAATTGCTTGAGAAGCTGGTTGACTTCCTGGACCGGGCGGCCGCTGCCCCTGGCAATTCTGGCCCGCCTCCGGCCGTCGATTATCCGGGGATTTTCTCGCTCGCCCGGCGTCATGGAATTGATGATAGCTTCAAAATAGACGAGCTTTTTATCGTCCACGTCCAGATGGCCGATTTTCTTAAAAGGACCGGCTTTGGGGAGGAGGTCAAGGAGACCGGACAGGCTGCCCATCTTTTTTAGCTGCTGGAGCTGCTTGCGGAAATCTTCCAGGGTGAACTGCTGTTTTTTGATCTTCCTGGCGATTTCCTCGGCTTCCTTCAGATCGGCTTCCTGCTCGGCCTTCTCAATCAGGCTCAGAATATCGCCCAGGCCCAGGATTCGCGAAGCCATCCGGTCGGGGTGGAAAACCTCCAGCTTATCAAACTTTTCTCCGACCCCGATGAATTTTATGGGTTTATGAGTAACATAGACGATCGACAGGGCGGCTCCGCCCCTGGCGTCGCCGTCGAGCTTGGTCAGGATGACCGAGGTCAGGCCGATTCTCTCCTGGAAAGCCTGGGCGCTGCGGACCGCATCCTGCCCGGTCATGGCATCGCCCACATAAATCACCTCGGTCGGCTCCAGGATTTCCCGAACCAGCCTCAGCTCCTCCATCAGTTCATCGTCGATGTGCAGACGGCCGGCGGTGTCCACGATGAGCGGGTCATAACCCCGGTTCCTGGTGTGGGTCATCAGCTCTTTTAGAGCCTCGGCCGGGTTTTTCATCTTGTCCGCGGTCATTTCGTAAAACGGCAGGTTCAGCGATTTCGAGATTATCCGCAACTGATCCTGGGCGGCCAGCCTTTTCAGGTCAAAGGAGACCAGCAGCGGATTCCGGCCCAGTCCCTTCACATAGCGGGCCAGCTTGCCGGAGGTGGTGGTCTTGCCGCTGCCCTGAAGCCCGACCAGCATAAAGACCGAAGGCGGGCGGCCGGCAAAAGTCAGAGGCCTGGCTTCCTGGCCCAGGATTTCAGTCAGTTCATCCCGGACGATCTTGATGAACTGCTGGGCCGGGGTCAGGCTCAACATAACTTCCTGGTTCATGGCTCTGGCCTTCACCCGGGCTTCAAATTCTTTTACCACCTTATAATTGACGTCTGCTTCCAGGAAGGCCAGCCGGATCATTTTCAGGGCTTCGGCGATGTTCTTTTCGGTAATCTTGCCCTCGCCCCGGATGTACTTGAGGGTTTTCTGCAATTTTTCGGTAAGTTGTTCGAACATTGAGTTAACCTGACTGCCATAAATCTTACGCCAGCCCGTCCGGGAGGTCAATCCGGCCGTTCATTCGGAAGCAGACATGGAATCCTGGGTATGGTAAGTATCTGGAAGCGGCGTGGCGGCGGGAGCGTCTCCGGTTCGTTGATGCCCCCGCCGTAAAAAGTCTCCGGTCTCGGCGCTCCCCTGCCGGCCATCCGGGCCGGGCCGGCCCGGAAGGGCAGACCCGGCATGCGGCCGGTCGGAATCACCCGGTCGGCAGCCCCGAGCCCCCGGCAACTCAAGCGCCTGCCGATCAATCTGCACATAATCACTTAAGACACAGCCCGTGTCTCTTGCCGGGACAATTGAAAGGCCCCGGTTTTCAAAGCCCGGAGTCGTCAGATAATCAGAGGGCCCGGGGCAGATTATTCGGCCATAAAGGCGGGTCGGCTCGGGAGCAAACGGGAAGCAGCCTCCGGTTCGGCAGAAATCGCACCGAGAAAAGCACCCTGTTCAGTTATGTTATTGATTATAATAATATTATGCCCAATATCTTTTGCCGTCTTGACAAGCCGGTCTGTTCTGGGTAAAGTTTTACTAACTTTCAGGAAGGTGAATAATGACTCAAAAGAACGGTAAGCCTGTTGATTCAGGCCAGGAAAGCCCTTTCCGCTCGAAAATCGACTATGAAGAGCTTCGCAGGTTGATAGCTCTCCTGGAAGAAAAGAATCTCACCCAGTTCGAGCTGGAAGTGGAAGGTTTCAAGATAAAACTAAGCCGCAGCCTAAGCAATTCATCGAGCCCGGCTCAGGTTTTATTAACCCCGGCCGTATCTGAAACCCAGGCCCGGATGGCCGCGGCCAGCGGTGAAATTCCCGTCCCGGCCCCGGCCGAGGATAAAAACATTCATTATGTCACTTCACCCATGGTAGGAACTTTTTACCGGGCGCCCTCTCCCACCTCTCCTCCCTTCGTGGACATAGGCGACACGGTTAAAAAAGGCCAGACCCTGTGCATCGTCGAAGCCATGAAGCTGATGAACGAGATTGAGTGCGACGTCAACGGTCAGGTGGTGGACATACTGGTAGAGAACGGCAAACCGGTTGAATACGGGCAGAGACTCTTTGCCATAAAAGCGAGCGCCTGAGAAACATGTTCTCAAAAATTCTGGTCGCCAACCGGGGCGAAATAGCCCTAAGAATAATCAGGTCCTGCAAGGAACTCGGTATCAAGACGGTGGCAGTTTACTCCGAAGCCGACCGCAATTCGCTCCATGCCATGCTGGCCGACGAGAGCGTCTGCATCGGTCCGGCCAAAGCCTCGGACAGTTACCTGAACATCCCCAATATCCTGAGCGCGGCCGAAATTACCGGGGCCGAAGCCATCCATCCCGGCTACGGCTTTCTGGCTGAAAACGCCAAGTTCGCCGAGATCTGCCAGAACTCCGGCTTCGTCTTCATCGGCCCGCCGCCGGACATTATCAGATTGATGGGCGACAAGAACCGGGCCCGCCAGGCGATGAAAAAAGCCGGACTGCCCGTCGTCCCCGGCAGCGACATAATCCTGGAAGACGTAGCCGAGGCCAAGAAAGTTGCCCAGAAGATTGGTTATCCGGTTATTATCAAGGCGGCCGCCGGCGGCGGCGGCAAGGGCATGAGGATCTGCCGCAGCGCCGCTCACCTGGAAGAACAGTTTCCCATGGCTCAGAATGAAGCCAAGGCTGCCTTCGGCGACCCCTCCCTTTATATTGAAAAATACATCACCGGAGCCCGGCACATTGAAATTCAGGTCATCGGCGACAGCAAAGGAAAAGTCATAGCTTTCGGCGAGAGAGAGTGCAGCGTCCAGAGGAAATACCAGAAAATAATCGAGGAAACCCCCTCTCCCTTCCTGGACGTGCGCACCAGGAACAAGATGATGAAGGAAACCCAGGATGCGGCCGAAGAGATCGGCTATCGCAGCCTGGGCACGTTCGAATTCCTGGTGGACGAAAAGAAAAAATTTTATTTCATGGAAGCCAATACCAGAGTCCAGGTCGAGCACCCTATTACCGAGATGGTTTACGGTATCAACCTGATCAAAGCCCAGATCAGGGTGGCTGCCGGCGAAAAGATAAATTTCCCGATGGAACTGGAAATGCGCGGGCACGCCATTGAGTGCCGTATTAACGCCGAGGACCCGGAGACCTTTATTCCCTCTCCGGGGAAAATAGATTTCCTGGTGTTTCCCGGCGGCGAGGGCATCCGGGTGGATTCAGCCGCCTACGCCGGCTGGGAGATTCCGCCCCATTATGATTCCCTGCTGGCCAAGATAATTGCCTATGCCCCCACCAGGCAACTGGCCATCGCCAAGATGAAGGCCGCCCTGGAAACCACCACCATCGTCGGCATAAAAACCAATATTCCCCTGCTGCTGAACATTCTTTCCAGCGACGATTTTGTCAAAGGCAATTACAACACCCAGTTTATGGAGCACTTCCTCAATCATAAAGCCAGGGCTGATGTTATGGGGTAAGAGCACCGGAAAAGGCTAGTCGGTTTTCTTCCTGAAGATGCTTACTGTAAACTGGCCGTCGTTGTCGGCATAGACATTATCATTTACCCCCAGATACAGGCGGCCTTCCAGCGTGAGCTCCACCTCCGCCGCCGACCCTATGTAGAAGACGGTGCTCACCTCTTCTCTGATTTCCTCTCCGGTCTCTTCATCCTTGGTGACACTAAGAACCTTGACCACCCGGCCCACTGCCGCTCCCAGGTTTCGGTCTGGCAACGGCTGCTGAGGCGTTTGCAGGTCGAGCCCTTCGGGACCGCAACCGGCCACGGGATTTCCCTTCTGGAGCGAAATGGTGCCCGAAGCCCGCAGGATTAATCTTTCTCCCTCCTTTACATCGAGACCTGTGTCCACCCAGCCCAGGGCAGCCTTAACCTCAACCTGTCTGACGAGAACCAGGCCATTCTCCTGTTCCTGACCGGTCGCGGTCTGAATTTCATGAGCTCCGGCCGGGAAAAGCGACAAAGAAATTATGGAAACGATTGTCAGGACAGAAATTCGGCCTGGCTTCATATTCCCTTCTCTCCTTTGATCATTTTACAAAACCAAGGCTGAGAATTTCCAGCATAGACTGATGAATATGACCGTTGCTGGCCAAGATATGGGGACTGAAAACATTAAAGTCGCCGCCTGCCAGGTCGCTGACCAGTCCGCCCGCCTCTTCCACCAGCAGGCTGCCGGCGGCCAGGTCCCAGGGCTTAAGCTTTTTCTCCCAGTAGCCGTCGAAGCGACCGCAGGCTACATAGCACAGGTCCAGAGCCGCCGAACCCAGTCGCCTTATGGCCTGGGCTCTGACCGCAAAATTGGAAAAATGGTCGAGATTGTTATCGTTGCTGCTCCGGACATCATAGGGGAAACCGGTGGCCAGAAGGCTTCTGCCCAGCTCAGCCGTCCCCGAAACCCTGACCGGTTGTCCGTTAAGGTATGCTCCCTGGCCCCTGACGGCGGTAAACATCTCTTCGCGGGCGGGATCATATACCACGCCCAGAACGACTTCTTTTTTGAGGCTCAGAGCAATGGACACGCAGAAAACCGGCAGTCCGTGAGCATAGTTGGTAGTGCCGTCCAGCGGGTCGACCAGCCAGCAATAATCCGAGGCTCTATCGTGTCGGATCTCTTCTTCGGCCAGAAAACTGTGGTCGGGAAAGGCCCGGCTGAGCCGCCTGAAGATCATCTCTTCAGACCTCCGGTCGAAGTCGGTGACCAGGTCCACCTGGCCCTTGAAATCGACCTCTTTTTTCTGGCTCAGCCCCTGAAGCAAATAGCGGCCCGCTTCCAGGGCGGCTTCTCGGGCTTCGGGCAGAAATATGGCCGGGTTGTCCATGAGAGAATCTTACCAGCTTGACCTGTCCCTGGCAATAAATTAAGCACGCTTCCCTGTTTTCCGCAATCGGCGGGAATGACGGCCGCAGGGCGGCGCGGCCTGTCCCCGAACCACCCGCAGCTGAAGGGGTTCCCCGCGGGGAGGATCGGTGAGCGAGGACGGGAGGAGGCGCGCCGTGACAGGACCCTCTATGAAGCCAGACAACCAGACAAATTAAACCTTTCGGGCAAAATTCCGTAAAATGAAGTATAATTACTTAAAATCGTTTGACTCAAAGGACACTGTTATGGCTGAAAAGAAAGGTTCAAAAAAGAAAACCAGACTGTTGCTATTTATCGTCATCATCCTGATAATCGCCGCTGTTGTCTTCCTGAATCTTCAGGCTTCGCGCGAAAAAGCCATCAAGGTCACCGTGGACAAGGTCAAGAAACAGGATATCACCTCCATAATATCGGCTTCCGGCGAAATCAAGCCCAAGAAAAATATCAATATCAGCGCCCTGGTAGCCGGCCGGATTGTGAAGATCGGGGTCAAAGAGGGTCAGGAAGTAAAGGCCGGCGATTTCTTGCTGCAAATCGACCCGACCTACTTTGAGGCCCAGGTAGACCGTATCCGGGCCAACATTAATCAGTTTAAGGCTGAGTTGATAAGGGCTGAAGCCCAGTACCGCCGCGACAAGAGTTATTATGAACGGCAGAAACAACTCTTTGACAGCTCCCTGATTTCCAAGGACCAGCTGGAAGGCGCCCGCGTCCAGTATGAAGTTTCCTCAGCCACCCTGCAATCGCTGAGATACCAGATAAAACAGGCGGAAGCCAACCTGAAGAGCACCCTGGACGACCTCAAGAAAACCACCTACACCTCGCCCATCGACGGCATGGTCACCAGCCTGAGAGTGGAAGAGGGAGAGGTAGCCATAGTGGGCACCATGAACAATCCCGGAACAGTCCTCCTGACCATTGCCGACCTGTCAATAATGGAAGTGGAAGTCGAAGTGGACGAAACCGACGTGGTCAACGTCAAAATCGGCCAGACCTCCAGGGTCAAAGTGGATGCCTTTCCGGACCAGGTCTTCAAAGGACAGGTCACGGAAATCGGCAGCTCGGCTCTGGATAAGACCACCCTGGGCTCCCAGGAATCCAGGAACTTCAAGGTGGTCATCACCCTGGAAGACAGCGGTCATCAGCTCAAGCCCGGGCTTTCGGCTTCGGCCGACATCATAGTGGCTGAAAAGAAAGACGTCCCGGCAGTGCCCATCGCCGCTCTGGTCATTCGCGAGCCTAAAAAGAATGAGGAAAAAGGCCAGGGTGCCCGGCCGACCTCCGAGAAAGCCAGAGAAGAAGAGGGAGTTTTCCTGATAGAAAACAGCCGGGCCCGGTTTCAGCCGGTTAAAAAAGGAATCATGGGCGGAATGATGGTAGAAATTGTCTCCGGGCTGGAAGAAGGCCAGGAAATCGTAACCGGGCCTTACTCTGCCCTGCGCGACCTGAAGGAAGGAAACCTGTTGAAGGTGGAAAGGAAATGAGAGATGCCGGTCCAGCCTGCCGACGATGAACTGATCCTGGCTAAGGATCTCAAAAAAATCTACCAGCTGGATAAACAGCAGGTGGAAGCCCTGCGCGGAGTCAGCCTGACCATCAGGCGGAATGAATTCGTGGCCATTATGGGCCCCAGCGGTTCCGGCAAATCGACCCTGATGAACATTCTCGGCTGTCTGGACACCCCCACTTCTGGCGAATACTACCTCAACGGGCAGCAGGTCAGCACGCTAACCGAGGACGAGCTGGCCCACATCCGGAACAAAGAGATCGGCTTCGTCTTCCAGGTTTTCAACCTGCTGGCCAGAGCCAATGCCTTCAAGAACGTGGAATTGCCGTTGATTTACGCCGGGGCCAGCAAGGAAGAGCGTCGGGAGAAAGCCCGCCGGGCCCTGGAGATGGTGGAAATGAAAGACCGGATGCATCACCTGCCGGCCGAACTTTCCGGCGGGGAACGGCAGCGAGTGGCCATCGCCAGAGCTCTGGTCAACGAGCCGGCCCTGCTGCTGGCCGACGAACCGACGGGCAACCTGGACAGCCGGACGGGCCAGGAGATACTCAGGTTGTTTCACAAAATTCATGACAGCGGCAATACCATCATCATGGTCACCCACGACCGCGAGGTGGCCAATCACGCTCAGCGAATCATACACATCAAAGACGGAATGATAGAAAAAGAAGAAAAGAAAGGAGTCTGGATATGAACTTAGGGCAAAGATTCATCGGAGTTTTCACCGGGCCGAAGGAGACCTTTGGCGGACTGGCCGAAAAGCCGGTCTGGCTTGACGCCATGGTTATCGTTCTTCTGGCTGCTTTTCTTTTCGGCTTTCTGATCGCTCCTTTTTCCGCCCGCGACGCCGCCGACCTTACGGACAACAGCCCGAAGATGAAAGAAATGCTGAGACAGAGATTGGGCGAAGAAGGTTTTGCCAAATACATGGACAGGATACACAAAGAGGCTGAAGCCGCCTCTTCCGCCTATAAGATTCAGAGCGGAGTGAGCGTGGGCTTGATGACCCTGATCGCCGTTTTTCTCCAGTCGATACTGCTCCTGGTCCTGGGAAGGCTGGTCTCCGGCTCCGTCCAGGGCAACTACCGCCAGCTGCTGAGCGCCATGTTCCACGCCGGCTTCATCAACGTCGTCCTGGGCAACGCCCTCCGATTTTTTCTGATAACGGCCAAACAATCGGTCTATAAAATTTCCACCGGCCTGGCCGTTTTCTTTCCGAAACTGGAATTCAACTCCACTCCTTTCATCGTTCTCAATAACATCGACCTGTTCCAGCTCTGGATGTTCGGGGTTCTGGGATACGGACTGTCGGCCATATTCAAGATTGACCTGAAGAAATCCCTGATTATTTCCTATCTTTTCTGGGCTCTGAAGGCCGCCGTCAACATCGCGCTGACCGTCTGGGGAATGGGCCGGTACCAGTAAACCGACAGCGGTTGACAACTCGGCTCAGCCTCTATAAATTAAGGCTATGGCTGAGCCATCCGGAAAAAACAACCTTAGCAATTTTCTACCCTTTTACCTTTTCCAGCTCTGGGAGAACCAGAAGACCGGGCGGCTGATCCTTAATCCCGGGGCTTACGAAAAGCAATTCTGCCTGGTGAAGGGCGAACTCACCCCGGTAAAAAAATATTTCCCGGAAAAAGATTTCCTGGACTGGCTTCAGGAAATCAGAAAAATAGAACCGCCGTTGAGGCTCAACCGTCAGCTCCTCGGCGCGGATAACATCAGCTCAATTCTGGCCGTCCTCATCGAGCACGGCTTCCTGCCGGTCCAGGAAGCCCTGGACCTGGCCCGCGAGTTCCTGGCTGTCAGGCTGACCGAGTATTTCAACCTGCCCCCGGTCAGACTAAGCTTCCAGGAAGAAGAAATTCCAGGCCAGGAGATAATTGTCAAAGGCCTGTTCATCCCCGATTTGATCCTGCGAGGCTTCAGGCAGATTTCCCGCCCGGAACACCTGGGAAGCTGGTTGCCGGCTGAAAAGGAGATCATCTTCCGCCAGACTCCGCCTTACGCCCGAAAAATCGACCTCAGGAGTCCCGAACTTTACCTCTGGAACCAGTTACAGACTCCTCAGAGCTACGGACAGCTGTTAAAAAATTCCTGGCTGGGACCGACCGAGACCAAAAAAACCCTGCTGGCTCTGGCCTGTCTGAAGCTGGTAGAGTTCAACGTCAACCAGGCCGCCCTGGAAAATAACGGTCGGCCCGGAGTTCCCGACCTGGAGAAGAGCTTGCTGGCCTTTAACGAAAAGAGCGCTTTTATCTGCCGGTACATAGCCAAACAGCTGGGGCCGGTCGCCTTCAGTTTGATCGAGAAGTGTTACCGCGAAGCTCAGGAATACCTGGACCCTATCTTCCGCAATCTGGAAATAAAGCCGGACGGAAGTTTTGAGCCCAGAGCCATGCTGAAGATGAGCCTTAATGACCTGAGCCCGGAAGACAAGAAAAACCTGCTGCGCGGCTTCGACGAAATCCTGGCAGCCGAGCTGCTGCTGGTCAAGAAAAATCTCGGCAATCAGCACGAAGCCACTGTGGCCGGCATCCTGGCCCGAACCGGAGAGTTGCTTTGAAGAGAAAACAGCTGCTGGGCCTGCTGGTCATCCTCAGCCTGATTTTTATTTATTTGATCCTCAGGGCAAGCCTTGGACATTAAGCCCCGGAATCTGCTGATAATTGTCGGCCCCACGGCCGTCGGCAAGAGCCAGACCGCTCTCTGGCTGGCCGGGGAATTCCCGGCTGAAATCATAAGCTGCGATTCGATGCAGGTTTACCGTGGGTTCGACCTGGGCACGGACAAACCCGACCCCGAAGCCCGGAAAGCTGTGCCCCACCATCTCATAGATATCGTCGAACCCGAAGAACAGTTCTCGGCCGCCGACTTTGCCCGCCTGGCGGTGGAAGCGGCCGAAGGCATACTGAGCCGGGGCCACACGCCGATTGTGGTCGGCGGCACCGGGCTTTATCACCGGGCTCTGGTGGAGGGGCTTTTCCCGGGCCCGGGTCGGGATCCGGAGCTCAGAAAAAGATTAAGGCAGGAAGCCGCGACAGCCGGCCTGCTTTCCCTGTACGAGAAATTGAAAGAGGTGGACCCGGACTATGCAGCCAGGATCACTCCGGCCGACAGCATCAGGATAATACGGGCGCTTGAAATTTATTACCTGACCGGCGAGCCCCTGTCCAGACAGTTTCTCAGGACCAGGTCGCCGGCCAGGGAAAAGGGTTTCCATCTTGTTCAGATTGGTTTAAAATTAGAGAGGATAGAACTTTACAGGAGAATAGAAGCCCGCGTGGAGCGGATGTTCGCCCGGGGCCTGTTGGAAGAAGTCAGGCGACTGCTGGCTCGGGGAGTGCCGGAAACGGCTACCCCATTCAAGGGGCTTGGCTACCGCCAGGTTTTGCGGCACCTGAGAGGGGAAATTTCGCTGGCCGAGGCGATTGAAGAGACCAAGCTTGAGACCAGGCATTTTGCCAAGAGGCAGTTGACCTGGTTTAAGAAATCCCCCGGGATAACCTGGTTTGAGGCCCAGGACAGACCCGGGTTGAAAGAATTCGTGGCCACGCAGTTGAGCTTATAAAGATATGGAAAAAGCAATTCTGGTTAATCTGGCCGTTTCCAGAAAAGGCAGAGAGGAAGCGGACGACTCCCTGACCGAACTGGCCGGTCTGGCCGTCTCGGCCGGAGCGACGGTGGTGGAGAAAGTTTACCAGACCCGCAACGCCATCAGCCCCAGGTTTTTCATAGGCGAAGGAAAGGTGGGAGAGCTGGCCGAGCTGGTGGAGAAAACCGGGGCCGACCTGGTGATCTTCGACTCCAACCTGACTCCGGTTCAGCAGCGCAGCCTGGAAGAAGCGCTCCGGGTCAAGGTCCTGGACCGGACCCAGATCATCCTGGACATTTTTGCCCAGAGAGCCAGGACCAACGAGGGCAAGTTGCAGGTGGAACTGGCTCAGCTTACCTATTTGCTGCCCAGGCTTAAGGGACGCGGCCGGGCCATGTCCAGGCTGGGGGGCGGCATAGGCACCCGGGGCCCCGGCGAAAAGAAGCTGGAGGAAGACCGGCGCCGTATCACCGATCGCATTACCAGGATAAAAAAAGAAATTGACGGCTTGCAGAAAAGAAGATCTCGGCAAAGAGAAGGCCGTCGTCGGTCTCCCATCCCGGCTGTCTCGCTGGTCGGTTACACCAGCGCCGGGAAATCAACCCTGTTCAACCAGCTGACCAGAGAGAGCCGCTACACCTCGCCCCATCTTTTCGCCACCCTGGACCCGATGGTCAGGCGGGTGACTTTTTCCGACGGTTTGTATTTTTTTCTTTCGGACACCGTCGGATTCATCAAGAAGCTGCCGGTGGAACTGATTTCAGCCTTCCGGGCCACCCTGGAAGAAATCAGGGAAGCCGATTGCCTGCTGCACGTGGTTGACGCCACCTCGGCCGAGGCTCTGGAGCAGGCCGAGGCCGTCGAACGCATTCTGGAGGACCTGGAGGTTTCCGGACTTCCGGTCATAAAAATATTCAACAAAACAGACCTCCTGCCGGAAAACGAAAAGCAAGAACTGCTGGCCGCCAACAGAGAATCAGGCAACTCGCCTCTCTACGTATCGGCTCTGACCGGAGAAGGGCTGGAACAGCTAAAAGGCCGCCTGCGGCGCCTGCTTTTCGAAAATTATGAGACCTTCAGGCTGCGTATTCCCAGGACCAGGGCCGAGCTGGTCAGCTCCCTGGCCCGGCAGACCATCATCATCACCCGGACCGAGACCGACGAGGGCTGGGAATACCAGGTGGCGGCTGACCGCAGCCGGGTGGTAGCCTACCTTCCTTACCTCCAGAAAGGAGAGAGCCCATGAATAAAACCAGAATGGCCGCAGTCACGGCTCTGGCCGGACTGATATGGCTGTTAACCTCCTGTCTGAATCTGCCTCTTAAAACTGAATACACTCCGCCGGCCTTCCATCTGGAAAACCCCCAGCCGGTGGTTCTGGCCGAGCTCAGCCTGAATGAAAGACTGGCTTTTGAGGAAGGCTGGAAAAGTCTTAAACAGGGCAATATCGCCCGGGCCAGAAAGGAGTTCGGTCGGTTGTCCCGGGAGAATGCCTTTTTCAATCTGGGCGAGGGTTATTGCCGGCTTTACGAACAGCAACCGGCAGAAGCCGAAGCCTTCTTTCTGGAGGCTCTGAGGCTGAACCCGGAACTTATTTCAGCCCGGGCAGGACTGGCCATCATCTACGGACAGCAAACCAACCAGGAAAAAGAATTCCTGCAGCTGCGCGAGATCCTGAAAAAAATTCCAGACCATAACTGGGCCAAGCCCAGGTATGAAGACCTGCGTTCCAGAATGACCGGCAGCCTGCTGCAGGAAGCCCGCAGCTGGCTCAACCAGAATCGGCCGGACCAGGCCCGGGAAGCTTTGCTCAAAGCCCTCTTTTATTCGCCGGAGCTGACCGAGGCTCACCTGCAGTTAGCCCGTCTTTACCGCAGCCAGAAAAAATTCCCTCAGGCCCTGACCCATTACCAGACCCTGTATAACCTTATGCCTCGAGACAAGCAGGTGCTGAAGGAATATGCCGAAACCCTGGAAGCCAACGACGACCTGAGCCTGAGCCTGGACATCTATGAAAAATTAAGAGAACTGTCGCCCGGGGACAAACAGATCCAGGACAAGGTCGAATATCTAAAAAACTCTCTGGGGATAATCGAGCTCCCGAGCATGTATAACGAAATTGCCGGTTCTCAGGCCATCACCAGGCAGGACCTGGCGGCCATCCTGGCCGTCAAGTTCAATCAGTATCTGCCGCAGGCAACCGCCCCGCCGATCATCGTCGACATTTCCACCAGCTGGGCCTCCCGGTTCATCATCAGAGTCGTGGCCGTAAGATTGATGGACAAATACGATAACCATACTTTTGAGCCGACCCGGCAGATTACCCGGGCTGAACTGGCCGACGCTTTTTCCCGGCTGATAGGCTATCTGAAAGGAAAAGGGAAAAAGCTGGTGCCCATAGTTCCCCCGGAAAGAATCCAGATCAACGACCTTCCGGCCGATAACTATTATTATCAGCCGGCGGTTACCATGATTTCTTACCAGCTGATGGAACTGGCCGGCCAGAAACGGTTCAACCCCGACCTGCCGGTTTCCGGGATTGAGGCTTTAAGAATTGCCGATATTCTGTTAAACTTGTTGAAATGAACAAGACGGCCGAACCGATGGACGAAACCGCCAGACAGACAGTTGAGCTGAAGTCGACTTTCGGCACCATCCCCAACTATCTTACTCTGCTGCGTATTATCCTGGTCCCGGTTTTTGTGATGTTTCTTCTGAAGCACAAACAGACCGAAGCTTTCCTGGTTTTCCTGGCCGCCGGATTGACCGACGTCCTGGACGGCCTGGCCGCCCGCATCTGGCATCAGCACTCCGTGGCCGGGCTGTGGCTCGACCCGCTGGCCGACAAGCTCCTGATCTTCAGCAGTTTCTTTCTGTTGAGCTTCCCCGACTTCGCCCATCCCAACACCATGCCCTGGCGGGTGTTCTGGGTGGTCCTGGGCCGGGACCTGCTGATTGTAATCGGGGCAGCCGTACTCTTCTTCCTGAAAATCAAACAAAGTTTTCCGCCCACTCTGCTGGGCAAGACCAGCACCGTCTGCCAGGTGCTGACCGTCCTGGCCGTGCTGTGCTTCAATTTTCTGCAAAAAGAAGTGAACCTTCTCAGCTGGCTTTACGACCTGACCGTCCTGGCCACCGTGCTCTCGGGATTGCAGTACATCTGGGTTGGCTTCTCAGCGCTCAGGAGAAAATAGAATCTCGGTAATTATCCCTTCAAACCGGGCCTTCCAGGAAGCCAGATTATGATTTTTCAGTACATGTTCCCTGGCTGACAGGCCCATCTGTCGGCCTCTCTCCGGGTTCCTGGTGATTAACCGAAGAAAAGCCGCCAGCCCGGCATAATCGCGGTAATCAAATACGAGGCCGGTCCGCCCCTGGATGACCAGCTCGGCAGCAGCCCCTTTTTCCACCATGACCGGAACCCGGGCCAGCCCGGCTTCGAGCACCACCCGGCTCAGGGGGTCAAATCCCGGGAAGACCACCGCCGCCCTGAAGTTACTCCACCGGGCCTGAAGATCGGCATAATCAGGAAAGTCCAGCTCCAGGCCGAATTCCCCTTGTTCAAGCCTGATGCGGTCCTCAAGTTTTTTCCGTTTTTTATAATTGAGACCGGGGAAAAATATGGAGACCGGCCGGGTAGGAGCTGTTTCCTCCCGGTCGGCGGCCAAAACCTCGCTCAGTGCCCGGACCGTTTCTCTGACTCTTCTGAGGTCAGGCCCGCTGAAAAACATGGCCACGGCTTCAGGCCGGGATTCGGAAACGACCGCGCCCGTCCGGCCGTCAAACCGGGCGGCCTCGATGGCCGGAGGCAAAACAAGGGATTTTTCTCTGGTTCTTTTCCTTCTGAACATCTCGGCAGCCAGAGAGGATTCCAGCAGGACTCTCACTGAAAGGTCGTTGGCCAGGCGACTGGCCAGCCACTGGCCCCAGAAGAAATTTAGCCAGTTGGTCCGTCCGGATAGCACTTCCCTGATCATCCAGATGTGGCTCACCCCCTCCTGGCGGGCAGCCAGAGCACCTGTCCAGTTGATGAAAGACAGGCTGACGACCAGTCGCGCTTTCTTTTTCCTGATCACGGCCGAAGTCCTGACGAAACTGCTGAGGTTATAAACCCAGGCCACAGGTTGTCGCCAGAGTTCTTTGAAATCGGTCAGGTAATCATGGCCCTTGATCACTCTGGCCTGAAGTCCGGCCTCAACCGCATCTGAAACCAGCCGGCCTTGGCCCGGGAAAATCAATTCGGCCGAAAAAGGTTTATCACCAGGGGTGGTGAGGTAATCGAGAATCTGGCATTCGCCGCTGCCGAACTCCCCCGACCCGGCCACAAACAGAACTTCGGGCCTGTCTTCTGGACTCAACAATGCCTCCGGTCAGAATGAGCGGTTATTTTATACCAAGATTTTATTCTCCTGGAGCTTTAAGTCAAGCGGCCGGAAACTCCGACAGCCCATCCGCTCCTGTGATGAATCTCATCACCGGGAGGCCTTCTTTGACCGCTTCTTCCTCACATTCTTGCCCCGCCCGTCCCCGGGCCTGAAGCCCCTTCGCTCCGGGCGCCGGAAAAGCCGACCCGGCGCCTCTTTCCTGCCATCACCTCTTTCAATCAAGAAAACAGCAACGCTCCGCCAAGCCCGGTCTCGCTGTTTTCATAGGCGGCGCCGATATACAAAGCGATATACAAAGCGGAGCCGGATTCCGGGACCCGGCCCGCGACCCGACTAAAGCAAATCCCGGCCGGGGCAATTTATTATTGAATTGGGACTGCCTCCGGTGTTATCATCGTTCTGTCAAAAAGAAAATCAAGAAGGAGTTTTCGATGCCCGACAGGAAAGCTTTTAATCGCCTGGCCAGAAGGCTGGAAAGTTTCCGCGACCAGATGGTTGAACTTCAGATGAAGCTGTGCGCCCTTCCGGCCATAGCCCCGGCCAGCGGAGGAGAAGGAGAAGCCCGGAAAGCCGAATTCCTCGAGTCCTACCTGCGGCAGAGCGGCATAACCGACCTTATGGTCATCAAGGCCCCCGACGTGGAAGCCCCGGCGGGTTATCGCCCCAACCTCCTGGCTTTCTACCGGGGTCGCAATTCCAGTCGGACCATCTGGGTGATGTCTCACCTGGATGTGGTCCCGCCCGGAGAACTGTCCCAGTGGCGCGGCGACCCGTTTAAGGCCTGGGTGGAAAAGGGTCGTATCTACGGACGGGGTGTGGAAGATAACCAGCAGGACATGGTAGCCTCTATTTTTGCCGTCAAAGCCATGATCGCTGAAAATATTAGACCCTCATACGGTGTCGGGCTGGCCCTGGTGGCCGACGAGGAGACCGGAAGCAAAAAAGGAATCGAATATGTTCTGAACAACACCGAAGTCTTCCGGGATGACGACCTGATCATCGTCCCCGATGCCGGAAACTGCCACGGCACCATGATTGAAGTGGCGGAAAAATCAATTCTCTGGCTCAAGGTCCGGACGCTCGGCAAGCAGGTCCACGGCTCCACCCCGGAAAAAGGAATCAACAGTTTCAAGGCGGCCAGCTTTCTGATAACCGAACTTCAAAAGCTGTACCGGATTTATGACGGAAAAGAGCGCCTGTTCAGCCCCCCCATTTCCACTTTTGAGCCGACCAAAAAAGAAGCCAACGTGCCCAACATAAACACCATTCCCGGAGAGGATGTATTCTACATGGACTGCCGGATTCTTCCCCGGTACCAGGTTGACGACGTTCTAAAAACGGCCGGAAAAATCGCTGCCGGCATCGAAAAGAAATTCAAAGTGAAAATCGAGATTGACATCGTTCAGAAAGCGCCGGCCGCTCCGCCGACTTCTCCCCGGGCCCCGGTGGTCCAGGCCCTGAAGAAGGCCGTCCGGGAAGTATACCACAGGGAAGCCCGGGCCATGGGAATCGGCGGAGGAACCGTGGCCGCTCTTTTCCGCCGGGCCGGTTTCCCGGCGGCCTGCTGGTCCAGACTGGACGAGACCGCTCACCTGCCAAACGAGTACTGCATAATAGATAACATGATTGGCGACGCCAAGGTTTTTGCCCATATTTTCGTTCAGGAGTAGGCCCGAGGATGGCCGGGGAGACTGACCTGATTGTGGTTCTGACCACTTTTCCCTCGGCCGAAAAAGCCGGGGAGGCGGCCCGGATTCTGCTGGCCCACCAGCTGGCTGCTTGCTGCACCATCCTTCCCGGAATCTCAATTTATACCTGGCAGGGAAAAACCTGCGAAGAAAACGAAGCGGTAATGCTGATCAAGACCCGGACTGCCCGGTACCCCGAGCTTGAGAAAAAAATTAAGGAGATTCATCCCTACCAGGTTCCAGAAATCGTCGCCCTGCCGGCGGTCTCAGCCCTCCGGGCCTATCTGGATTGGGTCAAAGAAGTCAGCGGAGAGTAAGGCCGGCGCCTGGAGACCCTGATGGCTTCCCTGATGGTATTCAGGTTAATCCCGACTGTTTCTTCTACCTCAGCCGTATAACCTCCGCCCAGGACAATGGCCACCGGAATCTTCAATTTCCTGGCGCTTTCGATCACCAGTCGGTCCCTCTTTCTCAAAGCCTCGGCAGAAACATCCAGGCCGCTCAACATATCTTTCCGGTAGGCGTCGGCTCCGGCCAGGTAGACAACCAGGTCCGGCCTGAATTCCTGGTAGATCCGGGGAAAATGCGGGCTGAGCCCCTGAAGATAGGCCAGGTCGTCATCCCCCGACCACAGGCCGACATCCAGACTGCTGGGCGGTTTATCGGACGGATATATGTCCATCTGGTGAATGGAGAAAGTGAAAACGTAATCTTTCCTGGCAAAAATAAAGGCTGTGCCGTTTCCCTGATGCAGGTCGCAATCGACCACCAGAGCCCGGTTTATTTTTCCGGTTTTCTTCATCTTTTCCACGGCCACAGCCACGTCGTTGAACAGACAGAAACCCTCGCCATGGTCGGGAAAAGCATGATGGAATCCGCCTCCCAGGTGGACGGCCAGCCCGGTCTTCAAGGCTTCTTCCACCGTCTGGATGGTCCCGCCGGTCATCAGCAGAAAAAACCTGACCACATCCAGCGAAAACGGTAACTCCAGAGCTTGAAGTTCGACCGAAGACAGGCTGCCGCTCAACACTTTTTTTATATACTTCGGGGTATGAACCAGAAGCAGGTCTTCTTCGCCGGCCGGCCTGGCCTGGATGAAATCCCCGGGTCCGGCTCCGAGGGCAATTACCCGCTCGTAAAGAAGGCGGTATTTCTTGACCGGAAAGATATGATGGCCAAGGTCGGCCATCCAGTACTCGTTGCTGTAGATAAACTTGAAGGGCAGTTTCCAGCCCAGCAGGGTGAGCATCGTGCCGACAAAATCTGCCATTTTTTTCAGAATATCAGAAAACCGCTCTTCTTAAAAGGAATTAATTTGCCCTGACCGGGCGCCGGTCGCCGGAACTATGGCCCGTCCTCAGGTCAGGCCGGGTCAAAACACAGCCCCGGGCTGAAACCAGTCCGGGGCTGCTTATGGAGTCTGGCGGTTATTTGCGCGCCTTCCGGCTTTTCCGGCCGGTTCCGGAAACCTTTTTAGCCTTCCCGGTCGGGCTTTTTTTCGCCGGTTTTTTGCCGGCCGCGACATTTCCGCCGGCCAGTTTTTCCTGAATGGCTATCTGGGCGGCTGCCAGGCGAGCGATCGGAATCTGGTAGGCCGAGCAACTGACATAATTGAGCCCGACCTGATGGCAGAAAACGATCGACCTGGGGTCGCCGCCATGAACGCCGCAGATCCCGACCTTGAGTTCCGGACGGGTCGAGCGGCCTTTTTCCACCGCCCATTTCATCAGCAGGCCAACCCCTCTCTGGTCAAGAGTCTCGAAGGGGTCGTCGGGCCAGATGCCGTGATTAAGGTAATAATTCAGGAACTTGGCGCTGTCGTCGCGGGAGATGCCAAAGGTGGTCTGAGTCAGGTCGTTGGTGCCGAAGGAGAAGAATTCGGCTTCTCTGGCCACCTCGTCGGCGGTCAGAGCGGCCCTCGGTATCTCGACCATGGTTCCCACGGTATATTTGATCTTCACGCCGTACTTCTTCATCACCTCATCAGCTACCCGGTTAACAATCGCTTTCTGGTTGGCCAGTTCCAGCACCTCGCCCACCAGCGGAATCATGATTTCCGGAAAGACCTTGTATCCTTCTCCGGTCAACTCGCAGGCGGCCTCGAAGATGGCCTGGGCCTGCATTTCGGTTATTTCAGGGTAGGTTATGCCCAGGCGGCAGCCGCGGTGGCCGAGCATGGGATTGAATTCCGACAGGGCTTTGACCCGGGCCAGAAGCTTCTCCAGTTCGGCAATTTTTTCAGGGGAACCGCCGGTGGCTTTAAGAACGGCCAGCTCGACCATCAGGTCTTCCCTTCTCGGCAAAAACTCATGAAGAGGCGGGTCAATGGTTCTGATGGTCACCGGGTGACCTTTCATTTCCTTGAAGAATTCATAGAAATCCTTTTTTTGGAACGGAAGCAACCTGGCCAGCGCCCGGCGCCGGTCTTCTTCCGTTTCGGCCATGATCATTTCTTTAACTATCGGCAGGCGCTCGGGCCCGAAGAACATGTGTTCGGTCCTGGCCAGTCCGATGCCTTCGGCTCCAAAAGCAAAGGCCACCCGGGCATCGGCCGGGGTATCGGAATTGGCTCTGACGCCCAGCCGACGGGATTTATCGGCCCAGGAGAGAAGTTTGGAGAAGTATTGATAAAGCCTGGACTCTTCCGGCTTCAAGCTGCCCTTCACCACCTGCAGGATCTCGGAAGGCCTGGTGGGTATTTCACCCTCCAGAACTTCGCCGGTGGAGCCGTCGATGGAGATCCATTGACCTTCGCTGAATTTCCGGTTGCCGATATAAAAAGCTTTCTCTTCTTCGTGAACCTTGATGCCGCCGCAGCCGACCACCGCCGGCTTGCCCATCTGCCGGCCGACCACCGCGGCGTGGGAGGTCATCCCGCCGGTGGCGGTCAGAATGCCCTGGGAGGCGCTCATCCCGTGGATATCGTCAGGCGAAGTCTCTTCCCTGACCAGAATTACCTTTTTGCCTTCTCCGGCCCAGGTCACCGCTTCGTTGGCGGTGAACACGATCTGTCCGGTCGCCGCCCCGGGCGAAGCGGCCAGGCCCCTGGCCAGAACCGCATGCTTGGCTTTTTCCTGAAGGTCAAAAATCGGATGGAGAAGCTGGTTGAGAGCCTCGGGCTCAACCTTGAGCAGAGCTTGTTCTCTTGAGATCAGTCCTTCCTCCACCAGGTCGACCGCTATCTTAACCGCGGCCATGCCGGTCCTCTTGCCGTTCCTGGTCTGGAGCATGTAGAGCTTGCCTTCCTGGATGGTGAACTCAAAATCCTGGACGTCGCCGTAGTGCTTTTCCAATCTCTTGACCACGGAGACCAGCTGTTTGAAAACCCCCGGCATTTCTAATTCCAGGTTCTTCAGCGGAGCCGGGGTTCTGATTCCGGCCACCACGTCCTCGCCCTGGGCGTTAACCAGATATTCGCCGTAGAGTTCCTTCTCCCCGGTGGCCGGGTTGCGGGTAAAGCCGACGCCGGTAGCAGAAGTCGGACCGTAATTGCCAAAAACCATCTGCTGGACGTTGACCGCCGTCCCCAGATAATCCGGGATGTGATACTTGCGGCGGTAGGTAATGGCCCGGGGATTATGCCAGGACTTAAAAACCGCGGCGATGGCCAGCCGGAGCTGCTGCAGGACATCCTGGGGAAATTCGTGACCGGTTTCTCCGGCCACCAGCTTTTTATAGCCGGCTATCACCTCTTCCAGCATTTTTTCTGTAAGTTCATGGTCATACTGGATCCTGGCGGCTTCCTTGCGGGCTCTCAGGATTTCTTCAAATTTCTTCTTGGGAATGTCAAGAACCACATCGCCGAACATATGAATCAGGCGGCGGTAGCAATCGAGGGCAAAACGCCGGTTGCCGGTTTTGCGGGCCAGACCCTCAACCGTCCGGTCGTTAAGACCCAGGTTGAGAATGGTGTCCATCATCCCGGGCATGCTGAACTTGGCTCCCGACCTGACCGATACCAGGAGCGGATCGGTCTGGTCGCCGAACTTCAGCCCGGCAGCTTTTTCCAGCCTCTTTAGGGCAGTCATAACCTGTTGTTCCACATCCTTCGGGAGCTTGTTACCGGCCTTGAAAAACAGGTTGCAAACTTCCGTAGAAATGGTGAATCCCGGGGGAACGGGCAAGCCTATTCCGGCCATCTCAGCCAGATTGGCGCCCTTGCCGCCGAGAACGTCCTTCATATCCTTGTTGCCTTCAGCCACGCCCGGGCCGAAGAAGTAAACGAATTTTTTTGCCATAACACTCACTCCTTCTAAGACCTGATTAAATTCAAGAAAATATACACTTTCAGAGACAAAATTTCAAGGACAGCGGCTACCAGATATATGAAATATCAGATTAAATTAAGAATTTTTTTTAAGCAGGCAGAAATCATTTTCGGGCGAGAAAAGCAGGGCCAGGGACATAACCAGCCAGAGCAAATCTTCCAGAATAAGCCCCAGGTCGGCTTTTCGGCTGAAAGTCCCGAAACAACCGCACTCGACATCAATTCCCCGGAGCATGGTCACCGCCACCAGGATTATAAAAAAGACCAGAAGCCCGCTGATGAGCAACGCGCCGGAGCGTGGGAAGATTCCTATGATCAAGAAAATACCCGCAATAAGCTCCACCCATGGGAGAATAATGGCCGTTACAAAGCTCAGGGACAGCCCGACCAGGCGGTAATTCCTGACATCCTGGGCAAAGGACAGCGGGTCGGCAATCTTGGTGATCGCCGCCCAGATGAAGACCCCGCCGACCACCAGTCGCAAGAGCAGCAGGAAAAGCCTGTTCTTAAAAACCTTCATTTTCTTTTTCTTCTTTTTCCACCGGAAGCCCGGCCCCCAGCCATTCTTCCCAGCCTCCGCTAAAAATCCTGAGGTCGCGGAATCCCTGCCGGTGCAGGAGACGGGCCAGGTTAAGGCTGGTCAGGCAATCTCCGCCTTCGCAGTAGATAACCAGCGGACGAGACGGCGGTATCCGGTCCGCCAGCCCGGAGGCCTCGCTCCTGACTTCTTCCAGGGGAATCGAAATCGCTCCCGGGATGTGGCCGCGCCTGAACTCGGAAACCGGGCGGCTGTCGACAACGACCGCCGTCCGGTTGTGCCAGAGCTCCTCCACTTCCGGCAGAGAAATGAACACCAGCCCGGGATATTCTTCCCTGGAAATTAAAGCCTGGCGGAACTCCCCCCGCAAAAATCTTTTGATTAAGCCAAGGTTACCGACTGTCCCCAGAAAAATTGAGAGAAGCAGAATTATGAAAATTCCTTTCCAGGTTTCCCCGTCCCTGAGAATTTGTTTAAGGTTCATCCAGAATCAGCCGTATAGTTTCCGGTATTTCTCCAATCCCAGGCGCAGGATTTCAATAGCTTCCACCAGGTCCGCTTCTTTAAGGACGTAAGCGATTCTCACTTCATCCTGGCCGCGCCCCGGGGTAGCGTAGAAACCGGGTCCGGGGGCCACCATCACTGTCTTATTATTGAGAGAAAAATCGGTCAGCATCCACTGAGCAAAATGTTCGGAGTCTTTAACCGGAAGACGGTAAATGACATAGAACGCGCCCTGGGGCTTTCGGAGAAAACCGCCCGGAATGGAAGCCAGGCCCTCATAAAGAACATTCCGGCGTCTCTGGTATTCTTCTCTAATCGGGCCGAAATAATCCATACCCATGCGGTAGGCGGTCAGGGCAGCGTACTGTTCCACCGAAGGCGGGCAGAGCCGGGCCTGGGCGAATTTCAGGATGGCCTGGTAGATGTCCTGATTCCTGGTGATTACCGCCCCGATACGGGCTCCGCAGCAGCTGAAGCGCTTGGAGATGCTGTCAACCACAATCACCCGGTCTTCAATTTCCTTGAATTCCAGGATGCTCTTGTGGCTGAGGCCGTCATAAACAAATTCTTTGTAAACTTCATCGCCGATCAGGAACAGGTCATGCTTTTTTACCAGCTCCACCACCCGGGACAGTTCTTCTTCGCTGTAGACGGTGCCGGTCGGGTTGTTGGGCGAGCACAGCAGAATGGCTCTGGTGCGGGGGGTGATCAGGGCTTCGATCTGCTCGCTGGGGGGCAACCTGAAGCCGTCTTCCACCTTAAGCGGCAGGGGCACAATCCTGACGTCGGCAAAGGTCGCATAGCCGTTATAGTTGGTGTAAAAAGGTTCGGGTATGATGATTTCGTCGCCCGGGTCGGCCACCACCGAAAAGGAAAAATGGATGGCTTCGGAACCGCCGATGGTAATTAAAACGTTATCGGCCGAGAGCTTGATTCCGTAGCCGGCGAAATAATCGGCGATGGCCTGCCGCAGTTCCTCAAAGCCCTGCGACGGCCCGTAACCCAGAATCGGACCCCTGTACTGGTGAAACGCCTTGATTATGGGCTCCGGGGTGGGAATGTCGGGGTCGCCGATGTTCAGGTGGAAGATGTGTATTCCTTTTTTTCTGGCTTCATCAGCAAAGGGTTTTAGCTTGCGGATAGGCGAAGCCTGTATTTCTTTAGCCCGTCGGGATATAAACATGGATGAGTCCTCCTGGAAATTATGATTAGTGTTAATTATAAAAAATCGCCGCGGCTAAAACAACTTTTTGTTCGGAGGAAAAGACTCTCCCGATTCAGACTCCGGAACCGGTCGGACCGGGCAGAAGACACTCGCCTTTAGCGTAGATTTTCTCGTGAGGCAACGAATCTTTTTCCGTAGATATTGAGGGGGGCATTTGCGCTCCGGCCAGGCTCATAGTTCGCCAGGGTAATTTATCCTGTCATTTGAACCTTCGCTTCTTCAACTCCTGCCGCCACTGCCGGTCGACCACCCCGCCTATTCCATATACTGCCCTTATCCCGGATACTATGTCTGTGCCCGAGAGAGACCGGGATTTGCCATCAATCCTTTTTTCTGGTATTTAATTCAGGAATGCCTAAGCAATCAGGCCACCCGGGACAGGAGTCAGATGTTTATAGACAGGAAGGCCAGGCTGGTTGAGGTTGAGAGCTGGGGCGATTACTTTCTCTTTACTATCGATTCTCCGGAGGTCGCCCGCCGGGCTCAGCCCGGTCAGTTCTTGATGATTAAGGTCTCAGAAACCACCCAGCCGTTGCTCCGCCGTCCGATCAGTCTTCACAACGTCGAAGACAGCCGCCTGCAGATTTTCTTTCAGGTGGCCGGACAGGGAACCAGGCTGCTATCATCAAAGCGGCCCGGACAATCGCTGGACATCCTCGGACCTCTGGGCAGAGGTTTCAGCCTCGGTTCCGGGTTAAGGAACAAGGAAGTCTTCTGCGTGGGCGGGGGCCGCGGACTGGCCCCGCTTTATTACCTGGCCGGGAAGCTCAAGGACGCCGGTGCCCGGCCGATAATTTTTTACGGCGGTCGTTCCGAAGCCGACCTGCCCCTCCAGAGCCGGCTGAAAGCGGCCGGGTTTGAAGTCTTAGTTTCGACCGACGACGGCAGTTGCGGTTTCCGGGGCCTGGTCACTTCTCTGGTAGAAGAAAAGCTGAAGCAGATGAAGCCCGTTTTTCTTTATGCCTGCGGACCGGACCCGATGATGGAAAAGCTGGCCGGCATCTGCCGCCGGGAAAAGCTGGCCGGAGAGTTTTCTCTGGAATCGACCATGGGCTGCGGCTTTGGCGCCTGCTGGGGCTGCGTCAAGAAGATCAGGCAGAACGGTCAGGAAAAATACCTGAAAGTCTGCCAGGATGGTCCCGTCTTTCCGATAGAAGAAATCGTCTGGCCGGAGAACGAGCATGGTTGACCTGTCAGTGGACCTGGGTTTCCTGAAACTCAAAAACCCGGTGCTGGCCGCCAGCGGGACTTTCGGCTATGGCCTGGAATTCAAACCCTTCTACGACCTGGAACTCCTGGGCGGCTTCGTGGTCAAAGGACTTTACCTGAAACCAAGAGAGGGCAACAGGCCGCCCCGTCTGGTGGAGACTCCTTCCGGTTTAATCAACTCCATCGGACTTCAGGGAATAGGAGTGGAAGCCTTCTGCCGGGACATTCTGCCGGAACTGTCCGGTTTAAAGACCGCCATCATCGTCAACGTCTGCGGCGAAGAGGAAGATGAATATGCCCGGGTAGCCGAATATCTGGGCCGGCATCAGGGTATAGCGGCCCTGGAGCTTAACATATCCTGCCCGAACGTCCGGGAAGGCGGTCGCTGCCCGGCCCAGAGCCCGGAAGCCACTTACCGCACGGTAAAGAAGGTAAAGGCGGCCGCTTCCCTGCCGCTCATCACCAAGCTATCGCCCAACGTGACCGATATAACCGCCGTGGCCCTGGCCGCGGAAGAAGCCGGAACCGAGGCCATCTCACTTATCAATACCCTGCTGGCCATGGCCATTGACCCGGAAACCAGGCAACCGAAGCTGGGAAATGTTATGGGCGGACTCAGCGGCCCGGCCATCAAGCCCATCGCCCTGAGGATGGTCTTTCAGGTAGCCAGGGCGGTTAAGGTGCCGCTAATCGGCCTGGGAGGGATCTTCAGCGCCGAGGACGCCCTGGAATTCATGATGGCCGGAGCCTCGGCCGTCCAGGTGGGCACAGCCAACTTTGTTGACCCGGATGCCTGTCTGAACATAATCCGGGGACTTGAAACCTGGGCCGAAAGCCATGGCCTCCAGAGCCTTAGCCAGGTGACCGGAAGCCTGAAGGTCTGAGCCGGCAGTCCGGGGCAGTTAATCTGCCGCCCGGTCGGAAAAAGCAAATTAGTTTAATTTAATAGAAAGGCAGCAATCATGATGGCTGAAATCAAAACAGAAATCGCCAGAAAAATAATCATCGCCCTGGATGTCAAGAACCGCGAGGAAGCCCGCCGGGTTCTGGAATCTTTGCCCGGAGCACGAATTTTCAAGGTCGGGCTGGAATTGTACACCGCCGAAGGACCGGCCATGATTGACCTGGTTAAGAGCTTCGGAAAAGAAGTCTTCCTGGACTTAAAACTGCATGATATTCCCAATACCGTAGCCGGAGCTGTTAAATCGGCGGTTCGTCACGGTGTATCCATGCTGACCCTGCATACTTCCGGCGGTCGCGAGATGATGAAAAAAGCAGTGGAGGCGGCCCGGGAAGTTGCGGAAAAAGAAAAAAAACCGCTACCCCTCCTGCTGGGGGTAACCGTCCTCACCAGCCTTAAAGACAGCGACCTCCTGGAAATCGGCCTCAGCGCCGATTCCCAAAACCAGGTGCTGCGGCTGGCCCGGCTGGCAGTCGACTCAGGCCTGGAGGGAATTGTCTGCTCGCCCCGGGAACTGGAACCGTTGCGGGCCGAGCTGGGCTCAAAAATCAGGATAGTCACCCCCGGCATCAGGCCGGCCTGGGCCGAGGCTCAGGACCAGAAGAGAATCATGACTCCCGGAGAAGCCATACAGAAGGGCGCCGACTTTCTGGTAATCGGACGGCCGATCACCCAGGCCTCGGTCCCCCGGGAAGCCTTCGATCGGGTGCTGGAAGAATTACAGGCCGCGGTAGAAGGTGCTTAAGGAAAAGATCGCCCCGACTATCAGCCCGACCACCAGCATCAGGACAATAGCCACGACTAAGGTAACCACAAAATAGCCCATAATCTTTTCCGGCGGCGTTTCCATCAAGCCTGCTCTGAAGCCCAGGTACAGAACATACAGGCTGTAAAGTCCGGCCAGCAGAGTCAGAACAGACAGCACCGGAATTAAATAGAAAATTCCGGCCGCATAAAAGGGCGCCAGGCTGTAAGCGGCCAGCTTGAGGGATTGAATCTGGTCGGGTTTGGAAGAAAAGGTCGGGGCCAGAGCGTTGATGATCAGGGCCAGGATGAAGACCGAGGCCAGACTCAGGATGTAAGACACAACCGCCCTGCCCAGAGAAGAACCCAGACCCAGCCTGATAGGTCCCCTCAGGGGAACGGAGACGCCCACCAGCCAGTACCCCAGAAATTGAGCCACGGCCGGGATAGCAGCCATAATCATCAGGTAGGACTTAAAAATATCGGCCACCGTTGCCGGTTCACCTTTTATCTTATCCCATTCCTCTTTGGGCTTCAGGATAAGACCCTGAACTCTTGGAACCAGATTCATGTTGCCTCCTTCTTAACACCGGATATCAGGAGTATATAAAAAATTAAAAATCCCGGTCAATTGTTTTTTTGATAGCATCTCTGTTTCCGTGATGGCTCTGGCAGGGCAGGCGGTCCTGTCACGGCGCGCCTCCTCACGTCCTCGCTCCCCGATCCCCCGTGGGAAACCTCTTCCTCTGCAGGCGGTTCGGAGAGGCGCCATGCCAGACTCTTACATCCTGACCGCAAATCACGGGAGCAGAGATGCTTTCTGCATTTTTATTCGAGATCGGACCGCGCTGATTAACTCATAATTAATAAATTAGCTATATCCCATTTAATGGCAACCCTCCTCACACAACAATTTGAATTCGGGAAGAATAAAGATTCACATCAAATGCTTTTATTGACACTGATGGTCTTAATTCCTGCATTTATCTTCAGAACAATAAAAATAAGCAAAATTTAGCAACAGGAGGTTTTAATAAAAATGTCGGAAGAGCCATGTTTTTTAATAAGGGGGGTGAAAATGCTAAAAGCAAAGATAACTTTTAAACGTTGTGAACATCATTCTCAACAATCCGGGAATGTCGATGAGCACTTGGAAGCAACAATATTTTATCCGATGGAACCTGGTGATAAGGAAATGGAGGCGCGGGTCGGACTCGAACCGACGAATCGAGGTTTTGCAGACCTCTCCCTTAGCCGCTTGGGTACCGCGCCGTTTGCTTCATGACTGATCTTATCCCCAAGAAGGTTATGGAGCGGGCGATGGGACTTGAACCCACGGCCTTCTGCTTGGCAAGCAGACGTTCTACCACTGAACTACGCCCGCTCAGGCCTTCAACAGGTATAGAAAAACTAACAAAATTGCAGGCTTCTGTCAACTGACCGGCCGGCCAGAAACTCAAAAAAGAGGATTTCTTATTTGACCTGAACCGTATCGCCCTTTTCCACCGCTTCCCTGGCCGAAAGAATTCTGACGGTGGAAGTGTTGACCTGAGCATCTATCACCACCACGTTGGCGATCGCTTCCCTGGGCAGGTTGGCCTTCCGGTGGCGGAAAACCGTCAACTGCTGGCCCGGCTTGAGTCCCTGGGCCGCTCCCAGGTTGATCAGCGCCCAGTGGCCGGTGGAAACGATGTTAAAATCGGTATCAAGATATATTATCTGGCCTTCCAGACTCTCTCCCGGCTTCAGGTTGTTATCATAGCCCCGGTCTTTGCCGATCACAGTCGGCTTTTCCTCGAAAGGAATCAAGTAGTTGCCGATTCTGATGTCGCCGCAGCCTTTTTCAACTTTAGCCACACTGACCCTGTCTTCCAGGCGGATAATTCTCACTTTTCCTTTTTTCTGGGCAATAAATCCCAGTTTGGGAATCGGTTGACCGATGTCCACCGCCAGAAACATCTGGCCAATCTCCATCCCGTCATCCTTTCCCTTATTTATGTAAAAAGTGTCGGAGTCCACCATCATTGCTCGTTCGTCTTCCCGCTCGGAACCAATAATCTGAAGCTCGGGCAGGGCTTGATCCCAGACCAGGACAGAACAGTAAAGGTCGGTATCAGTCAAGAGCGGATACTCCTCGGCAAAAACTCTGGCTTTCTGAACCTGGTTTTCCTGGGCCTGCAGGCCGTCCTGAATAAACATCAGTCCGAGCACCAGTCCGGACAGGACACAAAGGCAGATGTTGATTAAAAGGCATTTTTTCATCTTGGCACCTCTTGGCGTTATTTCTTCCACCCTGCGGTTATTATAATTTTGCTTTTTCCTGGCTGTCAACACAAATTTAGTCGGGGCAAATTTTATTAATTGGAGTCAGATTAACTTTTTTTTTGGCCGAAAATGGGCTAAAATTCAGGCGAATGAAAGTCATGATGACCGTGGCCCTGATCTTCGGCGGCCGCTCGGCCGAGCATGAAATTTCCATCATTTCGGCCCGGGCCATCCATAAGAATCTCGACCGGAAAAAATACCGGGTTATATCCATATATGTGACCAAACAGGGAAACTGGAAGCTGGTATCCTCTCCCCAGATTCCCACTGTGGGGTCCGGAGCCGGCAGAGGCTTTTCCTTTCTGCCCTGGGACGGCCGCCAGGTCAAACCGCCGATCAAAGCGGACGTTTACTTCCCGGTTCTCCATGGCCCCTACGGCGAAGACGGCACTATCCAGGGACTGCTGGAGATGGCTGATGTTCCCTACGTCGGGGCTCCGGTTCTGGCTTCAGCCATCGGAATGGACAAGGCGATTTTCAAGCATCTGCTGAGCCGGCTGGGCCTGCCGGTGGTGCCTTATCTGGTGCTTTATGAAGAAGACTGGCGAGCAAACCGGAAGCAAATAGAAAAAAAAATATTCCGGGAATTAGGCCTGCCGCTGTTCGTCAAACCGGCCAATCTTGGTTCTTCGGTTGGTATTTCCAAAGTCAAAACCAGAAAAGACCTGGCCCCGGCCGTCAGGCTGGCTTTCCGTTACGACCATAAATTACTGGTGGAAAAGGCTATCAAAGGGCGCGAAATCGAATGCAGCGTTCTGGGAAACGAGCGGCCCCGGGCTTCTCTCCCGGGCGAGGTCATTCCCCACCGGGAGTTTTACGACTACGCCGATAAGTACCTCGAAGGCAAGACCGAATTCCGCGTTCCGGCCGAACTTCCGGCCGATCTGGTCGAGCGTTTCCGGGAACTGGCCGTGGCTTCTTTCCGGGCCATCGATGGTTGCGGGATGGCCAGAGTTGATTTTTTCCTGGAGCAGAAAACGAATAAAATTTACATCAACGAAATTAACACCATTCCCGGTTTTACCGAAATCAGCATGTATCCCAGGTTGTGGGAAGCGAGCGGGCTCAGTTTCTCCCGGCTCCTGGACCGATTGATTCAACTGGCCATCCGCCGTCACCGCCTTAAAAAACGCTGTCTGGAAAGATCCTGAAATATGGGCAGAATCTTAGCCATCGACTACGGCGACCGACACCTGGGGCTGGCCCTCAGCGACCCCCTTCACTTTACCGCTCAGCCCTTCGGCACATACACCTTAAAAGACGACCAGGCAGCCAACCTGGCCTTTTTCAAAAAACTGGTTGAAGAGAAAGATGTTGAGGAAATAGTCCTGAGCTGGCCGCTGCGGATGGACGGCAGCACCGGACGCCGGGCTGAGGCTACCCGGGAATTCGCAATCTGGCTGGAGAAAGCCACCGGAAGAAAGGTAATTTTCTGGGATGAGAGGCTGACCACTCAACAGGCCCAGAGGAAACTGGAAGGCTTCAAAGGAGACTACAGGGAAAAGAAGCGAAGGGAGGACCAGCTGGCCGCGGTCATCATCCTCGAAGCCTACCTGGAAAAGAAACGTCATCATGCTGACCATACCCCGGAAGGTAATTGAAGCTCTGATATTCATCCTGGCCGTTGCCAATCTCGGACTGGCCTGCTACCTGGCCCTGGTTATGAATTCTCCACTCAAAAGCCCCGCCCCGGCCGGCAAAAATGTATTCATTGAAAAGGGCCAGAGCCTGAAGGGAATCGCCAGCAGCTTAAAAAAAGAGCAAGTCATAAAGAGCAGCAAAGCTTTTCGTCTGGCTTACTCTCTTTACTTCTCGCCCCGTTTCCTGAGAGCCGGAGAATATCGGTTCGAACCGCCGCTAACCCCGAAAAGAATCATGCTGCAGATGATCTCGGGCCAAATCATACTCCACCCCATCACCATTCCCGAGGGCCTGACTCTGGCGGAGATCTCCGCCCTGCTGGAAGAAAGAGCCTTTCCCTATCAGGGGTCTTTTCTCGATGCCTGCCGGCGGGTTGAACTGGTATCGGACCTCGACCCGAAGGCAGACAACCTGGAGGGTTATCTTTTTCCCGAAACCTATCACTTCGCCCGCGGAGTGGAAGCCATCGATCTGGTCAAGGCAATGATTGAGCAGTTCAGGAAAAATTTTGGCCCCGAAGACCTGGCCCGGGCCGGCCGGCTAAACCTGACCGTCCGGGAAATCGTCACCTTAGCCTCGCTGATCGAGAAGGAGACCTCAAAGGAAGAAGAGAAGCCTCTGGTTTCGGCTGTCTTTCACAACCGGCTGCGGTTGGGAATGAAACTGGATTGCGACCCGACCATCATCTATGCTTTGAAGCTTCAGGGACGCTTCGACGGAAATCTGAGATTGAAAGACAAGGGCCTGGCTTCTCCTTACAATACTTACATGTATAGAGGGTTGCCACCGGGTCCGATCTGCAACCCCGGCCGGACTTCGCTCCAGGCCGCCCTGCATCCGGCTCCGGTCGATTACCTTTATTTTGTTTCCCGCAACGACGGCAGCCACGTTTTCAACCGCTCCTACCAGGAACATCTGAGAGCAGTTTCAAAATACCAGTTGAAAAACCACAGGAATTTAAGGTAGAATATCAGTGGTAGAAAGGTTATTAAATTTTTATTCCTGTAAAATAAATTTACAACAGACGAGATACAGTCAGACGAAAGATAAGAAAAAACCCCCCTTCTTAGCTGGCACGATTATTGCAGTTAAGAAGCCGGTGAAAAGAATAAACAGGAGGAAAGATGAATCTCAAGAAATTTTTCGCTCTTTCGCTGATCCTGATTCTGACCTTGACTTTAGCCTTTAATCTGGCTCAGGCCGAGCCTCAGAAGAAAGATCAGAAGAAAGAACAAAAAGCCAAAACCACCTTGCCCACCGATGTTAAAGCTCTGCTGGAGCAGGGACTGGCGACCAGACAGGTTAAACCGGACCTGCCGTTCAGTTTTGACGGACATTACATTCTTCCGGCCAGAGGTACCTACATCGCTATTTTCGTCACCAAGATCAAGAATGCCGACCTGGAATATGCCCAGTCTGTTAGCAGCGGCAACAGCTTCCAGACCGAATCTGATATCTTTTTTCAGATTTATCAAAATGACGGTCCGACTCCAAAGCTGGTAACCGAAAACAAAGCTTACAGCCAGTTTTCGGTCCCGGCCGAAGAATACAATCCCGAGGGAGAGAGCTACTATTACCTCGGCTATCCGCTTCCGTCCGGCAAATATATACTGGCCGCGGCCCTGGGCAACAGGAAAACCAAAAAAATCGGAACAACCTACTATGAATTCGAAATCCCCCGCTACGAGGACAGCTATAAAAACGGCCAGATGGAAACAACCAGCCTGCTGCTGCTGAAGAATTACGAGCAGTTAGACGCGGCCGAAAATTATCCCAACTTCCATAAGGATTATTTCGGCTGGATGATCCTGAAGGCTTATCCCTATACCGAGATGAGATTCAAGCCGAACGACCAGCCCACCCTGATGTTCATGATTTACGGGACCAAGTTCGACGAGAGCCAGAAAGCCTCCCTGGAAATCAATTTCGACATCCGCAAGGGCGAGACCAAGATTGTGGCCTTCACCCCGATGACCTATGAATCCCCCTTCATCGAACAACCCATCCCCATTCCGTCCTCCAAGCAGGTTAAGGTAACCGATGACAAGGGAGAGAGAATCGAAAACCGTTCGCTGGAAGCCGGCGGTTATGAGCTGGTTATAAGCATCAAGGATAAAATTGGCGGAGGCACTCTGGAAAAAAGAATCCCCTTTGAGCTGGTGGTTGAGTAAGCCATAGAAAAAGCGTTTGATTTTCAGGGGACAGCCGGCCCGGCCGCCTGTCCCTTTTTATTTTCGCCGCACCGCTAAAACCTACCAGCCGCTGCGGGACTCAAATCTGTCCAGACCTCAAATGGACGGCCGGCTCACCCCCTGTTATCAAGTCCGGAGACAACGGCTCCCGCCATTCGGACGAATCAACAGTTGGGGATCTGGAATAAGCCTGAAAAATTGACCGGGCACTGAAAGAGACGGCCTGCGGCCCGAGCCCAAGCCGGCTCTCCTAATCAGCCCGTTATTATCAGGCCGGAGCCTGCAGGCTTTGACCGTTGGCAAATCAGAGACCAGGCAACAAATTCTCCGGTCCGGACAATCTGCCTGTGTTTCCTCCGCCGGAGCGACCAATCATTTCTTCAAGTATTCCAGCAATTGCCGGGCCAGAGCAGCCTTTTCGTGCTGGGGGGCCAGCTCCAGGAACTTCTCCAGGCTGGCGACGGCTTCGGCCTTTTTGTTCTGGCTGATGTAAATTGACCCCAGTTGAAAATAGGCTTCGGCATAATCCGGCTTCAGCTCGATTGCTTTTTGAAAATGGGCCTGGGCTTCCTCTCCCTGGCCAAGATTGACCAGGCAGGCTCCAAGATTATAATGAGCGTCGGGGTCGTTGGGGCTGAGTTCGGCCGCTTTCCGGTAATGTCCGGCAGCCGCCTCATACTGTTCCTCTCTGGCCAGGAGTTCGCCCAGCTCTTTGTTGGCGCTGAAGCTCTCAGGGTTGAGTTCCACCGCTTTATTGAAGGCTTCCCTGGCTTCAGACAGCCTGTTTAATTTCTTATAACTCAGGCCGAGGTTGAAATGATAGGCCCAGTTATTGGAGCTTAGATTGATGGCCTCCTGGTAGGCGGCCGCAGCTTTTTCATAGTCCTGCTTGTTGTAATATTCGTTGGCTTTCAGGAAGGCTTTATCCGCGCCGGACAGGCTCTTCATCGCCTGTTCATCGGCCGTTTCCAGCTTTATGATTTCGAGATTGGCGTCACCGTCAATTTCGACGTGGACTTCAAAGGACTTCGGCAGATAGCCATCTTTCTTTATCGAAACCTGATAATAGCCGGGATAGATGCCGACCTGGGCAAACTTGCCGTCTTTGCCGGTTTTTGTCTCGTACCTCTGGCTGGCCTGCCTGGTGGAGATGATGGTTACGGTCGCTTTTTCCAGAGGATTTCCCTGAGAATCAACCACCGTGCCCCTGACCTTGCCCCTCACCTGAGCCGGACTGCTGATGGGCAAAAGCAGAAATAAAACTGAAACAATCAAAACCCGGGTCTTTATTTTTCTTAGGTTCATCGACCGCTCCTTAATAAACATTTATCATTTGTCTCGGGGTTGAATTATCAAATCTGCCGCCACCCGAGCTCATTATAGCCTTTTATTTTTTCTTTTTTAATTCATCCAGCCAGGATTTAACCTCCGGCTGGTCGGGTTGAAGGGCCAGAGATTTCTCCAGGTATTTTATGGCCTGCTCCCGCTGGCCCAGGTTCTGGTAAACCTCAGCCGCCAGGTTCAGAACGCTGACCTCGGTAGCCTCGGCCATAAGGGCATCCAGGTAAACCTTAGCTTCCGCCCAATCCTTCAACCTGGCATAATCGATGGCCAGAACCTTGGCCGCTTCTCTGTTCCCCGTTGCCCGGTAAACTTCCGACGCGGCCGACAGAGAACCCCGGTAATCGCCCAGGGCAAACAAGGTCCGGGCCAGCAGCAACCGGCTTTCCGGGTCGTCACGGCCGGCCAGCAGCTCTTCCAGAATTTTTCTGGTTTCCTGGTATTCGCCCTTCAAAAAATGCTGACTGGCCAGCATTCTCTGAAAATCAGGCGAGGGCAGCGCCCGGTGCACCCGGGCTAATACCCAGGGAGCAGTCAGAGCCGGCTGGGCCAGAACCACCAGGTTTTCCCTGACCGTTTCCAGGGTTCGGTTGCCGTCAATAAGAGACACCTCAACCCGGTAGTAACCGGGTTTTACCTGGCTCAGATCCACGGGCTCAATCCGCAGGCTCTGGTCCGGCTGCAGCCATTCTGCCAGGAGCGCCTTCCGGCAATCGGGACTGGCCTCAGAATCCAGGCTCTTCAGACAGAACTGAATCTGAGCCCCTGCGGGCAGTCCCCGGTCGGACAGAAGCCAGAGGAAAATCTGCAGCTTCTCGGTCGGCGAAAATTCATTCCGGGCTCCGACCAGATATTCCTGGCCCTTAAAGGAAAAGGCTTTGGCCGACCCGGCCTGAAGAGGGCTGGCCGCATGGTATAAAATCAGAGGGCTCAGGTAACGGCCGCCGTCAGTTCCCGGAATTTTCAGGTTTGTTTCCCAGGAGGTAAAATCCCGGGCAGTCTTGTTCTTCAGGAGAATCAGCAATTTGTAATCTCCGGGCAGCACCGGAAACAGGTCCTGAAAAGCCAGCCTCTGCCTGGCCCGGGTTTCAAATTGCTGGCGGTTAAGCCTGAGCGGCACTTCTTCCGTCCGGGTTAAAACCGGCTGCCCCTTCAGGTCTTCCAGCCTGACGGTGAGCTCGTAACTGGCTGAATAAATTCCGTTGGTCTCGGCAAAATTGATTTTATCGGGCTCAATCGACCAGTGAACAAAATAATGCGGACCGTCTGGAAATACCCTGGCCCGGGCGCTGGAGGCAATAAAATTATGAGAATAGTCAACCTCGACCAGGTCTTTATAGCTCAGGTAATTTTTGGCGTAGGCGGATGAGAACTTCCTGTCGGGCAGCGATTTTATGGTGGCGACAATATTCTGCGAAGTTAAAGAACTGAAACCTTCCTGGCTTTCTTCAGGCAGATAGCTGAGGGCCGCCTTGCCCAGTTCGGCGTTAACAGCCTTAATTATTTCCAGGGCTCTGCTTCTGGTCAACTGAGAAGAACTCATGGAAGGGATGACCAGTTTTTCCGGCCCCTCAAGCCCCGGGTAATAAAGCCGGTAGTCTCCCGAGCCTTCGGGCTGGTAGAAAATGAGATAAAAATATCCGGGCAACCCATATTTAGGGTCGCCCTGGTAAAACCATAACTCCAGCGGCCAGATGTCGGACTGGGTAGCGAAAACCTGACGCTCCCGCGGTTTCCCCAGCAGAAGATAATAAAAGCCGCGTTCAGTAAGACAACCTCTTTTGACCGAACCGATGGTGAAATAGCGGTCGGCAAAATTGACTCTCTCCATATATTCCCGGTAGAACTCGTTTTCGTTGGTGTCGGGATTGGGATCTCTGACTTTCCAGAACAGGCTTATGAACCGGTCGCGCTCCTGTTCGGTTTTCAACTTAAGAAAGACTTCTTTCTCCACTCCGGTTATGATTGGGGTAACAATTTCCAGCCAGTCTTTCTGGGTCGGGGTCAATTCTCTGAGCGGGTCTTTTTGTTTCTGGCCGAGGGCCGGATAGCCGGCCAGGGCACAGAATAAGAAAATTGCGATGACCGGCCATTGAGGTTTCAGGCTCTTAAAAAATTTCGAGAAACTGAAAAACATGTCTAAAAATTCCTTCTATCCCGTCCGTGATTCAATTCACCTGTCTTGAACGTTGGGGCCGCCGCCTTTCATATAACAAGCTTCAGGACATTATTCTATCAGATTTTTTGAGATAATTCCTTAAGTCTGTTTGTTGCCGGGCCCGAGTGCTCACAACCGGCCTCTATCACTATTAATAACCGCAGAAAGAAAATTTTGTTGCCCTGGGAACGGATCTGTCGGCCGCAACAAACCGCCCGGTCTGAGGAATTGTCTGCAAGTAAGGCGCTAAGAAGCAATTCAATAAACAATTTGGGCCGCTATTATTCCTGATTTTTTTCAAAGGGCCAAAATAATAATTCGGTTTTTTGGATAGTTTCTATTCAATAAATTGAATAGTCCGTTCTCAACTAAAATTACCAATGTTTCAATTTATTGTTTATCAATAATTTAATTTAATCATCAGTCTGGCATAAAAATTGCTTTACAATAAGATGAAATTATTATATTTTTATGTCGAAAAGGCAAATTGAATTTTATGCAAAAAGGAGGTGAGAAAAAAGATTAAGAACGTTTTTCGGGATTTTGTTAGGTAAAGGTAATTGGTTAATTTCGAAAGGAGGCTCAAGATTGAGTAAAAAGATTTTCGTTCTCTTAGCTATTCTGTTGGTTATGGCTCCTCTGGCCTTCTCGCAGTCGCGCGAAACCGGCGCTATCACCGGAACGGTAACCGATGAATCGGGCTCGCCGCTTCCAGGAGTGACCGTGACCATCAGCGGACCGGCCATTATGGGCACCAGGTCCACCATGACCGATGCCAGAGGGACCTACCGGTTTCCGGCCCTGCCGCCAGGAACCTACTCCATAAAGGCTGAGCTGCAGGGGTTCGGCGACGTGGTTAACCGCGATATCCGCCTGAGCACCACTTCTACCCTGACCATCGACCTGACGATGAAGCAAACCGCTCTGGAAGAAGAAGTTACGGTAGTGGCCAAATCTCCGACGGTTGACGTTAAGTCCACCGAAACCGCTTCGGTTTCGCTCAGCAACGAAATCCTTCGCAACATACCCTACAGCCAGTTCACCGCCGACATCGTCAACATGGCCCCCGGCGTTACCAACAACGTGGCCTTCGGAGCTTCCCAGAACACCGGTATCGCCTACACCATGGACGGCGTCAACGTGGCCGACCCGGAAGCCGGATCAGCCTGGGTTTTCTCCGACCACAACATTGTGGAAGAAGCCAAAATCATGGGTGTCGGATTGCCGGCCGAATACGGAAATTTCACCGGAGTTATCTTCAACCTGGTAACCAAGTCCGGCGGCAACAACTTTTCAGGCCATATGGAATTTGATTTCCAGGGAAAAAGGACAGACAAGCCGAAAGGTTTATGGGGCACCGAAAACAATGCCGCCTACATTGACGATTTTCCTTCGCTGACCACCCCTCTGCTGAAGCTGATGGATGTCAACGCCCATCTGGGCGGACCGATCATTCGCGATAAATTGTGGTTCTATGTCGGGCTGCAGTATTACCGCACCTGGCGCTATCCGACCGGGTTCCCCGAGGCTGTCGATTACAAACAGCCCAGAAGCTTTTTCAAACTGACTTCTCAGTTGACTCCCAGCCTGAGCATGACCGGTTCCGTTCAGATCGATACCTACAACGGCATCAACCGCGGCGCCGGAGCCACGGTCGCGCCCGAAGCTACCGTCACCCAGAAATCTCCCGAAGTGGTCGGCAATTTCAGCCTGACCAAGATTTTCAGTTCCAAGACCTTCCTGGATGTTAAGGCCGCTTATTTCTGGGGTTATTATTACCTCGACCCAGAAGTCGGCATGGCGCCTTACATGCGCTTCGATTTCGCCGACAACTTCCAGCGTTATAGCTCCGGCTACTTCTACTACGCCGACCGGCAGCGCTTCCAGGCCAATGCCAACTTAAGCCATTACGTGGACGATTTTTATGGTTCACACGACTTCAAGTTCGGAGCTGAATTTGAAAGGTCCATGGCCCGCAGCCGCTACGGTTTTACCGGAGAGGGCGGAGAGCTGGGCGACCATGTCCAGTATTATGATTATTATGGCTATCCATACCTTGCTTACCAGTACGACGGCTACGATATCAACACCCGTTATACCCGACTGGAAGCCTTTGCCCAGGATTCCTGGCAGGTGACCAAACGGCTCAACATCAACGCCGGCGTCAGGTTCAGCCTGTACTGGGGTCAGGTGAAGGGCGTTTCAGGGAATGTCTACACCAACAGCAGAATTTCTCCCCGAATCGGCTTCACCTATGACCTGTTCGGCGACAAGACCACCGTTCTGAAAGCCCATTACGGCCATTTCTCGGAAGCCATGCTGACCGCCTATCACGACCGCATGAACCCGCCCTCCGCTTACAGCAGCTACAACGGATATTATTATGACTGGTATGACGACGACGAGGACGGTATCTATGATGAATGGCTGCTCTGGTTCTCCATTCCGCACGACCAGTATCTGATGGACCAGGATATCAAGCATCCCTATATGATTCAGTGGACAGTCAGCCTGGAGCGCGAGCTGTTTAAGGATTCTTCCTTCAGCATCAGCTACATCAACCGTCAGTGGAAGAACCTGATCGGCCCGATTGACCTGAACGCCGATTACACGCCGCGCACTGTGACCGTTCCCAATTTCGGTGATTATACCGTCTACGAAAGAACCCTGGAAACCCTGGAAACTCCTCAGTACTATATCACCAACCTGGACAGAGTCTACGGCGATTATCCCTGGATCCTGGAAAAACCTTACCGCCGTTACCACGGAATTCAATTCCAGTTCAACAAGAGATTCTCCAACCGCTGGCAGTTGCTGGCTTCTTACACCCTGTCCAAAGCCTGGGGCACGACCGATAACGGCTTTGCCGACGATATCGGCTACGGCGGCAGTGTATACGACCCGAACTTCTGGATAAACAGCGACGGAAATTCCACCTATGACCCGACCCACATGATCAAGATCCAGGGCACCTATGTTATTCCCACAATAGAACTGAGTGTCAACGTCTATTATCACGGGGTCACCGGAAACGCCTGGACCACCCGCTACAGGACTTCCCGCTTCAACCAGGGCCGCATCACCTTCTTCATCGAACCCAGAGGTTCCAACCATTATCCGATGGACCATCAGATTGATATCAGGCTGGAAAAGATATTTACCTTCGCCAGCAAGTACCGGCTCGGGCTGATGGTTGACGTCTTTAACCTGCTGAATTCCGACACCATTACTTCCTGGGGCACCCGCTGGATGTACGACTGGAATCCTACTATCTATCCCTCCACCCAGGGTCATGAGCTTTACGGAATCGTCAACGCCAGACAGGCCAGAGTCGGAGTCCGTCTGATCTTCTGATTATTCTGAGCTGAAAAGCCGGGGCGGCAGAGAAATCTGCCGCCCCTTTTTTTTAGGCTATTTACCGCTTCAAGTTATTTAGAGATGGAGATTGTTGTCAAAGTGCAAAGTGCGCAGTTTCCTCTAAATATAATATCTCCTAAATATTTATCACCCCCCTTACAAGAGCCCCGGTCAGGTATCGAAGGCCGGTCATTTTCCCCGCTCTTAAATTGATTTTTTTCCAGTCGGCCCCCAGTTATAATGCAGAGAAAATATCAGGAGACGAGATTGGGTTTCTTAATTTGCCCGCAAACTCGCCTGATTAATTCTGCCGGCTTATTTGCCGTGTGATATAATAAAAGCAATGAAAAAAGTTTTGATAATTTTTCTGGCCATAGCCCTGGCCGCTGTGGCCATATTCATATTCAGGTCGGATGACTCAGCCAGTCAACTCCGCGGACACCAGGATTTTAATGTTATCCTGATAACCGTTGATACCCTGCGGGCTGACCGGCTCGGTTGTTACGGTTTTATGCCCGACGTAACTCCGGCCATGAATAAGATGGCCGCTTCCGGAGTGCGGTTTGAAAACTGCATTGCTCAGACCCCCCTGACCCTGCCTTCGCACACCACGATTCTGACCGGCACGCTGCCGATCCATCACGGAGTGCGCGACAACGGCGGATTCGTGGTTTCGCCGCGGCTGGAGACCCTGGCTGAATCCTTCAAAGCAGCCGGCTACCGGACGGCAGCTTTTGTTTCGGCCTATGTTCTCGATTCAAAATGGGGTCTGAACCAGGGATTTGATTATTATTTCGACCGCTTCGACCTGGGCCGGTTCGAAAAAATCTCTCTGGGCGAGGTTCAGCGCCGGGCCGAAGAGACAGTAGACGAGGTTCTGGCCTGGTTGGAAAAAAACAAATCGCAGAAATTCTTTGCCTGGGTCCATCTATACGATCCCCACACTCCCTATGAGCCTCCGGAGCCCTTTAAGTCGCAATATCCCGACCGGCCATACCTTGGAGAAATCGCCTACACCGACAGCCAGCTGGCTCGCTTCTGGAACTACCTGGAAAAAGAAAAGCTGTTCGATAATCTCTTTCTGATTCTGGCTTCCGACCACGGCGAAAGCCTGGGAGAGCATGGCGAAACCACTCACGGTTTCTTTGTTTACCAGGAAGCAATTCATGTTCCGCTGATTTTTGTTACCCCCTTCGAAAAATTCAAAGGAAAAACCTATTCCGGCGTGGTCACCCTGGCCGATATGATGCCGACCGTCCTGGAAATGGTCGGCCTGAACATACCGACCGAGGTCCAGGGCCGGAGTCTTCTCCCTTATTTTAACGGAAGAAAAAAGGCCGAAGACCGGATGGCCTACTCCGAGACTTTTTACCCGCGTTATCACTATGGCTGGTCCGAACTGCGCAGTCTTCAGAACAACCGCTATAAATTAATCCTGGCCCCGGTGCCCGAGCTCTACGACCTGAAATCCGACCCTGACGAACAGAAGAATCTGGTCTATCTTGAAAAGAAAGTCTACGACCAATTGACCCGGCTGGCGGAAGAATTTGAAAAAAAGGCCGGGGAAAAAGCAATCGAGGCGGATTTTGCTTCGGTGGACGAGGAAACCAGGGAGAAGCTGGCCGCCCTGGGCTATCTCGGCTCGTTTGTGGACCCGGCCAGGCTGTCCGGCAAAAAACTGGCTGACCCCAAGGATAAAATCAACATCTTTAACGAAATCTCCCGGGCCCGGGAAACCGGCATGGCCGGCCGTTTTGAAGAAGCAATTAGCGCCTTGAGAAAAATCCTGGATGAAGACCCGACCATCAGCGACGGGTTCTTCGCTCTGGGCAACGTTTATTTCAAAGCCAGAAAATTTCAGGAGGCGGTCGAAGCCTTTACTCGCTCCCTGGAACTCAAACCCGACGATTCCTTTGCCGTGATTAACGTGGCCAACTGCTATGCCGCCCTCAACAAGCTGGATCTGGCCGAGCAATTCATCCTGGAACAGGTAAAAAGGGGATTCGACGACCCTCAATTTTACCATGTGCTGGGAACGCTTTATGCCCTGAGAAACAATTACGAAAAAGCCCTGCCCTATTTTGAAGAATGCCTCAAAAAGAATCCACGATCAGCATCTGCCCATAACGCCATCGCCGCCATCTGCCTTAACCGGGACGACCTGGCCGGCGCCGAAGAGCATCTGAGAGCTGCCCAGGAATTAAACCCGACTCTGTTGAATCTTCGTTACAACTTAGCCCAGCTCCGGGAAAAGCAGAACCGGATACCGGAGGCGATGGAACTCTATCGGCAGGAAATCGTCGATTCCCCCAGCCATTATAAAGCCCTGTTCAACCTGGCCCGACTCTATCGCCTGCAGCACCGGGAACAGGAAGAGCTGGAAACCCTGCAGCAGGCACTCCGGGCCAATCCTGATTTTCCTTTGACTTATTTTTACCTGGCCCGGGTTTACCTGCGGCGGGGAGAGCGTTATCAAGAAGCCATAGACCTGGTAAAAAAGGGGCTGGAGCTTAAACCGGACAGAGAAAATCTGCCGCTTGGTTATTTCCTTCTGGCCGACCTCTACAACCGGCTGGGCGACTACGCCGCTTCAGAGCAGTACGCAAACAAGGGACGGCAACTGGTCGATTCTTCGCGCTGAATAAGAAACCGTTTCACTGCCCCCGGAAAGGCTGCTTTCAGAAATCAAATTTAAGTTTTTTTTCCGATTTCTTGTTCTCGGTCTTGTTCTCCACCGTGACTTTAATGGTAAAAGGACTCTGGCCGCTGACCTCGGCCTGGAATTCCAGGTCGTAGGTCCGGTCGAACTTATCCTTTAACTCTTCCGGGGTGACCGAAATTTCAACCGTCCGGCTGTCCTCTTTTACTTTTTTGCCGGCGGCATCTTCTATTTCAATCCTGACCTCGATAGTTGTCTCCAGCCTGTCCTCCCGGGCCTTGAACCAGATCTGACTGTAGGGCAGACTGACCACAATCAACGCCCGGTCTCCGGACGTCCGGTCCATTCTGACTTCAAAATCCATCGCCCGGCTGCTCTGGAACAACCGGCCGCCGGGTTGATTCCAGCTAACCTGGACCCGGGTTATTTCGGCAATCTGCTGGGCGCTGGCCGGGTCCAGTTGATAGTTTCCGTTCCAGAACCGGTCGATGAAATAAATCTGATAGAAGCCGTAGTGCCAGATTTCAACCGGAAAGCCGTAAAAACTCTGTCCCCGGGGATAGGTCTCCCGGTGGTCCGGCGGCCCGAGGGTAATCCAGATTCTCCCCCGGTCGCTCAGCCAGCCCTGCTTTCCGCCCTCGCCAAACAGCTTGTTGGCCTGCTCGATGCGGAGCAGATACTCTTCCTTGAACTCGTTGCCGGGCGTTTCCGGAAGAGGATCCCGGCGCTTCCAGAATTCTTCTATGAAACTTTTTCGCTCGCCGGGGGGCAACTTCAGAAAAATCTTTCTTTCTTCTGAAGTAATGGTGTACCGGGCGATTGATAGAAATTCCCGGTCTTCGGGTCCGAGCGCTTTTTCCAGCCGGGCGGTGCCGCAGCGGAAAAATAGCGCCAGAATGGCAATCAAGAGAAAAGAAACCCGCCGGCCTTTTGTTTTGGTTGTGTACATAATCTTTTATTTTATTATACCACAGGCTATATAAAAACCCCTAAAGGCAGGAAGCAGGCCCGGCCGGCCAGCTTTTCCTTGACAACTCCCGGCCCGGAATCTATATTAAATTTGTACCGAGAGGGAGCGCCGAATGGAAATTCTGATGAAAATCAAAGGTCTGGTTGTAGACCCGATTTCCAAGATGCCCATCGTCGTTCTGGAAGACCCCCTGTCCGACCGGATTCTGCCCATCTGGATCGGCGTTTTTGAAGCCAACGCCATCGCCCTGAGCCTGGAAGGCGTGCCCACCCCGCGCCCGATGACCCATGACCTGATGAAAAATTTTCTGGAACAACTCCAGATTTCTGTCGACCGGATAGTGGTCAATGACGTTCGCGACAACACCTTCTATGCCATTATCTACTGCCGCCACCAGGACACTCCATATCTGATAGATTCCAGGCCCTCTGATGCCATTGCTCTGGCCCTCAGGCTGAATGCCCCGATATACGTTGACGAAGAAGTCATCAGGAAGGCCCACAGCCTGAAAAATGAAGAGAATCTGGAAAATTCCGAAAAACTCAGACAATGGCTGGAGAGCCTGAAACCCGAAGACCTGGGCAAGTACAAGATGTAATCGTTCCGGCTCAGGTTCTGGCTCTGGTCAAAAGATAAATCCCCAGCAGAAGGAAAATTATCGGCCCGCTCCAGGCAGCCAGAAAATCTGTGAGCAACCCGGCCAGGCCAAGACTTCTGAAAACGGCCAGACTCTGCCAGTAAACAAACACGGCTATCAAGCTGGCGGCCAGCGGCCAGAGAAATCCCCTTACCGCCAGAAGTCCGGTCAAAGCGCAGGCCAGAAGAATTAGCGTCAGCCCGGAAAATGAAAAGGCCAGGCGGAATTGAGCTTCCAGACGAAAGCGGCCGGCCGGAAGGCCCGATTCTTCCAGCTCCCGGGCGTAAGCCCTTAGCTCCGAGACCTTCATGGCCGCCGGCTCTTTCCATTCCATGAAGAAATAATCGGCGGCGCCGGGCAATTCCAGGCTCATCAGGCCAAACCTGTTCAGTCTCGACTCCTGTCCTGAAAAAGTCCGCTCCCAGCCGTCTTTCAAAATCAACCGCGCATCCTGCGCCAGGGCTTCTCCGGCGTAGACTATCCTGCCGAAACCCGGCCGGTCTGCCGCCTGTTCCAGAATCAGCAGCCGGTAAAGGGACTTGATTTCAGGCCGGATCGACTCATAGTGGTAGAAATGGCCGTCAACCCGGGATTTAAGCCAGTAGCGGTTGGCATAGCTGAAAGTTCGGGCCGGGCGGTCGGACAGCCTGGCCCAGAGCTCTTCGGCCCGAAAATTGCTGCGGCTGAGAACGCGGTCCTGCCAGATAAACAGCAGCGGAACAAGAAGCAGGCCAAAAATCAGCAGCGAGCGAATCACCCGCCAGTAGCTCAAGCCCGAGGAAAAGAAAGCCAGTATCTCTTTTCTCCGGTAAAAAAGCCCCAGGCTGAGGCCGGCGGCAGCCGGGACCGCCATCAGAAGACTGAAAAGGGCGAATTCCGGAGTCTTGAACCAGATAAAAGCCAGGAGGTCTTTCCAGGTTCCTTCGTGACCCTGAACGAGCTCCAGCCGCCAGAGAAAGGTTACGGCCGCCAAAACCACCAGCAGGGCTAAAAAAATCCGAAAAAACAGCCGAAAGAATCTGGAAAAAACATAGCTATCGGCCAGAGCGGTCAAGGCCCCGCCGGATCTGACGGTGGCCGGGGCCTTTTTTCTTAAATCACCCGGTCGCTTATATAAGACTGAAAAAGCTCTCTTCAATCCGGCCGGTCGGAGAACCCTTATCCTCCGGTCACCCACGAACGTCCGGAAAAAGAAATACAAGCCGGCGGCCAGGATAATCAGGTTGGGCAGCCACATAGCCAGCCATGGGGCCAGGCTCCCCTGCAGGGCCTTCTGTTCGCCGGTGATCAGCAGGAAATAGTAAGCCAGAATCAACAGCAGGCTCAGACCGTAACCACCCAGCCGCCCTCCCGGCCATCGCCTCCAGCCCAGTCCCACTCCCAAAAAAACAAACAGCAGGCAGGTAGCCGGAAGGCTAAACCTTTTATGAAGTTCCAGGGCAGTCAGGCGGCTTTCATAGGTGTCTTGACCCCTGAAAAGCTTTCTTTCTTTCCATAGTTCCTTGATGTCTTTTTCACGGCTCTTTTTTTCCAGCGAAAAGTTCTGCTTCAGACTTTTTAGGTCCAGGTTCTGACGGCTTCTTTCAAATTCGGCCAGACTCAGGCTGTCCGGGTCTTCCGGGCGAAGCCTGTAACTCCGGCCCTTTTCCAGCAGAATCCAGGCTTCCTGCCGGTCCGGCCGGAGCTCCAGCCTGGCTTCTCCGGCCGCGATTATTTCCACCCCTCCCGAATCGTCCTTTTGATACAGAAAAATCTCCTGCCACTGTCCGCCGGCTTTCATTTTTTCCAGGTACAGGACTTTGCCCGGCAAAGATTCCAGGAACCGGCCGGGTTCGAGATCCAGTCTGACCTCGCTCAGGACGGAATTGACCATGGTCTGAAGCCAGCGGTAATTGGCCGCCGGCGTAAGCCAGAAGGTGAAGGTCAGGCAGATTATAAACAAAGCGCTGCCCAGAACCAGAACAGGCCCCAGCACCCGGCCGGGACTTATGCCCAGCAAGCGCAGGGCTTCGGCCTCGCGGTCCCCGGCCAGGCGGCCGAGCCCGCCCAGCACTCCGGACATAAAAGCCAGGGGCAGGGCCAGGGCCAGGATGGAGGGCAGAAGAAAAAGCAGAACCCTGAAAACAACTTTCAGGGGCACTTCCCGGGTCAAAAAAATTTCTGCCAGGTAGAACAGTTCGTTCATCAGCAAGACCAGGATGATGAAACCCAGAGAAATCAGAAAAGCCGGGATAATCTCTCGCAGCAGATACCGGTCGAGAATTTTCATCAGAATTTTTTTTGATTGCCAGTTGTCAACGCGCTTAATATACCACAGGCCGGCCGCCGGGCTCAAAAAAAGAAAGGCCGCTTTCAGTCAGCCTGAAAGCGGCCTTATCGCTAACTGCCGCGGTTATCAGCTATCAATACATGTCGCTGGGCGGGGTGGGATAGGAGGGTTTCTTCTCTTCCTCGGGAATTTCGGTAACGCAACCTTCGGTGGTCAGAAGCAATCCGGCAATGCTGGCCGCATTCTGCAGGGCGGTGCGAACAACCTTGGTGGGGTCGACGATTCCGGCCTTGATCATGTCCTCGTACTTTTCGGTCAGGGCGTTGAAACCGAAATCCGGCTTCATTTCCCGGACCTTTTCCACCACGATGGAGCCCTCGTGCCCGGCGTTTTCGGCAATCTGGCGCAGCGGTTCCTCGATGGCCCGGCGGATGATCTGCAGGCCGATCTGCATATCGCCGTCCAGGCTCAGCTTTTCCAGGGCCTTCTGGCAGCGCAGCAGGGCCACTCCGCCTCCGGGAACGATGCCCTCTTCCACGGCCGCCTTGGTGGCGTGCATGGCGTCTTCAACCCGGGCTTTCTTTTCCTTGAGCTCGGTCTCGGTAGCCGCGCCGACCTTGATCAGGGCCACTCCGCCGACCATCTTGGCCAGTCTTTCCTGCAGTTTTTCACGGTCGTAGTCGGAAGTGGTTTCTTCGATCTGGGTCCGGATCTGTTTGATCCTGGCCTGGATTTCGCTGTGTTTGCCCTTGCCTTCGACGATGGTGGTATTGTCTTTGTCGACCACCACTTTGGCCGCTTCACCCAGCCAGTCCATGGTAACATTTTCCAGCTTAACGCCGATGTCCTCGGTGATGACCTTGCCTCCGGTCAGGATGGCAATGTCTTCCAGCATGGCTTTCCGTCGGTCGCCGAAACCGGGGGCCTTGACGGCGCAGCACATCAGGGTGCCTTTGAGCTTATTGACCACCAGGGTGGCCAGAGCTTCGCCTTCGACTTCTTCCGCCACTACCAGCAGAGCCCGGCCCATTTTGGCCACGCTTTCCAGCAGCGGCAGGAACTCTCTCAGGTTGGAAATCTTTTTCTCATGGAGCAGAATCAGCGGATTCTCCAGCACGCACTCCATTCTCTCCGGGTCGGTGATGAAGTAGGGGGAGAGATAGCCGCGGTCAAACTGCATACCCTCGACGAATTCCAGGGTGGTTTCCAGACCTTTGGCCTCTTCCACGGTGATAACGCCGTCCTTGCCGACTTTCTCCATGGCCTCAGCGATGATTTTGCCGATGGATTCGTCGTTGTTGGCGGAAATGGCGCCGACCTGGGCGATCATCTCGCCGGTGACTTCCCGGCTCATGCCTTTGAGCTCTTTAACCACTTCTTCCACTGCCCGGTCGATTCCCTTCTTGATCAGGTTGGGATTCCGGCCGGCAGTCACATGCTTGATGCCCTCGGCGTAGATTATCTGGGCCAGAACGGTGGCCGTGGTGGTTCCGTCGCCGGCCACGTCAGAGGTCTTGGAAGCCACTTCCTTGACCAGCTGCGCCCCCATGTTCTCCCAGGGATCTTTCAGTTCGATTTCCTTGGCCACGGTCACGCCGTCCTTGGTGCTGGTGGGAGAACCGAACTTCTTATCAAGGATAACGTTTTTGCCGCGCGGTCCCAGGGTGGCCTTGACCACGTTGCTCAGAATGTTGACGCCTCTCAATAAAGCCTGTCTGGCTTCATCTCCAACGATAATTTGTTTAGCCATGGTCTACCTCCTTATCCGTTACTTGGTTATTACAGCCAGAATTTCTTCTTCGCGGACGATAACGTGCTCCACACCGTCGATGGTGACTTCGGTGCCGCTGTACTTGCCGATGAGCACGCGATCGCCCTTCTTAACCGTCAGGGGAACAACTTTTCCTTCTTCGTTCACCCTCCCCTTGCCGACCTCAATTACCTCAGCTTCCTGGGGTTTTTCCTTGGCGGTGTCGGGGATGATGATGTTCCCCCTCTTTACTTCCTGTTCCTCAATCCTCTTTAAGAGAACACGGTCATAAAGGGGTTGAATCTTCATGAAAGACCTCCTTACTTAGATTAATTTAGCAGTCTGATTTTTAGAGTGCTAATTATAAAATATGACATCAAAATTGTCAAGATTTTCTGATTAAAATTTTAGCAGACTGAAGCCCTGACTGCTATTTTTTCTTCCTGATTTTCAGGGCTTTGAAACGATTGTGGAGTGTATTCCGGTGTATGCCCAGAGCCTGGGCCATTCTGGATTTATTGGCCCGGTACCTGGAGGCGGCAGTTTCCAGGTATATCTTCTCAAACTCAGCCAGGGCTTCTTTGAGGTGAATTTCCTTTTCGACCATATCGCGAATCAACGACTCCAGCTTCTGGTGGATGGTCAGTTCTTCATATTTTTTGCTCATGCCGTCCTCCTTTACCCTCATACCTCTTAACCGTCTCGCTAAAACGATCTTTTAAATTCTGCGGAATCAAAAGAACCAGCGCCCGGGATATCTTGACCATAGCCGGAGCCAGCCGGGAGCCGATGATGGCCTGACGCTGAAAATCGAAGCTGAGCATGGCAAAAACTATCACCGCCCCGATCAGCGCGCCCTTCAGCAGTCCCAGGGCTCCGCCCAGCAGATGATTGGCCAGACTGAGAGTGCCCTTCATTAATTTGCTGAGCAGAAAGCCGGCCAGCCAGCCGGCCAGAACCACGGCAAAAAAGATTATCAGAAAGCTCAGCCCGTTTCGCCAGAAGTCCGACTCAATCCGGTTGAACAGTTTCCAGGACAGCCAGCTGTAATAACGGGAAGCCAGAACCAACCCGGCCACCACCGCCAGGAGGCCGATTATCTGCCTGATAAAACCCTTGACCAGTCCGATGATAAAAGTAACCAGAAGGATAACCAGCAGCAGAGTATCAAGCCAGTTCAGGTGTATCGACATCAAGCCCTTCTTTGTCTTAACTTTTCAACCATAGAATAATCGCCGTTTTTTATCAAGCCGAATTTTACTCCGGGCTTTATGCGGCCGTGAAAATCCGAACCGGCGGTGGCCACCAGGTTCAGCTCCCGGGCCAGTTCCAGGTAATATTTGGTTTCATCCTGACTGTGGTAGGAGGTATAAACTTCCAGCCCCTGAAGCCCGAGTTCCTTCAGGACCAACAAATCAGCCCTGCTTGTCCTCTGAAAATAAGCTCCGGGGTGGGACAGAACCGGCACCCCGCCGGTGAGCGGGGCCAGGCTCAGGACTTCTTGAAGAGAGATGTGTTGTTTCGGAACATAGGCCGGGGCGCCTTCGGCAAAAAAGTCCTGATAAAAAAGATACGGAGCCTTCGGCTGCCGGTCGTCATCATAATATTTCCGGAGCTCGTGCTTCTGCCGGCTTTCCGGCTTGTCCAGGATGATCTGGGCAATTTTGACCCCGAGCGGCGGGGCCTGGCCCGATTTTTCCCGGATTTCTTCCCAGTCGATTTCCAGGCCGTTCTCCCTCAGTCTGGCCACTCTGGTCCGGGCTTCTTCTTCTCTGGAACTTTCCATCCTGGAAATAATGTATCTGATGGCCTCGCTCTCCCAGTCGACGAAGGGCAGCATCAGGTGAAACTCGCGGCAGTCGAAAACCGTCGTCACCTCGATGCTGGGAATGACTTCCAGACCCCTTTTCTCCCCGGCTCTGATGGCCCCGGGATAAGCAGCCACGGTATCGTGGTCGGCTATGGCAATAGCCCTGAATCCTTCCTCTTCGGCCATCCTGACCAGCTCTTCGGGCGAATAATCGCCGTCGCAACTGAAGGAAGAATGAATATGAAGGTCAACCAATCCGTCTATCATGGTCCCGATCAAATCTTCTTAAATAATCTATATATTTTTGTCGGACATTCAGGGCAAATCGGATTTCCCGGTCAGAAGACGATAAATCTCCAGATACCGCCCGGAGGTCTGCTCGATGATTTCTTCCGGCAGCGGCGGGGGCGGCGGAGTCTTCCTGTCCCAGCCGGTGCTGATCAGGTAATCCCGGACAAACTGTTTATCCAGGCTGGGCTGCCCCTTGCCCGGAGCATACTCGGCCAGCGGCCAGAACCGGGAAGAATCCGGAGTGAACAGCTCGTCGATCAGAATCAGTTCGCCGTTTTCATCGAGCCCGAATTCGAACTTGGTATCGGCCAGAATAATTCCCTTTGATACGGCATAGAGGCTGGCCTTCTGATAAAGCTCGAGGCTGATTTTCCTGATTTTTTCGGCCAGTTCCTCTCCGGCAATTTTTTCCATTTCTTTAAAGGTAATGTTTTCATCGTGGCCGACTTCGGCTTTGGTGGAAGGGGTGAAGATCGGTTCTTCCAGCCGGGAAGATTCCTGAAGCCCTCTGGGCAGCTTTATCCCGCAGACCCTTCCTGTTTCCTGGTATTCCTTCCAGCCGGAGCCGGAAAGGTAGCCCCTGACGACGCACTCGACCGGAATAACCCTGGTTTTCCTGACCAGCATCGACCTTTTCTCCAGCAGGTCGGCGTGCTTTTGAAGTTCTTTCGGAAAATCGGCCAGTTCGGTGGAAATCATGTGGTTGGGACAGATCAGATAAGTATAATCGAACCAGAACCTGGAAATCTGAGTCAGAACCTTTCCCTTGTGCGGAATCAGGGAAGGAAGAACAAAGTCAAAGGCCGATATCCGGTCAGTGGCCACGATCAGAAGTTTGTCGCCCAGGTCAAAAACATTCCTGACCTTGCCTTTCTTAAAAACAGGAATGCCGGGTATATCCACCTCGCCCACCGGTCTGGCTTTCTGTTCCATTTGATTCTCCTTGCTAAAATATGCAAAAACAAAAAACGATTTTTTTTATCTTAACTAAAAAATAGCTATAAATCAATCAAGTCCCGGCTGGTGAAGGCAACCCATTTTCTTTTAGGCGCTGGTCGGGCGTAATAAGAGGGTCCTGTCACGGCGCGCCTACTCCCGTTCTCGCTCCACCCATCCCCCCGCGGGGAACCCCTTCCGCTGCGGGCGGTTCGGAGACACGCCGTGCCACCCTCCTGAAAACCTTCCATCGCCGATTCTTAATTGGCCCGGATCGAAAAGAATGTCCTGCCGGGCTGGGTGGCGCTCCGAGCATTTCATCCCGGCCGCTTAATTCCCGGCTGAAATCTTAGCGGCGGCCTTTCACAGTGCGCCCCGCCAGCCCGTCGCCCGGTCTGTTTGCCGAGGGATGCCCTGAAATGGAGCGGGTGCGGTTATTTCAGCCCGATGAAATTTATAAGTCGCCTTTCTGTCCGGCGGTCCCGGCGGTAGGAATGGAGGTCGCCGGAACAGAAGGTGCAGATTTCCATCTCAAGAATATTCTCAGGTCTCAGACCGATGTCACCGGAAAGGAGAAGCCGATTGGCTGCTCTCAGGTCGAGGCAGAATTTATCCCGGCTCTCGGAAGGGATAAAAATCCGTCCGGTATCGAAACCTGCGGCAGAGAAACTCTCCAGGACTTCAGGCCCGACTTCATAGCATTTCTGCTCGATGCAGGGTCCGAGAGCCGCCAGCAGGCTCTCGGGCCGGCTGCCGAAGTTCTCGCGCATCAGGCAGAAAGCCGAAGCCAGAATTTTAAGATGGGTGCTGCGCCAGCCGCAGTGAACCGCCGCCACCGCCCGGTTTTCCGGGTCAACCAGGAAAACGGGCAGGCAATCGGCTGTCTTTATGATCAGCAACAACCCGGCCGAAGCCGTTACCAGGCCGTCTCCGGACAGTTGCTGTTCGGGAAACCTGTCAAGACAGAATACCCGGGCCGAGTGGAGTTGTTTCATCACCACCGGCCGAAAAGAAGACAGTTCCGGTTCCCGACTCAAGTCCTCAAGACCGAACCCGGCCAGCCCAAAACCGTGGACCAGCCGGGGCAGCCGATTCAATCCCTCAACCGTCAGAAATTTTTTCGCGGCACGCATTTCACATTTTTATAATCAACTTGAAGGCATTAATCAAGCCGGCGATCGGTCTGTCCTGCAATCCGCGCGGAATTTACTCCCCGTTCCTGGAAATTGACTGCACGCCCCCGGGCATTTCCTGCCGGCCCACGACCGGGCGGAATTCAATCAGGCCAAATAAATGAACTGGCCCGGGTATCGAGGATACCCCTGACCTGAACGCCGGAGCCGGAATAACCCGCTCCAGATTGAGACCTGAGACCTCAGGATATCATCCGGGCTTTCGACTCAGACCGGGCGAGGTTGCCGGTCTGAAGTCCCCGGCTATTTGAAAACAGAATCCAAAATCGCGGGCGAGAAAAGCCCGACCGGTGCCAGGGAATTGCCGGGCGGCGCGAAACTGCTTAAAATGCGACTCAAAAATCTATAAAATAAAAAATAAGAAAATAAGCGAGCGACGATAACAGGAGCCGGCCATGAAAATGCTTGCCCTTTCTTTCCTTCTATCGCAGATACTGCTTTTTTCCAGCCTTTATCCGGAGCAATCGCCTCCCCGGGTCCGTCAATTCGGGCTGAAAATCGGAGTGCTGGAACCAGGCCCGCTGAACGCCATCACCGACGTCCCCGGAGTCAGGGTAGGACACAAAACGCTCATCCAGGGAGACAGCATCCGCACCGGCGTCACGGCCATAATTCCCCACCCGGGCAACGTCTTCCAGGAAAAAGTTCCGGCCGGCATTTATGTCGCCAACGGCTACGGCAAGCTCACCGGTTATACCCAGGTGGAAGAGCTGGGCTATCTGGAAACGCCCATCATCCTGACCAACACCCTGAGCGTGCCGGAGGCCGCCGGAGCCCTTGTCGATTACATTCTATCCCTGCCGGGAAACGAGCGGGTTGAATCGGTTAACCCGGTGGTTGGCGAAACCAACGACGGCTGGCTGAACGACATCCGGGCCAGGGCCGTCAGCAAAGAGCATGTCCTGGAAGCCATCAGGACGGCTGCCGAAGGCCCGGTGGAAGAAGGAGCGGTCGGAGCCGGAACCGGAACCACCTGCTTCAGCTTTAAGGGCGGCATCGGAACCGCCTCCAGGAAATTGCCCCCGGCCCGAGGCGGCTGGACAGTAGGCATTCTGGTCCAGACTAACTTCGGCGGAGTGCTCCAGGTCAAGGGTCTTCAGGTTGAAGAAATGCTGAAGAAAGAAACCGGCGCCGCCACCAGGCCGTTCGCTTCTCCGGCAGACGGTTCCTGCCTGATTGTGGTGGCCACCGACGCTCCTCTCGATAGCCGGAACCTGAAAAGGCTGGCTAAAAGAGCCCTGCTCGGGATTCCCAGGACGGGCGGCTATTATTCCAACGGCAGCGGCGATTATGCCATCGCCTTCTCCACCGCTCCCTGGGTCCGGTTGGTCCATGGAGAGCGCGCTCTGACCCAGAAAATAGAAGTGGTAAGAAACGAAGCCATGTCGGCCCTGTTCCAGGCGGCCGCCGAAGCTTCGGAAGAGGCCATCCTGAATTCTCTCTTCAGAGCCCGAACCATGACCGGAAAAGACGGGCATCGGGCCGAGGCCCTGCCGCTGGACAAACTGAAATCCTGGCTGGAGAAAATAAAATATGAGTAAGAAGGCTGTCCGCATTGCCGGCATTCTCGGAGGAATGGGGCCCGAAGCCACGGCCCGATTTTTCGAGCTGGTCATCAAAAACACCGCCGCCGCCCGAGACCAGGAGCATCTGAGAATAATCGTCTGCAACTGGCCTCAGATTCCCGACAGGACGGGAGCCATACTATACGGCGGAGAAGATCCCCGGCCCCGAATGCTTGAGGGTTTAAGAATCCTGGAAAGAGCCGGCGCCGAACTGGCGGCCGTTCCCTGCCTGACGGCTCATTATTTTTTGCCTGAACTTAGAAAAAAGACTCGCCTGAAATTGCTGGACCTGGTGGCTGAAACCGCCCGCTGGACCGTGTCCAATCTGCCGGGGATAAAAGCCATTGGCCTTCTGGCCACAGAGGGCACCGTCGCCACCGGCCTGTTTCAGAAAGCTTTCCGGCGCCATAAGATCAAAATCCTTGAGCCCTGGCCGGACTGCCAGCGGAAAATCATGGAAGCGATCTACGGAAAAAATGGCATCAAGGCCGGCTTTAGCAGCGGCCGGGCGGCTCGGCTGCTGAGAGAGGCGGCCGCAGAGCTGATTGAAGCCGGAGCCCGGGCCATAATCGCCGGCTGCACTGAAATTCCCCTGGCCCTCAAGCCGGACCGGCTGGCCGTACCCCTTATCGACCCGATGACCATAGGGGCCAGGGCTTTGATCAGGCAGGCCGGAGGTCGTGTTCGATGAATAAAAACTCAGCTATTATTCCTTGATTATAAATGGCGGGGACAATGAGGGCGCGCCGCGACAGGACCTTTTTCCTGATATGGTAGGCAGGGCTCCGCAAAAATGCCTCTTTCTTGACAAAATCGAGCCAATCAAGTATAAAAATGAATGACTTTCCAGAAGTTAGGAGGTGAAATTTAGTGGCTTTTGTGGTTGTTGAAGACGGAGAAAGTCTGGAATCGGCACTCAGGCGGTTCAAAAGAAAAGTTCAGCAGGAAGCGATCATCAAGGAGATCAAGAAGCATTCCGTTTATCTCAAGCCCGGAGAGAAGCGACGGCTGAAAGAGGCCCAGGCCCGGAAAAGAATGCGCCGCAGACTGAGAAGAGAACGCGACTTCGAATATTAAACTCCTTTCGGGGAAGTCTTCCTTATTTGTCCGAATTTCGGAAAAGAGTGACGGGGTTGAACCATTTAAAAAAGCCAGACTGGCTGAAGGTCAGGCTGCCTTCCGGCGGAATTTATTTTCAGGTTTCAGAGCTCCTCAGGAGCCGCGGCCTGAACACCATCTGCCAGAGCGCCCGCTGCCCGAATATCGGCGAATGCTGGGGCCGGCGGACAGCCACCTTCCTCATTCTGGGAAACGTCTGCACCAGGAATTGCGGCTTCTGCGCTGTGAGCAAGGGCCGGCCGCTGCCTCCTGATGAGCGAGAACCCGAAGCCGTCCTGGAAGCCATAAGGGAAATGGGCCTGGGTTATGCGGTTATAACTTCGGTTACCAGAGACGACCTGCCGGATGGAGGGGCTGCGCATTTCGTCCGGGTCATCAGGCTGATCAAAGAAAACTGCCCCGAAACCGGGGTGGAAGTTCTCATCCCGGATTTCGGCGGAGACGAATCGGCGCTGCTCAGGGTGCTGGAGGCCGGACCGGACATTTTGAACCACAACCTGGAAACGGCCCTGGAGCTCTATCCGCGCCTCAACCGCCCGCGCGATAATTATTTCCGGTCATTACGGCTGCTGAAAAGAGCTTCGGAATTCGGGGCCACAACCAAATCCGGCCTGATGGTCGGGCTGGGCGAAACAGCCGATGATTTGAAGCGGACCCTTCTTGATCTAAGAGAAGCAGGCTGTGAATTGCTGACGCTCGGCCAGTATCTCCAGCCGGGACCCGACCAGGTTCCGGTGGACCGTTATTATACCCCGGAAGAATTTGCCGGCTGGAGGAATCTGGCGCTGGAAATCGGATTCCGCCGGGTGGTGGCCGGGCCCCTGGTTCGGAGTTCTTACCTGGCTGAAAGTCTTTATCAGTCCGGCGGGAGTCAAGGCTGATGCGCTACCTGATTTTTTCAGACATTCACGGCAATTTCGAAGCTCTGGAAGCGGTGCTGGCCCACGCCGGCAAGAAAAAGATTGACCATTATATTTTCCTCGGCGACCTGGTCGGCTACGGGGCCTCGCCCAACGAAGTTATCCAGACGGTTCTGTCGCTAAAGCACCTGCTCATGGTCCGGGGAAACCACGACAAGGCGGTTTGCGGCCTGGATTCCATTCAGACCTTCAATCCCATAGCCGCGGCGGCCATCCAGTGGACCAGGAAAACCCTGACCAAGAAATATATCCATCTGCTGACCGGCCTGGCCAAAGGCCCTCTGGTAGTTCACAAGAACCTCACCATCTGCCACGGTTCGCCCTTCGACGAAGACTATTACATCTTCGGAGAATTCGACGCGGTCGAAGCCTTTGGCTATTTCGATACCCAGCTCTGCCTTTTCGGCCACACTCATTTTCCCTTCGTCTACATAGAAAAAGACCAGACGGTGGAAGGGATCTTCGTCCAGGAGAACCCGTTCGAAATCAAGCTGGAAAAAGGGGCCCGTTACCTGGTCAACCCGGGCTCGGTCGGCCAGCCCCGAGACCGCAACCCGAAAGCGGCCTACGCCATTTATGACGCCGAACAGCGGCGGATAAAATTCTACCGGGTTGAATATGACCTGAAGGAAAGCCAGAAAAAGATCCTGGCCGCCAATCTGCCCTCGGCCCTGGCCGAAAGGCTGGGCCTGGGAATCTGATTCCCGCCGGACGGAGACAAAGGGCCGGCCGGGTCGGGAGTTCATTAAAAGCGATCTTATCTAACCGACGGAAATCAGCCGCCGCCATTAAATTCGCTAATATATGAATAAATTTTCATATATTAATTATTGATTTATTTCCGGATAAATTCCCGACCGTTAACAGGACCATCCCGCTTATGATTATCACCTGGCCGGTATTAATCGTCCTGATTCCGGGCGGTTCCGGACTGACCGCTGTCGTCCGCTCCCCAATGACCGGCTAATCGGCCTTCAGTCGGGGATTGGCATAGCAATAAAGGCAGGCGGCCGGGCAGCTCTGGGCATAGCTGCCGATATCAACCGATTCGGTGCAAAAACAATCCTTTCTCTGAGTTCGGTCTTTAACGGCCGAAGCCGGTTCCCCTTCCGGATGCAACCTGGCCAGAAGCGCCCCGTCAATGCAGGCCGATGCTTTTACCCCCGGCAGCCGGGCTAAATCCTCCTGGCTGCAGCACCAGAGTTGAAGGCCATGCTCCGAGGCCGCCTCGGCCAGTCTTCTAACTGCCTTCTCCTTTTCTTCCCGGCCAGGATCATAAAAATCAAACCCTGTCTTCCTGGCTCTGGCCACCGCCTTCCTGTACCACTGGGCAAAGCTGAACCGGACGGTGGTTATGCTCAGGCGGCTTATTTCCCGGGCCAGCAGGGAAAAGAACTCCAGGTTGGTCCTGAGTTCTCCGCTTTCACGCCAGAAGACAATGGGGTCGAACCGGACGGAAATCCTTTCCGGCCGGCCAGCTATTTCCAGCAAGCTCGGCAATTGTCCAAGGGCCGCGGCCGGAGCCGGAGCCAGCTTTTCGATAAACGTGCCGCCCAGACCGGTTATGGTGAAATGAAAATAGACCTGGGCATAGTCGGCCATCACCTCCCGGAGCCCGTGCCGATTATCCAGCAGCGGCTGAAAGTTCTTGGACCAGAGGACCAGGGTATGCACTTCTTCGGGTCTGAGGTCAACTCTGACTTCAGACCTTTTTCCGTGATGGAAAAATCGGGCCCGGCGCTGTTTGAGGCAGGCTGAAAGCCAGTCCGGGTAAAAAGCCACCAGGTCGGTTCTCCTTGAAGCGCTGATGACCGATTTCATGCCCGTCAGCAGAAGGTTTCAGGAAGCAAAGGACCGGGGTTTAGAGGCTGTCCTCTTCTTCGCCATTCTCTCGAAATAAGCGGTCGCCCAGGGTTTCCCCGATAAAAAAATAAAAGAGGAAAAAGTAGAAAAAGGTCAGGACCAAGAGGTAAAGAAGCAACCCGCTGCCGGCCAGGCTGAAGAGCTTAAAGATGGTGGTCTCCATCGACCGGGCCGCTATCCAGACCGAAACCAGCCAGAACATCACCAGAAAAAGAAGGTCAAAAATCTTAGCCTTGACAAAATTCTTAAAGCCCAGAGGCGGCCGCATCTGATCGACCCCGCTCCTCAGATCGCCCCCGGAGACGACCCGGCCGGCCGCGGCCGGCTCTACCTCTTCACCGAAAATCTGTCCGCTCTCGCTCTCCATTTCTTCTTCCTCTTCTATTTCTATCTCTTCTTCAAGCTCCATATCCACTTCTCCGGTTTCTTCTTCGGCTTCAACTGCCTTGAGTCCGCTCCGGGTCAATTTTTCCGGAAAACCCATGGTGGGCTCAGTCGGGGTTTCTTCTTCCTCCAGCCAGAGGTCATCCGTTTCCGCCTCCGCTTTCTCCGGGGCTTTGACCTCTCCGGTATCCCCGGCGTCGGATAGCAATTCGGTGGAAGCTGTTTTAACTTCTTTTACCCAGGAGGGAACTTCTCCGGTTTCTCCGGTATCCGGGCCGGAAGTTTTCAACCTTTCCTTCAGGTGCTCCTTTTCTTTTTCTTCCAGCACCCTTAAGAAATCTTCCACTTCTCTTTTGCCAAGTTCGGTTGTGGCCCCGATTTTATCCAGCTCGGCTGATTCAAAAGTGGGCCGGACAGACGCTTCTTCTTCCCCGGTTTCGACCTCATATGATTCGGCAGCGGCCCTTTTTCCTTCCAGCTCCAGTTCTTCCACCAGACGAGTGACCAGCCCGGGCCGGCTTTCGGGCAGGGTTTCAGCGGCCTCTTCCTGGGCTTCCTTCTGCTGAATCTCCTCCACGATTCTGGTAACCAATCCCGGTCCGGACTCGGCCGGCTCTTCAGGTTCGTTCTCCGACAGAATTTCTTTCTTGATCTTCTCCACCAGGTAGTCTTCAGTTCGGGGGGAAGCAAGGTCTTCTTTTATGCTGGGTTCAGCCTCTTCGTCCCCGCTAAAAAGCGATTTTTCTTTTCCGGCTGTTAGGAGATTCTTTGGTTTCGACCGCCCGCGACCGCGGCCGGCTATTCTTTCAACCTCTTCTTCTTCCAGCAGAGCAGTCTCTTCTTTATCTTCTGTGAGCGGCAGCTTGGTCTCTTCTTCCGATTCCGATTCTGTTACCGGTTCTTTCTCCGATTCAGGTTCCTCTTCCAGTTCTTCCTCGAGCTGCTCTTCGGTCGGCTGATGAGAATCATCTCTCTGCCGGTCGTCTTCGACGATTCTGTCGCCCGGGATTTCTTCTTCTATTTCTTCGTCCTCAGGGAAAAGAAGCTGGGTGCCGCAGTTCTTGCAGTACTGATCCCGGTCTGAAATCAACGCCCGGCAATAAGGACAGCGCTTGATACCCATATTATTTCGCTGTCTTATTTATAAAACTAAAAAATTTTCCTGTCAAATAAATTTTTCCCGGCCAGGTCTACCCGAAGCAGGATGGCTTATCATTCGAGTCCGGGCATTAGCGCTATCCGCGCAGTGCAATCGAAATCACCGGCTCTTTAAGGCCTGAGCAACAAACGAAAAACCCGGCTTAAACACCGGGGGCAAGCAAATTCAATCGGATACTTTTAAATAGATTTGGGCCGCGCCGCACAGGAGCAGACCGCGGAAAAGCAAACGGCTCCAGTCGCCGGCGCCGGCCGTATTCGTTTTACGACCAGACCGAAGGTTGCCGGACAGAAGATTTCCGGTTGACAGCGGTGCTGATTTGAATAAAATTAAATCAGCTGGGTGGGCGATTAACTCAGTGGCAGAGTGCTACCTTCACACGGTAGAAGTCAGAGGTTCAAATCCTCTATCGCCCACCATCTCAAAGCTTTTAGGGGGGCTGGAAGATTAATCAATTCAATATTTTGGACAATAATTCAAATTTATGAATTTTCATGTCCGGCTGAAAATTTATTTTTATTATTTTCAATTATTTATACCTCATCCTGATTGGCACGATAATTGCTTACAATAAGCAATGATGATTTGTATTAATTTTATATTTGAGGAGGTGATAGACAGAAGCGTCTCGGAATTTATTTCTTTAATTTACGGGCCGGGATGGCCAGAAACCATCCCAGGGTGAAGGGATTAAAAAATCATTCGAAAGGAGAAGTGATTCGAATGAGGAACAAACTTCTTGTTTTCGCTTTGCTCGTCTTGCTGGCTGGTGGCACGGCTTTCGCCCAGATCAACCCCGAGGGCAAGATTACCGGAAAGGTCACCGACGACCAGGGTAATCCCCTGCCGGGTGTGACGGTCGAAGCTACCAGCCCCAAACTGGTCGGAAAAGCTGCTACCGTGACCGATGGTACCGGTACCTTCCGGTTGCTGGCTCTTCCTTCCGGAACTTATGAACTGGTTTTCTCTCTGCCGGGTTTCAAGACCCTGGTCAGAAAAGACATCATCCTTCAGCTGTCGCAGACCATCGTGGTGAACGTCACCATGGAACCGGCGGCTATCGAGGAACAGGTAACAGTCGTCGGACAGAGCCCGCTCATCGACGTTAAGAGCACCGTTAAGGGCGCTGTTCTGACCAAGGAAACCTTCCTGAGCCTGCCCCGTGGCCGTAACTTCGAATCGTTGATCACCACGGTGCCCGGCGTTTCCAGCGAAGGCATCGCCGGCGGCATTTCGGTTGACGGCGCTTCCGGTGCCGAAAATATGTGGTACGTCGACGGCACCAACGTTACCGAAATCCACGTCGGAACCAGAGCCCAGAACGTCGTCCTGGAACTGGTTGACGAACTGAAAGTCACCGCTTCCGGTTACAACGCCGAGTTCGGCGGCTCCATGGGCGGCGTGGTCAACGTCGTTACCCGTTCCGGCGGCAACACCTTCCACGGCGATGTTCTCGGTTTCTACGAGAACAACAAGCTCTATATGCAGGGCAAAGCCAGAGATTACCTGCGGCTTGACCCCTACGACCCGGAAGCACAGCACTATGAATACGTGAACGACGACGACCTGTTCTTTGACGGCGGGAAAGCCAGAGACAAGTATTACAGAATGGAAGGCGTTTTCAGCCTCGGCGGTTACATCATCAAGGACCGGCTGTGGTTCTTCGGTTCTTTCAACCCCATCTATTCCCAGACCAACGCTCTGCGCGACTTCAATCAGAGGAGCGGGCCCTATTACAATTTCATTCAGTGGTACAGGTACGACAACGCTTCCATCAAATTAACGGCCGCCCCGATGACCGGGCTGAGACTCTCGGCCAGCTACGTTAACAACTTCTACAGATATAAAGGCTCAATCCCCAGCATCAACGGAACCGGCAACCCCGAAACCCCCTACTATCAGGACGGTTATGACTATCCGAACTTCTCGGCCGCTTTCACCGCCGACTATTCCGGAACCAACAACCTGCTGGTTTCTTTAAGAGCCGGCTGGCACAGACAGGATATCGGCAACCAGGGTATTAAACCTCCGGCCGGGCCGACCTACTATTTCAGCTACGCCAATACAATTTACCAGAGCCTGTATGATGACATGGGCAGACCCGACCTGGTCCATTATACCGGCTGGGCCAGTTCAGCCACCTGGCTTAATCTCAAAAAAGAGCTGAGGGAAAAAGTCAGCACCAACCTCGATGCCACCTATTATATGCATTTGGCCGGGGAGCATGCCTGGAAAGCCGGTGTCCAGTTTATCTGGTTGCATGAGAACTATGGCTATACTCCTGATGCTCCACGTATTAACCTCTACTGGAACCGCTCATCTTCCTTCGGCCGCGGCACCTACGGATATTACATCATCAGACACGGTTATATGTCCTACCCATACGGCTGGTCCTGGAATATTCACAGCAACAACTGGGCGCTCTATCTGCAGGATTCCTGGACGATCGGCAACCGTTTGACCCTTAATTTCGGCCTCCGCACCGAGTACGAATACATCCCGTCCTTCGACCCAACCTATAACATAACACCCGTTAAGTTCGACTTTAAGGACAAATTGGCTCCCAGACTGGGCCTGGTTTACGACGTCTTCGGAGATTCCAGCCTGAAACTGTTCGGCAGCTTCGGCATTTACTACGACGTTATGAAGCTCTACATGGCCGAAGGCGCCTTCGGCGGTTTCAAGTGGAAAAACAGCTACTTTGCTCTGAACGAACTCGACTGGACGCAGATCGCCGCCAACTTCGTCAACACCGGAAACTTTGAAGACCTGGCCGACCAGGCTCCGGGCACCAACACCTACCTCGGCACAATCGACTTCCGTTATCCTTCCTTCGACGCCGTCGACCCCAGCATGAAGCCCGTTTCCCAGATGGAAATCAGCTTCGGCGCCGAAAAGAAGATCTTCGAAGACCTGTCCTTCTCCGCCCGCGCTGTCTACAAGCACCTGATCAGAACCATTGAAGACATCGGCGCTTATGAAGAAGTAGAACCCGGAGTATTCGCTGAAATTTATATGTTCGCCAACCCCGGCTATGGCTGGGCCAGACCTGTCTCTAAGGGTGGAGTCATTTCCGATGAATTCTGGCCGATGCCCAAGGCCAAAAGAGACTACTACGGCTTGAACCTGGCCCTGGAAAAGAGATTCAGCCACAACTGGCAGGGCGGAATCAACTACACCCTGAGCCGCGTTCAGGGTAATTACGGCGGTCTGGCCAGCTCCGACGAAGCCGGCCGCGTATCGCCCAACGTCGAGCGTTATTTCGACTACTGGTTCATGCCCTTCAAGGCTGACGGCAGCGAGCTGGGCGGACCGCTGCCTCACGACAGAACCCACTACATCAAGGCCTACGGCTCCTACGCTTTCCCCTTCGGTCTGACTGTCGGTGTGACCGCCTATGCCAGAAGCGGCTATCCGCTGAGCACCAGAATCAACCTCTGCAACGCCTACATGTGGCCGAACGGCTACGGCGACCTGGGCCGCCTGCCCTGGAACGTCTGGGCCGATGTCTATGTTGAATATACGCTGCGCTTTGCCGGCAAGTACGGAGTGGGCATCAACCTCCAGGTTAACAACATCACCAACACCAAGTCCATCACCGGAAAGATTTTCGACCTGAACAGAGTCGGTTCTCGTTACAATGCCGGCGATGATTTCGGCAACGTCTATTACGAAGACCTGATGCTGGCCGGAACCTTTAAAGATCAGTGGGAAACGCTGTTCACTCAGGATCCTGTTGTTGACCCGCATCCCGCTTTCGGCTGGTGGTCCTCCAGATTCGGCACCTGGTCGGCAAGACTGGGCTTCAAGTTCACCTTCTAAGCTGAGTTAAAGCAGATGCTCAAGCCCGTCCCCGCCGGAAGGCGGGGGCGGGCTTTTTATTTTCCAGCCCCCGATTTCCTTCCTATCACCCTGATTTTTTATTGCACACCGCTTACATTGATATAAATTAATTTCCATTATTATCTTCTCAGCGTTGAAACTGGCCCGCATCTGTCATCAATTTTTTCCAGAAAAAAGAAAGGGTAAGAGCAATTTTACGATTTTTCAGGAGCCAAAAAAACAGGGAAAGTTAATCAGATAGAGAATGAAAGATGGTTCCCGCGCCAGGATTGTGAGCTCGCTCAGCAGTCGGCTCCGGTTGAAATTTTCTGATCAATTTCCAGACAGTTTCTTTTTCAGACGCTCGAGCTCGCGGCGAGCAGCTTCTATGGTCTCCTTCTTGTCGCCGCCGGAATTTTCCAGATAACGCCTGAAGTATTCTATGGCTTCTTTGGTGCGACCGGCTTTCTCATAAGCCACGGCCAGGTTGAAATAACCCGACCGGGTGGGCATGATGGCCACCGCCTGCTTCAGATAAAAAATAGCCTGGTCCTGGTCACCGAGGTAAGAATAAGCCAGCCCCGCAAATTGATACAGACTCTGGTCGTCGGGAAAATCCTCAATGAGTTTTCTATAAATCTCAATGGCTTCGGATAACTTGCCGGCCGAGGCCAGGCTTCCGGCCAGAGCGGTTCTCAAGGTCTTGCTTTCCGGCTCAACCTCAAGCGCTCGCCGGTACAAGGCCCAGGCCTCTTCCTTTCTTCCGGCCGCATCCAGGATGCCGGCGCTTACGGTCAGGGCATCCACATTTCGCGGGTTGAGTTGCAGCACCTTTTCCATCGTTTTCAGGGCCAGCAAGAATTTCCCGGCGACAGCGTAGGTGTGGCCGAGCCTGACCAGCAGGATTTCCGAATCGGGCAATCTCTCCAGTCCCCGGTTAAGGACGGCTATGGCCTCATCCATTTTTTGCTGACGGGCCCGGGCCAGGGCCAAGTTGACGTAGCTGGCCGGCGAATCCGGGGTTTCTTCCAGAATTCTTAGGTAAGCCTGTTCAGCCAGGTCGTATTTTTCCTGGTATTCGTAAGCCTGGGCTTCCTGGATCAACCTTAAAAGGTCTATCTTTTCCTTGGGGGCAGGGTAGGCGGATTGACCTCTGGCCGGAGCCAGGTTGAGGTAACCCAGGGAACGCAATCGCTCCAGGTCTTCAGGCCGGGCGGCCCCGGTCGAACCTGCCGGAGTTGCGCCGAGAAGAACGCTCTCCAGCTTTTGCTTGAGTTCGGCCGCCAGTTCCTGGTTTCCGGAAAAAACATTCATTCGTTCTTGCGGGTCGGCCCTGAGGTCAAAAAGCTCCGGCCGCGGCGATTGAATAAATTTCCAGCGGCCCGAAATGATCCCGACCAGTTCCGACCAGCCGAAATTTTCCCGGGGATAAAAGGTTTCTATGATCGCATCCCGGTCCTTCTTTTCTTTTCTCTGGAAATAACCTTCCAGGCTTTGACCCTGCATCCCGGCCGCTTCTTCTGGAGCTCGAAGCCAGGAAAGAATGGTCGGAGCCACGTCGGTCAAACGGACTCTGGACTCCACCACCGCCGGCCTAGTAAAGACCTGCTGATTCCAGAAAACCAGGGGCACCCGGACCGTTTCTTCATAAAGGAAGACCCCGTGACCCAGCTCTACCCGGTCGCCCAGTCCTTCACCGTGGTCGCCGGCCACAATGATTATCGTTCTCCCCAGGATGCCCTTCTCTTCCAGGGCTTCCAGTATCCGGCCGACGTAAACATCCATATAAGCAATTTCTCCGTCGTAGGGACGGTCGCCGAATTCCCGGCTGAACGGTTCCGGCGGGTCATAGGGCAGGTGCGGGTCGTAAAAATGAACCCAGCAGAAAAACTGACTCCGGTAATTTTGATCCAGCCAGCGGGTGAATCTGGAGAAGGTATCAGCCGCCCGGCGCTCGGCGTTCATCGTCTTGAAGGGCAAATCGGCCTGAAAAGTATCGTCATAGACCTCAAAACCCCTGTCCAGGCCGAAGCGCGAATCGACCGAAAAAGAAGAAACAAAAGCCGCAGTTCTATATCCCCTGGCTTTAAGAGTCTCAGTAACGGTCTTGACTTCAGCCGGCAGGTAATGTCCGTTATTTCTAACTCCATGACGGAAAGGTTCCAGTCCGGTTAAAATAGTCGTGTGAGATGGAAGGGTCAGGGGAGCCGGACAGTAGGCGCTGGCAAAACGAACCCCTTCCCTGGCCAGCCGGTCAAGGTTGGGCGTTCGGGCTTCCCGGTAGCCGTAACAACCGAGATGGTCGGCTCTGGTGGTGTCGAGCGTTAGCAGCAGGATGTTAGCCGAAGCAATTCGGTCCGGCTCGTAGCCGGCCTGCTTTCGTCCCCTGAAAATCAAAACCAGGAGCAGAAGCAGCGCCAATCCGCCGATAACAAATAATTTAAGTTTTCTGCCGGAGGCCTTTCGAACTCCGCCCGGGTCGCTTTTCAGCTTACAGGAAGCAGTGCCCCCGTCTCCGGTTGACGGCCTGCTTTCGGTTATCCCGGGTCTAATTGCCTTTTTTTGCTTTTTTTTCTTTCCCATAAGACCAGTCCGGTATGGTATTTTTTGGCCGAAGATTATTTAATCCGGTCGGAAATAATATACAACACCCTCCCGGAGAAAGGAACACACTATAAGACGAATATTCTGGCGGACAGACCGCCGCCAACCAGGGGTTCCGGGTCTTTACTTCTTTATGGCCTGCAGAATCTGCTGGACCATGGCCACCCGCGGAGAATCCTGGGGCTCCAGCTTCAGGAATTTTTCGAAGTTTTCTATGGCCGCCGGCATATCGTTCTTATTAAGGGCCACATAGCCGAGTTTGAGATAGGGTTCCGGCCAGTCGGGTTTGATGCCGGAAGCCATCTTGAAATATCTTTCCGCCTCGTCCAGCTTCTGGTTGGTGAAGAAAACCTCTCCCACGTTAAAGGCCACCACTTCATCCTGGGGAGCGGTGTCGACCGATTGCTTGAAATACCTGGTGGCTTCCTCCAGATTATCCTGCTTCAGATAGAGCAAACCGATGGCCGCCAGGGCCTTGGCCGTCATGTTGACTCCCATGGCCATATCTCCCTTGGCTTTTTCCATAACCTGATTGTAATATTCCATGGCCTTGTCCATCTCGCCCTTTTCGCGGTAGCAATCGCCGATGTTCAGCAAAATCTGGTAGGCGGAAGGATTCTTCTCGTAAAATTGTTCAAACATGGCCAGGGCGGTATCGTACTTCCCTTCCTTGAAGAACTCGTTGCCCTGGTCCAGGAGCTCCAGGGAAGCCTGGTCCTGGATGATGGAAACTCCCCCGCTGGACTTCTGCAGTTTGATGACGATTCTTGGGTTCTTTTCCAGCTGGCTGACCGTGACTTCCTGAGTGGCGGGAGCAAAGCCCTCGGCCGAAACCATCAGGCTCCAGCGACCGGAACCCAGGCCGATAAAAGACCACTCGCCCTTTTTGTTGGAGGTGGCTTCAAGTTTAAGTCCGCCGCCGGCATCCTGGATGTAAGTCAGAACCAGTCTGGCTCCGACCACCGGCTTGTCGTTATTGTCGAGCACCACTCCTCCCAGCCGTCCGACACCCCGCCCGGCCTGAGCCAGGGCCAGAGTCTGGGCCAGGAAAAATATGGCCGCTAAGATTGACAGAAAACGATAATGATTCTTGTTCATCAAGACCTCCATACCATATTATATATCCAATCTGGACCGATGGATTATTTCTTCTTTTCCTTGATGGCCTTAACCCGGTCTTTTATCGCCGTCTGGTTCGGTTCGATCTGCAGCGACCGTTCCCAGGCATAGAGGGCCTCGTCCATGTCTCCCAGTTGATAATAACATTCTCCTATGGCATTGAGAACATTAATGTTGGTCCCGAAATAAGACAGGTACTGCTTGTAATAATCGATGGCCTGCTGATACTGCCGAAGGGCCTGGTGGGACTGGCCGGCAATTTCCAGAAAATCCTTATTTCCCTGGGCGATGAAAGGCAGGGAGATGTTTAGCAAATCCTGGTATTTTTCCTCGAAATAAAGCAGTCGGCAAAAATCCAGAGCATAGACCGGTTCGGCCGGGTTCTTCTTATGGGCCGCTTCCAGGTATCTTCTGGCCCGGGGCAGGTCTTTTCTGTTCCAGTACTGGAGGCCAAGCGCATGCTGGACCAGGGCCGAATTATCGCCGTCCACGGGCTGGGTCATGACCCAGGACCGGGGCAGGGCCGGCAGGTGGCTGATGAAAAAGTTGGCCTTTTCGCCGGCCAGGACATTGCCATTACCATCCAGTAAATTGACTTTCAGGGTGTAATTGGCCGGGACCCAGCCTTCCAGCACAAACTCCTCGTAAAAAACATTTCCGTCGGTATATTCGGACAGCTTCTTGCTGAAGTTCTTAACGACTTCCCCGTTCTCGCGGACCACCTCATAGACCAGGCTGCCCGAATTTCTAAGCTGCGGGGTCAGCCCCCAGACCTGGAAAAAGGCATACATCCTGTCGCCCAGGACAAAGTCGTTCCTCGGAGTGGGCGAAAACTGCAGTTCATCGAGCAGGAAAGCCTTGTTCAGACCGCGATACTGAGAGTTCCGGCTCAGGCGGGTGGACAGCAGAACCGGGCTGATCTGCAACTGGCGCTCGGGTATGTTGAGGGTGGTTTCGAGCGAGGTAAATTCCTTGGAAATAAAATTTTTGAACAGGATGCTCAGGCGGTATTTCCCGGGGACCAGCGGGAAGACATCCTGGAAGCTCATCTGGCGGTCCCTGATACTCGTGACCTGCTCGCCCCGGAGGTTAAGCGGTATCCGACGGTCGAACTGGTAGACCGGCTTGCTTTCCAGGTCGGTCACGATGCCGTTGATCACTATGGTGGTTTGATAATTGTTGTCGTTTCTTTCGAGGGACAGTTTCTTGGGTTCTATCAGATAATGAACGTAATAAATTCCGGAGGGAGATTGATAGACGCTGACCAGGGCGTCGCTGTCAATATAATTGGCCGTGTATTCGACCTCGATTATGTCCTGGTAGCGGAAGAGTTTTTCGGCGTAGGTGCTCCTGACCTTGTAGGTCGGGGCGGCGGGAATCTTCTGGTTAATCAGAACATCGGAGGAGATAGAAGGCACCAGGTCGGTCAGCGGCTCACCCTCGATCAGACTGAGAGAGACCTTGGCCACGTTGGGTTCGATATCGGTCAGCTTGCTGAAGGCCTCGGCATAGGCGGTCATATCACCGCTGTAGTGAGGCATCAGCTTCATCGGGCCGTCTTTGATGGGCGAGTAAAGCTTGTATTCTCCCGTGCCGTCGGGCTTATAAAAGACGACCGAAAAGGCATTGGGCAGCCCGTATTCGGCCATCCCCTGGTAAAACCAGATTATGGTCGGATAAAGGTCGTAAAGGTTTTCATATTTCTCTGTAGACTGGGGCTCTCCGAGCATAATGTAAATCTTGCCCATGTCCGAACGCCAGCCGGGACCCGGAGATTCCTTGCCGAAGTGTTTGTTGGCATACTCGAGGCGCCGATAGTGCTCCACTTTGAATTCGTTTTCGGGAGTGTTGGGGTTGGGGTCGCGCTGCTTCCAGAAAGCTTCGATAAAGATATCGCGCTGGCGGTCATTCTCCAGTCGCAGAAAAACTTCTTTTTCTTTCTGAGAAATAATATAAACCACCTCTTCTTCCAGCCATTTGCGGTATTTGTCCGGAAGCGCCCGCAGCAGCTCTTTCTGGGTTTTCGGTTTGGATTGCCCGAAAACGGTGGCGGAACCGGTTACCAGGATTAGACTTAACAGGACAAGAGTGACTATCCCCAACGATTTTATTTTCATCACGACTCCGATTTACTAATTGGATATTTATTCTATAATATATAACCCTGTCCTTCAAGGATGGATGCATTAAAATTGCTTGACAAAGGAAACCGACGGGCTTATTTATAATAAGGAGTTAAAGAAAGAAAAGTCTTCTCTCCCTCAGTCGCAGGCTAAGGGGCGAGAATCTCAGGGGTTTCATGGTTAAAAAACCTAAAAAAGACAAGACTACTTCTAAGAAGAAAACAGCCGTAAAACAGCAGGAAAAGTCTGAATTCATGACGCCGGAGCAGACCTTATCTCCAGAGATTTTTAGCCCGGAACTGGACCCTCTTTTTCTCAATAAGGCCCTGGAACCTGAGCTGCATCAGGCTAACAAGCTGAAAAGTATTTCTGATGATTTTGATGAATTTGAACTGAGAGATATATTACCCAAGACCGCCAAGGTTGAAGCCAGCAAGGCCAACGAGCAAATTGAATCCGACCACGACCCGATAAAAATATATTTTCGGGAGATGGGCAAGATTTCGCTGCTTTCCCAGCAGGATGAAATCGACCTGGCCCGCCAGATGGAACGGGGAAAAAAGATCCAGCTCCGGGCGTTGCTCAAGACCAGGCTGGCCGTCAACGATATTCTTTCTCTGCGCGACCTGGCTGAGACCGAGCCCGAGCGCTTCCTGCGATTTTTCGACGAGACTGAGGATTTCGAGGACGACACTGCCTGGAAGAAGGTTAAAAGCCTGCGCCAGACGCTGGATAAATTTTACCGCCTGTCTGAAAAATTTTCAGGGCTGAAACCCACTGCCCGGCAGGCTTTTGCCCGCGGCCGGCTGATCATCAACATGTACCGTATCCTGGAAGAACTCCACCTGTCTCCGGAAAAAATGGCCGCTTCCATCAGCCGCCTGCGTGATATCCTCCAGGTTATGAACGAGCTGGAAGAGAAAAAGGAAGAAATTCAGCTGGCCATCCAGAAAACCAAGCAGAAACCGGCCGCCGAAGCGCTCAAACAAAAACTCAGCCGGTTCCAGGCCGAGGAGAAAATCTACCGCCAGGAATCGGGGCTGGAAGCCGGCGAGCTGCGCCGGGTGCTGCGCGACGTCAGCCGCGGCGAAAAAATTCAAAAACACGCCGAAAACAAACTGATCGAGGCCAACCTCAGGCTGGTGGTATCGATTGCCAAGAACTACGTCAACCGGGGCCTGAGCCTGTCCGACCTCATCCAGGAAGGAAACCTGGGTCTGATGAGGGCGGTGCAGAAATTCGATTACCACCGGGGTTTTAAATTCTCCACCTACGCCACCTGGTGGATCAAGCAGTCCATCACCCGGGCCATCGCCGACCAGGCCCGGACCATCAGGATACCGGTGCACATGGTTGAAACCATCAATCGCCTCAAGAAGATTCACCAGGAGCTGGTGCAGAAAACCGGCCGGGAACCGACCGTTCAGGAAATTGCCGAAGCCGTGCGCATGCCGGTGCAGAAGGTCAGCAAGATACTGCAGGACAGCCAGGAACTGCTTTCTCTGGACTCTCCCATCGGCGACGACGAGGAGAGCTTCCTTAAAGATTTCGTCAGGGACGTTTACAACCCTTCGCCGGCCGACATCGTCATCAGGGCCAACCTCAAAGAACAGATCACCAGAGCCCTCAATTCGCTGACCGAAAGGGAAGCCACGGTCATCAAGATGAGGTTCGGAATAGGCGACGGCCAGGAACACACACTGGAAGAAATCGGCCAGAAACTGAAGGTCACCAGAGAAAGAGTCCGGCAGATAGAGACCAAGGCTCTGCGCAAGCTGGCCGAATCCACCCTGCGGGATAAACTAAAATCTTTCTCCGAAAGCGGCTCCGACCAGCCGGGCGGGACGCCCCGTTCCTGAACGCCGGTCAGGCCTGTCCGCTCTTTTCCGCCAGGGATAGACCCATCTTCTTGAGAGCCTCGTCTCCCCTGGACTGCGAGGGCGCCTCTCCAGGCAGGTAGAGCAACACCCCGCCCTTGATCGGCCGGATTTCAATCTTTTTTTCTTCGGCCAGGCGGTTGGTGGCCTGGACCGGGTCCTGCCCGAAATATTTCTTGAAAGCCTCGTTAAATCCGCTGTAGACCGAGTGGATGCCCTTGAAATCACCCATTCTCAGAGATTTGATGGCCAGCTGGACGAACTCTTCCACCGTCAGCCTCTCTTTCCGGCCGGGATTGAAATTCCTGTCTGCCATGATTTCCTCCTTTCAGCTATAACAGACGCCTTCCAGCCCGTTTTTTCTCAGCTTTCCTGCGGCCGACCTTTACTGTATAATTCATTTTAATTCTTTTCAGGCTGGAGCCTTTTGTCATGAGCCAAACTTTCCTGATCAACCTGGCCGGCTGGCTGGGAGCCCTGATGCTGCTTCTGGCCTACATCCTGGTTTCTAACCGTAAACTGGCCGGAGATTCCTTAACCTACCAGCTTCTCAACCTGGCCGGCAGCGCCTGCCTGCTGCTGAACGCTTTCCACTTCGGCGCTTACCCATCGGTCGGCGTCAATTCAGTCTGGGTGGTGATTGCCCTGATGACCATAATCAGGAGCCAGTCTGGAAATCAGAAGGGGTGAGAGGATGAAAAAGAAAATTCTGGTCTTCACCGCCAGCCCGCGAAAAAACGGCAACTCCGCCATCCTGGCCCTGGAAGCCTCCCGGGCCGCCCGCCAGGCCGGGGCTGCGGTTGAGGTCATCAATCTGGCCCGCCTTCGAATCAATCCCTGCCGGGCCTGCGACCGTTGCCGGGAGAAGGGTCCGGGAAAATGCGTTCAGAAAGACGATATGCAGAAGTTATATCCGAAGCTCATAGAAGCGGAGGGTCTGATTCTGGCCCATCCCGTTTACTGGTTCACCATTAACGCCCAGACCAAATTGTTCCTCGACCGCTGGTATGCCCTGGGCGGAGACGAATACGCCTGCTTCAGGAATAAAAAAATCGGCCTGATCCTCACCTACGCCGACCGGGATGTGTTTTCCTCAGGCGGGGTTAACGCCCTCCGGGCCTATCAGGATATCTTTAATTATCTGGGAGCTGAGATAATGGGCGCGGTCTATGCCTCGGCCGCGGGTCAGGGCCAGGTCAGAAAGCAGGCCGGCCGGCTGGAAGAAGCCAGAGCCCTGGGCCGGGAACTGGCCTCTTAGAATGAGCGGCCGGGACCGATACAGAGAACCATAACCGGAGCTTTTCGTATTTATATAAAACAGCTCAAAAGGAGTATTTAATGAGCACCCGAAACAATACCACGGCTTGCCAGACCTTAAAAGCGCTGGCACTTTTTCTTATGTTTGCCATGTTAACCGCAGCCTGGCCGACCGCCGTTCGGGCTCAGAACGGCAAACAATTCGATATCCCCTTCCAGAAACACGTTCTGCCCAACGGCCTGACTGTGATCCTGCACGAAGACCACAAGGCTCCGATCGTGGCTTTTAACGTCTGGTACCACGTGGGTTCGAAAAATGAAAAACCCGGCAAGACCGGCTTTGCTCATCTGTTCGAACACCTGATGTTCAACGGCAGCGAACATTATAACGACGATTTCTTTAAGGCCCTGCAGAAAGTCGGGACCACCGACATCAACGGCACCACCAATGAAGACCGGACCAATTACTTTGAAACGGTGCCCGTCCCGGCGCTGGACCTGGTCCTGTGGCTGGAGTCAGACAGGATGGGACATCTGAAAGGGGCCATCGACCAGGCCAAGCTGGACGAGCAGCGGGGCGTGGTCCAGAATGAATTAAGGCAGTACGCCAATGAACCATACGCTGTGGCCGAGGAGCTCCTGGCTAAAGCCCTTTTTCCGGCCGGCCATCCTTATTCCTGGACCGTGGGGGGCTCCATCGAAGACCTGGACCGGGCCAGCCTGCAGGATGTCCATGACTGGTTTGCAACTTATTACGGACCGAATAACGCCGTGGTGGTCATAGCCGGCGACATCAATCCGGCCGAAGTTCTGGAAAAGGTAAAAAAGTATTTCGGCAGCATTCCGCCCTCGCCGCCGGTCGCCCGCCATACCGCCTGGGTGGCTAAAAGAAGCGGGGAACAGCGCCAGCGGGTTCAGGACCGTGTTTCTCAGGCCCGAATTTACCTGGCCTGGAATATACCGCAATGGGGCACGGCTGAAGCCGATTACCTGGACCTGACCAGCAGCATCCTGGGCGAAGGCAAGAATTCGAGACTCTACAAAAGGCTGGTTTATGACGAACAGATCGCTTCCAGCGTATCCGCTTATGTCGACCTCAGAGAGATAGCCGGGATATTCTTCATCACGGCCGACGTCAAGCCCGGCGTTGAATTATCCAGGCTGGAACAGGCTATCAAGGAAGAGCTGGTTCGCTTCCTTAAAGACGGACCCGAACCCGGAGAACTGGAAAGAGTCAGGACCGGATACCTGACCAATTTCATCCGGGGGGTGGAAAAAATAGGCGGGTTTTCCGGCAAGTGCGACCTGCTGGCCAGAAGCCAGGTGTTCGGCGGCCGGCCGGATTATTACCAGGAAATTTTAAGACACGTCGGGGAAGCCACCACTCAGGCCATCAGGGAAACCGCCCGGAGATGGCTCTCCGACGGCCTGTACGTGCTGGAAGTTCACCCCTATCCCCAGTTGAGCGCCGCTCAGACCGATGTCGACCGCAGCCAGAGGCCCGAACCGACTGCGGTGCCGGAGGCCCGGTTTCCGGAAATCCAGAAAGCCACCCTGAGCAACGGGTTGAAAATCATCCTGGCCGAACGCCACACCATTCCCTATGTGCGGCTGGGTTTGATGGTTGATGCCGGATACGCCGCCGACCAGCTGGCCCTGCCCGGCACGGCCTATTTTGCTATGCAGATGCTGGACGAGGGCACCGCCCGGAGAAACTCCCTCCAGGTCAGCGAGGAGCTGGCCCGGCTGGGGGCGGAACTCGGAGCCAGCTCGGCCCTCGACTTTTCCTATGTCAGCCTGGGCGTGCTCAAGGAAAACCTGGATAAGGCTCTTGACATCTACGCCGATGTCATTCTTAATCCGGCCTTTCCCGAGGCCGACTTCCAGCGTCTGAAAAAAATTCAACTGGCCAGGATCCAGCAGGAAAAATTTTCTCCCACCACTCTGGCCATCAGGGTGCTGCCCAAACTGATATTCGGCGAGGGGCATGCTTACAGCAACCCTCTGACCGGAAGCGGCTACGAACAAACAGTTCAGAAAATAACCAGAGAAGACCTGAAGAAGTTCCACCAGACCTGGTTCAAGCCCAACCATTCAACCCTGGTAGTGACCGGGGACATAACCATGGCTGAGATTAAGCCCAGGCTGGAGACTATTTTCAAGGACTGGCGTCCGGGCGAGATTCCGCGGAAGAATCTGGCCGCGGTCAAACCCCGCTCCAAACCGGCCGTATACCTGATAGATAAGCCCGGAGCCCCGCAATCAATGGTTATGGCCGGCCTGCCGGTTCCTTCTCCGGCCGACCCCGATGACCTGGCCATCGACCTGATGAACTTCATTTTCGGCGGAGATTTTGTGTCCAGAATCAACATGAACATCAGGGAAAACAAGCACTGGAGCTACGGCGCCTTCTCGGTCATTCTGCCGGCCAGAGCGCAGCGTCCGTTTATCGTCGTGGCCCCGGTTCAGCTGGATAAGACCAGGGAAACCATCCAGGAGCTGACCGCAGAAATGGAAGGCCTGCTCGGCCAGAAGCCGGTGACCCGGGAAGAATTCCAGAATGCTCTGAGCAGCCGGATAAACCAGCTTCCGGGCCAGTGGGAAACCATGGCCGCGGTGGAAAATTCCCTGGTGGAACTGGCCAACTTCAAGCTGCCTGACGACTATTTCCGGAAATACGCCGGACGTCTCCGGCAGTTGAAGATTGAGGATATAAACCGGGCCGCCAGAAAGGTTCTCCAGCCCGGAAGCGCCGTCTGGGTGGTGGTCGGCGATAGAAGCCGGATAGAAAAATCGCTGCGGGAGCTCGGGCTGGGCGAAATCGTCTTCCTGGACGGCGACGGGAACTTGATTAAATAGAGTCTTTTTAACAGGCCGGAAACCGACCCGGGACCGGCGGCCCGGGTCAAACCGGCTCCGGCGACCGCTTGATGGGGACTCCGTTTGTGATCTTTTTCTAACAGCCCAAAAAAATTTTTTCCTGCAGGATTTTTTTCAAACTTCTGGCTATAATTACGACTTAAAAATTGAAGGGAGGATTTTATAGGGAGGAACCCCTCATGTTTCAGCGCAGACCTGGCCTCTTTGACACTCGTCTTCTTTTTTCTTTTTTCCTCATCTTAATAATTTTTTACCGACCCGGATTATCCGGAGCCCCGGATCAGTCGGTCATAGACAAAGAAGCTCTCAAAAAAGCCCAGGAAACAAAAACCGTCCGGGCTTACCGCCTGACCGGAGATTTTGAGCTTGACGGTTACCTCAGGGAAGAAATCTACCGCCGGCCGGCCGTCGAGAATTTCATCCAGACCGACCCGGTCGACGGAGCCCCCTCCAGCGAGAAAACGCTGGTCTGGGTGTTTTATGACAGCGCCAATCTTTATGTGGCCGCCCGCTGCCTGGACTCAAACCCGAAGGGGATAATCGGCCAGCTCGGCCGCCGCGACTACTCGGTCGACTCCGACTGGTTTATCTTCTGCCTCGACCCCTATCTTGACCGGCGCAGCGGCTATGCTTTCTGGGTAAATCCGTCCGGCTCGATAATCGATAAGGCCCTCTTCAACGATATCAGCGAAGACAAGAGCTGGGATGGAGTCTGGGAAGCCAGAACGAGGGTAACAGCAGACGGCTGGACGGTGGAAATGCGGATTCCTTTCAACCAGTTGCGCTTCCCGCGCCGGGAGAAGCAGCTCTGGGGAGTGAATTTTCAGCGGATAATCAAACGCAAAAATGAGAAAGTCTCTTTTGCCTGGGTGCCGAAGGAAGACAACGCTTTTGTTTCTCGCTTTGCCCGGCTGGAAGGAATTGAAAACATCAAACCCGGCCGCCGACTGGAAGCTTTCCCCTACTCGGTCGGCCAGGCCCGCTACCGGCCGGCTGAACCCGGCAATCCCTTTGAGACCGGTCATCAGTACCGGGGAAATGTCGGGTTGGACCTGAAAGCCGGTCTGAAAAGCAACCTCAATTTAGACCTGACCATAAATCCCGATTTCGGTCAGGTGGAAGTGGACCCGGCGGTCATCAATCTGACGGCTTATGAAACCTATTACGAAGAGAAGCGACCTTTCTTCATCGAGGGTTCGTCCATTTTCAGCAATTTCGGCCGGGGAGGCATCTACATCAACGTTGACCAGAACTGGCCCAACCCCCGGCTTTTTTACAGCCGGCGAATCGGCCGCGAGCCCCAGGGCTATCCGCAGCATGACGGCTTTGTCAGCTTCCCCGACCGTTCGACCATCATCGGCGCCTTCAAACTTACCGGCAAACTTGGTTCGGGCTGGAACGTCGGGGTGATCAACGCGGTAACCGCCAGAGAATACGCCACGGTTGACGACCTGACCAATCGCTATCGGGATGAAGTGGCTCCTTTCACCTACTACGGCATATTCCGGGCCCAGAAAGAATTCAACCGGGGGCAGCAGGGCTTCGGCTTTCTGCTGACCTCGGTCCTCAGAGACCTCCGGGAAGACAGCCTGAGGTCACTCCTGGCCGCGGAGGCTTTCAACCTGGCTTTTGACGGCTGGGCTTTTCTCGACAAAAAAAGAAACTGGGTTCTGGGCGGCTGGGCCGGCGGAACTTTCCTCCACGGCAGCCAGGAGGCCATCTACCGCATTCAGCGTTCTTCCATCCATTATTTTCAACGCCCGGACGCCAGCCATGTGAGCCTTGACCCGGAGGCGGTCAGCCTCTCCGGGCTGGGCGGCAAGCTCAGCCTGGCCAAGCAGCAGGGCCATTCTATTGTTTACCTTTCAACCGGCGTGCTCAGTCCGGGATTTGACCCCAACGATGCCGGTTACCAGAGAAGTCTCTCCGACCGGATCAGCTTCCAGGCCTATTACGGTTATATGTGGACCAAACCCGGAAAAATATTCCGCCAGGCGCTGCTGATCGGCGGTCTGGAACAGAACCATGATTTCGGCTGGAATAAGACTTTTGAAAGCTGGCTCCTTACCCTCCAGGGAGTCTTCCGCAACTGGTGGACGTCGGAGGTCAGCCTCATTTATTATCCGCAGATTTACAGCAACACTCTGACCCGGGGCGGGCCGCTGGCTTTGATTCCCCATGGCTACCTGAGCCAGTTGAGCCTGGAATCCGACTCCAGGAAAAAATTTGTGTTTTACGGTTCGGGATATTACAGCCGGACCGAAAACAAGCAGGAACAGTGGAATCTCAGCCTGGGACTGCGCTGGAAGCCCGGGCCAAATTTCAACCTGTCATTTGGGCCTTCGGTCAGCCGGGACCGGAATGAAACCCAGTGGCTGACCTCGGTGGCCGACCCATTAATGACCGACACCTTCGGGCGGCGTTACCTGTTCGGCCGCATCGACCAGACCCTGGTGGCCGCGGAACTGCGACTGAACTGGATTTTCACTCCCCGGCTCAGCCTTCAGGTTTACCTGCAACCTTACCTCGCCGTCGGGAAATACGACCGTTTCAAGCAGTTGAAATTCCCGAAGACCTATGATTACCTGGTGTTCGGCGATGCCCCCTCGACCATAGATTACCAGAACGGATACTACCTGCTCGACCCCGACGGCAGCGGGCCGGCTCCGGTTATTTCCATCTATAATCCGGATTTCAATTACAAGTCCCTGCGGGGCACGGTGGTTCTGCGCTGGGAATACCGGCTGGGTTCGCTGCTCTATCTGGTTTGGACCCAGAACCGGGCCGATTATTCCAACCCGGGCGATTTCTCCCTGGGCCGGGACCTCGGGCACCTGTTCACCGCTCCCGGCGATAATGTCTTTCTGATAAAACTCACCTATCGATTTAATTTGTGAGGCCATATCAAACCGGGCTGACCGATTCCGCTTCCGCCGGCAAGCCCGACCCCGGCGGCCGGCTGACCGCTGGCCGGTTCTTCGCCGAAACCTTGGCTCAAAATTTTTTTCTTCAGTGCGCAGCCGACTGATGAGCAATAAGATAGTTTTCTTTCAACCGGGCTTTTTGATTTATGCCTGATTGCAGAGCCTTTCGTCCCTTGACAAAAGAAAAAAGAGGGCTATCATTATTGGCTAATTTTTCCGGCAAGGAACGAAAATGCCCTGGATAACGGTCGGCCTGCTGCTGGTGTCGAACATTTTTATGACCTTCGCCTGGTACGGCCACCTGAAATTCAAAAGCCTGCCCCTCTGGAAAGCCATTGTCCTGAGCTGGCTGATTGCCTTTCTTGAATACTGCTTTCAAGTTCCGGCCAACCGTCTGGGTTACGGCCGGTTGAATGCCGCTCAGCTCAAAACCATTCAGGAAGTGGTAACACTTACCGTCTTTTCTTTCTTTTCCGTGCTTTATCTCAGGGAAGATTTCCGCTGGAATTACCTGGTGGGTTTTTCCCTGATGGTTCTGGCGGCCTACTTTATTTTCAAGCCGTAAAAAAACCTGACGGCTTCCCCCTTATTTCTCAGGGATTGGAAATATGCCGGTAGTACCGCACTATGTATTTTTCCTGCACTTCGTAAGACCAGTGCACGTCCCGGATGTACCTGGCCGCCTCTTCTTTCTGTCCGCGACGGAGATATTCGATCAGCCGGGCATGCTCGCCGGTTGAAGCCTGTTCCCACTCCTTGACAAAGCCGGCCGGCCGGGGAAAATCGTAAAGTCGCTTCTTCAGGTTATTGACAATCTTCATCAGCTTGTCATTGCCGCAGGCCTGGAGATAGACATTGTGAAAAGCCAGGTTCTTTTCGTAATAAAGGTCAAAATCGTCAGCTTCTATCGCCTGTTTCATTTCCCCGTTAAGCTGCTCCAGATGGTCGATGTCCTGCGGCTGCAACCGGTCCCCGGCCCTGAGAATGGCGATGCTTTCCAGGGCTCCTATTATCTCATAATAATTTTTGATATCCCTGGCCGTCAGCAGGTTAACCACCACCTTGCGGCGGGGCAGAATGGTGACAAAATCTTCGGTCTCTAACTGCAGCAGGGCATCCCGCAACGGGGTGCGGCTGACTCCCAGTTTCCTGGAAGTTTCTTCCAGGTCGATGACCGAACCGGGCAGAATTTCACCCCGACGCATTTGCTCTCTTAAAAAATCGTAGACCTGTTCTTTCAGCGATTTCACGTTCAGGACCGGTTTTTCCCTTTCCATTTTGCCTCCTCCCGACCTTCCGTTAACTCTGGTAATAATCCACGTTGTCGACAGTTATGATATCAATCTGGGTCATGACTTTACCCTTGACCTCTTCGCCCAGAACGACTTTCCGGAACAGGGCGTAGATGCCCTCATAACCCTGCCGTTCCGACTGCTGGCTGATCAGAAAATCAATGGCCCCGGCCTTGAGCAGGGCGACATTTCTCGGAATGGGGTCGTAGCCGATCAGTATTATTTTTTCCTTCCCGGAATTTCCCTTCCACCATTCGGCCACCTTGTGGGTCATGGCGTTGGTAACAAAAATTCCGACCAGGTCGCGATGCCGGCGATAGAAAGCTTCCAGATAGGCACTGGTGTCGCTTGCCGTCCAGCTTCCGACCAGGTCCAGGGTCTGCGGCTTCAGGCCCGACCAGTCCCGGCTGCCCTGGAGAAAACCTTCAATCCGGCCGGCGATATGATAATCTTCAGGCAGAATCTTTATCACGGCCACCAGGCCGTCCGGGCGGCGAACCGTCTGCCTCATCAACCGGCTGGCCAGCAAGCCGCTCCGGAAGGCATCCTGCCCGATAAAGGCCAGCGGTTTTATCCCGGGCAGATAAGAATCAAAGAAAACCACCGGCAGCTCGGGCGGCAGGTCGGTCAAAAACCGGTTGAAGCTTTCGGGCAGCACCGGCGCCGTTAGCAATCCGTCGGGGTTGGTTCTCAGCAATCTCCGGCCGGTATTGAGAACCGACTTTTCATCAAAGCGGTCAAAGAAGAAAAAGTTTACCCGCACTTTATGAGACAGTAGTTCTTCCTGAGCTTTCTGAATCCCGCGGTAGGGCAACGACCAGTAATAACTGTCCTGTTGCGGCTTGGGCATCAGCACGCTGAAATTGAACGTCCGGCCCATCTTCAGGTGCTTGGCAAAGACGTTGGTGTGATAGTTGAGTTCCTTCAGAACTCGACGGACCCTTTTCTCGGTTTCGGGATGGACCCGGCCGCGGCTGTGCAAAACCCGGTCGACCGTGCCGATTGAGACCCGGGCCTTTCTGGCGATGTCTTTAATGGTTACGATTGCCGGTCCTCTTTACTTCAAAATATCCAGCAAAATTTTTATCAAATTCCGGCCAAAAATACAATATCCGGATGTCGCCCTGCCGGTTGAGCAAAGGTTCTTTTCGGCAGAATCGGGTGGGTCAGTAACCAAGCCCCTTCTTCAGGCGGTCATACTCCTGCCAGATTTCATAGGGAGTGTGCCGTCCGAATTTATCCAGGAAGTTCTTGATGTCAACAAGCTCCTCCGACCATTCTTCGGGACTTATCCGGAACAGTTCCTCCAGGTTCTCTTCCGGCAGTTTCAACCCGGTCAGGTCCAGGTCTTTTTTTTCGGGAATCAGGCCGAGCGGCGTCTCTCTGGCCCCGACCCGGCCGTTGACCCTCTCTATTATCCATTTCAGAATGCGGATATTTTCCCCGAAGCCCGGCCACAGGAATTCTCCTTTTTCGTTGCGGCGGAAAGCGTTCAGGGCATAGATTCGAGGCGGTCGGCTCATCAATCGGCCCATGTTGATCCAGTGGCGGAAGTAATCGCCCATGTTGTATCCGCAAAACGGCAGCATGGCCATCGGGTCGCGACGCAGGACACCCACCTTGCCGGCAGCCGCGGCCGTGGTTTCCGAGCCCATCCTGGCTCCCAGGAAGACGCCGTGCTCCCAGTTAAAGGCTTCGGTGACCAGGGGAATCAACCTGGTCCGGCGGCCGCCGAACAGTATGGCCGAGATGGGCACGCCCATAGGGTTGTCGTATTCTCTGGACAGGGTGGGGCAATTGTAAACGGAGACGGTGAACCTGGAGTTGGGGTGAGCGGCCGGAGTTCCCTGGCCCGGTTTCCAGGGACGCCCCTGCCAGTCCAGCATATTCTCCGGAACCGGCCCGTCGAGACCTTCCCACCAGGGAGACATGGTATCGAGGTCCAGGCCGACGTTGGTGAACAGCGTCGGATAATAATTGGAGTTTCTCAGGGTGCGCATCATATTGGGGTTGGTTTTCATCGAGGTCCCGGGGGCCACCCCGAAAAACCCAAATTCCGGGTTGATGGCATAAAGCCGGCCATCGGGCCCGATATTCAGCCAGGCGATGTCGTCGCCTATCGTCCAGATGCGGTATTCGGGCAGGGCCGACTCCAGCATGGCGAAGTTGGTCTTGCCGCAGGCCGAGGGAAAAGCCCCGGCGATATAAGTAATGTTGCCGTGAATGTCCTCCACGCCGATGATCATCATATGCTCGGCCAGCCAGCCGTATTTGCGACCCATCCAGGAAGCGATCCGCAGGGAAAAGCATTTTTTTCCCAGCAGGGCATTGCCGCCGTAACCCGAACCGACGCTCCAGACCAGGTTCTCTTCCGGAAAATGCATGATGAATCGCTTGTTGGGGTCAAAATCGCCGACGGTATGAATGCCCTTGACGAAATTTTCCGAGTTGCCGATCTTGTCGAGAATGTGCTTGCCCAGCCTGGTCATTATCCTCATGCTGACGGCCACGTAGGAGACATCGGTAATCTGGATGCAGGCCTTGGCATAGGGAGAGTCGGGATGGCCCATCATGTATGGAAGGACATACATGGTCTTGCCCCGCATGGCCCCTTTAGATAGCTTGGTTAGTTTCTTTTTGGCCTCTTCCGGATGCATCCAGTTGTTGTTGGGCCCGGTGGTTTCCCTGTCCGAATGGCAGACAAAAGTCAGTTGCTCGGTTCGGGCCACGTCTGTGGGATGGCTGCGATGGAGGTAGGCCTTGGGCCAGAGGCGGTGATTGAGTTCCAGGAAGATGTCATGTTGCTCGATTTTTTCTTCCCGCAGCCCCATTTCTATTATCCGGCGGGCTTCGCCCTCCGAACCGTCGCACCAGTAGATTGTTTTCGGCTGAAGCAATTCAGCCTGTTTTTCCACCCATTTTTCGACTGCCGTGGCCATGTTCTTATCCTGACAGGAATTTATTAGGAAATTCTCTAATAACACAGGGGGCGGGTTTTGTCAAAATACAGGCTCGAATCCGGCGGCCCGTCCAAACATTTAAGAGAGCAGTCTCCCCTTTAACGGCTTTTCCAAGAGTCCACCTTTGAACTTTATGGTTGTCTGCTTTTCAATTTTGGCTAAAAAATTAAAGCTCGGATTTCTTTAAGAAAGATAGGCCATCCGATTGAAAGAGCCCAATCCATTATCATACGGCTCCGCCGTCGAGGCTTCCCCGACCTGAAGACACCGCCGGTCAAAACGGCTCCCCCCTGCCTTTTCTCCGGCCGCCGGCCGGCCTGCCGCTCTTTCGGCCTGTCTGGCATCTTGGCTGAGGGGCGCTGTTGATGATAAAATTTATCGATCAGGAGGAAAGCATGAGATCAAGAGCAACCATCACCTTGCTAACTCTGTTTTTTATGGCCGGCTGGATTCTTATTTCGGCAGATAACATTTCCGGCCAGCAGACCCCGGTCATAAAGTTGCCGCCGCCGCAGCTTGAGGGCGGGAAACCGCTGATGGAATGCCTGAAGCTCAGACAGAGTCAGAGGGAATTCAGCCCGGACAGGCTGCCGGCCCAGATTCTCTCCAACCTGCTATGGGCGGCTTACGGGATTAACCGTCCGGAAGTCGGAAAGCGAACGGCCCCTTCAGCCGTCAACTGGCAGAATATCGACCTTTACGTGGCCACGGCCGACGGGCTGTTTCTGTACGAGGCCAAAGACCATTCGCTGATTCAGATCCTTAAGGAAGACATCCGGGCGCTCACCGGGACTCAGGATTTTGTAAAAGTGGCCCCGGTAAACCTTATTTACGTCGGCGATTACGCCCGCATTCCCCGCGGTTCTGATGAAGACAAGAGATTTTATTCCGGTGCCCACGCCGCTTTCATCTCCCAGAATGTGTATCTGTTCTGCGCTTCCGAGGGGCTGGCCACCGTGGTTCGGGCTTCGGTCAGCCGGGAAGAGCTGGCCGCAGCCATGAAACTCCGGCCGGAGCAAAAAATCATGCTGGCCCAGACTGTGGGTTATCCCAAAAAATAAAGCCCGGGCTCATTCCTTTCTCAGCAGCCAGACGGCCATTTCCCAGGCTCCGCGGTTGGCCCAGACAGAGTAGGGAATCAGGAAAAGGTTCTGTTTCCGGACTTCATTTCCTCTGTCGTCAACCGCCAGCCCGCCGCCCGTGATGACGGTTACTCCGCCCAGCAGGTCGTTTCGGTACCACTGCTGAAAACGGGCGGAATCCGGGACGGCCAGGTTCAGGGCCGTTCCGCCGTTATCCCGTCCTTCGGCGCAGAAAACTACCGGGCCGCGCTCTATGGCCACCCGGCCCCTGTTCTCAGCCACCTGAGGATTGGCCACCACTCTCCTTATGGGCATGGTGAACAAAATTTCCACCACGTCGCCCCTGACCCATCTTCTCTTGATTCTCAGATACCCCCGGTCGACCTCAACCGGAATTATCTTGCGGTTCAGCCTGACCACCACCTGACCCGCCTCCCCGTCAAGGTAGCGGTAAAGGTCGGACGGAACAGGCTGGCCCTGAGCCCAGCCGGGAATCCGCAGGCAGAGCGCAAACTCTCTGACCCGGGAAGGATTCACCCCGATTTTGACCTGGCCCAGCCAGGGATACTTGGTCTCCTGAATTATTTCCAGCCGGGTGTTCTGGAATTCAAAATTGGCCGAAGAATTGACATAGAGATTGACGTAGACTTCTTCCCAGGAACGGGCATAAATGTACTGGGGAAAAGTGGCCAGAAAACGGGCGGCGTTGGCCGGGCAGCAGGCCACTTCGAACCAGCTGCTTCTTTCATACTTGCCCCTGGAAGCCAGCGGATTCTGGTAGAAGAAGCGGTCGCCGGTCAAGCCGACACCCGACAGCAGCCCGTTGTAAATTATTCTTTCTAAGACGTCTATGTAACGTCCGTCGCCCTCCATCTGAAACAGGCGCTGATTCCAGAAAGCGTTGCCCACCGCGGCGCAGGTTTCGGCATAGGCTTGTTCGTTGGGCAGGTCGTATTCGGGTCCGAAGGCTTCGTATTCTCCGGTAGAGCCGATTCCGCCGGTCAGGTACATTTTCTTTCCGACCACATTCTCCCAGAGCGTCCGGCTGGCCCGGGCGTATTCAGGGTAACCGCCCAGGGCGGCCAGGTCCAGCATCCCGCTGTACATATAGGTCGCCCTGACCGCATGACCCACGGCTTCGGTTTGCTCCAGTACCGGTCTATGATTCTGCAGGTATTCTTCAGAATTATAGATATGGAAGGGAGAGGTGGTCGGATAGACTTCACCCCCGTGATAATTTCCTCTTTCATCCAGGAAAAACCTGGCCAGTTCAAGGTAAGACTTATTGCCGGTTACCCGGAAGAGTTTAATCAGCCCGATCTCCACCTCCTGATGCCCGGGAAAACCGCGCTGTTTGCCGGGTCCGAAGGTGCGGACCAGCAGGTCGGCGCTTTTGATGGCGATGTCCAGCAGATTTCTTTCGCCGCTGGCCTGATAGTAGGCCACCGCGGCTTCATACAGATGCCCGAGATTGTAGAGCTCATGGCTGACCCTGAGGTTGGACCATCTCTCACGGCCAGAACCGGGAGCCGGGTTTTTCGGGTCTATGGTTCTGGTGGTGAAAAGATAGCCGTCGGATTCCTGGGCCCGGCCGATTAGAGCCACCAGGTCATCAATCTGCTGTTTCAGGGCCGGGTCCGGATTTGTTTTCAGGGTGTAAGCCGCGGCTTCTATGGCTTTGTAGACATCGGAATCGTTGTATCTTTTTCCGGTATGCTTCCCGGTCTTAAGGCCGGCCGCGATCCGGAAATTATCCACCCGTCCGGTTTCTTCGTTCATCCGGAAGAGATAGGGCACGGTCACCAGACGGTTGGTTTCCATCCGCGGAGCCCAGAATTCGTCGGTCACCTTAACTTCCCAGAAATTGACCGGCTGGATGGGGTAATCACTGCCGGCGCTTTCGGGACGGGCCGGCGGTTTCTCGCAGCCTGAAAAAATCAGAATTGAAGCCATAAGACAACCGAGCATCGCTTTTCTCATTTTTACTCTCCAGACAAATTTTATCATATCGGCCCCCGGAAAGTCCGTCGGTCCGGGCCCGATCCCGACCGACCCGGCCTAATTCCTACTAATTTAGTAGGAATTTTATTTAAGAACATAAAGGGTAATGCTCAGCGGGGGCAACGGCAGGCGTTCGGGGTCGAACTTCTCGCTGACCGCGGTTATTTCCACCCCCGGCTTTTGTCCGGGAACATTGCGGGCCTTTTCGTCAGCCCCGGTGATTCTAAACACTTTTTCGACCCGGCTGACCTTAAAGCCGCTCATCTTCAAGGATAGAACCTGCCTTTCGGCCGTGGGATTGACCACGGCCAGGGTCAGAGTCTTGCCGTCTTCCTTCCAGGCGGCCATCACGTCCAGCGGTTCGGGCCGGCCGGAAATCTTAACCGGCGTCGTGCCGAATTCCTGACGGTAAAACTTCAGCACCAGCCCGGTGGTGTCGAAAACAGCTTCGGTTTTTGAAGTCTTTATGGCCCCGATGACATTAACCGTCTGAGCATAGTTGGCCATATAAATAATATCCGCCTGACGGTAATATTCATGCAGCCCGGCCGCTATACCCAGGGCATCCTTCAGAAAATACTGCGTTCCGAGCTCGCCGTAGATGTGCGGTCCGTACCAATAATTCCACTCGTCCAGGGCAATCCTGATGTCCTTGCCTTTTAACTGGGGAATCGTTTTCCGGTACTGACGGTGAGCTTCGGCAATCCGCCTGATGGCCCGTGGCACCTGGTAGACGTGGCTCAGCAGGCCCGGCCTTTCCTGAACATAGAAATGTTCGCTGATCAGGTCCATTCGGTCGGCGCAGGCTTCCAGCATCCCCCGGCTCCAGTCGCCCACCGCCCCGACGGCAATAATTTTTATATTCGGGTCGCGAGCCTTCATCGCTTCCACAAAACGGTTATGCTTTTTAACGTAGTCTTTAAGCGGCATATGGCCCAACTGCCAGTCGCCGTACATTTCGTTGCCCACCGACCAGAAGCGGCAACCGAAAGGTTCCGGATGGCCGTTCTTCGCCCTGAGTCTCCCCAGCGGTGTTTCCGGCGAGCCGTTGACATATTCCACCTCTTCGGCGGCCATGGTTTCATTGCCCTGGCCGCTGTTGACGGCGATATAGGGCTCGGCCCCCACCAGCCGGCAGAAGGCCATAAATTCGTGAATTCCGACGTCGTTATGCTCAATTCCCTGCCAGGCCGGGTTCCGGCGCGGCGGCCGGCGGTCGGGGTCTCCGATTCCGTCCCGCCAATCATAACCGGAAACAAAATTTCCGCCCGGCCAGCGGTAAACCGGAGAATTCAGCTCGCGCAATATTTTTATCACTTCCGGCCTGAAGCCCTCCAGGTTATCGGCCGGCATCAGGGAAACCGCCGCCACCCGGAAGGCTTCGCTCCCGCGGCTTACGATCTCCAGGCGCCCGTTGTCGGTATCAGCCCCGGCCGTAAACTCAAAATAATATTTCTCATAATCCGGCCGGACTTTATCGAGGTTAAAGACTTCCCTGCCGTCCTGTCCTTCGCTCCAGACCAGCCGGACCTGAAGCGGAAGCGTCCCCGGGTCGCCGGCCAGGACAACCCGCCCCTTATACTTTCTCCCTTTTCGCAGGGCCAGCTCCGCCTGATAGATTCCGGCTTCGGTCCCGTCTCCTTTAAGCCTTATCTCCGGCGCCGGCACTCCGGCGTAAACCAGAAGGGGATTCATATGAACTGAATGGGGTTGCCCGAATACTTTCCAGGGCGACTCGGCCGAAGCCACCGGCAGGCAAAACTTCCGGTCTTCGAGCATCTCGGCCCAGATTCCCTGGTAGATGCATCGCCCCAGGTGCTCTATGAACTGGCCGTAAATGTATTCGGAAACCGGGGCCAGCTTTTTATCGGCCTGAACCGTGGCCGCCGGTCTCAAAGTCCGGCCTGAAAGGTACTCCAGAGTGAGGTCATCAAACCAGGCTTTCCCGGTGACCCGGCCCCAGCCGCCAAAAAGGCAGTTGATCTGCAAGGCATCGTTAAGTTCGGTCTCGATTATCAGCTCCAGCCTGGTCCAGTCATTGGTCCCGGCCAGAGCTCCGGTCTGGCACTTCTCCATTCCGTGAATATTAAAAAGGACGCCTTTTCCCCCGAGCGACTGAATATCCTCGGTCTTAACCCACCCGGTCAGCCTGTATTTTGAAAAAGGCTTAACCCTGACCACTGTTGACCAGGAAGCATCTGCGCCCTTCTCCGAAGTTATCTGAACGCTGTGGCTTCCGGTCCGGGCCAGCGAGCTGAGTTGAAAATCAGCCCTTCCGCCGTAAGTAATCGATCGCCAGTTTTCGGGACGGCCGTCGGCCAGCTTTTCAAACGAGGGATTCCCGATAACCTGTTTTTCCTCGGCCGACAGAAAGAGTGAAGCTGACAGGAAAATAAACAGAGCCACCAGAGTCAGGAATCCGGCCGCAGCCGTTCGGCGGTCCGGCAGAATTCCGGAACTCTTTTCAGGTCGGCCTTCGAACCCCATATTTTTTCTTTTCATTTTTTCCTCCCGCCTGAAGGCATCCATTCCCGGCTTTTATTACCGCCAAAAATTTTTATATCCTTTTCTCCCATATCAGGTTTCTATCCAGCCACATTTTCTCCGGACATAACGGCCTCTCTGCTCGCAGACCCGACCACCTGCTTGTAAATCTTCCCCTCCGGCGTTGATTGGAGCGACTCCTTCACTAAAAAATCCGGCCTGAGATTCTGGTGGCTTTGTTCTATCAGCCTTTTCGAACCATGGCAAGCTAAAAACTCCGGTCCCGGATTTTATATTCTCAGAAAAAGATTCGCCGGAAGTTCATTTCATTCAACTTATAGATTATTCATAAATCATTTTATGGCCTAAAATCCACTTTTTCTTAAGCCGTCATTCTGCCTGATTCCAGAACCCGGAAATTTCCGGCCTTAAGCGCTGCGCCGGACCGACTTATTTTACCCGCCATTCCTGAATGCCGGCTGAAAACTTCTCCTGGCATTTAATTTCCACCCTCAGCCCGGTGGTCGTAACCGGGGAAAATTTCACCAGATTATATTTATCCTTCTCAACTCCGTAGGGATTAAGGTTCTTAACCGGTATCCAGTCATTTCCCTTTTTATAATAAAGTTTCCAGGACTCAGGCACCCGGCATTCTCCCGTTCCGGTATCGTCAAACCAGTAGACTGCGACTTCGGAAGCGCGGACAGGAGATGGAAATTCATAGCTTACCCATTCGGTTGTTCCTTTCTTCGGCCACCAGTGGAGATAGCCTACAGAATGGTCATTTGAGCTGGAAGGTTCATACTGGTCGTTGATGAATCTGGGCCCGCGGGCTCCTTCGGAAGCTTCCACCCTGGCCTGTGAGGCCAGAGAGTGTTCCGGGGTCGGCCTGACCTTGGATTCGTCCCTGGCTATCCAGACGGCCATTTCCCCGCGTCCCCGATGCGCCCAGGCATAGTAGGGGATCAAGTTTACTTCCTTATCTTCAACCACAACCTTCCCTTTCTCCTGCCGGTAAGCTTTACCGGACGCTTTTACGACCACCAGTCCGCCCAGCAGGTCCGGCCGGAACTCAGAAGACAGGCTGGCGCCTTCCGGCAGCAGCAGGTTGCTCACCCGCCCGCCGTTATCAGGCCACTCGGCGCAATAGACCAGAGGCCCTCTTTCCACCGCCACCAGCCCGACATCATCTTTAACTTTTTCGTGAGCCAGAACCGGGCGCGGTTCCAGGGGCAGGCTGACTTCAATCGTATCCCCGGCTTTCCATTTCCTGACCAGCGGCAGAAAGCCTTTTTCCAGGTTCAGGGGCACTTCTTCCCCGTTGACCCGGACGGTCGGTTTGGTCTCCGGCTTGACGGCGTAGTAATAGAGGTCCCCGGGAATTGGCTGACCCAGCGCCCAGCCGGGAATCCTTAACATGATGGTAAAATCATCTTCTTCGGCCGGATTAACTTTTATTTTAATCTCGCCTTGCCAGGGATAGTCGGTCTCCTGTTCCAGCTCCACCTTCAGGTCATCCATTTTGAGCTGACCCCGACTCCGGGCAAACAGGTTGATATAGAGCCGGTCTCCCGAGGCGGCGTAAACATACTGTCCGAGCTGCGGAATGAAGCGGACGATGTTGGGCGGACAGCAGGCGCACCCGAACCAGAGGCTTCTTTCATGCTGGCCGAAGGAAGCCAGAGGGTTGGCATAGAAGAACCGGTCGCCGCTGAGGGCGATGCCGGACAGGAATCCGTTGTACAGGATCCGCTCGAAGACGTCAAGGTATTTAGTCTCGCCGTGAAGCAGGAACATGCGGTAATTCCAGAAGGCGTTGGCGATCGAGGCGCAGGTTTCGGCATAGGCCGAGCCGTTGGGCAGATGATAGGCCGGCCCGAAACCTTCCCAGGCGCCGGTCGAACCGATGCCGCCGGTCAGATAGATTTTTCTGTAAACCGCGTCTTCCCACAGGCTGTCGAGGGCCTGAACCAGGGATTGGTCGCCGGTCAGGGCGGCTACATCAGCCATACCGGAATACATATAAGCAGCTCTGACGGCATGCCCGACGGCCTCTTTCTGTTCTCTCACCGGCAGATGGTCCTGGGAATAGAAACCATAGAGCTGGTGGCCTTCTTTGTTGCCGCGCTGGTCCAGGAAGAATTGGGCCAGGTTCAGATATTTTTTGTTGCCGGTCAGTCGGTACAGCTTAACCAGTCCGATTTCAATCTCCTGATGTCCGGGCGGCAGCATGACCTTCCCGGGTCCGAATTCCTTGAGAATCAGGTCGGCGTTTTTGAGAGCTATATCAAGGAGAGTTTTCTTGCCGGTGGCGCGATAGTGAGCCACGGCCGCTTCGTAGAGATGACCGGCATTATACAGTTCATGGGCGTCCTGTTCTCTTTCCCACCTTTTGTCGGTCACCCACTCTTCCAGGGGTATCTTCCCGCCTTTATTCTTGATGGTCCGGGCAGTGTAAAGATAACCGTCTTTCTCCTGAGCCGAGGCGATTTTAGAAATCAGCCGGTCGAGATATTTATCGAGCTCAGGGTCCGGATTGAGCATCAACTGGTAGGAGGCTCCTTCTATCATCTTGTAAATGTCAGAGTCGTCAAAGGGGTACCGGGAACAGAAATCTCCTTCGGCCAGGCCGCCGGCGATTTCAAAGTTCTTTATCCGCCCGGTCTCTTCGCTCTGCCGGAAAGAATGGGGAATGGTCACCCGGCCGTTGGTCTCGATCCGGGAGCTCCAGAAGCCGTCCGAGAAACTAACTTCGGTTAGCTCGCCCGTCTTAATGGGATAATCCTTTTTCTCGCCCCCGCAGGCCGAAAACAAAAACGCCACCAGCAGCAGGCTGCAGAGGGCAGCTAATTTCAGGTCAAAAGACTTTCCTTTCATTTTTTCCTCCCAGTTATTTATTCCGCAATCTTCTTTCTAATCATAACCGATTAATCCCAAACCTCAAAAGGTTTTTGCGATCGGATGACCGGCGGGTGAGATTCAATCCGCAATTTTACTCATCTCTCTGATTTTCCCCGACCCTCGGCCGGAATCAAGACGACCGCTTCCGGGCTGATCCGCCAGCTTATTCTTTTGCTGATAAAGGCTTTTTGTTCCTGCCTGATCCCGCCGGCTTCGAGCACAACTTTATAATAACCGGGCTCCACCAGAGAGCCGCCCCGCCCGGGGCCGGGCTTTCTCATATCCCAGGCCAGCCGGTTCAGACCCGCTTTTCCCTCCTGACTCAACTCTTTCAGCAGATTTCCGTCGCGGTCATAAAGGCTGACTTTCACTTTTTGTCCGGCTTCATCGCTCAGATGAAAATAAATAACAACTTCATCCGGTTCATTGGGAGTAAAAAGATGGCAGTCTCCGGTAAGATGATAGTTGCCGAAAACCGGGTACTGTTTCTGCACAACCGGCCTGACGGCGAATAGAAAGACCTTCTCTTTCAGAATCTCCGGTCTTATCTCCCGAAGCGGCCAGATATTGGCAATCCAGATGCCCCGGCCGTAAGTCCCGACCACCAGGTCGGCTTCCCGCGGATGTATCACCAGGTCGGTCACCTTAACCGCGGGCAGGTTATTCCGGAAAGGCAACCAGTAGCGACCGCCGGTCAGGGAAATGAACAGGCCATTGTCGGTTCCCGCCAGCAGCAGGTCGGGATTTTTAGCGTCCTGGACGACAACGTTGACGGGAGAATCGGGCAGCCCGGCCGATATTGGCATCCAGGTGCGGCCGAAATCGGTGGTCTTAAAAAGATAAGGTTTGAAATCGTCGTTCCTGAAACCGCTCTTAGCAATAAAGGCAGTGCCGGCTTCATGGGGAGAGGCAAAAACCCGGCTTACCCACAGATGGGCCGGAGCCCCGGCCCGGGTCAGGTTCGGCGTGCAATCGGTCCAGGTCGCCCCGCCGTTGGTTGTGACCTGCACTTTCCCGTCGTCGGTTCCGACCCAGATTACTCCCGGCTTTCGTGGAGATTCCGATATGGTGGTTATCGTGCAGAAGGTTATGTTGCCGGCCCCAACCTGTTTGCTCTTATCATTGGTGGTCAGGTCGGGGCTTATTTCTTCCCAGTTATCGCCGCGGTCGAGAGAACGCAGGAGAACCTGGGCTCCTATATAGACAATTGAGCCGTTGTGGGGAGAAAGATGGATGGGCGGAGTCCAGTTGAAACGGTAGGGTTCTTTTTCCGGGTCGCGGACGGGCTGGATCCTCTTTCGCGTGCCAGTGACCTGGTCGAGACGGTTGAAATTCCCGAACTCCCGGCAGTTGTAAACCCAGCGGCTGTCAGCCGGGTCGACCACATTATACATGCCGTCGCCGCCGCCGACAGTCACCCAGTCGCTGAGATTAACCGAGCCTGACCAGGAATTGGACGGTCCCTTCCAGGAATCATGGTCCTGAAGACCGGCATAGATATTGTAGGGCTCTTCCATATCCACCCCCAGGGCATAGATTTCGCCCAGCGGCAGATTATAAAAATGATGGCAGGTCTTGCCACCGTCATAAGTAACATACACTCCGCCGTCGCTGCCGAAAAGAAGGCGCTTTGAATTCCGGGGGTCAATCCAGAGAGTTCTGACATCTCCAAAAGCGGATTGAAATAGGGCTTGGGGCGGCCAGTCGGCATCCCGCCAGGTCCGGCCACCGTCAACCGAGCTGGCCAGAGTAACACCGGTTATGTAAAGAACCCGGTCGTCATTCGGGTCTATGTAAAGCTGGTTGAAGGAATAGGGGGCTTTGTTGGCCAGCGGTTCTTTTCCGGTGTTGACCTTGACCCAGGTCTGACCGCCGTCCTCCGTTCGATAAACCTCGCCCGCGGCCACCGGGTGGGCGACTCGCCCGGATCTGGCGGCGGCAGCTTTCTCCTCCGCTGTGGGCTGCCGGAAATTTTCAACCACCGCATACAGAATCCGGGGATTTTTCCGGTAAATGTCGATACCGATGCGGCCGACATAACCCGAAGGCAAGCCGCCGCCCAGCCTCTTCCAGGTCAGGCCGCCGTCGGTCGTCTTGTAAATTCCGCTGCCGGCGCCGCCGGCCTCATAATGCCAGGGCAGCCTGACTTTATCGTAGCTGGCGGCATAAAGGATGTCCGGATTGGCCGGGTCCATGACCAGGTCAATCACCCCGACCCGGTCATTGATGTACAGAACCTTTTTCCAGGATTTCCCGCCGTCCTCGGTCTTAAAAACTCCGCGCTCGGCGTTGGGAGTGAAAAGATGTCCCATGGCCGCCACATAGACCACGTCTGGATTCCGGGGATGAACCGCAATTTTCGCTATGTGGTGAGAATCGCGGAGGCCCATATTTTGCCAGGTCAGGCCGCCGTCGATGGATTTATAGATGCCGTCCCCGCTGTGAGAACTGCGGGCGCAGTAGGCCTCGCCCGTCCCCACCCAGACCACGCCGGGGTCGGAAGGGGCCAGGGCCAGGGCGCCGATAGAGAGATGGTTCTGACCGTCAAAGATGGGTTCAAAGGTGGTTCCGTTGTTGACGGTCTTCCAGACCCCGCCGTTTCTGGTGCCGACATAAAAAGTGTAAAGATGAGCTTCCGGCGGAAAATCCGGCACCGCAAAGCAGGTCACCCAGGAACCGGCCCGAAAGGGCCCGAGGTTCCTGAACTGAAATAGCCTTAAATCATCATCTTTAAGCCTGAGCTGAGATGTTAGATACGGAGTCATCAAGAAAAAAAAGACCGCAACAAACAGGAAAAAAAAGCTCAGAAAAGAAGGGTCGGGCCTGAGCTTCCTGGACATCGGCCACCTCCATTTATTTTTTTAGAATTCATCCGGGCTCTGGTCCATCAAATTAGCCGACCTTATGCGGTCGGCCCGACGACAGGCGTCAGTACGATTATTTATATCAATTTTAATCTCCGTCGCCAACAAATTATTGTCTTCTCTCTGCTTCTGGAAACAGAGCAGAGGATAAATTGCGGCCGGCGTCGGTCATTTTCCTTCCGATTAGAACAATCTCCGGCCCTTAATCCGCCTGAACACAGGTCAGGTTAAGCCCCCGGTCAGAATCGGCCGCGGCTTTCCCGACGCCGGGAAAACTCAACCGCCGAAAAAAAAGGGGGAAGAGCCCGAGCTCTTCCCCCCGCCATAGCCTGGAAACAACACCCGCTCAGAACCTGTAGCGAATCGAGAACTTGAAGACTCTGGTGGCTGAAATGCTGGTAACGCGCTTGTAATTATAATCCAGGTTGTAGGTTCCGTTAGCGGTGCCTTCTTCGGTCGGGAACCAGGTGCTGATCGGATTCAAACCGTAGTTGACCACTTTGTTTCCGAAAAGGTTGTAGATATCGACAAAAGCGCCGATGGTGCCGTAGGGCAGTCTGACTTCTTTTTCCAGGTGAAAATCGACGTTGGTAAAATCCTGCTCCCTTCTGGTGCCGTTGGGTTCCAGCATTACCCAGACCGACCAGGGCACCACGTGGTTAGAAGCAGCCCAATCTTCCGGAGGCACAATTTCCACGCTGCGACCCCACGGATAGCCTACCCGGTAATTCATGAAAAAGGAAGCGATGAAACCGTAAGGCAGATTGAAGGTTCCGTAGAGTTTCAGCATGAAGGGCACGTCGTAACTGTCGCGACCCGGGGTGTTGACAAAATCATTCGGGCTGTCGCCGCAGGATTGAGAAGTGGTCCTGGAGAGGGTTAACGAACCGCCCAGAGACCAGCCGTGGTTGAATCTTTTATCGAAGGCCAGCTCCAGGCCGTCATACTTAACAAACTGCTCGGGGATGTTGGTCTTGATATAGACCATGGATTCGTAGGGAGAATATTCGCTCATGAAATAGACCGTCACCTGCTGTTCGGGGAAGGCGCCGTAAGCCGGGACTACGGTGGTGAAGGGAACGTACCAGTCGGGGGCCTGTTCCAGTTTGTACCAGTACCTGCCGGATTCCAGGTCGTACTTGGCCCAGCCGAACAGGTCGGTCTTCTTTTTGTGGATATAAGTCATTTTAACCGCAAAATCTTTGAACAGCTGATGCTCAATCCCGGCTGTGATTTCGTTGTGGATCGGAGCATGGAGACCGCGGTCGACCATCTGGCTGAGGTACTCGATATCGGGCAACTTGAAATCGCCCAGGCCCCAGCGGTATTCATAATAATCGGTGCCCGGAGAATCAGGCTGACCATTCTGGTTGAGGTCCCACCAGTTGAACTCGTATTGCCCCATGACGGCCGGGAGAACTTCCGAGAACCACATCACCGGCACCTGCTCCGAATATCTGGCGTAAGAAAGCTTCAGAGCCGTCCGGCCGTTGCCGAACAGGTCGTAGCTCAGGCCGAGACGCGGGGACAGGCTGGTGAAAACCAGAACATCTTTAATTCCGTCGACCTCAAATCCGCCGTAGGGGTTGAAGCCCAGGTCCTGAGCCAGAACCTGGCCGATTTCGTAGGACAGGCCGGTGGTTCCGGTCGACCGGGCTTTGCCGCTCCAGCCGTTGTAGGAATCGATCCGCAAGCCGAGATTAAAGGTCAGCCGGTTCTTGATGGTGAAGTTGTCCTGGAAATAAGCGCCTATCCGGTATTCATAAAGGTCGGTAACGCTGTCGCCCTTGAACGGACCGCAGTTGGTAAAAGACAGTCGGCCGTCTCCATAAATGGTCGGCTGATTCACTCCAAAGTATCCGCGCCAGTAATAAGGATTGCCGTTGTAATAGAACCATTCCATCGGTTGCTGCCTGGCGTAGGAATACCTGTCCCAGCCGAACTGAACTTCCACCCCGGCTCCCAGTTCGTGGTCGCCGCCCAGGACGTTATCGGCAAAATGAGTCATCCGGACCGAAGCCTGGTTGGTATGACGGATGATAAAACTTTCCCAGGATTGAATGCCATTCCAGATGTATCCGGTGTAGCCGTCTTGATAGCCGATCTTATCCGAGCCATTCCTGGCGGTTATCGGATAATCCAGGTGATTGATGTTCAGTCTGAAATCGATAAAAGAGCTGCTGCTTGGAATCCAGGTCAGGTTGGCCGTTCCCACGTACTGGGTAGGCTTGGCGTCAAAGGTGCTGTCCTCGGTCTTGTTGGACCAGGCTTCGAACATCCTCTGGCTCTGGCTGAGCGAAAAGTAGGTGTAAAACCGCAGCTTCTTCGAAAATTCGGTGGTCAGCTTGAGATTGCCTCTCATATTCTGGTTGGGGACTTTATACTGATCGTAAGAGGTGCCGAGAATGGTGGTCGGCCGGAAGGGAGCCCAGTTGCTGGACTTGGTGAAAGCCACATCGGTGAAAAACCAGATTTTGTCCTTGATGATGGGACCGCCGACCATGGCCGAGGTATCCAGGTCATAAAGACTGAAGCTCGGCTTTCCGATCTGCATCGATTTGAGTTGCTCATCGGGGAAGAGAACCTGAGCCAGGTGCTTGTTGGTGTAGTAAGCCTGGGCCTGGCCGGAGAAGTTGTTGCCGCCCGATTTGGTGACGATGTTGACAAAAGCTCCTCCGGTGGTGCCGACCTGAGCCGGAATGGCTCCGGTCATAACCTCGATTTCTTCAATGGCATCAAACTGGGGGGTGCCGAAGGCTCCGCCGGTGGTCGGGCAGTTGGCGTTAATGCCGTCAACTTCATAGCTGACGCCGTTCCAGTCGGTGCCATGAATGCTGCCCGAATAGGTGGCGATAGTTCCGACCGTCGAGGGGATGATGTTCATCACGCCGGTCAGGGAGCGATTAACCGGCAGCCTGGCAATAACTTCTGAAGTGACGGCGGTGGTAACTTTGGTCTTCTGGACGTCAATTTCCGGAGCCTTAGCCACAACCGTCACCTGTTCCTCGACTGCAGCCGGTTCCATCTTCACCTCCAGGGTCACGGTCAAACCCACTCTGACTATCACCTCATTCAGGGTGATGGTCTTGAATCCCTGAAGTTCAGCGGTCAGAGTGTAGTTGCCCGGGGGAACAGCCGGCAACCGGAATGTGCCATCCTCCCGGCTGACGTCGGTAGCCTTACCCATCATGCTGGGCCCGGTCAGAGTTATGCTGACGCCGGGCAGGGGTGTGCCATCCGCATCTTTGATTACACCGCGGACCGTTCCTGTCTGACGGGTAATCTGAGCCTGGAGGACCGAAAAAGAAAGCAGCAAGACGAGAGCCAACATTAGCCCACGCTTTTCTTTGGACATTAAATCCTCCTTTTAATTTTATTGATTTTTATTTTTCTGGCCGGACCGGAGTCGGCAGCGGGCGAATTGAAACTGCCGGAAGAACGGCTGGAACACCGCTTCGGGACCGGGAGGCCGCCGCCCGGCTTAGGTCCGGACCATTCGCTTCCTGTCTTGAAATCATCTCTACCGCCTGGCGTTAACGTTAACATCGAGGGATAAAATAAAATTTACTTAAATGTTAACGTTAACACTGAAATTTTATATAATGAAAAGGAAAGCGATGTCAAGAACTTTGTTGGCCGCCCGAAATAATGAATTGACGGCCCGGACGAGCGGAAGAAAATTTTCGCTTTCTAAAAGACCGGGGCCTGAATTAAAATTAAATCAATGAGGAGGCGCGAGAGATGAGGTCAAAAACCGGAGCTTACAGTCTGGGTCTGGATTTCGGAACCAATTCAGTCAGAGCCCTGCTGGTCGACACCGCCGGCGGCCGGGAAATCAGCACGGCCGTTGTCAACTACCCTTCTGGTCAGGCCGGAATTCTCCTCGACCCCAAGGACCCCAACCTGGCCCGCCAGAACCCGGCCGACTACCTGGAATCGATGGTCAAAGTCGTCAGGCAGGTTTTGCGGCTGGCAAGAAAAGCCGAAAAAGACTTCTCGCCCGACAAGGTGATCGGAATCGGCATAGACACCACCGGCTCCACCCCGATGCCGGTTGACAGAAACGGCCTGCCGCTGGCTTTTCACGATGAGTTCAAGAAGAACCTCAATGCCCAGGCCTGGCTGTGGAAAGACCATACTTCTTTCGCCGAAGCCCGGGAAATCACTGAACTGGCCGCCCGGGAGCATCCGGAATACTTAGCCAAGTGCGGCGGGGTTTATTCTTCCGAATGGTTTTTCAGCAAGATTCTTCACTGCCTGAGGGTAGACCCGAAAGTTTTCGAAGCTGCCTACACCTGGGTGGAATGCGTTGATTTTCTCCCGGCCATTCTGACCGGCACCTTAGCCCCGGAAAAAATCAAAAGAAGCCGTTGCGCCGCCGGTCATAAAGCCATGTTCAACGACCAGTGGGGCGGGCTGCCGGCAAAGGAATTCCTCAGTCAACTTGACCCGCGGCTGGGAGAATTGAGAGACAGGCTTTATGACACCACCTGCACCTCGGACCAACCGGCCGGTTATCTGACTAAATCCTGGGCTAAAATGCTCGGGCTGAAACCGGGAATTCCGGTGGCCGTGGGAGCCTTCGATGCTCACCTGGGAGCGGTCGGCGCCGGCGTGGCCCCCGGAAAATTCGTCAAGATTATCGGCACCAGCACCTGCGACATCTGCGTCTGGCCTAACGACCGGCCGCTGGCCGACATCCCGGGTCTCTGCGGAATCGTTGACGGTTCGGTCCTGCCAGGCTATTTCGGGCTGGAAGCCGGCCAATCGGCCGTGGGTGACATTTTTAACTGGTTCGTGAATTACATCCAGCCCGGGGGACCCAGGAAAGGCAGTCATGAAGAGCTGACCGGGAAGGCCTCAGCCCTGCTACCCGGTGAATCCGGCCTGCTGGCTCTCGACTGGAACAACGGCAATCGAACCATCCTGGTTGACCAGAGACTGACCGGGCTTCTGCTCGGGCAGACCCTCCACTCCCGGCCGGAAGAGATTTACTTAGCTCTCATCGAAGGCACGGCTTTCGGAGCCCTGACCATCATCAAGCGCTTCCAGGAATACGGGGTGGAAATCAATGAGGTCATAAACTGCGGCGGAATAGCCGAGAAGAATCCCCTGGTGATGCAAATTTATGCCGATATTTTCGGCCTGGAGATGAAGGTGGCTCGCTCCTCCCAGACCTGCGCCCTGGGTGCGGCCATGGCCGGGGCGGTGGCGGCCGGAAGCCGGGGCGGAGGTTATGACCGCTTTGAGCAAGCCCAGGCTGCCATGTGCGGAGTAAAACCGACCGGCTTCAAACCGCGTTCGGACCGACATCAGGTCTACCAGGAACTCTACCGCCTTTATCGGGAGCTGCACGACGCCTTTGGCACCCGGGACTGGCAGGGTAATCTCTACCATCTGATGAAGGACCTGCTGGACATTCGCGACCGCCAGCTGGAAAAGGCCAGGAAGACAGGCCAATCGAGTCATAAAAAGAAAGCCGGCCTTAAATCCTGAGCGAAGGTCATAAAATTAGCCGAGGCGGGAAAAAAGCCCGGAGAAACCGGAGAAGATGCCGATGCCGAAAAAGACAGAAAGAAGAATGGCCGGCGGAGGACAATTGATTTGAAAGCCTTAAATAAGATAAGGATATACGAAACATAAAAAAGGGATGAAAAAGGAATAAAAGAATGTATCAAGACCTTAAAAAACGGGTCTGGGAAGCCAATTTGAAACTGGTCGAATACCGACTGGTCATTTTGACCTTCGGAAATGTGAGCGAGGTCGACCGAACACGCGGAGTGATCGCCATCAAACCGAGCGGGGTGGCTTATGACCAGATGAAGCCGGAAGACATGGTGGTGCTGGACATCGAAGGCCGCCAGGTGGAGGGGAGACTGCAGCCTTCTTCCGACACCGCCACCCATCTTCATCTCTACCGGGCGTTTCCTCAGATTGGCGGGATTGCCCACGCCCACAGCCAATTTGCCACTGCCTTCGCTCAGGCCGGGCTGGAAATTCCCTGCCTTGGTACCACCCAGGCGGATTTCTGTCCGGGAGCCGTGCCTATAACCCGGGCCCTGACCGAAGATGAGGTCGCTTCCGACTATGAGCTCAACACCGGAAAGGTAATCGCCGAAAGATTTGAGCAACTCGACCCGGGACATTATCCGGCCTGCCTGGTTTCGGGACACGGTCCCTTTGCCTGGGGGAAATCCGGGCTGGAAGCAGTGGAAAATCTTCTTCTTCTGGAAACCATAGCCGGAATGGCCGCCGCCACCTTGCAGATTAATCCCGGAGCCGCCGAGCTCGAACCTTACCTGATCAGAAAACATTTCGAAAGAAAACACGGGCCGAAGGCCTATTACGGACAGAGAAAGGAGAAATAATTATGGAGAACCTCAAAAACATTCCAGAAGTAAAAATCGGACTCATTGCCGTCAGCCGTGATTGTTTTCCGATTGAACTCTCAAGAAAAAGAAGGATGGCGGTCGCAGCCGCATGTCAGAAACTCAACCTGCCGGTAACCGAACTGGAAACGATCATCGAGTACGAAAACGATGCGCTGAAAGCTCTCGAGGAAATAAAGAAAAAGGAAATCAATACGCTCGCAATTTTTCTCGGAAATTTCGGACCTGAAGGGCCGACCACCATTTTGGCTCAGCGTTTCGAGGGCCCGGTGATGGTAGCGGCGGCGGCCGAAGAAACAGCTTCGGATCTTTACAACGGACGCGGAGATGCCTATTGCGGATTGCTCAATAATTCCTACAACCTCGGACTCCGGCAGCTCAAGGTCCACATCCCTGAATATCCGGTCGGAACCGCCGCGCAAGTAGCCCGGATGATCGAAGAATTCGTGCCGGTGGCCAGGGCCTGGCTCGGATTAAAAAACCTGAAGATATTCAGCTTCGGGCCGCGGCCGCAGGATTTTTATGCCTGCAACGCCCCGATCAAACCGCTGTTCGACCTGGGCGTGGAAATAATGGAAAACTCCGAGCTTGACCTGTATGACATTTTTTTGAAAGCGGCCGGAGCGCCCGAGATTAAAGCGGTGACCGCCGATATGGCCCGGGAACTTGGAGCCGGCAACAATTACCCTGAATTGCTTGACAAACTTGCTCAGTACGAACTGGCCCTGCTCAAATTCATGGAAAAGAATCTCGGCGCTTCTAAATACGGAGTATTTGCCAACAAATGCTGGCCGGCATTTGAAAGCTACTTCGGCTTCGTCCCCTGCTTCGTAAACGCCAGACTGGCGGCCCGGGGAATTCCGGTGGCCTGCGAGGTGGATATCTACGGCGCGCTGAGCGAATACCTTTTGACCTGCGCCACCGAACTTCCCGCCACTCTGCTCGATATAAATAACACCGTGCCTGAAGATATGTACGAAAAGAATAAGAAGAAGATCGGCGATTATAAACCGACCGACCTTTTCATGGGCTTTCACTGCGGCAACACCGCGTCCTGCTGCCTGCTGTCGCCGGCCTTAAAATATCAGTTGATCATGCACCGGCTGATGGAGCCCGGAAAACAACCCGAAATCACCCGGGGCACGCTGGAAGGCAGAATAAAGCCGGGCGAAGTAACCATCTTCCGGCTGCAGGGAACGGCTGAGGCCAGATTGAGCTCATACCTCGCCCAGGGAGAAGTTCTGGACATTGAACCGCAATCTTTCGGCAGCATCGGCGTTTTCGGAATTAGAGAAATGGGCCGTTTCTACCGCCATGTGCTGATTGAAAAAAGATTCCCGCATCATACTGCCGTCGGCTTCCGGCACGCCGGCAGAACTTTGTTTGCTCTGCTGCGGATGTTAGGCCTGTCAGAAATCTATTACAACCAGCCGTCAGGCCTGCCTTACCCCACCGAAAATCCATTTTAAGACAGGGGACACCTCACAGTGTCCCCTTTTTCTCTCTTTCAGCGGTCATTTTCAAGGGGAAAATTTTAACAAAAATCGGGGACACCTCAGGGTGTCCCTTTTCTCCGACTAATCCTGACCTCCCATTTCCTCAACGCCTTCCGCACCGTCTTCCTGGTCGTACCAAAAGCCTTGGCCACTGCAGAGATGCTCCCCAGCTCCTAATACGCCCTGATCAATGCCTTCCTCGCCAACACAGGCGCACTCTTGCAAAGCTCATGGTATCTGGGGTATATATATCTCGTCATTTGGGTTTGGGCTTCCTCCTTTCAGTTAAAAGTTTTAA
>FWPV01000494.1_pt1 | contig 124426 bp, 120 predicted proteins | sample 2228371 | NCBI WGS metagenome assembly FWPV01 (sample SAMEA103939776, study PRJEB20133) | metagenome | reverse complement strand
GCCAACAAGTTCGCCAATGTGCTCAAGAGCCTGGGCGTGGAAGAGCAGGACCGGGTGGGCATCCGCATGACCAACGCCCCGGAGGCCGTGGCCATCAACTTCGGCATCATGAAGGTGGGCGCCATTCCGGTGCCGGTGTCGCCGCTGTGGGCCAAGGAAGAGGTGGCCTTCGTGGTGAACAACGCCGAGTTCAAGGCCTTTGCCGTGAGCTTCCCCCTCATGCAGGCGGTGGAGGAGAGCAAGCATGAGTGGGAATTCCCCACCAAGGTGATCGTGGTGGGCGGCAAGCCCGAAGACGTGGAGGCCAAAGGCTACGTTTCCTACGGCAAAGCCATGGCGGCGGCTTCCGATCAGTTTGAGAACGTGATGCTGAGCAAGGATGACATCGGGGTCATTCTGTACACCTCCGGCACCACTGGCCAGCCCAAGGGGTGCGTGCATTTCGTCCGGGAAGTGTACATCGAGTCCCAGTTGGTCAACAAGTACGTGTGGAAGCTGGGGCCCGGCGAGGTCATGGGCGGCTCGGCGCCGGTATCCTTCGCGGCGGGCTACGGCACCTTCTGTCTCATTCCCTTTGCCGGCGGCGCCGCCATCTCCCTGCTACCCAAGTTCACCCCGGACGACATGATGGCCACCATCCAGAAGCACAAGGTCACGGTGGTGACGGGGCTGCCCACCGCCTACCGCAAGCTTTTGGAAATGCCCAACTTCAACGACTACGACCTCTCCAGCGTGCGCATGTACACCACCGGCGGCGACGCCCTGACCGGCAAGACCCTGTCCCAGTGGATGGCCAAGACCGGCAAACCCATCTGGGAGGGCTTGGGCGGCACGGAGATGCTGCACCTGGTGACCTCCAACGCGGTGGGCGATGTCCCCATGGCCGACTCCATCGGCAAGGCCATCCCCGGCTTCCAGATCAAGGTGGTGCGGGAAGACGGCACCGACGCCGGTCCCGGGGAAGTGGGCAGCATGCTGATCAAGGGCCCCACCGGCACCCTGTACTGGAAGCCCTACATCCAGGACAACAAGCTCCTCAAATCCATGAAGAAGGGCATCAAGGACGGCTGGAACATGATGGGCGACGCCGTCATCATGGACAAGGACGGCTACATCTTCTTCCAGGCCCGGGAAGACGACATGATCAAATCCTCGGGCTTCCGTCTGGCCCCCCAGGAGATCGAGGACGCCATCATGCGGCACCCGGCCGTCCGGGACAACGCGGTGGTGGGCATCCCCGACGAAATCCTGGGTCAGAAGGTGGTGGCCATGGTGGAGCTGGAACCCGGGCATACCCCTTCTCAGGAGCTGGCCAGCGACATCATCAAGTCCACCATGGACCTGTTGGCCACCTACAAGCTCCCCCGTGAGGTGGTCTTCCTGCCCTCCATCCCCCGGACCCCCACCGGCAAGATCATCAAGAAGGACCTCCGGAAGAACTATCCGGAATACACTGTAAAGTTCGTGCCGAAAATCAAGTAGGCCAAACGGTTCCATTCATTCGGGGGCGGCTTGCCGCCCCCGAAGCGCGTCTGGGGCGGAAGGACAAGTGTGTTGGCAGGGAGGCCCAGGGCCCTCGGGTCCCCGCCCTCCCCCTGCAATTCTCCATCCTGAGTTTGTTCCCTTTTTCTTTTGACTTTGCCGGGCGCATTGTTTACAAATTAATGCGGTTGAAAAGGAGGCGGGCAGTTGCCGAACGTCGTAGTGGTGGGCACCCAGTGGGGCGATGAGGGCAAGGGGAAGATCGTCGATCTCCTCACTCAAAAGGCCCAGGTGGTGGTGCGCTATCAAGGCGGAAACAACGCCGGCCACACCCTGGTGGTGGGCGGCGAGAAGTTCATCTTTCACCTCATCCCCTCCGGGATCCTCCACCCCGGCACGATCTGCTGTTTGGGCAACGGCGTGGTGCTGGACCCCCAGGTCTTTTTGGAGGAGATCGACCGGCTCCGAGCCCGGGGCGTGGCCGTGGGACCGGAGAATTTAAAAGTCAGCGAGCGCACCCAGGTGATCATGCCCTATCACCAACGCCTGGACCTGGCCCGGGAGCGGGCCAAGGGCGACGGCAAACTGGGCACCACCGGCCGGGGCATCGGGCCCTGTTACGAAGACAAGGTGGGCCGCCGGGGCATCCGGGTAGCAGATCTCCTGGATGAAGCGGCCTTCCGGGCCAAGCTGGCCGAGGTTCTGCCGGAAAAGAATTTTTTGCTGGAAAAGTTCCTGGGCGAGCAGCCTTTCACCGAAGCGGAAATTCTGGAGCCCTACCTGGCCATGGGGGAGCGCCTCCGGCCCCTGGTGGCCAACGTCTCGGTCATCCTGGCGGAGGCGGTGCAGCGGGGCCACAACATCCTTTTTGAAGGGGCCCAGGGGACCCACCTGGACATTGACCATGGTACCTACCCGTTTGTCACCTCCTCCAACCCGGTGGCGGGCGGCGCCTGCACCGGCACGGGGATTGGGCCACGCCAAGTGCACCAGGTGCTGGGCATTGTCAAGGCGTACACCACCAGAGTGGGGAGCGGCCCTTTCCCCACCGAGTGTCTGGACCGAATCGGGGACCACATGGTGGAATGCGGCGTGGAGTTCGGCTCCACCACCGGCAGAAGGCGACGCTGCGGCTGGCTGGACCTGGTGGTAATAAAAGAAGCGGTGCGGCTGAACGGCCTCACCGGCCTGGCCATCACCAAGCTGGACGTCCTCTCCACCCTGGACCCGGTGCGCCTCTGCGTGGCCTACGAACTGGACGGGAAAATCAGGGACACCATGCCGGGGACGCTTCCGGAGCTGACCCGCTGCCGGCCGGTGTTCGAGGACCTGCCGGGCTGGCGGGAGGACCTCCGGGGCATCCGGCGCTTTGCGGACCTGCCGGCCAACACCCAAAAGTATCTCAAGCGGGTGGAGGAGCTGGCCGGGGTGCCCATCCAGATCGTCTCCGTGGGCCCTGGCCGGGAAGAAACCATTGTGTTGCAAGATCCCTTCGGCTGAGCGGAATTTCGTTATACACTAAAAAAACCCCCCGCCTGGGGGTGGTGCCATGAGTTTTCACTGGAACGTTACGCAGGGAGGCAGGCCAACACGCGGCCGCCTCCCATTTCACCCTCTCACGTTTGCCACCGTCCGTCCTATCTTTTTTGGCTCCCACTTCTCAAAGGCGTTCCCCGAAAGCCGCTCTTGGTGGGAGCAGCGCGGGGAAGCTGCCAGGGGCGGTTAGGGAGCGAGCCGCCTCTGTCCCGATGAATCTCAGCGGGCCACAAGGGGAACCGCGACGGGTGGGGAAGGAAGGAAATCCGGTTGCCGGCCGCAAGGGGCAACCGACGGTGGGCCGGCTTGGGGCCTGACCATTGCCGGTCTTATCCGGGAACGACGCTAAAGGACGACAAACCATGCTGGAAATCCGCTTTCACGGACGCGGGGGGCAGGGGGCCGTGACCTCCGTCGAGCTCCTGGCCCTGGCCGCCATCAACCAAGGCAAGTATGCCCAAGGCTTTCCCAGCTTCGGGCCCGAGCGCCGGGGTGCGCCGGTGCTGGCCTTTTTGCGCATTGACGACCGGCCCATCCGGTTGCGCTGCAAAATCGCCCATCCGGACGTGGTGCTCATCCTGGACCCCAGCCTCATCCGCATCCAGAAGCCCGCGGCCGACCTGAAACCCGACGGCATCATCGTCTTGAACAGCCCCAAGAGCCATGCGGAGGTGCGCCGGGAGTACGGCTTCACCCACCGGCTGGCCCTGGTGGACGCCAACACCATCGCCCGGGAGGTGCTGGGTGTCCCCATCACCAACACCACCATGCTGGGAGCCCTCCTGAAGGCCACCGGGGTGGTGCCCGTGGAGGCCCTGGAAGAGCCCCTCAAGGAGCGCTTCGGGCCCCTGGCGAAGAAAAACTACAATGCCCTGAAAACGGCGTATGAGAAGACCGTAGTGGAGGAGGCTCAGCCGTGAGCAAGCCTTTGGAGCAGACCACCTGGCGGGACGTGGAAATCGGCGGCGTCCTCACCGAACCGGGGAGCGCCCGGGAATATCGCACCGGGGACTGGCGCAGCCAGCACCCGGTATGGACCAAGAGCCGCTGCATCCGCTGCGGGGTGTGCTGGACGGTGTGCCCCGAGCCGGCCATCGTCGAGGAGCCCGGCGGCTATTTCGATATGGACCCCAATTACTGCAAAGGCTGCGGCATCTGCGCCCGGGAGTGCGTCACCGGCTGCATCACCATGGTGCCGGAGGAGGAGTGAGATGAGCGCCCACCCTGCCAAATCCCACCGGATCGGCATGGAGGTCTCCATTGCCGTCTCCCATGCGGTGCAAATGGCCCGGGCCGAAGCCATTGCGGCCTATCCCATCACCCCCCAGACCCACATCGTGGAGCACCTGAGCACCATGGTGGCCAACGGGGAATTAGAGGCGGAATTTCTAAACGTGGAGTCCGAACACTCGGCCATCTCGGCCTGTATCGGCATGTCCGCCGCCGGGGCCCGGACCTACACCGCCACCAGCTCCCAGGGCCTGGCCCTGATGAACGAGATTCTTTACATCGTCAGCGCCATGCGCTTTCCCATCGTCATGACCGTGGCCAACCGGGCGCTCTCCGGGCCTTTGAGCATCTGGAACGATCACTCGGACATCATGGGGGCCCGGGACATCGGCTGGATTCAGATCTTTGTGGAAAACGGCCAGGAGGCCTATGACCACACCATCATGGCCTTCAAGATCGCTGAGCACCCGGAGGTGCTGATCCCCACCATCGTCAACCTGGACGGTTTCATCCTCTCCCACGTGGTGGAGGCCCAGGAGTTTCTGAGCCAGGAGGATGTGGATAATTTTCTACCGCCCTACCAGCCGCGATATCGGCTGGATCCCAAAAAACCGGTGACCATGGGCGCCTTCGCCATGCCGGAGATCTACACCGAGGTCAAATACGCCCACCAGGTGGCGCTGGCCAACGCCCGGCAGCACATCCTCCAGGTCTGGGACGAGTGGGCGGCCCTCACCGGTCGCCGCTACCAGCCGGTGGAGCGCTACCTCACCGAAGAGGCCGAAATCCTCCTCCTGACCATGGGAAGCCTCTCGGAAGTGGCGGAAATCGCAGTGGAGGAGATGCGGGAGGCGGGGCTGCCGGTGGGGCTCCTGAAGCTGCGCCTGTGGCGGCCTTTCCCCTTTGCCGAACTGCGGGAAGCGGTGAACGGCGCCAAGCTCCTCATTGTCTGCGATCGGGCCCTGTCGCCCGGCGGGCCCGGGGGGCCGGTGCACTCCGAAGTGCGCAACTGCCTCTATGGCCTGGAAACCCGGCCTGCGACGGTCAACTACATCATCGGGCTGGGGGGCCGGGACGTGCCCCCGGAGGCCTTCAAAGACATTGTGGGCCGGGCCCGTCAGGAAGCGGCCGCCGGTCCCAGCCAGGAATTCTTCCTTTATGGAGTGAGAGGGTGATGGAAAAATTCGGCTTCGCCCAAAGTCAAAAATTCGATACCTACGCCTCCCGCATGTTGCCCCGGGAGGAATTTTTCACTTCCGGCCACCGCTCTTGCCAGGGCTGCGGTGAGGCCCTGGCAGTGCGTTGGGTCTGCAAGGCCATCGGCAAGGACGCCGTCATCGCCCACGCCACCGGCTGCATGGAGATCGTCTCCAGCGGCATGCCGCAGACCTCCTGGATGCATCCCTGGATCCATGTGGCCTTTGAGAATACCAGCGCGGTGGCGGCGGGCATTGACGTGGGTCTGAAAATTCTGGCCCGCAAAGGCAAGCTCAAGGAGCCTCTTCCCAAAGTGGTGGCCATGGGCGGCGACGGCGGCACCAGCGACATCGGCCTTCAGGCCCTGTCCGGCGCTCTGGAGCGGGGGCACAATTTCACCTACGTGTGCTGGGACAACGAAGCCTATATGAACACCGGCATCCAGCGCTCCAGCTCCACCCCTTACGGGGCTATGACCACCACCTCGCCCCCGGGCAAGCGGAGCATCGGCCAAACCACCTGGAAAAAGAACATGGTGGCCATCGCCGTGGCCCACGGCATCCCCTATGTGGCTACCGCCAGCCCCAGCTACGTCTTCGATCTGTACTTTAAGGTGCGCAAGGCCCTGGAAACCCCGGGCCCGGCGTATATTCATGTGCTCAGCGTCTGCCCCACCGGCTGGCGGTCGGCCACGGACCTGAGCGTGCGCCTGGGAAGGCTGGCGGTGGAGACGGGCGTGTTCCCCTTGTATGAAGTGGTGAACGGCCGCTACCACCTTACCGTGCAGCCGCCCAAAATCCGGCCGGTCATTGACTATCTGAAGCCGCAAGGGCGTTTCCGGCACCTCCGCAAGCCGGAGCTGGACCTCATTCAGCGGCAGACCCAGGCGGCCTATGAATTGCTCCTGGAGAAATGCCGGGCGCCCTACCCGGAATTTCCCGTATTGACCGCGGAAGAAGAGACGGAAGGGGAGTAACAGATGGACCTTGCCCGACTTGACACTATTCTCAGCCGCTACGAGGGAGAGCCCTACGACCTCATCCCCATCCTCCAGGACATGCAGGACGAGTTCGGCTACCTGCCCCAGGAAGAGGTGAAGGAGGTGGCCCGCCGCCTTCAGGTGCCTTTGACCCAGATTTACAGCGTGGCCACGTTTTACAAGATGTTCAGCCTTGTTCCCAAGGGCAAGCATCAGCTCAAGGTCTGCCTGGGGACCACCTGCCACCTGAAGGGCGGCCCCCGGCTGGTGGATTCAGTTTCCAGCCGGCTGGGCGTGGAAGTGGGTTATACCTCCAAAGACGGCCAATTCTCCCTGGAAACCGTAGGCTGCTTGGGCTCCTGCGCCCAAGCCCCGGTAATGATGGTGGATGACAAATATTATGCCCGGGTCACGGTGGACAAGGTGCCCAAGATTTTAAAGCTTTATCAATCCTGACGCCAGGTTTACGGTCGGAGGGTCGCAGAAAAGCTCCCCCGGCCCGCAAACGAACCCGGCGGAGGTCGGGCGATGAGGAGCGCCGAGGTGTTTCCCCTCGCACCGGAAACCTCGAAACCCAAACCTGAAGAGAACCGCTATGCCCAAGTTCGAATCCCTGGATCATTTGCATGAATATCGGCGCCAACTAAAGGCCAGGCGGGACCCGAACCAGCCGACGGTGCTGGTGTGCGCCGGGCCGGGTTGCCTCCCCCTGGGAAGTGAGGAGGTGGCCGCGGCGTTTCGGACCGAAATGGAGGCCAAGGGGCTAGCCGCCACCGTGGCCCTGAAGACCACCGGCTGCCACGGCCTGTGCGCCAAGGGGGTGCGGGTGCTCATCCGGCCCCAGGAGCTCACCTACCAGAAGGTCACGGTGGCCGACGTGCCGGAGATTGTGGAAACCACCCTGGTGGGTGGGGGGGTGGTGGAACGCCTGGTGCACGAAGAGCCGGCCACCCAGGAGAAGTGCAGCCACAAAAACCAGATTCCCTTCTACCGGAGCCAAAACGCCATCGTTCTGCGCAAGCTGGATCTCATTGATCCGGAGTCTTTGGATGACTACCTGGCCCTGGGGGGCTATCGTTCACTGCGCAAGGTGCTGTTTGACCTGACCCCGGACCAAGTGATTGATGCCATCGTGGATTCCGGCCTGCGGGGACGGGGGGGCGGCGGCTTCCTCACCGGCCGCAAATGGCGCATCTGTCAGGATACGGAGGATCCCGTCAAGTTCATCATCTGTAATGGTGACGAAGGCGATCCCGGGGCCTTTATGGATCGGGCGGTGATGGAGGGCGATCCTCATGCCATCATCGAAGGCATGATCATCGGGGCCTATGCCATCGGAGCCCGGCGGGGCTATATCTATGTGCGCCATGAATACCCCCTGGCGGTGAAGCGCCTGAAGCTGGCCATCGAGCAAGCCCGAGAATACGGCTTTTTGGGGAAAAACATTCTGCGCTCCGGCCTGGATTTCGACATCCAGATCAGCCAGGGCTCCGGGGCCTTTGTGTGCGGCGAAGAGACGGCGCTCATCGCCAGCATAGAGGGTCACATCGGCGAGCCCATGCCCCGGCCCCCTTACCCCGCTCAGGCCGGCCTGTTCGGCAAGCCCACCGTCATCAACAATGTGGAGACCTGGGCCAACATTCCGGAGATCATCAACATGGGACCGGAGTGGTTCGCCTCCCTGGGTACGGAAAACAGCAAGGGCACCAAGGTCTTTTCCCTGGTGGGCGCGGTGCACCACTCCGGCTTGGTGGAAGTGCCCATGGGCACCACCCTGCGGCAGATTGTCTATGACCTGGGAGGCGGTATTCCCGGAGACCGGGCCTTCAAGGCGGTGCAGACCGGCGGCCCGTCCGGGGGCTGCATTCCGGCCCAGTTCCTCGACCTGCCGGTGGACTACGACAGCCTTCAGTCGGTGGGCTCCATCATGGGTTCCGGCGGCATGATCGTCATGGACGAAACGAGCTGCATGGTGGACGTGGCCCGCTATTTCATCGGCTTCCTCTATGAGGAATCCTGCGGCAAATGCACTCCCTGCCGGGAGGGGCTGAAGCAGCTCAAGCACCTTTACGAGGACATCACCCATGGCCGGGGGGAGGAGCGCCATCTGGAGCTTATGGAGGACCTGTGCCGCGTAATGGGCTCGGCCTCCATCTGCGGCCTGGGTCAGAGCGCCGTGAACCCGGTCCTTTCCACGCTCAAGTTTTTCCGCCATGAATACGAGGCCCACATCCGGGACAAGAAGTGCCCGGCCTTGGTCTGCCGGCCGCTCCTCAAATACACCATTGATCCTGAGACCTGCACCGGTTGTTTGGCCTGCGTCCGGGAATGTCCGGTGGGGGCCATTTCCGGGTTGAAGAAAGAGGCCCAGGAAATCGACCAGGAACTCTGCATCAAGTGCGGGCTGTGCTATGAGACCTGCCAGTTTGATGCGGTGAGGAGGGAGTAAGCGGTTATGGCCATCCGAAAACTCGCAGACCAGGTAAGTCCCCCCACCATTGAGGAGGTGGGCTTCCATATCAACGATACCTTTGTGCGGGCCGACACCTCCTGGACGCTCTTGCGCACTGCCCGGCACTACGGGTTTGAGATTCCCACCCTGTGCTACCACCCAGACCTGCCTTCCGAAGGGCAGTGCCGCCTGTGCGTGGTGGAGATCGGCGAACCGCCCCGGACCCGGCTGGTGAACTCCTGCACCTATCCGGTGGAGGCCGGCCTCAAGGTCCAAACCCACTCGGAAAAGGTGCTCCAAGCCCGGCGCCTGGTGTTGGAGCTGCTATTGGCTCGGGCTCCCAAGGCCCAGGTCATCAAGGAGCTGGCCGCGGCCCACGGGGTCTACGAAACCCGCTTCCACATCGATGACCCGGAGGAGCTTTGCATCCTCTGCGGACTGTGCGTCCGCACCTGCCGGGAAATCGTGGGAGTCTCCGCCATCAGCATGGCGGGCCGGGCCCCGGACAAACAGGTGTCCACCCCCTTCAAGGTGGCTTCGGAGGCTTGCATCGGCTGCGGCTCCTGCGCCTTCGTCTGCCCCACGGGGGTCATCCCTTACACCGAAAAGGACGGGGTGCGCACCATCTGGGGCCGGGACTTCGAGCTGGCCGCCTGTAACGTCTGCGGCCGCTACATCGAACCCCGCTACCAACTGGAGCACTGGGCCAAGCTCACCGGCGACCCGGTGGAGACCTTCCTGGTCTGCAAAGATTGCCGCTAGGCAGGACACCAGGGAGGGGGTAAGCCTCTTCCTTCAGTCAGAAAGCCCCTTTCCCACCCCGGGAGAGGAAGGCGGTCAGGTTTTCGGGGGCATGGGCTGGAAAGCCCTTGCCCCCCTTGCGTTCCCGAATATGGTATAATAAGGACAGCCGGGGGCGGAAAGGCTCCCGCCTCACCCTGAAATCAGTTCGGGAGATCCCCTCCCCATCCCCGGCTCTCAGGCGGCCACGCGGTTTGCAGTCCGACCAGGGCATTTGGAGCTCTTTTTCTCATTCAAGCGCTTTCCCTCGACCCCGACCCCTGATCTGAGGCCAGACCTTTCCGAAGCCATCGCCCGAGAACACTTGCGACGCCTCGCGTGGGGCGTTCTTGAGGAATTCTGCTATGTATAAACCGGTGCTGTTTTTCCTATCCCTCGTTTTTGGCTTGCTGCTGGTGAGCATCAGCCTGGACCCCCGTCCCCTGATGCCCCAGCCCCAGGAAGCCCTGGTGCAGGGAGTGCGGGAGCCCGGCCAGCTTTTCACCGAAGCCGAGTACAAACGGCTGAAGCTGGCCTTCAGCTCCTTTGATCTGGCGGCGGGCCTTACCCGCCAGGATTTTGAGTCCATGCCCGCAGGTCGGGAGTACACGTTTTACTCCCTGTTGGGCGTGTTTTGGCTGGTGCTGGGCCTCAAAACCCTGGGCAAGCCCAAAAAATTTTCCTAAGGGCATCACCAATTCCCCCCTGGATCCGTCCAATCCAGTAAGGGCGGCCAGCTCCGGCGCGCTCCAGCAGGAGCGCCGCGCCCGGCCCCGACGCCCGCAGGACAAGCGCCTCAGGAAAAGCTTCCTGATCTTCGGAGGTGATGGCATGAGAGACAGTTCCGTCAGCCCCGGGTGGAGGGCGGTCCTGACGGCCCTCCTTCTGCTCCTGGTCCTGGCGGCCCCGGTGGCGGCCGCGCAGGTAATATCCGGTCCGGTTCAGGCCTTGCCCCCCAGCGGCGGGGTGGGCACCTGGGTGGTGAACGGCGTAGCGGTGCAGGTGACTCCTGCCACCCGCCTCAAGTTCAAGCGGCCGGTAATGGTGGGAAGGTATGTCCGGGTCAAGGGCTATTATGCCGGCGGCACTTTTTTCGCCACCGAGATCAAAGGGAAAAAGCGCTACCGCTGGTAAGTCTTGCAAGAGCCGGCGGCCTCAGCAGAGGTAGGGTCCCCCGCCCCCTTGCGCCGGGACTATCGTGCATGCGGCCCCTGCCTGCCGGCGCGACGCGCCGCCATATGGGCGGCCATGAGAATGGCGGCCTTAAGGCTGCCGGGATGGGCGGTGCCGGTTCCCGCCAAATGGTAGGCGGTGCCGTGGTCCACGCTGGTGCGGATGATGGGCAGTCCCAGGGTGACGTTCACTGCATCCATAAAGTGCAGTAGTTTTAGGGGGATGAGGCCCTGGTCATGATACATGGCAATGATGGCGTCGAATTCCCCCTGGGCGTGGCGCCAGAAGAGGGTGTCAGCGGGAAAGGGCCCGCTCACCGGCAGACCGGCGTCATGGGCCTGCAGCACCGCCGGGATGATGATTTCCTTTTCCTCGCTGCCGAACAGGCCGCCCTCGCTGGCGTGGGGATTCAGGGCGGCCACCCCCAGTTTCGGGTTGGCCAGCCCGAAGTCCTGCCGCAGGGCTCCATGGGTGAGGCGAAAGAGGCGCAGGAGCCCTTCCTGACTTAACAGGTCCGGAACCTCTGCCAGGGCCACATGAATGGTGGCCAACACCACCCGAAAACTCCCTCCCGCCAGCATCATGGCCACCTCTCGGGCCCCGGTTTTGTCTGCCAAGAGCTCGGTGTGGCCGGGGTAGGGAAAGCCCGCCAGGTGCATGGCCATTTTGCTGATGGGTCCGGTGACCAGGCCCTGGGCCCGCCCCTCCTGGCAGAGGCGAATGCCGGTGAGGATGTAAGAGACCATGGCGACCCCGGCCGCCGGGGTGGGCAGGCCGTAGGGGCACTCCTCCGGCTCCAGACTGGACAGGGCCCACAGGTCAATGGTCCCGGCCGTGTACAGGCCGTCTTCCGGATGGTCCACCAAATGCAGGTTGAGTTCCGGGGCCAGGGCGTCCCGGGCCCGGCTGATGGCGGTGAGGTCGCCCAGTATCAGGGGACGGCAGCGCCGGAATAACTCCGCCTCCTTCAGGGCCAGGACCACAATCTCCGGTCCCACCCCGGCGGGGTCCCCCATGGTGATGGCCAACAGCGGCCGCTCTTCCGAGAGGGTGGTCACGGCCTCTCCTTCCCGACTGCTGGCAGGGGCTTAACCTCCACCGTAAGGCGGTCCAGGTCCAGCCGCACTTTCAGGTAGTGGTGGAAGTAATGCTGGGGATCGCGGCCATGCAGCCTGGTGCCGGCCCCGCCGCTGATGGTATAGGGGAGGCCGTCCCAGTCGCCGGTGAAATAGCCGTGGATGTGCCCGGCGAAGACGTGGTTCACCTGATGCTCCTTGAAAAGCGCCAACAGTCGGCGGGCCGCGGGGGCCGGCATGGCGTGGGGTTTTTCCCGGTCGGGACGGGGATCATACAGGGGCACATGCAAAAACACCAAACGCCGGGCGGCGCTTCGGGCTTTCTCCAATTCCTCCCGCAGCCAGTTCCATTCGCTCTCAGTGATTCCCTCCTTGGCGGCGTTGTTGAGCATAATAAAAGCGGTATCAGCCAACCGGAAGGAATAGTAGGTGGGCCCGAAGATTTCCCGGAACAAGTGGGGGCCATCGCCGCCCAGTTCATGGTTCCCCACCACGGCCAGCACCGGGAGGTCCGCCAGGGTCTGGATTTCCTGAAAAAAGGCGGCGTATTCCGCCAATTTTCCCGTGGAAACCAGATCCCCCAGATGGATGGCGAAGTCCATCTCCGCCTCCCGGCGCACGGCCTTAAGGAGGACCGGAAAGGCCCCGGAATGGTCGCGGCTGTCCCCGAAAACGGCGAAGGTGACCGGGTTTTTCTTCAAGGTCGCCAGGCGGGCCAAATTGTCAGTGTTGAAGTGGCGGGCCGGCAGCTCTGCGGCCGGCGGTGATGCGGCGCTCAGCCAGGCCAAGGCCGCAACTACCGGCAGCGCCATCCCGAGGAGGACTAAAAGCCGGATGAGGGGCGCCCGTTTTGCCGGGGGCATGTGCGCGCGTGGGGTCATTTTTCCTGCCACCTGGGGCTGAACTGTGCCACAATAGTCCTGGTGCAAATATCACCGGAAACGGGGTGCATGTCAATGGCGCAGGAACCAACAGCGCGGCAGGGGCTCACTCTGGGAGTCATCGGGGCCGGCAATATGGGAAGCGCCCTCATCCGGGGGCTTCTCAAGGCCAGGCGGCTTTCCCGGGAGCATCTTTTGGTGTTTGACCCCGATGTAGCTCGGCAGCGACAGCTCAGGGCCTTAAAATTGCCCCTCATGGGAGACAACCGGGCGGTATTGCAGGCGCCGGTGGTGGTGTTGGCGGTGAAGCCCCAGGCGGCGGCCGCCGTCCTGGCGGAGATCGGCGCCGCGGTGGGGAGCCGGCACCTGCTCATTTCCCTGGTGGCCGGGCTGCCTTTGGCCCGCCTGGAAGAAAGCCTGCCTGAGGCCCGGGTGATCCGGGTCATGACCAACACGCCCCTCATGGTGCAGGAAGGGGCTACTGCGTTGGCCGCCGGCCAGCGGGCCACCCCGGAGGACCTGGCCTTGGCCCTGGACCTGTTCGGAGCCCTGGGCCAGGCCGTGGTGGTGGAAGAGCGGCTCCTGGATGCGGTAACCGGCCTCAGCGGCAGCGGCCCGGCTTACGTGGCCCTGTTCATCGAGGCCTTGGCGGACGGCGGCGTCAAGATGGGCCTTCCCCGCTCCTTGGCCCAAACCCTGGCGACGCAGACCGTGCTGGGCGCCGCCCGCCTGTTGGCGGCCCGCCAACTGCATCCGGCCCAGCTCAAGGATCAGGTGGCCTCCCCGGGAGGCACCACCATCGCCGGGCTCCACGCCCTGGAGCAGGGGGGCTTTCGGGGGGTGGTGATGGACGCGGTGCAGGCCGCCACCTGGCGGGCCCAGGAGCTCTCCGGGTCGTGACGGCCTGCGGCCCCGGCCGGTGCGTCGCAGGGCATGTTGGCGGCCCCGGCCGGGGAGCGGCGTTTTTCCGCCCCGGCCCGCCAGCCGCGAGAAAAGGCGCTTTTCATCAATTTTTTGCTTAAGAAGCAGGCTGGCAAGCCGAATAGTACGGAGGGGGCTTTGCAGGCCATCACGTCCCCATGCGATTTTCCTTTCCAGGAGCAGCCGCCCATGACTCTTGCAGACAACTCTCCGGCCGCCCCCGCGGCTGCGGCGACGATGGAGGAGGACGTCATTCTCCTCACCCGGGTGGTGGAGGAACCGCCCACCGAGGTGGTGTTGGAATTGGGCCATGAAGAACCGGATCCGGCCCTCCGCCTGGCCGCCTCCCCGCCTCCCTGCCCCGGTTCCTGTCCGGCCGGGGAACCCGACGACCCCCTGGCGGACTTGTTGGCTTCCCTCAAGGAGCTCCCCCCGGATTTTCTTCCCTCCGGGGCCGACCCGACTTCCACGGGAATGGGGCCGGCGGCGGGGCTGCCGGTCAGTGAGGCGGAATTGGCCGATTCTATCCGGCAGTTGGCCGTTGCCACGGTGGAGCGCCTGGCCCGGGAGCTGGTGCCCCAAGTGGCCGAGCGCTTGGTGGCGCAAGAAATCAAGGCGTGGAAAAAGCGACTCTGCGAAGAAGAATGATTGCCCCCGCCATTTTGTGATATAATTCCAGCCGAATATCATCAACACGCGATCTAGGGCACCGAGTGGTGCTTTTTTCGTTTCCTTGAGGACCGGGGTGTGAGGAAGCCCGGGCCTCATTTCTCATACTTTGAAACATCGGGATCAATGGGACAACCATGGCGGAACTTCTGGACAAGGTCTACGACCCCAAGCAGATCGAAGAGAAATGGTACCGGTTCTGGGAGGCGGGCGGTTACTTCCGGGCCCGGGCCGACGGGCAAAGGCCTCCCTATTGCATCGTCATTCCTCCTCCCAACGTCACTGGCTCCCTGCATATGGGCCATGCCTTGAACAACACCCTGCAGGACATCCTCATCCGCTTCAAGCGCATGGCTGGCTTTGACACCCTATGGATGCCGGGCACCGACCACGCCGGCATCGCCACCCAGAACGTGGTGGAGCGCATGCTGGCCAAAGAAGGCCTGGACCGCCACGCCCTGGGCCGGGAGGCCTTCATTGCCCGGGTGTGGCAATGGAAAGAGCAGTCCGGCGGCGCCATCATCAACCAGCTCAAGCGTCTGGGCTGTTCCTGCGACTGGAGCCGGGAGCGCTTCACCATGGACGAGGGGCTCTCCCGGGCGGTGCGGGAGGTCTTCGTGCGCCTCTATGAAGAGGGCCTCATTTACCAGGGGGATTACATCATCAATTGGTGTCCCCGTTGCCTCACCGCCTTGGCCGACCTGGAGGTGGAGCACGACCCGCACGAGGGCTACCTGTATTACATCAAATATCCCTTGGTGGGCCGGGAGGGGCACCTCACGGTGGCCACCACCCGTCCCGAAACCCTTCTGGGCGACACCGCGGTGGCGGTGCACCCCGAAGACAAGCGCTACCTGGCGTTTCATGGGGCCATGGTGCGTCTGCCGGTGCTGGGCCGCCAGATCCCGGTCATCACCGACCCGTATGTTTCCATGGAGTTTGGCACCGGCGCCCTGAAGATCACCCCGGCTCACGACCTGAATGACTTCGAGGTGGCCCGCCGCCATGGCCTGCCTGCCATTAAAGTCATTGACGAACGGGGTCTGATGACCGACGAGGCCGGCAAATACCGGGGGCAGGACCGCTTCGGCTGCCGGGAAAAGATCGTCAAGGAGCTGAAGGCCGACGGCCTCCTGGAAAAAAAGGAGCGCTACCATGTGCCGGTGGGCCACTGCTACCGCTGCCGCACCATCGTGGAGCCGCTCATTTCCAAGCAGTGGTTTGTGGCGGTCAAATCCCTGGCGGAGCCTGCCATGGCCGCCGTGCGGGAGGGCCGCATCAGGCTCATTCCGTCCTCTTGGGAAAACAGCTACTTTGACTGGCTGCAAAACATCCGGGATTGGTGCATCTCCCGCCAGATCTGGTGGGGCCATCGCATCCCGGCCTGGACCTGCTCGGGCTGCGGCGAGGTTATCGTGGCCCGGGAGGACCCCCGCGCCTGTCCGAAGTGCGGCGGCACCCAGCTCGCCCAGGAGAACGACGTCCTGGACACCTGGTTCTCCTCGGCTTTGTGGCCCTTCAGCACCTTAGGCTGGCCCGACGACACTCCAGAACTCAGGCTCTTTTACCCTACCAGCGTGCTGGTCACCGCCTTTGACATCCTCTTTTTCTGGGTGGCCCGCATGATCATGATGGGCCTGCATATCAAAGGGGATATCCCCTTTCGGGAAGTGTACATCCACGCCCTGGTCCGGGACGCGGAGGGCCAGAAAATGAGCAAGTCCAAGGGCAACATCGTGGACCCCCTGGACCTCATGGACACGTATGGCACCGACGCCTTCCGCTTTTCCCTGGCGGCTTTTGCGGCCATGGGGCGGGACATCCGTCTCTCCGAGGAGCGCCTGCAGGGCTACCGCAATTTTGCCAACAAGGTGTGGAACGCCTGCCGGTTCACCCTGATGAACCTGGAGGGGTTCGATCCTGCCGCCGGCCGGGGGGAGGCGCCGCCGACGCCCGTGGAAGCCTGGATCTTAAGCCGTCTGCAGCAGGTGGCGGGGGAGGTGGCGGAGCGCCTGGACGGCTATGAGTTCGATCAGGCGGCTCATGTGCTCTACCAGTTTATCTGGCACGAGTTCTGCGATTGGTATCTGGAGTTTATCAAACCAGACCTAGGGGGCGGGGCCGAAGCCGGGGTGCGGCGGCGGACCCAGGCGGTGCTGGTTGAGGTCCTGAGCGCCATCCTCCGGCTGCTTCACCCCTTCATGCCCTTCATTACGGAGGAGGTCTGGAGCAAGCTCCCGGGCGCAGAGGGGAGCATCATGGTGGCCCCCTTCCCGACCCCCGACCCGGCCCTGGCCAATGCCGAGGCCGAGGCCGAAATCCGGCTGGTGCAGGAGGCCATCGTGGCCATCCGGAACCTGCGGGCGGAAATGAACCTTCCCCCGGCTGCCGCAGTGGAGGTATTGTGCTATACCGGGGACGTCCAGGCCCTGGAGATCCTGGCCCGTCACCGCCGCTCTCTGATGCAATTGGCCCGTTTGCAGCAGTTGCAGCTGAACCCCCCTGAGGCGCCGCCGGCCGCGGCGGCCAAGGCCGTGTTGGTGACGCCGGGCCTGAAGAGTGTGGATCTCATCCTGCCCTTGGCCGGGCTCCTGGACTTTGCCGAAGAAGAGCGGCGCCTCAGCCGGGAAATGGAAAAACTGGCCAAGGAGCTGGGCCAGGTGCAGAAAAAACTGGCCAATGAGGACTTCCTTGCCAAGGCCCCGGCCGCAGTGGTGGCTCGGGACCGGGAGAGACTGGCCGCCTTAACCGAGAAGCTGGCCAAACTGCAAAGCCACCAGCAGCGCTTGCAAACTTTGCGGGGGCAAGGATAGCGCCATTACGGGGCGGGGAAACGGAGCCCCTCCCATGGGAAATGTCCTGCCGCCCCCTTGGGGCGCCCATGGCTGACGAGACGATGATCACCTGCCCCCTGACGCCGGAGGGCTTCTGCCTGTATGAGGGCTGCGTGTATTGGGACGCCGGGCAGGAGCGGTGCACCGCCTGTTTTCAGGAGGCCCCCGGCCCCCCAGACCTTCCCTGCGTCATCCATTGGCTGGAGGACGACGATTAGACGTCCTCCGAGAGGGAGGCTATGAGCATCCCGGATCTCTCCTGTCCCCCACCCGTTCCGGCTTCCCCTCTGGTGGACCGTCTTATTGACCTGGCCCTGGAGGAGGACATCGGCCCCGGCGACGTCACCACCCAGGCCCTCATCCCGCCCGATCTCCAGGGCGCGGCCCATATCCGGGCCAAGGAGCGCCTGGTGGCGGCCGGTCTGCCGGTAGCGGCCCGGGTCTTTGCCCGGCTTTCCCCTGCGCTAAGCTTCCAGGCCCGGGTGCCGGAGGGCCAGGAGGTGGCCGCCGGAACGGTGCTGGCCGAGCTTCAGGGGCCGGTGGCCGCCATCCTCACCGGCGAGCGCACCGCCTTGAACTTCCTCATGCGCCTTTCCGGCATTGCCACCCACACCCGGCGGCTGGCAAAGCTGGTGGAGGGGAGCGGAGCACTTCTGGTGGACACCCGCAAGACCACTCCCGGCTGGCGGCTTTTGGAAAAATACGCCGTGCGGCTGGGGGGCGGACATAACCACCGCTTCGGTCTGTATGACGGGGTGCTCATCAAGAACAACCACCTCGCGGCAGTGGGCTCAGTGGCCCAGGCTGTCGAGCTGGCGCGGCAGCGCACCCACCAGCTTCTGAAAATCGAAGTGGAGGTAGGCACCCTGGCGGAGCTGGAGGAAGCCCTGACAGCCGGAGCCGACATCGTCATGCTGGACAACCTGGATGAGGGGGCCATGGCCGAAGCCGTGCGCCGCACGCAAGGCCGTGCCTTGCTGGAAGCCTCCGGCGGCATGACAGCGGCGCGCCTGCCCCACGTGGCCGCCACCGGAGTCCGGTTCATCTCCATGGGCGCCCTGACCCACAGTGCGCCGGCGGTGGATATCCATCTGCGCCTCCTGGGTTAACGATATCCGGTTCATCTCTCTTTTGGAGGGCAAAGCAAAGGAACCCTGGAAGGGGAATTGCAGAGAAGATCTTCCGCGGCGCCGCTTGCCGGCCACCGTGGCAGGGGGGCGGATGTCAGTCGGTCCCGGAAAAGTGGTCGGCGGCGCGGTGGGATTTCTCCTTATCCATATGGGGTGGCCCTTTGGCGCCAAGGAACAGGGCCGCCAGGGGGAAGAAAACCAACCATTGCTCCAGGCCTTGCGGAAGAAGATCTCCTGTGGCGGAGGAAACTTTTTTCCTTGGGGCATATAATTACGCTTGACAAAAAAACTTTCTCCCGTCTAAAATGCAAACGGACTGAAGTCGCCAGTCCCTGAGGATGGAAATTTTGGCATAAGGAGGAAATGGTTTACCAGTATTATCAGGGGGATGTAACCCGAAACTTTTCACCATTAAGGGGGATACCTTATGAAAAAGAGTACTATGCTGGTGGGGTTGTTGCTGGCGGCCCTGATGTTGGCCCCGGCGGTGGCTAACGCGGAGATGTATTTTGAAGGCTACATGGGTATTTCAGGCATTGCCAATGATTCAAACCCTTGGAACATCAGCGGGTTTAAGCCTTCCACTCCGGGGAGATTTGACAATCCGTTTTTCACCGGCGGGGTGAAACTGGGAGCCTGGTTTGACAAGACCGGCGTCACCAGCGCCATCAACTGGCCGGATTGGATGAAGTATTTCGGTTTTTACATGGACCTTAATTACCAAAACGCCACCTTCAATCCGCAAAACTTTAACAACACTCCCTTCGACTGGAAGAGCTCCGGCCGGATGGCCACCTTGGCTTTCATGTTCGCCGCCCGCTACGGTTTCTATCCTGACTCCGTGGTTCCTTTCGGGCGCCTGCAGCCTTACATCGCCGTGGGCCCGGCGGTGGTTTTCACCAGCCAGCGGCCTCAGATCCTTGGAATCGACCTGAATAGCCGATCCTCCACCGACGTGGCCTTGGCGGTGGAAGCCGGTGTCCGGTACATGGCCCTTAAGAATGTCTCGCTGGACCTGTCCTTCAAGTATCGCTGGTCTGAGCCGAGCTACAGCTGGTTCAATGGCGGCCTCAAACTGCAGCCTACTTACAACGTATTCATCGGGGCCTTGGGTGCTGCGTACCACTTCTAAGCGAAGTTAGGCAAGTTGACGCCATGGGCGGCCTTTGGGCCGCCTTTTTTGTGGCCCGATGGTCCAGTCGGCCTTTACCCTCGGCAGGCAAGGCCAAACGGAAACGGGACGGAGCGCCCTCAGATGGACCTGCCGCCCTTGTGGAAAGGGGGCAAAACGTGATATGGTGAGCCGTTATTTCTTGAAAACTTAGGCGTTTCCATTCTCTCCGCCGGCCACCGCCAAAGTCGGGTGGGAACGGAAACCGGGGTCCGGGTTTCATGTTCTTTCAGCAGCTCATCAACGGCCTCACCACCGGGGCCGCATATGCCTTGATCGCCTTGGGCTACACCATGATTTACGGCATCCTGGGCCTCATCAACTTTGCCCAGGGGGAGCTCTATATGTGCGGCGCCTTCGTGGCGGTGCTCCTGTTGGCTTCCGGCCAGGTGGGCTTCCTCTGGGCCTTCATGGCCGGCATGCTGGCCGCGGCGCTGTTGGGGGTGGCGCTGGAGCGGGTGGCGTTTCGGCCCCTGCGGGGTTCCCACCCCTTGGTGCCTCTCCTGAGCGCCATCGGGGCCTCCATCTTTCTCCAGAGCCTGGCCTTGCTTATTTTCGGCCCCAGCGATCGGCCCTTTCCGGTGCAGTTCGAGTTTCGCACGGTGGAAGTGGCGGGCTTGCCGGTCTCCACGCTCCAAGGCGCCATCATGCTGGCGGCCCTCGCCTTCATGACCCTCCTGGTGCTGTTTGTCAAGTTCACCCGCTACGGCAAGGCCATCGTGGCCTGCGCCCTGGACCGGGACACCGCCCGGCTCATGGGCATCAACGTGGACCGCATGGTGGCCCTCACCTTTTTCATCGGCTCGGCCTTAAGCGGGGCCGCCGGCATCCTCATGGCCATCTATTACAACGCCACCTACCCCCGCATGGGACTGCTGCCCGGCCTCAAGGCCTTCAGTGCCGCCATCCTGGGCGGGGTAGGAAATATTCCCGGAGCCATCCTGGGGGGGCTGCTCCTGGGGGTGGCGGAAAGCCTGGGGGCGGGCTACCTTTCCAGCGGCTACAAGGATGCCGTGGCCTTTGTCATCCTCATCCTGGTGCTCCTGCTGCGGCCCCAGGGAATTCTCAAAGGCCGGGGGTAAGGCCAAGTGGCAGCCTACGTCCTGCACCTGGCCATTCTGGCGGGCATCTACCTCATCCTGGCCGTCAGTCTGAATCTCATCATCGGCTACGCCGGGCAGGTGTCCCTGGGGCATGCCGCCTTCTATGGCATCGGCGCTTATGTGTCGGCGCTTCTATCCTTGCATCTGGGCGCCTCGTTCCCGGTTTGTCTGGCTGCGGCCGGAGTTGCGGCCGGAGCCTTGGGGCTGGGGCTGGGCCTCCCCACCCTGCGTCTCAAGGAGGACTACCTGGCCATCGTCACTCTGGGCTTCGGGGTCATCGTGGACATTATCCTCCTCAACCTGGAAATCACCGGCGGCCCTGATGGCCTGGTGGGCATTCCCGCCCCCAACATTTTGGGGCTGAGCTTCCGGCCCCAGGCCCGGTATCTGGTCTTGGTGGCCATCATCGCTGCTCTTGTCCTCGCCTTGGCGGCCAGCTTGGTGCGCTCCTACCACGGCCGGGCCCTGCGGGCCATCCGGGACCACGAAATCACTGCCCAGGTCATGGGAGTCAACACGCCGGCCTATAAAATCGCGGTATTCACCTTGGCCGCGGCTTTGGCCGGCCTGGCCGGTTCCCTGTATGCTCATTACATCACCTTTATCAACCCGGAGTCCTTCGGCCTGCACACCTCCATCCTGGTGCTTTCCATGGTGATCCTGGGGGGCATGGGCTCCCTGGCCGGCTCCGTGGTGGGCGCCGTGGTCCTCACCGTGCTGCCGGAACTCTTCCGCCAGTTCAAGGACTACCAGGACCTGGCCTACGGCGCGTTGTTGGTGGCGCTGCTCATCTTCCGGCCCCAGGGCCTCCTGGGCGGCGGCAAGCTGAGCCTGAAGTTCTTGCAGAAGAAGGAGTGAAGTGGGTTTCGAGTTTCGAGTTTTGAGTTATCAGATCCTATTTCAAAACCCATTTTCCCTGTCACCCTGAGCGCAGCGAAGAGTATCAACTATCTAAAAATACAAGATTCTTCGCTTCGCTCAGAATGACAAGTATGTTAGCTATGCGGTTTTGAAAAGGATGATAGAACTGCCAGTCTGAAAGGCTTCTTCTCAAAACTCGAAACTGCAAACTCGAAACTCGCCATGCTGACTTTAAAAAGCGTTCAGGCCGGGTATGGGCGGCTGCCGGTGCTCAAGGGCGTGTCGCTGCACGTGCGCCAAGGCGAAGTGGTGACCCTGATCGGCGGCAACGGCGCCGGCAAGACCACCACCCTCAAGGCCATCTCCGGGCTTTTGCCGGTGCGCAAAGGAGTGGTGGAGTTTGCCGGGCACGACCTCACCAGACTCCCGGCCGAACGGATTGTGGGCTTGGGGCTGGCCCTGGTGCCGGAAGGGCGCCGGGTCTTTGCCAGCTTAAGCGTTGTCGCCAACCTGGAGCTGGGCGCCTTCCACCGCCAAGACAAGAAGCAGGTCCGGCAAGACCTGGAGGACCTCCAGGCGCGCTTTCCCATCCTGCGGGAGCGGGCCAAGCAGCCGGCGGGCACCTTATCGGGCGGCGAGCAGCAGATCCTGGCCATCGGTCGGGCTTTGATGGCCAGACCCAAGCTGCTCATGTTGGACGAGCCCTCCATGGGGCTGGCCCCCCGGATGGTGAGCCTGGTCTATGATATCCTCCGGGAACTCAAACGCGCCGGCACCACCCTGTTGCTCATCGAGCAGAACGCCCGGGCTGCCCTGAAGCTGGCGGATCGGGGCTACGTCATGGAAACCGGCCGCATCATCCTCCAGGGCAGCGCCGCGGAACTCAGGGATGACCCCGAGGTGCAGCGGGCTTATCTGGGCAAGGGCTATCGGGAGGTGTGGGAATGACCCTCCTGGCGGTGGACGAGCTCTCCAAGCATTTCGGCGGCGTTAAGGCCGTCAACGGGGTGAGCTTCACCCTGAAGGAGGGGGAGATCCTGGCCCTTATCGGACCCAACGGGGCCGGCAAGACCACCTGCTTTAATCTCATCAACGGCCTTATTCCTCCCACCGCCGGACGCCTCACCCTGGCCGGCCGGGATATCACCCACCTGCCGCCCTACCGCCGGGCCTCTCTGGGATTGGCCCGCACCTTTCAGAACATCCAGCTTTTCGGCGGCATGAGCGTGCTGGAAAACGTGATGGCCGGCATGCATCTGGGCCAGGAGGTGGGAACCATTACGGCCTTGTTGCCCTGGCGCCGGGTCAGGCAGGCCGAGGCCCGCACCCGGCAGCGGGCTTTAGAGCTCCTGGAACTGGTGGGTCTGCCGAACCACGGCCACCTGCCTGCCGAATCCTTGGCTTATGGCGACCAGCGCCGTCTGGAGATTGCCCGGGCCCTGGCCCAACAGCCGCGCCTTTTGCTCCTAGATGAGCCCGCGGCGGGGCTGAACCCCCGGGAAACCGAAGACCTGATGGGACTGCTGGAGAAGCTGGGGGGCCTGGGGGTCACCCTGCTCCTCATCGAGCACGACATGACCCTGGTGATGGGCATCAGCCAGCGCATCCTCGTCCTGGACCAGGGAAGCCTCATCGCCGAGGGACTGCCCCAGGAGATCCGCCGCCACCCCCGGGTCATTGAAGCCTACCTGGGGAAGGAGGAAGAGGACACGGGTGAGGGAGGGGGCTAAGGGCTGCCAGCCCTTCCCTCCTCCCCCACATCCCCCTTCCCCAATCCCATATGCGGGTTGGGAGGGGGGAGTGGGGGGAGGGCAGGGGCTTCGAAGCCTCTGGCCCTCCCCCCACAGCGCAAAGGGAGGAACCCATGGCCATCTATGACCAGGAAGCGGAGCGGTCGGACCGGGAGGAGTTGGCCCAGCTTCAGTTGGAGCGGTTGCAGGCCACGCTGCACCGGGTCTATAAGAACGTCAAGTTTTATAAGAAAAAATTCGACGCCATCGGGTTTTTGCCCGAGGACTGCCAGTCCCTGGACGACCTGACCCGGCTTCCGTTCACCACCCGGCACGACCTGGCGGCCAGCTACCCCTATGAAATGTTCGCGGTGCCGCTCCGGGAGGTGGTGCGCATCCACTCTTCCACCGGCAGCCCCGGCAATCCCATCGTCATGGGCTACACCTGCCGGGACCTGCGCACCTGGGCCAAGCTCGCCGCCCGGGTGCTCACCGCGGCCGGCGTGGACCGGGACGACGTGGTTCAGGTGACCCTGTCCTACGGGCTCATGACCAGCGCCTTCGGGCTGCACTACGGGGTGGAGCTGCTGGGGGCCTCGGTCATCCCCACCGGCCCGGGCGGCACCGCCCGCCAGGTGCAGATCATGCGGGACTACCGCACCACCGCCCTCATCAGCACCCCGGGCTACGCCCTGGTCATCGCCGACACTTTAGAAGAGCTGGGGGTGGACGCCAAGACCCTGCACCTGAAAGTGGGGCTCCTGGCGGGGGAGCCATGGACTGAGGCCCAAAGGGCCGAAATCGAAGCCCGCCTGCTCCTCACCGCCTACGACAACTACGCCTTGTCTGAGGCCATGGGGCCGGGGGTGGCCGGCGAGTGCGAGTTTCGCCAGGGCATGCACCTGAACGAAGACCACTTTTACCCCGAGGTGGTGGACCCGGCCACCGGGGCGGCCCTGCCCCCCGGCGAGCTGGGGGAGCTGGTCCTCACCACCCTGAGCCGGGAGGCCACGCCATTGGTGCGCTTTCGCACCGGCGACCTCACCCGCCTGAACTTCGCGCCCTGCCCCTGCGGCCGTACCCTGGCCCGCCTCAGCCGCATCGAGGGCCGGGCCGACAATGTGGTGGTGGTCAAGGGCATCAACATCTTTCCGGAGCGGGTGGGCCAGATCCTGAGCGCCCTGGTGGGGGAGGCCCCGGTGTATCAACTGGCCATCTGCCGGCAAGGCAACCTGGACGTCCTGGAAATCCGCCTGGAGGTCCGGGAGGGGTTGTTTTTTGACAAGATGACGGCTCAGCGGGAATTTTTGGCCAAACTGAACACCAAGCTGGCCCAGGGCATCGGCGTCACCCCCCGGGTAAAGCTGGTGGAGCCCGGCAGCATTGACCGGCAGAAGGAGACCTCGCCCCTGGTGATTGATTTGCGGAAGTGAGGTTTCGATCCCCCTCTGTTATATTTTCAAGAGTTTGATTATTTCGGTAATGGCTTCCGACTCTGGAAAAAAGCGGCAAAAAGTAGTTGAACATGGTGGCACAGGCGTCCCGCCTGTGCACTCTTTTCGGAGCACCCGAAGGAACCTCCCTCATATGCAGGAGCCTGGCCGGGTGTATTTCATCACCTGGCGCTGCCGGCCCCGGGTTACCCTGTCAACCCAAGAGCGCGCCCTGGTATTGAAGGCCTTGCGCCATTGGGACGACCTCAAGTGGAAAATCTTTTCGGCTATCGTGCTTCCCGACCATGTCCATGTTTTGGCCCAACCTTTGCCCCACCCCCAAGGGGGCACCTTTAACCTGGCGGAAATTCTGCACAGTATCAAAAGCTTCACCGCCCATCGCCTGACGCACCTGAGGGGCAGCCGGGGCAGCATCTGGCAGGATGAAAGCTATGACAGGATTGTCAGAGATGAAGCGGAATTTCTGGAAAAATGGAACTATATCCGGAATAATCCCGTAAAATTGGGCCTGGCGGCGCGGCCGGAGGATTATCCCTGGCTTTATGAGCGAAACTCAGGCAAAGTGCACAGGCGGGACGCCTGTGCCACCTGAGTTTTCAGATCATTGTTCCCTTGCTTTGCTCCCCGACCTTTGTTAGCATGTGATAGAGAGTAAAAGAGCTCATTGACTGTCGCCGCTATCCTCCTCATAAAAATGGCCAAATGGCACAGACGTCCCGCCTGTGCACTCTGAAATGGAGGAAGGAATGATGGCTACTTTAATGGGGCTTCAAGAAAAGCTCAAAGAATTGAGAAAATCTCTTTATAGCGCGAAAGGTGGATTGGAAAAAGGGAGACCGGGGGCTCATCAATTTTCGGGCGAAGAAAGGCTAAATTACACACAGGGAAAATAGACGATATCAGAAATGAAATTAACAATCTCATTCTTTACATTGATAAAATAATTGGGAAATAAATAAACCAATAGGAAATTAAAAAGCAGCCATGCGGCCGTCCTGGGATGAATACTTCATGCTCATCGCCAAGCTGGTGAGCACCCGGAGCACCTGCAACAGCCGGCCCACCGGCGCGGTGCTGGTGAAGGATAAGCAGATCCTGGCCACGGGCTACAATGGCTCCATGCCCGGGGCCGCCCACTGCCTGGATGAGACCATGCCCGACGGCTCACCCTACTGCCACCGCCGGGCCCTTAATATCGCGGACGTGGACAAGTACAACTTCTGCCGGGCCTCCCACGCCGAGGCCAACGCCATCGCCCAGGCCGCCCGGCACGGCATCGCGGTGGCCGGCGCCAGCCTGTATGTTACTCTGGAGCCCTGCTTCATCTGCATCAAGCTGCTGGCCACGGCGCAAATTGAGCGGGTCTTTTTCGAGCTGGCCTACGAATCCCGGGACGAAACCCGGGACCGGGCCTGGAAGCTGGCGGTGGCCGAGGCGGGCTTTGCCGAATACCGGCAACTGCGGGTCTCGCCCGGCGCCTTGAATTACATCCTTCCCAGCCTCACCGGGGTCACCTCGGTGCGGCGGCTGCCGGCCACCGCAGCCCTCCCACCGGTGGGCGCGGTGGAGATGGATTGATATGAGCCCTAAGGGAGGGGGCCAGGGGCTTTGAAGGCCCTGCCCTCCCCCCACAAAACCAGCCAGAGCGCCTATGACCCGCAACGCCAAGAACGAGCCGAGAAAGGTTAATAACGGCGGGAAAAAAGGCAAGCCGCCGGCGCCCGTGCCGGAGGCCGTTTCCTGGCAGCGCCGTCTGGGCCAGGAGGTGGCGGCGCTCCTGCTTTTGGGGCTGGCGGTCTTTCTGTTTTTGGCGCTCCTCAGCCATCGCCTGGACGACCCCCAGGGGTTGGCGGCCTTGTGGGACGTGCCCGGCGTGCATAACTGGATGGGCAAGGCCGGGGCGTATCTCGCTGCCTGGGGGCTGTGGGGCCTTGGGTTGGCCGCCTTTTGGCTGCCGGTGATGTTCACCGGCTTGGCTTGGCGGGCGCACCGCCACGGCCTGGAAGACCTCTCAGGGCTGCAGGTGGCGGCTAGCGGCGGGGTGCTGGTGGCCAGCGCCGGGCTCCTGGCCCTGGCCTGGCCCCGCTTTCGCTGGGGGGGCGGCTGGCTGCACACCGGCGGCCGGTTGGGGGATTTCCTGGGCCTGACCCTCACCGGCTGGCTGAACGGCGCGGGCGCCGCCTTGGCCCTGGTGCTTTTCCTGCTGGTGGCTGCCATGGGGGCCACCCGGCTTTCCTGGGCGGGGCTCCTGACCACGCTGTGGCGGGGTTTGTGCCGTTTCTGGCAGAAAGACCGGCTGACGGAGGCGGAGGAATTTTGGCCCCGGCCCTCCCGCCCCCGGCGCCGGGAGAATGAACCGGTCCTCAAAGCCGTCTCGCCTGCGGAGGCTGAGGAACCCCGGCTGGTCCTGCCCACCCCCCCTCCCGCGCCCGCCTCCCCCGAGGGCGCTCCCCGGCGACGCAAAGGTGGGATCAATGCTTCAGAGGTTTTTCAGCTTCCTCCCCTGGAGCTCCTCACCCCCGGCCAGCCGTGGGATCAACAGGTGCATGAGGGCCAGATGCGGGCCCAGGCCCTCAAGCTGGAGGACACCTTAAGCCACTTCGGGGTGGAGGCCAAGGTGGTGGCCATCGTGCCCGGCCCGGTGGTCAGCCGCTTTGAGCTGGAGCCGGCGCCGGGGGTGAAGATCAGCAAGGTTACCAGCCTGGCTGACGATCTGGCCTTGGCCCTGAAGGCCATCTCCATCCGCATTGTGGCCCCGGTGCCGGGCAAGGCGGTCATTGGCATCGAAGTTCCCAACCCCAAGCGCCAGGTGGTGGCCCTGCGGGAAATCTTGGCGGACCCTGCCTACCAGAAGTCCGCCTCCCGCCTCACCATCGCCCTGGGCAAAGACATCATGGGCCAGCCGGTGGTGAACGATCTGGCCCGCATGCCCCACCTCCTGATCGCCGGCGCCACCGGCAGCGGCAAGAGCGTGGGCCTGAACGCCATGATCCTCTCCATCCTCTACAAGGCCACCCCGGAGGAGGTGCGCTTCCTCATGGTGGACCCCAAGCGCATCGAGCTCTCCCTATATGAAGGCATCCCGCACCTGTTGCATCCGGTGGTGGTGAACCCCAGGGAGGCCACCACCGCGCTGCACTGGGCGGTCATGGAGATGGAGCGCCGTTACGGCTTGCTTTCGGATCTGGCGGCCCGCAATATCGAGGGCTACAACCAGAAGGTCAAGGCGCTGAAGCCGGCACCCGGGGAGGCCCCGGAGGACCGGCCCCGGCCGCTCCCTTACATCGTCATCGTCATCGACGAGCTGGCCGATCTGATGTTGGTCTCCTCCCGGGATACCGAAGAGTATCTCATTCGCCTGGCCCAGAAGGCCCGGGCCGCCGGCATCCACCTCTTGGTGGCCACCCAGCGCCCCAGCGTGGACGTCATCACCGGGCTCATCAAGGCCAACTTTCCCACCCGGGTGTCCTACCAGGTGTCCGCCAAGGCCGACTCCCGGGTCATTTTGGACGCGGTGGGGGCCGAGCGTCTCCTGGGCATGGGGGACCTCCTGTTCATGCCTCCCGGCACCTCCCGTCTCAAGCGCATCCATGGGCCCTTTGTCAGTGAGGAGGAGGTCACCCGGGTGGTGGACTTCCTCAAGGCCCAGGGTGCGCCGGAATACGAGATCGGCATCCTGGAGATGCAGGAGCGGGAGGAGGAGGCGGCGGAGGCCGGGGAGCGGGACGAGAAGTGGGATGAGGCCGTGGCCCTGGTGGCCGAGACCCGCAATGCCTCCATCTCTATGCTCCAGCGGCGCCTTCGGGTGGGCTACAACCGGGCCGCCCGCATCATCGAGCTCATGGAAAAAGAGGGCCTGGTGGGTCCCTCCGACGGCCTGAAGCCCCGGGAAGTTTATATTCCCCGCCGTTAGCCTTCCTTTTCGCTGAGGTTGCCATGTTCCCCAGCTCAGAGCAGTTTCCGACTGCACCTCCCCTTGGTAAACCAATTTTCAAAGAGCAGTTGACAAAGGGCTGGTTCTCAGGGATGCTTATCCGAGCATGAACCTCAGGGATTGGGAAAGACTCTTTGATCAGGACTGGTCGGAGCTGTGGCCTTGGTTTCAGGAGACCAGCCGTCTCCGGGAGGCCCGCTTCGGCAACAGGATCAGCCTCTGCGTCATCATCAACGCCAAATCCGGCCTGTGCTCTGAGGACTGCGCCTACTGCTCCCAAGCCGCAGGCTCCACCGCAACGGTCCCCAAATATCCGCTGCTCCCCCCCGAAAAGCTGCTGAAGGCAGCGGTGGCGGCCCATGAGCAAGGGGCGCGGCGGTTTTCTTTGGTGACCTCGGGCCGGGGCCTCACGTCCGGCAAGGAACGGGAGGCCCTCCTGCGGGCGGCGGCGGCCATCCGGGCCCGCACTCCCATCGGGCTGTGCGCCTCTTTGGGCATTGTGGAGCAGGCCTTTCTCAAGGAGCTCAAGGCCGCCGGGGTTTCCCGTTATCACCACAACCTGGAGACCGCGGCGTCCTATTTCCCGCATATTTGCACTACCCATACCTATGCTCAGCGGCTGGCCACCATTGAGGCGGCCAAAGCGGCGGGCCTGGAGGTCTGCGTGGGGGGCATCTTCGGTTTGGGGGAAACCCTGGCCCAGCGCTTTGAGCTGGCCCAAGCAGTCAAGGAACTGGGGGTGGAGGCGGTACCCATCAATTTTCTGCACCCGCTGCCGGGTACCGGCTTGGCAGGCTGGCCCCCGCTTACCCCCTTGGAGGCCCTGAAAATCGTGGCGGCCCTGCGGCTGACCCTGCCGGAGCTCTCGCTCATCATTTGCGGCGGCCGGCTCACCACGTTGCGCTCTCTGGCTCCGCTGGTATTCGCCGCCGGCGCCAACGGCCTGATGACCGGCGACTATCTTACCACCAAAGGCCGCACGCCCGCCGAGGATCGGCAGATGCTGGCGGATTTGGGCCTCAAGGTGGACGGCGGGGAAGGAGTCCAAAGGCCCTAAATGCTGGCCCCCTTACCCGGCCAGGGCTGGGGAGGGGAGAGGTGGCTTCCCCGGCCCTGCCTTCATCACACCAAGGAGAAACATGGAACTGCCAAGGTTGCCAAAGCTGAAGGGGGTGTTCATCACCGGCACGGACACCGAGGTGGGCAAAACCTGGGTGGCCGCCGGCCTTACCGCGGTGCTGCGGCGTTGGGGGCTGAAGGCGGTGTATTTCAAGCCGGTGCAAAGCGGCTGCCCGGAGGAGGGTGGGCGGCTCATTCCCACCGACGCCCGGCTGGCCCGGGAGGTGGCTGAATTGGAGGAACCCCTGGAGCTGCTTACCCCCATGTGCCTGAAGCTGCCGCTGGCGCCGGGGGTGGCGGCTCCCCGGGAGGGCCGGCCGGTGGATTTTGCCAAGATAGCCCAGAGCCTGGAAGATTTGGCGGGGCGCTATGATTTCTTTGTCATTGAGGGCGCCGGCGGTCTCTATGTGCCCCTCGCGGACCTGAAATTTCTGGTCCTCCACCTGGTGGCCTGGCTGAAATTGCCCCTGATGGTGGTGGCCAAACCGGGGCTGGGCACCATCAATCATACGGTGCTCACGGTGGCGGCGGCTCAGCAGGCCGGGTTGCCCGTGGCGGGCATCGTGTTGAACCGGTTCCCCGCCAACCCTTCCCTGGCGGAAATCACTAACCCCGAGGTCATTGCCGCGCTGACGGAAGTCCCCATTTTGGGGCGGGTGCCCGAGGTGGGGGACCTGGGCCGGCCTGCTGACCGGGAGATCTTTCTGGCCGCCATGGACCAGGTGGCCCGGGAGTTAGCGCAAGCCTGCGCGGCCCGGGCCTTTTTGGAGTGCATGTTGATGGAATAAGGCCGCCGGGGAGGGATGGGCGCTTTTTCGGAAGTTTGGACCCCTACCGGGAGACGGCGACAAGGGCCATGTTGGATGAACTTGCCCGGGAACTGGCCGGGTTGGAAGCCCGGCATCTCAGGCGCCGCCTGCAGACGGTGGAGGAGGTCCTCCCCGGCGCCCGGGTGGCGGTGGGGGGCCGGGTGCTCCTTAACCTCTCCTCCAACGACTACCTGGGTCTGGCCCTGGACCCCCGGCTGGCAACTGCTGCGGCCGAGGCGGCGCGGCGCTGGGGAACCGGCGCTGGTGCCTCCCGGCTGGTGGCCGGCCACCTGAAGCTGCATGAGGAGGTGGAGGAGCAGCTGGCGGCCTTTAAGGGTACCGAGGCGGCGGTCATCTTCAGCACCGGTTACATGGCCAATTTGGGAACCATCGCCGCCTTGGTGGGGCCGGGGGATACGGTCTTTTGCGACCGCCTGAATCATGCCAGCATCTATGACGGCATCAGGCTTTCCGGGGCCGACTTGGCCCGCTATCCCCACCGGGATTTGAACCGGCTGGAAGACCTCCTGAAGCAAGCGCCCGCCAACCGCAGGCGGCTCCTCATCACCGACTCGGTCTTTTCCGTGGACGGGGATGTGGCACCCCTGGGCGAGCTGGTGGCACTGAAAGACCGCTACGGTGCGGTCCTGATGCTTGACGAAGCCCATGCCACCGGGGTCCTGGGACCGGGAGGCGCCGGGTTGGCCCAGACCCTGGGCCTCACCGACCGGGTGGAGGTGCATATGGGCACCTTTTCCAAGGCCTTGGGTTCGCTGGGCGGCTACGTGGCGGGGGACCGGCGGCTGATTGCGTATCTCCATAACAAGGCCCGCTCCTTCATCTACTCCACGGCGCTGCCGCCGCCGGTGCTGGGGGCCATCGGCCGGGCCCTGGAAATCGTGGCCGCCGATCCCGAGCCCCGTCTGCGGCTGCTTTCCGAAGCCGCGGCCTTCCGTCGGGACCTGGAGGCAGCGGGTCTGGACACCCTGGGAAGCGAAACCCAGATTGTGCCGGTGCTGGCCGGGGACAACGCCACCGCATTGCATTTTGCGGCGGCCTTGCGGGCGGAAGGGCTGCTGGCCGTGGCCCTGCGGCCCCCTACGGTGCCAGCGGGGCGGGCCCGGGTGCGGTTTTCCCTGACCGCCGCCCACGCCTCCGCCGACCTGGCTCAGGCCCGGGAGGCCATCATCAAAGTGGGGCGCAGGGTGGGGCTGTGCCGATAGAGGCCCTGTTTTTCACACACGGCTGGGGGGCCACCGGGGAAATCTGGCAGCCGTTGACGGCGCGGCTGGTCCACGGCGGGGCGGTTCTGGCTCCCACTCTCAAGCGCTGGCAGGCGGACTGGCTGGCGGCCCAGCTCAGGGCCTTGCCTCTGGCTGCCACCCTGGCCGTGGGCTGGTCCCTGGGGGGCATGCTGCTCCTGGAGGCCATGGCGCTATGCGGCCTGCAACCCGCGGGGCTGGTCCTGGTGGGGGTGCCGGTCCGTTTTTGCCGATGCCCGGATTTTCCTCACGGCCACCCCCCGGCGGCGGTGCGGGCCTTGCGGCAGGCGGTGAAGCGGGACCCAAAGGGAGTGCTCAACCAGTTTGCCCGGCAAAGCCTGGCTCCTGGGGAAGAGCCTTTTTGGCCGGAGGTCCGGACTTTTTTTCCGGCCCACCAGGAAGGCGATTTCCTGGCCGCGGGCCTGGATTATCTCCTGAAACAGGACCTCAGGCCCCTTTTACCGCATATTGCCGGCGAGATCACCATCATTCAAGGAGAAGCCGACCCCATTGTGGGACGGGAGCAGGCCGTATTTTTCAAGGAGCATCTTCCGGGCGCCCGGCTCATATTGCTTCCCGGGGCCGGGCATATACCGTTTTTCACTCAGAGTGCGGCGGTTGCTGAAATTCTGAACGACATCCTGAAGAAAGGGCCCGGGAATCCCGTCCTCCCCTGAGCGGCTTTCCATTATGAACCTCAAGCAGTATATCAGGCGCAATTTTCGAAGGCGGGCGGCCACCTACGACCGGCACGCCCAGGTGCAGCGGTATATGGGCGCCCAGCTCCTGGCCCGCTGCGCCCAGGAAATTGCTGCGGCCGACCGGATTTTGGAGGTAGGCTGCGGCACCGGCTTCCTCACCCGGGAGCTGCGCCGTCTGAACCGGCGGGGCTGGCTGCTGGCGGTGGATTTGGACCCGGACCTCCTGGCCCAGGCCCGCAAGCACCTCAAAGCCGATCCCGGAATTGCCTGGCTGGCGGCTGATGCGGAAAGCTTAACACGCGGCACCTTCGATCTGATCGTGGCCAATTCGGTCTTCCAGTGGTTTGCCACCCCCGAGGAAACCCTCCGGCGCTACGTTGGCATGTTAGCCTCCGGTGGCTGCTTGGCTTTTTCGGCCATGGGTCCCGGCACCTTCCAGGAGTTGGGGGAGGCTTGGCGGGAGGCGGCAGCGGGCCTGAATCTGGACCATTGGCCCCGCCCCGCGGCGGGGAACTTCCTTGACTGGCAGGAATGGGCCGGCTTGCTTCGGGCCGCCGGGTATCGGGAAGTGCAGACGGAACAGGCGGTGGTGGTGGCTTCCTATCCCTCCGTCCGGGACCTGTTGAAAGGCATCCAGGAAACCGGAGCCACCAACCCCAAGCCCCACCCCTTTTCTCCCCGCCTTTACCAGCGCTTGCTGGCGGTTTACCAGGAGCGATTCGGGAACGGCACCATCCCCGCCACCTATGACCTCATTTGGGCCATGGCCCGGAAGTAAGGGGGCCGGAGGGCCAAGTAGTACTTGGCAAATTGACAATATTGGGTAAACTAACACGTTATCAAAAACCGGAGGGGATGGCGCACCCTTGCCAACCGGTTAGCGAGGGAATTCCAGGGGAAGAAATCCGCCGCTTACCGTAGTCGGGGCGGCCACGAGTGAGTTATCTCATGAGCGAACTGCTTTCGGGACAGCCGGGTGAGCGCCGGCTTTTTTTGGGCAATGAAGCCATCGTCCGGGGGGCTTTGGAGGCCGGGGTGGCCTTGGCGGCCACCTACCCCGGCACCCCGGCCTCGGAAATCGGCGACCGGTTCTACGAAATCTCCCGCACCGGCGCCTTGGTCTTTGAATACTCCACCAATGAAAAGGTGGCCCTGGAGGTGGCTGCCGGGGCCGCGGCGGCGGGCTGGCGGGCCATGGCCTCCATGAAGCACGTGGGGCTGAACGTGGCGGCCGATGCCCTCATGACCCTGCCATATGTAGGCGTCAAAGGGGGCCTGGTCATCGTCAGCGCCGACGATCCCTCCCTTTTCTCCAGCCAGAACGAACAGGACAACCGCTTTTATGCCCGGTTAGCGGGCATCCCCATGTTGGAGCCGGAAAACCCCCAGGAAGCCAAGGAAATGGCCGCTCATGCCTTCGGCCTCTCCGAGGAGTTGGGGCTGCCGGTAATGCTGCGCACCACCACCCGGGTCAACCATACCCGGGGCGCGGTGACGCTGGGGGAGCTGGCCCCCCGGCCGGAGAAGGGGCGCTTCGTCAAAGACCCCTTCAACCTGGTGATGGTCCCCGCCGTGGCCCGCCAGGCCCACGCCCGACTCCTGGCCAAACAGGCTCAGGCCCAAGCCCTGGCGGAGGCCTCCCCCTTCAACCGCCTGACGGGCTCCGGCCCCTGGGGGGTGGTGGCCAGCGGCGTGGCCGCGGCCTATGCCGCCGACGCCATCCTGGAGCTGGGGATTGCCGACCGGGTCAGCTTCCTCAAGCTGGGCTTCACCCATCCCCTGCCGGAAGAACTCCTTGCCGGTTTCCTGGGGCGGGTGGAAAAAGTTTTGGTGGTGGAGGAGCTGGAACCCTATCTGGAGGAGGCCCTCAAGGCCATCGCCCAGGCCAAAGGCCTCACTCTCCCCATCCGGGGCAAGGGCGAGGGGCTTTTCTCCCGGCTCTACGAATTCCACCCGGCCCTGGTGCGCCGGGTTCTGGCTGACTACTTCGGCGTGCCCGGGACGCCGGCCCCGGTCCTGCCGGAGGCCGCCACCCTCCTGGGCCGCCCCCTGCCGGAGCGGCCCCCCAACCTCTGCCCGGGCTGCCCCCACCGGGCCATGTACTATGCGGTGAAAATCGCCCTGAAGGACCTGGGCGTGGAGGGGGTCTTCCCCACGGACATCGGCTGCTATACCCTGGGGCTGCTGCCGCCCCTGTCCATGGCCGACTACCTCATCTGCATGGGCTCCTCCATCACCACCGCCTGCGGCCTCGCCCGGGCCACGGGCCAGAAGGTGGTGGCCTTCATCGGGGATTCCACCTTTTTTCACGCCGGGCTTACCGGTTTGGCCAACGCGGTGCACAACAAACACGACGTGCTCCTGTGCCTCCTGGACAACGGCACCACCGCCATGACCGGCCACCAGCCGCACCCGGGGGTTACCCTGACGCCGCCGGACTACCCCGGCCAACCCGTGGACCTGACCGGCGTGGTCAAGGCCCTGGGGGTGGAGCAGCTCTGGCAGGTGAATCCCTTCAAATACCGGGAATCCCTGGCGGCCACCAAGGAGGCGGTGCAGGCCAGGGGCGTGCGGGTCCTCATCTCCCAGGCCCCCTGCCCCCTGTATGTGAGCCGTCTCAAAGGCAAAAAGCCCAAGGCCCGCTTCCAGGTTACCGGGGAGTGCGGCGCATGCCGGCACTGCCTGGACTATTTCGGCTGCCCGGCCATGTCCGCCAAGACCGAGGCCGGCAGAACCCAGATGCTCATCGACCACGACCTCTGCTCCGGGTGCGCCTTCTGCGTGCAGCTCTGCGACTGCATCCGCCCGGTGAAGGCGGGGTAAGAGATGAGTTGTGGGGGTAAGGGCCCACCGGCCCTTGGTTCCCTCCCCCGCCCATACCACACAAGGACTTGAAATGAAGAGGTTGCGGATTTATATGACCGGGGTGGGCGGCCAGGGAACGCTCCTGGCCAGCCGGGTGTTGGGGGAGGCGGCCCTGGCTGCGGGCTACGAGCCCCTGGTGAGCGAGACCCACGGCATGGCCCAGCGGGGCGGGGTGGTGGTCTCCACCGTGGTCCTGGGGGACCTGAAAAGCCCCATCATTTCCCCGGGGGAGGCCGACCTCGTGCTGGCCTTCGAGGCCCTGGAGGCCTTCCGGGCCCTCAACCTGTGCCACCCCGGCACCCTGGTGGTGGCCAACACCGGGGTGGTGCCGCCCTACCCGGTGGCCATCGGCCAGGCCAGCTATCCGGAGCCGGCAACCCTGATGGAGCTTCTGGCCGGCCAGGTGGGCGGCCTGCTGGCCTTTGACGCCGGGACCCTGGCCCGGGAGGCCGGCTCGCCTTTGGCGGTGAACATGGTGCTCCTGGGCGCCTTGGCGGCGACGGGTTCCCTGCCCTTTACCGAGGCAGAATTACAGGCGGTAATACGGGACAAGACCAACCCCCGCTTTTTGGAGGCCAATCTGGCGGCCTTTGCCAAAGGGAAAGAAGAGGCCCAAAAGGAGGCCAACTGGTGCGGTCGAACTCCGTGGGGGTGAGGAAAGGCTTGGCAGTGGCCAGAAAATTTAATAAGATATTACTCTGAATAACTATGCTCTAAAATGACCTCTTCCTTCTCCCCGACGCGGCGGCGGACCTATCGGACGCTGAGTCATACCGCAGATGTCGGCTTGCGCATCTGGGGCAGAACGCCGGAAGAGCTCTTCGCCAACGCCGGCCGGGCCCTGACCGCCACCATGGTGGATCGGCGGCGTTTGCGCCGCGGGCAGAGCCGGGAAATCACTGTGGAGGCTCCTGATTTGGAGGCTCTCTTGGTGGCGTGGCTCAACCGGTTGCTTTATCTTTATGACGTGGAGGGTTTTCTGGGCCGGGACTTCACCATCACCCGCCTGAGCCCGGAAACCCTGACTGCCCGGGCCGTGGGCGAAATCTATGATCCCACCCGGCATGTGGGCAAAACTGCGGTGAAAGCGGCAACTTACCACCGTCTGGCAATTTCCCGGACGGAAGATGGCTGGCGCGCCACCGTAATCCTGGATTTATGAAGGAGATTGGGGGAGGGGGCTAAGGGCCGGTGGGCCCTTACCCCCTCCCCCACACCCCCTCCCCAATCCCATATGGCGGGTTTTAATTGCCCTGGGAGGCGGGCCTGGGGCCCGCCTTCCCAGGCAACCATATCGGGGGTTGGGAGGGGGTGCGGGGGAGGGCGGGGGAGCCACTGCTCCCCCGGCCCTCCCCCGCAAAACCCTGCTAACTATGCCTCAGGTCAAGCTCCGGCAGGTGGATGAGTATCGCTGGGAGATTCCCCGGGAGGGGAAGATGCGCACCCGGGGGCTCATTTTCGCCTCCCGGGAGATGCTCCCCAAGATCCACGAGGACCGGAGTCTGGAGCAGGTGGCCAACGTGGCCACCCTCCCGGGGATCGAGGGGCCGTCTTTGGCCATGCCGGACATCCATTGGGGCTACGGCTTTCCCATCGGCGGGGTGGCGGCCTTCAACCTGGACGAGGGCGTGGTCTCCCCCGGCGGGGTGGGCTACGACATCAACTGCGGCGTCCGACTGCTGCGCACCAACCTGGAGCGGGAAGCCCTCGCCGGCCAGGTGGAGGAGCTGGTCAACGCCCTGTTTTCCAACATCCCCTCGGGAGTGGGCAGCCGGCGCAAGGATCTGAAGCTCACCGTGCCCACCCTGAAAGAGGTGATGCGCTACGGCGCCCCCTGGGCGGTGAAGCAGGGCTACGGCTCGGCGGACGACCTGGTGCACATCGAGGCCGGCGGCCGCATTGAAGGCGCCGACCCGGACCTGGTGAGTCAGTTCGCCATGGACCGGGGCAAGGACCAGCTGGGGACCCTGGGCAGCGGCAACCACTTCGTGGAAGTGGGCTTTGTGGCCGAAATCTTTGACGAATTGCTGGCCCGGGCCCTGGGGCTCTTCAAGGGCCAGGTGACGGTCATCGTGCACACCGGCTCCCGGGGGCTGGGCCACCAGGTGTGCGACGACTACATCAAGGTCATGCTCAAGGCCAGCGCCAAGTACGGCATCGAGCTGCCGGACCGTCAGCTGTGCTCGGCGCCCATCAACTCGCCGGAAGGCAGGCAGTACCTGGCGGCCATGGCCGCGGCCGCCAATTTCGCCTTCGCCAACCGGCAGATGATCACCCACTGGGTCAGGGAGTCCTTCGAGCAGGTGCTGAAGCTGGGGCCCAAGGATTTGGGGCTGGAACTCATTTACGACGTGGCCCACAACATCGCCAAGATCGAGACCCACCGGGTGAACGGCAAGGAAAAGCAGCTCTGCATCCACCGCAAGGGCGCCACGAGGGCCTTCCCCCCGGGCCACCCGGAGACCCCGGCGGCCTACCAGGAGACCGGCCAGCCGGTGCTCATCCCCGGGGACATGGGGCGCTATTCCTTTGTGTTGGTGGGCACCCAGAAGGCCCTGGAGGAGACCTTTGGCAGCACCTGCCACGGGGCCGGCCGGGAGATGAGCCGGGCCGCGGCCATCAAGGCGGCCAAGGGCCGCAACGTGGTGAAGGAAATGGCCGGCAAAGGCATCATCGTCCGGGGCGCGGGCAAGGGCACCATCGACGAGGAGATCTCCGAGGCCTACAAGGACGTGGAGGGCGTGGTGAACGTCACCCACGGCGCGGGCATCTCCAAGAAGGTGGCGAAGTTGAAGCCGTTGGGGGTGATTAAGGGGTAGTCTAACGGTCCAAGGTCACATGGAAATGTGGGGCGCTGGTTGCCGCCGACGGGCGGCAGGGGTTGCCCACTGTATGAAATCAATGAAGCTCAGAAAACGATAATCGTCATTACTAGAACCCATTTCCAAACCTCTTTATCTGTCACCCTGAGCGCAGCGAAGGGTCTTAAGTGATTTAAAATACGAGATACTTCGCTTCGCTCAGCATGACAATTTTATAAGATATAGGGTTTTGAAAGAGGTTCTATTCAGCATCGCAGCCGGGTATAGAAAGAAGGAAAGGGGTAAAAAAGGTGGGCGCTGTCCACCCTACAAAAGCTGATGGCTGACCGCTAACTGCTGACTGCTGAAGAAATGTTCGACCGACTGTCCGACAAACTGGCCGCGGTCTTCAAGAAGCTCAAGGGCCGGGGCAAGCTCTCCGAGGAGGACGTCAACGCCGCCCTGCGCGAGGTGCGCCTGTCCCTCCTGGAGGCCGACGTCAACTATAAGGTCACCAAGGGCTTCATCGAGCAGGTGAAAGAGCGGGCCATCGGCGAAGAGGTGATGCGCAGCCTCACCCCTGCCCAGATGGTCATCAAAATCGTCCACGAGGAGTTGACCAATCTCCTGGGCGGCGAGTCCCCCAAGCTGGACCTCTCGGGGCGGCCGCCGGTGGCCCTCATGCTGGTGGGCCTCCAGGGCTCGGGGAAAACCACCACCGCGGCCAAGCTGGCCCGGCGCCTCAAATCCCAGGGAAGGCAGCCGTATCTGGTGCCCGCGGACGTGCAGCGCCCCGCGGCCATCGAGCAACTCCAGCGTCTGGGGGCCGAGATCGGGGTGGAGGTCCACCCCACCCAGGCGGACCAGAACCCGGTGGCCATCTGCGAGGCGGCCATGGAGGCGGCCTACGGCGTGGGCTACGACACGGTGATCCTGGACACCGCCGGCCGCCTGCACATCGACGGGCCGCTCATGGCCGAGCTCAAGGCCATCCGGGAGAAGACCCGGCCCAACGAGATTCTGCTGGTGGCCGACGCCATGACCGGCCAGGACGCGGTGGCCGTGGCCCAAAGCTTCCATGACCTGCTCAACCTCACCGGCGTCATCCTCACCAAGGTGGAGGGCGACGCCCGGGGTGGCGCGGCCCTGTCCATGCGGGCGGTCATCGGCAGGCCCATCAAGTTCCTGGGGGTGGGGGAAAAGCTGGACGCCCTGGAGCCCTTCCACCCCGACCGGCTGGCCAGCCGCATCCTGGGCATGGGGGATGTCTTAAGCCTCATCGAAAAGGCCCAGGAGACCTTCGACGCCGAGCAGGTCAAGGCCCTGGAAAAGAAGCTCCGGGAGGAGGACTTCACCCTGACGGACTTCCGGGAGCAGATGCGCCAGATGATGAAAATGGGGTCTCTCGAGCAGCTCCTGGAGATGATCCCGGGCCTGAACAAGATCAAGGCCCTGAAAGGCGCCAAGCCGGACCTGAAAGAGCTCAAGCGGGTGGAGGCCATCATCAACTCCATGACCCCGGCGGAGCGGGAAAATTACCAGATCATCAACGGCTCCCGGAGGCGGCGCATCGCCCGGGGCAGCGGCACCAGCGTGGAGGAAGTGAACCGATTGCTGAAAAACTTCGCCCTGACCCAGAAAATGATGAAGCAGATGGGCAAGGCGGCCAAAAAAGGCAAGATGCCCTTCCCCGGAGGCATGTTTTGAGGGAGAGTCGTGGGGGAGGGGGCTAAGGGGCGGTGGCCCCTTACCCCCTCCCCCAATCCCATTAAGGGTTGGGGGGCCAGCGAACTGGGTTTCCTGGGCCTCCCCCAACCACCACACCTAAGGAGGAGTAACCGGCGTAATGGCGTTACGGATTCGGTTGGCCCGCTACGGGGCCAAGAAGCGGCCTTTTTATCGCATCGTGGTGGCGAACAGCGAGGCGCCCCGCGACGGGAGATTTTTAGACATTGTGGGCACTTATGATCCCCGGCAGGACCCGGCGGCCATTAGCTTCAAGGAGGACCTGCTGGCCGTGTGGGAAGGCCGGGGCGCAACACCCACGGACACGGTGGCCAGTCTACTCAAAAAATGGCGTAGCCGGGCGGCCTCCTGAGGCCACAGCGGGTCCGGCAACAAGAGGCTTGCGGTCTTAAGCCCCCGGCGCGGCGGATGTTCAACCCTTGACGGCTCCTGGGTAAGGCCCCCTGTGCCGCATCGGAGGTGGATCCGATGAAGGATCTGATCAAGTTCATCGCGGAAGCTCTTGTGGACCACCCAGACCAAGTCTCAGTAAAAGAGATCGAAGGGGAGCAGACCTCGGTCATTGAGCTCAAAGTGGCCAAGGAGGATTTAGGCAAGGTCATCGGGAAGCAAGGGCGTACGGCCCGGGCCATGCGCACCATTCTCAACGCCGCGTCCACCAAGATCCGCAAGCGGGCGGTGCTGGAGATCATTGAGTAACGAGCAAGGCTCCCGTCGGGTGATCCTGGGAAAGGTGACGGGCGCCCATGGAGTCAGGGGCGTCCTCAAGGTGGGAACGGCCGAGCCCGACCCCGGGCTGTTTCTGGCCCTGGGGGAGGTGGAAATCGGCTCCAGCCGCCACCGGGTTTTGGGGGCCCAAGCTGGCCGCCGCCAGATTCTGCTGAGCGTGGAGGGCATCTCCACCCGGGAGGAGGCGGAGGCCCGGCGGGGACAGGTAGTGCAGGCGGAAGCCCGTCGCTTTCCGCCGCTGCCGCCGGGAGAGTATTATCATTTTCAGCTCTTGGGGCTCACCGTGGTGCAAGCCGCGGACGGCAGCGTTCTGGGTAACCTGGCGGAAATCCTGGTCACTCCGGCCCATGATGTCTATGTCGTCCGGGATGGTGGGAAGGAGATCCTGCTGCCGGCGGTGGAGGAGGTGGTGCTGGAAGTGGATTTGGCCGCCGGGCGCATGAGAGTCCAGCCGCCGCCGGGTTTGCTGGAAACTTATGCGGATTGATGTTCTGACCCTGTTTCCGGATTTTTTCACCACCCCCCTCCAGCAGAGCATGTTGAAGCGGGCCCAGACCCGAGGGGCGGTGAGCTTCCGGGTGATCAACCTGCGGGATTATGCCGCCGACCGCCATCAGGTGACGGATGACCGGCCCTTCGGCGGCGGCCCCGGGATGGTCATGAAAATCGAACCGTTGGTGGCCGCCATTCGGGCAGTCCAACGGGAAGCTTCGGCGGTGCGGGTGATTTTGCTGTCGCCGGCCGGCCGGCTCCTTTGCCAGGAAAAGGTGCAGGAGCTGGCCGGGTGGCCGCATCTCTTGCTGATCTGCGGCCACTACGAAGGGGTGGACGACCGCCTGCGGCATTACGTGGACGAGGAGCTCTCCATCGGCGACTATGTGCTCACCGGCGGCGAGCCCGCGGCCTTGGTGGTGTTGGATGCCGTAGTGCGGCTGCTGCCCGGGGTTTTGGGGTGCGAGGGTTCCGCCGCGGACGAATCGTTTCAGACCGGGTTGTTGGAGCACCCCCATTTCACCCGGCCCCGGGTCTTTGAGGGCCGCGAGGTGCCGGAAGTGTTGCTTTCCGGCAACCACGCGGCGGTGGCCCGCTGGCGGCGGCGGGCGGCCCTGAAACGCACGTTTGCGTTGCGCCCGGACCTTTTGGCTCGGGCCCCCCTGACGGCTGAGGACCGGGAATTCCTGGCCGGCTTGACGGATACCAGAGACACACAGGATGGATGAGGTTATGGACCGATTGATTCAGTTGTCCCGGGAGCAGATGCGGGCTGACCTGCCCGACTTCCGCCCCGGGGATACCGTGGAAGTACATGTGCGCATTGTGGAAGGCGACAAGGAGCGCATCCAGGTCTTCAAGGGAGTGGTCATTCGCAAGCGGGGCGGCCTTACCGGGGCCACTTTTACGGTGCGCAAGGTGTCCTATGGAGTGGGGGTGGAGCGCATCTTTCCGGTGCATTCCCCCAATATTGAGCGGGTAGTGGTCCTGAGCCGTGGCCGGGTGCGGCGCAGCCGGCTGTATTACCTGAGGCAGCGCTCCGGCAAGGCGGCCCGTCTCCGGGAAAAACGGGTCGTTTCGGCATGAGAGGCACTCCGGGCGGCAGCTTGCTGTATGCTGACCCGGAGGCTTTTTGGCGCGGCCAGGGGCTGACGCTCATCTGCGGAGTGGATGAAGCGGGTCGGGGGCCGCTGGCCGGACCGGTGGTGGCGGCGGCGGTGATTTTGCCGCCGGATGCCCGGCTTCCCGGCTTAGCCGACAGCAAGCGACTGCCTGGGGCGACCCGGGAGGCGCTGGACCGGGCGATCCGCTCCCAGGCCCTGGCCTTTGCCATTGCTGAAGCAAGTCCCCGACAGATCGAGCGGCTGGGCATCCTGGCCGCCAGCCTCAGGGCCATGGCCCGGGCCGTGGCAGGGCTCAGCCGACCACCGGAAATGGTGTTGGTGGACGGCCGGGACCCTTTGCCGCTGGCCTGTCCCCAACAGCCGGTGGTGGACGGAGACATCCACTGCCCCTCCATTTCCGCCGCCTCCATTGTGGCCAAGGTGTATCGGGACCGCCTGATGGAGGCCTGCCACCGGCTGTACCCCCAATACAATTTCGCCCGCCACAAGGGCTATGCCACCGCCGAGCACCTGGAGGCCCTGAGCATCTGGGGGCCTTGTGTGCTGCACCGCCGCACCTTTAAAGGTGTGCGGGAATGGCTGCCGGGGGGAGCGGGAGATGCATGACCGGCGGGCGCTGGGGAACCGGGGGGAAGAACTGGCCACCGCCTTTTTGCAGGAGCAGGGCTACCACATCCTGGTCCGCAATTACCGATCTCCCTATGGGGAGGTGGACCTCATCGCCCGGCATGAGGGCTACCTGGTGTTCATTGAAGTGAAAACCCGGCGCACCGATCGCTTCGGCGCCCCGGAGGAAGCGGTGCATCCGGCCAAGCAGGAAAAGCTCAGGACCCTGGCGGAATATTACCTGCAGGAGCAGGGCCTGGCCGAGGCCTGGGTGCGCTTCGATGTGGTGGCCGTCCGGCTGACTGCCCAAGGGCCGGCCCTCACTCTGATTCAACAGGCTTTTTAAGGGAAAGGGGGCATGGATCGTGACCGGATCTGGCTCCGCACCTGAACCTCCATTCGCCAGCCCTGTGCGTGGGAACCCACGTGGCCCGGCCCTCCTCCGCCATGGTGAGCCATCCTGGCGATTGAGCGTCCTGTGAGCCAGCCGCAGCCAGGCCGTCTGTATGTGGTCGCCACCCCTTTGGGCAACCTGGAGGATATCACCCTCCGGGCCCTCCGGGTGTTGCAGGAGGTGGACCTCATCGCCTGCGAGGACACCCGGCACACCCGCAAACTCCTCAATCACTATGGCATCAAGGCCAGGCTCACCAGCTACCACGCCCACAATCAGGCGGCCAAAGGGCCGCAGCTCCTCGCCCGGCTGAAGGCGGGGGAAGCCATTGCCTTGGTGAGCGACGCAGGCACTCCGGGCTTTTCCGACCCCGGCACCAAACTGGTGGCCCTGGCTTGGGAGGCGGGGGTGCCGGTGGAGGCGGTGCCGGGGCCGGCGGCGGGGGTGGCGGCCTTGTCCATTTCGGGCTTTGACGGCGACGTCACCTTTGTGGGGTTTCTTCCCCGCCGGACAGGCAAGCGCCAAGAGCTCCTGGCCGACCTGTCCCGGGAACAGCGGGTGCTCATCCTTTATGAGGCACCCGCCCGGCTGGCCGCCACCCTGGCGGAAATTGCCCGCCTCATGCCTACGCGCCTGGTTCTGGTGGTGCGGGAACTCACCAAGCTGTTTGAGGAGCACTGGCGGGGGCCGGTGGCGGAGGTGGCCTCCACCATTTCCCATCTGGAGCTCAAAGGGGAATGCACCGTGGTGCTCTCCCGCCCGGCCCCGGAACCCCAAGCCCCTCCGGAGGTGGAGACGGCCTTGCTCCAGGCGGCGGCCACAGGGCTGAGCGGGCGGCGCCTGGCGGAGCGGGTGGCAGCCGACCTTAACCTGCCCCGCCGCTTGGTGTACCAAACCTACCTCGACTTGAAATCCCAAAACCGCCTGCACTGACGGGAGAAGCCAGGCAGCGGAGGCCCTTCCGGTCCGCCCGACCTGCTCCCACACCCAGGAGGGAAAGGCAAGGGCCAAGTTCCTCCTCCCTCTCCCCGACGCCGGCGCGGCGCAAAATTCCGGCCGCCGGTGGCAATAAGATCTGAGGGGCTTTATAATAATAAGCGGCGAAGAACCGCGATCACACCTTCGGCACTTCATGGGCTTTATGCCCCCGCCGTCTTGCCGGTAACGATGCACGAGACGCCCCAGGTGGTGGAACGGGAGATCTGGGTGGAAAACCGTCTGGGCATTCATGCCCGGCCAGCCTCCCAGATTTGGCATTTGGCCAGACAATTTCAGGCCGATATTGTGCTGGAAAAAGATGGCTGTGCGGCCAATGCCCGGGAACTGTTGGCCATTTTGGCTCTGGACTGTCCCCAGGGAACCAGGCTGGTGATCAGGGCTCAGGGGGCGGACGCCCGGGAAGCCGCCCACGCCATGGTGCAGCTCTTTGCCCGCAAGTTTGGAGAGACATGAGTCAGGCGAACCGCATCCTGAAAGGCATTCCGGCCTCTCCCGGCATCGTCCTGGGTCGAGCCCGGGTGGTGAGTGATTTTGGAGATCTCCAGGCCTCCTTCCGCCTGCTCTATGACGACCGGGAACGCGCCGCGGAGGTGGAGCGCTTTCACGCTGCGGTGGATTTGGCCCATGAAGACCTCACCCGCCTCAGGGATAAGGTGGCGAAGGAGTTTCCGGAGCACACCCACCTGCTGGAACTGCACCTGCTCATCCTGAAGGACCAGATGCTCTTCGATGAGCCGCTGCGCCTCATCCGGGAGGAAAATCTCAACGCCGAATGGGCCCTGAACCGATCCTTTGAGCGCGTGCGGGAGCTGTTCAGCAAAATCGAGGATCCGTACATCAAAGGCCGCATCCAGGATGTGGAGTCGGTATACCGGCGGCTTATGGGCAATCTCATCGGGCAAAGGCCCCGGCGCTACGCGCCTGCCGATGAGCCGGTCATTCTGGTGGCCAGGGATTTGTCGCCGGCGGAAACCACGCAAATGGCGGGCTCCGGGGTGGTGGGCTTTATTACCGAGCGGGGCGGCCGCACCTCCCATACCGCCATTTTGGCCCAATCCCTGGAGATCCCGGCGGTGGTGGGGCTGGACCATGCCATCCGGGAGATCACCCCCGGGGAGTATCTCATCCTGGACGGACTCACCGGCCGGGTCATTCTGCACCCTGATGCAGAAATGGTGCGGAAATATGAAACCCGGCAGCGGGAATTCGCCGCCTTCCGGCAGGAGGTGACGGAGAGCGCCGGTGAACCGGCCGTCACCCCGGACGGTTTTGTCACCCGGGTCATGGCCAATATCGAGCTGCCGGAGGAGATCCATCTGGTGGGACGCTACGGCGCCGACGGCGTGGGCCTCTATCGCACGGAATTCCTGTTTCTGCGGCACCGCCACCTGCCCACCGAAGAGGAGCTCTTTGAAGATTACCGCAAAGTGGTGGCCGCCTTGCATCCCCGGGTGGTGACCATCCGCACCCTGGACATCGGGGGCGACAAGTTTTTGCCCCGCTCGGAGTACGCCCCAGAAATGAACCCGGCTTTGGGCCTGAGGGCCATCCGCTTCTGTCTGAAGGAGCGGGGCATCTTCCGTACGCAGCTTAGGGCCATTTTACGGGCTTCAGCCTACGGCCAGGTGCGGGTCATGTTTCCCCTCATCAGCAGTGTTCAGGAGGTGCGGGAGGCCCGCCAGCTCATTGAGGAAGTCAAGGAGGAGCTGCTCCGGGAGGGGTTGCCCTTTGATCAACATTTGAAGGTGGGCGCCATGATCGAGGTGCCGGCCGCGGTCACCCTCTGCCAGATATTGGCCCGGGAGGTGGACTTTTTCAGCATCGGCACCAACGACCTTATTCAATACGCCCTGGCCATTGACCGGGGCAACAAGCAGGTGGCGGCCATGTACCAACCCCTGCATCCGGCGGTATTGCGCATGGTGCTCCAGGTGGTGACCGCCGCCGGGGCGTCGGGGGTGCCGGTGGCCATGTGCGGGGAAATGGGCGGCGACCCGCTGCATCTCCCCATTCTTCTGGGACTGGGGGTGGCTGAGTTGTCCATGAACCCATTGGCCATTCCGGTCATCAAGCGGGTCATCCGCATCACCACCTTGGCAGAGGCCCAGACCATGGCCAGCCGGGTATTGGAGATGGTCTCCGTGGAGGAGATTAACGACTATGCCACCCAGATCATGAGCCAGCGTTTTCCGGAAATTTTCCGCTTCGGTTCGGCGTTGGCCGGCATGTAAGAGGAAGTCCGGCCCCGGCGGGAAAAATGCCGCTCCTGCCTTAAGAAATTCTCCCAAACATGATATGAATGAAGATTAGGGATAACGGTAAGGGCCTTGGCCGCCCTGTACCGGAGGCCCAGTCCAATTTGGCAGCTCTGCCCCGGAATGATGAAACAGGAGCGCATAAAGCTCATCTGCCGCAACCGCAAGGCCTATTTTGAATACACCGTGGACGCCATTTACGAGGCGGGCCTGGTGTTGAAAGGGACCGAAGTGCAATCGTTGCGGTTGGGGAAGGCTAACATTGAAGACGCCTATGCCCGCTTCCGGGATGGCGAACTGTGGCTGTTCAATTCCCATATCAGCCCCTATCCCTTTGCCAGCGTGGACAACCACGAACCGGACCGGGCTCGCAAGCTCCTGCTGCACCGGCAGGAACTTAAACGACTGGTGGGGAAATTACAGGAGCGGGGCTACACGCTCATTCCCCTCAAGTTGTATTTCAAGAATGAATATGCCAAGGTAGAGCTGGCTCTGGCCAAAGGCAAGAAGAAGGCCGACAAGCGGGAAACCATCCGGCGGCGGGAGGAGCAGCGGGAGCTGGAACGCGCCCGGAAGAAGCGGTATTGAGCCAGCGGGGAAGAATCGAAGCCGGGTGGGCCTCGGAGCCTTCCCAAACCATCGCTGCCACTCCCGGCCGGGGGCGGGAGAAAACGGCCTGAGAAAAGGGAGGGGATGAGTCTCCCTGATTGAGCAGGAAGCCTGACAAGATTATGAACATGTTCGAGCGCATTGCCGAAAACAAGATCCTGGAGGCCATGGAGGCGGGGGCCTTTGACAATTTGCCCGGAAAGGGCCGGCCCCTGAACCTGGAAGAGGACAGCCACGTACCGCCGGAGCTGCGTCTGGCCTACCGGATCATGAAGATGGCCGACTGCCTGCCGCCGGAGCTGGAGGTGCGGAAGGAAATTGTCCAGCTCCAGGACCTGTTGGCGGACCTGCCGGACGAAAGCCAAAAATTGCGGCACATGCGGCGCCTCAACTTTCTGGTCATGAAGCTCAACATGATGCGCAAGACCTCACCCTTCCTGGAAGAACACGAACTTTACGCCCCGAAAGTCATCGAGCGCCTGGAGGCCGCCGGCCGGCCTCGCCAGAAGCCGGACCCTGCCCGGAAGTGAAGCTCCGCCTGACCCACCCCTGGTTTGCGCGCTGGCTGCCGCGTGTGGCGCGTCGGCTGGTGGAGGTTTGGCTGGCCACCTGCCGGCACCGGGTGGAGGCCGAGGCAGAGACCCTGGCCCTCATCGCGGCGGGCCGCCCGCTCATCTTCACCACTTGGCACTGCCATTTGCTCAGCACGATTTTTTACTGGGGAAAATTTTTACAACGGGAGTTCGCCCCGGTGCTCATGGCCAGCCCCAGCCGGGACGGCGAATTCATCAGCCAGGTGGCGGAGGGTCTGGGGTTCATTGTCTGCCGCGGCTCCCGGCAGAAAGGCGGCGTCCAGGCGCTTCAGCGGATGGCAGCATATCTCAGGCTGGGCCACACCGGCGGCCTCATCGCCGATGGCTCCCGGGGGCCGGCCCGCCTGGCCCAAAAAGGGGTGCTGTATCTGGCCCGGGAGACCCAGGCGCCCATCATCCCGGCGGCCGCCATCGCCAGTCGCAAAATCACCCTCAACACCTGGGACCGCTTTGAAATTCCCCTCCCTTTCAGCCGTCTTTGCTACCACTTGGGGCCGCCTTTAAGGGTGGGACCTCGAGACCGGGGGGCGGCATTGGAGGCGAAGCGCCGGGAGTTGGAAGCATGCCTGAACCGGCTCTGCCTGCCGGGCTGGGAACCCGGCGGGGGTTAAACTTTTTTGGCGTTCTTTTCGAAAAAAGTCTCGGGGGTAGTTGCTCTACCGGGGAGATGTGTTACATTTAAAAAAACGCCAGGAATATCCAATATATCATGCGCTTTGATGAACTGCAAATTCAAACCCTGGAACGCATCGGCACCCCGGAGGCCAACGCCAAGGCCAAAGAGTTGGTGGAAGGCCGCCAGGTGATGTACGGCTATCGCAGTCCGGGTCGCTTGCACGGGGTGATCATGGATGAAGAGCCGTTTCCGGTGGAGGTGCGCAGCAAGGATGACCAACTCACCTTTGAGTGCCAGTGTGCTGCCTTTGAATCCGGGGAAAACTGCCCCCATATCCTTGCCCTGCTCTACTCGTGGATTCAGCAGCCCGGCAAATTCCTCCACCAGACGGAGCTGAGCGACCGCCTCAAGAAATACTCCAAGAAAGACTTGGTGGATATCATTCTGGATTTGGCGGACCGGGTTCCCGAAGCCCGGGCGGTTTTAAAGGAAGAAGACCTGGGCCTGGAGGAAATACTTGAGTCCGTGGACGCCATCGTCGAAGAGGTCCTCGAGGAATCCATGGATATCCAGGAGGCGGAGGAGCGCTTCCGCCGGACCCAGGCCCAAGCCGATCGTCTGGCCCAAGGCGGCCGCTTGGCGGAAGCCAGGATCATCTATTTCTACCTTCTCGATAACATCCTGGCCTTGGAAGAGCGCCTGGGCGAAGCCGGTCTCTTCCCGGCGGCTCTCAAAGGCGAGCTGTTCGAAGAATACTGCCAGTTTATCCACGAAGACCGCCAACTGGAAAAAGAGCTCGTGCAACAGGAACTGGAACAGTTGGAAAGCCGCGCCGCCATCACCCAGGGAGAATTCAACCTCCAGGAAATCAAGCAAGAGCTTCTGGGCGCCGCCTGATCCGACCGGCAATTTCCCTTTGCATCCTTTGACCCGCCGCCTGAATAGGCGGCGGGTTTTTTTTACCGTCAGGGCGTCACCCGTAAGGCGAGCTCGCGGCCGAAAAATCGGCGGGCCGGGAAGGCGTGGGCCTTTTCCGGGGGGCGCCGCGGCGCCGGGGTCCCCTATTTTTCCCGTGGCCGGCGGCGGGAGTGGGGGGGCGAGGCCAGGATGGTCTTCTGGTAGATGGCCAGCAACGAGAGCAGGAAAGAAAGGATAAGGGGGCCCAAAATAAAGCCGATCATGCCGAAATAGGAGATGCCGCCCAGGATACTGAACATGATGAAAATAGCCGGGGTGGTCCGGGTGCCCCGCATGAGCCAGGGCTTCAACAAGTTGTCGATGCTGCCGATGAAGAGCACAAAAAACAGCGCCAGGCCCACGGCCCTCATCCAAGCACCCTGGAAAACCAAATAACCCACAGCCGGGACCCAGATGATGGCGGCCCCCACCACCGGGATGACGGAGGCGGGGATCATGACGGTGCCCCAAAAGGCCGGTTGCGGGATCCCGGTCACATAAAAGCCCACGCCACCCAAAGCTCCCTGGACAAAGGCCACCACCACCGTGCTCCAGAGGGTGGCCTTGATGGTGGCTTCCATCTCCTGGAGAATTTCTTCGTTGTGGCGGGGGTCCAATGGGGAGAGGCGCTTGATTTCGCTGATGAAATCATCCCCTTGCAGGAACATGAAAAAGGCCACGAACAACACCAGGGCCAGGTCCAACAGGAAGTTGGTGAACCCCTTGAGGAGGCCGATGGCGTTGTTGTAAATGAATACGCTGGCGCTGGTGAGCACCGATTTCACCACCGGTTCCAGCTTGATTTGCTCCGGCGGCAAGGGCAGGTTCAGGCGGACAATGAGCTGCTTGGCGGTTTCCAGCTTGCCCCCCACATATTGCCAAAGGGAGCCGCTTTCCAATCCCTTGCTCACCAAGGCGGAAAATTCCAGGGCTTGGTTGGCGATGATGCTCACCAGGGTGAAAAGGGGCAGGAGAATGACCAGGGCCAAAAGCAGGCAGGTGAGGGCAGAGGCCAGGGCCCGCATCCCGAACAACAGGCGGGTCAGGGCGATATGGAATGGCCGGGCCGTAAAGAAAAGGACCAGGGCCAAGAAGATGTCAATGAGATAGGGCTTGATGATTTCGTAAGAATAGTACAGCACCAGCAGGGTGATGGCGCCGAAAAAGAGGCGGGCGAATTGGGTGGGAAAGTCCTGCCACTCTTCTGCGGGCGGGACTTCAGGCTCGTCCGGAGCCTGCGGGGCCAACGGCTCAGCCGTCTCCGCGGCCGGCGGGCCAAGCGTGGGTTCCTGCTCCTTGGTAGCCGCCATCGGACCACCTTCCCCTTTCGGGTTCTTGCCTTCACTATACGGGAAAGGGGCCCGGTTTGCCAAGAGGGGATTGGAGGTTGCGGGGTGGGGGCAGGGAGCAAGGTGAGACGGCCCCCAACCCCGCCAGGGTTGAGTTCCTCCAGAGAGGCGAGCCGGCGACTGGTAGAGCGAGCTTCAAGGAAAGGCCGGGTGAGGCGCGGCTTTCGGCAGCCCCACCGCCAGTCGCTATTTTCCCAAACGGGCCTCCGCCGCGGGCCAGTTGATGTTGTCGAAGAAGGCCTGGATGTAGTCGGCCCTTTTGAGGCCGTAGTCGGTGATGAAGGCGTGTTCGAAGACATCCATGATAAGGATGGGGGTGCCGCCGGCCAAGTGGCCCACATCATGCTCGTTGATCCACAGGTTGAAGAGGCGGCCGGTGACAGGGTCTTCCGCCAGCACGGCCCAGCCGATGCCCCGCATTAAGCCGGTGGCCTTGAAGTCCTCGGCCCACTTCTCGTAGCTGCCGAAGTTGTCCTGAATTTTCTTCATCAGCTTGCTGTCGGGTTTGAGGGGCTCCTTGCCGCCCAGGTTGCCGAAGTACAGCTCATGCAGGCGCATGCCGTTGAGCTCCCAGCCGAAGCGTCGCTTGAGCTCCGCGAAGGCCGGGGTGTTGGCCTGGCCGGAGGCCGCGAGTTTGGCGAGCTCGTCGGCCAGCAGGTTAGTGTTCTTTACGTAGCCTTGGTACAAGGTGAAGTGCATCTCCAGGAGCTGATCGCTGAAGCCCTTCATGCCCTTGAGCTTGCTGAAGTCCTGGGCCTCGTAGGGCTTGGCCCCCGGGCCGGCCCCGCAGGCCATCAGCAGCCCCACCACCAAAACCGCGGCCAACAGCAACTGGTAAGTCTTCCGCATGGCAGGTTTCCCTCCTCAAGAAATGTCTCCCCCTCGCTGGGGGGCCGAGGTGAATCGGGCGAACCGTGGCAAATCCCCCTCCATCCCCCTTTAGAAACGGGGGATGTTGGGCCATTTTTCCATTTCAGCTCCGATGATAAGGAATGCAAAGATGGCAATTCTATCCTATCACATAAGGCCAGGGGAAGGGAAAGGCAAGCCAGGATACCCCGGAAGGTGGCCGGAGGCCATAAAATTGGGGCGGCACCAGTATCCGACTTTTGGGGGTTGAAGGGATGTGGGCAAAGCCAGGGGCCCCGCTCCCTGACCTTGCCCCAGCGGCGTTTAACTGCACTTGCTGAACCCGCAGCCCCGGCAGACCAGACAGCCCCCTTCGTGTTCCATGGCGCCGCCGCAGTCGGGGCAGGCGCCCATGGCCGCCACTTGGGCCGGGGCGTCCACCTGGGCCACCTTGGCCAGCACCTGGGCGATGGCGTCGGGGCAGGAGAGCACCTGTTTGCCGTTCTGCCAGATGGGGCTGGGGCAGCGGATGCCGGTGATCTGCTTGATGATGGCGTCAATCTTGACCCCGGCCCGGAGCGCCAGGGAGATGAGGCGGCCGGTGGATTCGATCTGGCTGGAGGCGCAGCCCCCCGTTTTGCCCATCTGGGCGAACACCTCGCAGAAGCCCACCTCATCAGAGTTCACCGTCACGTAGAGTTTGCCGCAGCCGGTGTTGATGCGCTGGGTCACCCCCTGGGTGGCCTCGGGACGCGGCCGGGGGGTGATGAACTGAAACTCCTTGGCCTTGGCCTCTTTGCCGCCGAAGCTTAAGACCTGTTCTTCGCGGCTGCCGTCCCGATAGATGGTGACCCCCTTGAGGCCCAGCTCGTGGGCCATGAGATACACCTGGCGCACGTCCTCGGCCGTGGCGGAATGGGGGAAGTTCACGGTTTTGCTGACGGCGTTGTCGGTGTGCTTCTGGAAGGCAGCCTGGATGCGCACGTGCCACTTCGGGGAGACCTCGTGGGCGGTGACGAACAGGCGCCGGATATCCTGGGGAATCTCCTTGAAGTCCCGGATGGAGCCGGTGCCGGCGATGGCCTTCATGAGCTCCGGAGAGTAGAAGCCCCGGCGCCGGGCCAGCTCCTCGAAGTAGGGGTGCACCTCGATGAGCTCGGTGCCTTCCAGCACCCGGCGCACGAAAGAGACCGCGAACAAGGGCTCGATGCCGCTGGAGGCGCCAGCGATGATGCTGATGGTGCCGGTGGGCGCGATGGTGGTGACGGTGGCGTTGCGCATGCGGCCCAGGCCGTTGCCGTCATATCTGCTCCCCGGATAGGTGGGGAAATTGCCCCGCTTGGCCGCCAAGGCCGCCGAAGCCACTTTGGCTTCCCGGTCAATGAAGGCCATGACCTCCTCGGCCACCGCCACCGCGTCCTCGGAGTTGTAGCGGATGCCCAGCCTAAGGAGCAGATCGGCAAAGCCCATGACTCCCAGGCCTACTTTGCGGTTCTGTTTGGTCTTTTCCGCAATGAGCGGCAAAGGAAAGTTGTTGGCGTCGATGACGTTGTCCAGGAAGTGCACCGCGGCGTGCACCATATCTTTCAGCTTGCCGTAGTCAATGGCGCCGTCGTCCGCCACCAGCCCCAGATTCAGGGAGCCCAGGTTGCAGGACTCATATGGGAAGAGAGGTTGCTCACCGCACGGGTTGGTGGCCTCGATGGCGCCCAGGTGCGGCAGGGGGTTGGCCCGGTTGATGGCGTCCAGGAAAATGACTCCGGGCTCGCCGGTGGCCCAGGCGCTCTTGACGATGAGGTCAAAGAGCTCCGTGGCCCGGACCCGTTTGACCTCCCGGCCGGTGCGGGGATTGATGAGGGGGAAGGCGGCGTCGGCGGCCACCGCCGCCATGAAGTCGTCGGTGAGACCCACGGAGATATTGAAATTGGTGAGCTTTTTGGTGTCGTTTTTGCAGGTGATGAACTTTTCGATGTCCGGGTGATCCACCCGCAACAACCCCATGTTGGCCCCCCGGCGGGTACCGCCCTGTTTGATGGTCTCGGTGGCCACATCGAAGATGTTCATGAAGGAAATGGGTCCCGAGGCCACCCCTTTGGTGGAGAGCACCGGGTCATTTTCCGGACGGATACGGGAGAAGCTAAAGCCGGTGCCGCCGCCGGATTTGTGGATCATGGCGGTGTGCTTGATGGCCTCGAAGATGGAATCAATGGAGTCTTCCACCGGCAGGACGAAACAGGCGGAGAGCTGGCCCAGTTCCCGGCCGGCGTTCATGAGGGTGGGGGAATTGGGCAGGAAGGCCAGGCTCGCCATGAGGTCATAGAACTTCCGGGTGGTGGCGGCCACATCGGCGTCCGGGTCGTAGAGCCGGTCCACCTGGGCGATGGTTTCGGCCACCCGTCGGAACATGTCCGGCGCGCCTTCGGTTACCTGGCCCTGGTCGTCTTTTTTGAGGTAGCGGCGTTTGAGCACCACCACGGCATTCTGGCTGAGTGGCAGGCTGCCGGCGATTTCCCGCATCTCCCCCTGGAGTTCCATGATTTCCTCCTGATAGGTTTTCAAGGAAAAACCGTTGGAAAATCAATATATTGTATATATAGCTATATTAAACCACTAAATATTGAAAAATCAATAAGAATATTTTCACAATCACAGGTTCGTCAATCCCCAATGATTCTGCTCCCTTGGTTAGACGGCGCTTTATTTCTATTCATATGTATAGTAAACTATTCCCCTGCCGCCGTCAAGGACCAGGGGTTGCCATTGCCTTTTTCACCCCCCTAAGGTATAAACGGTTGACAAATTCGGGTGCAGGAGAATCTCGTGGGCCAGGCAAGACGCGTCGGCATCTTGGGGACCGGGGCCTATGCCCCGGAGCGGGTGCTCACCAACCAAGAGCTGGAAAGAATCGTGGAGACCAGCGACCAGTGGATACGAGAGCGCACCGGCATCAGGGAGCGGCGCATCATCGGACCGGAGGAAACGGTCGCCACCATGGCCACTGCCGCCGCCGAAGTGGCCCTCAAGAACGCCGGTATTGACAAGGCCGCGCTCAGCCACATCATCCTGGCCACCAACAGTCCGGACTATCTGTATCCCGCGGTGGCCATTCGGGTGCAGGATGCCCTGGGGTTGAACGGGACCTTGGGGGCCTTCGACCTGCAGGCGGGGTGCAGCGGCTTCAACTACGCCCTCTATTTGGCGGAGCGTCTGGTGGCGGTGGACGAAAGGCCCATCTTGGTCATCGGCAGCGACGCCAATTCCCGCTTCACCGACTGGGGTGACCGGTCCACCTGCGTGCTGTTCGGCGACGGGGCCGGCGCGGTGGTGGTGGGGCCGGTGGACCGGGGCGGCATCATCGCCTCGTTCGTGGCCTCCAGCCTCAACATGAAGCTGTACTGTCAGACGGAGTTCAACGCCCAGGTGAGCCCCTTCCTGCCCCGGCAGACCACCACCGAGCGGCACTTCCTCTGGATGGACGGCCCGGAGATTTTTAAGTTCGCGGTGAACGCCGTGAAGGAGTCCATCCGCCGGATTTCCGAGATGAGTGGGGTGCCCCGGGAAGCCTTCGACTACCTCATCATCCACCAGGCCAACAACCGTATCCTGGAGGCCGCGGCCCGCTTCGCCAAGGTGCCCATGGAAAAGCTCTACGTCAACGTGGACCGCTACGGTAACACCTCCGCCGCCTCTGTGCCGCTGGCCCTGCACGAGGCGGTGAGCGCCGGCAAGCTCAAGCCCGGCGACAAGGTCTTCCTCTGTTCCTTCGGGGCCGGGGTCACTTGGGCGGCGGCGCTGCTGGAGTGGAGCGGCTGAGCAGCAGGGGGGAGGGCCAGGAGGCGCGCCTCCCTGCCCTTCCCCCGCACCCCCCTTCCAACCCATGATGGGGTTGCCGTGATAGGCGGGCCGTTAAGCCCGCCTTTCACGGTAAGAATTTTCACCCCATAAGGGATTGAGGGAGGGGTAAGGTCGTGTGGCCCTTAGCCCCCTCCCCCACGCTCCTTGTCATCCTCCCCCAACGCCTTGATTTTTTCCAGGCATTCCTCGGCGGTGAGGTGGCCGTGGAAGAAAGCGGTGAGGGCCTGCAGGAAGGGGTTTTCGGCGAAAAAGAGCTGGTGGGCCAGGCGGTCTCCCTGGCTGGGGAGCGTGAGGTTCAGGTGAAAGTGTCTGGCAGCCTGGAGAAAGAGGTCCAATTGCAGGACTTCGGCCTGCCGCATCTGGCCTTCCACCTGAAAAAGGAGGCGCCTGAGGCGGGCCAGGTAGTCTTCCCGTTCCAAATATTCCCGGCGCTTGTGTTCCAGGAAGCTCACATGCTGAGCTTTGGCCAGTTGGCTGAAGGGAATGATCTTGCTCACGTCCGGCCGCCTTCTGGCGGAAATGTATCAAACCGACTTGTGGATTCAAATAAAAAAAGGTAACTTTTTGGAATTATGGAAGAAGATCTGAAACCGGCGTTTGCCAAAATGGGGGGGTTGGTGCCCGCCATCGCCCAGGATGCCGCCACCGGCAAGGTGCTTATGCTGGCCTACATGAATGAAGAGGCCTGGGAGCTCACCCGGGCCACCGGGGAGGTCCATTACTTCAGCCGCAGCCGGCAGGAAATCTGGCGGAAGGGGGGCACCAGCGGCCATGTGCAGAAAGTGCAGGCCATCTACCTGGACTGCGATGCCGACACGGTGCTGCTGGTGGTGGAGCAGGTGGGGGGCGCTGCCTGTCATACCGGCTATCAGAGCTGTTTTTACCGGCGCTTAAGTCCCCGCGGCTGGGAGACGGAGGGCGCGCCGGTCTTTGACCCCAAGGAGGTTTACCAGGGTGGATAAACTGCGACTGGGAATCCCCAAAGGCAGCTTGGAAAAGGCCACCATCGAGCTGTTCCGCCGGGCCGGTTGGAATATCCGGGTCAGCGGCCGCAGCTATTTCCCCGAGATTGACGATCCGGAAATCACCTGCTCCATGTGCCGGGCCCAGGAGATGAGCCGCTATGTGGAAAGCGGCGTCTTGGACTGCGGCCTTACCGGCAAGGACTGGATCATGGAGAACGACTCCAAAGTCATGGTGGTGGCCGACTTGATGTATTCCAAGGCCTCCAACAACCCGGTGCGCTGGGTGTTGGCGGTGCCGGCCGACTCCAACATCAGGACGCTGAAGGACCTGGCAGGCAAGAAGATCGCCACCGAGCTGGTGAATTATACCCGGCGCTATTTCGCCGCCAAGCAGATCCCGGTGACGGTGGAGTTCTCCTGGGGCGCCACCGAAGCCAAGGTGGCAGCGGGGCTGGCCGACGCCGTGGTGGAGGTCACCGAAACCGGCAGCACCATCAAGGCTCATGGCTTGAAAATCATTCATGAATTCTTCCAATCCAACACCCAGCTCATCGCCAACCTGGAGACCTGGGAGAAAAACGCCTGGAAGCGGGAGAAAATCGGCAACCTCATGGTGCTGCTCCTGGGGGCGCTCCGGGCCGAAAGCATGGTAGGCCTGAAGATGAACATTCCGGAGAGCGGCCTCAAGACCATCGTGAACATGCTGCCCAGCCTCCTGGCTCCCACCATCGCGCCCTTGTACGAGACCGACTGGTATTCCGTGGAGGTGATGGTGAATCAGAGCGAGGTGCGCCATCTGATCCCCCGCCTCATCAGCGCCGGCGCCCAGGGCATCGTTGAATATCCGCTGCACAAGGTGATCTGAGTTTCGGGGAGCAGGGACGGCCACCGGCCGGGATTGAGGCTCCCTGGAGGTGGACGTTCACCTCCTTTGAGGATCACCGCCTTGCATCTGCCCCATCAGAAGGGTCCCGTTCCCTGCGGGGGAGCTTGATATTCCCCTGTCGGCGGCGCCAGCCCTGCGGGGGCACCTACGAATAAGGTCGGGCATGAAACGGCATATTTATCTGAAGATGAAGTCGGTGGAGGAAGCCCGGGAGCTTTTTCTGGCCCGGGCTGCTGCCAGCAGTCTCCCGGGTGTCGAAGAAATTTCCACCCCGGCGGCTTTGGGCCGGGTGACCGCGGCGCCGGCGTGGGCCAAACGCTCGTCGCCGGCCATCCACCAAGCCGCCATGGACGGCTTTGCGGTGGCGGCGGCGGCCACCTTCGGGGCGACTCCGCAGCAGCCCAAGCTGCTGGCGCTGGGCAAAGACGCCTTCCCGGTGAACACCGGCCACCCCCTGCCCCCCGGCACGGATGCGGTGCTCATGGTGGAGCACGTTCCCGATCCGGAGGCCGACCCTCTCACCGTGGAGGCCCCGGTATTCCCGTGGCATAACGTGCGCCGGGTGGGAGAGGACCTGGTGGCCGGAGAGATGGTGCTGCCCGAGGGGGTGGTCATCACTCCCTGGGCCCAGGGGGCGCTCCTGGCGGCCGGCGTCACCCGGGTGGTGGTGCGCCGCCTGCCCAGGGTGGCCATTATCCCCACCGGCTCAGAGCTCATCCCCGTCCAGGACCTGGAAGCGGACCTGCCTCCGGGGCGCCTGCCGGAGTTCAACTCCGTCATCCTGGCGGGGATGGTGGCGGAAGCCGGGGGGATTCCCCAGGTCCTTCCCTTGGTTCCTGATGACGCAGCGGCGCTCGCGGCCGCCCTGCAGGAGGCCCTGGCGGCGGCGGACGTGGTTATTATCAATGCGGGTTCCTCCGCGGGCACTGAGGATTACACCTATCAGGCGGTGGCCGGCCTGGGGGAGGTCTTGGTGCATGGCGTAGCCATGATGCCAGGCAAACCCACCCTTCTGGGTGTGGTGGATGGCAAGCCCGTGATCGGCAACCCGGGCTATCCGGTCTCGGCGGTGCTCTCTTTTGAAGAGTTCGTGGCCCCGCTGTTGGCCGCCCTGACGGGGAAGGCCCGGCCTGCCCGGCCTATCCTGACGGCCTATCCGGCCCAGAACCTGCCCTCCAAACCCGGCCTAACGGAATACATCCGGGTGACCCTGGGCCGGGTGGGTGAGAAGGTCATCGCCACCCCGCTCCCCCGGGGCGCCGGCACCATCACCTCTTTGGTGCGGGCCGACGGCCTGTTGGTGGTGCCCGCTTTGAGCGAAGGCCTGGAGGAGGACCGACCCGTCCCGGTCCAACTGCTGGTGCCGCCCCAGGAAATTGACGGTACCCTGGTGGTCCTGGGGAGCCACGACAACACATTGGACCTGCTGGCCACGATGTTGAAGCGTCGGGATCCCCGCCTGCGGTTGTCCTCCGGGCATGTGGGCAGCCAGGGCGGGCTGATGGCCTTGCGGCAGGGGCGGGCTCATTTCGGAGGGTGTCACCTTTTTGATCCGCAGAGCAATACCTACAATGTCCCCTATATCCAAAAGCTGCTTCCGGACCTTCCCCTGAAGCTGATTAATCTGGCCTGGCGTAGCCAAGGCCTCATGGTGGCCCCCGGCAACCCCAAAAACATTCGCACCGTGGCCGACCTGGCCCGGGCGGGGGTGCGCTTCATCAACCGCCAGCGAGGGGCGGGCACCAGACTCCTGTTGGACTATCTCCTCAAGCAGGAGGGGTTGACTCCTCAGGACCTCCAGGGCTACGACCGGGAGGAGTACACCCACATGGCCGTGGCGGTGAACGTGCTCTCCGGCACCGCGGATGCGGGACTGGGTATCCTGGCCGCGGCCCGGGCCCTGGGACTGGACTTCATCCCCCTGACCCCGGAGCGCTACGACCTGGTGGTGCCGGAGACCACCTTTGCCGACCCCCGCTTCCAGACGCTCCTGGAAGTCATCCGTTCGCCGGAGTTCAAAGAGGCCGCCGCGGCCCTGGGCGGCTACGACCTCAAGGACTGCGGCACCATTGTCTGGGAACAGTAAGATGCCCAAAGATGAATTCCGGAAAAAAATCGTGGTGGTCCTGGTGGCCATGGCGTTGGGAGTGGCCGGGACCGCTCTGGCCCAAACCCGCCTCAAGTGCGCCTCCACCACCAGCACCCAGAACTCCGGCCTTTTTGACTACCTGCTGCCCATCTTCGAGAAAAAGACGGGTATCAAGGTGGATGTGGTGGCAGTGGGCACCGGCGCGGCCATTGAGATCGGCAAACGGGGCGACGCCGACGTGGTCATGGTGCACGCCAAGGAATTGGAGCTGAAGGCGGTGGAGGAAGGCTGGTTCAAAGATCGCCACGACCTGATGTACAATGACTTCGTCATTATCGGCCCCACCGACGACCCGCTGCAAATCAAGGGCATGAAGGCCGCAATGGAAGCCTTCAAAAAAATCGGCGCCCAGGACAAAGCCCCTTTCGTCTCCCGGGGGGACAAATCCGGCACCCACACCATGGAGCTGGGCCTCTGGAAAAAGGCGGGGCTGGACCCCAAGGGCCGGAAATGGTATCTGGAAGTGGGCCAGGGCATGGAAAAGACCCAGCGCCTCGCCAACGAGAAGCGGGCCTACACCCTCACCGACCGGGGCACCTGGCTGGCCACCAAGGACAAGGATAAACTGGATATGGCCATCGTCCTGGAGGGCGACCCCATCCTCTTCAACCAGTACGGGGTCATGGCGGTGAACCCGGAGAAACATAAGCAGGCCAAATATAAAGAGGCCAAGATGTTCATTGACTGGCTCGTCTCCCCGGAAGGCCAGAAGGCCATCGGCGACTTCAAAGACAAAAACGGCAACCAGCTTTTCACCCCCAATGCCAAGTAAAGGGATGTTGTGGGGGCCAGGGAGGTGACCTCCCTGCCCTCCCCCCACGCCCCCCTCCCAACCCGCATAAAGGATTGGGGGTGGGGGTTGGGGGAGGGGGGAAGGGGCTGCGCTCCTTAGCCCCCTCTCCCAAATCCTTTGAGCATCCCCCATGGAAACTATTTTGCAGGGCTTTGGCAGCGCCTTCCGGCTCATTGTCGGTCTGGACCCGGAGTTGCTGGGCATCATCTTCCTCTCCCTCCAGGTGTCCGGCCTGGCCTTGCTATTAGCCACCTGCCTGGGGCTGCCCCTGGGCGCCCTCCTGGCTCTGAAGCGCTTTCCCCTGCGGGGCCTGGCCTTGAGCCTCCTGAACACCGGCATGGGGCTGCCGCCGGTGGTGGTGGGGTTGTTCCTCTATCTCATCCTGTCCCGGAGCGGGCCTCTGGGTTTTCTGGAGCTGCTCTACACCCCGGCGGCGATGATCGTCGCTCAGACCGTCCTGGCCTTGCCCATCGTGGCGTCGCTGTCACACGCCGCCATAGTAGGGGTGGACCCGGTCATCCGCCTGGCGGCCCAGACCCTGGGGGCCACGCCCTGGCAGGAGGCCCTGGCCGTGATCCACGAGGCCCGCTATGGCATCGGCGCCGCGGCCATTGCGGCCTTCGGCCGGGTTTCGGCGGAGGTGGGCGCGGTGCTCATGGTGGGGGGCAACATCGCCCGCTACACTCGGGTGATGACCACCACCATCGCCCTGGAAACGGACAAGGGGAATTTTGATCTGGGCATAGCTTTGGGGATCATCCTGCTGATGCTGTCCCTGTTGGTGAATGTGGCTTTGCGGGCGATGCAGCGTCGGGGTCGGGCTGAGACCGGGGTACGCCTATGGGATTGACCGTCCGGCTGGAGGAGGTGGGCAAGACTTACCAGGGCCATCCGGTCCTCAAGGGGTGCACCTACACCTTTGAGGCCGGCGGCTTTTATATCCTGCAAGGGGACAACGGCAGCGGCAAGTCCACGCTCCTGCGCCTGGCCGCCCTCCTGGAGCCCCCGGATTGCGGGGAGGTCTGCTACCAGGAGGGGGACAGGCTCCTCCCGCCGGATTTGCATCTGAGGCGGCGCCTCACCCTGGTCTTTCCCCGGGTGGGGGTGTTTAACCGCAGCGTCTGGGACAACGTGGCCTTTGGCTTGAAAATCCGGGGCTTGCGGGGTGCGGAGCTAAAGGAGCGGGTCAGCCTGGTTTTGGAGCACATGGGGCTGGCCCACAAGGCCCGCCAGCCGGCCGTCACCCTGTCCAGCGGCGAAACCATGCGCCTGGGGCTGGCCCGGGCCCTGGCCTTTGAGCCCGAGGTGCTCTTCCTGGATGAACCCACTACGCATCTGGACCGGGCCAACGCCCAGGTCATTGAAGAGGTGATACAGGACCTGAAGGGGCAGGGGACCTTAACCCTGGTCTTGGTCACGCACGACCAGAACCAGGCCCGGCGGCTGGGGGGGCGGAAATTGATGCTCAGGGATGGGAAAATCACGGAAATATGAAAAGTTATGGGGTATGATTTGAAGGAAGAGATTGAGGAGAGGGACTCAGGCGAGATGCCTGAGCCACCGGGGTATCAGTCCCCGGCCCTCCTCTCAGCGCCATGGTGCAAAAACAAGTCATGTCCGGAGAATTGTTTAAAAAGACCACCCTGATTTTCGGCTGCGGCAATATCCTACTGGGCGACGACGGCTTCGGGCCGGCGGTGGTGGAGCGCCTGCATGCGGCCTACGGCGACCACCTGCCCCCGGAGGCCGAGGCCCTGGACGTGGGCACCAGCATCCGGGAAATCCTCTTCGATCTCATCCTCAGCCCGGTCAAGCCGAAGCAGCTCATCATCCTGGACGCGGTGCAGCAGTCGGGGAGGGCCCCAGGGGAGGTTTTTGAAATCGGGGTGGACGACCTCCCGGCCGTCAAGATCCATGACTTTTCCCTGCACCAGTTTCCCACGGTGAATCTGCTCCAGGAGCTGAAAGAACACACGGACCTCGACATCCGCATCATCGCGGTGCAGGTCCGGGACATTCCGGAGGAAGTGCGGCCGGGACTGAGCCCGCCGGTGGCTCAGGCGGTGGACCTGGCCTGCCAAAAGATCTTGGCGCTGCTGTGAGGAGCCGGCTCCAAAACGTCCAGAGGGAGGTTCCTGGCGGCCGCCGGGTCCGGGGCGGAGTTGGGGCCGGCTGGGCGGCTCGGTTTGCACGACTTGACGTTTTTCCTTGTGAAAAATTGTTCTATGCTTTAACTTAAACCGGTATAGGGGTAAAATAGAAACGCACCTTCAAGAACCATTGCAATTCTGGAGGATGGTTGCCCATGGAGGCACATGAAATCAAGATTGACCGGAAGAACCGGAAAATCGGGGGATTAGCCCCCGAGATCGCCGATCGCTGCTTTACCTGCGGCACCTGCAGCGGCGGCTGTCCGGCCACCGGCCTCGTTCCCATTGAGGGCGGGGAAGGCACCTGGGACGCCCGGAAAGCCATCCGGGCCATCGTCTTTGGCATGGAGCAGGAGGTCATCGACTCCAAATGGCCGTGGGTCTGCACGCTGTGCGGCCGCTGTCAGTACGCCTGCCCCATGGGCATTCAACTCATGCGCACCTTCCGGGCCTGCCGGACGCTGCGCGAGCGGGATAAGGTCCCCGGCCCCATCCACAAAGGCACCATGATGAACCTGGAGCGGGGCAACAACCTGGGCATCCCCCGGGACGATTTCCTCTATCTCCTGGCCGATTTGGGTAAGGAAATGGAAGAGGAGTGCTGCCCGGGCTTCTATGTGCCGGTGGACAAAGAAGGGGCCAACATCATCGTCACCATCAACTCCAAGGAGCCCTTTGGCGAGCCGGATGACATGAAGTTCTGGTGGAAGATCTTCTACGCCGCCAAGGAAGACTGGACCGTGTCCTCCGTCAACTGGGAAGGGGTTAACTGGGGCCTGTTCTCCGGCGATGACGACGCCTGGAAGGAGCAGTGCCGCCGCATCATCGAGAATGCCCGACGATTAAAATGCAAAACCATCTTGTACCCGGAATGAGGGCACGCCTACTATGCAACCCGGGTCGGGTTCAAGAATTGGTTCCCTGAGGTTTTCGAAGAGTTCAAATGCGTCAGCGTCATGGACCTGTTGGAGGAATACATCGTCAGCGGCCGCATCAAGCTGGACGTAAACAAAGTGCACGAAACCGTGACGGTGCATGACCCCTGCAACTACGTGCGCAAGTCCAAGATGGCGGTGGGCGAGTCCATGGGCGAAAAAACCCGTTGGATCGTCAAGCAGTGCATCAACCCGGAACTCTACCGGGAGATGTGCGAAGACCCCCTGAACAACTTCTGCTGCGGCGCTGGCGGCGGGGCTTGGGCCATGCCTTACGACGAGGAGCGCTTGGCCTACGGCAAGGTCAAGGCCGACCAGATCCGGGCCACCGGAGCTGAAATCGTCGTGGCGCCCTGCCACAACTGCCGGGACCAGATCCTCAAAGGCCTGGGCAAAGAGCACGCCGAAGGCCGCATGGACATGGGCAACTACAAAGAGACCATGTACCTGTGGGAATTGGTGGCCCACTGCCTCATCGTTGAGCCTTGGAGCGAAGAGGAGATCGAAGCGGCCCATGCCGCCCGGGACGCGCAGTTCGAACGGGACGGCATCGTAATGGAAGAAGAAGAAGAGTAGTCCGGCAATTACCCCGGAACATCACAAAACCTGGCCGCCTGGGCGCGGCCAGGTTTTTTTGTAGGGGGAGGGCCAGGCCCCAAGTCCCGGCTCCCCCTTCACGTCACCCGCGGGGGAGAAGGCGGGGGTTCCCGGGAAGGGGCAGCGCTCAAGGAGCGCTGGTCCCCTGCCTCGATTGCCGCTACCGTTGGGCAGCGGCCTTTTTTTGCACCATTTTAAGGAACTCGGGGTCCACCTTCAGGCCCAGGGTCTGGGCCTGCTTCAGGTCGTCGGCGGCCTTGTGGAAATCCTCGAGGGTGTAGTAAACCATGGCCCGATTCTTATAGGCCTCCCCGGATTTGGGGTTGAGCCGGATGGCCTGGTTGTGGTCGGCGAGGGCCTGCGCGTTTTGGCCCTTGGCGTAATAAGCCCGGCCTCTCAGATTGTAGAGGCCGGCGTCCTGGGGGTTGGCCTTCAGCCCCTGGTTGAACACCTCGATGGCGCGATCAAATTTGCCATCATTGCACAGGGCGATGCCCTGCTCCGCATACTGAGTGGTTTGGGCCTGGGCTGAGAGACCGGGAAAGACGACGGTCGCCAGAACCAAAGCGAGTGCGCTGGCAAGAAATTTTTTCAAGAACCACTCCTCCTTGTGGGATTCATTTCACAACACGTGGGCCTGGCCGGCAGCGTCGGGCTTATACCGAGCATTGGCGGCACTCCTCGCTGAATTCCGGGGCCACCGCCAGTCCCGCCGGGCTCAGGCTGAGCACCTGTTCAGGCCGGGAGCCGTAGCGGTACACAGTGATGCCTTTGAGGCCCAGGCGGTGGGCCAGGGTGAAGGCCTGGGCCACGTCCGCCGCCGTGGCCTCCGGTGCCAGGTTGATGGTCTTGCTGACCGCGTTTTCCACGTGCCGCTGGAAGACCGCCTGCATTTCCACCTGGTATTCGACGCTCACTTCAAAGGTGGTGGGGAAAAGCCGCTTGAGCTCTTCGGGCAGGTCGGGAAACTGCCGGATGCGGCCGGCGGCCAACACCTTGGGAAGCCACTCTTTTATGTTTAGACCGAATTCCTGCAGCTTTTGCAAGAAAAGGGGGTGAATTTCGTCGAACTCCTCGCCTTCCAAGGCCCGGCGGCGGTAGGCCAAGGCAAAGAGGGGCTCGATGCCGCTGCTCACCCCGGCGATGAGGCTGATGGTGCCGGTGGGGGCGATGGTGGTGACGGTGGCGTTGCGGCGGGGGGGACGCCCCTCTTGGTAGTAGCGGCTGCGAAAGAAATTGGGAAACGGCCCCCGTTGGCTCGCCAAGGCTTCCGTGGCCGCCACGGCGCGGGCCTGGATGCGGCTGATGATGGTCTCCGCCAATCTAAGGGCTTCGGGGGAATCATAGGGAAGACCCAACTGAATGAACAGATCTGCCAGCCCCATAACCCCCAGGCCGATCTTGCGGTTGGCCCGGGTGATGGCGGTGATCTGCGGCAGGGGATAATGGCTCTGGTCGATGACGTCATCCAGAAAGGTCACCGCCAGCTCCGTGAGCCGATCCAACTCCGCCCAGTCCAGGTCCCGGCCTTTTACCAAACGGGCCAGGTTAATGGAGCCCAGATTGCAGGATTCGTAGGGCAGCAGCGGCTGCTCGCCGCAAGGATTGGTGGCCTCCAGGCGGCCCAGCTCCGGGGTGGGGTTGCCCCGCTCGATGGCGTCCAGGAAGATGAGCCCAGGATCGCCGGTTAAGACGGCATATTCGCAGATCTGCTGGAAGACCTCCCGGGCCGGCAGCCGACGGACTTCCAGGCCGGTGCGGGGATTGATGAGGGGATAATCCTCCCCGGCCTCCACCCGGGCCATGAATTCATCGGTCACCGCCACTGACAGGTTGAAATTGGTCAGCACCCCGGGCTCTGCCTTGGCCCGGATAAAGTCCAGGATGTCGGGGTGATCCACCCGCAGGATTCCCATATTGGCGCCCCGGCGGCGTCCCCCTTGCTTCACCACTTCGGTGGTGACGTCGAAGATGCGCATGAAGCCCAGAGGGCCCGAGGCCACCCGGCCGGTGCTGCGCACCTGGTCGCCCCGGGGCCTGAGATGCGTGAAGGTGAAGCCCGTGCCGCCGCCGGTCTGGTGGATGAGGGCCATGGCCCGCACCGCGTCCATGATGCTTCCCATGTCGTCCTCAATGGGAATGACAAAGCAGGCGGCCAACTGCCCCAAAGGGAGATCGGCGTTCATCAGGGTGGGGGTGTTGGGGAGAAACGCTAAGGAAGCCATAGCTTCATAAAATTCCTGGGTGCGGCGGGCCACCGCCGCCGCGCCTCCATAGCGGGCCTCCGCCGCGGCCACCCCCCGGGCCACCCGCCGGAATAACTCCTCCGGCGTCTCCACCACGCGGCCGTCGGGATCGCGGCGCAAATAGCGCTCCTCCAACACCCGCCGGGCTATGGGCCGAAATTCCATCGCGGCTCCAGGAAATCAGATGGCGAAAGGCAAAGAGCTTCCCTGCCCGGTTCCCCTTCCCCCTCCCTCCTCCCCTCTTGGGGCTGGGGGAAAGGAAGGGGAGAGGGGCCAAGGACTTGCGAGTCCCGCCGGCCTCCCCACCACCTCGCTAATCAATGATACCCCATTTCTTGGCCCGCTCCGAGTATGGGGGAGGAAATTCCGGGGAGAAGTTTTGGTACACGGTGATGGGGTAACGGGCGCCGATCTTTTTGCCTGCCTCCTTGAGGCCGGTGAGCAAACCGTCCAGGAGGCGGGCGGGGAAGCTCAGCACCAGTTCATCGTCCTGGGTCATGGAAAAGATGCGGTCGCCGGCTCCGGGAATGGCCACCACGATGCGGTCCTGCCGATACGGTCCGATGAGGTAGGAGGCGCATTCCACCTTGCCGCCGAACTCGCCGCTGACCCGTTCCCCCAGGAAAAAGGTGGCGGCCTGAATAAGGCGGGTCAGTTGGGCCGGGTTGCCGTAGACCACGATTACCTGGGGGTCAAGGGCCAGGCGCTCCAGCGGGCAGAGGTACACCGCGGTCACCTCTTGGGGGCGGAAGCGGGGCAGGGCCTCCACCTCCTTGAGGGCGGGGCCCAACTCGGTATGGAAGCCCACCTCGCAAAAAAGCTGGCCCAATTCCAGGAGGGGGTCCGCAGCCGGGGTGAAGCCGAAGGCCAGCATGCCGGGGATGCAGATCAGGTCGTCTTTGGTCAGGCCCACCGGCCAGCCGTACACCCGGGCCATGGTGACGCCTTGGCAGATGGTCACCTTCTTGCCGAAGATCTGGGAGGGCCGTCGGGTCTTTTCGGGCAGGTCCCCGGGGTCATCCAGAAAGGCGACCCCAAAGGGTTCGGTTTTCAGGCGCAAGGCGGTTTTCAATTGGACAGCAGCATCCCGGAAGTTCATCTGGCAGCTCCAAGGGGGAGATGATACAACAGCACTAATTACCACATAATAAGGCCAAGGGCCAGGGAGTGCAAGGGCGGACCCTGGGGACGGGCCTCCGGGCTGGCGGACATGATGGATGCTGAAAGGCCCCGAGGGCGGGGAAATCCAGCGGCCCTGCCCGCCTTAGGTTCTTAAACAAGGGGGGGCCAAGGCGGCAGTGACGCCGGGCAGCCACGGTTATGCTTCGCTTTCTTTTTGATGGGTTCGGTCCCCGCTTTGATTGGCTGCAGGTGGAGGTGACCACCGCCTGCACCGCAGCCTGCGTCTACTGCCCCCGCACGGTGCACCGGGAGATCTGGCAGGATCGTTTTCTCTCTCTTGAGACGTTTGACCGCCTGCAGCCGGCGCTCCCCCGGGCCCGGCATGTGCATCTCCAGGGCTGGGGCGAACCCCTGCTCCACCCAAACTTTTTTCAGTTTGCCCGGCAGGCCAAAGCGGCGGGCTGCCAGGTGGGTGCCACCACCAACGGCATGCTGCTGGATGAGCCCCGTTTGGTCTGTCTGGTGGAGTTGGAACTGGATGTGCTGGCCTTCTCCCTGGCCGGTGCGGATAGCAGCCAGGATAAGGTGCGTCGGGGCACCCGCTTTGCCGCCGTCATTTCTGCCATTGAAACGCTGCAGCGCCTGAAGGCCGCCCGGGCCTCGGCCAAGCCGGCGGTGCATGTGGCCTATATGTGGCTGCGCTCCAGGCTGGCGGATCTCTCCCGCCTGCCCCGGGCCTTGGCCGGTCTGGGGGTGGACCAGGTGGTCATCAGCACCCTGGACTATGTGGCCGCCCCGGAGCTTGAGGGAGAGGTGCTGCGACCCCAGAGGGAGGGTGAGTTTGCTGAGCTGACGGCGCGTCTTAAGGCCGTGGGCCGGGAGGCGGAAAACTTGGGGATAACCCTGCACCATCACCTCCACCCCCGTCAGGGGCCGGGCCGCCGCTGCTCGGAAAACCCCACCCGGGCCTTGGTGGTGGCAGCCGACGGCAGCGTGAAGCCGTGCGTGTTCTGGGGTCTTCCCATGACCGTTTCCGGGGGAGGCACCGGCGGCGCCGCGGAGCCGCAAGACTTCGGTCACCTTGACCAAGCCGACCTCCTGGAGATTTGGGCCGCCCCGGGTTACCGGGAGTTTCGCCAGGCTCACGCCCGGGGGCTGCCTCCGGCCCTCTGCCGGGGATGTCCTAAGCTCATCTGATTCCTAATCTTTATCTGGGTATGGGGTGGCTTTTTCCCATTGTGTTTCTGCCTAATTTCGTTTAAAAGGGAAATTAGGAAAATTATTTATACTAATTTGGGGGGAGAATAATCCTTCCCCGGCGTCGCGCGCCTGCAAAAGCCTTTGGTGGAGGGACTGGCGTTGGGCGGCGATGCGAAACAGTTCTTTTCCTATTTCCTCCCAGGAGGATTCTCCTGGCTTGCAAGACACCACAAATCCGAGGAGGAAAGCGCATGGCTTATGTGGTGGAAAAACTGAAACAGGTTTTGGGACTGGGGTTTGCGGCCAGTGAGCAGGGGGTCATTGAGACCGTGGAGGAACAGGCCAAGACCCTGGCCGAACTCAAGAAAGAACTGGGTTTGCCTCCAGACGCCCCCATCAGCCGGGTCAAAGAGGAGCTTCGGAAGCTCAAGGCCGAACATGAGGAACTTCTTGGTCTCAAAGGCGAATGGGAGGCCCGGGAAAAAGCCGAGCTGGAGATGACCCAGTGGCAGGCCCTCTACAAATCAGAGGACTGGCTGGGGGTCTGGATCGGCTTGGGCATCATCGCCGTGGTGCTGTTCCTCTACAGCGCCACCGGCACGGTCATCAAGGCGCCCGGCTTCCGGTGGACCACCGACGGGGAATTCCAGACCGCGGTGAGCACCCTGGCCCCGGCCATTGAGCGGCTGGCCAAGGAGGCCGGAGACAAGGGCGAAACGGCCCTGGCGGAGCAGGCCCAGGCTTTGAGCGCCGCCATCGCCACCCAGAACCGCAAGGCCATCGGGGCCGCGGCCAAGAAGGTGGAGGAGGCGGCCAAGCAGGCCAAGGACAAGGACCTGAAGGGCCGGGCCGGCAAATACGCCGGGGAGATCAGCCGCCAGGCCGGAAGCCTCCTGGGCAAGGTCCTCTCCGGGGACAACCTGCTGTTGTCCGTTTATATCGGCTTGGCCCTGCTGGTCATCGGCATGATCGGCATGGCGCTCATGGGCCAGCCGGTGGGCTACTTCATCACCGGCTTTCCCTTCGTTTTCCTCATCGCCTGGCTGTCCCTCTTCCTGGCGGGCAATTACACCATCCACGAATACGGCCTGGAATATGTGCTCTTCTGTTTGATCATCGGCTTGTTTGTGAGCAACATCATCGGCGTGCCCCAATGGATGATGCCGGCGGTGCGGACGGAGTTCTATATCAAGTCCGGGCTGGTCATCCTGGGCGCCCGGGTGCTCTTCGGGGTCATCATGCGGGCGGGCTTCCTGGGCATGATTCAGGCCCTGGCGGTGGTGAGCGTCGTCTGGTACGGTTGCTGGTGGCTGTGCAAGAAGCTGGACATTGACGACGAATTCTCCGCCATGCTCAGCAGCGCCGTGTCCATCTGCGGCGTCTCCGCGGCCATCGCCACCGCCGGCGCAGTGAAGGGCGACCCCAAGAAGCTCTCCTATGTCACCTCCATCGTGCTGGTATGCGCCGTGCCCATGATGGTGCTCATGCCCATCATCAGCAAGGCCTTCGGCATCCCCGACGCGGTGGCCGGCGCCTGGCTGGGCGGCACCCTGGACACCTCGGGCTCGGTGGTGGCGGCCGGGGCCCTCATCAGCGACCTGGCCATGAAGGTGGGGGTGACGGTGAAGATGAGCCAGAACGTGCTCATCGGCTTCGCGGCCTTCATCCTCTCGGTGATCTGGACCCTGAAGGGGGTGAAGGAAGGCGAGCAGGCCAGCCTGTGGGAAATCTGGTACCGCTTCCCCAAGTTCGTCCTGGGCTTCCTGGCCTCCTCCCTGCTCTTTTCCTTTGTCCTGAGCGATGCCACCATCAAAGCCATCGGCAAGCCGCTCCAGAGCATTGAGGTCTGGTGGTTTGCCTTGGCCTTCGCCAGCATCGGTCTGGAAACCCGGTTCATGGACCTGGCGGCCTTAGGCGGCGGCCGGCCGGCCTTGGCCTTCCTGGTGGCCCAGGGGTTCAACGTCATCTGGACCTTGATTTTGGCCTACCTGCTCTTCGGCGGGATTATTTTCCCGGCCCCGAAGTTCTGATGATGGAAGAGGGGGGAGGGCCAGGGGCTTCCAAGCCCTGCCCTCCCTACGCACCCCCCTCCCAGCCCGCGCCGTTGGTTTGGCTCAGGGGCTTTCACATTGTGCCTTCGCGACAGAAGGGATGGAGGGAGGGGGTCTGAGAGAGGGGGGTATGGGCCTGCGGCCCTGAGCCCCCTCTCCTTATCCGGTGATGGAGCAAACCATGGACTGGGCGGCCTGGGGGCTGGACAAGCTGGACTGGAAGTTTTTCCTTGGCATCATCAACATTGTCATCATCGACCTCATCCTGGCCGGGGACAATGCGGTGATCATCGCCATGGCGGTGCGTTCCCTGCCCCGCCGGAAGCGGCAGCTGGGCATCATCCTGGGGGCCGGAGGGGCGGTGGTGCTGCGGGTGGTTCTCACCTTTTTCGTGGCCCAGCTCCTGGAAATCCAGTTTGTCAAGCTGGTGGGCGGGGTGCTCATCGCCTGGATCGCGGTGAAGCTCTTCGTGGAGGGGGCGCCGGAACAGGCGGACAAGGAGGCCAAGACGCTCCTGCAGGCCATGTGGCTCATCATGGTGGCGGACATCACCATGAGCCTGGACAACGTCCTGGCGGTGGCCGGCGCCTCCCACGGCAACCCCTTCCTGCTGCTCTTCGGCCTGGCCCTGTCCATTCCTTTCGTGGTCTTCACCAGCAACCTGTTGTCCATGCTCATGGACCGCTACCCGGTCATCATCCTTTTGGGGGCCGCGGTCCTGGGCCGGGTGGCCGGCGAGATGATCTTCACCGACCCCTTTGTGGCCGCGCTCCTGGCCATGCCCAAATGGTTCAACTACCTCATGGAAGCCATTTTGGCGGTGGGGGTGATCGTGGTGGGCAAGCTGTGGATCCGCTTTGTGTTCCGGCGGGCGCACCTGCAAGAGGCGGCGGCAGCCGTGGAAGAGGAGCCGCCGCAGCCCCGACTTGAGGAGAAATAGGTATGGCGATCCTCACCATTTCCCGGGAATATGGCAGCGGCGGGCGGGACATCGGCCGGCGGGTGGCGGCCAAGTTGGGCTATGACTATGTGGACAAGGAACGGCTGTTCCAGGACCTGGACCGGACCGGGCCGCGCTGGGGGCGGGTGGCCCGGGAGGTGGACGAGGTCTGTCCCACCCTGTGGGAGCGCCACGACTGGCAGTATCGGGGCTATGTGGCCCAGTTGGAGGCCCTCCTGATGTCCTATGCCGCCCGGGACAACGTGGTGCTCATCGGCCGCGGGGGCTTTTTCCTCCTCCGGGAGGTTCCTTTTGCGCTTCGGGTGCGACTGATTGCGCCTCTGCAGCAACGCATTGAAACCATCATGGTCCGGGAAAGCCTGGACCGGGAAGCGGCTGAACGCCTCATCCGGCAGGTGGATGGCGAACGGGCCTGTTATATCCAGGCCAACTATGGGCTGGATTGGGCAGCAGATGAGCATTACGATCTGGTGTTAAATACCGGCCATTTGAACTACGATGAAGTAGTAACAATCCTCGAAAAGGAGTTGGCCCAGCGAGATCTTCTTGCCAGCCCAGAAGCCAAAGCACACTTGGAAAACCTGGCTTTGGCCTCGCAGCTCAAAGCCCGCATCGCCACCGACCCCCGGGTGCTGATTCCTACCTTGGAGGTCCGGTGGGATGGGGAAAACCTGGTGGTGGCGGGCATTATCCACACTCCCAAAGAGGAGCAGCTGGTCCAAGAAATGGCCCGGGAAGCCTGCGGCGGACGGCCTCTGCGCTTCCACCTGCACCGCCGTCTGTAAGGAGAGGGACGGTGGCCCGGCCCCTTTTTACCCCGGCCCGTTTGTAAGGCGTTCCGGGATTTCCGTCACCTTCCATGACCTACCGAGCACCCGCCGACCTGTCCCCTCTTCTGGAGGGAGAGTCTGTATTCAGCCTGCCTGCCGAGGCGGTGCGGCAAGCGCTGGGCACCGGTCCGGAGGGCTTAAGCGACGCCGAGGCGGCAGCCCGGCTGGAGGAGTATGGCCCCAATGAGCTGGCCCCGGGCCGACCGCTTTCCCCGGCGCTCATATTCCTGCGGCAGTTCACCAACCTCCTGATCCTCATTCTGTTGGCGGCCACCGCGATTTCCTACTTCCTGGGCGAACGGCTGGACGCCGCGGTCATCCTGGTCATTGTGCTGGCCTGTGCCGTCCTGGGGTTTGTGCAGGAATACCGGGCGGAGCAGGCGGCCGCCGCCCTGGCCAGCTTGGCGGCCCCCAGCGCCACGGTGCTGCGGGAGGGGCAGGAGCTTACCATCCCGGCCCGGGAGGTGGTGCCGGGGGATATCCTGCTCCTGGCCGCCGGGGACCGCATAGCTGCCGACGGCCGTCTGCTGGTGGCGGTCAATCTGCAGGTGGATGAAGCGCTGCTGACGGGGGAATCGCTGCCGGTGAACAAATCGCCCCAGGCGGTCCCCCCGGAGGCCCCCCCGGGGGAGCGGCACTGCATGGTCTTTGGGGGCACGGCGGTGACCTATGGCCGGGGCCAAGCAGTGGTGGTCGCCACCGGCATGCATACCGAATTCGGCCGCATCGCCCGGCTGCTCCAGGAAGTCCGGCAGGAACGCACCCCCCTGGAGCAGCGCATGGCGACCATCGGCCGGGTGCTCGCCGCCGTCTGTCTCAGCGTGGCCGCCGCTGCGGTGCTTCTGGGGATTTTAAAGGGGGAGGACGCCTGGAAGATGCTGCTCTGGGGCATCAGCCTGGCGGTGGCGGCAGTCCCGGAGGCCCTGCCCGCGGTGGTCACCGGCGCCCTAGCCATCGGCACCACCCGCATGGCCCGGCGCCATGCCATCGTCAGGAGGCTGCCCGCGGTGGAAACCATGGGCTGCACCACGGTGATCTGCACCGACAAGACCGGCACCCTCACCCGGAATGAAATGACGGTGCGGCGGCTCTTTCTGGACAGTCTGGAGGTGGAGGTCACCGGCGTCGGCTACGAGCCCCGGGGGGAATTTCGCACCGAGGAGTTCGGCTATCTCACCCCGGCCTACCCCCCCCTGGCGATGGCCGGCCGCATCGCCCTGTTATGCAACGACGCTGCTCTGGTGGAGGAGCAGGGAAATTGGCAGGTGCGGGGCGACCCCACCGAGGGGGCGCTGCTGGTCCTGGGGCAAAAAATCGGTCTGGATCGCCGCCGCCTGCTGCAGGAATGTCCCCGGGTGGCGGAGATTCCTTTTTCCTCCGAGCGCAAACGGATGAGCACCATTCATGAAACGCCCGGCGGCCTGGTCATGTACCTGAAGGGCGCCCCCGAGAGCCTGCTTCCCTGGTGCGACAAGCTCCTCACCGCCCAAGGGGAGCAGCCCCTGGCGGAGGTGGGCCGGCAGGTCATCGCCGCCCGGGCAGCCGACATGGCCGGTCAGGCCCTGCGGGTCCTGGGGCTGGCCTATCGGCGGCTGCCCTCCCTGCCCCAGCTCACGCCCCGGGCCGAGGAGACTGACCTCACCTGGGTGGGGCTGGCGGGAATGATCGACCCGCCCCGGCCGGAGGCCAAGGCCGCGGTGCGCCGCTGCCACCGGGCCGGCATCCGGGTGCTCATGGTGACCGGCGACCATCCGGAAACCGCCCTGGCTGTGGGCCGGGAGCTGGGCCTCCTGCGGCCGGGAAGGGAAGGGATCCTTACCGGCCGGGAGCTGGGGGGGCTGTCCGACGCCGAGCTGGCCGCAAAGCTCACCGAGACTGCGGTCTTTGCCCGGGTCTCTCCGGAGCACAAGCTGCGGCTGGTGGACCTCCTGAAGGCCCAAGGGGAGGTGGTGGCCATGACGGGCGACGGGGTGAACGACGCCCCGGCCCTCAAACGGGCCGATATCGGGGTGGCCATGGGCATCACCGGCACCGAGGTCACCAAGGAGACGGCGGCCATGATCCTGGCGGATGACAACTTCGCCACCCTGGTGGCCGCGGTGGAGGAAGGCCGGGCCATCTTCGACAACATCAAAAAATATTTAATCTATCTTTTGAGCTGCAACTTCGGGGAGATTCTGGTGCTCACCGGCGCCTTTTTCCTGGGGTTGCCTCTGCCTTTGCTGGCCCTGCAGATTCTCTGGGTGAACCTCACCACCGACGGGCTGCCGGCCCTGGCCCTGGGGGTGGACCCCAAGGGGCCGGACCTCATGCGCCGCCCGCCCCGGCCGCCGGGGGAAGGGGTCTTCACCAGAAACGTCAACCTGCTGCTCACGATCATTTCCCTCTATCTCACCGCGGTGCTCATCCCCCTGTTCGCTTACTATTGCCTGGCCGACCCCAACCGGCTGGGTAATCCCCAGGAAGTGCTGATCCAGGCCCAGACCATGGTGTTCACCACGCTGGTTTTGGCCGAGCTGGTGAACGCCTTCAACTGCCGCTCCGACCACCTGTCCCTCTTTCGGGTGGGGCTCTTAGCCAACCGCCACCTGGTGGCCGCCGTGGGGGTTTCCTTGGTCATGATGGTGGCCGTGATCCAGTGGCCCCCCTTGGCCCGGCTGTTCCACGTCCGGCCGCTGGACGCCGGCGACTGGCTCATCGCCGCGGCCCTGGCCTTGGGCCTCATCCCGGTGGTGGAGGCCGCCAAGTGGGGACTCCGGCGGGCCAGATGAAGAGTTGGTGGGGGGAGGGGTAAGGGTCTGCGACCTCCCGCCGGTATCCCCTCAGCTCCGGTAGGAGGCGTTGATTTTGACGTAGTCTTCGGTGAGGTCGCAGGTGTGGCAGGTGGCCTGGGCGTTGCCCTGGTTCAGGTTGAGGGTGATGGTGACGGGCCCGGCCAGGATGGCTTGCAACGCGGCGTTCTCCGCCGCTTCGCCCAGGCCCACCCCGTTTCGCACCACCGGGATGTCCCCGAAGGCGATGTCCACCCGGTTGGGGTCAAAGCGGGCGCCGGAGCGGCCCAACGCGGCCATGAGGCGGCCCCAGTTGACATCCGGGCCGGCCATGGCGGTCTTGACCAAGGGAGAGGTGGCGATGGTGTTGGCCGCCCGCTTGGCCTGGGCGGGAGTGGCGGCGCCCAGGATCCGAATGCAAAAGAGATGCCGGGCCCCTTCGCCGTCGGCCACGATCTGACCCGCCAGGTCCCCCATGACTTCCTGCAGCGCCTCCAGGAAGGCGGCGGCCTCCGGGTCGGCGGCCGAGGCGATGGCCGGGTTTCCGGCCCGGCCGCTGGCCAAGAGGAGGCAGGTGTCGTTGGTGGAGGTGTCGCCGTCGATGCTGATGCAGTTCAAGGTCCGGTCGGCGACCTGCCGCAGCAGCACCTGAAGCGCCTGGCTTTGCACTGCGGCGTCCGTGAACACAAAGGCCAGCAGGGTGGCCATGTCCGGGTGGATCATGCCGGCGCCCTTGGCGATCCCGGCCACCGTGGCCCGGTGCCCGGCCAGCTTCACCTGGGTCTGGGCGGTCTTGGGCCGGGTGTCGGTGGTCATGATGGCCTGAGCCGCTTCGCTGAAGCCGTCGGACCGCAGATGCGCCACGAGAAGCGGCAGCGCTTGAATAATGTTGGCCAGCGCCAGGGGTTGACCGATGACCCCGGTGGAGGCAGGCAGCACCAAGTTGGGGGAGATGTTCAGGAGCCGGGCGGCGTGCCGGGTGGATTCCCGGGCTGCGGCCAGACCTTGGGGCCCGGTGCAGGCGTTGGCGTTACCGGCGTTCACCAGGATGGCCTGGGCCAGGCCGGTCCTTAGCCGCGGGCGGCACACGAGCACCGGCGCCGCCTTGACCCGATTGCGGGTGAACACCCCGGCCGCGGCTACCGGTTCATCGGCCACCATCAGGGCCAGGTCCAGGCCGCCGTGCTTCTTGATGCCGGCGGCAGTGGCCGCGGCCCGAAATCCCGGCACGATCATGGGCTCTCCTCTCGAGATGATTAGCTGAGGGGAGGACTGGGGGAGCAGCGGCTCCCCCACCCTCCCCTCAAACTCCCCTCCCAACCCCCTTTCAGAGATGGGGAGGCAGGGGCTTGATCCCTTAGCCCCCCAGCCTTCATTTGCCGCAGCACTTTTTGTATTTCTTGCCGCTGCCGCAGGGACAGGGGTCGTTGCGGCCCACCTTCTTCTCCTTGCGCATTACCGGGGCCGGGCCGTCGCTGTCGCCGTGGCTGAAAAACAGCTCCGGCTGGGCCGGCCGGGCTTCCGGCGGGGGCTCCTGGTGGGGCCGCACCTGGAGGTGGAACAGGGTGCCCACGGTGTCCGCCTTGATGCGCTGGATGAGGTCCATGAACATGTCGTAGCCCTCCCGCTGGTATTCCCGCAGCGGGTCCTTCTGGGCATAGCCCCTAAGACCGATGCCGTCCCGCAGGTGGTCCATGCTGAGGAGGTGCTCCTTCCAGTGGTTGTCCACGATTTGGAGCATGATCATCTGCTCCAGGTGTCGGAAGAGGTCGGGACCGATCTCCTCTTTTTTCCGCGCAAAGCGCGCCCGCACCAGGTCGGCCAGGTAGTCGGTGAGGTCACCGTCGGCTTGGGCCAGGGCCGGGGGCCGGAAGCCGAACTGCCGCTGGAAGGCGTCCTCCAGGGCCTTCAGGTCCCAGTCCTCGGCTACTTTGTCCTGAGTGTGTTCGGCTACCATATCCTCCACCAGCTCCTCGGCCATCTCCAGGAGGTCCTCCTCCAGGTTTTCCCCGGCCAGGATCTGGCGGCGTTGGGCGTAGATCACCTCCCGCTGCTTGTTCATGACGTTGTCGTATTCCAGGAGGTGTTTGCGGATATCAAAGTTGTGGGCCTCCACCCGCCTTTGGGCCCGTTCAATGGCGTTGGACACCATCTTGGCCTCGATGGGTTGGCCGTCCTCCATGCCGAAGCGCTCCATCAGGCTCTTGAGGCGGTCGCCGCCGAAGATGCGCAGGAGGTCGTCCTCCAGGGAGAGGTAGAAGCGGGAGGAGCCGGGGTCGCCTTGGCGGCCGGATCGGCCCCGGAGCTGATTGTCAATGCGCCGGGCCTCATGGCGTTCGGTGCCCAGGATATGGAGGCCCCCCCGCTCCACCACGCCGGGCCCCAGGACGATGTCGGTGCCCCGGCCCGCCATGTTGGTGGCGATGGTGACGGTGCCCAGTTGCCCCGCCTGGGCCACGATCTGGGCCTCTTTTTCGTGGTGCTTGGCGTTGAGGACTTCGTGCTTGATGCCCTCCCGTTTTAACATCTTGCTCAGGTACTCGGATTTTTCAATGGAGGTGGTGCCCACCAGCACCGGCTGTCCGCGCTCATGGCAGTCCTTGATCTCCTCCACCACGGCCTGGAACTTCTCTTCCGCGGTCTTGTAAATGACGTCGGGGTGGTCAATGCGGATCATTTTGCGGTGGGTGGGAATGATGACCACGTCCAGGTTATAAATCTTTTTAAATTCCTCGGCCTCCGTGTCCGCGGTGCCGGTCATGCCCGCCAATTTGCGGTACATGCGGAAGTAGTTCTGAAAGGTGATGGTGGCCAGGGTCTGGTTTTCGTTTTCGATGCGCACGCCCTCTTTGGCCTCCAGGGCTTGGTGCAGACCGTCGGAATAGCGCCGGCCGGGCATGAGGCGGCCGGTGAATTCGTCCACAATGATGACCTGGCCGTCTTTGACGATGTATTCGTCGTCCCGTTTGAAGAGGTTATGGGCCTTGAGGGCCTGGTTCAGGTGGTGCAAAAGCTCGATGTTCCGGGGATCATAGAGATTGCTCACCCCCAGGAGCTTTTCGGCCCGGGCCACCCCTTCTTCGGTGATGAGGACGCTCCGGGCCTTTTCGTCCACGGTATAGTCCTGGTCTCGTTTCAGTTGCAAGGCCACGCGGTTGAGGACGTAGTAGAGGTCGGTGGACTCCTCCGCGGGCCCGGAGATGATCAGCGGGGTGCGGGCCTCGTCAATGAGGATGGAGTCCACTTCGTCCACGATGGCGTAGTTGAAACCCCGCTGCACCATGTCGGCCAGGGAGAACTTCATGTTGTCCCGGAGGTAGTCGAAGCCGAACTCGTTGTTGGTGCCGTAGGTGACGTCCGCGGCATAGGCTTGGCGGCGCTCCTCGTCGGTGAGGCCGTGCACGATGGTGCCGGTGGTGAGGCCCAGGAGATGGTAGATGCCGCCCATCCACTGGGTGTCCCGGCGGGCCAGGTAGTCGTTCACCGTGACGATGTGGACGCCCTCGCCGGTGAGGGCATTGAGATAGGCGGGCATGACGGCCACCAGGGTCTTGCCTTCACCGGTTTTCATTTCGGCGATTTTCCCCTGGTGGAGCACGATGCCGCCGATGACCTGGACATCGAAGGGCCTGAGCCCCAGCACCCGGACGGCGGCCTCCCGGGCGGCGGCGAAGGCCTCGGGCAGGAGGTCGTCCAAATCTTCCCCCCGCTCCAGGCGCTCCTTGAACTCGCCGGTCTTGGCGGTGAGTTGCGCGTCGGAGAGTTTGCGGAACTCCGGCTCCAGCCCGGTGATCCTGTCCACCAGGGGGGCCAAGCGCCGGAGCTCCCGGTCGTTTTTGCTGCCGAAGATTTTCTTTAAAATTGCGCTGATCATAACGCCTTTTTCATCTCCAGGTTCTCCGGGGGAGGGATCAGGGATAGGAGGGCCCTGTGCCTGCCTCCCAGCCCCATCGGGGGGTGAGGAGCTCGCCGGGGAGGTCGGGGGCCAGCCCCAACCAGCTCCCTCCTCGCCAAACTTTCGTTACCCCTCCAAATCCAGCATCACCGGGAGTTCGTCGCAGTCCGGGAACTTGACACAGTCCACGCAGTCGGCCCAGACAATGGGGGGCAGATTCTCCTTGGGAAAGGGTCGAAAGCCGAAGCGCTGGAAAAATTCCGGGCTGGTGGTGAGGGCAAAGACCCGCCGCAGCCCCAGCTCCCGGGCTTCCTGAAGGCAAAACCGCACCAAGGCGGAGCCGATGCCCTGAGATTGGCGCTCCGGAATGACCACCAGGGAACGGATTTCCCCCAAACCGTCCCAGGCCACATGCAGTGCCGCCACGCCGATGATGGGGCCGTCGTCCTCCCGATATACCACATAGTCCCTAAGATGGCTGTACAGGCTGGCCAGGGTGCGGGGCAGGACATCCCCCAGCAGGGAAGATTCGGCCAGCATCCGGCGAATGTCCGGAACCTCGTCAATTCTGGCTTTGCGGATCATCTCAGCTTGACAGCGCCTCCCCCTTCAGGGATGATTATAACATGATTGCCACAAGGAGACATTCATGAGTGTCATTACTCCGGACAAATACGTCCGTCTGGCGTATCGGCTGAAACTGAAAAGCGGGGACTATGTGCGGGGCAGCGCCCAGGAACCGGCGGAAATGGAATTCGTGGCCGGCGTGGGGGAAGTTCTGCCCGGTCTGGAACGGCGACTCTACGGGCTCTCCCCGGAGATGGGAGAGGTGGACTTCGTGGTGCCCCGGGATGAGGCCTTTGGCCCCTATGAGCCCGATAATGTGCAGGTCTGGAGCACCAAGGTCTTTCCCCCGGACATGGAGCTCAAGCCCGGCCAGAAGGTGCTGCCTGCGGAGCTGCCCTTCCCGCCGGAATACCCCTTGGTCATCAAAGAGGTGCAGGGCGACCGGGTGGTGCTGGACCTGAACCACCCTCTGGCCGGTGAGGACCTTTACTACCAGGTGCGGGTGTTGGAGGTTAGGGAGGCCACGGAAGATGAACTTACGCCCCGCAAACAGTGCCAATCCTGTCGGGAGGAGGCCATGGAGGGCTGAGGGAAAGTAGGCCCTTGGACCATGGGCGCCGCTCCCGCCGCCGCAAGAGGGCTGTCATCTGGGTGGCGGCGCCGCCGGCATCCCACCCCTGGTAAGGGAGGAAGGTCAAAACCCCGAGGACGGGCCCAGGAGCGCCGGGTTAAGCCTTAGGGGCGCAAAAAACCCCGGCCTGCCAAGCAAGCCGGGGTGATGGCGGACACGGGGCAAGTTAAACTTCGGTGACTGTGATGGCCCCTGAGGGGCACACCTCGATGCAGCTCTCACAGCCCAGGCACTCTTCCTCATTCACCGGGACCGCCTTGCCTTCCTGCATCTCGAACACTCCCACGGGGCAGACGTTGACGCACTCTTCGTCGCCGGTGCACTTATCCGTATCCACTTCCACACGCCAACCCATGCTTGCAACCTCCTTTATCATTTAACCTCGAGAAAATTTCGGCCCTTGTGGGCCGGGAATCTGTTGTAACCGGGGCCGTGATCTCCCTATTTCCGGCTGGACTGACCGGGGGGGATTGGCCATTCGAAACTTTTTTCACAAATACCATTATCGCATACGACCGAGGGAGTCAAGGAAAAAGTGCCCGGCCCCGGAAGCCCGTTCAGCGGTTGGTCCGGACGTTTGGGGGGGCAGAAGGCGATCCTGGGCAAGACTGGCGAGGCAGTGCTCCCGATGTTGACGGGCCCGGGCCACCAAAGCCGGGGCCCACTCTGGGGCGCCCAGGGCGTGCAGGTGGGTATAGGTGGCCAACACGTTGCGGTGCAGCAGACCGTCCCGGTGGCCGCCGATGCCGGCTCCGCGGATCACCCGAAAGGCCATGGGCACTTCCGGACCCGGCTCAGGGTGAATGCGGGAGTAGTGAAATTCGTGTCCTTTGAGGACCGTGCCCCGGCGGAAGTAGGGGTTGTCCTGGCCTACCTCCAACACGGTATAGCCGTGCCCCTGGGGTTTGCGCCCCATCACAAAATCAAAGGGGAACACCCCCACCATGGGGAAACGTTCCTCCTCCAGGGAGCGGATGGCGGCGCCCAGATACATCAGGCCGCCGCACTCGGCATAGATGGGCAGGCCGGCGTGGGCGGCCCGGCGCACCGCCTCCCGGAACCCGGCGTTCTCGCTCAGGGCTTGGGCATGGGTTTCCGGAAAACCTCCGCCGATATAGAGGCCGTCCAAATCCGGCGGCAGGCCTGTATCATCCAAGGCATTGAGCATCACCAGGCGGGCGCCGGCGGCCTCCAGAGCCTCCAGGTTGGCGGTATAGTAAAACTGAAAGGCGGAGTCCCGGATAACGCCAATGGCCACCGGTTCTTCGGGTACGGTTGCCTCCTCCCGCCCCGGTGATGCCGACGGCAACGGCGGGGCCTGGCAGGCCACCTCCCAGAGGCCGTCCAGGTCCAGGTATTTCTCGGCCAGGTCCCGGGCGGTGGTGACGGCCCGCACGGAGGCGGCGTGCTCCTGGGGCGGCACCAGGCCCATGTGGCGCTCGGGAAAGACGGCGCACTTGAGGCGCGGCAATGCTCCCAGGACGGGCAAGCCGCAGTACCGCTCGATGCTGCTTTTCAGGATTGCTTCATGACGGGGGCGGGCTACCTGGTTCAGGATGACGCCGCGCAGGGGAACCTGGGGATCAAAGTGTTGACAGCCCAGCACCAGGGCGGCGGCGGTGCGGGTGGTCATGGTACAATCTACCACCAGCACCACCGGCACGCGCAGGAGCTTGGCCAGCTCGGCGGTGCTGTAGGTGCCCTCGGCGTCCAATCCGTCATACAAGCCGCGGTTGCCTTCAATCAAGAGGCAGTCCGCGGCCTGAGCATGGCGGGCCACCAGTTGCACAATTTGGTCCCCCGCCATGAGGAAGGGATCCAAATTGTGGCTGGGACTGCCTGCCGCCAAGGCATGCCAAGCGGGGTCAATATAGTCGGGGCCCTTTTTAAAGGGCACCACGACGCGCCCGCGGGCCCGCCACGCGGCCAGCAGCCCCAGGGTCAGGGTGGTCTTGCCGGCCCCGCCCCGCAGCGCGGTGAGAAGCAGTCGGGGACAGGGCCGGGGCATTAGTGTTTGGCGGCGCCTTCCACCCGGGGGCACTCGATGAAGCTGCCCCCAAAGTAGGTATAGACGCACCGGCCGCCATCAATGAGTTCCTTGATGGCGAACTTGATGTCGTTTTTGGGCTGGTCGGGATGCTCCTTGAGCACCGCCTTTTCAATGTCCTTGGCCTTCAGCTGTTTTTTGCCTGCGGCCGCTTCCACCATCTTGTAGATGTACTCTACAAGCTCTGCTTTGGGTAAAGCCATTTTTCCGCCACCTGCTTAGAATTTGAAATGCATGGACGTTCTATAAGTATCATACGCCTGGAACTTATAGTCGTCAATATGCTGGAAGGTGAAGGGGATGTCGCAGACCTCGAAGAACTTCTCCCAGCCGATGCGGTTGATCCACTCACCCACCCGCTCCCATTTGTTGGCGCCTTCCGCGTATTTGGTGAGGATTTTGCGGATGGCCGCCACCACTTCGGGCCAGCGGGGCGGATTGTTGGGGATGTAGGGAATGGCCAGCCGGGAGAAGGCTGGCGGGGTCTTGGCGTTGGAGACCTTGCCGCCCACCAGGATGGCGGCGCCGCCCTTTTCCGAGTCAAAGCAGGGCAGAGCCGGGCACATGGTGTAGCAGTTACCGCAGTACATGCAGCGTTCTTCGTTGACGATGACGCTCTTCAGGCTCTTATCCGGATGGGGCCGGATGGCGCCGGTGGGGCAGGAGGCGATGGTGGTGGGGATTTCACACAGGTGGCGCAGCTTGTCGTGCATGATCTTGGGCGGGGTGCGGTGGACGCCGCAGATGGCGATGTCGGAGCAGTGCACCGCGCCGCACATGTTCAGGCAGCAGGCCAAGGCGATGCGCACCTGGGCCGGCAGGTCATGTTTACCGAAGTATTCAAACAGATCATCCATGACCGCCTTGACAATGCCGGAGGCGTCGATGGCCGGGGTGTGGCAGTGCACCCAACCCTGGGTGTGGACGATGCTGGTGACCGAGTGGCCGGTGCCGCCGATGGGCCAGCCTTTGGCGGCCAAGTCGGCCTTGAGAGCCGGCAGCTTGCTCAGGTCGTCCAGGAAGAACTCCATATTGTGCCGGCTGGTGAAGCGGAAATGGCCACCGCTGTACTTGTCGGCCAGGTCGCAGGCTTCCCGGACAAAGTCGGTGGTCACCAAGCGGCCGGAGCCCACCCGCACCGAGTAGAGCTTGTCCCCGGATTCCGCCACGTGCAGGAGCACCCCGGGTTCCACGATTTCATGGTATTTCCACTTGCCATAGTTCGCCTTGATGACGGGCGGCAAGAATTGCTCATAATGCGGCGGGCCGATATCGGTTTTGCGTTCGCTCATAATCCTTAATCCTCCTTGGGTATTTCACGGCGACGGTGGCCGCAACTTATCTGACAAAACCCTTCGTGGTATCGTAGCGGCGGCCCTGGGCTTCGGCGTCGAAGTCGGACTGATGCCAGAAGAAGAAGGGGTTGGCCCGGGGGATACGTACTTGCTGCGGCGTCGGCTCCACCCCGATGGCCTCCAGAAGGGACCGCATGCCCAGGCGCATGATGAGCTCGCCCACCCGCTCCCGGTTTTTGCCGTTTTCCGACCACCACTCCGCGATATTTTCCAGCAGCTCTTTGAGGTTGTCAAAGGGGGCTTCCATCTCCATGAAGGGCACGATCACCCAGCTCATCTGGGCGCCTTCCAGGATGGGGGCATGGGAACCCAACAGGAAGGCCGCGCCCCGCTCGGTGCCGGGCCGGAGGGCCTGGGGCATCAGGTTGATGCAGTGCATGCAGTGGTTGCAGTTCTTGTTGTCGATCTTCAGGGTCTTGCCATCCCAGCTCATGCAGTAGGTGGGGCACAGGTCAACGACGTCAGCCTTGATGTCCAGCTTGGCATATGAAGTGGCGCCGCCCCGGGGCTTCAGTTCCCCGCCGGCATAGGCCTGCACTGCGGCCTGGTCGATGCGGATGTCGTCTTTCCAGACGCCGATGACGGAGCAGTCGGCCCGGGCCACTGCGGCCACGCAGTCATTGGGGCAGCCGGACAGCTTCAGCTTGTATTTGTAGGGGTAGGAAGGCCGGTGCAGGTCGAACTGCATGTGCTGGGTCAGCTCGTAGCAGGCCTCCATGGTGTCGTACATGGCCCATTCGCAGCGGGCCGGCCCCACGCAACAGGAGGGGCTGCGGAAGGCGGAACCGGAGCCGCCCAAATCCCAACCCTTTTCCGTCAGTTTGGCGAAGCAGGGTTCCAACTCCTCGGTGCGGGTCCCCAGGAAAATGATGTCGCCGGTGGAGCCGTGCATGTTCAGGAGGCTGGAGCCGTGCTCATCCCAGATGTCCATCAGCTCCCGCAGGGCCTTGGTGGTGTAAAACCAGCCGGAGGGCTGATTCACGCGGATGGTGTGGAAGTGTTCACAACCCGGGAATTCGTCGGGCAGGTCGGTGTAGCGGCCGATGATGCCGGAGCCGTAGCCCAGGACGCCCACGATGCCGCCGTGCTTCCAGTGAGTAATTTTGTCTTTGTAGGAACGCTCCAACACCCCCAACAAATCCGCAGTCTGCGGTTTCCGGGCGGCAACCCGCTTCAGGTCCTTCACGAAGCTGGGCCACGGACCGCTCTCCAGTTGATCCAACAGCGGGGTTTTGTGCATGAAAACATCCTCCCTCAATTGATGGTCCCCAAGGGCCTTATCCTTTTTTTCACAAATCCTCTCCTATCACATACCATCACATGGATTTTGTCAACTAAAAAATCTCCCCTTTCCCGCCCGACAAAACCTCAACCGGGCCGATTTCTGTCAATGGTTCTTTAATTATGGCCGCCGGCCCCACCACCAGGATGACCAGGTCCTCGGGATGGAGGTGCGCTTGTGCCACCCGCTGGACCTCGGCCAGAGTGACCGCCGACAACCGCTCCCGGTAATGGGTCAAATAGTCCAAGCCCAGGTCGTGAAGATCTATGGTTAAGACCTGCCGGACCAGGGCCCGGGGGGTTTCCAGGCCCAAGGGGAAGTGCCCCACATAGTAACTTTGCGCCTCCTCCAGCTCCTGGGGGGTAAGGCCATGGTCGCGGACCTCCCGCACGGTGGCGATGATTTCCCGCACCGCCAGGGCGGTGTTGGCCGCCGGGGTGAAGGTGGAGATGACAAAGGGGCCCGGCGCCCGGCGCAGGAAAAAGTGGCTGCGGATGCCGTACGTGAGCCCCAGATCGGAGCGGATACGGGCCATGAGGCGGGAGGAGAAGCCTCCTTCACCCAAGGCGTAATTGAGCAGGCGCAGGGCGTAAAAGTCCGGGTGGCGCCGGGGCAGTCCCAGGTGGCCAAGGCGGATTTCGCTTTGGGTGAGCTCGGGCCGGTCCAGGAGGTAAATGCCGGGGGCGGCGGTCCGGGCAGGGGCCTCCCGATACTCGGGACTGGGGGGCCCGCCTCCGGTCCAGGTGCTCCAAAGACGCTCCGCTTCCGCCACCAGCCGTGGGAAAGGCAGCATGCCCACCCCCACCAGGGTGCCGTGGCCGGGGCCGTACTCCCGGCGGTAGCAAGCCGTGAGGTCAGCCAGGGAAAGGGCGTCCACCTTGGCCAGGTCCCCCCGCACCGCATGGCCATAAGGGGCACCTTGGAAAAAGAGGCGGGCAAAGGCGCGGTTGGCCACCTCCCGGGGTTCGTCCGCCACCTGGGTGAGCTCGGCCCGGCGGCGCTCCTTGAGGAGAGGGAACTCGGCTTCCGGAAAGGCCGGGGTCTGCACCACCTCGGCCAGCGTGGCCATCAGGGGGGCAAAGTCCTCGGCCAGGCCCTCCAGGTGGACATAGGTGGCGTCCCAGTCCCCCCGGGCGGTGAGCCCCGCCCCCAAGGCGTCAATGTCGTTGGCCAGTTGCAATTGGGAGCGGCTTTGGGTGCCCAGGGTGAAAAACTCGGCGGTCCAGTCCGCCACTCCGGGTTTGCCCGGCGGGTCGGTCTCGGCTCCCCGTTTGTTCATATACGCCAGGCTCAGCCATGGAACCCGGGAATATTCCACCCCCAAGACCGTGAGGCCGTTTGCCAGGGTGGCCTGCCGAATCTCGGCCACGTCTGCCATGGTTTTGCTCCTCTAATTGAGGTTTTTTCAGGATGGGGCAGAGAAACCGCCGCCCCTTGCCGCCCCGGTCAACCCCTCCGGCCCCTCCTTAGGAAAGCGGCCCGAGCTCTTGGCTTTCCGCCGGTGACACCGGCTGCAAGGTCACCACGGTGCGGTTGTCAGCCCGCAGATACTGGCGGGCCACCCGGGTAATGTCAGCAAGGGTGACCTTTTCATAGGCATCCAGCAGGCGGTTGGCCAGGTTGCCGTCCCCGGCTTTGAGGTGAAAAAGCGCCACCAAAAGGCCGCGGTAAAAGTTTTTCGCCAGACCCTGGACGGTTTGGGAACGCAGCCGCTTTTTGGCCCGCGCCAGCTCTGCGGCGCTGACGCCCTCATCCCGCAGACGGTCAAGGGCTGCCCAGAGGTCGGCTTCCAGGCGCTGGAGCGGCTCACCGGGCGCCGCCACCGCCCGGATGACAAATAAATCGGGGTCCTGGGAGGTCCAGGGGGGCGGGGCCACCTCGGCCTCCAGTTCAGCAGCCCGGCCGGGGCGCACGAATTCCTGATAGAACCGGCAGGAGCGGCCCTGGGACAGGATCGCGGCCAGGAGCACCAAAGGGTAAATGTCAGGGTGTCCTAAGCCCACGGCGTGGAAGCCGGCCAGGCAGGCCTCCACCTGGGAGACCTTCTTGAGCACCGCCCGGCGTTCGCCCCGTTGGGGCGGCTCGGTTACCTGCACCGGCGGCGGCGGGCCGGCATTTTCCAAGCCGCTGAAATACTTGGCCACCAGGTCCCGGACCTCCTCGGGAACCACCGCGCCGGCCACCACCACCAACATGGCGCCGGGCTGATAATAGCGTCGGTAATACGTGAGGCAGTCCGCCAGGGTCATGCGCCTCAGGTCCTGATCCCAGCCGATGATGGGCCAGCGGTAGGGGTGTTGGGTGTAGGCGGTGGCGCATAAAAGTTCCTCCACCAGGCCGAAGGGGCTGTCCACGCTGCGGAGCTTGCGTTCGCTGATCACCACCTGGAGCTCGGTGGCAAAGTTCTCCTGGTCCAGCTTCAGGTGCTTGAGCCGGTCGGCCTCCAAAGAGAGGGCCAGCTCCAGGTGCTCGGCCGGCAGATTTTCGAAATAGGAGGTGTGGTCCCGGGTGGTGAAGGCGTTGACCTCGCCGCCCTTGGCCTGCAGCAGGCGGGAAAACTCCTCCGGTCCCAGGGTCTCGGTGCCCCGGAACATCAGATGTTCAAAGAGGTGGGAGATGCCGGTGATGCCCGGCAGTTCGTGACGGGAACCCACCGCATAATGGAGCTGCACCGATACCACCGGCAGGCTGTGATCGGGCAGTACCAGGAGCTTTAGACCGTTTTCCAGTGTGAAAGGCACGATGGCGATTTCCGGATTCCAGGACCAGGGGTCCAGTGCCGGCGAGGTCAACATGAGGGCGCCTCCTTGGAAAAAACCTCTGAGGGTTCGGGGAGGAGAGCCTAAGGCTTGGCAATCCGTGGTCTCCCCCCTCATGATCATTTCCTGGGAGCCGGGTACCCCGACCAATAACGCACCAGGGAGTCATCCACCTGGATGAGTAATGGCTGGGCCTCCTGGATGGGAAGGTGGGCGGGGCTCTCTTTGGCCAGAAGACGCCGGGCCAAAGCCGCCGCTTCAGTCCCCAGGGCATGGTAATCCAGGGTAAGGGACAAGATGGCCCCCTGGGGGGCCACTTCGGGATGGCCGTTGACCACCAAGGCCCGCCGTTCCCGGCCCGCGGCCAGAAGAAGCGGGGCGTAACGGGCGGCGGTGGCGGTGGGCGGTACATAGAGCACCTGGCTCCCGCGGGCCAGCAGCCGTTCCAGGGCCTCCTGGTCCTGAGCCGCGTCCGAACTGGCCTCCACCATGCAAGTGAGGCCCAATCCGGCGGCCGCGGTCTGAAAGGTCCGGGCGATCTCCAGGGCGCTGCCATCCAAAGGGTCGTAGAGAAGCCCCCAGGACCGGGGGCCAAAGAGGGCGGTGGCTTGCTGCAAGGCCTGGAGCACGGGCGGTGGCGAAGCCAAGCCGGTGACGTTGTACAAATGAAATTCCGGCCGATTTGGGTCCCAGGCGGCGTCGCTGAAATAGGGGTTGGCCACCAGGGCGAACACGGCGGGAGTGCGCCGCTCCACCTTGGCCAGCATGGCGAGGGCCGGGGTGCCCAATACCACGAACAGGGCGGGCTGCGTTGCCCTCAGACGCCGCAATGCTTCCGGTCCCTCTTCCCCCAGGGCGGGCACAATGGCCACCTCCAATCGCCGGGGCGCCAAAGCCGCCGTCAAAGCCGCCACCGTTTGTCGAAGACGGGGGGAATCCGGGGAGGCAAACACCACCACCATCGGCTCGCGTGAAGCTCCACAGGCGGAGAGGCTCATCAATAAGAGGAACACGAGACTTCGAACCGCACCTGAAGCAAGTATTGGCATGAGGGTGAAACGGTATCCTGGTCGGCCAGGGGAAGGGAAAAAGGGGCCCCCACGGACCGGCCGGGGAGCGCCCCCTCCTTTGCCTGCCGCCCTTGGCCGCCGGCGAGCGGCGGCAGATCTAAGGCGGCCGGTGAGAGAGGTGTGGCGGCTGCCAAGCCGGCTGGGGCCGAAGTCAGTCATCGGACGAGGCGGCCCAAGCGCTGCCACCTAACGGAAAACACCTCGGAATTCCATGAAAAATTAGTGATCAGGCCACTTGCCCCTTTGGCCAGGGCCAGGAACACCGGCAGGGAATGATCTCCATTCCAGGAAAAGTAAATGATCATGGCCTTGCCCCTCAGGGCATCCAGGTGGACGAACCCCCAGAAGCGGCTGTCGTAGCTGTGGTCCCGGTTGTCCCCTAAAACAAAATAGGAATCCTTGGGCACCACCACCGGCCCGAAGTTATCCCGGCCCGGGTCCGTAAGAGAATGGGGCGGGGGCAGGATTTCGGGTTCCGTGGTGATGGCCTGGGGGGTCTCCAGCAACCGGTCATTGATATAGAGTTTCTTATTGATAATCTGCACCTTTTCTCCGGGAAGGCCCATAACTCTCTTAATGTAATCCTTGGAGGGATCCTGAGGAAAGATGAACACCACTACATCGCCGCGCTGCGGGCGGCTGATGGGAATCAGCACCTTGTTGGTGAAAGGGTTGCGGAGGCCGTAAATAAACTTATTCACCAACAGGTAATCCCCGATCAGCAGGGTGGGGAGCATGGAGCCTGAGGGGATGGAAAAGGCCTGCACCAAAAAGGCGCGAATCAGGAGAGCCAAGACCACCGCGATGGCCAAGGCCTCGCCGTATTCCCGGAGGAGAGACTTTTTCAGGGCTTCGGACTGCCCCGGGGATGATTTGCCGGCCATGTCGTTTAGCCGCGTCTTTCCCGCCCACCCAAAAGCAGCGGGAGAAAGGCAGGTTATTCTACGGGGCTGAACTGATCCTTGCCGGCACCGCAAATGGGGCAGACCCAATCCGCCGGCAGATTCTCGAAGGGAGTGTTGGGAGGCACGTTGCCGTCGGGATCGCCTTCCGCCGGATCATAAATATACCCACAGACTTGGCATTGATATTTTTGCATGGGGTTCTCCTTGCGCTGGCAGTATTCAGAGCGAAAAAATTTCGTCCCTTCGGAGGTTGGCAAAATTGGTCATAAATTTATATCGCCTGCCGGGCAAGTCAACCCCTTTCCGTCATGGGCCCGGTGGAATGGATGGAGAAGTTCCTCCGCGCGGGCCGGTCGGGCGGCTCTCAGGAGCCGAATTTCTTGCCCAAACCATGGGGTTCTGAGACAATAATCCAGGCGGTGAGAGGCTTGGCCTCTCGCCAATTTCCCAGGGTTATTTCAGCCGGACGGTTAAACGTCCCCCCGGGTGACGTTGAGCCGATCCCAAGGAGGCAGGACATGGCGCTTTTCCTGATGTGCGGCAAATATTCGGCAGAAGGGGTCAAGGGCATCAGCGCCCAGCGCACCCAGCAGGCGGCGGCGATTTTCAAAAAGTTTGGCGGCGAAGTCAAGGCGATGTACGCCATGTTGGGGGAAAAAGACCTGCTCCTGGTGGCAGACCTCCCCAGCGTGGTTGCGGCCATGCAGACCTCGGTGGCCCTGAGCAAGCTCACCGGTATCGCCTTTACCACCTCTCCCGCGGTGACGGTGGAGGAGTTCGATCAGCTCATGGCAGGGCTGTAGCGTCCTGAAGGTGGGGGGGAGCGGGCCGGGCCCCTACCCTTGGGATAAGCTCCTGATGAGATCAGGCGCGTCAGCAAAAGATTCCAAGTAAAAATCTGCTTTCAGGGCGGGGTTGCGGTAGGCCACCAAGCGGACACCGGCATTGCGGGCAAAGGCTTCATCCACCTGGGAGTCGCCGATATAAATCACCTCCGCCGGGCTGAGGCGGAAGTGCGCCAAAATGCGCCAAAAAGCCTCGGGGTGCGGCTTGGGACGGCTCACGTCCAAGGCTGAGACCACGTAATCGAAGAGCTCCTGCAGCCGGTGTTCTTGCAGCACCAGATGGGTGGTGGTGGTACGGTTGGTGGCCACCGCGGTGAGGTAGCGGGGCCGGAGGAAATGGAGAAATTCCCGCAACCGGGGCATTTCCACCATGAGCGGGATGAAGGGCCGGTAATCAATGGTGGCGCAGTAATCCAACACTTCCGCTAAATTGGGGGCCTCCCGAAAGAGATACTCCACTGACTCCCGGAAGGTATGGCTATGGACGAACTCCACCTGCTCCACTGCCATGGGGTCCCGGCCGAACCTGGCCAGAATGCTGTTGTAAAAAGCGATATTGGCGTCCCGGGAGTCAAACAGGACGCCGTCGCAATCAAAGCCCACCAGTTTCAGCACGTTGTTCCTCGCTAGACCGACAGGCCGCGGGAAGGTCATTAAGGGGCTGCCGCTCCTGTCCTGCACCGTCTCCGGGGCCAGAGGCCCCGGTCTCGGCCCTTCTCATCAGTAACCTGCTAGGTAAACATATCGGGGCGGGGGGAGGCTGTCAACCGGCATGGAGGCGGGCAGGAGGTCAGGAGGCCTGGAGCAGGTGGCGCTGGAGATCTTCGGCGATGCGGGAAATGGGCAGCACCCGGCAGGCGGCCTGGCGTTTGATGGCCTCCTTGGGCATGCCGAAGACCACGCAGGTGGCCTCGTCCTGGGCCACAGTGTAGGCTCCCCGTTCCCGCATGGACAGGAGGCCAAGGGCGCCGTCGGCCCCCATGCCGGTGAGGATGACCCCCACGGCGTTGCTGCCGGCCGCCTGGGCGGCGGATTCGAAGAGGACGTCCACGCTGGGACGCTGATGATGCACCGGCGGCCCGCTCTTCACCTGCACCAGGTAACGGGCGCCGCTCCGCTGGAGGAGCATGTGATAGTTGCCCGGCGCAATGAGGGCCCGGCCCGGCAGTACCGAATCGCCATCGGCGGCTTCCTTAACCTCCAGTTGACACAATTGATCCAGGCGTTCGGCAAAAGAGGTGGTGAATTTCGGGGGCATGTGCTGAACGATGACAATGCCGGGAAAGTTGCGGGGCAGCCCCGCCAAGATTTCTTTGATGGCCTCGGTGCCCCCGGTGGAGGCGCCGATGGCCACCACCTTCTGAGTGGTGGTGAGCGGAGGTAAAGGGGCCAGAGCGGCCGACGGCCTCGACTGCCCGCCCAGGGGGGCCAGCCGCAGGCGGGTATGGGCTGCGGCCCGGATTTTGGCTACCAGCTCTTCGCCCAGGTTGCCCACACTGAAGGCGCCCCCCGGTTTGGCCATGACCTCCACCGCCCCCAGTTCCAGGGCCTCCAGGGCCATGCGGCTGCCTTGGCGGGTAAGGGAGGAGACGATGATCACCGGCAACGGATGGTAATGCATGAGCTTTTTCAGAAAGGTGAGGCCATCCATGCGGGGCATTTCCAGGTCCAAGGTGATGACGTCCGGCCGCTCCAGGACAATTCGATCCCGGGCTGCAAAGGGATCGGGCGCAGTGCCGCACACTTCCATGTCAGGCTGGCGGGAGATCAGGTCGGCGAAGACCTGCCGCACCACCGCCGAATCGTCCACGATCAAGACCCTGGTTTTGCCCATGTCCCGCGGTGAGATTCCCGTAACCTTGCCTCAGGTTCTTTCCAAAAAGACTTCCAAACCGTCGTCGTCAACCATGAACACCAGATGATTCAGGGCCAGGCGAAAGTCGGGGGCTCCCAAATCCACGGGCAGGGAATGGGGAGGCTGCATTTGGAAAGCGGCGGTCGCCCCCTCCCTCTCCAGGAAATTGCCGGCCACCATGTTGACTGCCTCTTTCACCACATCTTCTACTTGCTTAAGACCGGGGTCAGGCCCTGTCTGGCCTAAAAAGTTAACGGTCATGGTATGGGCCAGCCTTTGGGGAACCGTCATGCCGACCCGGAACGACCGGGGTCCCTTAATGGGCACCCAGGCTTGCACCCCTGGTCCCGTCCAGAGGGGGGGAGCCCCATAAAGGGTTTCAGGAAAGAGAAAGAACATGGTTTCCAAGACTTCAAAAATCGCAGCCTTCAAGTTTTCCAGCATCGGGTGCGTGAACCTCCCCTAGGATGGTGCTGAGTTTTTGGCGGATGGCCTCGGGCCGGAAGGGCTTTTTCAGGTAGCCCTGGATGCCCAGGCGCCGCAGAGGGGCGAGCACCTCTTCCCTGCCCTCGGTGCTGACCAACACCACCGGGATGGAACACCACAGATGGTGGGCGCGCAGTGCCTGGAGCAAGGCAAAGCCGTCCATCTCTGGCATGTGGAGGTCGGAAAGGACGAGGTCAATCCAATGGCGTTCCAGGATGGCCAAGGCCTCCCGGCCGTTGGCGCCTTCGAAGCAGTCCCCCAGGGCGAAGCCGGAGATGGCCAGGATCTTTTTGATCAGGCTCCGCATGGTGGCCGAATCGTCAACAATGAGCACGTTGTAAGGCATGGTCGCCCCCCATGAGTCCGAAAAACACCTGAGCTTCTTCGTAGGCCGCGCCGAACAGCAGCAGGAGGCGCTCCAGATCCCGTTCCCGAAGACCGAAACGGGCCAGCACCTGGGGCACGCCGGCATAGGCCAAGCCTTCATTTCCCAGGTCCTGGCCGAACATCAGGACCAAAAGGTCGGCCAGATAAACGAGGAGCACCATGTCATCCCCGAAGCCTTCGGCCCGATCCAGGTGGTGGTGATGAATGACCAGCCGCAGGCGGTCGGGAAAGTCCCAGAGCCGGGCCATTTCTCCCCCTACTTCAGCGTGGCTCACCCCCAGCACGATTTTTTCAGCCGCCTGGAAGGAAATGCCCTGCTGATCCACCACGGCCATGATCTCGGCAAATTTCTCTTTGACATGCAAACTCATCACCAGTTTGCCGATATCATGGAGCAGTCCGGCGGTGAAGCTGGCGGTGCGCTCCGCCCCGCCGAGTTCCCGGGCCAAGAGGTCGGCCATCAGGGCGCAGCTGACGGAATGGCGCCACAGGCCGTGGCGGTCCGGGAAATACCCGGGGGTGGCGTGGGCAAAGAGCCGGGTGACGCCGCTGGCCACGATGATTTTCAGAAGTTCCTGGGTGCCCAGGAGGAGGAGAGCTTGGTTGAGTGAATGAATCTCCCGCCGCAGCCCGAAGTAGGCCGAATTGCTGATGCGCAGGATATTGGCGGTGATGGCGGGGTCAAACTTCACCACCTCCACCAATTCTTCGAGGCTTACCTCCGGTTGATTCAAGAGGGTCAGGGCCTGTTGGGCCACCGCCGGAAAAGGCGGCAGGTGCTTTAAGGAATGCAGCATCCGGGGAAGAAAGCCCATGGAAAGTTCCGCCTATAGCTCCAAGACTTGTTGGCCGATGACCTTGACCCAGACCCGGCCGGTAGCCATTTCCAGAAACAGGGTGCGGGCCTTGGCGCCGCCCACGTCCTCCTTGTCCACCAGGACGTTGTTCTTCAGGAAGATGCGACGCAAGGCGGCGTAATTGCGGCGGCCGATCTGAAAATGTTCCTGGCCGCCCAAGACCTGGCCTCCCCCTGCCACCTTGACCTGCAGGCGGCCTTTGACCGCGCCCAGCGCATAGCAATTCCGAAAAAGGCAGGGAAGGCCGGTATCGGCGAACATGAAGGGGTTTTCTGCCGCCCGGGTGGGGTCCAGGGAGGAGTCGGGGAGCATGTAGTGGAGGATGCCTCCCACCCGGGCCAGGGGATCGAAGATGGCCACCCCGATGCAGGAGCCCAGGGCGTGAGTCACCAGCAGGTGGTCCGGCTGGTTGCTCACCTTCATATCTGCCACTCCCACCACCACCGGCACCCGGCCGGGCCCTATTTCCGGTAAATCGCCGGGCGGATGTACGTGAAGCGATGCGTGAGGTTGCACAGGCTCTCCGAATGTCCGATGAACAAATAGCCGCCGGGTGAGAGGCAACGGAAAAATTTGTCCACCAGCTCTGCTTGGGTGGCTTTGTCGAAATAGATCATTACGTTGCGGCAAAGGATGAGGTCCAGCTCTCCCTGAAAGGGAGGACGGTCCATGAGATTGTGGCGGAAAAAGCTCACCAGCTGCTGCAAGGCCGGTTTCACCCGCAGGAATCCGGACCAGCGCCCGGTTCCCTGGAGAAAATAGCGCCGGCGCCACCCTGAGGGCAGGGGGGCCAGGCGGGGGGCGGGATAGATTCCCCGCCGGGCGGTTTCCAGCACCCGGGTGTTCAAATCCGAGGCCAAAATCCGGCAGTGCTTGAGCTGGTCCGCCGCCAAGGTTTCCCCCAACACCATGGCTAGGCTGTATGGCTCCTCGCCGGTGGAGCAGCCGGCGCTCCAGAAGCGCCAAGCCAACCCGCCCCGGCGTTCCCGGCGCCAGGAAGGGAGAAGTTCCTCCAGGAGAAATTGAAAGTGGGCCGGCTCGCGCCAGAAGGCCGTCTGGTTGGTGGAAATGGCGTCCAGGAGCCCGGCCAGTTCGGTGCCGCTGCCGTCACCGGTTATGAGCTCATAGTATTCCTGGAAGCTGGTCAGCCCCCGTTCCCGCAAGAGTTTGGCCAACCGGCCCTGGACCAACTCCCGTTTTTGCTCCGTGAGGGCGATGCCAGCGTGCCGGTACACCAATTGCCGAAAACGGGCAAACTCCCGGGGGGAAAGCTCCGGCAACCCCTGACCCAGCCATGGCAGGGGCGAAGCGCCTCTTTTTTCCGGGCCGGGCCGGCGGTTGTGGTTCAGCAAAGTTCCCTCCCAGGCAAAATCCCCATCTTTGGGGCGGCAGGCGGTTGCTTTCAGTCTACCTGGCTTTCCAGACCCAGCAGCTCGGTGGCAGACAGAATGGCGTCAATGTCCAGCAGGATTTTAATGCCTCCTTTGGCCTTGGCCAGCCCCAGGATGTAGCTGCGCTGCAGGCCGCCTTCAAAAGAAGGCGCAGGCTCCACATCCTCGGTCCCCATCTGCAGCACTTCCGAGACCTCATCCACGACGGCGCCGATAAGCATGGGACCCTGCTCCCCTTTTACCTCCGCCACGATGATGCAGGTGCGCTCATCATAGGTTTTTGGGGGCAGACCGAATTTCAGCCGCAGATCGATAACCGGGATAACCCGTCCCCTAAGATTGGTAACCCCTTTGATATAGGCCGGGGTCTGCGGGATGGCGGTGATGTCCTGCATGCCGATGATCTCTCGCACCTTCAAGATTTCCAGGCCGTATTCCTCCCCGGCCAGGACAAAGGTCAGGTATTTATCTTCCCTGGCGGGAAGACCTTGGGATTCCAAGGGGCGCGCCGCTTCGCCCATATCAACCTCCCGGTAATTCTGCCTGGCGAATGATGGGAAGGAGCCATCTCTTGGCCCTCCTCCACCCCTTGACCTATCGGCAGATGGCGTCAAAGTCATGAATTTGTCATCATCGGGTCTAGAATTCTTTGAAGTCCTCCTCCAGGGGGATAAGTTGTTCTGGGCGCAGGGGCGTCTCCGGCAACGGCTTGGGGGCCGGAAGGTTCTTCCCCGGAAGAGCGGTTTGCGCGGGGGAGGCCAAGAGAGCGGCCCGGGTCGGTGAGGGTGGGTGGCCGTTGGTTCCTCCTCCCACCAGTTTCGCAAGGTCCCGCACCAGGGTCTTCATCTGCTCCGCCTGGGCGTTGAGCTCCTGGGAGGCCGAGGCCGACTCCTCGGCGTTGGCGGCAGTCTGTTGGGTGACCGCATTCATTTCCGTCACCGCCCGGTTGATCTGGTCCACCCCTTGGGCTTGCTCGCCGGAGGCGGCGGCGATCTCCGCCACCAGCTCCTTGACCTTGCCGGTGCTGCCCGCCACTTGGCTGAAGGCGGCGGCGGTTTGTTGCACCAGTTCCGCTCCCTCCCTGACTTTGTTCACCGTGCCTTCGATGAGGGTGGCGGTGTTTTTGGCGGCCTCCGCCGCCCGCATGGCCAGAGCCCGCACCTCATCCGCCACCACCGCGAAACCCGCCCCCGCCTCCCCGGCCCGGGCCGCTTCCACCGCGGCGTTCAGGGCCAGGAGATTGGTTTGGAAAGCGATTTCGTCAATGGTCTTAATGATTTTGGCGGTCTCCTGGCTGGCCGCCGAGACCTCCTGCATGGCCTGGGTCAAATGGCTCATGGAAGTGGTGGCCGTATTCACCACCCGGGCGGTCTCCCCCATGAGGGCGTCGGCTTGGCGGGCGTTGTCGGCGTTGGTGCGGGTCATGGAGGCCATCTCCTCCAGGGAGGCGGAGGTCTCTTCCAGGGAGGCGGCCTGCTGACTGGCCCCCTGGGCCAGGGACTGGCTGGCGGAGGACACCTGGGTGGCGGCCGCGGCCACCTGCTCGGACCCCTCCCTGAGGGAGGCGGCCATCTGCCGCAGGGCACCGCTCAGGCTGCGGGTGAGGAGGAGGCCCAAACCTGCGGCCAACAAGGTGCCCAGAAGCATGGCCACCAGGGAGGCCATCTGCAACAAGGCCCCCTGCTGGGTGCTTTGCTCCACTTGTTCTTCGGCAGTCTTGAGGCTGGCTGCCGTGATTTTGTCCAGGGCGGCCATGGCCGCCAGCTGCTTTTCCCGCACCGGCCCCAAAAGGAGTTGCTGGAGTTGCAGATATTGGTCCTGGGCTTCGGCCACAATCTTGCGGATCCCTTCGAAATGTCTGAAGACGTCCTGCATGGCGGGCATCATCTCCCGCTCATAGAGGACCTGGGCTTCCCCTTTCTGGCCGGCGGCCGCCGCCCGTTTGATCTTGGCCACCGCCTCGTGGAAACGGCGGTGGGGTTCCTGGATTTCCTTAAGTTCTGCGGCCAGGGCGGGGTTGTCGGTTTTAAAGGTGGGCAGCCACTGGCCCAGGGCGCAGGCGGCATGATCCTCCCCGCCCGAGAATTGGCCCCCCAGACCCTGCTGCAGGTGGAGCACCTGTTGCACCAGCCGGTAGTGGGCCAGGGTGAACTCCTCGATGAGGCGGCCCACAGCAGGCGGGTCAAAAATGCCTAACTGATCAATTTTCTTAGCGATCTCCAGTGCCCGATTGTTCTCTTCCCGCCAGGCCTGCCACAGGGGCACAAAGGCCTGCCAAGCGGCAGCCTCCTGGGGGGTGTGGGGCAGGGCCTCAAAGGCCTTCCAGGATTTTTCGTAATTTTCCCGGGCGGTTTGCACGAGATGATACTGTCGCCGGCGCACCTCCGGCGACAGGCCCGGGATGGCCAGGGTGCGCATGGTACCCCGGATATTCTCGGCCTCCGAGCCGATGATGAGCAGGTTTTTCACGGTGGGCAACTCCTTGCAGCCCAGCTGGGTGAGAGCCTTGAGCCCGCGGTGAGTTCCGTAATAACCCATAATTCCCAGGAGCAGGGTAAGGAGGGCCACCGCCCCGAAGGACAGCAAAAGTCTGGCCCCCAACTTCAGATTCCTCAACATGGTATTTTCCTCTTAAGAATCGTAATGGGTTTCCAGGCCAGGGAGTTCGGCGTCACACCTTCACCTGGCCGATGGCCGCCAAATCCTGGACCACGCGGCGCAGTTGCGCGGATTGGGCGGTGAGCTGCTGGGCGGCGGCGGCGCTCTCCTCGGCGTTGGCAGCGGTTTCCTGGGTGACCCGGTTCATGTCCCCCACCGTTTGGGAGAGTTCTTTCACTCCCTGGGCCTGTTCGCCGGAGGCTGCGGCGATTTCCGCCACCAGGTCCTTCACCTTGGCGGTGCTGCCGGTGACCCGGTCAAAGGCTTCCTTGGCCTGACCGGTGAGCTGGGAACCCTCCTGCACCTTGCGCACCGTGCCTTCGATGAGGCCGGCGGTGTTTTTGGCGGCCTCCGCGGCCCGGATGGCCAGGGCCCGGACCTCGTCGGCCACCACCGAAAAGCCTGCCCCTGCCTTGCCGGCCCGGGCCGCTTCCACCGCGGCGTTCAGGGCCAACAGATTGGTCTGGAAGGCGATCTCATCAATGGTCCGGATGATGTTGGCGGTTTCCTGGCCAGCGGCGGCGACCTCCTGCATGCAGGCGGCCAATTGGCTCATGGCTTCCTGCGCCTCCTGAACCACCCGGGCCGCCTCGGCCACCAGGGCGTCGGCCTGCCGGGCGTGGTCGGCATTGCCCCGGGTCATGGCGGCCATCTGCTCCAGGGAGGCGGAGGTCTCCTGCAGGGAGGCCGCCTGGGAGCTGGCCCCCTGGGCCAGGGATTGGGCCGCCTGGGACACCTGCACCGCGCCTCCCTGCACTTCCTCGGAAATCTGCTGGATGCCCTGCATCACCTCCACCAGCCGTCCCAGCCGCCTAAGGGGCACCCAGAGCCAGAGGAGCAACCCCACGACCACCGGCAAGATAATGAGGAGCAGCCGGTTACGCTGGGCGGCTACCTGTTCCTGGACGTCGTTCACGTAAATGCCGGTGCCCACGATCCAACCCCAGGGTGCGAAGGCCTTGACATAGGAACGCTTGGGCTCGATGCGCCGGGCGTCATCCTTCCACTGCCAATGGTAGGACACCGTCCCCTCCCCCTGAGCTTGGCACACCTTCACCATTTCCAGGAAAAGGGCCTTTCCGTTGGGGTCCTTGAAGCTGCTCAGGTCCTTGCCCTCCAGGTCGGAGCGGAAGGGGTGCATCACCATCACCGGGGTGAAGTCGTTGATCCAGAAGTAGTCCTTGCCCTCGGGGCCATAGCGCATGCTGGCGATGCGCTTCTTGGCCCGCGCCTGGGCTTCGGCCCGGGAAAATTCCCCTTTCTGCTCCCGGGCATGGTATTCCTGCAGCAGCCCCGTGACGCTTTGCACCATGAACTGGAGCTGGAGGTCCTTTTCCTTGGACACCATGTCTTGCAGGCGCGGCAGGAGCACCGCAAAAATCAGGGCCAAAAAGCAGCCGATGACCAACAGGAACTGCCCGATGATTTTTCCCCGCAAGGTCAACTGCATTCGTTTCATATTGCCGCGGCCTCCTTGGCGGTCCTGGCAGCCAGAGTGAAAATCCCCCCGAGGTCGAGAATTAGGCCAACCCGGCCGTCCCCCAGGATGGTGCCACCGGCCAGGCCTTCCCGGTTTTGCAAAAGCTGTCCTAAAGACTTGATGACCACCTCCTGCTTGCCCAAAATCTCATCGGCGAGGAGGGCGCGACTTTTCCCCTCATGCTCCACCACCAAAACCAGGGCCTCCCAGGGATCGGGGTCGGCCTGTTGGGGGGTCAAAAGGCGGTGCAGGCGGATGAGGGGCAAAAGCTGGCGGCGCACCTGGATGAGTTCGCCCTGGCCCGCCACGGTGAAGTAGTCCTGGGGTCGGGGGCGCAAGGTTTCCCTCACCGCCACGGCAGGCAGGAGATACCGTTCGCTTCCCACCCGGAGCAGCAGGCCGTCGATGATGGCCAGAGTCAAGGGCAGGCGCAGGGTGAGACAGGTGCCCTTCCCTTCCCGGGAGAGGATCTCGATTTTTCCCCGGAGGCGCTCCACCGTCTGCTTCACCACGTCCAACCCCACCCCCCGGCCGGAGACCTCCGTAACCTGGGGGGCGGTGCTGAAGCCCGGTTCGAAGATGAGGTGGTCGATCTGGGCGGGGCTGGGGTCCGCGGCTCCCACCAGGCCCCGCGCTCGGGCCTTGGCCAGGATGGCCTCCCGGTTCAGTCCCCGGCCGTCATCCTCGATGTCGATGATGACGTTGCCCCCCTGATGGTAGGCTCTCAGCACCAGTTGGCCCTCCGGGGGCTTGCCGGCGGCCAGCCGCTCCTCAGGGAGCTCCAAGCCGTGGTCCACGGCATTGCGCACCAGGTGCACCAGAGGATCGTAGATGGCTTCCACCATGTTGCGGTCGATTTCGGTCTCCTCCCCTTCCAGCCTCAAGTTCACCAACTTGCCGGTTTTCTGGGACAGGTCCCGAACCAGCCGCACCATCCGGCGCAGGGTGGCGCCGATGGGAATCATCCGGAGCGACATGGTGATCTTTTGCAGTTCCGTGGTGATGCGGGCCATCTGCCCCAGGTCGCGCCCCAGCTTCTGGTCGGCGGCCTGCACCACCTGGGGGTTTTGCCGCACCTGACTCTGGACGATGACCAGCTCGCCCATGAGATCCACCAGGGTGTCCAGTTTGGCCAGGTCCACCCGGATGGCCGCCGGCTGGCCTGCCTCGGGGGCGGGCTTGCGGCCGGCGAGCTGCTGCACCAGGGCCTGGGCCACCTTCTGGGGCGACACCCGGCCCTCTTCCACCAGAATTTCCCCCAAAGGGCGATGATCGCCCGCCGCTCGCTGCTCCTCCAAGGCGGCGGCCAGTTGGTCGGGGGTCAGTTCCCGTTGCGCCAGCAGCAGCTCGCCCAGCCGGGGACCGGCGGCCTGGCTCTCGTCCAGGGCGGCGATACGAGCCTCAAGCGGCTCCAGATCAAAGACGGTCAGGGGCCGGGAGAGGGACAAGGCCTCCCCCAGATCCGCCAGCATGGCCTTCAGGAGGTCCACGCCAAAGAGCACCACATCCACCAGCCCCGGGCTCACCGGCAGTGTGCCGCTGCGGACCCGATCCAGCAGGGACTCCAGTTGATGGCCGGCGGCCTGGATCTGCTCCAGGTTGAGGAAGCCCGCCACCCCCTTGATGGTGTGGAAGGGACGGAAAATGGCATTCACCGCCTCTAGGTCGCCGGGATGCTGCTCCAAATGGACCAGGCGCGTCTCGATGCCTTCCAGATGCTCGGCGGCTTCGGTGAGGAAATTGGCCACCAGCTCCGGATCTTCGAAAGCCGCCGAGGAAGGACTCTTGGCTGCCGGGGGAAGCGGCGCGGACAGTCCCAGATCCGCCAGCCGATCCTGATAAGCCGCCCACGCAGGGGTCCCTTCCGGCGCCTCCCCCGCTTCTTTCCAACGCCTGAGGAGGTCCACTCCTTGACCCAGAAGCTCCACCGCGTGGGCCGCAGCGGGCAGGTCCCTAAGAACCAACCGGTTGGTTACCTCGATGAGCTGGTCCAGCAGCGGCAGCATCTCCGCCGCGGCGCCATCGGCCAGGCGGCCCCGCATCTTCTCCAGATCCGTGAGGAAGGCGCCCAAGGCCGGCAAGTCATCGGGGGCCAACATCACCGCCCGGAGGGCCAGACGGTCAAGTTCGAGGTTCAGCTCGGGGGGGTCAGGGTGGGGGGCACTCACCGGTTCCTGCTCCTTTGGGTCAGGCAGCGGCCAGCTTGCGGAAAATGGCCTCGATCTTTTCCTCCAACACCTCGGCGGTGAAGGGTTTCACCACGTAGTTGTTGACCCCGGCCTTCACCGCCTCCAGGACATTTTCCTTGAGGCCTTCCGCCGTGACCATGAGGACCGGCACTTTGGCGGTTTCCGGGTCGCGGCGGAGCGCTTGCAAAAGCTCCAGGCCGCTCATGTTGGGCATATTCCAGTCGGTGACCACCAGCCCCACTTTCTCCTGCTTGATCAAGAGCAGGGCCGCGGCCCCGTCCTCCGCCTCCAGGATATGCTCGAAGCCGATCTGCTTCAGGATATTGCGGACGATTTTTCGCATGGTGGCAAAGTCGTCGGCCACCAGGACTTTGAGGGAATAATCAATGGATTTGCTCATGGTGGGGGAAGTTCCTCCAACTTCCGGGATGCCGCCGGTCTGGTTCCCTCATCGGTTGGGCCGGAGCTTTACTTTAGGGAAAACCAGCCCCGTCGCCTTGCTTTTTGCAGCGGTTTCCCGCAGAATGCCGGACATGAGCGTCTCTTTGATCGCCGAACGCTTGGCATGGCTGCGGGAGAAGCTGGGCGAGCGGGGCTTGGACGGCCTTTTGGTGGCCGGACCGGAAAACCGGCGCTACCTGTCCGGCTTCACGGCCCGGGATGAACTTCTCACCGAAACCAGCGGCTACCTCCTCATCACCGCCCGGGAGGCTTTCCTCCTCACCGACTTCCGGTATCGGGAATGGGCCGCGGCGGAAGCTCCAGGCTTTCAGGTGGTGATGTACCAAGCCAGCCTGGGAGCCAGCCTGGCGGAGCTCTTATCCGGGCAGGGTGTCCGCCGCCTGGGGTTTGAGTCCAACTATTTGAGTGTGGGGCAATATGAGCGGCTGACCCGGGGAGTCGCCGAGGCGGGCCTGGAGGTGGCCTGGCTGCCCCAGGAGATCCTGGTGGAGGAGGCCCGGGAGACGAAGGCACCGGAGGAGGTGGCGGCCATCCGCCGGGCTCTGGAACTGACGGAAAAGGTGCTGGAAGAGGTGGCCGCCTGGCTGACTCCCGGCCTCAGTGAGCGCCGGGTGGCCTGGGAGATTGAGCGCCGCCTGCGGGAAGGAGGAGCTGAAGGTTTGGCTTTTCCCCCCATTGTGGCCACGGGTCCAAACAGCGCCCGGCCTCACCATCAGCCAGGGGATGCGGAGATCCGGGAGGGGGAGCCCATCATCATTGATTTGGGGGGACGGGTGGGGGGCTATTGCGCGGACCTCACCCGCACCTACATCCTGGGCGAACCCACCGCCCGCTTCCGGGAGCTTTACGGGTTGGTGCGCCGGGCCCAACTTGCCGCCGAACGGGGGCTGCGGGCCGGCCTGGAAAGCCTGGCGGCCGATGCCTTGGCCCGGGAGGTCATCAGCAGCGCCGGCTATGGCGAGGCTTTTGGGCACTCTTTGGGCCATGGCGTGGGCCTGGCGGTGCACGAGGCCCCCAGCCTCAGCCCCCTGAAGGAGCGGGCCAGCGTACTCAAGCCCGGAAGCGTGGTGACCGTGGAACCCGGCATTTATCTTCCTGACTGGGGGGGGATTCGTCTGGAGGACATGGTCCTTCTCCATGACACCCACGCCGAGGTGCTGACGAAGATGGGATTTTACGAGTGGTAGGGGGGGAGCGGTGTCTCCCCACCCTCCCCTCGCCCTTCAATCATGCCGCGGCGGGGGGGGAGAGGTGGATATAGGTGCAAAGGCCCTTGGCCACCAGGCGGTCGCCTTGGCGCACTTCCACGTCGCCCAAAGAGAGGGTGCGGCCCCGCTTGCTGATGCGGGCCCGGGCCTCGATGCGGCCCTCCTGCACCGGGGCCAGGAAATTGATTTTCATCTCGACGGTGCTGATCATCTCCCCGGGGGGCACCAGGCTAAAGAGGGCGTAGGCCACGGCTTCATCAGCCAGAGCGGCGATCACCCCTCCTTGCAGGAACCCCTGGGAGTTATGGAAATTTTTGCGAATGGGAAGGACAAAGCGGGCAAAGCCTTCCGCCAATTCCGGGACCTCCACCCCCAGAAAGTTGACAAACGGGTTGTTGGCCAAGCGTTCCCTGAGCTCCGCTTCCAATTCCGGGGCGAGGGGTTTGAAGGCGGCCATGACCTCTCCTCTCCATATGGGGTATCTTCAGGCGCCAATATCATATCATGGAGCCATTGAAAAGCCCTTGGGCCCGCCATACAATTTAACCATTGGGCCCAGGGGCGCATGGCAGCGCGGGAGTCGGCCCAAGAGTTCGCCTGGGAGGCATTAGGACATGAAAATCGCCGTCAGCGGCAAGGGAGGGGTGGGGAAAACCACTCTGGCCGCCTTATTGATTAAGTATTTCCGTGACCAAGGCAAGAAGGTCCTGGCAGTGGATGCCGACCCGGACGCCAACTTGGCTTTGGCATTGGGGGTGCCGGATCCGGAGAGCATCACCCCCATCAGTGAAATGAAGGACCTGGTGGCGGAGCGCACCGAGTCTCAGCCCGGCAAGATGGGCGGCTTCTTTAAAATGAACCCCAAGGTGGATGACATCCCGGACAAGTTTTCCCGCAACCTGGATGGGGTGAAGCTCATCGTGATGGGCACGGTGAAGAAGGGGGGCGCGGGTTGTATCTGTCCGGAGAGCGTCATGCTCAAGGCCCTGATGACGAACATCGTGCTGTTTCGGGACGAAGTGGTGGTCATGGATATGGAGGCGGGCATTGAGCACCTGGGGCGCGCCACCACCCGGGGGGTGGACCGCCTCATCGTGGTGGTGGAGCCGGGTCGCCGCAGTATCGAGACCGCCCAGCATGTGCGGGAGCTGGCCAAGGATTTGGGCCTCACCAAAGTGGCAGTGGTGGCCAACAAGGTGCGAAGCGCCGCAGATGAGGAATTCCTGAGAAAGAACCTCCCGGACCTGCCCATCCTAGGTTTTTTGCCCTTTGATCCCAAGGTCATCGAAGCCGACCTCACCGGCAAGCCGCCTTATGAAACCAGCCCGCAGCTCTTGGCCGCCGCTCGCGAGATCGCGGAAAAACTGACGAAGGGATCATAAGGGGCAGGAAGCTAAGGGTCCTGGGGTCCTCAGTTTTTTCCCCACCACTCCCGCCCCGCCCCGCTCAATTCAGTAGGCGTGGGGGCGGGCCGGTTCCCCGCCTGCCGACCGGGGAGGGTGAGGAAGGGGCCAGGGGATAAGCACCCCTGGCCTTCGCCCCGGAAGCCATCATGACATCGCATCCCCTTTCCCTCCGGGCCAAGCTTCTGGTCATCGGCGTGCTGTATTTTGCCGAGGGCCTGCCGTATGGGTTTGTGGTCACCACCCTGTCTTTTTATCTGCGGGGGCGGGGAGTTCCTCTGGAGCAGATCGGTCTGGTGAGCCTTTTGGGGCTGGCCTGGAGTTTTAAGCTCCTGTGGAGCCCGCTGGTGGACCGGTTCGGCGCCCGGGGGGCTTGGCTGGTGCCGGCCCAGGGGGTCATGGTTTTGTGCTTCCTGGCTTTGGCGTTTCTCAGTGGCGGGCCCGTGACGCCCCTGTTCTTCTGCTTGGTGGGCCTCCTCTGTCTGGCTTCAGCCACGCAGGATCTGGCAGTGGATGCGTATGCCGTTGACCTTCTGGAGGCCGACGAGCTGGGCATCGCCAACGGGGTCAGGAACGGCGCCTACCGGGTGGGGGCTTTGGCGGCGGGGTCGGGGCTGTTGATCTTAAGCGACCAGGTGGGCTGGCAGCCGGCTTTTGTGGGAGCCGGGGTCATGATGGCGGTGCTGTGCCTCACGGTGCTGGCGGGTCCCGCCTTCCGCTTGCCCCGGCCGGAAGGGGCGGGCCTCAGGGGCACGGGAGGGGCAAGGCAGGTGGCCGAGGCCTACCAGGGTCTGAAAAATCTGCCCTTTTTCTGGGCCATCATCCTGTTCACCCTGACTTTCAAGGCCGGAGACGCGCTCATGGCCTCTATGGTGAGCCCCTTTTGGCGGGACCAAGGGTTTTCCGGCACCGAGTTCGGCCTCGTCTCCGGTCTCATAGGCTCGGCGGCCACCATCCTGGGAGGCTTGGCGGGCGGAGCCCTCACCAGCCGCTTCGGCATCGCCATCGGGCTGTGGAGCACCGGCATCCTGCAGGCCGTCTCCAACCTGGGCTATTGGGCCGCCGCCCTGCCGGGCATGGGGCGCCTGGTGCTCTTTACCCTGCCGGTGCCGCTGGCCGCCGACCCGGTGGCCGTCTATCCCATTTACCTGGCTTCCCAGGGGGAGAGCTTCACCGGCGGCATGGGCTCCGCCGCCTTCATGGCCTTCCTCATGAGTCTGTGCGACAAGCGGTTCAGCGCCATGCACTACGCCTTTTTTGCCATGCTCTTCAGTTTCGGGGCCCGTTTGTTTGGTTACCTGGGCGGACTGGGGGCCGCCACCTTCGGCTATCCCACTTTCTTTTTCCTGAGTTTCCTGGCCGCTTGGCCCGCCTTCGCCCTGCTTCCCTGGATTCTTCCGGTGGTGCGACAGGTGGAAGGGAAAACATGCGGGTGAGGGCGAAGGTCAAGGGGCAGGAGGCCTTTCCCCCAGCCCCCCACCCACCTCAAGATTTGGGAGGGGGGTCTGGAAGAGGGGCGTGGAAGTCTGCCTCCCGGTCCTCCTTACGCCCACCGCTGCGGCTTCTTCTCACCGGGCCGCCGCAGTGCGGGAAGACCACGGTGATCCGGCGGGTGGCGGAGCTTTTCCCCGGACGGGTAGCGGGCTTCTATACCCAGGAAGTACGGCATGGAGGGGTGCGGGTGGGCTTTGAGATCATCACCCTGGACGGTCACCGGGGCTGGCTGGCCCGAGTGGACTTTCCGGGGCCGCACCGGGTGGGGAAGTATGGAGTGGACCTGGGGGGGTTCGAGACACTGGCGCTGCCAGCCATGGAGCCGGCCGGCGGCACGGACCTGGTGATCATTGACGAGGTGGGCAAGATGGAATGCCTTTCCCCCCGGTTCGTGGCGGCCATGGATCGTCTGTGGTCCCGGCCGGTGCCCCTGGTGGGGACGGTGGCAGTCAAAGGCGGGGGCTATATCGAGGAAATCAAGAAGAAACCGGGGGCGCTGCTCATCACGGTGACCCCGGCCAACCGGGAACACCTCCCCCAAGCAATCCTCTCCCTTTTGGCTGAGGGGGTCTCCTCCCCTTGACGGGGGTCTCCCGGTTGCTTTTTCCCCAAGCTTTTCTATAATTTCCTTCTATGGAACCAAATTCTTGGCTGGAGGTGCGCTTCCTGGTGCCGGCCCGCATGCAGGAGGAGGCGGCCTGCTTTCTCACCGATTGCAGCGGGCGAGGGGTGATTTTGGAAGAGGAGGGGCCGGAGGGGGTAGTCATCCGAGCCTTTTTCCGGCCCGAAGAGTTCGATCCCTGGCACCAACAGGAGCTGGCGGAATACCTCAGGCGGCTGATGGGGCACGGCCTGAGGCCCGTGGGGTTGGAAGTGCGCCGGGCGGCGGAGTCGGACTGGGAGGTGGCGTGGCGGGAGCACTTCAAGCCTCTCAAGGTGACCCCGGGCCTCACCATTTTGCCCCCCTGGGAGGAATACCAGGCGGCCGCGGGGGAGCGCGTCATCACCATTTATCCGGGCATGGCCTTCGGTACCGGCCGGCACCCAACCACGGCGCTGTGCCTGCGGGCCCTGGAGATATGGCTGGCGGAGGAATCCCTGTCCTTGGCCCCGGGGGCTTACCAGGTTTTGGACGTGGGCACCGGCAGCGGCATCCTGGCCTTGGCTGCGGCCCGCTACGGCTATCGGGTGCGGGCCATTGACGTAGATCCGGAGGCGGTGGCCGCGGCGCTGGAGAATGTGCGCTTAAACGCCCTTGAGGATCTGGTGTGGGTAGACGACACGCCCCTTTCGCAGTTGCGCCATCAGTTTCCGCTGATTCTGGCCAACCTTACCGCCCAGGATTTGCGCCATTATGCCGAGGCCCTGGCCGGGCGCCTGCAGACGGGAGGGGGCCTCATCATCTCAGGCTTCCTCACCGAGGATCTGCCTTCCCTTCTGGCCCGCTTCCAGGAGCTGGGGCTGAAGGAGGCCAGACGGCTCTTTGAGGACGACTGGGTCGCCTTGACTCTCAGGCGGTCCTGAGCATTCCCGGCGGCGGTTATTTTCGGCGTGGCCGGGTTTGGCTTGGCCTGCGGTCTTGGCGGGGCGGGGTGTTCAGCGGGTCGGCCGCTGGGTGAGGAAGCGGAGCGGTCCGCAGGAGTTTCTTCCTCTTGGTGGTGAGTCGCGAGGGGCCATGGACCGTTGGTTTCGTTCCCAGATGGAACTGCTCCGGCTGCCGGACCGGGCTGCGGGTGACCTGAGTCCATGGCTGGATGGGTGATGGCGGCGCGACGCTGGTTTTTTGCCCCCCCGGAGGCTTGGGGGACCGGCAGCCTGGTTTTGAGCCCGGAGGAGAGTCGCCACCTGCTGAAGGTGCTGCGGCTGGGACCCGGGGCCGAGGTGGCGGTGTGCGATGGGGAGGGCCGGGTAGCTGCCGCACAGGTGGCGGACTCCGGGGGCGGGCAGGTGCGGCTGCGCCTCCTGGAGAACCTGGCAGTGGAAGCCGAATCGCCGCTGACGGTGACCTTGGCGGTGGGGTTGGCCAAGGGCGACGCCCTGGATCGGGTAGTGGAGCAGGCTACGGAATTGGGGGTGCGGAGACTGTTGGCCTTTTCGTCGACCTTGTCCGAGCCGGTGGCCGCTCCTCGGCTGCTCCGGCGGCTGAACCGCTGGCGGCGCCTGGCCCGGGAGGCGTTGAAGCTTTGTCGGCGGCCCCGCCTGCCCGTTATTGAGGCGGCCACGTTTGCGGAAGTCCTGGCCGGGTCTGAGGCGGCCCGGATTCTTTGCTATGAAGGGGAGACCCGGGGACTGGCGGCCTGGGATGGTAGGGTGCGGCCTGCCTCGGTGCGGTTGGTCATCGGCCCGGAGGGCGGGTTTACTCCCACGGAGGTGGCGCAGGCCCGGAGCGCCGGTTTTTTCGTGGCGGGCCTGGGGCCCCGGCGGCTTCGGGTGGAGACCGCGGCGGCGGCCGGGTTAAGTCTGGTCCAATTCCTCTGGGGGGATTTGGGTTGACGGCAGGATATCCCTACCTGGACCTGGCAAGCCATTTGAAGCGCCGCTTCGGGCAGCGGGTGCAGAAGATCGCTTTGGATGCGGGGTTTACCTGCCCCAACCGGGACGGCACGGTGGGCTGGGGCGGCTGTCTCTATTGCAACCCCCGGGGTTCCGGTACCGGCGCCTGGAGGCGGGGGCTGGGCATCAGCGCCCAACTTGAGGAGGGCGCCAGGCGCTTGGCCCGCCGCTATGGGGCGGCCCGCTTCATTGCGTATTTCCAAGGATTCAGCAATACATATGGCCCCTTGGGACGTCTGGCGGCGCTTTATGAAGAGGCCTTGGCCTTTCCCGGGGTGGTGGGGCTGAGCGTGGGCACCCGCCCGGACTGTTTGAGCAGCGAGGTCCTTAACCTCCTGGCCGGGTACGCCGAAAATTATCTGGTGTGGCTGGAGGTGGGGCTGCAGTCGGCCCACGATCGCACCTTACAGCTACTCAACCGGGGGCATGACGCGGCCTGTTTCGCCGAGGCGGTGCGTCGGGCCGCCGGCTACGGGCTGGAGGTGGTGGCGCACGTCATTTTAGGGCTCCCCGGAGAAGGTCGCCGAGAAATGAACGCCACGGCCCGCTTTCTGGCCGGCCTGCCGTTGGCGGGCGTCAAGCTGCACCTCCTGTATGTGGTGGCGGGCTCGGGACTGGCCCGGCTTTATCGGGAGGGGGGCTACGAACCGCTTTCCGAAGAAGCCTTTGTGGAGGCGGCGGTGGACTTCCTGGAACACCTGCCGCCCACCCTGGTGATTCACCGTCTCACCGGGGACCCGCATCCCGAAGAGCTTCTGGCGCCGGCCTGGTGCCTGGACAAGAGCCGGGTTCTGGCCCGCCTCCGGGAGGAATTTGTGCGACGGGGCAGCCGCCAGGGCAGCCGCTGGTCGGGCTCGCCCGCTACGGCCGCGGCCGGGGGCGGGTGAAGAAAAGCAGCGCTTGCCTCCGCCGGCCGGATGTCTCCGCTGGAATCCGGCGGCCGTCAAAGGAAAGGAACTTTTCCCTATGAAACCTCCTCCCCCGGGTGGCGGCAATCAGAGGCAGGCGCTTCTTTGGCTGACGGCAGGCGTCTTACTTTGCCTGGCCATCCTGGGAGTCTTGATCTGGCACTACCATGAACCGCTCCTGGTCTGGTGGGGGGAGACCTACCGCTTGATTGCGGACCGGGAGCAGGTCCAGGCCTGGCTGAAGGCGGCCGGTCCCTGGGGTCCCTTTTGGTTCATTCTCATCCAGAGCCTGCAGGTGGTTTTGGCCCCCATTCCCGGCGAAGCCACCGGTTTTCTGGGAGGGTTTCTCTTCGGCCTGCCTTTAGGTTTTTTGTATTCCACCATCGGTCTGACCCTGGGGTCCGTCCTGGCCTTCGGCGCCGGGCATTGGCTGGAAAAGCGCTTTGTGGTGAAGATCGTCAGCCAGGAGACCATGCAGCGCTTCGATTTTTTCATGGATCACCAGGGAGCCCTGGTGGCCTTTTTTCTCTTCCTGTTTCCCGGCTTCCCCAAGGATTATCTATGCTTTATCCTGGGACTGAGCCCCATGTCATTTCGGTTGTTCTTCATACTGGTGCTCATCGGCCGCATGCCCGGCACCCTGATGCTCACTTTGCAAGGGGCCAAGGTATATGAAGGCGAATACTTGATGTTTGCCATTATCCTGACCTTCTCCCTGGTGGCGGGAGGGCTTATGTACTATTATCGGGAGACGGCCTACGAGTGGATCCGCCGCATTGAAGAGACGAACCGTCATGATCGGACGCACTGACCGGTGAGGGGTGGGAGAGGGGGGGGTGCCCCCTTTCCCATGACGCCTGTGGTTGCCGGTGAATCATTTTGGCACGCAATCCGCATAAGCGCAGGAAATTTTACCAGAGACGCATTGTCTGATCCCGATTGCGGGAATGGAGCCTGACCGATGCCGCCTCAATTTTCCGATCTCATGGAACTCACCAAGGGATTCCGGCCCGCCAAGATTCTCATGGTGGCCACCGACCTGGGCCTGTTTGACCATTTAGAAGAGCCGCACACGCCTGCGGTTCTGGCCGCCCGGGTTAAAGTTGACGCCCGGGCCCTGGAAATTCTCTTGAACGCCCTCACGGCCATGGGGGTGCTGAAAAAAGAGGGGATACGCTTTGTGAACGGCGAAGCGGCTTCCGCTTTTCTGGTGCACGGCAAGGAGGACTACCGGGGAGCCATCATCCGCCACATGCACCACACCTGGCATGGTTGGACGGAATTGAAGGAGACCGTTATTCGGGGGACGGCCAGCGAATCCAAAAGTGAGCGATGGCTGGACCGCAAACAGGAACGGGAAGAGGCCTGGATGCGGGATTTTATCTGGGGCATGCACGCCCTGGCCCGGGATTTGGCCCCAGCCGTGGCCGGCAAACTGGACTTCACCGGCGTCAAAAGCCTCCTGGACCTGGGGGGCGGCCCCGGCACGTACGCCATCACCTTCGCACAGGCGGCGCCTGAACTCACGGCTACGGTGTTTGACCTGCCGGGTCCGGCCAAGATCGCCCGGGAAAACATCGCCCGCCATGGCCTCTCGGAGCGGGTGGCGGTCATGGAGGGCAATTTTCTCACCGACAGCATCGGCCAGGGCTATGACTTCATCTGGGTGTCCCATATCCTGCACAGCCATTCCGAAGAGCAGTGCCGCCTTCTTGTCGACAAGAGCGTGGCGGCTTTGAACCCCGGGGGCCACCTAGCCATCCAGGATTTCTTTCTCAACGACGATGGCTTCACCCCGCCGGAAGCCGCCTTCTTTTCCGTTCACATGCTGGCCGTGACCCCGGGCGGCAGGTCCTACCGCCACCGGGAAGTGGCCGACTGGATGACCGCCGCCGGCATCGCCCCACCCCGCCATTTCGAAACCAGCCCGCAAACCTCCGTTCTCTTAGGCCGCAAAGGGTAGGGTGAAGGGGGAGGCCAGGGAGCACGGGCTCCCTGCCCTCCCCCCGCCCCCCCTTCCAACCCTATAAGGGTTGGGGGGATTGAGACCCATTGGCCCTTACCCGCCTCTCTCACGGCAGCTCATCCCTGAACCGGGGTGGGCGTTTTTCCAGGAAGGCCGCGACGCCTTCCTGGGCGTCGGGACTGTCCAGGCAGACGGCGAAGGCCTCGGTTTCCAGGGCCAAGCCCGCGGCCAAGTCCAGGTGGGCGCCCCGGTCGATGACCTGCTTGACGGCCCTGAGGGCGGCCCGGGGTTTGGCGGCCAACTCCAGGGCCGTCCGGCGGGCCTCCTCCAGGAGGGAGGCGGCGGGGAACACCCGGGCCACCAGTCCCAGGGCCCTGGCTTCGTGGGCGTCGAGGTGGCGTCCGGTGAGGCAGAGTTCTTTGGCCGCGGCCTTGCCCACCAGTCGGCAGAGGCGCTGGGTGCCGCCGAAGCAGGGGATGATGCCCAGGTTGATTTCGGGCTGGCCGAACCGGGCGTCTTCCGCGGCGTAAATGAAATCGCAGGCCATGGCCAGTTCCAGGCCGCCGCCCAAAGCGTAGCCATGCACGCAGGCCAGGACCGGGATCTCCAGACGCTCCAGGGTGCCCAGGAGCCGGTGGGTGTGCTGGGCGAAGCGCTTGCCGGTGAGGGGGGTGAGCTCCCGGAAGACGGTAATGTCCGCCCCGGCCATGAAGGCCCGCCCGGCGCCGGCCAGGAGCAGCACCCGGACCTCAGGGTCCTGCTCCACGGCCAGCAGGGCGGCGCCCAACTCTTCGGCCATCTCCCGGTTGAGGGCGTTGAGTCTCTCCGGCCGGTTGAAGGTCAGGGTTACCAGGCCTTCGCTTTTCTCCCATAGGATGGTGCGGTAGTCCATACGTGCGGCTCCTTTCTCAGGTTCCCTGGATGCCTCGGCGCCGGCGGATTGGAGGCGGGGAAGGTGGCTTTGGTCCATGTGCCGGCCCTGAGTCCCCGCAGTAGTCCGCACGCCTTGCCAGACGCCAGGCAGCCATCAGGTCCACGGCCAAGAATTCTTCCAGAGGGCGGTCCGGGGTGTTGGCGCAGCAAATGCAAGGTCAGGGCCAAGGAAGTGGGGGAGTGGCAAAAAAGGATTATCAGAGCCATCTGCCGGCCTTCGCCTGCCTCAAGGGAGCAAGCGGAGAAGGTGGCGATGATCTGGGTAACCCTGGCCTTGCGGGCGGGGTGGCGGGCCACCCAGGCGTCCTGGGAGGAAGCGGCCGACGGGGAAGGCAGTCCAGAGTTGGCCATCAGGCGGCGCACCCTGGCCGCCAAAGCCCCCTGGTCGTCCGGGGAAAGGCTTGAGGGCAGGTTCAGAAAGGCCATACGTGAGGGCAAAAGGGAAAGCTTGACCGAACGGGCAGCCGCCTTTAAAGGCCCCGCTTTCGGCTCCTGGCTTCGACGCCGATAAGGACAAAAAATCCGGTTAGGCCGGCGGCACCCTCGTCGGGCCTCCCTGTTCGTATCTGACGGCCTTACCAAGCTGACCTCGGCGTCTGCCGCGACCTCCTCCAGGCGGCGGCGAGCAAAGACATTATTCCCATGGCGAGGGCGGTTCGGCCTTGAGGGGAGTTCAGGATGAACTGCCGCACCTTCCTCCCATCCTGGACCATTAGCGGGGTATGCTTGCCCTTGGCAAGACCATGGTCCGGTTTCTCCACAGCCAGGGCTGCCGGGATGGTGGAGGTTTCATGATATAGTATTTTTCAAAGCAGTGAAATGCCCCGGCAAAGACTGGGAACCGGAATCCCTCCCCGGCGCCGTCTGATGTGTTGGGACAAGGAGCCAAGAATGTTCACGGCCCCGGGGATGCCCCTGGAAGAAATTGCAGAGTCCGGGACCCTTACGTATAATGCCCACAGAGGGAAAATGGGCCGGTGAGGTCCCATTGACGGACCGCGGCAGCAACCCGCGGCAGAGTCCCCTCGAGCAAGCCATGTGAAATGAAGCGCCTGTAGCTCAGGTGGACAGAGCAACGGACTTCTAATCCGTGGGTCGCAGGTTCGAATCCTGCCAGGCGCGCCAAGGAAATCAAGTGGTTAGGCTAAATGGCCTGGCCCTTCTTCTTTTAGGTGTGCACATAGTGTGCATGGAAGCAGAATAAAAAGCTCCGCTTCGATGGGGTGGTGTGCCTGAAGGGCGGATTTCCCTGAGGGATGCTCCCGCCTTGTCACAAGAGGCTGGGCCCATGTCAGTGCCCCCCATGACCTTCCGGGCTTCCTCAACCTATTCGATTGGCGTACAAAAATTTAAGGTAGCCCTTGCAACAGTGCAACGCTCGTCGGCATCCTTAATAGGTTCAAATACTTGTGGTGTTGCACTTGCCGTTGCGTCAAAATTTAGGCGATGCAACACTTCCTCAACCAAAAGATAGGGGTCTCCTGGCCAGCTCTAAGGATATGTTATCTTTATGTGATGAATGACCATCTCCCATCCTCAGCTCTTGGCTGCTCTTGCGCCGCCGTCGCCGTGCTTAACCCTCCCGAGCGGAGTCGGTTTGTATCCAGGTAGGAGATGATTCACCAGGTGTTGTATCACGTGATACATGGTTTGACTTCCGGCTTGCACCCACCTTCTGTTATCGTCTGCTCCGAGGCCGCCTCCCTCGCCTCCGCTCGATAATCCAGGCCCTGACGGTCTCAAACCGACCCGGCGCCGTGGAGTCTGGCCGCAGTGGCGTCGAGCTTGGCCTGGCGGGGCGATGCGGTCGGCAGGGCGTGGAGCCGGGCTGGCGGCGGGGGGCGGTGGCTATGGCGGGCACCCGTAGCGTGGGCGTCGTGGCGCGGGGAGTTGGGAGGAGCAGGCGTTAAACCAAAACCGGGGGAGGCCACCCCCACCCCCGGTTCCTTTATGACCCATCCGGAAATTTTTTAAAAAACCATCGCTATCCAGTGGCACACGCCAATCTTTGGAACGCACTACGGCTGAACCCCCTGCCGGTTGTTCTCCCGGTGCCATCTCCGGGAGGGAGAGGCATGGGGAGGCTGGGGAAGCCGGTGGGAGTGAGCTCCCTGCACGGAGGGTCTCTCCAATAAGCCCGGAGTGGGAATTCCCGGCGATAACCTGCTTCAAATGAGTGAGCGACAGAAAAAAGGCCAAGGGTATCCTCCCTGGCCTCTCATGAGCCCAGCCATTTTGAAGTGGTTTGCGGGCCGGTTTTCCGCTTGCGGAAGAGAATGCCTGTCCAGGCTGAGGTGGATCAGGGTTTCCTGGACACGGGACTGGGAGATTATCAGCTCCTCCAGGATGAGCACCAGATATTTTGAGAACGCGATGGTTACCAGGCGAGGGGCGAGGTCGGCCCAGCAACGACGGCGGGAGGCCATAGGCCCACCGGAATACCCCCTGGGGAGGTGGAAGTGAGGCCATTGGGTCAGGGCCAGTGTTGGACGGCCCCCCGGACACGGGAGGTGGTCCTGCGCCTCCTCCGGGGGGAGCCCCTGGAGCTGCTCTCCTGGGAAACTGGCGTCGAGGTTCCCCGGCCGGAAATAATGGTTGGACACCGGCTGCGGATTAGCCCTGCGGCTAGACCACGACACCCGATACCTGTCGGATCATTTCCAGAAACAGCTGGAACACCGGCATCAGCCCCAGCTTCGCTTTTATCGAGCCACCACAGACCAACGGGGTGGCCTGACGCTTTATCCGCACCCTCAAAGAGCAGGTCATCTACGGAAGGGTATTCCAGAATCTTCATGAGGTGCGGAAGGTGGTCAGGTGCCCAGTCAGACGCGGTAGGCTTCCCAATAAAACGGAAACTCTCCCAGTCGCGCTGATGTCCACTAAATTAAATTGTGGAAATTTTCTTCAGGGTTTTACCCCTCCAGTTTTGATTGAGCATCTGGCTGATGCCGAACATGATACGGTCGGAGCTGGCCTCGTTGGTGAAGCAGTTGTTCATGGGCCGGGTGCGGCGGCGCACCTCCCGGAAAGCCCGCTCCGGGATGTTGGTGGTGCGAATGGACTTCCAGCGCTCCGGAGGAAAATCATCAAAATGCAGGCAGTGAAAGAGGTCTTACCGCATGCACTTCACGGCTCTTTCCTCCTCCACCAGCCACCTGGCCTCCCAGGTCTTGAAGCGTTTGATGGCTTCTTTGCGGTTGTCGGCGGCAAAGATGAGCTTGGCCTCCGGGAGACCATGAGCCCGATTCACCTTTCTGATCTTCACCGCCACGTTACGCGTTCTGTGAGCCATGCAGCGCTGCACCTTGACAAACGGGTAGATGGCTTGCAGGGCCTTGATCAGGCCGGGATTGCCGTCGGTGATGATGAGCTTCAGGTTTTTGCCCCAGAGGCCCCGCCCTTCAGGTCGGCCAGGAAGCCCTGTCAGGTCCCGGTGTCCTCCACCTCGGTGAGTTGGAAGGACAGGAGCTCTTTGCGGGGCTGCTCGTCCCCCGGCCCCTGACCATGGATGCCCAGGGCGCACAGCACCACTTTCCTTTCCATGCCGATCTCCCGGACCTTGCTGCCGATGCCGTCCAGGAAGAGAAACTCCACGGTATCGGCCAGGGACTTGGTGCGGTAGCCCTCCAGTTCCTGGTCCAGCGAGGCCAGGGAGTGGCTCACGGTCTGGGCGCTGATCTCCTGGCCGAAGGGTTCCCGGGCAATGGTCTTCAGTTTCCGGGTGCTGACGCCGCTCAAAAAAAGCCGGCCCTGGGCGGCGTCCACATCCCGGCGCCGGTGTTCATAACGGGTCAAGACGGTGAACGCGCCGCCTGCCGGCGTCACCCGGGGCACCCGGATTTCCTTTACCAAGCCGAACCGCGTGAGCAGGTCCCGGAGATAATGACCATTCCGATACCTTTGGCGTGCCCTGCTCCGTTCGCAGGGGCCAGCGCCGATCCGGGCGGTGACTTCCTCGGTCAACAGGTCTTCGATGGACCCTTTGATGAACCGCTTCACCCCAGAGGCGATCTTGGCCCAGATTACCTCGGGGAGATTTTCGATGACCTCAAGTACAAGGCCTTCTTGTGGAAGCCGCTTGGCTTTCATAGGGTGTTACCTCCTTCGTCATAGCTTGGGCTAACCTGAAGGAATAACACCCTTTTTAATTTCCACAATTCAGTTTATATCACAATTTATCCCAGCACTGCTGAATTCCAGGAGGATGTGGACCGGTGGCTGCAGGAGTATAACGAGGAGCGCCCTTATTCGGGGAAATACTGCTTTGCCAAAACTCACTTGCAGGCTTTTTGGGATGCCAAACACCTTGCAGACGAGAAGATGCTGGGCCAGTTCCAGCCCCGGGAAGGAAATGAGGGGCTGGCCCTGCATTAACCCAGTTTCTCTTGCTGGAGGCGGACGGCTGCTGCTTCTCCCTCTGTCGCCTACTTTTCTTGGAGCACAAGCTAAGGCCGGCGGTCAAGACCCGGCGCCGCGAGCCGCAGGAAAGCCTTGACGGCTTGACGGCTCATGATACGATGCAATGGTGCCAGACGAAAGCGATTCGATTGATGAGATATCTATTAAATAAAGTCTCGGCTAAAACATTTAAAGGTTGTTTCACAAATATCTTAGTTTCTCTGGTATCTGTTCAAATAAGGGTAAATCAGACTTAATTACGATTACTTGATAGCCACGATCCTTTAGTTTATCCCTTACCACTTGGTCATGTTGCGCCTGATGCGGCTGGATGTGGGCTGGGCCATCGATGAATATACAGACCCCTGGAATCTTATCCCGCTTGTAATAAAAGTCAGTCTGCACAGGTATATCTGCCTCAGGACAATACTGGGCATAATCAGGCAGTCGCATTTTGTTTTGGTAAAGATAATCGAGGAATTGCCGTTCCAAGGTAGAAGCAGGGTCGAGGCGTTGACCAAGCCAGTGATATTGGGCTTCATAGTCTCGCCCTTCGCTACCTGGGGAAATTTCAGCCTGGGTCAACAACAGGAAGTAATCTCGCACTTTCCAACGATCCAGGTAGCGGTGGTCCATTTGATTGGCATAACTAAGCAAACAATCGTAACAGGCGGGTCCACAGCGACCGGCCCAATCTTTTACTTCTTCCCCGGTTAAAGGATGAAAATGGCAAATTATCAAGGCCTCACGCGCAATCTCTGCGAATGCTTGTTTATCTTGAAGTAAGCGCTCCCAAACTCCCGTACCCCCTTCGGCGGCCTCCCACAGCAAGAGACGTTGGTGATCCCCATGTCCGATGAGTTCTACAGCGACTTCTTGTTCTTCGACCTGATAAATTACTTGGATGCCTTTCTGTAAAGCATAAGCCAAGGTCTTGAGGAAGGGGAGATCCCTCGCTTTTTCAGTTAAGGGACGAAGAAGTAAGATATTTCGGTTATCAGTGACATAAGGTTTCACTCCTGAGATTACTGTCCTACTTTCGCGCCTTGGTTGGCCTCCATTATTGGTGTCATCCTCTTCACGTCGCCGCCAGATGCCAGTGTTCTGTTCAAGAGCAAAACCTTGACGCTCGCCGGCCCGCCGCCACCCATGGTTGATGCGCCAGAGTTCAGCTTGCGGGATAAAATTCACTTCCATAAGCGGCGAAGCCTCCGTTTTTGACAAAACTGAAACAATCTGGGACGTCGAGCCAGGAGCAACCCAGAAATGAGTGGTAAGATGATACCCTTCCCTAACCCGCTCCTCTTCTTCGGAAGAAATACGGGCCCACTTGGAACCTCTAACAGTGGGCTGCTCAAAAAGCGCCTGGGGGAACTCAGAGGTAGCAGCGTCCAAGGGGGTGCCGCAATAGCGGCACAGATCCACCGTGGCCTCATCCCGCGGATGAATATAACCACAGGTCAGGCAAATTTTGGCCCGACAGAGACGGGAAGTGATCCCCCCGGTGGGGACCAAACATGCTGAGATGCGGTGTTTTCGGCCTTCATGATAAATGACATTTTGAGGGCCGAACTCGGCCAATCCCAGGAACCGAGGCCGGTCAATGGCCTGGGCCTTCTCTCCTGACCATACCATGGCCCGGAGAGGGAGTCTGGGAAAGTTGTAACCTGGCAGGAACCCTTCCGTAGCCAGATAACGGTAGGGATAGAAATCGGACTCGGTTACTCGTTCGCCACGGTTTAAAAGAAGGTCTATCTCCCTTTTCGCCTCGCGTTCCCGCTGTTCCGCTTCTTCCCGCTCCCGGCGGCTGATTCTCGGGGTGTCAATCTGGCGCCGGGCTGCATCCCGCTGTTCCACCGCGGCTTTATAGAGCTCCCGCCAGCGGTCAAAGGACCGATCAAAGGCAGAGGGAGCTAACCGGGCGATTTCCACCAGCCATTCCTGACTGAACCAGGGGGCTTCACTAATGGGAGGGCCAACCAGGCTGATGATTTCCTGAAAGGCTTTCACAGCTTCAAGCTGGCGGTCCTCAGACATCTTTAATGCCGCAGCTTTTTCAGGCAACAAGGGATAACCGGCGGCTTCCAAGTCCAGGAGGTCGGCCATGGAATTGCCCAGACCCAAACCCAAAATTGCCAGCCAGACCGAATGCAGATGAGCCTCCACTAATTCCTGGTTGGCAAGATCGGTGCGGGGTGGAGCCACGGCACCGGTGATCATCCGTTCTTTTCTGCGGAAAAAGTATTGATCATGCGCGTTGCCGAAACTTGTGAAACTCAGAACCAAAGCCGGCTTGCCACCGCGACCGGCTCGGCCGCTGCGCTGGGCATAATTGGCCGGTGTCGGCGGCACATTTCTCAGGTGAACCACCCCTAAGTCCGCAATATCAACCCCCAATTCCATGGTAGGGGAACAAAACAGGGCCGGCAGGTTTCCTTTCCTGAATCTTTCCTCCCGCTCAATGCGATCATTCACCGGGACCTGCCCGGTGTGTTCCTTTCCCATAATGCCCACCAGCCAGTGCGCCTGCCCTGCATAAAGTTTCTTGAAATAGCGGTTCGGTTCCCTGGTGATCATTTCCTGGCGGCGTAAATATAAGGATTTGGCCCGCACGGGGTCAGGACCAGGAGATTGCCCGTCCCCTTTATCCCATTGCAATGCTCCAGCGCGAATCTGAACTCCGTAATCTTCACCATGCCGCTTGACCATCGTGAGGATATGTCCCCTCAATACCCCGATTATCCCGAGAATCAACCTTTCGGTTTCCTGGGCGCTCAGGTCCTCGGCCAGGCCCCAGGTATGCCGGGAACGCAAGAATCTCCCAATGGCTGACCGGAACCCTAATCTCAAAATTCCCTGACCGGTTCGATTCTCAGGAGTCACCCCAGGTAGTATGGCAAGGGAACTACGGCGCAGACGTTCTTGTTCATCAAAACTCCAGGGTACCCGCAAACAATCGTTAACCCGCCTGACCAGGGCGCGAGCCTGATCCTCCTCCAGAATCTTCGCGTCAATGGCCAAATTGCTGCGCAAGTGATCTAATACGGCTTTGAGCACGGCAAATCGTATTTCGGTTTCAACTTCTCCTATTACTGGAATTTTCTGCCATAAAGAGAGATCATTGGCCAATTCTTCCAGGCCCTGGTAATTCACTTTCAGCAACCCGCAGTGTTCCAGGTTGGGTTGGGTCACCCGCCAGGCCCGGGCCAGATCCTCCAGCGCCCGATATTCCATGAGATCCATCATGGCGTGTCGGGCGTTTTCATATCCCGGACCTGATTCCCTGGCGTCCCGCATGTAGTCCTGGGGTGACAGATTGAGAGCTGTAAAGATGGCTGCGCCCAGGCGATCCAGGGTCAGGCTGCCTTCCTGTTTCAGGGCCCGGACCAAGGCGCCGCGCAGCAACACCACTTGCACGAAGTCATTGAGATGGCCCGCCTGCAGGGAGGCATCCTGGCGATTGTCGGTGAAGCTCAGGACCTTGCGGGAGGATGGCTCCACCTGCTCATCATGGCGCAGAGCCATTATCGCCCCGCCGGTGATAATGGTGGTGGCGGTGGAGCGCCCCACCTGGCTCAAGGTGGCCAGCTTGCGGAAGTCGCTCCTTTCCCGGAGGTCATAAGCCGCCCGGCAACGGAGGCAGAGCATCAAAGGCTGCGGTTGGAACCAGCCGGGTATGGCGTTATCAGTCTCTGCCAAGGTGAGCCGGCCGTCCGGTCTGGCCCAATATTGCCGGGGCACATGGGGGGCATACGTCTTTTTAACCTGGTGGCCGCCACGACGGGTCTCGAACCAGCTTTCCGGCAAATCCTCCTGATTCCCCTCCCAGAGCGTATCGGCTTCTACGGCGAAAAAACCGGGAGTGCCCGGGGTTTCATCATCCAGCCAGGTAAGGAGGGGGGCGCGGGGGATCAGCCGCAGGTCAGCCCCTTCCTCCAACATTGAGACCAAATAGTACTCCTGGCCGCATTCCCGGCAGAAAGCCAGGGGGAATAATACCCGCGCCTCTGACTCCCTCCCCTCCGCCTCGGGAACCTGGTAATGGCCCTCAGTGGTCAGAAATCTGCTCTCCGGCGGCTCCAGCGTGGTAAAGACACTGCTCCCCGATGACAGAAACTGGTGCAGCCGGAAGGCAAAGAGGGGTTCCCCGGAGGGCAGGCGGACGGCATTCCCGGCCTCCAGCACGCTTTTCAGCCGTTCTTCGCAAAGTTTTTGTTCTAAACCTGTTTCATGTACCAGCCGCTCGAGGCCTTCCCGGAAAGATATGGGCGAGCGGCGCACCAGTCGGCCCTCTGCCACTTCCAGGCCGAAGGTTTCCTCCACCCAGGCCGCCAGAGGGTGCGCACTCACCGCGGCCAAAGTCGGCTCCGGCGGGGGGCTCAGCACCGCGGCCCTGAGCGCTTCCGGAGTCCGGGGGGCAGGTATTGCGGTCACCCGTTTCAGGGTTTCGTCAATCACATTGCTGGAGGGAATGGGGGCCCCGCATAACCTGGTCCCCACCTCGGCGATCTTGGCCCGCCTGGTTTCCCGGTCGCCTTCCGTGACCAACGTAGCCGAGGTGCCGATAAATTGGAGGTCGGGGCGGGCGGCCCGCTGCCGTACCCGCCTGAGGAGCATGGCCACGTCCGCCCCCTGGCGCCCTCGGTAAAAATGCAACTCATCCATCACCAGGAACTTGAGCTCCCGGGTGGCCAACTGCACCAAGGGCCGCTCATACGGCCGGATCAGCAGATATTCCAGCATCACATAATTGGTCAGCAAAATATGGGGCGGGTCATTGATGATGGCATTGCGGTCCTTGGTCTCTTCCTGGCCAGTGTAGCGTTTAAAGCGCACGGGGCAGTCGGGCCAATGTTGCTCCCGAAAACGCTCAAGAGCTGTGAGTTGACTGTTGGTCAAGGCGTTCATGGGATAGACGATGATGGCCCGGACCGAGTGGCGGGCAGGCTCGTCTCTCAGAATCTCATCAAAGATAGGGACCAGATACGTCAGGCTCTTGCCGGAGCCGGTGCCGGTGCTGACAAGGTAGGACTCGCCCCGCCGGGCGATGGTCAGGGCCTCCTCCTGGTGGCGGTGGAGACGGAGACCGGCCCCGAAGAATCTGGCGGTTTCCGGGGTGAGGACCCCGTGGGCGGCCAGCTCCCCCAGGGTAGGGCCGGGTTCATAGGCCGGGTTGAGCTGTAAAACGGCGTCCGGCCACATGTCGCCGGCGGCCAGGCGCTCTTGGACAAAAGCCCGCAGCCGGTCATCCAGGATATTGATGAAGCTCTCGAAATAGTTGCGGTATTCTTTTACTACCTGATCCCGTAAGGCGAAAATATCCATCTTCTTGACCTGTGGTGGCGAGATGTGGAAGTTAACGGTGGGCTAATACACTTCTTCGTGGGTGCCCACGGTGAGCAATAAAATGGCTTCCGACTCTTCGTGAGGCACAAAATCGAAAACTATTCTCAGATCATAGCCGGCCGTGCAGGCCCAGGAGCCTTGGAGCTTGCCTTTCAATTTGTGGGTGCGCAGCTTGGGGTGAAAGGCGTCCTCCGCCAGCAGGGTCAGGGCCTGGTGAAACGAGGTTGCGGCCAGGGGATGCTTCCTCAGCAGACGTTGAGCGGCGCGCACAAAGCTGGGAGAACGGAGCAACCGCCGCTTCACCCCAGAATCTCCTTCATCAAGTCCTCAGCGGTGGCAGGCTGGCACTGTCCGGCCTGGAACTCCCTGCGGGCCGCGGCGATCTCCCGGGCGATCTCCTCCCGGCGCTCGTCCAGCAACCGGCGCTGCAACACCTCAATCAAAGCTTCCTTGTCTTCCGGGGAAAGCCGGTCCGCGGCTTCCAGCACCTCTCCAAAAACACTCTGCTCTTCCATGATGGACCCCTGGGTGAAACCTTCTTCCATAATGCCATTATTATAACGGAAATCAAGGGGATAAACTGCTGCTAAGCGAATCTCCCACTTGGGCCTCCTGGTGATGGCCGGGGGGCGGGGTGAGGGGGCTGACATAGCCCCGGCCGGTCTGCATGGCCTGCTGCAGGGCGTCATAGAGCTCCACGATGACCCGCTTAGTGCGGTACTCCCCATGGGCCTGTTCGTCCTTGCGCCGGACGATGGGGAAGGTGTCCAGGATGTAGGCCGTGTCCTCCCGGGAGAGGCCGTAGAGGTGGAAAAAGGCCGCGTCCAGCTCACAGCGGAGAAAAAAGCGCCGGGCCTCGTCCCAGGGGAAGGGGGGGCCGTGGTAGCCCAGGTCCCGGGCGAAGTCCGCCAGGTCCCAGGCGGTGTAGGTGAGCTCCAGGACCCGGGGCGCCAGCCACCCCGCCAGGGTCTCCCCCGGGGACCAGGGGCAGGGGCGGTGGTAAGTTTGTGGGGGCAAAACAGGCAATTGTTTAAACGTAAAGAATTTTAAATGAGTCCCTCCAATTTTTTGTCTTACTACATAATCGTAAGCACAAGAAGTTAGGTTTGAAAATAAAAATGCAAATGAATTTTGATCGAATTCAAATGGTATCATAATTAAGAGAAAGGTATCCCCCACACCAAAAAGCGGCAGCACCCCGGCGATGACGGTGCGCTCGTTGGTGGTGTTGGTGATGTCCCGCCAGCCCAGGAGCCAGCGGGGGCGGCGGGCCCAGAGGAGATTCCGGGCCGCCTCCAGGACCTGAGGCGAGGCCGGCAGGCGGCAGAGCCCGGTTGCAGCCAGGAGCTCCTGGGCCTCCGCCTGGCTGAGGGGGAAGTCCTGGGCCAGGTTCCGGGCCCGGGCCGCGGTCAACTTCAGGGGCTCCTTCAGGGCCAGCACCTCCCGGGGCACCTCCCAGCCCCCCAGGGATGCGGACCCCAGCCACCAGGCCACCAGGGCCGTCAGCGCGGCCTCGGGGTTGCCCGTAAGCCAGGCCCGGGCCAGCTCCCGGGGGGCCCGGCTGCTTCGGGCCAGGACCTCCGCGGCCGGCACCCAGTAGCGGGGCTGGACCAGGAAGTTCGGGTCCTCCTTTTCCCGGCGGCTCACCTCCCGGATGCGGTCCCGATCATAGGTGGCCCAGCGGTGGTCGAAGTGGTGCATCATCTTGGCTTCATACAAGGGGAGATACAGCTCTTCCAGGCGCTCCCGGTCCGCCTCGGTGACCCTGGTCTCTTCCGCCCCCGCCGCCCCCCGCCGGAAGAGGTTGCCGCACCGGCGCCAGCCCTCCCCCTCCAGCTCCTCCCGGGTGCGGAAGAGGTGGGAGTCGCTGGTCATGTTAAAGAGGCCTTGCCTAAATTGTACCCCCCAGGGGTTTTCCTCCGGGGGCCCCTCCTGCACCAGCACCGGCACCCGGCGGTAGATGGCCCGGGTCAGGTCCGCGTCCCGCCGGCTCCGGAAGATGGGGCAGGTGCGGGTGTTGGGGTTAAGGAGGGCCAGGTCCTGGGCGGTGAGGGTGAGGCGGCGGGAGTCGTCTTTCAGGTCCGCCACCTGCTCAAGGAAAAAGGCGAAGGTGG
>FWPV01000493.1_pt1 | contig 124469 bp, 113 predicted proteins | sample 2228371 | NCBI WGS metagenome assembly FWPV01 (sample SAMEA103939776, study PRJEB20133) | metagenome | reverse complement strand
CGGCCCGCGCCCCTTTTTCGCGGCGGCGCGGATGTTCGCGAGAAATCTTTACTTTTTAATCATGGTATAACTCATCGCATGGAGGATCAGGCTTCCAACGGCCGGGATTTGGCCGCCGCCCGCTTCGTCGCCGTCAACTCGATCCACTGCGAGCCGGAGTACGTCAGCCGGTTCGAGGCGCTCTTCTCCACCCGCGCGCACGCCATCGACGAGATGGAGGGCTTTCTCGGCATGCGCGTCCTTCGACCCGTGAAGGAGGGCGACCCCTACCTGGTGGTCTCGTTCTGGACGCACGGGGACGCGTTCGAGAACTGGGTGGGGTCCGAGGCCTTCCGGCGCGGACACCAGCGAGCGTTCGCGGACATGGAGCAGGCCAAGAACAGGGGGGAGGCGCCTCCGATGCGGTCTGCCTTCTCGACCTACACGGTGCTCGCCGAGTAGGCCGCTCAATGGCTCGGGGTGCGGCCTGCCCGCACCTCGGCCATGATCCGGGCGACCCGCTCGTTGGGGATGGCGCTCTGCCAGGGTCCGATCGCCCGGACAGTGAGAATCGTTCCCCAGAAGGCCGCCACCAGCGCCAGACCCCACCAGACGGGGCTCAGCGTCCAACGGCGCCGCACCAGCGCGACCCGCAACGTCGGCCTAACGGGGCACGCCGCCACGCATTCCATGCAACCGATGCACTCGTCGCTGCGCACCTCGCGGACGGCGTCCACCGGGATGCGCGAGGGGCAGACGCGGGCGCACTTGCGGCAAGCGATGCACGCGTCCGCCCGTCGCACGATGCGGCTGGGCGAGGCCAGCCCGAGCTGGCCGAGCAGCGCTCCGTAGGGGCACAGGTACCGGCACCAGAAGCCCCGCACGAAGAACGACGCCCCCGCGAGGCACGCCAACACTCCGAGAGCCGTGGGGCTGATGTGGGTGAAGAACCGCAGCATCAGGATGTCGGCTACCGCGTTGTAGTCGCCGTACACGAACGCTGTGGTCGCCTCGGCGTCCATGCCGAAGATGGCGAACAGGAAGAACCCGAGCAGCAGGTACTTCAGCGACCGTAGCGGGTAGTCCAGCCAACGGGGCGGTGCGAGGTTGCGCCCCAGCGCCCACCGGCCACCCTCGCCGAGCAGCTCCGTCAGGAATCCGATCGGGCAGAGCCATCCGCAGAACCCCTTCCGGAAGAGGAACGAGACTGCCAGAATCGTGAGGAAGATCGCCAGGCCTGCCGGCCTCGCCAGGTTGTACTCGCCGGTGGCGATCCAGTGCCGAAGCGACACCAGAGCGCTGATCGGTAGCCATCCCTCCACTCCGGCGGGTCGCGCGATGGTCGGCTCGGGCACGCCGGAGGAGATCTGGTCGGCCCAGAGAGCGAAGCGAACCCCCAGGATGAGGCTGACGGCGCTGCTGAAGACCTGGCTTGCGCGGCGGACCCTCCGGACGGGCCACCGACCGATCCGACCCGCGAGACGGCGAACGCTTCCCGGCGTCTCCACGCGCCTCAATTTGACCGCCTTCCGGTCCCCGCGCTATGACGGCCGTCAGAAATCGGCCTGGTGGTGAGAAGAGGAGGTGCGATGGCAGCACGAACCCGCAAACAGTCGCGACTCGCCGCCTGTGATCGAGCGTGGGCGCTCGTCCAGAGCGATCCCTTGGCCGGTCTCCTGATCGCAGGGGCCTCTGGACCCGAGGATCCAACCGCCGAGCTCGTCGATGAGGCGGAAGGGTCGGTGCGGGCGTGGAACGGCGTGCTGGGTCCGCGCGACCGGGCCGACCGGGTGTCGATGCTGTGCTACCTGGCCAACCCCCCGAAACCGCTCCTGCAGCTTCGGTTGCCCGCGCCGCCGAAACCCAAGCCGGGCAACTGAGGGAAGGGGGCCGGGGCTTCCGCCCCGGCCCCCACAGGCTCAGCGACCGACCCGCGTCACCAAGGCCGCTCGTTCGGGCCGAACGCCGCCGAGTAGTAGTTGACGAAGTGCTGGCCGGGCGGGAAGATCGCGTCGAGCTTCTGCAGGACGCTCGGACTCAGCTTCAGGTTGCACGCCGCAACCGACTCCTCCAGCTGCTTCTCGTTGCGGGCTCCGATGATCGGGCTGGTCACCCCGGGCTGGTTCGCCACCCAAGCGAGCGCGAGCGTGGCCATGCTGTGCCCCGTGCGGTTGGCGAGCGCCCGGAAGCGGAGCATCGGTCCGCGGGGAACCTGCTTCAGACGGTTCCATGGATCGCTCTTCGCGTACCGGCCGGTCTCGGGCTTCTGGTCCAGGTACTTGCCGGAGAGCATCCCGCCGGCCAACGGAGACCACGGAATCACGGCGTAGTTGTACGTCCGGCAGAACGGCAGCAGCTCGCGCTCGATCCGACGATCAAGCAGGTTGTACGGCGGCTGTTCGCTGACGAAGCCAGCCGCGCCGAGCTGCCGCGCGACGTAGTGCGCCTCGCACACCTGCCACGCGGCGAACGTCGAGCATCCCGCGTACCGGATCTTGCCGGCGCGCACCAGGTCGTCCAAGGCCCGGATCGTCTCGTCGATCGGAACGGACGGCTGGGGCCGGTGGATCTGATAAAGGTCGATCCAGTCGGTGCCCAGCCTCTTCAGCGAGGCCTCGCAAGCTTGGATGATGTGCCGCCGGGAGTTGCCCCAAGCGTTCGGGTCGTCGTCGTCCATCTTGCCGTGGCACTTGGTGGCCAGCACCACCTTCTCGCGCCTGCCGCCCTGCAGGGCCTTGCCGAGGATCGTCTCGCTGGTGCCTCGCGCGTACACGTTGGCGGTGTCGAAGAAGTTGACGCCGAGGTCCATCGCCTTGTGGGTTAGGCGGATCGACTCCTCCTCCGTCGTTCCCCAGTCGTCGGGGTCCCACCCGAACGTCATCGTGCCGAAGCAGGCCACGCTCACCTGCACGCCGGTTCTGCCGAGAGGTCGATACTCCATGGCGCGGGTTTACCAGAGAACCTGCCCGCACGCAATGCCTCCAAGGGACGTTGGGGCATACTTCCAGCCATGCCGAACGCCGCGATTCCGTTCGACGAGGGCCTCGTGCGGTCCGTGGCGCCCTTCGCGGTGCCCGAGCCCCTGGCCACGCGCAGCGAGGATGCCCGGGTGGCTTTGCGGTGCCTCGACCTGACGACGTTGGGCGCGACGGACACCGAGGAGGACGTGCGCCGCCTGTGCCAGAAGGGCGTTCGGCCGCTGGGATATGGCCGCGACGATCGGGTGGCGGCGGTCTGCGTCTACCCGGAGCTGGTGGAAGCGGCCCGGTCGAGCCTGGCGGAGACGGGTATCCGGGTCGCCACCGTCGCAGCGGCGTTCCCCCACGGTCAGGCTCTGCTGCGTTCCCGCGTGCAGGAGGTGGAGCACGTCCGCGAGTTGGGAGCCGACGAGATCGACGTGGTGATCCGCCGCCCGCTTGCTCTGGCCGGCAGGTGGCGCGACCTGTACGACGAGGTTCGCGCGATGCGCGAGGCCGCCGGCGACCAATGCCTGAAGACGATTCTCGCGACCGGAGAGCTGGGGGACCCGGAAACGATCGCCCGAGCCGCGCTCGTGTGCCTGATGGCAGGCGCGGACTTCGTGAAGACTTCCACCGGGAAGGAGGCTGTCAACGCCACGTTGGAGGCGGGAGCGGCGATGTGCGGCGCGATCGCCGCCTTCCACAAGGCCACGGGCGTGGTCGGTGGTTTGAAGCCGGCCGGAGGGGTGCGATCCACGCGTCAGGCTCTCGAGTGGTGCGCCCTGGTGCGCGCGTTGCTCGGGGACGCTTGGCTCGGTCCGGCGACGTTCCGCATCGGGGCCAGCGGGCTGCTCGACGACCTGGTCGACTCCCTTGGCGGAGCCGACTGAAGCCTCAGGCCTCGGCGAACTCCCGGCGGTCGAAAACCAGGTCCGAGGCGATCTTCCACAGCTCCGGATCGATCTGGTTCTCCGGCTTGATCTTGGAGAAGTGCACGATCGCCGCGGTGAGGCCCGCCTCCAGCGCGTGGTGGAGGAACACCGAGTTCAGGAGAACCCTCGCGGCGGGCTTCAGGCCGAAGCTGATGTTGCTCACTCCCAGGATCGTGTTGACCCGCGGGTGGCGGCGGCGCAGCTCGCGGATGGCCTCCAAAGTTTCCACCCCCGCCCGCCGGTACTCCTCGTCGCCCGAGCCCAGCGTGAACGTTAGGCAGTCGACGAACACGTCCCAGTCCGGGAGCCCGCAAGCTCGCGTCTTCTCCAACAGCCGTTCGGCGATCTCGACCTTGCGGTCCGCGTCCAGGGCCATGCCGCGCTCGTCGATGGTGAGCGCGACCACCGCCGCCCCGTACCTTCGGCACAACGCCAGCACCTGGTCCGCCCTGTGCCCTCCGTCCTCGAGGTTGATCGAGTTGAGGATCGGCTTGCCGGCCAGCGTCTGGAGGGCTGCCTCCAGCACCGGAACCTCGGTCGAGTCGACCATGATCGGAACCGTCACCTGCGTGTTCAGGCGGGAGAGGAGCCGGCGCATGTCCTCGCGCTCGTCCCTCCCGACGTACGCCGTGCAGACGTCGAGTACGTGCGAGCCTTCGGCCTCCAGCTCGCGCGCCATTTCGGTCAGCGCCTCCCAGTTCTCCATGCCCAGCAGCGTCCGGAACGCCTTGCTGCCGTTGGCGTTGGTTTTCTCCCCGACGATGAGGAAGCTGTTGTCCTGCTCGTACGGCTGGAACTGGTACAGGCTGCTGCACCCCTTCAGACGAATCGCCTCGTCCCGCTCGGGCGAACCCAGCCGGAAGTCGAAGCCCGGGAAGGCCGCCCTCGCGCGGCGCCAGTAGCCCGCGTCTCCGTGGGGTCTTCCTCCGACCCTCTCCGCCACCGCCCGGATGTGCTCCGGGGTCGTTCCGCAACACCCGCCGACCAACGCCGCACCACACTCGGCCACGAAGCGCTCCGCGTGGTCCGCCAGCTCGGCGGCAGTGAGCTTGTACACCGAACGGCCCCTCTCCATCACCGGCAGCCCGGCGTTCGGTTGCACGCTGATCGGTCGGCTGGAGTTCTCACCGAGGAAGCGGATGTGGCCGGCCATCTCGATCGGTCCGGTGGCGCAGTTCAGGCCGAACGCCACCACCCGCGGGAAGCACTCGATGAAGTTCAGCGCGGCCGCCAGCTCCGAGCCGAGCAGCATGGTGCCGGTCTGCTCCATGGTCACCTGAACCAGCGCCGGCACGTCGCGCCCGGTCTGGCGGACGGCGTTCTCCATCGCCACCAAGCCCGCCTTCACCATCAGCAGGTCCTGGCAGGTTTCGAGCATCAAGAAGTCCGCGCCCTCCTGCAACAGGGCGGAGAACGCCTCGGTGTAGGTCGCCACCAGCGTGTCCCAGTCGGTCTGCCCCAGGCTGATCAGCTTCGTGCCCGGACCCAGAGCTCCGGCGACGAAGCGGGGCTTCTCCGGGGTGGAGAAGCGGTCGGCCGCCCGGCGGGCGATGCGCGCCGCCGCCGCGGCGATCTCGGCTACGCGGTCCTGCAGCCCGTACTCTCCCAGCACGATCGAGGTGCAACCGAAGGTGTTCGTCTCGACGATGTCCGCTCCGGCCTCCAGGTACTCGGCGTGGATGCCCTCCACCACGTCCGGGCGCGTCAGGTTCAGCACCTCGTGGCAGCCCTCGAGGCGGGCCCGGTCGTGTCCTGGCAACGCGTAGTCTGCGGCTCTCAAGCCGAGCGACTGCACGCGCGTGCCCATCGCGCCGTCGAACACCAGCACGCGCTCGTCGAGGGCTCGCAGGAATGCGGAGGAAAGCACGCTCGGATTATGAAACCCCGCATCCTTCCCGTCGGTAAGGGTGCCGGACTTGGACCCATCCCGGTAGATTCGGCGGGAAACAATCGGGCCGGTTGGGCAATCACTTAGTTGTCGGCGGAGACAAGCCGCTCAGCAGACGCCATGAACTACGAGATCGTCGCCGCAGCAGTCGCCTTGGCAGCCATCGCAGGAGCCTGGGGTCTCTACCGAGACTCGGTAGCCCACCGTCGCAGATAGGATTCCTCCATCCCCCAAAACAACCCCAAAACACCCTCCGCCAAAAACACCCCTCCCCTAGGGCCGCCGCGATCCCACCCTCCCCCCAAGCCGGCGGCCCGCCCTTTTCCCGATTCCGCCGCTTGCTGCGAATTCGGTTGCATCGCAGGCCAAAACGGTTGTAAGTTAGGGCGTGCGATCCTTTCGCCGGACGCTGCAGTTTCTGAAGCCCTACCGAGCCAGGGTCGTCCTCGCTGTGGTGTTCACCCTGGTCGTCACGGTGCTGCAGATCCTGCCGCCCCGGCTGTTCCAGTACACCATCGACGCGGTCCTCAAGCCGGCGATCTCGGCCAAGGCCGAGCTGGCGTCGATGCAGCCGCAACTGCAGAAGCCCAACCCGGATCCTGAGCTGCTGCAGAAGCGCGACCGGCTGGTTCGGCTCCGCGAGGTCGAGGCTCCCCGCATGCTGCTGTGGGCCGCCGCGGCCCTGGTGGGGATCGTCGTCCTGCGCAACGTCTGCAGCTACACGCTGTCGTGGATGCTGAACTGGCTGGGGCACCGGTTCTGCTTCGATCTGCGCTTCGCCACCTGGAAGCACCTGCACCGGCTCTCCCTGGCTTACCACAACCAGACGCAGGTCGGGAAGATCATGGCCCGCGTCACCGCGGACATCGAGCTGATCCAAGGCCTCATCCAGGGCCAGCTCGTCACGTTCATCAGCGACGTGGTGACGCTCACCGCCGTGCTGGGCATGATGTTCTGGCTGGAGTGGCGGCTCGCGGCGATCATCGTCTGCCTGATCCCGTTCTATGTGGTGAGCTACATGGCCTTCCTGAAGCACATCCGGGAGGTCAGCCAGGAGCAGCGGCGCCTCTGGGACGAGATGCTCGGCAAGCTGGCCGAGAAGATCGCCGGCATCGCCGTCGTCAAGGCGTTCGTGAAGGAGGACTACGAGACCGAGAACTTCATGTCCAGCGTGCGGGCGAAGTTCCGCGTGGACATGCGGCAGGTGCACCTCAACCGCAGACTCGGCCTGGTGTCCGGCGTGGTGTCGGCGCTCGGCACGGGCATCGTTTACGCCTACGGCGGCAAGCTGGTCGAGACCGGCCAGATGACGTCGGGCATGCTCGTGGCGATCTCGTTCTACATCGGGTTTATCTTCAACCCCGCGGTCCGGGTGGTCGACTTCAACAACACCCTGCAGTGGGCGGTCGCGGCGATGGACCGCGTCTTCCAGACCCTCGACACGCGGCCCGACGTGGAGGACAAGCCGGACGCGGTGCCCCTGCGCGGCATCGAGCGCGAGGTGGTGTTCGACAACGTCACGTTCTGGTACGTGGAGGGCAAGCCTGCCGTGCAGGATGTCACGCTGCGCGTGAAGCACGGGCAGATCATCGCGATCGTGGGGCACTCGGGCGCCGGCAAGACGACCCTGATGAACCTGCTGATGCGGTTCTACGACCCCCAACAGGGACGGATCCTGATCGACGGCCACGACCTCCGCGACCTGAAGCTCGAGTCGCTGCGCCGGCACGTGAGCATGGTCGCCCAGGAGAACGTGCTGTTCAGCGTGTCGATCATGGAGAACGTGAAGTACGGCAACCGCGACGCGACAGACGAGCAGGCGATCGCGGCGTGCAAGGCCGCTGACCTCCACGACTTCATCATGAGCCTGCCGGACGGCTACGACACGATGATCGGCGAGGACGGCATCAAGCTGAGCGGCGGCCAGAAGCAGAGGCTGGCCCTGGCCCGAGCGCTGGTGTGCGACCCCAAGGTGCTCATCCTCGACGACGTCACCAGCGCGCTGGACGGCGAGACCGAGGCGAGGGTGCAGGACGCGCTGAAGCAGGTGATGAAGGGGCGGACCACGTTCATCATCGCGCACCGTCTGTCCTCGGTGGTGGACGCCGACCGGATCGTCGTCATGGACGAGGGCCGCATCGTCGACTCCGGCACGCACGAGGAGCTGGTCAGCCGCCCCGGCATCTATCGCGACCTGTACGAAGAGCAATTCCGCAGCGCTCTGGACCAGGTCCGGGCCAACGCCTGAGCCAGCGGCGTCCGCCGCATCCCCCTCCACGGCTCTGGCTTGCCCCCGAAAAGGTAGACACCCGTTCCATACCTGTCACCATTCGATACTTTTTGCGAAAATTGGTAGTCAATTCCCATGTCGTTACCATCCCGCTACCAGAAACCCGCCGTATAATGCCGATCAGACGGCGCGGCGTTCAGGATGAACCGAAACGCCGTTCGGGCAGGGCGGGGTGCTCTACCCAGGTTTCTCGAGCGGTTGGATACGGAGGTCCAACCGCTCCTCGGATTCTGCGCACGGGGCGATTGGGGATGGAGACGAGGCAGTTGCCGCCAGGGTTCAGGCCCCTCGTCGGAACGGAGGACACCACCATCGACAAGATGGGGCGCGTCCTCATCCCCAAGTCCAAGCGCGACCGGCTCGGCGAGAACTGCGCCATCACCCTCGGCACGAGCGGATGCGTGGTGATCCTGCCGGAGTGGCACTGGCTGGAGCTCCAGCAGTGGCTGTACCAGGTTCCTAAGGAGAACTTCGGGGCGGAGGAGTACAAGCGCCTGGTGTTCGGAGAGGCGCAGGACTCGCTTCGGTTCGACGCCCAAGGGAGGCTGGTCATTCCGCAGCGGCTGCGGGAGCTCGCCAACCTGCGTCAGAACGTGAAGCTGGTAGGGGCGTTCGACCGCGTCGAGGTCTGGGACGAGGACGAGTTCCGGGTGTTCCTCGAGAACCCGGACGACTACGGACGGGATCGACGGATGCGGCTGGAGAGGGCGATGCGCATGATGCAGGGGGGCGCGGCTTGATCGGCTCCGCGGTCTGGGCTCCGCCCCGGCGCCGTCCTGCGGAGCGGGTGTTGCGATCGGTGGTGGCGGGTCCCTTGGCGATGGAAGCGGCGAATCCCAGGCACGAGCCGGTGATGTTGGAGCAGGTGATGGCGACGCTCGCCATCCGGCCGGGCGCGGTCGTGGTCGACGGCACCGTGGGCTTGGGCGGGCACGCCGAGCGCATGGCCCAGGCCGCCGGGCCGGCCGGAACGCTCGTGGCGTTCGATTGGGACGAGGCGATGCTCGCGCACGCCCAGAGCCGGTTGGAGCGGTTGCCCGGGCGGAAGCTGTGGTTCTGCGAGGACTTTCGGTCGATCCCGGAGACCCTCGCCGATCTGCGCTTGAGTGCGGATGCGATCCTGCTCGACCTCGGCTTGAACAGCGCCCAGGTGGACGACCCGTTGCGGGGGTTCAGCTTCCTGCAGGACGGGCCGCTGGACATGCGGATGGACCGCGGCCGTGGCGAGCCAGCGTCGAGCCTCCTGAACAGGCTGGCGCTGGGCGAGATCGAGGATCTGCTCCGCGACTACGGCGACGAGCGGTTCGCCCGGGCGATCGCACGCAAGATCGTGGAGCGGCGCAAGCTGCGGCCGCTGCGCACCACCCAGGATCTGGTTGAGTGCGTCCTTGAGGCCGTGCCGCCGAAGGCGCGGGACCCGCGCATCCACCCGGCGACGCGCACCTTCCAGGCGGTGCGCTGCGCGGTGACCCGCGAGCTGGAAGGGCTGGAGGACGCCCTGGTGCGCATCGGCCGTTGTCTGGCTCCGGGAGGCACGATGGCGATCCTGAGCTACCACTCGGGGGAGGATCGCGCCGCGAAGAGGGCGATCCTGCGGCTCGCCGACGAGGGGTTCGCCGCGCTGTGCCGCAAGCCGGTGGTCCCGGATCCGGAAGAAGTTCGAAGAAATCCGCGGAGCCGCAGCGCGAAGCTGCGCGCCGTGAGGATGACCATGGGAGGTGGGGAAGAGTGAGCGCTGTTCCGTATGTTCGCACAGGGGCCAGATCCGTCCGGGCTCGGGGACGGGCGCACGCCGTCTCGCTGGCCGACGTCGTCCCGTGGACCACGGTCTGGTGCGCCGTCTGCATCGCGTCCGTGCTGGCCACGAACTTCGTGGGGAACGTGGCTCTCGAGCGGTGCCGGCAGGACACTCGGCAGGCGAGGGCCAGGCTGGAGGGCGCGCGCAAGTCCCTGGCGCGGCTGCAGAGCGCCAGCGCGGCTCTCTCGGCCCCGCAGTACCTCGCAGACTGGGCCAAGCAGCGTGGGTTCGTGGAAGCCGGCCGCTCGGAAGAGGCCGGCCCGGCCTTTGGGGGCGGCTATGTCGCCTTCCGGCGTTGATCCTGGCAGGCTCCGACTGGTGGGCGGTCTGCTAGCCGCGGGCTTCCTCGCCGCCGTCTTGGGGCAGGCCCGGGTGCAGATCATCGAGCGGGAGGCGATTCTGGCCAAAGCCCGGGAATCCTCCCGCTTCTTCGTGAAGAAGACGCTGCCGGCCAAGCGCGGGACCATCTTCAGCTCGGACGGCCTGCCGCTGGCGGAGGATTGGGACGCCGGCGAACTCCGCGTGAACAGCAACGAGGTGCCCCTCAGCCCGGCGTTCTTCGTGGACCTCTCCACAGCCACCGGGCCGCTGCTGAACGAGATCCAGGCGCTCGTTCAGCAGCGGCGAGGCACCTCGTCTCCCGGCATCGTTTGGCGCAAGCCGATCAGCATGGCGACGGTCGCGGCGGTCGAGGCGGTGCGCACCCGCTGGCGGGCCGACGGGGTGTCCGTAGCCCGCGGAGGGGTTCGCCACTACCCGCTGGGGGCGTTGGCCGGGGGCGTGGTCGGCTACGTGCGGGAGGGCAAGGGCGACGCTGGCATCGAGCGAGGGTTCGACGAGCTGCTGGCCGGCCGGGACGGCTTCCAGTCCGGAATCATCGATCGGCGGGGCGAGTTCCTCACCAAGGGCGTCGGGGAGTATCGGGAACCGAAGAACGGCCAGCCGATCGTGCTGACGATCGATTCGCAGCTGCAGAGGGCCGCCGCGCTCGCCGTCCGTAGGGCGGTGGAGGAGAACGAGGCGGACACCGGCGTGGCGATCGTCCTGGACCCGAAGACAGGCGACCTGTTGGCCATGGCCAACTGGCCGAGCTGGGCGCCGGGAGAGCCGTACCCGTCGTCGGGCCGCGCCCGGTCCTCAGCGCTGGTGAATCCCGCTGTGTCGCACGTGTTCGAGCCCGGATCGACGTTCAAGGCGCTCACGCTGGCCTTGGCCCTGGACGCCGAGGCGATCACGACGGGCAGCACCGTGTACTGCGGCGGCTCCATCGCGGTCGGAAGGCGCCGGATCTCCTGCGACCACCACGGCGGCTCGCGGGCCCACGGCGTGGTGACGCCCGAGCTGGCGATCGCGAAGAGCTGCAACGTGGCCGCGACCACCTGGGCGCTGAGGATCGGCTACTCCCGGTACGTGTCGTTCCTCGAGAAGCTCGGCCTGCTGGATCGCCCCGGGCTGGGGCTGCCCAGCGAGGCGAGGGGAAACTTCCGCCGAGACGAGCCCGCGAAGCAGCTGCAGCTGGCCACGCTGGGCTTTGGGCAGTCGATCGGCACCGTCCCCGTCAGCCTGGCGGCGGCCTTCGCGATGCTCTGCAACCACGGCGTGCTGGTTCGACCCAGGCTGGTGAGGAAGGTCGGCGAGCGCGAGATGCCGGTGAGGACGGTCGGCCAGGTGGTCTCCCCGTCGGCGGCCGACGCCACGCTCCGCATCATGGAGTCGGTGTTCGAGAACCCGCACGGCACGGCCGCGAAGCTTCGGCTGAAGGGCTATCTTCTGGCGGGAAAGACCGGCACGGCCGAGAAGGTCGGCTCGAGGGAGGGCGGCTACGTGTCGAACTTCGTCGGCTTCGTGCCGGCGCGCGAGCCCCGGGCTTTGGTCCTCGTGATGGTGGATCACCCCCGAAAGGCGTACTACGGGGCGGCCGTCGCGGGACCCGTGTTCGTCGACATCGCCGAGGCGATCCTGCAGAGGTTCGGCATTCCGCCGGATCGCCCGCTCGGCCCGTCCGCGGCGCGGCCGGCCCAACGGGTACACCAGACACAAGGATGATGCGCCTTTCCGAACTCATCGCCAAGGCATCGGTGTTGCCGGACCGTCTGCTAGGCGACGCTCCGATCGCGGGCGTCGTCGCCGACTCGCGGAAGGCCACCGAGGGCTGTCTGTTCGTGTGCATGCCCAGTCCGAGCGGCGACACCCACCGCTTTCTGGCCGACGCCCGCGCCAACGGTGCCGTGGCCGCCCTCACGCACACGGACGCTGGCTGCGAGGCCGCTTGGGAGCTCGGCATGGCGGCGGTTCTCGTGCGGAACGAGGGGACCGCCTTTCCCGAGGCGGTGGCACGCGTCTGCAAAGCGTTCTTCGGCGATCCGTCCTCCCGCTTGAAGCTCGTCGGGGTCACCGGCACCAACGGCAAGACGACCACCGCCTGGGTGCTGCGCGACGCCCTGGAAGCGCTGGGCGTGCCCACCGCCTACCTCGGAACCCTCGGCTACAAAACCGGCGAGGGGAAGGTCTCGCTGGAGAACACCACGCCGTTCGCCGTGGACCTCAACCAGTGCCTCGCCGACGCCGTGGAGGGCGGGCTGCAGGGCTTCGTGATGGAGGTCAGCAGCCACGCGCTCGCCGAGCGGCGCGCCGACGGGCTGGAATTCGACGCCGCCGTGTTCACCAACCTCACCCAGGACCACCTGGACTATCACGGCACGATGGAGGCTTACGCCGCCGCCAAGTGGCGCCTGTTCTCCGACCTGCCGGACGCCGCGTCCAAGCCGTTCCGAGCGGCGCTGAACGCGGACGACCCGACGGGTCGGGAATGGCTGACCAAGATCCGCCATCCGGTGGTGTCCTATGGCCTGGAGGCGGGGGAGCTGCGCGGAACGCCGCTGCGCGTGACGGTGGAGAGCATCGACATGGAGCTGCGGCACGGTCCGGAGCGCGCCGCGGTCAGAGTGGGTTTGGGCGGGTCGTTCAACGTGCAGAACACCCTCGCCGTCGCGGCGGCCCTGCTGGCGCTCGGCTATTCGCTCGAGGAGGCGGCTGCCGCTCTGCGGGCCGCGAAGCCCGTTCCTGGCCGGTTCGAGCCGGTCCGCAACGATCGTGGCATCGGCGTCATCGTGGACTACGCCCACACGCCGGACGCCTTGGAGAAGCTCTTGGACGCCGTGCGGGGTCTGCAGCCGAGGCGCGTCATCACCGTCTTCGGGTGCGGCGGGGACCGGGATCGAACGAAGCGGCCCAAGATGGCGCGAGCCGTCTCCGAACGCTCCGAGTTGACCGTCGTAACGAGCGACAACCCGCGGACGGAGGACCCGGAGCGCATCCTTCAGGATGTCGTGCAGGGCTTGGTCCCCGGAGCCGAGGCGATCACCATCGTGGACCGGCGAGAGGCGATCTTCGAGGCGGTGCGGCGGGCCGAGGCCGGCGACGTGGTAGTGATCGCGGGCAAGGGGCACGAGGACTATCAGATCATCGGCCGAACGAAGTTCCCGATGGACGACCGGAAGATCGCCAGAGAGGCGCTGGAGGCCCTGCCATGAGGCCGGTGTCCGCGCGCGAGATCGGCGACATCGTCGGTGGCGTGCCGAAGGGCTTGGCGCCGGACGTGCAGGCGACCGGCTTCGCTTGGGACAGTCGGGAGGTTCGACCGGGGGACGTCTTCCTCTGCATCCGGGGCGAGCGCGTGGACGGTCACGACTTCGCGGGGCAGGCGATCTCCTCGGGTGCGGCGTTCGCCCTCGCAGAGCGGGAGATCGAGGGACCGTGCCTCGTCGTGCCGAACGTCATCGGCGCGATCGCGCGCATCGGCATGGCGTTCCGCGACCGGTTCCGAGGCCGCGTCGTTGGGGTGACCGGGAGCAACGGCAAGACGTCCACGAAGGAGTTTCTGGCGGCGGCGCTGGGGGTGGGTGGCCCGGTGCTCAAGACTCCGGGGAACCGCAACACGGAGATCGCCTCCCCACTGGTGTGGACCGATGCCGAACCGGAGATGCGCCACGCCGTGATCGAGATGGCCATGCGCGGCTTCGGACAGATTCGGCACCTGGCCTTGATCGCCCAGCCGCACATCGGCGTGGTGACGAACATCGGCTGGTCGCACCTCGAGATGGTCGGCAGCCGGGAGGGCATCGCCAAAGCCAAGGGCGAGCTGCTGGAGGTGCTTCCTTCCGACGATCTCGCGGTCGCCTGGCACGAGGACGCTTTCCTCCGTCAGCTCCGGGACCTCTCCTCCGCGCCCGTGCAGACCTTCGGGTTCTCCGAGGGCGCGGACTGCCGGCTCCTGAACGTCGTGCCCGAAGGTTTGGAGGCCTGCCGCGTCGAGGGAGTGTGTCGGGGAGTGCGGTTTGAGGGCAGGGTGCCGGCCGCCGGCCGACACATGGCGCTCAACGCGGCCGCGGCCGTGTTGGTGGCGTCGTACGAGGGCATCCCGCCGCAGCAGGCGATGGACGCCATCTCGGCCGTGCGCCTGCCGCCGATGCGCATGGAAGTCCGTTCGTGGCGTGGCGCCACCCTGCTGCTCGATGCGTACAACTCGAGCCCGACGAGCCTCGCGGCGGCGCTGGAGGTGCTGCTCAGCGCGCCGGACGCAGGCCGACGCTTGGCCGTGGTGGGCGAGATGCGGGAGCTGGGCGAGTACGAGACGGCTGCCCATCGCGACGCTCTGGAGGACCTTCGGCGCCGCGGGTTGGACGGCGTGCTTCTCGTGGGCGACGCCTTCCGCCGGCTGAAGCCGATCCTGGGTCCCGACGACCGGATCGAGTTCGCCGCGGGGCTGGACGACGTCGCGGAATTCCTGCACCGTCTGGCTCCGGGCGACGTCTGTCTGATCAAGGGAAGCCGAGCGTTGGAGTTGGAGAAGGCGCTCCCGGAGGAGGCTCTGCAGTGAGCGTGGTGCCGATCTGGAGGGATGCGGCTTCCGCGTTCTGCATCGCGCTGCTGGTGGCCGCCGTTCTGGCGGCGCCGATCTTCCGACTGTTGCTCCTTGTCAAGTCGCGGCAGGAGGTGAGCAAGTTCGCTCCCGAGGGGCACCAGAAGAAGCAGGGCACCCCGACCATGGGCGGGCTGATCATCCTGGTGGGCGCGGTAGTAGCCTTGGCGGTGAATCCGGGCACCGCGGTGCCGATCGGTCTGTTGCTCGGCTTCGGTCTGGTCGGCTTCCTCGACGACTTCGTGGTGCCGCGCGCGCTCCGCGGCAAGCGAGGCCTGGGATGGATTCCGAAGCTCGTCCTGCAGGCTTTGGCTACCCTAGCCGCCTTCTCTTCGGGGGGTGCTCTCGCACGGGATCCGAAATGGGCGGCTCTCGCTGTGCTCGTGGTGCTGTTCTGCGCGAACGCCTACAACTTCGCGGACGGGCTGGACGCCCTGGCGGGGGGGCTGCTGCTCTCGCTCGCGCCCGGCATGGTCCTGTTGGCGACGCTCTGGGGCAACGGGCTCGTGGCCTTGCTGGCGTGCGCCCTGGCGGGGGCGGTCCTGCCTTTCCTGTTCTTGAACGCCCCGCCGGCCCGCGTGTTCATGGGCGACGTGGGTTCGCTGCCGCTCGGTGCGCTTCTTGGCTGGGGGATCGTCCAGTTGGCCGGTTCAAACGGCTTGGGAGACCCGGCCCGGTGGGCTGTGTTGTGCGTGCTCGGGTTCGTACTGATCGCCGAGCTGGTTCCGGTGCCGATCCAGATCGCCTCGGTGAAGCTGACTGGCCGAAGGGTGTTTCCGCGCACGCCGATCCACCATGCCTTCGAGCACAGAGGCTGGCCAGAGTCCAAGGTGACCTGGACGTTCCTGCTGGTCCAGGCGGCCTGCTCGGGCATCGCCGCGATGATCGCGCTGCGTTGGGGGGTGTTGTGACCAACGATCTCCGGGGCTTGCGTCTGGCGATCTTCGGCATGGGGCGCTCCGGTTTGGGCGCCGCCCGCTTGGCGCTGAGGTTGGAGGCTCGCCCGGTGGTGGTCGACCAAGGCCCTGGAACCCCCGAGCAGGCCGCGGCGCTGGAGCAGCTCGGCGTGGAGGTTCGGTCGGGCTGGTCCGGAGACGTGCGGGAGGTCGCTGCGGACGCTTGGATCGTGTCGCCGGGCGTGCGGGCGGACCACCCGTCGCTGGTCCAAGCGAGGAGCCTCGGCCTTCCCGTTTGGGGAGAGGTCGAGTTCGCCTACCGTGCCGCTCAGGGGCCGATTCTGGCCGTCACCGGCACGAACGGAAAGAGCACCACCACGGTGCTGACGTGGCTCTGCGCGCAGGCTCTTGGCAGAAAGGCCTGGCTGTGCGGCAACATCGCCGGGTCCGGCTATCCCGAGTTGCCGCTGACCGAGGCCGTGGCACGGGCGGAGCCGGGGGACGTGCTCGTCGCCGAGGTTTCGAGCTTCCAGTTGGAGACCGTGGAGCGGTTTCGTCCGTTGGCGGCGGCGATCACCCAGATCCGCCCCGACCACCTGAACCGACACGGAACCATGGAGGCCTACGCGGCGGCCAAGAACCGCATCTTCGCAGCGATGGGGCCTGACGAGCGCGCCGTGGTCCCCGTGGGCGACCCGTGGGTGCGCGTGCCGACCGGGCCCGAGGTGCTCTGGTTCGGACGCGACGTGGGTGACGCGTTCCTGGAAAAGGACGCTCTCGTGGTCTGCGGCGAGAGGGTGCCTTTCGCCGAACTGCCGCTCCGCCACGAGCACGATCTCCTCAACGCCCTGGTGGCGCTGTGTCTGGCGACGAAGCTCCCGGAGGCTGGCCCAGGAGCCGTCCGAGCGGCGGCGGAGGGGATGAAGTCTTTTCGACCGCTGTCGCACCGGATGGAGGACTTGGGCACGCGGAGGGGTGTACGGTTCGTGAACGCCTCGATGTGCACCAACCCGGCGGCGGTTGTGGCGGTGAGCCGATCGCTGGAGGGTCATCAGCTGCTGCTGGTGGGGGGCGTGGCCAAGAACACGCCGTTCGGGGAGCTGGGGCGCCATCTGGCCGAAGCGGGGCACCGTGCCTACGTGTTCGGCAGGGATGCGGAGGCCATTGGCGCCGATCTGTCCCGCGAGGGGGCGACTTCACACGGCCCGTACGGCAATCTTGCCGATGCTTTCCATGCAGCTGTGGCGGAAGCCGAACCGGGGGACTGCGTGGTGCTCGCTCCCGGATGCGCGAGCTTCGACGAGTTCCGTGACTTCGAGGAGCGAGGGGCGCGCTTCCGCTCGCTCGTGGAGGGACTAGGGTCGTGAGGCGGAGGAGCGACGGGCTGCTGGTCGCCTCGTGGCACGATCCCGTGCTGCTGGCCTTGACTTTGGTCGCCACGGTGCTGGGCGGGCTGGCGATCGCCGACGCCGGCTACGTGCGCTCGCTGGATCGAAGCCAGGCTCTGTTTCCCCGCGAGCTGACCATGCACGTCGTGGGGTTCGTCGTCGGACTGGGGCTGTACCTCGTGGTCTCTCGGTCCTCCGGCGCGGTGCTGCAGCGGTTCGCGCTGTTGGCTTGGATCGGATGCTGCGCGCTCCTGGTGCTCACCAAGACGCCGCTAGGCGTGGAGATGAACGAGGCCCGCCGATGGGTTCGTCTGGGTCCCTTCCAGGTCCAGCCGTCGGAGTTCGCGAAGGTGGGCGCGCTGCTGTACCTCTCGGCTGTCCTAGCCAGGAGGAAGCCGTGGCACAACCGACCCATCCCTCTCATGCCGCTCCCGCGCTGGCTGGACCACGTGCTCGTGCCCAAGCTTGGGAGAGCCATGCCGTTCCTTTGGGTCGTTCTGGCGGCCGGACTGATCGAGCTGGAGCCAGACTTGGGAACGGCCGCCGTGCTGGTGAGCGCGTCGTACCTGCTGCTGGTCGCCGGGGGCGTGTCGCGCAAGTCGCTGCTGCTGCTGCTGGCCGTCGGCCTGTGCGGCGCGACCCTGCTCGCCACGGGCAAGTCGTACCGTCTGGAGCGCCTCACATCGCACTGGCACCGTTGGGAGCTGTCGAACATGGACGACGTCGGCTACCAGACGGTGCAATCGGAGATCGGCATGGCGCTCGGCGGATTCGTGTCGCTCGACGCCGGCGGTGGTCGTACGAAGAGGATGATCCCCGCCCCGACCACCGACTTCATCATGGCCACCATCGCCGAGGAGACGGGCTTCGTCGGCGCGACGGCGGTCATCGGGCTTCTGGCGGCCATCGTCTGGAGGTTGCTGTGGCTCGCCAGGCGGGCCCCCACGCGGTTCGGAGGGCTGTTCCTGACGGGTGTCGCAGGCTGGATCGGCATCCAGTCGAGCGTGAACGTTTGCATGGCGAACGCCTTGATCATGCCGATCGGCGTTCCTCTGCCGTTCTTCAGCTCGGGGTCGTCCAGTCTGATTGCGCTGTGGCTGGCGATGGGCGCGGCCCAGGCGGTTCTTCGTCCTGTTCCTCAAAAGGCGGCGGTGGAGGTGGAGCATGCGGCTGGTCGTGACCGGTGGGGGCACGGGCGGGCACGTCTATCCCGCGCTTGAGGTCGCCCGGGAGGCGCTCGCGCGCGGCTGGGAGGTGCGTTACCTCGGTTCGCAACGCGGGCAGGAGGGTCCAGCCTGCGCACGGGAGGGCATCCCGTTCGAGGCGTTTCCGGCCGAGCCGGTCGTCAGCCTGCGCACACCGAGGGGTTGGCGCGCCGTGGTGCGGCTGCTGAGGGCCAGCGGGATGGCCAAGCGGTCCCTGCGGCGGAATCCCCCCGACTTCGTGTTCGCCACCGGAGGCTACTCGGCCGCCCCGGTCTTGCGCGCTGCGCAGGCGCTGCGCATCCCGTACGGCCTGCACGAGCAGAACGCGGTGCCGGGCCGGACGATCCGGCTCGCGGGGCCCAAGGCGGCGTTCGTCGCGACGGTGTTCCGGGCCGCGGAGGGTCGGCTTCCGGGCTGCCGCATCGTCCGCACGGGCATGCCGGTTCGCAGGGAGCTCCGCGAGGCCGCCAGTCGGCGGGACCCAGCCACCGCAGACCGGATCCTCGTGGTCGGCGGATCCCAAGGTTCGGTCGCGATCAACGAGGTGGCTCTGGCCACAGGGGCGAGGATGACCCGGCCGCAGGCGAGATGGACCCACGTGTGCGGCCGCGCGAACTTCGACGCCTGCTTCCACACGTACAAGAACCTCGGTCTGCCGCCCGAGTACGAGTTGAAAGCGTTCTTAGAGGCCAGAGAGATGGCCATGGAGTACGCCAGAGCCAAGGTCGTCGTCGGTCGGAGCGGCGCGGGTACGCTATCCGAGCTGGCGGCGTTCCGCCTTCGTTCCGTGCTCGTGCCGTTTCCCGGCGCGTTCGGTCAGCACCAGGTCCACAACGCCAGAGAGTTCGAGGCGATGGGTGCGGCGCGGGTCCTGTTGCAAGACGACCTGAGCCCTGCCACTTTGGAGGAAGCTCTGTTGGCCCTCTCCGGCGGCGACGACGCCGAGGCGAGGGATCAGCTCGCGCGGTGGGACGTTCCGGATGCGTCGTCCAGGATCGCCGACCTGATCGTCGAGGCCGCCCGCCCATCATCGCCATGAGGACACCCGAGGAGATCGCCAGCCGCTTTGCACCCACCGACCGCTTGGCCGAGTGCGAGGGTCTCTACTTGGTGGGGATCGGCGGTGCGGGCATGAGCGGGCTGGCGATGATCCTGCATCGGCGTGGGGTTGCCGTGCGGGGAGCCGACTCCACGGAGTCGGACGCCACGGCCAGTCTGCGCGCCGAAGGGGTCCCGGTACGCATCGGTTCGGGCGCCGAGGAGCTGGAGCCGGGTTGGGGGGTGGTGCTGTCGGACGCGATCCCGATGGATGCCCCGGAGCCCTCGCGCGCCGAAGAGCTCGGCTTGCCGCTGTTCCGACGCTCGCAGCTGCTGGGATGGATCGCCAAGGGCCGACGCACGATCGCCGTGACCGGCTCGCACGGCAAGACCACCACCACGGGACTAGTGGCCCGGGCGCTCTTGGATGCCGGCCTCGATCCGCTCGTGGTTGTGGGGGCCGCCGTGCCCGAGTTCGGCGGGCCGATCGTGGACGGGAACGGCGATTGGGCGGTTCTCGAGGCGTGCGAGGCCTACAACGGCATGCTCGACCTCGATCCGACGATCGTCGTTCTCACCAATCTCGAGTGGGAGCACGTCGACTTTCATCGCTCCTTCGAGTCGCTCGTCGAAAGCGTGTTGCGCTTCGTTCGCAAGCTGCCTGACGACGGCCTGCTGGTGTACTGCGGCCAGGACGATGGCGCGAGGCTCGTGGCCGATCGGTTCGACGGCCGCAAGCTGCCCTACGGCCCGCTCGACGAGCGCTGGCCACTGGCCATCCCTGGTCGAAAGAACCGCCTGAACGCGGGCGGGGCGCTGGAGGCCTGCGTGGCCGCGGGCTTGGACCGGGAGGCTGCAGCAGCGTCCATCGGTCGGTTCCGGGGTGCCGAGCGACGCCTGCAGGTGTTGCGGGAGGAGCCGATCACCGTGCTGTCGGACTACGCCCACAACCCCACGGAGATCGTGGCGAGCCTCGAGGCGTGCCGCGAGGCCTATCCCGGACGCAGACTGCTCGTGGCCTACCAGCCGCACCTGTTCTCCAGAACCCAAGGCCAGTACGCCGCATTCGCGCAGGCGCTGGCGAAGGCCGATCTCGTGTTCCTCACCGACATCTACCCGGCTCGGGAGGACCCCATTCCGGGTGTGAGCTCGGCAAGGATCGCGGAGCTGCTGCCCAACGGCCGCTACGTGCCGTGCCGGCATCTTCTTCCAAGGATCGTCGCCGCGGAGGCGCGCGATGGGGATGTGGTGGTCGGTATGGGCGCGGGCACCATCGGCTCGTTTCCCGAGGAGTTCCTCCGGGAGATCGAGAGGAAAGGCAGGCCTTTGAGCGTGCTGATCGCGTACGGCGGGGACAGCGCCGAGCGGGAGGTGTCCCTGCACTCGGGGCTGGCCGTCGAGCGGGCGCTCCGCAGCCGGGGAGTGAGATGCTCGAAGCTCGACCTGTCCGAGCTGTTGCTGGGGAAGGGGGACCTGAAGGCGCTCATCGGGCCGGACCGCCCCAACGTGGTGTTTCTTGCGGTCCACGGCACGAACGCGGAGGATGGGGCGATCCAGGGGCTGTGCCGCATGGCCCACCTGCCGTTCACCGGATCTGGGATCGCCGCCAGCGCGATGGCGATGGACAAGCGGCTGGCCAAGCAGGTGCTGGAGAGTGCGGGGTTGCGCGTGCCGCGGGGGGTGGCGATCTGCTCGCCGGAAGATCCCGTGGGGCTGGAGCCGCCCGTGGTGGTGAAGCCCAACGCGCAGGGGTCCACGATCGGAATGGGCTTCGTTCGAAGCCGGGAGGAGCTGTCTGCCGCGCTTCTTCGCGCGTTCCAATACGACTCCACGGTGCTGGTGGAGGAATGGGTTCAGGGCGTCGAGGTGTCGGTTCCCGTCCTGGGCGACAGGGCCCTGCCGCCGGTGGAGATCGTGCCGCGCTCAGGAACGTACGACTTCGCCGCCAAGTACGAGATCGGTGCCACGGAGGAGATCGTTCCGGCTAGGCTGCCGTCGGAGTGGATTCGGCGGGCGGAGGAGGCGGCGCTCGCCGCCCACGCTGCGCTGGGTTGCAGCGGCCTGACCCGCACCGACATCATCCTGCGCGATGGGGAGCCCGTCGTGTTGGAGGTGAACACCCTGCCCGGGCTGACCCCCACTTCGCTCGTGCCCCGCTCCGCCCAAGCGGCTGGCATCGAGTTCGCAGACCTCTGTCTTTGGATGGTTCACGATGCCCTCGAAAGGTCGAAGAAGGAAGCGCCCTAGGTTGCTCCTGCGCCCGATTCTGGGGTGGTTGCTGGCGCTGAACCTCGTCGCGGGTCTGGTGTTCAGTCCGGCGATGGCGACGCGAAGGGTTCGGGTTCTTGGGGCGAGGCCTTACGACCAGGCCAGAATCCGAAGCGTGCTGATCGGGCTGCGAGGGGTGCCGTTCTTTCTCGTTCGGGGCCCTTGGCTGGAGCATCGGCTGGCCGCCGTGCCGTACGTGGAATCGGTCTCCGTGGCAAGGAACCTGTTCGGGAGGGCGGTCGTCCGCATGGCGTACCGGAGGCCGGTGACGCGGGTTGCCTCCCAGCGCAATTTGGCATTGGACCGCTGGGGCGTCGCCTACCTCAGTCCAGAGCCCGTGAAGGGAGTGCCCACCGTGTTCTTGCCGGGACCTGCTTTCCGGCCTTGGTTGACCGTGGTGGCGCCGTTCGAGACCCGCAGCGCCGCGTGGGTGTGCGAACGAGCGTCGGCGATCCGTAACCTGGACCTTGGGTCTGTGGTCCTGACCTATCAGGGTGCAGTATCCTTGAGGGACAGGTCTGGGGCGACGATCGTTCTCGGGCCCGCGGAGCGTCTGGAGGAGAAGCTGGATCGCCTGGAGGAGATTCTCTCGGAGAGGCCGAGCCTCTTCGAGAGCGTCCGGGAGTTGAACCTCACCGCTCCGTCGCGGCCCGCGATCGTCGAACGCCCCGGGGTGGTGGAACCGTGAATCCCTTCGCGAACCGCATGGCGGGTTCCCAATGGTTGGTGCCCGTGAGCGTCTTGGCGGCCGTCCTCGGCTTCATGCTGACGATGGCGTGGATCACCGTCGACACCCGCCAGCAGCGCATCCGGATGCTGCCCCCGGACCAACAGAGCCGCATCAACACCCCGACGCTGAACGTTCTGGACGAGTACCAGAAGCTCGCCTCCGAGGTCGCCAAGCTCCGAGAGGAGAAGACGAAGCTCGAGAACGCGATGGCCAGCCAGACCAACCAGGCCAAGCTGCTGAACGAGAGCCTGCAGGAGGTCAAGCTCTGGGCTGGATTGACGGAGGTGGAGGGCCCCGGCATCGCCGTCACGCTCCGGGACAGCTCCAGCCCCTCCTCGGCGGGCATCGCCAGCGGCGACCTGATCATCCACGATTGGGACGTTCTGCGCGTGGTCAATGAGCTGTGGAACGCCGGAGCCGAGGCGATCGCCGTGAACAACCACCGCGTTGTCGCCGGAACCAGCTTCCGATGCGTCGGCACGGTGATCATGGTCGACAACATCGAGGTCTCGTCCCCGGTGGTGATCCGTGCGATCGGCGATCCGGACACCCTGTTCGGCGGGGTCAACATCCGCAACGGCGTTCTCGCCGAGATCCGCTCGTCCGACCCGAACATGGTGACCGTCACGAAGTTCGAGCGGGCGCGCCTGCCTGCCTACACCGGCTCCACGACGTTCCGCTTCCTGAAGATTCCGGAGAGCAATCCATGATCGTTCTTCCGCTCCTCGCCCTTTTGCTGGGGTTCGCCGCGGCGGTTTGGTTCAAGGGGCTCATCGGGCCCGTGGAGCCCGTGAACGCCCAGTACTTCGCGGTCGGCTGCGTCGCAGGCCTCGATACCCTGTGCGGCGGCATCCGAAGCGGTCTGGAGGGGAAGTTCTACACCGACGTTTTCGTCACGGGCTTCCTGTCGAACGTCCTGATCGCGTTCGGCATGGCGTGGCTGGGAGACCAGATCGGCGTGAACCTGTTTCTGGCCGCGGTGCTCGTGATGGGCGGCCGCATTTTCACGAACCTGAGCCTCATCCGCCGCCTGCTTCTGGCAAAATGGCAGGAGAGTCGCGACCGGCAGAAGCGCGCCGCCGCCGAAACGCCCGCTCCATGAGAACCGACCTCGTCACCGTGCTGGACCTCGGGAACCAGTCGGCCACGTGTCTTGCGGCCGAGCCGACCGAGCGTGGTTGGCGGGTGGTCGGGCATCACACCGTGCCCAGCAAGGGCATGCGCCGCGGGCTGGTCGTGGATCAGGAGGAAGCCGGCAGGACGGTCGCGGCCGTGCTGAGGGGACTGACTGCCAAGACCGGCTTGGAGCCGGACTCGGTCGTGGTCGGCGTGGGTGGCGCGCACGTCGAGGCGCATGCAGCCCAGGGGTTCGTGCCGATCATTCCCCCCGGCAGACCGGTGCAGCGCGAGGACGCCCTGCAGGTCGTGAACCACAGCCGTCAGATCTTGGTTCCGCCGGACCGCGAGCAGATTCAGGCGCTTCCTAGGGAGTTCCGCATCGACGGTCAGCGGGGCATCCAGCAACCGATCGGCCAGCGCGGAAGCCAGCTGGAGGTGGTGACGCTGATCCTGACCGGACAATCGGCCCAGCTGCAGAGTTTGGAGCGCGCGGTGGCGGCGAGCGGCGCCCGGGTCGAACAGATGGTGGTGAAAGGTCTCGCGGCTGGACTGGGCGTGCTCTCCCCTGAGGAGCGGGAACGCGGGGCGATCGTCGTGGACCTCGGAGCCGGCACGACGGAGGTCGCGGTGTTCGGCGAGGGCGCGCTGGTGTACGCGGCGTCGATTCCGCTGGGATCGGAGCTGGTCACGTCCGACGTCAGCAAGCTGGTGCAGACCGCCCCCGAGGAGGCCGAGCGGCTCAAGGTTCAGCACGGCTCGGCGTGGGCCGCGGCCGTGGACAAGGCCGACGTGGTGGACGTGCTGCAGATCGGGCACACCCAGTTGCGGCCTATGCGCCGTCGCGTGCTGTGCGAAATCATTGAGAGCCGGTTGCGGGAGATCGCCGGCTTCGTCCGTCAGCACGTCGAGAGAAGCGGGTGCGCCGTCAAGGGCGGCCTTCCCATCGTCCTCACGGGGCGTGGCGCCCTGATTGAGGGCTTGGTGGAGCTGTTCCAAGACGTCTTCGAGGGTTGCCGCGCGTCCACCTCGGCGCCCAGCGTCGTGGGGCTGGGCGGCACGCGGGCAGAGCGGATGGGGGTCGCGGTGGCGTGTGGGCTGGCGGCGTTCGCCCTTGAGAGCCGGGATAACGAGCTGGTGCCGGCCAGTGGCGGCAACGGATGGCGGGATAGGATTCGGACGTTTTGGTCGCTGCTGGGCGGCCGATCGTGAAGGACCAGGGATTATGAGCGAGGAGCAAGGGAAGAAGGCGACGATCAAGGTCATCGGCGTAGGGGGAGGCGGTTCGAACGCGGTCGACCGCATGATCGAAGCGGGCATCAAGGGCGTCGACTTCATCGCCATGAACACCGACGTTCAGGTGCTCGATCTCGGAAAGGCCCCGAAGAAGCTGCAGCTGGGAGCCAGCCTCACGCGCGGCCTTGGAGCCGGCGGTCGCCCCGAGATCGGTCGCGCGGCGGCCGAGGAGAGCAAGAACGAAATCCGGAAGGCCATCGAGGGGGCCGACATGGTGTTCGTGACCGCCGGCATGGGTGGTGGCACGGGCACGGGAGCCGCGCCGATCGTGGCGGACCTCGCCCGCGAGATGGGCGCGCTCACGGTGGCGGTCGTCACGCGCCCGTTCACCTTCGAGGGAAAGCGACGGGCCGAGCACGCCGTGAAAGGAATCGCCGAGCTGACGGAGCGGGTCGACACGATCATCGTCATCCCGAACGATCGGTTGATGCATGTGGTCGAGAGGCGAACCGGACTCATCGACGCCTTCCGCGTTGCCGACGATGTCCTTCGCCAAGGGGTTCAAGGAATCAGCGACATCATCACGGTGCCTGGTCTGATCAACGTCGACTTCGCCGACGTGCGCGCTGTGATGACCAATGCCGGCCCGGCGCTCATGGGCATCGGCTACGGCGTGGGCGATCATCGGGCCATACAAGCCGCGCAGTCGGCCACGAACAACCAGCTGCTCGAGCAGAGCATCGCCGGGGCGCGGGGATTGCTCGTGAACATCACCAGCGGCGAGGACCTGACGCTCTCCGAGGCGCACGAGGCCATGGCCTACATCATGGACCAGTGCGACGAGAACGAAGCCAACATCATCTTCGGCGTGGTGGTGGACCCGAGCATGCAGGGAAGCGTTCGCATCACCGTCCTCGCGACCGGTTTCGTGCCCGGCTCGCCCGCTCAAACGCAGGCCGCGGCGACCCAGGCGGCGGTGCCACAGGACACGGTGCCGCCGGGGACGCAGAGGGCGCCCGAACCGGAACCCAAGCCGAAGAGCGAGCCATCGGCGTCGAACAGGGTCGGCGGCGCGACGCGTTCCTTGCCGGAACTGGAGCTGCCGGATGAAGAGGAGATCGAGATTCCTCCCTTCATTCGCAACGCCCAGCGTCGGGAGAGGGATGCCCGAGAGAGAAACTGATCAGGCCGCGTCCTGACCCCGTTCGGCTGCGAGCCTCCTCCAGCGCTCCAACTCCGCTTGGGTCTCCATCAAGCGGGTCGTCAGCTCGTTGAGTTGGAGGGCTGTGGCCTCCCGGCGAGCGTCCTCCTCGCGGCGGTGCGACACGTCGTAGCAGGCGAACAGCACTCCCGAGGACTCGCCCTGAAGGTCCTTCAGGCCGATCGCGCCCACCACCGCCCAGCCCTGGGTGCCGTTGGGTCGGCGGAAAGGCCGCTCCACGGCCGGCCAGCTCTCGCCATCCAAGGCTCGTCGGTGCAGGTCGCTCCAGTCGTGGGCCTCGAGAGGGGTCCGCGTGATCAGCGCAGCGAGCTCCCTGCCCATCGCCTCGTGGGTACGGCGATCGAAGAGCTGCTCGGCGGCGCGGTTCCATTCGACGACCCTGCCCTCGGGATCGCAGGCCACGCAGGCCACGGGGAGGCCATCCACGAACCTCCGATACCGCTGCGCCGCCGCCTCGAACTTGCGCCGGGCCGCTTCCGACTCTTGCAGCGAGGCCCCGAGGCGCTCGCTCTGCTGGGCTAGAATGGCGTTCCGCTCCTCGAGCAGCGCACGAAGGCGCTCGAGCTCCGCGTTCTGCTCCTTCAACGCCTCTTCGGCGATTCTCCGCTCGGTGACGTCCTCCAGAACGCCCTGGATCGCCCCGGTGGATGTCCGCGCCGGCAGAACGAACCGGCCTTGCACCCATCGGGTAGCGTCGCCCCGCAGGCGGAACTCGAGGTTCAGTTGACCTTGACCTTGGGACACCGCGTCCCGGAGAGCGGCCAGGAACCAGTCGCGGTCCAGCGGACTGACGAGTTCCTGGAGCGGCGGCGGTGCCGCACCTTCACTGAGCCACTGGGTGGCACCGGCGCACCAAACGGTCTCGTAGGGCGGATCCGCCCGCCAGACCCAGACGGTGGCTCCGCTCTCCTCCAGGGCTCGCTGAAGCTGCTGGAGTCGGTGGTCCAGCTCTCCCAGGCGCCGCTCGGCTTCTGCCTGTCGGGTGGCGTCCGCCAGCACGAACACCGCCAGCTCGCTCCCTCCGCTTTGGGTCCACGTCAGCGATCCCTCAAGGAGAACCGTCCCGCCGTCAGACGTTCGCCCCCGCAGGGAGACGGACGATCTCTCATGTCCTCTCATTTGCCGGAGGCTCAGCTCGAAACGCTCGGCGTCGTCGGGATGGGCGATCAGATCCGCAAGGCGTCGGCCCTTGGCGGCGGACGCTCGAATCCCAAACATCCGCTCGGCCGACTCGCTCCAGTGCTGCACCAGTCCGTCCGAGTCGGTCGCGATGACCGCCTCCGAGATGCCGGACATCAGGGCTCTCATTTGGGAAGCCGTCTGCTCGAGCTGTTGCCGCCGGTTCTGCTCGTGGGTCGTGTCCCTGCCCGCAACGTAGAGGAGGCCCCGGTCCGGGTCGAAGGCGAAGCTCCAAGCAATCTGCAGGGTGCCCTCGTCGACGGGGCAGGGGGTCCGGAAATCCGAGACGGAGGCTCCCATGGCGGCCGCCCGCTGGATGGCGGCTTCGAATTCGGCGCGCTTCTCCACGGACACCAGGTCACTGAGAGGCAAGCCGATGAGCTCAACCGGGTCGAGGCTGAAGAGCTTGCAGAGTGAATCGTTCGCGATCAGGATGCGCCCGTCGGCGTCTGCCACGCAGTGGAGGTCGGGAGACACCTCGAACAGGCGGGCCAGCTGGGTCTGGTGCTCGAGAGTTCTTAGCAGACGTTCCTCGGACTTCCGGGCCTCCGTGACGTCCCGAACGGTCACTAGGATTCGGCGGGGTTCATCCACGGCGGTCGCGAGCACCGACACCCATCGGATGGCTCCCTCCGGGCTGCGGAGCCGTCCATCGAACCGCGCGCTGCCGCCGCCGGCCTCCACTCGCGCTTGGAGCGTCTGCGCGACCCGCCCCCGGTCGCAATCCAGGAAAGTCGAGACGAATGCGGCGCCTGCACCCGCGCAGGCTCCCGCGAGATCCCGCCAAGCCGAGTTGCACCGAAGGACCACCAGCTCCGCAGACAGAACCACGGCGCCGTCCGGACTCTCTTCGAAGGCCCTCCGGTAGTCGGCCGCGGCCTCCAGGGCCTCGGCGAGCGCCTCGTGTGCCCGCAGCTGGTCCGTCTCGTCCTGCAGGAGAACGCCGATCTGGTCTCCGATCGGGAACAAGGTGGCGTGGATCTGCAGCCTGCGTGCCTCCGTCTCGACGTAGCAGGTCGTCTGCACCGTGACGCCAGAACCGGCGACTCGCGCCAGCAGCTTGGGAAGGGGCTCGGTCCACTGGAGGGGAAGCGACTGGAGCTCAGACCCCGCCGGCGGACCGCACAGCTGCCGAAGGGCCTCGTTCTCCATGAGGATCCTGCCATCCTGGTCCGCCATCACGAGCCCCGCCGCCAGACTGCCGATGACGGATCGGAACCGGCGTTCGCTCTGCTCCAGCCGCTCGAAGGTGGCCTTGAACTCGGACAGATCGTGAAGGAACGCGATCACACGCGGTCCGCGCGACGTGGCCAGCCGGACGGCGGAGCCCTCCAGACACCGGCTGGGGTGGGTGTGCAGGGTGCCCGACACCGCCACCGGCCCCTCTGTTTGGACTGCCCTAACCCAGAACGGATCTTCGAAGGCCGCGGCCAAGAACCCCGGATGGAAAGCCTTGCCGGAGTCCGAGAGAGACCTTGCGGCGTCGTTGGCCCACTCGATGCGCCCGTTCTCGAACAGGATGAACACGGGCATCGGGCTCGCCTCGAGGGCCTGTCGGGCGAGTTCCGTCGCCCGCTCGGCCTCCAGCTGAGCGGTTCCGTCGAAGCCTGTCAGCAGCAGGCTGCTGGAGGTCCCGAGCTCCACACGGGCGGTGTGGAACACGAGCAGACGGCGGGGCTCGCTTCGTGTCCAAGCTCTGCCCGCGACGTCCGGCGATGGTCGTTGGAGGGGCGATCCGTCCTCCTCTACCCAGAGGTCCTCCCAGGACGCGCCGGAGGCCGACGGGTCCGACTGAAGAAAGGCCGCCGCATGCCGGTTGGCATAGGTGCACCGTCCCGAGTCGTCGAACAGCAGCACGACCGCGGGCACGGAGTCGACAATGCGGTGGTAGGAGGAGAGGTCCCGAAGCGATGCGGCGACCGTCCGAGCGATCTTCCCGATCTCGTCCGAACCGAGATCAGGCATCGTGACGCCGGCATCGCTTTGCGCGGAAGACTGAGCGAAGCGGCTCAGCGACTCGAGCCGGCCGACGACTCGATGCCCGATCCACCACGCCACGCCCACCGTGCTGAACAGACCGAGCAGCCCGGAGACGACCAGCACGAGGCCCAGGAGAGCGGTCGCCGCCTTGTAGAACGGCCGGTCCAGGTGCACCACAACCCATCCGGCCACCGAGTTGTCGGGGCTCCGGATGGACTGGCACCCCTGCACGGTCTCACCGTCCATGTACAGCCACACTCCCTCGCCCCGATCGACGGCCGCCTTGGGCTTCGGCGGCTGCGTCGGCGAGAAGACGGCCCGCACCTGCAGCGTCTCGGCAATCTGCGCGGCCTCGGCCGCTCCCAGGCGCGTCGCCATCACAAACTCGCCCCGCTGGGCGCCGCTCCGGTCCGAACGCAGGATGGGGGCGGAGGCCACCATCCAGATTTCGTCTCGGCTGCGGAAGATGCCACGCCGCTCGCCCGTGCCGACCTTGCCCATCGGCGAGGACGGGCTGAAGAGCTGCTCCAGACCTAGAGTCCAAGGCAGGACCTGCGCGTTCGACCGGTCGACGAACAGGCTGGCCAGCGGCGAGCCGGAAGGCGTCCGAGCCATCCACAGCTCCGCGCCCAGCGAGGCGACCGAGTCAGGGATGACGTTCTCGTTCACGAACTCCTGCGTCGGATTCCCCGCGAACTCGTACATCGAGTCCCAGTAGGCGTAATCGCGCACCGTGCGCTGGAGGTCCTCGACCCGGGAGTTGAGCACGTTCAGGACACGGAGCATCTCCCGCTCGGCACGAACGATCTCCAGCTCGGCGAACTGCGCGCGCAGCGCGGAGTACGCCCAACCGCCTGCGAGCAGGATCGGCAGCAGGACGGTCGCCACCGAGCCGATCAGCACCTGTGTGCGCAGTCCCATCGCCTTTCGATTCATGCAACCCTCCTCTCCCCAAGCAGAAGAACGAATTCGGTCAACACGTCGCGTTGGAAATGAGCCAGCATCTCCCTCCGCATCAGCTCGAGGGCCTCGTAGGGCCGCAAAGGGACTCGGTACGGGCGATGGGTGGTGAGCGCATCGAAGACGTCGGCCACCGAGCAGACGCGCGCGAAGGGCTCGATCTCGTCTTGGCGTAGGCCGAGCGGATAGCCGCTCCCGTCCGACCGCTCGTGGTGCTGCAGCGCGATGCGGGCGCACACGGGGTCGAGCTCCTCTTGCGCAGAGAGGATCCGGAAGCCCTCTGTGGTGTGCCGACGCATGATCTCCCTTTCCTGATCGGAGAGCGGGCCGGCCTTGTTCAGGAGGTCCCAGGGGAGGGCCACCTTGCCGATGTCGTGCAGCAGGAAGCCCGGCGCCGCGCGGGTGACCTCCTCGGAGCGGCTAGGTCCGACCCAGCGGGTGGCCAGGCAGATGGAAAGGCAACCGACGCGGACCGAGTTCTCGTAGGTCTTTCGGTCGAACGAAGACACGGCCGCGAGGCTCCCGGCAACCGCTTCGTCGTTGGCAACCGCCTCGGCCAACGACTTCGCGACGGCGCTCGCCACCAGGATGTTCGCCGGGGAGGGGTCTTCGAACACGGAGGAAACCACGGCCGCGGCCAAACCGTACACCCGCTCCGCCCTCTCCGGCGCCGTCAGCCGGTCGTCCTCCAGCACCTCCACGATCCGCTGGGCGATTGCTGTTAGCTCGGCCGCCGAGCCGGCCATCGGGGGCTCCTCTGACGCATGCTCCACGAAGACCCAGGAAAAGCCCGCCTCGCGGATCTTCCGAATCTGAGCCTCCGAATCGATCCGGAAGGCGGACCGCACGAAGGGGTGGTGCAGCCATGAGGCAGGCAGCACGACCTGCATGCCGACTTCCAGACGTTCCACAGGCACTCGAATCCGCTCGCCCATTGGAAAAGGCTCTGAAGCAGTATCGGCAGCCACGGCCTGATTCCTTCAGCGCCCGCTCCATCGGGCTGGTTTCAGCCGTCTGAACATTGATGGTGTCCTGCATCGCCGCTCTGGCCCTCTTGCAGCTGCCCGCCGTGGAGCAACCAGTCGCACGGCCCGTCGAGCCCGACTTCACGGTGCCGATCGTCCCAGCCTACGAACAGAGGATCGCAGTCTCCCCGCGCTTGGACGGAGAGATCGAGCCGGAGGAGTGGGACGACTTCGCGACCGTCGGCGATACCCAGACATGGTTCCAATGGGAGCCGGGAGTTCTGCATGCGGCCGCCAAGCTGCCCGTCGGTCAGGACCTGCTCGTCTCGCTCGATCTGCGCGGCGACGGCTGGCTCGTTGGCTCGGACAACCTGGAGGTTAGGCTGACTTGGGATGGAAGCCGGGCCAAGGCAACCTTGCGGCGCTTGGACGCTACGCACCCCGAGGGGCCCGAGTGGTCGGACGCCTCCGACATCAGCCCCTGCTTGGCCTTTGCGGCCACAGGCGACTCGGCCCATTGGACCGCCGAGATGTCGCTGCACGACTGGGGCATGGAACAGCTGCCGGTCCGTGAGGGAGCCAAGCTCGCCGTGAGATTCGACGCCGGGTCGAAGAACCAGTCCGACTACGCGCCGTTCCTCCCTCGGCTTGTGGCGCCGGTGAGGCTGGCGATGGAGCGGGTGCTGTTGGCCCCGGAGGGGTTCCGGTTCCGTCCGGAGTTCCGTGGCCGCAGCGTGGTACCCGGCCAGTCGCTCCGCATCCGCTTCACGTTCGAGGGTTCTCAGGAGCTTCGTCTGACCAGGGCCGAGATGCGCACCGAGGGGCTGGGTCAGGAGGAGGCCACGCTCCAGGCGGAGCCGTTCCCGGGGTTCGATCGCAAGGGAAGGGCGTTCGTCGACTACCCCGTTCGGGTCGCCTCGGAGGCGACGACCGGCTATCGGGTGGCCCGCTGCACGCTGCTGAAGGAGCAGGGAGACCCGATCGTGTGCCAAGCCAGCTACCAGATCGCGCCGCTGGTTGGGTTCGAGGCCGTGTTGCCGAAGGGGCTCGTCTCCGAGCAGAGGCCGATCAAGGTGCGGGTGCCGGTGTACATCCGGTCCAACGTCCTCGGGCGGGTGGACGGGGTTTTCGACGCGACCCTGCCCGAGGGGTGGACGTCGGATGCGGGCCTCGGTAAGCGTTTCATCATTCCGAACTCGCGGGGCAGCGTGAGGAAGGTGTTCGACGCGACGATTCCCGCCGGCGCCAGAGGCGTGTTCCCGCTCCGGCTCCGGGCCGAGTTCGATCGCGGGAAGAGCGTGGAGCAGACGGTGTGGATCACCGTGCTGTGAAAAGGGAAGATGCCTTCCTTCTGGACTCCGTTGCCGACGCCGTTCACCGATGACGGGACCGCGCTCAGCGAGGTCAGGTTGGCCCGGCTCGTCCGGGAGGTTCTGAAGCGGCCCATCGAGGGTGTGGTCGTGGCCCCGGACGCGGGCGAGTTTTGGGCTCTGACCGTTGACGAGCGGAAGACGTTGCTGGAGATGGTGCTGCGCGAAGTGCGGGGAGCCGTCCCCGTCTGGTGCCACGTCTCCAGCCTGCGGACCGCCACGAGCCTCGACCTGGCCCAGCACGCGGAGCGCCACGGGGCGGCCGCCGCCCTCCTGATGCCGCCGCTTTACGGCACCTACGACGAGGCCGAGCTGGTCGAGCACTTCCGTTACGTGCACCAGTACCTGGAGCTGCCGTTGGTGGCGATCGACCCCCAGCGGCGGCTCGCCGAGGCGGTCCGGCGGCGGATCGTTGAGGAGATCGGCGTGGAGTTCGCGGAGCCTGTGCCGTGGCTCGTTGAGCTGCTGCAGACCCAGGCTGTAGCCAGTTCGGACTCGTTCCAGGCAGGCAGGGCGACTTGCACCCCGCTCGCTTGGACGCTGGAGGACGCCGAGGTGAACACGATGAGCCGGGCTTGGCTCGAGGCGGAGCTGCGGTGGCGCAAGGTCGGATCGGCGCGCTACGGCAAATGGTACTTCGCCTCGCAAGGCGTCGATCTTGGGCCCCCCCGACGCCCGCACCTGGATTGGGCCGGATCCTAGGCCACGACCGGACGCGTCGGAAGACCGGCCGCCGCCATCTCCCGCTTCAGGTCGGCGATCCTGTACAGCCCGTCGTGGAGGATGCCCGCCAGCAGCACCGCATCGGCGTGCCCGATCCGAACGCCGTCCACGAGGTGCTGGGGACAACCCACTCCGCCGCTGGCGATCACCGGGATGTCCACAGCGTCCGCGACGGCCCGCGTGAGCTCCAGATCGTAGCCTTGGCGGGTCCCGTCGCCGTCCATGCTCGTGAGCAGGATCTCTCCCGCCCCTAGGCTCTCCGCCCGCACGGCCCACTCCACGGCGTCGAGCCCGGCTGGATGGCGGCCGCCGTGGGTGAACACCTCCCAACCTCCCTCGGCCTTCCGCTTCGCGTCGATCGCAACCACCACGCACTGGGCGCCGAAGCGGTCGGCGGCGTCAGCCACCAGCTTGGGATTTCGGATGGCGGCCGTGTTCAGGCTCACCTTGTCCGCTCCGGCGAGCAGCGCCTCGCGGATCTGCTCCACGGTGGAGATGCCTCCACCCACGGTGAAAGGAATAAACACCTGCTCGGCGACCTTCTCGGCCAGATCCACCACCGTGGGACGGCCCTCGTGCGACGCCGTGATGTCGAGGAACACCAGCTCGTCGGCGCCCTCGCGGTCGTAGTGTGCCGCCAGCTCGACGGGGTCGCCGGCGTCGCGAAGGCCGAGGAAGTTCACGCCCTTCACGACGCGCCCATCCTTGATGTCCAGACAAGGGATCAGTCGGATGCTCCTCATCGTTGCCGCCCATGCTCCACGTCGACGCGCGCGAGGCCGCGGCGTCCCGCCCTGATTGTGAAGCGGAAATCGCCCAGCTCGCTGGCCACCGTCCCGTTCCAGCGCCAAGTGTGGCCGAGAGCGAGTTCCTCAGCTAGCCGCTGGAGCACCACTCGAGCGGCGGTGGTTCCCACGGCTCCGGAAGGGGCAGCGGCCAAATCGGGATAGCCCATCTTGATCATGCCGAGCACGCGCAGCTCGCCGGCGGCCTCCGCAAGCCTCAGGTGCGTCCAGCACCCTTCGCCCGCGCCGACGGCAACGCTCAGGCGCTCGGTGAAGGGGTCGAAGGCCGCCAGGGCCCGACACCGCTCAGCGACCCCCCTCGCAGTCCGCGCAACGTTCGCCGCGGCGTTCAGGCCCCCTCCCCTCTCCCGATCGGCGTACACGAGCCGCAACATCGCCTGGCTCGTCTCGAGCGCCGCCAGAGCCTCGGGGTCCAGCTTGGGCAGCCAGGCACCTGCGTCCGGGCGGAAGGGACCCGGGTTCTGCCTCCTTAAGACCAAGCCGACATGGAGGGCGGGATGGCGAAGCACCGCTCGCTCCGTGGAACCCTCGGGGAAGCTCTTGGCGAGAACGGCGAGAGACGGGGGCGCGCCGTGGGGCAGGTAGATCCAGTGCTCCGCCACCCGCGGTCGGTGCGGCGGCCTGCGGAGCATCACGGTCCCGATCCGTTGAGCCATCGTTCGGCCAGCTTCAGCTCCTCCTCGCTGAGCATCGGCCAGCACAGCGGACAGATGCCCGCCTCGTTCACCTTCGGGCCCCGGCAGACCAGGCAGGAATCGGTCCGAACGGCCTGGAGCACGATGCGCGGGGTCTTCAACGCCACCGGAAGCTCCCAACGCGGGATCGCCTCGCTGTTCCAGCGCTCCACACGCCGAGTTTACTTGCGTCCGAGGTGGGCGAGGGAGTAAAACGCGCCCATGCTCCGTTCGATCCGTGGTTGGCTCTGTGTCGCATGGGCTCTGAGTGCGGTGGCGGCGCAGGCCCAGATGGACCCGACGGCCCCTCAGCCGATCCGGGGGCTACGCAACCTGGCGCTCAGTCCCGACGGTGGCTCCCTCGCCTTCACGTACAAAGGGGACGTTTGGGTGGTTTCCTCGAAGGGTGGTCGGGCCACGCGACTGACGGGCAACGTGGAGATGGATTCGAATCCGGTCTGGTCGCCCGACGGCAAGTGGATCGCCTTCGCCTCGAACCGCGACGGAAGGACCGACACATACCTGGTCCCCATAGAGGGCGGCGCTCCCCGCCGTCTGACGTGGTCGGGGGTGGGTCCGAGCGCCTGGACCCCGGACGGAAAGGAGATCGTCGTCTCGCAGAACCGTGAGGACACGTTCCCGGGCCTCTACGCGATCGACGTGAAGACCACCGCCGTGCGCAGGCTGTACCGCGACTTCGTGGGGATCGGAAGCCCGACGGTGTCCCCCGACGGGAAGATCGTCGCGTTCAACCGCCGCGGCTTCCCTTGGTACCGTCCGCGGTATCAGGGCTCCGCCGCAGCGGCGCTTTGGGTGCTGGACGTGTCGACTGGCAAGGCCCGCCCGCTGCGGGACAACGGCTTCCAGCACCTCTGGCCTAGGTTCGGCTCGGACGGGAAGACCGTCTACACCGTGACGGTCGCAGAGGTCACCCCCAGCTCCAGCCCGCTGAACCGATCGATCGGGAAAGTCGTGGACAGCGTCGAGCGAACCCCCAACGTGTACGCGGTGGACCTGAGCGGCCGCGCCCGAAGACTGACATCGTTCGTCGGCGGCTCGGTTCGCTCGCTCACCGCTGCCGCCAACGCCCCGCTGCTGGCGTTCGAGTACGAGGGGGACCCGTACACCATGGCTCCCGGCGGACAGCCGACCAAGCTGCCGATCTACGTGAACGAGGATGAGCTGACCCCGACCACGGAGAGGCTGGTGCTGACGGAGGGCGCGACGAACGTGGCGATCAGCCCGGACGGGGAGCGCATCGCCTTCGCCGCAAGGAACGACATCTGGGTGGTTCCCATCACCAAAGGCAAGGGACCGAACAAGGACGACGCGCTGCAGATCACGGACTGGCCGGGTTTGGACGACGAGCCCGTGTGGCACCCGGACGGCAAGCACCTGTTCTTCGTGAGCGACCGGGAAGGGCCCCAGCGGATCTACCGCGTCAACGTAGAGACCAAGGAGACGTCGGTGTTCTTCAACACGGACAGCGACGCGCACGAGCTGCGGCTCACCCCCGACCGCAAGCACCTGGCGTTCTGGGTGTCCGGCGCCGACGGCGGCATCTTCTGGATTCCTGTGGGCGGCGGAGAGGCGAAGAAGCTGGTGGACTACCCCGGGCAGCACAACTGGAACACGGCCTACGCGTTCTCTCCCGACGGGCGGTTCTTGGCTTACGCCAGGCAGAAGGGCACGGTGCCCGCCAACCTGTTCGTCGTCGACCTCTCGACGGGCAAGGAGACGAACGTCACGCGGCTGGCGGCGTCGCACGGCAACCCTGTGTGGTCGGCCGACGGACGCTATCTGTACTTCACCTCGGACCGAGACGGCGACGGGCTGTATCTCCTGCCGCTTGCCGCCGAGGACGCAAGAATTCCGGATCTGGAGCTGCGATATGCGAAGCCGAAGGACGCTCCGAAGGTGCAGATCGACTGGGAGGACATCCACCTTCGCATCCGGAAGCTCACCGGCCAGCCCGTCGGCGGGGAGCCGATCGTGGATCGCGAGACCGGCGACCTCTACTTCCGCTCCAACGATGGCGACCTGTGGCGCTGCTCGTACAACGGCGAGAGCGTCGTCAAGGTCACCCAGGGCGGACGCGTAGGGATGTACGTTTTCTTCGAGTCCGGCGACCGCATCCTGTTCGAGCAGGCCGGCACGCTCAAGATATACACGCCCAGGCAGATCCCGCCCCGCAAGGAGGGCGACAAGGAGAAGCCGGGGGTGCCAGTCGGCATCCAGGACGTGCCGTTCCGGGCTGTGTGGGTGCGAGACATCCGCGGCGAGCAGAGGGCGGCGTTCTTCCAGTTCTGGCGGATGTACAACCGGAACTTCTACGACCCGAACTTCCACGGCCGGGATTGGGTGAAGATCCGGGATCGGTACGCGCCGTTGCTGGAGTCGGTGGGTCACCGCTCCGAGCTGGCGATCGTGCTGAACATGATGGTGGGCGAGCTGGAGTCCTCCCACAGCGAGGTGGGCCCGCCGGGAGGGGGGCCGACCGCCACGCCGCTGGCCCACCTTGGCTTCGACATCGACTACACCTACCGGGGCAACGGCCTGAGGGTCGCGGCGGTGCCCAAGGGCGCTCCGGGCAGCTTCGCCAAGACGCTGATCAAGCCGGGCGAGTATGTCCTGCGGGTCAACGGGAAGGACGTGTCGAACAACGAGCTGCTTTACCGCGACGTGCTCGCGGGCGAGGTCGGGCGCGACCTGAAGCTGCTGGTGAACGCCTCGCCGAACCTCTCCGGTGCTCGGGAGGTCGTGTACCGTGCGCTGACTTCGGGCGAGTACGGCGGCATCCTTTACCGGAACCGCATCGATCAAAGGAAGAAGTGGGTGGATCAGGCGTCCGGAGGCAAGGTGGCCTACGTGCACATCTCCGGCATGGGCGGCGGCAACTTCACCCAGTTCAACAGAGAGGTGTGGTCCGAGTCGCAGGGCAAGAAAGCCGTGATCATCGACGTGCGCGACAACGGCGGCGGCAACATCAGCGACCGGCTCATCGACATCCTCGAGCGGGTGCCGCACAGCTTCTATCGGGATCGCGACGGGGAAACGAGGCCCGCGCCCGACCAGAGCTGGGATCTGCCGACGGTGGTGCTGCACGCCGAGTCGAGCTTCTCGAACGCGGAGATGTTCCCGTACGCGATGAAGGCGAGACGCCTGGCGACGCTGATCGGCATGCCCACGCCGGGCTACGTGATCTGGACTTGGGGTCTGCCGCTGGTGGACGGCACGAGCGCGCGCATGCCGGCGGCGGGCGTCTGGCGCTTGGATGGCACGCCGCTCGAGAACAACGGGCAGAAGCCTGACATCGAGGTGCAGATCAGCACCGAGGAGTACTTCCGGGGCGAGGACCCGCAGCTCGCCAAGGCTGTGGAGGTCCTTCTCGGAAAGGTCCGTTAGCCGCCGGTGCTCTTCTGACCGGGGAGCCGTCACCGCTTGGCGGTGGCGGCTCTCTCGTCGCATCCCGGCTTCTTCCGGGGACCCACGTTGCTCCAGTCTAGGGAGGGGAAGCCGCGTCGCCTGAGCTCCTCGGAAGGGCTCCAGCGCAGGCCCTTGAGAGTGCCCAGGCTGGGAACGTCCCGATCCCGCACGGTGGATCGCGGGCCTTCCGCGTAGTCGTCGAGGGTCACCCGCTGAAGAGGCCGGGTGCCGGTCAGCAGCGCGTCCATCGGCAGGCGGCCGAAGGCCGCCTCGGGAGTCCGAAGCGTGATCTCCGCGCCGGCGAGCGCGACGTTCCTCTCCAGGCGGTAGTTAAAGCTGCGCGCGAACGTGAGCAGGATCGGTCCTGCGCTCACGAACACATTCTCCCGAATCGTGTTGCCGCTCGCCATGTGGTTGCGGGAGGCCTCCACCACCCCGATGCTGAGGTTCCGTTCGAGCGTGTATCCCTTGCCCTGCTCGTCGATGTAGTACGCAGCAGCGCCGTAGCCCCCCGTGTCGGCGATGTCGCGAACCACGTTGCCGCGGATGGTCACGTTCTCCGAAAAGCCAGAGTAGATGCCGCCGCCGTCGTGCAACACGCGCATCGCGCGTTCGATGAGGTTGGCCTCGAACACCATGCCCTTGGCTCCGCCCAGGATTCCGGTGTAGGGCGTGTCCGAAACGTGGTTGTGGCGAACCACGCTCCGCTCTCCGCCCACCCAGAGCCCGATGGCGCTGGGGTACAGGTGGCCGACGTCCCGGACTCGGCAGTCCTCGACCAGGCTGTCCGGTCCATCGACCCGGATTCCCCCGGCTCCGCAGGCCTCCGCGTGGCAGAGGGACACCTTGGAGCCCGGCGAACCGACGACGCGGATGCCCCACGTGTTGACCCTTCGAACAGTCAGGTTCTGAAGCGACAACCGGCTGCATCCAGAGGCAGAGACGGCTCCCTCGGCCTCGCCGGCACCGAAGCCCGCGGCCTGCGGACGTGCGTCGCAACCCTCGAGGACGAGGCTGCGGAGAGCCACGTCGTTGGCATCTCGAAGAACGATGAGATTCTCCACCAACGGCACCTCGACCTTTGCCCGGTCGAGCCTCTCGCCGGGCTCCGGGCGCACCACCAGCCGACCGGTGGCCCGGTCGTGGAACCACTGTCCCGGCCGGGTGAGCCCCTCGCGGGTGTTCCAGACCACGTAGTCCTGCACGCCGAACGCGCCCGGAGGATGTCCCAGCTTGGAGGAGAACACAAGCGTTCCGCCTGCGGGGTCGAACGAGCGGACGCCGACCGTCGACTCGTCCCACATGTGGTACACGGTGATCTCGGCGTTCCTAGGCTCGAAGGCGGCGCTCAAGTCCCCGGCGCGGACCTTCATGGTGGTCAGTTCCTCGTCGGTCGGCGGGCGCTTCCAGCCGCCGCCGGTCGTGCTCATCCAGGGAACGTCGAAGACCGACTCGTGCTTCAGCCTTCCGGTCTCCGGGAGCCGCGCGCGGGGTCGGATCTTCCCATCGACCGCGAGAAGTCGGATGGGGCGGTTTCCAGGCGCCGGAGCCGACCACGTTCCGTCGGCTTCCTGCCGCCAGCCGCGAACGACGACGAACCCCGAAAGCACCGCCGGACCTTCCAGGACCAGGCCGCTGTCCTGCTTGCCGAGAACCAGCGGCTCCGAGAGCCGATGGACGCCGGGCAACAGGCGAACGCGCCGGACCGATCCCTGCCGGGTGCGAGCCAGCGCGGCCGACACCGTGCGGAGCGGCTTCTCAAGGGTTCCCGGGTAGGCGTCGTCGCCGGTGGGAGACACGTACAGGACCGCGGGAGCGGTTCCGGCCAACACGATCCACGGCAACATGGCCCAGTTTGCCCGACCGAACAGCGCGGCGAGCATTGTATTGCGAACACGGAATTCGGATAGGATAAGAGTTAGCCATGATCGCAGCGTTGCTCGCTTTGCTCGCCGGGCCTGTGGCTCGGCCGTTCGACTTGGCCGACGTGCGGCTGACGGGAGGTCCGTTCGCCGAGGCCCAGAGGGTCCATGCCGAGTACCTGAAGCGGCTCGAGCCCGATCGGCTGCTGTCCAGGTTCCGCGAGCGGGCAGGCCTGCAGCCCAAGGCCCCGGGTTACGGGGGCTGGGAGGCCATGGGGGTGTCCGGCCACAGTCTGGGCCATTACCTCTCCGCGATCAGCGCGATGGGCCGAGCGACGGGAGACCCCGAATTCCGCCGCAGGGTCTCGTACATCGTGGACGAGCTGGAGGCATGCCAGAAGGCTCGCGGAACCGGCTACGTGGCCGCGATCCCCGACGAGGAGCGTCTGTGGAACGAGATCCGGCGGGGGGAGATCCGCAGCCAGGGCTTCGATCTGAACGGCGTGTGGGTGCCGTGGTACACGCTCCACAAGCTGTTCGCGGGACTCTTGGACGCGCACCGGCTGATGGGCAACCGGAAAGCCCTGGACATCGCCCGCCGGTTGGGCGACTGGGCGATCGACGTGACGAAGAACCTGAACGACGAGCAGTGGCAGCGCATGCTGGCCTGTGAGCATGGCGGCATGAACGAGGTTCTGGCCGAGCTCTCCGCCCGAACGAAGGATCGGCGTTATCTGGATTTTGCGCGGAAGTTCCACCATCGGGCGATCCTCGATCCGCTGGCCGAGGGGCGGGACGTGCTGCCGGGCAAGCACGCCAACACGCAGTTCCCCAAGCTGATCGGGCTGGCGACGATCCACGACCTGACCGGGGATCCGACGGCCCAGCGCGCGGTGCGCTTCTTCTGGGAGACGGTCGTTCGGCACCACACCTACGCCATCGGCGGCAACAGCGACCACGAGTACTTCGGCCCGCCGGACCGCTTGGCGGAGCGCCTCTCGACGAACTCGTGCGAGACGTGCAACACCTACAACATGCTGAAGCTGACGCAGCGGGTGTTCGACTGGTCGCCCAGCGGCGAGGCGGCCGATTACGCCGAGCGAGCGCTGTGGAACCACATCCTCGCCTCCACCAACCGCGAGGACGGCGGAGTGACGTACTACGTGACGCTCCAACCGGGCACGGCTCGAACGTACAACCGGCCGTTCAACGACTTCACGTGTTGCGTGGGCACCGGCATGGAGAACCACGCTCGCTACGGCCTGTACCTCTACGCGCACGAGGGAAACCGGCGGCTGTACGTCAACCAGTTCGTGCCCTCCACGCTGCGCTTCCGAGAGGCTGGCCTCGAGTTCCGCATGGAGTCAGGCTTGCCCGAGAGCGGAAAGGTCCGGTTGAGCGTCACGAAGGGCGGTCCCCGATCGCTCGAGATCCTGATCCGACGCCCTTCCTGGGTGGCCGGGCCTGTGGCGTACCGCATCGGCGGCCGGTCGGTGGAGTGCTCGCCGCGCGAAGGGTTCGACGCCCTCCGGCGCACTTGGAAGGCGGGCGACGAGCTGGAGTTCGAGCTGCCGCTCGAGCCGCGGATCGAGCCTACTCCCGACAACCCGGACCGGTTCGCCGTGCTGTACGGCCCGGTTGTGCTGGCCGCCGATCTCGGGCGGGGTGGAGGTTTGGAGCGTCTGCCGGTGCTCGTGACGGGAGGCCGGCCGGTGAGGGAGTGGCTTCGCCGGTTGCCCGGCAGCCGGCTGGCGTTCCGAACGGTCGGCGTCGGCCGGCCGGAGGATCTGACGCTCCGGCCGTTCTACGAGCTGGTCCACGAGCGGACGATCGTTTACTTCGACGCCTTCACGGAGGAGCAATGGTCGCAGAGGGAGCAGGAGTATCGGGCGGAGGAGCGGCGCAGGGCGGAGCTGGCGGCCCGAACGATTGACGAGCTCCGGATCGGCGAGATGCAGCCCGAGAGGGACCACGCGCTCACCGGCGAGAACACGTCGGCGGGCGAGGCGATGGGACGAAAGTGGCGGCACGCCACCGATGGCGGCTGGTTCGAGTTCACGCTGAAGGTCGATCCCCGGGTCAGGAACGAGCTGTTGGTGACGTACTGGGGCGCGGACTCCGGCAACAGGGAGTTCGACATCCTGATCGACGGGCGCAAGATCGCCTCCGAGCGCCTGGACGGACGGTTCGGGCGGAAGTTCGTCGATGTGGCCTACGCGGTTCCGGACGAGCTGGTCCGCGGCAAGGAGACGGTACGGGTGCGGTTCGCGGCGTTGCCGGGAAGGTGGGCCGGCGGGGTGTTCGGAGTGCGGATGGTCCGGTCCCAATGATGGAACCAGACGGTCGTTCCTGCGGTTCAAACAGGAAGATGCCGACAACTGGCTAGGAGGAGCCCGCCCGGCGACCCGGCCGATACGGTATCTTTGGGCCCGAATGGCCTCGGAGCGGCGGTTTCGGCACGCCTCTTGCGGGACTCACTCTGGCGGCAGAAGCACAGCCTCGACGGATCCATGAAGCACGAACTGCAGGAGCACTACTCGGGCGACCTCTCCTTCCGGGACTTGGTCGGAATCTTCAAGCGGCAATGGCCCCTGACTCTCATCACGGTGGTGCTGTTCGTGGCTCTGGCCGCCGCGTACACGGCGATCACGCCCTCCAAGTACAGGAGCACGGCCCGCGTTCTCATTGAGAACAACCCCGCGAGATCGGGCGGCCAGGGAGATCCGCTCAGCATCATTTCGTACCAAGAGGCGATCTTCGACGTCCCGACGCAGATTCAGATCATGCAGAGTCCGCAGATTCTGAACGACGCGGCGGTGGAGGCCGGTTTGATGGCTCCCCAGACGCAGGGGCAGCTCGAGTCCGCGCCATCCGTCGATGTGAGGTCCATCGGCGACACCGGAGTTCTAGAGATCAACGTCGACTCACAGAACCCGGAGCACACCAAGAAGCTCGCCGACGCGCTGCCGACGGTGTTCGGCCGGTACATCCAGAGCCGCCAGCGCGACGCCCTGGGCCGGGCCATCAACTACCTCAACCAGAGGCTGAAGGAGGAGACCGCGGAGCTGGCCAAGGCCCAGACCGAGCTGGTGAACTTCCGCAAGCGCTACAACGTGGTGGATTCCAACACGGAAATGGGAATCCGCGTGAGCTTCGACAGCGCCGCGCAGCAGCAGGTCGCACAGGCCGAGACCGCGGTGCAGGCGGCCTTGGCCCGTCTGCAGGAGCTGGAGGTCCAGCGGGCATCCCTTCCGCAGATGATCGAGCAGCCGTCCACGGTGCAGAGCACCGCCGAGCTGGAGCAGGAGAAGGGCAACCTCGATCGTTTGCTCGCCGCCCGCCGGCAGCTGCTGCTCACCTACAACGAGAACAGCCTCGCGGTGCGCAAGATCGACGAGCAGATCGCCTCTCAGAAGCAGTACATCGAGAACCTGCAGAAGCGGCTGTTGGTGAAGCCGTCGATCAAGAACCCGCAGCTGGACGCGCTCGACGCCCAGATCGTTGCGGCCAAGGCGGAGCTCAAGTCGGCCCGCGCGCAGCTGGCGGCGGCCCAGAGCCAGGCAGCCCAGCGCAGCAGCAGCCTGATGTCCATGCAGAGCCTGGCCAAGCAACAGGCGGCTCTGGAGTCGAAGGTTCTCGAGCGCGAGCAGACGATCCGCAGACTCTCGGCAACCGTCGACGATCTGGTCCTGAGGGACAACGCCTTGAAGACGCCGATGAGCGTGGTGATGTCGGCTTCTGACCCGGTGAAGATCGCTCCGAAGCCGGAGATGAACCTCATCGTCGGAGCGCTGTTCGGTCTGGTGTTCGGGCTCATGCTCGCCATGGCTCGCGACACTCTGCAGGATCGTGTGTCGTCGGACCGCGACGCCAAGCACGTTTCCGGGCTCGACATCCTCGCGCGGCTTCCCGTCATCAAGAGGGCCAGCCCGCTCGTGGCCCGCAGCGGCGACCCGCTGGCGCTCGACCGGTACCGCCTGCTGCGCAGCAACATGGCTCTGGCGCACGAGTACCACAAGAACGGCACGGGCTTGGTTCGCGCCGAGGACGACATCGACGTGTTCGACGGCGAGTTCCATCCGACCGCGGTGATGCCGTACAACGATCCGAGCCTGAAGGCCGTGATGGTGACCAGCACCTTCGCAGGCGAGGGCAAGTCGGTCGTGGCGGCGAACCTGGCCACCGCGATGGCGCTCGACGGTCGGTCGGTGATCCTCGTCGACGCCAACCTACGGATGCCGACCGTCCACCGGGCGTTCGGCGTCGAGCAGGTTCCGGGTCTGGCCGAGGTCTTGAACGGCGAGAAGGAGCTGGAGGAGGTCATCAAGGATTCGCCCATCCAGAACCTCCGCGTGGTGCCTGCGGGGACCCTTCCGAGCAACCCGTCGGGACTGATCGCCTCCGACAGGATGGTGGAAACCCACGAGAAGCTGAAGGAGCTGGCCGACGTCGTGATCTACGACACGGTGAGCAGCTTCGCCCTCGCGGACTCCCAAGCCCTCGCTGCCATCGTGGGCACCGTGTTGTTCGTGACGAAGGTCGGCGGTCCGAAGAAGGACGACATGCGCGAGGCGATCTCGACCCTCAAGATGACCAAGGCGCGCATCCTCGGGATCGTCGTCAACAAGGACCCCTCCGCCCGCGTGGTCCTCAGCTGAGGGTCACCCCTTCTTCCAAAGGATGTAGACCGGGTCCTCGCCGACCCGGTCTGGCACCTTTGTGGAAGGGGGTGGCGCGCCGGGTCCGAGAGGCATGGTCTGTACGGACTCCACCGTGCCAGGCGGAACCGGAACCTTCGAGCGGCTGGATTTCCAGGCGCCGGTGGGGCACCAGGCTACCCAAGCCATCCTCTTCGGGTCTTGGACGTTCTCGAACTCGAAGACGAACAGGTCGTCTTGCCTCTCCAGCACCTTGCGGGTGAACCGGTAGTCGCCCAGGGTGGCGAGCAGATGCGCCACGGCGTGGAACGAAGGCTTGGGAGCGTAGTTGCGCGTGAGGCCGGAGGAGCCGTGGAGCTGGGGCGTGTCGTCGTCGTTGAACCAGTACAGGTACGCCCTCTGAACATCCATCGCGGCGAACAGCAGGTAGCTGCGCACGATGTACCGGGCCTGCTCCTCGTCCGAGACGTCCACCCACTTGGCGAACTCGGTGTCGGGGTTGGGCTGGCGGGTGGATGCGTCGTAACCGAACTCGGTCACCCACACAGGCCTCCCCGGGAGGTTGCGGTCCCGCCAGTCGATGGCGTCCTGAACGTCCTTCAGGTACCTCAGCCGTGCATCCTCCGGATGGCTCCTGCGCCAAGTTGGATACTCCTCCAGCATCGGGTAGGTGTGGACCGTCACCACGTCCACTAGGTCCTTGCTGTCGAGAAACAGCCCCAGCGACTTGGCATACCGGTGGCTGGGTCCGGCGGTGGTGGCGCAGGTCGCGATCTTCACCTTGGGATCCGCCTTGCGGATCCCCTCGGCCATGGCGCGGAACACGCGGACGTAAAGCGGGTCGTCGATGGTCCCCGGCTCGTTGCCGATCTCGATCGAGCTCAAATAGGGGTTGGGACCGGATGGACCGAACCAGCGTGCCAGTGCGAAGCCGTACGCGAACGCGTCCCGTTCGGGGTCCCTCCATTTGTCCGGACCCAGCTCCTCGAACATGACCGTCGCGTCGATCTCGTAACCAGCCTTCACCCAGGATCCGTACAGGTCCTTCCAGTCCACGCCGTTCTGCGCTCTCGGGAAGGGAGGCGGGTTGCGCGGGTCGCTGCCAAGGTCCCACGAGGCCGGGTGGTAGTTCCTGAGCAAACGGGCCACGGGCCGGTAAAGCTCTGGCTTAAACAGCACGGTGTGCACGTTCAGCCCGATGAAGTCCTTGAGGGCGGGCTTGGGAGCGGCTGCCAACGAGAACGCTAGGACGACGGTGCAGATCATGGGGACTCGATCCTCGGCCCATGCTACCTGTCCCGATGTGCCAACCTCCGATGCGTGATTCGTGCACACGGAGCAGGGCACTGGGATGCCGAATCCCAAGAAACGCTGGTGCGGCTATGTGGCCGGTTCGTGGGCTGGACGTTCGGAGAGGACGCGCCGGAGGACACAGAGGTCTGGGTCGGAGGCGGTTTCACGGCCGAGAGGGGACGGTCGCTCCCGCGCCTGAGGGCGGTTGTGATCCCCTGGGCGGGACCGAGTCAGGAGCTCGTCCGGGAGGTGGAGGCATTGCCGGGCGTGAGCCTCCACAATCTGCATCACAACTCCGCCGCCACCGCCGAGATGGCCTTGTCGCTGTTGCTGGCAGTCGCCAAGAGCGTCGTGCCTCGCGATCGTGCGATGCGGGCCGGCGACTGGGGCGGCCGCGGCCGCGCCTCCTCCGCGCTGCTGCTGCACGGATCCACGGCGCTGGTGCTGGGCTACGGAGCGATCGGCAGGCGCATCGCCAGGGGGTGCCGCGCGCTGGGAATGCGCGTGGAGGCCGTTCGGCGCGAGCATCGGCCGGGGGACCCGGCCTGGGTGCATTCGGTGGACGAGCTATCCAGCCTCCTTCCGAGAGCGGATGCGCTGTTGTGCTCCCTGCCCCTCACCCGGGAGACCGAGGGTCTCCTGAGCGCCGACCGCATCGCGCTCCTGCCAAGTCGGGCGATCGTGGTCAATGTGGGGCGGGGACCTGTGTTCGACGAGGACGCGCTTTACGAGGCTCTGGCATCCGGACGGCTGTGGGGTGCCGGACTGGACGTCTGGTGGAGGTACCCCGGCGGCGAGGGACCCCACCGGCCTTCGAAGCATCCGTTCCACCAGCTCGACAACGTCGTGATGACGCCGCACTGCGGAGGCTGGGCCGAGGGCATCGACGGCGTTCGTTTTCGACAGTTCGCGACGCTGTTGCGCCGATTCGCCCGCGGCGACTTCTCCCGGAACGTCGTCGACCTGAATAGAGGCTACTGAGCGTTCGGATCCCCTCGAACGGACGGTGAGGGGACCCGAACGGCATCGTTTAGCGGGTCTGTCCGGCGTTGCCGGGTTCGGCGGCGTAGTCGCCTTCCTTCACGGGGGCGCCCGTCTTCTCGTCGGAACCGCCCGAACAACCGAGCGTTCCGATCAACAGCATCATGGCCAAAAGCCACGTGAGCCAGACTTTCATGGGGAAACCTTGCCCTCCTCGATGAGTTTCTGACGGTACTCGCCGGGCTCCATCTGATAGTCGTCGGCGCGGACCTTGGTGGAGTCGACCGGCCTGAACTGCGCCCAAGCGAACCAGCCGATCGCGCCGACGACGACCAGCAGGATCACAGCGATGAGCGGTTTCGGAACCTCGTTCTTCATGCTTCCGTCGGAATTCGGGCCGAGGGGGGCCGAGGCCCCCCTAGCGCCGATGGCTCCTTGGATCTCAGTAGGCGTAGCCGGCCGTGCCGGGAGCGACGTCCCACGGGCAGGTGCCGGCCGGAGCGGGCTTGTTGCTCGTCTTGACCTTCGGGAAGTAGCCGGAAAACAGGCCGGAGACCGTGTCGTTCAGGTTGCCGAGCTTGCCCATCACGACCGCCTTCGCGAACGACGCGTGGCCGTCGGTGAACGCGAAGTTCGCGCCACCGTTGAAGCCGCCGCGCGTGGCGATGGCGTTGCGGTCGTTCATCGCTCCGAACAGCTCGTAGCCCCAGCCGCCTGTGCTGATGTTCCAGAACCACTTCGTCTCTCCGTTCTCGTCCTGGCACGAGGAGTAGGTCCACGCGTACTGCGAGGGGCCCAGCATGGCGATCTCAGCCGGAACGTCGATCGACGTGGCACTGGTCGCGCCGGGACTGAGCGGTCCGAAGTCCGCGCGGGAGATCATGTGGTTCAAGGCGTAAGTCACGCGGTATCGGCGCGTGAGGTCGGTGTCCGCCGCGTTCAGCTGGCCGGGGTACAGGTAGCCGCCCGGGCCGTACAGGATGTCCCCGTTGGTCGCGGTGGAGAACAGGCCCTTGGACTTCACGTACGGCATTAGGATGTCGCTCCAGAACGGCCGCTCGAAGAAGTCGCCTGGATTCGGATAGCTCGGCGAGCTCCAGCGGCCGGCGTACGGGAAGGACAGCAGCGTGTCGTCGTTATCCGACGCGTACATGAGCGCGCCGAGGGCAAGCTGCTTGACGTTGGACAGGTCCTGAGTTCGCTTGGCCGACAGCTTGGCCTGCGCGAAGACCGGGAACAGGATGGCGGCGAGGATCGCGATGATCGCGATCACGACGAGGAGCTCGATGAGGGTGAACGCTCGTTTCATGGTTTCGTCTTTTCTCCTATGAACCAGGGGCCACGGTCGTCGTGCCCCGCAGAACGAATTCGGGTTCCAAGATGTGGCGCCGGCTTTCGGTGGTGCCGAGGCTCAGCGCTTCGAGAAGGATGTCGGCGGCCAGATAGGCCATCTGGTCGAGCGGCTGCCGAATCGTGGTCAAGGGTGGATAGGACAGCCGAATGAAATCCGGATCGTCGTAGGCGACGATCGAGAGCTCGTCGGGGCACCGCAGGCCGAGGCGGTGCGCGATGCCGAGAAGCGCGAAGGCAATCTTCGGTCCCGCTGCGAACACGGCGGTTGGTCGGTCTTCACCTCGCAGGATCGATTCGAGCAGCGCCTCGGTGGGAGCGTCGATGCCCCAAGCCTCCTCCATCACCACAACCCGGTTCTCAGGCAGGTCGATGCCTCGCGCTCGGAGAGCGATGCGGAAACCGCGCAGGCGCTCACGCGTGTTGGAATCGGAGGGACAGCCGCCGAGGAACATCAGGTTCCGATGCCCAAGGTCGGCCAGGTGGTTCGCAGCCATGAGTCCGCCCAAGAGATTGTCGCTGTCTACGAACGATAGGCCGGGGTAGTTCCACGAGCAACCCAGTAGGACAACCGGGCGGCCGCCGAAGCGAAGATCGGCGAACACCGGCAGCGAGGACTCGGGCGGATCGATCACGATGTAGCCAGCCGGCGGAGCATCGGACAGTTCGGAGGGCGAGGCGCTCTGGAACGGCCGCAGGTCGATCCGGACGGATTTCTCCTGAAGCCTTTCCTGAAGCTTCCAGTAAAGGGTTCCGAAGTACACGTCGCCGATGGCTCCGACCGAGTCCACCGGAACGACGACCCGGCACACTTGGCCCTCCACGATGCCGGGACTGTTGGCCACGAACGTGCCTCGGCCTTTCTCGCGGACCAGCCAGCCGTCCTGCACCAGGGCGAGGATCGATTTGTTCGCCGTCATGCGGCTGACGCCGAACCTCTCTGCGATCTCGACCTCGCTCGGCAAGCGGTCGCCCGGTCGCAGCGTCCCCGACCGGATCTGATCGAGGATCACATCCCGGATCTGCACGTGGACCGGCTTGGAACCGCCCTTCTGGGGAAGCTTCTCGGTGTTCACGAGTTGTCTAGATGTCTTTGAAGATGACCAATCACTGTGAAGATGTGTCTAGACACACTATACAGCAGAACAGACCAATCGGCGGCAGGGAACGAGAGGGTCCTAGGGCCAACAAAAGAGAAACCCGGCAGAATTGCCGGGTTTCGCCCAAGGCTGGACGTCGGGTGGGCGCTACGCCTGCACCAGCTCCATCGCGATCCGCGCCCACTCGTCCAATCTCCGCGGCTCGTAGCGGATGGTCGAGATGTCCTTCAGGATCAGCTCGACAGAGCAACCGTGCCGCCTGCAGATGTCCAAGGTCGCTTGGAGGTCCCGGCGAATCGCCTCGGGGTCGAAGGCGTCCACCGCGAGCAGCGCCGGACTCGGCTTGCGGGAGAACACGAAGTCCTTCCCGATCTGCTCGGCACCCCGCTCCTGATCGACCCAAGGAGACATGGACACCTTCCGCACGTTCGGAATCTTGCGGACCTGCTCCATCTTTCCGTCGAGCGGGTCGCAGCAGCCGTAGTACACCAGCCCGAACCGCTCGCAGATCCTGGACGCGTAGGCCACCTCGAACTCGTCGAACATCTGCGGCGACACCGAGCTGAACACCTGTGCGAGCCCGAACATCCAGATGTCCTTGCACCGTGGGCGAGCGGGGTCGAAGCCCTCCTTCGGCAGCTCGTCCGTGTAGGCGCCGGTACAGTGGATGATCGGCTGGGGCTGGCACAGGAGGCCTTGGCTCTCGAGCTGGTCGAGCATCGACAGGTACCCCTCGGTCATGCGGCCGACCAGTCGGTGCATGTAGTCCGGGCGGTCCACCAGATACAGCAGCGTGTTCTCCACGCCGACCCACGTGCTGATAGGATCCCACAGCGAGAGGTACGGGTCGCAGCCCTGCGGGCGGACCACCAAGGTGCCGTCGAAGACCTCGTGCGCCCACTCCAGCCTGCGCTGAGTCTCGGCCTCGTCGTGGGCCACGCGGGGCGTCTGAATCTTCTCGAGGTCCTCCTCGGTCTCGAACTGGCACTTGTAGATGTGCCCCAGCACGTCGCTCGTTGGGTCGATCGAGGCGGTCTCCTCCTCCACTCGGATGCCGAACCCCGTGTTGTGGATCGCCATCGGAACGTCCAGGTAGGGCTCCACTACGCGGTCGACGGGGAAGTGGTTCCACTGGTAGAGGATTCGCCGCAGTTGAACCTCGTAGGCGCGGGCTTCTGTGGACTCGCACTGCAGGTCGAGCTCTCCGGTTTGCTGGAGCTCGTTCCAGCAGACCTGGTCGATCATGACCATCGGTCGCTCCATGTCGACCGCGTTCAGCCTTCGCCAGAGCCGGCGCTTCTCGTCCTGGACGGGAAGGGCCGCGATTTCGGCCAGACGGCTGGCGAGCTCCCTCAAGACGCGTCGATCGTTTGCGCTGGGTCTGCCGGACACGAGGGCACCATACCCAATCGTCGCGCGACGAGGATCGTAACAGACGCTTTGGTTAACGCGTCTATCGGAGTGTATGAGGGTACGGACTCCCCGCCTCGTTCCTTGCCTGATTCCCCTCGTTCTGTCCGCAGAGGCCCTCTTCCAGCAGGCTCCGCCCAATACGTGGGTGGAGGGCGAGGCCTTCGCCGAGGCCTCGGTGAAGCCGCTGGTGGCCGGCTGGGGAGACCGCAGCGTGCTCTCGCGGGGAGAGTGGGCGCAGATCTCCACCGATGACCGCAACGCGCCTCCGGCCACGATCCGGTACGAATTCGAGGCACCAAGCGCCGGGCGCAACGAGGTCTGGGCGCGGATCGGCTATGAGTTCGTGCGCTCTCCCTTCCGTTGGAGGGTCGACCAAGGGCCTTGGAACGACGTTTCCCCCGAGGTGCTGACGTCCGACCTCATGCCGATCGACCGTTGGGTGGAGGTGGCTTGGCTCAAGCTCGGTGAGGTGGAGCTGAGTTCGGGCCGCCACCGCCTGGAGTTCGAGGTCTTCCAGCGGAAGAACGATCGCGGCGAGAACCAGGGCCTGCTGTTCGCGTTGGATGCTCTGGTCGTGACGCCCGGTCCATTCCGGCCGAACGGGCCGCGCAAACCGGGCGATTCGCAACCGACCGAGCAGGACCGCCAAGCGGCCGAGATGGTGTTCGAGGCCTCCGCTCCCAAGCCTGGTGAGCGATCGAGGGTTCGGCTCGAGGGACTCTGGGAGGTTGCCCGAGCCGACGAGCATCTGCCCGGGCCGGTTGCGGAGCCGATCCGCGACCTTCCTAAGGACGCCTTCTGGTCGGCGATGCCGGTGCCCAGCGACCGGAACGTGTCCCGCCCGGACCTGATGTTCGCGCACCGGCTCTGGTACCGCACGCGCTTCAGAGTTCCGGAAGGCTTCACCGGCTCCGTGGTGATCCGGTTCCCGCTGAACAACCTTAACACCACGGTGGTGGTGAACGGCGAACTGTGCGGCTTCTTCAAAGACCCCTTCGTGCCGTTCCAGGTGGACGTCTCCAAGGCGGTGCGACCCGGCGTCAACGAGCTGCTGGTGGGCATCCGCGACGCCTGGTACGGCTACTCGGCGAACCCGAACAACCCCATGAAGCTGCGGCGGAAGTTCAACATTCCGCTGGATGTAGCCAAGGGCGGGTTCCAAGACCTGGCGTATCCGATCTGGAACTCCTTCTATTCGGGCATCCTGGAGACCCCGGTGCTGACCCTCACCGGCTCGGCTTACGCCGACGACGTGTTCGTGCGTCCGAAGGTGTCCGAGGGCACCGTCGAGGCGGAGGTCACCGTGCGCGGCGGTCCCGCGCAGGTGCGCTGCGACGTCGTCGATCCGATCTCCGGCCAGATCCTCGCCGCGCTGGGCACGGTGACCACGGACGAGCAGGGTCGGGCGCTCGTTGCCGGTCGGTGGGAGAATCCGAGGCTGTGGTGGCCCGACGACCCGCAGATGGTCGTTCTGCGAACCACAGTCCTCAAGGATGGCCAGCCGGTGGACCGGCTCGACACGGAGTTCGGCTTCCGCGAGTGGACGGTCAAGGGCTACCACTGGTACCTCAACGGCATTCGGTGGAAGGGCTGGGCGGAACTCACCCAGGGAGAGACGCCCGAGGAGTGGCTCGCCAACTATCGGAAGTCTGGCCAGAGGTTCATGCGCTTGGCCGGAGTTTCCCAGAACGGCGGGCACCGCTGGAAGGGGATGCCGATGGAGGAGGCGCTGCGCTGGTTCGACCGCAACGGCGTTGTGGTGCGCCGCAGCGGCCTGTTGGACGGCCAGGTCATCGGCTACATGGCGATCGAGATCGATCCCGACCTGCGGAATCTGTACGGCTCCGAGATCAAGATGGAGCTGATGCGCAACTGGCTCGATCAGATGGTCGGCCAGGTTCGCGCGGAGAGAAACCACCCTTCGATCCACGTGTGGTCGCTCGAGAACGAGTGGCTGTACATCAACTGCATCAATCTGTACGGCAACCTCATGGACGAGTTCGAGCGAGAGGTGCGCAGGGTTGGGGAGGCGGTGCGACGGGTGGATCCGACACGACTGTGGATGGTGGACGGAGGCGGGGCGGCGAAGGACAACTCCTTCCCGGTGCACGGGGATCACTACGTGTACACGAACAACCCGAGCGAGTACCCGGCTCTGGCTTACGACGCGTTCCCAACGGGCGGAGGCAGGGGCCGCTGGACGTGGGACCGGCAGAGGCCGAGGTACCTCGGGGAGGACTTCTACGCGGCTGGCATCAACCCCGCAGACTACGCTTGGATTCAAGGGGAGGAGGCGTTCGGAGGGAAGGCCGCCTCGCAGAAGGGCGTCGCCTTGGTGCAGCGCATGCTGACCGAGGGCTACCGGTGGGGCGACCACTACGGGTTCTGGCACTTCTGGGTCGGGAACGAGGGCGAGCAGTTCGGCAAGTACATAGCGAACGCCGAGCGGGCCGTGTTCTGCCGGGAGAAGGACTGGTCGTTCGGCTCCGGGCAGAGGGTCGGCCGAACGCTGCGCGTGTTCAATGACTCGCGGCACAGCGACCCGATCGTTCTCGAGACCGAGTTGTCCGTCGGAGGCAAGGTTCTGGAGCGCACGTCCCGCGAGCTGAACGTAGCGCCCGGATCGTTCGAGACGCTGAAGGTCGAGTTCGCCGTTCCCAAGGTGAGCGCCCGGACGGAGGGCGTGTGGCTGCTCCGCCTCAAAGTCGGCGGGAAGGCCGTGTTCGAGGATCGCAAGGCGCTGTCGGTGTTCGCTCCATCGTCCTTGCTCGACCCGAAGCTGGGGGCGGCCCTGCCGAAGGGCAGCCTAGCCGTCTGGGATCCTTCAGGGAAGGTGCTGGGCTGGGTACGGGCCCATGGGTTGTCGCCCGTCGTGGCGAGCGGACCGAGCGTCCCTGCTGGGGTGAGGGTGCTGCTCGTCGGTCCGAACGCGCTCGACGAGTCTGCCAGCGTGCGCCCGGACTTGGCTGCGCTGGCTCTTTCGGGCGTTCGGGTCGTGGTGCTGGAGCAGACCCATCCGTTGAGGGTCCAGGGGCTGCCGATCCCCGTCGAGTCGACGGGTCGCAGGGGTGCGTTCGCGTTCGTGGAGAACCCGCTCCATCCGGCCTTGGAGGGCTTGAAGGACTCCGACCTAACCGCGTGGCCCGCCGACGGTTGGACCTTTGAACGGGCCTACGAGAAGCCGACCAAGGGGGCGAGGTCCTTGGTGCAGGCTCACGAGCGGCTGCGCTACAGCCCCCTGCTCGAGGTCCCGGTGGGCGACAGCGTGATGATGGTCTGCCAGCTCAAGGTCGGGGCGAACTTGGGACAGGCGCCCGCCGCTCGGCTGCTGGGGAACCTGCTGCTGTACGCCGCTTCCTATCGCAAGGCATCGGTGCCGGTGGTCGCCTACATCGGTCCGAACGAGCCGCTGCGCAAGGCCCTCGCGGCCACGGGAGTCGCCTTCACAGAGGCCCGATCGGTTGCGGAGACGATCCGTCCGGCCGGCAAGCGGATCGCGGTGGTGAGCGCGGACACGGCCACGCTGCGCCAGCTCGCAGGCATGAAGCCCGACCTCAAGGCGTTCTTCGGGGCAGGCGGCACGCTCCTGCTGAACGGCCTGACTCCCGAAGGCGCGGAGGCCTACTCGAGCATCGTGGAGGTGCCGCACTTGGTTCGGCCGTTCCGGCGGGAGCGCACCGGCTGGAGCCTGCCGCGCGACCCGCTCGCCGTCGGCATCGGCACCGGCGAGATCGCCATGCTGTCCTCCGAGCGGCTGTTCGAGTGGACTCAAGACATGTGGATCGCGGACGACGTCTTCTCGGCGGTCGTGGATCTACGGGACTTGGCGCCGTTCGGCGTGCCGCCCGGCTTCGAGAACGTCGTGAACGGCATGGTGTCCGCGGACGGTTGGAAGTACATCTACTCCTTCGGATTGCCCAACGACAAGCCGCAGCTGGAGTTCCGGCTGCCGCGCCCCTTCACCTTCGACGGGATGGAGTGGATCGGCAACGGCTACTACCACCTGGTGAACAAGATCGAGCTGGTGTTCGATGGCAAGGATCGCGTGGCTTTTGACGTGCAGCCGAACATCGAGCCCCAGATGCTGCGGATCGACCCGCCCAAGACGGCGAGCCGCGTGCTGCTGAGGATCGTCGATTGGGTGCGCGTGCAGTCCGCGACGCAGAACGTGGTCGGCATCGACAACATCCGGCTGTTCGTCCGACGGGACCCGGCGGTCTGGGCCAAGGTCCACCCGGTGGACGTCTCCGGCGGCATCGTGCGGTACGGGATGGGCAACGGGCAGGTGGTTCTCTGCAACCTCCTTTTCAAGGATTCGGAGTCCGTTCCGGAGAACGCCACGAAGAAGCGGAACATCCTGGCCGGAATCCTCCGGAACCTCGGGGCGTCGTTCGGTGGTGAGAGAACGGTGGTGGCCGGCGCCGCGGGCAACCGGTACTTCTCCATCGATCTTTCGAAGCAGGCGAATCAGTTCCGCAACCAGCGGGGTTGGTTCGGCGACACCACCCGCACGTTTGCGGACTTTCCCACGGGGCGTCAGGTGTTCGGCGGCGTTCCGTTCGACGTCTACACGTTCACGACCTCTCCGGTGCCCGAGTGCGTGATGCTGGGCGGCCCCGGCGTGCCGAACAACCTTCCGAACAGCGTGGAGGGAATCCCGGTGGGTCGCCGGGCGGCCGCGCTGTTCTTCGTGCACACCGCCAGGATCGACCGGTGGCCGAACGACGACGAGCGTCGGCGGGGCGTCCCGTTCGAGGTCGCGCGCTACAGGATCCGTTACGCCGACGGCCAGAGCGTGGAGGTACCGCTGCTGCTAGGGAGGAACATCGGTTCGTTCGTGTCCAAGCGTCCGGAGCCTTTGCCAGAGGCCGCTTTGGCATGGTCCAAGCCGTACGCCGACTCGGACGATCATGCCGTGGCCTACCTGTTCCAGTGGAACAACCCGAGGCCCGGCGTGGCGATCGACTCGATCGACCTGTTCTACGGACCCGGGCAAAGAGTGGGCGTGCCGGCCCTGCTGGCCATCACGGCGGTGGAGTAGCGGGCAGGGGGACGCCTTTCGGCGTCCCCTGCCTCCTTGCGCGTTGCGGCCTCAGAGAGAGCCGCCGTAGGACGCGGCCCGGCCCAGCTCGAACTCGATCTCGAGCAGCCGGTTGTACTTGGCGATCCGCTCGCTGCGGCACGCCGAGCCGGTCTTGATCTGCCCGCCGCCCATCGCCACCGAGAAGTCGGCCATGAAGGCGTCCTCCGTCTCGCCCGAGCGGTGCGAGATCACGTAGTTCCAGCCGGCCTTGCGGCACATCTCGATCGTGCGCACGGTCTCGGTGACGGTGCCGATCTGGTTCAGCTTGATCAGAACCGCGTTGGCGGACTTGTCGGCGATGCCCCTCTGCACGAACTGGGTGTTCGTCACGAACAGGTCGTCGCCGACGATCTGCACCTTGTCGCCGATCTTGGCGGTGAGTTTCTGGAAGCCCTCCCAGTCGTTCTCGTTCAGCCCGTCCTCGAGCGACACGATCGGGTAGGTGGAGATCCACTTCGTCCACAGCTCGATCATCTCGTCGGTGGTCTTCTCGCCCTCTCCGGACTTGGACAGGACGTACTTGCCGTTCTCGAAGAACGAGCTGGCGGCGGGATCCAGCGCGATGGAAACGTCGTTGCCGGGCTCGTAGCCGGCCGCGCGGATGGCCTCGAGGATCACCTCGACGGCCTCCTCGTTGCTCTTCAGGTTCGGGGCGAAGCCTCCCTCGTCGCCGACGCCGACCTCGTAGCCGCGCTTCTTCAGCAGGGACTTCAGGGCGTGGAACGTCTCGGCTCCGGCGCGCAGCGCCTCGGAGAACGACGGCGCTCCGAGCGGCATGACCATGAATTCCTGGAAGTCCACGCTGTTCTCGGCGTGCTTGCCGCCGTTCAGGATGTTCATCATCGGAGCCGGCAGCGTGTTCGCGCACGGTCCGCCGAGATAGGCGTACAGCGGAAGGCCGGCGGAGGCGGCCGCGGCCTTGGCGGCGGCCATCGATACCGCCAGAATCGCGTTGGCGCCCAGCTTGCCCTTGTTCGGCGTTCCGTCGAGCTCGATCATGGTCAGATCGATCTCGGTCTGCTTCGTGGGATCCATGCCCACGACCTTCGGGGCGATCACCTCGTTGACGTTGCGGACGGCCTGCAGCACGCCCTTGCCCAGATAGCGCTTCTTGTCGCCGTCGCGAAGCTCGACCGCCTCGTTCTCGCCGGTCGAGGCGCCCGAGGGAACCGACGCCGACACGGACGTGCCGTCGCTGAGCGTGAGAAAGGCGCGGACGGTCGGGTTGCCCCGCGAGTCGAGGATTTCAATCGCTTTGAGATCCGTGATGCGAACTCCCATCTTTCCTCCTTGGGCGCATGCGACCGGAGTCCGATCGGCTGGACGCCCGGGTGACGGAATCACCTAGCTTGGAGTCTACCTCTGGGACCTTCGGCCGGGCTTGGCGGAGGCGTCGCAGGAGCCGCCGAGGCAGAGTCGGTGACGGTTCCTCGCCACCCACCGGTAGCCCCCTTCCCGAATCGGGCGCGGCACGAGTAGGATCAGACGCAGCAGCGGCCATGGCACTCCGGCGTGTCGGGCGGTCCGCCACACCGCCTCGAATCCCGAGTGCGTGCCATCCGCGTCGAGGAGGACCAAACTGTCCGGGAGCTCGGCGCCGTTGGTCAGGATGGCAGCCTCGGGGGAGTTCCGATCCAGCCACAAGACGCTCGAAGCGTTGCGGAACCCGCGCAGCAGCCCCACCGATGATCGGCAGAAGCCGCACTCTCCGTCGAACAGCACCGTCGGGCGAGGATCCGCCATACCTGTCTCTACGACGACGCGGGAACGAAGTCCCTTGTCGTTGCTCGTCCCCCTCCATCCTCGCGTATGTTGGAGCCATGTCGGAAGCACCCGCCAGCAAGGGCGTCGATCGGGCGAACATCCGCCTGCAGATCTACCGCGGCGCCCGGCTCGACGCGAACTACATCGTGATGAACTCCCTCGCGACGGTGGTCGCCGGCTACGGGCTGCTGGCCGACAGCACGGCGGTCGTGATCGGCGCGATGCTGATGGCGATGCTGCTCGGACCGATCCTCGGGTTGGCCCTCGGCCTGATCGATGGCGACACGCGGCTGTTGGTTCGGGCAGCGGTGGCGGAGGCCGCGGGAGTCGCGCTCGTTCTGACCTTGGGGTTCGGGATCGGCCTTCTCAACGCGGACCTGCCGATTACGCGCGAGATCCTAGCCCGAACCCAGCCCAACGTTCTGGATCTGGGCATCGCGTTGGCGGGCGGCGCGGCGGCGTCCTACGCCATGTGCGTGCCGAGGGTCAGCGCCAGCATGGTGGGGGTTGCGATCGCCACCGCGCTCGCGCCTCCCCTTACGGCGTGCGGCATCTGCCTCTCCAGGGGACTCTTCGGGGAGGCCGCGGGCGCGTTCCTCATGTTCTTCACCAACCTCGTGGCGATCCAGTTCTCGTCGTCGGTGGTGCTGGCGGCGTTCGGTCTTCACGGCTTTTGGGGCGAGCGCGCGAAGCAGCCCGGCTACTGGCGGCGATTGGGCGTGGACATCGGGCTGCTTCTGTTGCTGGCGATCTTCCTCTCCAACCGCCTCAGCCACACCGTGTCGAGGCAGAAGGCGGAGGATCTCGTCCGCCGCACCTTGGACGCCTCGTTGGCTGGAATCCCGGGTGCGCGGCTGGTGGAGACACGGATCGCCGAAGTGGGAGAAGGACGAAGGGTGGTGGCCGTCGTGCGATCCCCACGCGCGGTTCGACCGAGCGAGGTCGCAGCCGCGGAGTCGGAACTCACATCCGCGTTGGGTGCGCCGGTCGCCCTTCGGGTTCGGTCCGTGTTCACCGAGGAGGCCACTCGCGACGGACTGATCCGCGCACGCGTTTCCACCGAGGAATCGGAATGGGAGTGGCACGCGCTTTCCCAGTGAGAGGCGAGCACCGACCAAGGACCGAAACGGGTGGAAGCATTTGGGTGGTACCCCGGACGGGATTCGAACCCGCGATCTTCGCCGTGAGAGGGCGATGTCCTGAACCGCTAGACGACCGGGGCGTCCAGAGGCGATTTATACCGCCTTCCACGCGCGTCGCGCAAGGGACCCCTCCGGGTCAAGGGCGGATGGCGATCGGCTTGTAGCGCCAACCCTCGGCCAACGGCGTCTGGTCGTTGGCATGAGGACCCCTCTCGGCGACGCCGGGAGCGAGCACCGTGCGTGCCCTCGGGATCGGCCGGAGCTCCACGATCAGAATGTACGTGCCTCGGTTGCCATAGGGGACCGGAGGATCCGTCGATCGAATGGCCCCTGGCTCGAAGCGCCACAGCCCCGGATCGTTCCCCTTCGACGCGGAGAGTTTGGCGACCGCCCTTCGGAACGCTTCGCGAAGCACCTCGTCCCGCTTGCGTCCTGCCAAGAAGTCGTACGAGGTGCGTCCGTTCAGCGCGTTCTGGACGAAGGTGGGCTGAGCGACCCGCCGGAGGTTCTCGGCTCCGAGGAGAGTGCCCACATGCGGCTCGAGGAGCACCGAGACGAGCTCGTCGTTGGCGGCCTGGAAGATCGTGGCGCTCGGGCTGCCCTCCACCATCCACCCGTCGAACGAGGCTAGGTAGCGCGCGGCGTCCTGCTCCACCGCCGAGCCGGCGAAATCGGTCAGCGCGGCGCGCCACATCGGCTGGCGACGGTGGTAGACCTCCGACCGCCGCGCGATCGTCCAAAGCGCCTGCTCGAGGTCCGTGGTGGTCAGCTTTTCCCGTTCTAGGGCGGCCCGAAGCAGGTCCACACGATCGATGCGGCCCCAGACGGGCGTGTCCAGATTCGGCCACCATTGAGCGGGCTTGTTGTTCCAGTTGGTCAGAAGCCCTTTGGACGGGTTCGTCACCTGCGGCATGCGGTCGAACGGGATGACTCCCTTCCAATCGTACTGCGGGTCGCCGGGGGTGGGGAACCTCGGGTCCAGACCGTCGGCCCTTAGCGGCACGCGCCCCAGGTAGGCGAATCCGATGTCGCCCTGCGTGGTGGCGAAGAACAGATTGAACCCCATGGAAGCCTTCGGGCCCAGCTTTGCCACGTCGCTCGGCGAAGCCGCGTTGTACAGGCCGATGAGGGTGTCGTACGACTCCAGTTCCCGCATCCAGAAGCTGGAGCGAAGCGCGAACCGCCATTGGCCGTTGCGCGGGGACAGGATCACCGGTCCGAAGTGGGTTCGAACCTGCTGGACGGTCTCCGCCTGCGCGCCCCGCACCCGCAGGGGGAACGATAGGAACGTCAGCTTGCGCGACGACGGCCCGTAGCGGTACGCGTCGGTCGCTTGTCCCTCCAGGCAGACGACGTCCTCGGTGTCCGCAACGCTGGTGGTGAGCGCCCAGGCGAGGCGCTGCGTGTGTCCGAGGAGCACTCCCGGCACGCCGGGCACGTCCATCCCCGCGACCGCTATGCCGGGGGCAGAGATGGACATCTCGTGGACCACGCTCGGCTTGCTGAACCCCATCTGGGGGCCGGCCACGAGCATCGGCCAGCCGGTCGCGCTGCGCCCCGGCGCCACGACCACGGCGTAGCTCCCCGTTCGGCTTGGTAGCCCCAACCGCTCGGCGACGCGGGTGGCTTCGGTGCGCTCGGCGAGGGACAGCGCGGGCAGAAGCTCCAGAAGACTCAGCTCCGGCAGTTTGGAGAGGTGCGCCTGGGTGTCGGCCCGAGTGAACTTCGGGAACGTGGGGCGCCGGTCTGCTGGAAAGTCGTCCGCAGGGTCGACCGTCGTTGGGGCGTCGGGATCGTTCTGCCAGGCGAGGTCGTCGAGCACGTCCAAGGCTTTGTCCTTGCACGGTTGCGTCCGAAGGTAAGCGAGAGCGGCCAGGTTGCGCAGCTCTCCGGCTCCTCCGCGGCCGAACAGCCGGAGAAGCCTCACCGTGATCGCCACGCTGTCCCGCACGGTCCACGGTTCCGGCCGGCGACCGCCGAACTCCGGCGGGAGGGTGCCGTCCGTGGCGGCCTTCTCGATGAAGGCGTTCACACCCTTGGCGTACTGCTCGAAGGCCGACCTCGCCCTGGAGGACAGGGCCTGGAACTGGGCGTCCAGCTCCTCCGGGGTGTAGGCCGTGCGAAGGGTCTCCCGGTCGGCTGCCGCGTACTCTGGACCAAGGAGCTCCGCCATGCGGCCCTGGGCGAGCCGTCTGGAGAGCTCCATCTGCCACAGGCGATCCTCAGCGACCGCGTAGCCGGCATGGAAGAACGCCTCTTCCCAGGTCGGGGCGAGGATGTGCGGCACGCCGAAACGGTCCCTCTCGATCGGGGAGGCGGCAGAAACCCCGAGGATGGCCATCGCGATGAGGGCAACCATCGGTCACCCCATTCGTCGCCCGAACAGGGGATTCCTACTGGGATGGGACCAGGAGGCTTCGAGGGTTCAGCGGAACCGCGGAGACTGGGAGGAGGAGAAGGCGCGGTTGATCAGGCTGTACAGGACCCAGGCGATGAGCGCCATGACGGCGAGCGGCACAACCAGATTCAGCACCGCGTGTGCCAGGTTCACCAGGAACCTGAACAGCACGATCGCCAGCACGATCGCCAATACCACCTTCACAGTTCCGCCCATCGAACTCTCCTCGGAACGATCGTCAACGAACGCTCCAACGTCTCCTGCTCCATTGAACGGCAAGAACGGAGCCGAAACCAATCCAGTCGGGACCTACGACCCTGACCCCTTCTTGCCGGATTTGCGTTCTTTTACCCTATGCGCGGGCATCCTTGGATGTTTGGCCCCGCTGGAGTATGCTCCTGCCATGCCGCTGAAGGTGCTGAGGGCGCCGAGGTTCGATCCGGCCGACGACTCCTGCCTGCGGGTGGATGCGCCCCTCGTGGTTCGCTGGCTGGTGGATTTCCTTCGCGAGGAGTGCATCCGGCGACGACGCGTTCACCGTGCCGTGCTGGGGCTGAGCGGGGGCGTTGACTCCGCAGTGGTGGCGTATCTGTGCGCTAGGGCTTTCGGGCCGGAGAACACCCACGCGTTCCGCATGCCCTACAAGACTTCGTCCGCCGAGAGCTTGGCCCACGCTCAGCTGGTGATCGACGACCTGGGGCTGCAGGCGCGCACGATCGACATCACGGCCATGGTCGACGGCTACGTGGCGGCCTTCGAACCAGAAGCCACCCCCGCGCGGATCGGTAACGTCTGCGCCAGGAGCCGCATGATCGTCCTGTTCGACCAAGCCGCCAAGCTGGGAGCGCTGCCCATCGGTACGGGCAACAAGAGCGAGCGGCTGTTCGGCTACTACACTTGGCACGCGGACGACTCGCCCCCGATCAATCCCTTGGGGGATCTGTTGAAGACGCAGGTGTGGCAGATCGCTCGAGAGCTCGGCGTTCCCAGCGTCATCGTGGAGAAGCCGGCCAGCGCCGACCTGATCCAGGGGCAGACCGACGAGGGGGACTTCGGCATCCGCTACCAGGATGCCGACCGCATCCTGCACTTTCTCACCCAAGGCTTCTCCCCAGCGAAGCTCAAGCAGATGGGGTTCGAGCCGAGCCAGGTGGATCTCGTCTTCCAGAAGGTGGAGTCCACCCACTGGAAGCGGCGCCTTCCGACGACCGCCATGCTCAGCAAGTCGGCGATCGGCGAGTTCTACCTGCGTCCGGTCGACTACTGACCCGACGAGCGGCCGCAGGGGGAGACCCAGAGCGCCAAGCGGGCCGTGTTCTTGACGCGATCCGACGAAGGCCTGCGGCGCACGATGGTGCCGCGAGCCGCGAGAAGCGCCACCGGCACGGCGGCCGCGGTCGCCACCCAGAGCAAGCGCGATGGTTTGGAGGACGGCATCGTTGGTTCCCTCTTAGGTGAGTGTCGGTCGGGAGAGGGTCGGACTGGAGTCAGCTGGATTCGATCCGGAAGTCCGACCAGGAGACGTTCTCGTACGCCTCCGCCGAGAGAACCTGGTCCACCCGCCCGGGTCCACCCTTCAGACCTTGGAGGAAGGACTCCAACGCCGCCTCGTCGTCGTGGGCCGCCAAGCCGCGCACCGAGCCGTCCCGGCAGTTCCAGACGGAGCCCCGTACGCCGAACCGTCTGGCCAGCCGGACCACGAACCATCGGAATCCGACCCCCTGCACCACGCCAGTCACGGTAAACGAGCGCGTCGGCATAGGTGCAGTGTACTCCCAGTCCAGCGGGCGTATAATCGGTCCGGCATGCCCTCTGCCGAAGCCCCGAGAGCCCTCGTGATGACCCCGCTCAACTGGCTGGGCATCGCCCGCCTGCCAGGCCTCCTCGCCGAGGCGGGGTTCCGGGTGGCGTCGCTTTGCGATCCGGGCAGCCTCCTCGCCCGGACGCGCTTCAACGAGAGGCTGTTTCCGCTCGACAAGCAGGACGGCACGCGGGCGATGCGCTCGCTGTCGGCGGCGTTCGTCGAATGGCCGTTCGACCTTGTGCTGCCGGGCGATGACAACACGGTGACCCTGCTGCAGGATGCCCTGCTGTTGATGCGGTCGGGTCGGGCAACCGGTGCGCCAAAGGGATTGGACGAGGCGATCGAGAGGTCGCTCGGCGATCCCAGCGGATTCGACGCTTTGAGAAGCAAGGCGTCGATGGGCGAACTGGTGCAACGGGCGGGCCTAAAGGTTCCGGAGCGGAGGGACGTTCTGGTCGTGTCGGACGCCTTGGAGTTCGCCGAGGAACACGGCTACCCCGTTGTTCTGAAGCGGGAGCGCTCGGCAGCGGGTTCCGGCGTGCGGGTGTGCCGGGACGAGGATGCCTTGGCAAAGGCGGCGTTCGAGTTTCTGCCGCAGTTCGCGGGCCGCGACCGGGGAAGGGTGTTCGCGGAGCGGTACGTCGAGGGTCGGCATTGCGGCGCGACGTTCGTGGCCTGGCGTGGAGAGGTCGTCGGCTGCGCCGCTCACGAGAAGACGGTGACCGATCCGCCGGGCGGCCCCTCCTGCGTGATCACGTGCATCGAGAGCCGAGGCATCGAGGAGATGGTTCGAGCAGGGGTCCGGGGCACGGGGTTCACCGGGCTGGGATCGGTGCACGCGATTGTGGATGACCGCGGCGTGCCGTGGTTCGTGGAGCTGAATCCGCGGTACGTTCCACCCATGTCTCCCAGCCGTCTGGCAGGGTTCCACGTCGGGCGGCTGCTCCGGGCCGCGCTGGAGGGGCGGGAACCGGATCCCTGGAGCTGGGCCGTGGGTGCGACGTACGCCCTGTACCCGCAGGAGACCATCCGGGATCCGGAGAGCCGCTGGCTTTCGGAGGCGGAGCACGACGTCCCGGTGGACGACCCGCCGCTCATGGAGGCTTATCGGGAGTTCGTGGAGCAGGAGAGGAAGCGACGTGCAGCTCAGGGAAATCCGATGGGGTAGCCGCGAGTACGCGGCCGAAGTCGACCTGCGCTACCGTGTTCTTCGGGAGCCGCTGGGGTTGTGGTTTTCGCCCAAGGAGCTGGAGGCCGAGGAGGAGGAGCGGCACTTCGGGGCGTTCGAAAGTCGCCGGCTGATCGCCTGCCTCGTGTCCCGACCCCTCGGTACCGGCATCGTTCAGCTGCGACAGATGGCCGTGGAGGAGGCTAGGCAGCGGCAAGGCGTCGGAAGCAGATTGTTGGAGTTCGCCGAGCGTGAGCTGGCGGCATCCGGCGTCTACGAGGCGGTGCTGCACGCCCGCACGAGCGCGGTGCCGTTCTACGAGCGGGCGGGCTACCGCGTGGAGGGTGAGCCGTTCGAAGAAGTCACGTTGCCGCACGTTCGGATGCGCAAGCGTCTCACTCCCCAGTGAAAACGGGCTTTCGCTTCTCCAAGAACGCGCGGATCCCTTCGGCGTAGTCCTTGCTGTCGTAGACCTTGCGCCGGAGCCCCTGGATCCGTTCAAAGGTCTCGGGCGACAAGGGGGAGGCGTTCTCCAGAATCCGCAGCTGCTCCTTCATCACCGCGATGCTCAGCGGGGAGTTCAGGGTGATCTCCCGTGCGAGACCGTAGGTGAACTCCTCCAGCTGGTGGACCGGGACCAGGTGGTTCAGCACGCCCAGCTCCAACGCCCTCTCGGCTGGGATGGGCAGCCCGGTGAACAGCATCTCCTTGGCGACCCGCGCCCCGAGCGTGTTCAGAAGGTTCAGCAGGCCCGTGGTGTTGTACGGCACGCCGATCTTCGCAGGGGTCGTCGCGAAGGTGCCGGTGTGGGTGGCGACGAGGATGTCGCACGTGAAGCAGACCTCGCAAGCCCCGCCCCACACGCTGCCTTCGATCATCGCGATGACCGGTGCAGGGAAGCTGCGGATGGTCCGGATGAGCTGCTCCAGAGGGTCGCTGTAGTGCAGAGGGTCCCGTCCGGACATCGGCAGCTCGCGCACGTCGTGGCCCGCGGACCAGACCTTCGAGCCGGGTGCCGCACGGAGCACCACCACCCTCGCCTTCGCGCGTTCCAACTCGGAGAACCCTTGCAGGATGTCCGCGATCAGTGCGCGGCTGAGCGCGTTGCGGCGCTCCGAGTGGTTCATCGTGATCGTTCCGATCCCTTCCTCGATCCGCCAGAGAGCCAAAGGCATGAAGGGAGCTTACACCCTGCTCCATACTGGCGGTATGAGGGTGCTGGCGATCGGGGCGCATCCGGACGACGTGGAGTTCCACTGCGGAGGCACGCTGCTGAGGTACCGCAAGGAGGGGCATGCCGTCACGGTCTGCGTGGCCACCAACGGCGACAAGGGGAGCAAGCGGATTCCTTCGGCGGAGCTGGTCGAGGTGCGGCGGCGCGAGGCGCAGGAGGCCGCGGATCGCCTGGGAGCCGACCTCGTGTGGCTCGGGTTCGAGGACGGAGCCTTGCGGGAGGGACAGCCCGAGAGGGATGCCTTCGTGAGGGCCATCCGGCAGGCCAAGCCTGATGTGGTTCTGGCCCACGACCCCGAGGACTACCACCCCGACCATCGCGCGTGTGCCAGGCTGGTGAGGGACTCGCTGTTCCTCTGCACGGTTCCCCAGCTGCTTCCGGACGTTCCCGCGCTGGATGCCAACCCCGCGCTGTACTGGATGGACACGGGAGCCGCCGCATTCCAGCCGACGGACTACGTGGACGTTAGCGAAGTGTTCGCCGAGAAGGAGGCGCTGCTCGCGCTTCACCGCAGCCAGTGGGAGTGGATCTCCGACCACAGCGGAACCGACATCGCGGAACCGATGCGCGTGACCAACCGGTTCCGTGGGCTGGCGTGCGGCGTCCGCTACGCCGAGGCCTTTCGACGGGAGTGGCTCTCCGCAGGGGGATCTGCGACGGGCCTCCTGCCTTGAATCCCCGCTCGGGGAGTACACTCGTCGGATGCGGATCGCAACGTACAACGCGAACTCGATTCGGGTCCGTTTGCAGTCGGTTCTCGACTGGCTGGAGGCGAACCAGCCCGACGTCCTCGGGATTCAGGAGACGAAAGTCGACGATCCCGAGTTTCCGGCGGAGGCGTTTCGAGAGGCGGGCTGGCACGTGGAGTTCCACGGCCAGAAGGCTCGGAACGGCGTGGCGCTCGTGTCGAAGCTGCCTCCGGAAGAGCTGGTGAAGGGCCTTCCGCTGAACGGCGAGGACGATCGGCGGCTGATCGCCGGGCGCTACGGCGACCTGTGGGTGGTGAACACCTACGTACCCAACGGCACGCAGGTCGGTTCGGACAAGTTCGACTACAAGCTCCGATGGTTCGGCGCCCTGCGGGAGTTCTTCGAGGAGCGCTTCCAGCCCGACCAGCCCGTGGTGTGGATGGGCGACGTGAACGTCGCGCCGACCCCGGACGACGTGTTCGACTCCGAGAAGCACCTCGGAGGGATCGGGCACCATCCGGCCGAGTTCGAGGCGCTGGCCAAGGTCGTGGAATGGGGTTGGACCGACCTCTTCCGCAAGTTCCACCAAGGGCCAGGCCACTACACCTTCTGGGAGTTCGTGATCCGCGGTTCGGTCTCGAAGAACCTGGGCTGGCGCATCGACCACATCTACGGCACGCGGCCCGTGGCGGATCGGTGCGTGGACTGCCGCATCGACAAGGCCCCCCGTCTCCAAGAGCGTCCCTCGGACCACACCTACGTCGTGGCGGACTTGGAGGGCTTCTAGGAACGTCCGAGCGTCAGGCCGAACGGCAGGTAGATCGCCAGAAGGATGGTCACAGCCCCGGCCGCGAACCCGAAGATCGCCGGGAAGGGCTGGCTCATTGATGCGACCCATCCTACGAGGAACCCGCCCTCGGCGAGCGCCGCCCCGAGCAGCCACAGGAGGGTGCGCCGCTGAGGGGATGCGCCCGTCCAGCCGAACAGCCCGGCCAAGACGGACAGCAGCCACTCGACGCCCGCGATGCCCCAGGCCGCGCCCATGCTGAGCGTCGCCGGACGCTGGGGAAGCGCCGCCAGGCTCGGCTCGATGGATCGGCGCAAGGCCGTCAACAGCACCACAGTGACCACGAAGGTCGCCCAGACCACCAGCACCACGCTCTTCGGAAGCGGCTTTTCCATCGAATCACCGGATCGGGCACAATCGAACCATGGGGTCCATCAGGGCCTTCGTCGCAATCTACCCGAGCCCCGACGAGCTGTCCCGTTGTCTGAGGCTGCGGGATGCTGAGAAGGCCCTGTGGCCCTCGGCGAGGTGGGTTCGAGACGACCAGATCCATCTCACGTTGCGGTTCTTCGAGGCTCTGGAGGAGGCCCGGCTCCGAGAACTGATCCGGTGGTTGGCCGAGGCGGCCTTAGAGACCTGCCCGTTCCGCATTCGGCTCTTCCACAGGGTGCCTCCGTGGCGCGGCGCCAAGGTGGAGGCGATCTCCGCCGAGTCTCCGGATCTGGATCTGCTGGCTCGGAGGGTGGAGGAGGCGGCGCGGCGGGCGGGCGCTCCGCCGGAGCGGCGGCCTTTCCGGGGACACGTCACGCTGGCCAGGCACGACGGCCGCTGGCCCGAGCAAAGGCTGCCGTCGTTCGAGGACGAGTGGCACGCTCGCGCTTTCCGGCTTGTCCGCAGCGAGCTGGGGCGTGCCGGGGCCACCCACACCGTGCTGGAGGAGTTCGCTCTTGGGGGATGAGCTCGTGCTTCGAGCGGATCGCTCGGAGCGGCTCGACCTGTTCCTCGCCCGGTCGCTGCCGGAGCACAGCCGCTCGCGGCTCGCCGAGTGGATCGAGCTGGGCAAGGTTCGAGTCGACGGTGCCGTGCGCAAGCCCTCCTTCCGGCTTACGGAGGGGATGGAGGTGCGGCTCGAGCCTTTGGCCGAGCGTCCGGCCCACGATTTGACTCCGGTGGAGCTGCCGTTGGAGGTGCTGTACGAGGACCCCTGGCTGCTCGTGGTCAACAAGCCGCGAGGCATGGCGACCCACCCTGCGCCAAGCCTGAAGGAGCCGAGCTTGGTGAACGTGCTGCTCGCCCGATGCGGAGAGCTGAGCGCCGGCAGCGCACCATATCGGCCCGGGATCGTGCACCGATTGGACAAGGACACCACGGGGCTGCTGGTCGTGGCCAAAACGGACCGCTCGCACCGCCTGCTGGCGGAGCAGATCGCGCAGAAGGCGGCGGTGAGGCGCTACCTCGCCTGGGTGCGCGGAGAGCCGGACTGGGAGTCGGTGCGCATCGAGGGGCCGATCGGCCGAGACCCCAGAAACCGCACGCGGATGGCGGTGGTTCCCGATGGCAAGCCAGCCGTGACACTGGCACGGGCTCTGCTCCGGCAAGAGCGTCGGACGCTCGTCGCCTGCCGTTTGGAAACAGGCCGCACCCACCAGATCCGGGTCCATCTTGCGTCGTTGGGCCACCCGGTTCTGGGTGATCCGATCTACGGTCCCAAGGGCGAAGGACTGCCGCTGCAGCTCCACGCGGGCTTTCTGGGTCTGCGGCACCCCGAGCTCGGCTGGATGGAGTGGCTTTGTCCGCCCCCGGCGGACTTCCTCGGCCGAGACTCGTTCCGTTCGGAGTGGCTGAACGTGCGGGAATCCGTGCAGGAGGTCTCGCAGGACCCGTAGAATGCCGGGTTATGAACGCTCGGCGCTGGTGTCTGCTTGGTCTTCTGCTTTCGGGGGCCGGGGTCTCGGCTTGGATGCAGAACAAAGAACTTCCTCTGCCTACGGGCAAGGCGATCACCCCGGTCGGGCGCCACACCTCGGTCGGGAGTTACCCCTTGAACATGGTCTGCACGCCCGACGGCCGGTACGCGATCGTGGGCAACGTCGGCTCCCGGCAGTTCCTCTCGGTGTTCGACACCCGGACGGGGGAGAAGCTGTCGCAGTGGGAGTTCCCCAGGCCTGAGGGCATCTATTTCGGTCTTGCGGTTAGGAACGACGGCACCCTGTTCGTGAGCAAGGGCGCGCAGGATCGGATCGCGCGGTTCATCGTGGCCCGCGACGGCCTATTGGGCAACCTGCGGCGCGACATCGAGGACCCGTCGCCGGAGAGCTGGGGCATGCCGCACCACGTCGCGGGCCTCGCGCTGAGCCCAGACGGCAAGGTCCTGTTCTCGGCGAACAACCAGGCCACGGACGGAAGCGGCTACCGCAGCTCGATCAGCGCCTTCGACGCGGACACCGGCGTAAAGCTGTACGAAGCGGAAGCGCCAGCCTTTCCCCTTGCGATCGCTGCTCTGGGAGATCGGCTGTACGTCGCGGGAGAACGGGACGGGGTGGTGTCCGTGCACCGACAGGCGGATGGCACGACCGTTCGGACCATCAAGGTCGGCGACCAGCCGGCGTACCTTCTGGCGGATCCCAAGGGCCAGCGCTTGTTCGTGGCGAACTCCGGCAGCGACTCGGTGTCGGTGATCGACGCGAAGACCGAGAAGGTGGTGTCGACCATCCTCGTGCGTCCGGCGGAGGCCCACGGCATCCCCGGGGTGACGCCCTTGGGGCTCGCTCTGTCACCGGACGGTCGGCGTCTGTTCGTCGCGCTCGCGGACATGAACGCCGTCGCCGGAGTCGATCTGCAGGGCCAACGGGTGGCGGGCTACCTGCCCACGGGCTGGTACCCCACGAGCCTCGCCGTCTCGAGGGATGGAAAGAGCCTGCTGGTGGCCTGCGCCAAGGGCGTCCGGCCGCGGAACCCCAACGGCAAGCCGCAGGGGAAGCTCGGGCAGTACATCCTGAACATCATCGAAGGCACGGTGAGCCTGCTGCCGATCCCGAAGGACCTCCGGCAGGCGACGGGTCAGGTGTTGCGCAACAACCGCATCGGCGTCCGCCTGCCCGAGTTCCGCAACCCCGGCATCCGGCACGTGATCTACGTGATCAAAGAGAACCGCACGTACGACCAGGTGTTCGGCGATCTGAAGCAGGGCAACGGCGACCCTTCGCTCTGTTTCTTCCCCCGAGAGGTCACCCCGAACCAGCACGCTCTGGCCGAGCGCTTCGGGCTACTGGACAACTTCTACGTGTGCGCCGAGGTGTCGGCGGACGGTTGGAACTGGTCGACGGCGGGCATGGTGTCGGCCTACACCAGCCGGAACACGGTCACCAACTACGGTGGCAGAGGCCGGAAGTACGACTTCGAGGGCACCACCAACGGCATGCCCGTCGAACTCCTCGGCATTCGCGACGTGGCGGCTCCGTCCAGCGGCTACATCTGGGACCTGTGCGCCAAGAACGGCGTGAGCTACCGCAACTACGGCTTCTTCGTGATGCAAGCCGATCCGGAGGACAAGCGGTTCACCAGGCTGGAGATGGAGGACAACGCTCCAGTGAAGAAAGCCTTGGTGGGCCACACCTGCACGGAATTCGAGCAGTACAACCTGGCCCACCCCGACAGCGAGGCGTACTTGAAGCACGGCCTGAGCTTCCCCCGGCAGAAGAGGGCAGCGGGGAAGAGCGGAGCCGCGAGCCGCTTCTCGGCGTGGAAGGCGGAGTTCGATCGCTTCGTGCGGGAGGGGAAGATGCCGCGGTTCATGATGGTGCGACTCCCATGCGACCACACCGCCGGCAACTCCGCGGGCTATCCATCGATGCGCGCCATGGTCGCCGACAACGACTACGCCGTCGGCCAGTTGGTGGAGGCCGTGAGCAACAGCCCGTTCTGGAAGAACACCGCGATCTGCATCCTGGAGGACGACGCCCAGAACGGCTTCGACCACGTGGACGCGCACCGATCCATCGCGCTGGTGATCAGCCCGTTCAACAGGCGGGGCGTGGTCGACAGCCGCTTCTACAACACCGACAGCATGCTGAGGACGATGGAGCTCCTGCTCGGCTTGCCACCGATGAACCTTTTCGACGCCGTCGCGCGTCCGATCGACCTGTTCGACACCAAGCCGGTCAACGCCGAACCGTTCCGCGCGATCCTTCCATCGAGGGAGCTGATGGCGGAGGTGAACCAAAGGTCAGCCTACCGCTCGAAGGACAGTGAGCGGCTGTTCCCGCCGAGGGTTCCCGATCCGGGCTTCGACGACGAGCAGAACGACGTGATCTGGCGCACGTTCCGACCAGGGGTCCCGAAGCCCGTGGTTCGGCGCTAGCCTTGAAGCGCAGAAGGGGTCGCGGCGTTCGCCGCGACCCCCCTCTGCTGGTGTGCGAACTCACCGCTGGGCGAGAATCTCGTTGAGCTTGCGCAGGACTGCGAACGCGTCGGCGACGTACAGCACGTCGGCCTTGCCGTGGGCCCAGCCGCAGTTGGGGTCGAGGTTGATCGCGCGCCGCTCGGGGATGAACCTCCAGCCGACCACGTGCGGCTCTTCGCCGTGGCAGCAGGTGGCCAAACCCTTGGGGTGCCGCGGGCTGGAACCCGTCTGCCCCACCTGGTTCATGTGCGTCAGGAACGAGATGACCGCGCCCTCGCCCTTCTGATCCACCAACGACTTGCTGGAACCGAGCGAGGCCCCGGAGGCGCGGAGGAACGAGCGGATCAGCTCCTCTGCCTCCGGCACGTGCGTCGCGCCGTCGGACTGCTTCTTCGTCCAGCCCGCTCCCGCCACGAACAGCAGATCGGCGTCGGGCTTGATCGTCTGCTCTCCGGCCATGGCAGGCTCCGTGCCGATCGTGCGCGTGCTCGAGGTCGCCTCCACCGAGATCTGCTCGACAGCTCCCTGGTAGCCAGCCTCAGCCTGCCCCGTGAGCGTCCCGGGTTCCAGAAGGAGGATCCATGGACGCTCCGTGCGAGCCAGCGTGGCCTGCATCCGCTGGCGGTAGTACCACCGGCGGATCTTCCATTCCCCATCAGCCTGCAGGCCGGACACGCGGGTGTCGATGCGCCCACCGAGGCGCACCGCCGCCAGAGGGAGACAGCGCGCCGTTCGGGAGGCCTGGGGCGCGAGCACGATCTCTGCGCCCGAAGCACGGATCAGGGCCTCGCAGGCCTTGGCATCCGTCGCCGAGGTCGGCTGGGAGACCGCGTCGCCGTCCACCGCCAGCACCGTCTTGGCTGCTTTCGGCAGGGCCTGGGCTGCTGCGACCGCTCCCTGGCCGAACAGTCCGAACGCCGCTTCGGGGTCCAGGGCCGTCGCGGCGGTGGCCAGCTCCAGCGAGGCTTTGGACAGCGAACCGTCCGACTCCACCGGGATCAGAATCAACGTCTTGGGCATGGTTGGTTCTCCTCCTCCCTCAGCCGCGGATCCACTCCGCCAGTTCCTGGGCGATCTCGTCCACGGATGCGTCCTTCACGATGCGCGTCTCCCGGCGCTGGGTCGGCGTCTCCACGCTATCGAAGCGCAGAGATCCGCGCAGGTTGCCCGCGGGCTGAGCCTTGGCCAGAGCGGGCATGATCGTGCGCATGTTCGCCATTCCGACCTGAGGGTTGTTCGGAGGCTCGGGCAGGTTCCCAGTGGCCCAGGCCAGCACCGCCGGCGCCCCCGAGCACTCGGAGACCAGGTACTGCGCCCCCTCGATCCGTTCCTTCACGAGGAACGAACCGTCCGCTCCGGGCGTGATCTCGTCCACGGCGAGGAACTGCTCCTCGATCCCCAGCAAGGCGCCGACCATGCCGACCGTGGTGCCGGCGTCCCGCGAGGCCGAGGAGCAGCCGCCGAACAGCAGCAACCTCTCCCGGTCCAGCCCTGGGATGGCTTCGATCGCCTTGGCCAGCGCCTGGGCCGTCTCGAACGAGTCGGTGAAGCCGCTCGCGGAGCCGTCCACCGCAACAAACTCGAACGGCGCCTTCTGGGCTACGGCCATCATGAGCTGCTGCAGCTTCGGCTTGGGGCCGAGGCTGACCAGCCAAACCTTGGAGCCGGGCACGCTCTTGGCTAGGTTCGCGGCCTCGTACAGCGCGTGGGCCGCCCAAGGGTCCAGCACCGAGGGCAACATGGCCTCGTTCTTCAGGCCGGGGCCCTCCGGCGTCGTCACCGGCTCCAAGGTCTGGAGCGGATCGGGCACCAGGCTGCCGCAAACGACGATATGGTAGGGATTGCTCATCGTTCAGTTCTCCGCGGAATGCAGTCCGCCGGCCCCCGCCCGGAACGCGATGTTGGAGGAACCTTCCGGGGTCGGGGTGGGGCAGTTCCAGAGGCAGGCCCCGCAGTGCACGCACTTCTCGCGGTCGAACTGCGGAACGCCTCCCTCGGGGTTCGGGGTGATCGCCTGTCCCGAGCAGATCTCGACGCACAGTTGGGGCGAGCACTCCTCGCACAGGTTGGGATACAGGAAAACCACGTGATCGGCGAAGCCGGCGGGAGCCTGCACCTTGCCGCCGAGCAACAGGGCGTCCTGATGGCTGACCAGCAGCTTGCCGTCGTACTCGATCTTGGGCCAGCCCAGGGCGTCGAGCACCAAGTCGTGCAACGGCACGCCCTTCTCGGACGCCTCGCGCCGCAGCCGGGAGACCTCGCCCGCCGTGAGCCGCCCCTTGCAGTACTCCTCCAACGTGGGCATCGCCTTGCGGACGGCCTTGGGGTGCCATCTTCCGCCCGTGAGGCCGGTCAGCCCCATGCCGATCAGGCCGGCTAGGAAGCCGCGGGTGAACCCGTCGCGAGCGTGCTCGGCCACGCGGCCCTCCGACTCGATCCAGCTCTCCCTTCTTCGCCGCTCGTACGCCGCCGCCAGGTTCTCGCGGGTGAAGGGCTGGCCGTTGCGCAGAATCTCAAGCACTCCCTCAGCGAGCTGCACCCCGGAGGTCCAAGCCTCGTCGACGCCCGAACCGGTGAGCACGTTGGTGGTTCCGGAACCCTCGCCGATGCGGGCGTAGCCGTCGCCCACGAGGAACGGCTCGCCCTGCTTGCCGTATTCCGCGAGGGTCTTCGCGCCCCAGGAGCGCATGGTGCCTCCCTCCAGCCAGCGCCACAGATAAGGGTGCCGCATCCAATGCTGGAGATACCGGTAGGTGGTTCGCACCGGGCTGTCGAGGAACGACGGCACGAACACGCCCAGCGAGGCCAATCGCCCGGGCATCACGTACAGGAAGCCGAAGATCTCCGGTTCCGGGAACCCGAACGTGTGGACGACGGTGCCCTCGGGCAGGTCGCACGCCTCGGGCAGCTCCACCACCATCTTCATGCCGACGGCCCAGTGCTCGCGGTGGCGATCCTCCGGCATGCCGAACGCCTCGTCCAGCTGGCGTCCAACGGGACCGACGGGTCCGTCCCCGACCACGGTGAGCGCCGCCCGGACGTCCATGCCCGGCATCAGTGCGGCGGTCGGCGTGCCGTCGCGCTCCACCCCTTGGTCGGCCAGGCGCACTCCCACCACGCGGTGGTCCTCGATGAGCGCCTGCTGGACCGGCGTGCCTGGCCAGATCTGAACGGTGCCGCTGGCCATCAGCTGGTTGCCGACCCACTGGTTGAACTGCCCGATGGACAGGATGAGCCCGCCGTGCTTGCGCAGGAACGGCGGCGTGTAGGGCAGCTCGATCGCCATGCGTCGGCCCGCGATCGGCCGCAGCACCGCGTCGAGGGCGCGAAGGGCCGCCCCGCGCCGGCTGGCTCCGATCGGGTCGAGCAGGTAGACCGTCTTCTCGTGCCGGACCTCGCAGGCCATCGGGATGTCCTCCGTCTTGAGGTTCGGGAAGCTGGCTCGGATGCCCCGGGCGCGGGTCACCACTCCCGACACGCCGAACGAAATGTCGTCCGCCCGCTCGTAGCACAGCACCTGCAGGGGCATGCCCGGCATCGCCTTGCTCTCCACCAGCGGCTGGCCGTTCTCGTCGACCAGGTGTCGGGAAAGGGTGGTGAGGAAGCCGCCCATCGCCGGCCCGAAGCCCACGCAGGCGATGTCCACCTCCATCGATTGCCGGTCGATCGTTGGCTGCTCCATGGCCGACCCCTCAGCGCGGATAGTCGAGAGCCTCTGGAATCATCACTTCGGTGAGGGCCGCCGCGGCCCGGTCCTTGGCCAGCCTGGCTCCGGTGAGGCACCCGTCCAGCTTGAGCCTCAGCTCCCGGAACCGTTCCATGCCGGGGAACCGCACGCAGGGGCCCGCCTTGTCGGCGTGTCCGCCCTCGTCCTGGATCACCTCCAGCGGCGAGGAGTCGAAGCCCGGCACCAGCGACGCTACGGCCTCCAGCTCGCTGGCACGGAAGCACGAGTCGCAGTCGCCGTCCCAGCTGGGATGGCGGAGGTACCCGTAGACCAGTTCGGCGGAGATTCGGCCCACCTCGCCGGAGGCTCGCGCCGCCATGACGTGGCAGAGGTCGGTCAAGAAGGAAACCGTGCCTTCGAAGCCGTCCGCGAGCAGCGGGTTGTCCTTGCCCTTCTCCTCGAGTTCCAGAACGTCCAGAATCTGCTGGCGCGAGGCCAGAAGCCAGCTGAGGGCGTCGGCCATGGGGAACGCGACTCCCTGCCGCTGACCGTGGTACAGCGTCTCCCCGTTCGCGTCCTTGGCCTTTTGCAGGTGCTCGATCGTCCAGAGCCACAGCTCCATCGCGGTGGCGAGCGTGCAGGCGCCTGTTCCCGGCTTTCGGGCGGCGATCTGCCGCATCTGGCGGATCCAGTGGCGGAACTGCGCCAGGAACAGCTCGTTGACCATGGTGACGGTCAGCTGTCTCCGCTGCACGGCCTCGGGGCCCTCGTAGGTGGCCTCGAGCTGCGCGTCCATCCATTTCTGGCCGAGGAACCCGGGGCAGTCCTCGGTGATGCCGTAGCCGCCCATCAGGCTGACCGCCTCGCGCATCATGTTCGCGCCCACGCCGGTGTTCCAGAGCTTGGTGGCGGGGCAGAACACCTGCGACAGAGCGTCCTTGACCACGAACTGCACGAGGGTGTCGTTACGGAGCTCCTCGTAACGCGCGGAGTCCCGCTTGTCCTCGGGAAGATGCTCCAGACGAATGAACTCCAGAGCGGCGTCCTTCACGGACGCGAACGCCTTCATCTGGGCCCGGGCGCCCTTGACGCCGCGCTCGGCGAACAGGCGGTCCTTCTCGCGCTCCAAGGGGTCGAACTCGTCGAACAGCCGCGCGGTGTAGAAGCCTAGCGACGCGGCCGCCTCGCCTGTGGCCCAAACGTCGATCAAGCGGTGCAGGGCGTCCTCGCGCTGCTGGATGCCCAGCTCGTAGCGCGGCGAGCCAGGCTGAAGCTGCCCTCCGCCGCGGAAGCGCTGCCGGTGGTAGCGGATGACCGGCTCGACCGCGGACAGCAGCTTCGCCGCGGTCATGAGCCCGACGGTGACGCGCGTCCGGCGGAAGACCGCCTCGATGACCTCGGCGTGCGAATAGTTGGGCACGATGACGCCGTCCTGGATCGTGTAGCCGCCGATGATGCGCGACGCAGGCACCTTCAGGCTGTAGATCGGGTCGTTCGTCGCGGAGAGCTGGTGGACGAGCTTCAGAGTCGGCGAGCCGGGATCCCAGACGCCCTCGTCGGTGTCCTCAAGGATCACCATGCAGGAGCCCTTGATCCTCGGGTCGTCGCTGGCCACTGCGGCGCAGACGAAGTTGGCGAAGGCGGCGTTGGTGATGAAGCGGCCACGCTTGTCGACGTGGAGCATCGGCTCCTCGCCTTCCTTCCACTCGGCGACGCGCACGCGGCCCGCCATGGTGTTCGTGTCGACGCCCACGTAGGGGATCGGCTCGGTGAGCGCGAAGGCGCCGCGCAACGTTCTCCGATCCTCGCCGGGCGCGGCTGGAACGGCGCCTCCCATGTACTTGGCGACCTGTTCGGGGGTGCCGCGCTCGTGGATGGGCGCCAGGGCGAGGTTGCCCGCAAGGCTGGCCGTGGCCGCTCCCGCGTCAACCCAGGACAGCTCGAAGGCCACCAGCGCCAGGGCGAGGTTCTTAGGACCTGGGATGTAGCCGCCGTGCTCCGGATCGATAGCCACGGCGGTGATGCCAGCCTCGTCCATCGCCTCCAGGAGCTTCTGCTTCTCCGGCGTCCATTCGTGGGAGTGCCGAGCGCCCTCCGCCACCAGCCTGGCCACCAAGCCCCTGGCGACCGATCGGGCGGACTGCACGACCATCTGCAGGTCGTAGCGGTCGGAGTATCTCCAGAGAATCTGGCGAACGTCGTCGCCGGGAAGCGTCTTCAGGGTTGGCTTCGCCGAACCGGTGTTGGAGTCGGTCATAGCGGTGTTCCGGCCTCGCGTGGAGTGCGTCGCGCCCGCGCCGGTCGGCCTTCCGACTGCGATGAGTCCAAAGACCCAGCGCGGGCGCGCTCCCCCACTATACCCGTCCGGAATCTACACCGTGCTTCAACGAAGCGCCATCGGCATGATGACCGCCAGGTATCCCTCCGTGTCGTCGGCGGAGCGGAACACGGCCGGGCGCTGACCCTCGGTCATCTCGATCCGCACGCCGGAGGCACCCATGCCCGACAGGGCGTTGAGGACGTCCAGCACGTAGGCGCCGTTGAAGGCGGTCTCCAGCGCGGGTCCCGTGGACAGCATCGGGACCTCCTCCTTGGCTTCGCCCTTCTCTTCGCTGCGGGCCGTCAGGATCAGCTGGTCGCCGTCCCCGAAGAAGCACACGCGCCCCGCGTTGTCGCGCGCAAGGATCATCGTGCGCTTGATCTTCTCGGCGAGCTGGTCGATCTCCACGGTCCACGTGCGCGTGAAATCGGAGGGAATGACCCTCTCGTAGGCGGGGAAGGTGCCCTCGATCAGCTGCGAGACCAGACGCAGGGACGGCACGTCGATCGCCATCCGTCGCTCCGCGAACCGGATCTCGATCGGCTTGCTGGCAGGGGCGGCAAGGTTGCGCACCAGGCGCAGCGCCTTCTCCGGCAGCACGTAGTTCAGCTCGGATCCGATGATCGGGCCGGCCCACTCGCCCTCCTGGGCGACGTGGCGCAGAGCCTTTGAAAAGGGACGGTCACCCCGGACACTCTCCAGGGCGATGCGGCGCAGGGCCAAGCGGTGCGTGTCCGTCGAGACCAGGCGCAGGGCCGTGCCGTCGCACTCGAACAGAACACCGGTGAGGATCTGGCGATGGCCGTCCTTCGCGACCGCGTAGAGCACGGAGTCGATGGCCCCCTTCAGCAGGTCGGCGGGAAGAGCCAGGACCTTCTCGCCGTCGAGGTCGGGGATCTCCGGAAAGTCGGACGGGTCCTGAACGTTGACCCGGTAGACGGAGGGTCCCTGCGAAAGCACCAGCGCGTGGCCGTCCACCTCCAAGTGCAGGTCGCCGTCGGGCAGAGAGCCGAGCAGATCGACCAGCAGCTTCCCCGAAACGCACCACGAGCCCGGCTCGTGAACCATGCACGGCACGGTCCTCTCCACCCACAGCTCTCCGTCGCACCCGAGGATGGTCAGGCCGCCATACTCGGTGGCGGTCAGCCGGAGGCTCTGCAGCAGCTCGATGGACGTCCGACCGGCCGTGGCGACGTTGGCCATGGCGGCCGCCTCGTGGAACTCTCTTCTGGGAACGTCGAGTCTCAAAGTCGGTTTCTCCTGATCAGCCGAAGATCGGCAGTTGGTATTGAAGATGGGGGGGCGTGGGGGCCTTCGGCTTGATGTCCACACCCTGCGCGTACAGCCGCATGAGGATCCGCTGGTACGACTCTTCGGTGTAAGGGACGTCCTCGGACCTCCGCAGCGCCTCGACGATTTGCCTCAGCGTGGTCATATCGTGGCTGAGTTCGGGGTCGCGGAATGCCGCGTTCTCCATCTCGTCCTCCAGCTCCTGGGGTAGTTCGCCTCCTGCGTACAGGTCCACCAGTTTGAGGTAGAAGTCACGGTTCATCGGTTTTCTCCACGACGCCGCCGAGTTTGGACCGGAGGGCTCTCCTCCCGCGGTAGAGACGCGACTTGAGCGCCGGGACGCTGATGTTCAGCACCTCGGCGGCTTCGCGCGCGGGCATGTCTTCCAGGTCGCACAGCACGAGCGGCTCCTTGTATTCGAGCGGCAGCTCGGCGAGAGCCTGCTGGACGGCGACCTTCAGCGCGGTGCGCTCCTCGTTCCCGCTCGTCGTCGCGTCCGGCGGCAGCTCGATCAGCCGATGTTGCCGCATCTTGTCGATGCACAGGTTGCGCGCGATTCGGAAGAGCCACGTGCGGAACGCACCGTCTGCCCTCAGCTCGGCGGAGCGCTTCATCACGCGGAGAAACGTCTCGGCGGTCGCGTCCTCCGCGTCGGTCCTGTTGCGGAGCATCCGATACGTGTAGCGGAAAATCCGTTCTCCGTACAGCTCGAACAACCCGCCGAGAGCCGACGCGTCGCCTTGGGAAAGGGCGACCAGCCAGCGCTTCTCAGTCTGCGAATCTTGCAACGAATCCTGCATTGGGAAAGACGGACGCACCCCGCGAATCGGTGCGCCGGCGTCTCAGTTTACACCGTTCCGGGCGACGCAGCCGAGGAAGCTACCCTCTGCCTTGCAAGATTCGCGAACAGCGCTGCCGCCAAGATCGACAGAGCGCCGCAGACCGCGACGGTGCCGGGCGCCCCGAGAGACGTGGCCGCCATTCCCGCCAAGAGGTTGCCCACGGGCATGGTTCCTTGGAACGACATCGTGTAGAAGCTCATCACGCGGCCCCGCATGCCGTCGTCGACCGTCGTCTGCAGGATCGTGTTCGTGGACGCCATTTGGGTCATCTGCGCGAAGCCCGCCACAGCCAGCAGCAGCAGCGACGGAGCCAGCCAGCGCGAGGCCGAGAAGGCGATCAGCGCGGCGCCGAACAGCGCGGTCGCCCGGACGGCGTGCGCCGGTAGGCGATCGGTGCGGCGCAGGGAGGCTAGGCGGAGCGCCCCGAACAGCGCTCCCAGCCCGGGGGCCGCCATCAGGAACCCCAGGGTGTGCGGGCCTCCCCGCAGAATCTCCTTGGCGAACACCGGCATCAGCACGCCGTAGGGGATTCCGACGAGGCTGATGATCGCCAGCAGGAGGAGCGCCCGGCCCTGCACGGGGTGACGCCGCACAGCCCGGGCCACCTCGAGCACATCGGCCAGCACGCGCCTGCGGCTGTTCGGCGCCTCCTTTTTCGGCAGGCGCATGGCCGCCAGCGAAAGCAGCACCGCCACGTAGCTGGCCGCGTTCAGGCCGAAGCACGGCGCCTCTCCGAACGCGCCGATCGCCAAGCCCGCCACGGACGGTCCCAGCAGCTTCGCGGCGTTCACCATCGACGAGTTCAGGGCGATCGCGTTGGGCAGATCCGTTCTGTCTCCGACCATCTCGACGACCAGAGACTGCCTGCCTGGCATGTCGAAGGCATTGACGGTCGCCAGCAGCAGGCTGAGCACCAGCACGTGCCACACCTGAACGGTGTTCGTCGCAACCAGCAGGAACAGCGTGAGGGCTTGCGCGGCCGCCAGGCCTTGGGTGGCCAGCAGCAGGCGCCGCTTGTCGGATCGGTCGATCCAAGCCCCGGCGAGCGGCGCGAGCAGGAAGGTCGGCAGATTGCCGGCGAAGCCAACCAATCCCAACCAAGCGGGGGAGCCGGTGAGGCGGTACACCAGCCAGCTCATCGCCACGCGCTGCATCCACGTGCCGACCAGGGAGACGCTCTGGCCGGCGAAGTAGAGCCTGTAGTTGCGATGACGCAGCGCGCGGAGCGCGTACGGGAGAGCCATGGATTCCTGGCAGGACGGAAGGGTCCTCTTGGAGAATACCGGGCTGGGGAAGGCCATGGAAACGTTGACCAGCAGAGAGCGATTCCGACGCATGTACGAGCACCGGGAGGCCGACCGCGTTCCGGTCATCGACATTCCGTGGGGAACCACGATCGAGCGATGGGTGCGCGAAGGAATGCCCCAGGACGTCTCCTACGTCGACTTCTTCGGGCTGGACAAGGTCGCGACCATCGGCGTGGACAACGGGCCGCGCTGGGAGGCGGAAACCATCGAGGAAACCGACGAGTACACGATTGTGCGCACCTCGTGGGGAGTGACCCTGAAGAATTGGAAGCACATCGCCAGCACGCCGGAGTACCTCGACTTCCGCGTCCGGGACGCCAAGAGCTGGCTGGACGCCAAGCGGCGCATGAATCCCGACCCGGACCGGGTGGACTGGGCCGCTCTGGAGCGCGACTACCCCAAATGGGAGGCGGAGGGCTGGTGGATCCAAGCCGGGCTGTGGTTCGGGTTCGACATCACCCACAGCTGGTTCGTCGGCACCGAGACCGTGCTGTTCGCGATGCTCGAGGAGCCGGATTGGTGCCGCGACATGTTCGACCACGAGCTGGACGTTTGCATCGGCCTGTTCGACCAGGTTCTGGCCAAGGGCTACCGCCCCCAGGCGGCCACCTGGCCGGACGACATGGGCTACAAGCACAATCAGTTCTTCTCCCTCGACACGTACCGCAGAGTGCTCAAGCCCGTGCACGCCCGTGCGATCGAATGGGCCCACCGCAACGGCATGGTTGCGCACCTGCACAGCTGCGGTGACGTGAACCCCTTTGTTCCCGAGCTGTTGGAGATCGGACTGGACGGTCTGAACCCGCTGGAGGTCAAGGCCGGCATGGATCCGATCGCGCTCAAAGCGCGGTATGGGGACCGGTTGGTTCTGCACGGCGGCATCAACGCCGTGCTGTGGGACGACTTCGATGCGATCGCGGAGGAGATGCGGCGCGTGCTGCCCGAGGTGAAGAAGGGCGGGGGATACGTGTTCTCGTCGGACCACTCGGTGCCCGACAGCGTCAGCCTGGAGAACTTCCGGCGGATCGTGGAGCTGGCCAAGAGCCTCGGGAGCTACGACTCCTAGACCGCCTCGCCGAGGTAGGCCTCGATCACCTTGGGGTCGTTGCGCACGTGCTCCGGCGGCCCCTCGGAGATCTTCTCCCCGTGATCGAGCACCACGATGCGCTCGCAGAGGCCCATCACGAAACGCATGTCGTGCTCGATGAGCAGGATCGTCTTCCCGAAGTCGCTCCGGAGGCGCCGCACGATTCCGGCCAGGTCCTCCTTCTCCGCAGGGTTCATGCCGGCGGCAGGCTCGTCGAGAAGCAACAGGTCCGGTTGAGTGGCGAGCGCCCGCGCGATCTCGAGCCTGCGCTGCTTGCCGTAGGGCAAGTCGGCGGCGCGCGCGGCGGCGACGTCCTCCAGGTCGAGCGCGCGCAGGTACTCCATCGCCTCCCCCCGCAGACGCTCGGTATCGGCGAGTGACCTTGGATCGCCGAGCAGCGCGTCGATCAGGTTGGCGCGGCGGTGCAGGTGCGCCGCAACCACCACGTTGTCCAGCGCGGTGAGCGAGCCGAAGAGCCGGATGTTCTGGAACGTCCTCGAGATGCCCAGCCGGACGATCTGCGCGACCGGCAGCCCGGCGATGTCCTTGTCCTTGAAAAGAATCCGGCCGCCGGTGGGCTTGTACATGCCGGTGATGAGGTTGAAGCAGGTGGTTTTGCCAGCACCGTTCGGCCCGATCAGACCGAACAGCTCGCCGGGAGCGATCTCGAACGACACCCCATTGACGGCGACGAGGCCACCGAACCGGATCGTCGCCTGCTCCAGCCGCAGAAGACTCATCCTGCCGCCTCCGGCACCCGTTTCGGCCGCAACAAGCGGGACAGCCACTCCCAGCTGAACTCGTGCCTGCCCAGAACGCCCTCCGGACGCACGAGCATGATGACGATCAGCGAGCCGGCGAAGATCACCATCCGGAGCTTCTGCACCTCGTACTCGGCCTGCTGAAGGGTCGGGACGAAGGAGAGACCCCACCCAAGAATCCGGCCTAGTACGAGCACACCGACGGCGGTCAGCAGGTAGCCGAGAGCCCGCTGCCGGGAGGTGCCGCGGTAGCGGTACGCCAGCCACCGGACAACCGCCACGGCTGCGATCACCGCCACAACCCACCCGATCAGGCTCGCTCCGGTGGCAGTGAGCGCGGTGCCGTCGGGCGCCTTCAGCCCGCGGAGGTACTCCGGCACGTAGAACAGCGTGAGCGCGGCGATCACGGCGCCCGTGATCGACCCGCTGCCACCGAGGACCACCATCGTGAGCACGATGAACGACAGGTCCATCGGAAACATGGACGGGCTGATGAACGACTCCGAGTGCGCCAGCAGCACGCCCGCACCGCCGGCGAACGCGGAGCCGATCATGAACGCCGCCACCTTCATCTTGGCGACCTGCACCCCCATCGCCGCGCTCGCGATCTCGTCCTCGCGGATGGACAGCAGCGCCAAGCCGTGCGAGCTCTTGCACAGGTTCCGCGTAACGGCGATGCACGTCAGCGCGAACAGCCAAACGAGTCCGATGATCCGGATCCTCGGCTCGACGTTCATGCCCAGCGCGCCGCCGACCTGCTCGCCCGTGGGAGCCGTCAGGTCGATCGCCTGCACCACGATGCGGATGATCTCGCCGAAGCCAAGCGTGACGATCGCCAGGTAGTCCCCGCGCAGGCGCAGGCTCGGCAACCCGACCACCAGTCCCGCCAAAGCGGCCGTGCCCATGCCGAGGAACAGCATCGAGATCAGCCAGCCAACACCTTCCAGCGGCACCTTGCCGTAGAAGAAGAACGCCAGATAGCCGGCGGTGTAGGCTCCGATCTGGTAGAAGGCCGCGTGCCCGATGCTGAACTGGCCGGCGATGCCGTTGATCAGGTTGAGGCTGACGGCGAGCGTCACGTACAGACCCGCGAGGACCACCAGCCTCTGCTCGCTCTCCCGCAGAACCCCCCGGCACAGGGCGTCCAACGCCCAGCAACCGGCGAGACCCGTGAGGATGGAGACGATGCGAACGCGAACCGCCATCACACCTTCTCCACCGCGGAGGATCCGAGCAGGCCGCCCGGCCGGAACAAGAGGACGACGATCAGCACGACGAACGCCACGGCGTCCGCGAACTGGCTGTACCCCGCCCAGATGACGAGCGTCTCGGCGACCCCCATCAGCAGACCGCCCAGGACTGCCCCGGGGATGTTGCCGATGCCTCCGAGAACAGCCGCGACGAACGCCTTGACGCCCGGCAGAACCCCGTAGTAAGGCGTGATGGAGGTGCCCAGGAACGTCGCGGTCATCATCGCGCCAGCGCCGGCCAGAGCCGACCCGATCACGAAGGTGATCGTGACGATCCGGTCCACGTTCACTCCCATCAGCGCCGCGGAATCGAAGTCCTGCGAGACGGCGCGCATGGCGCGGCCCGTGGGGGTGAACAGCACCAGCTGGCGCAGCAGGAACATCAGCAGCAGCGAGGCGAACAGGATCGCCAGCCGTCCGGCGCCGACCCTCACCGTGACCTGCGCCGAGTTGAGCCGGCTCTCCGCGTCGCGCAGTCTCCGTTCGGCCTCGAACTTGGCGTCCCGAAGCCTCTGCCCCTCGGGCGTAAGGTTGAACTGGTCCTTCTCGGACTTCAGCCGCTCCTGGAACGTGCGCTCCGCCTGCTGGAACTCTGCCCGTGCGGCGGCGACCGACTCCGACAGCTCTTTCGGCGCACCGATCAGCGTCAGCTCGAGCGTTTGGCGGTACGGGTTGACCCGCTCGTTCATGGTCGGCGGGGGGTTCTGAGGCAGGAACAGCCCTCCGCCGTACTGCAGCAGCAGCGAAACGCCGATCGCCGTGATGAGCGAGGAGATGCGCGCCTGGCTGCGCATCGGCCGATAGGCGAATCGCTCGATCAGCACCCCCACGCCGGCGCACACCGCCATGCTCGCGAGCATCATCACGAGCAGGGTCGTCAGCGAGGACTCGGGCAGCTGGTCGGGCGGCACGTCCGGGCGGAAGCCGTAGGCCCACGACACGAACAGCGCGGTGTACGCCCCGAGCATGTACACCTCGCCGTGCGCGAAGTTGATGAGGCGCAGGACGCCGTACACCATGGTGTAGCCGAGGGCGATCAGCGCGTAGATCGCCCCGTTCAGCACGCCGTTCACGACCTGGGACGGGAGCGTCCCGAAGTCGAGCGCCGCGAACAGCGTCAGTCCTGCGCCGAGCGCCATCGGCCTACTGGGTCAGGTCTTTCGGCTCGATGGCCTTCCGCATGACGAAGCCCTCGGGAAGCGGCCGAACCTCTACCACCAGCGCCCGCTTGCGCGGATTGCCGTTCTGTCCCTTCAGGGTCAGATCGCCGGTGACGCCGGGGAAGTTCACCGTCTCCTCGATGGCCTGCGTCAGGCTCTTGGAGTCGAAGGACTTCGACCGCTTGAGGGCGTCCAGGATCACCGCCATGGCGTCGTAGCCCAGCGCCGCCATGGTCGTGCCCGGCTCTCCGCCGACCTTCTCCTTCCAGCGCGCCAGGAAGTGCTGCACCTGGGGCCGCGTGTCCTTGTTGTTGTAGTGGTTGCAGAAGAAGCCGCCGACGATCGCCTCGCCGCCGCTGTTCAGGATCTCCTTGCTGTCCCAGCCGTCGCCCCCGAGGAACTTCACGTTCAGCCCTGCGGCCTTGGCCGACTTCACAATGGGTCCCACCTCGGGGAAGTAGCCGCTCAGGAACAGCCCGTCAGGGTTCTTGGCCTTCAGGTTGGTCAGCTGGCCCGTGAACGTGGTCTGCTTGGTCTCGTAGAACTCCTCGCCGACGATCTTCCCACCCAGCTGCTCGAAGTGCTTGCGGAAGCTGTTGCTGAGTCCCACCGAGTAGGCCTGCTTGCGGTCGGTCAGAAGCGCCACGTTGCGGAGGCCGAGGTCCTTGAAGGCGAACTCGGCCATCACCTCGCCTTGGAAGGTGTCGATGTAGCAGACGCGGAACACGTTGGCGCCCTGCTTGGTGACGTCGTCGTTCGTCGCTCCGATCGACACCACGGGCACGCCCTTTTCGAACGCCGACTTGGCGATCTGGATGGTGTTGCTGCTCGTGACGTCCCCGATGATCCCGAGCACTCCGTCGGAAATGAGCTTCTCGGCAGCTGACTTCGCCTGCTCGGTGTTCGAGCCGCTGTCCCCGATGACCAGCTCAACCTTCTTGCCGGCGATGCCGCCCTGCTTGTTGAAGTCCTCCAAGGCGATCTGGGCGCCGTTCAGCGCGTCGTCTCCCCAAGGCTTCTGGTCGCCGTTGATCGGGACGACGATGCCGATCTTCAGGGTGTCGCCCTCCGCCTTGTTGCCCTCGGCGGTCGGCTGGGGCCTCGTGGCCGCCCCGGTGCTGGGACCTTCGGCAGCGCTCGGCTGTTGCGTCTCGGCGCCCTGATCGGGTTTCGAGCAACCAACGAGCAGGACTCCGGCGATCAGTGCCGCCCAGAGCGAGCCAGGAACCTTTCTTCGCACGTGCACGGTGTCACACCTCCTCAACCCAACCCGCAGGCTTGCGTTCCGGGATGCACGATTATACTGAATCGAACCTGGAACAGGGACCCTGCGAGGGTAGACTGCGCGAAGCTTGGGAGGGGTGCTTCGATGTCGGGATTCGATGCCAACAGCCTGTTGAGAACCGCCGCCGAGAGGCTGCAGCTCGGCGATCACCAAGGCGCGCTGGAGCACGCGGACAGCGCGCTCGCCCTGGACCGCGGCTTGGCGGAAGCCTGGATGCTGCGTGGAGTCGCGCTCAGCAGTCTGGGACGGAAGGCGGAGGCCAGCGAGTCGTTCCAGCAGGCCCTGACTCTGGAGCCCCAGTCGACGAAGGTTCGCTACAACTTCGCGGTGCACCTCCATCGGGTGGGTGAGCTGAACCAGGCCGCCAGGCTGCTGGAGGAGGTCCTGACGATGGACCCCTCGCACGAGCAGGCCCGGACGCTGTTGGACACGGTTCGTTCCACGGGAGTCGGCTTCGGCCAAGGTTCTGTCCCACCGCCGTCCGGCCAGCCGTACAGGATGGCCCCGCCTCCCGACGAGCCGGCACCGAGCCTGCATGCCGTGAAGTTCGTGGAGAGCATGGGGCCTGCCTGGAACGCTCTGGGCATCGTGCTCATCGTGCTGAGCCTGGGGCTGTTCGCCTACTTCATTGTCACCGTCGGTCCGGCCGTGATCGAGCAGATGCAGCAGGCCATGAAGGACCCGGAGGCCTTCCGAAGGGCGCAGGAGGCCGGGCAGGTGCAGCAGACCGGAAACCTCGCCACGACGCTGCTGTCGTGGGCGGTTCGGTTCGGCCTCTTCGCTTGGGTGGCTTTCGACATCGCGGATCGCCGTGGTTCCTGGCTGTGGTTCGCCCCGATGGTGCTTCTGTGCTGCTGCGGCCTGGAGGGGCTGGCCGGATTGCTGTACTACGGGTTCGGCAGGAAGAGCCACGGCTGAAACGCGGCGTCCCGGCGCGCGTAGCTAGAACCTGATGGTTCTTTCTGCGATCGCCGCCGCCTCCGTTCTCGTTCAGCCGCTAGCGGAGGTCCCTTTTCGGGTCGCCGAGGACGCGATCATCGTGGACGCTCAGGTGAACGGCCGCAAGCTGTCGCTCATGGTCGACACGGGTTTCGGGGGAGCGGTCAGCGTCGACTCGGTGGTGAACATCGGCAAGCCGACGGGCGTGATGAACCTGAAGGACTTCGTGGGCACGTTCCAGGCGCAGTCCGTCCGCGTCGAGTCGCTGCGCATCGGAGCCTACGTGGTGCCGGCCGACGGCATGGAGGCGATGCTTGCTCCCGGAGAGCGGTACTCGACGCTCAGCTACAACACGCACGTCGACGGCATCCTCGGGCTGGAGCCGTTCAAGAAGGGGCCGTTCGAGATCAACTTTCAGAATCGGAAGTTCGTGTTCTATCCCAGCTCGTTCGACGTGTCCAAGCGCGTGCCCGATGGCAGGCGGACGTTCCTGCTCCGGATGCTTCCCATCGGCCATTCGTCGATCGAACTCGCAGTCGAGGCGCCGAACGGCAAGAAGCTCGTGATGGCCCTGGACACCGGAAACTCTTTCTACGCCACCACGCACCGCGACGTGCTCGAGCGGGTCGGCTTGTGGCCCCAGGGCCAGAAGCCCAAGTTCGTGCGGACCGTGGGGGTGGCCTCCGGCCCGGTCGACAGCTGGGTGAAGCGGATGACCGGCATGAGGATCTTCGGCGTCGAGGTGCCGGAGAGCTACTGGGACGTCATCGACCTTCCTGCCAGCTCGGCTGAATCGGACGGCACCATCGGGTTCCAGTTCCTAAAGAACTTCAACATCGTGGTGGATTACGAGCGTCGCCGGGTCTGGCTGGAGAACTTCACCGGCAAGGTGGCCGATCCGCCGGTGGCGGACGTGGGCGTCGTTCTCCGGGCGGACCCATCGGCGAACCGTCTGCGCGTGGTCCGCGTGCTCGCGGGCAGCCCCGCCGACCGTGCGGGCGTGAAGGAGAACGACCAGCTGCTGGCCATGGATGGCAGATCGCTCTTCGCCAACGTCGGTTTTCGCCAGTTGCGAACGCTGACCCAGGGGCCCGCCGGCTCCAAGGTGCGCCTGGCGTTCAGCCGCGGCGGCCAGCTGATCCAGCTGGAGCTGGAGCGAGAGCCGCTGTTCAACGAGTGACCCCTCACCGCAGCCATTCGGCGATGGCCGCGTCCAGGTCGGCTTCGGTCAGGCGCCCGGTGAAGGTGTTCTGCTGGCTCGGGTGGTAGCTGGCCACCACCTTGGGTCCGCCGGCCTGCCAGACCTGCAGATGACCGAAGCGGGGAAGCGGCTTGGCGCCCAAGTGTCGGAGCGTCTGGCGCCAAGCGATCGACCCTAGGCAGAGGATCGAGCGCCAGGGCCGGGCCTCCAGTAACTCCCGAAGGTAGCCGGCGCAGGAGGCGATCTCCGCTGGGGTCGGTTTGTTGTCCGGCGGGGAGCAGTGGCACACCGCCGTGATGAGCGCGCCTCTCAGCCGCAGGCCGTCGTCCTTCGAGTGCGAGACCGGCTGGTTGGCAACCCCAGCGCGATGCAGCGCGCGGTAGAGCCAATCGCCGCTCCGGTCGCCCGTGAACATGCGTCCGGTGCGGTTGGCTCCGTGGGCAGCCGGCGCCAGCCCAACGATCAGACGGTCCGCCCGGGGGTCGCCGAAGTTGGGCACCGGTCGGCCCCAGTAAACCTGGTCCCGAAAGGCTGCCCGCTTTTCGGAGGCCACCTTCTGGCGCCAGGCCACCAGGCGCGGGCACTGGCAGCAACCCACGATTCTGGCGTCGAGGCTCTGCAGCTTCTCCATTCCACCGTGCAGGATACAATTCTGAACGTGCCGATCTACGAGTACGAACCGGTCGGTCGAGACTGCCTGATCTGCAACAACCGGCTGGAGGTGATGCAGCGGGTATCCGAAGAGCCGCTGACGGTTTGCCCGTACTGTGGGATGGAGATCCGGCGGGTGGTCAGTCGGGCGCAGTTCCAACTGAGGGTGCCCACGGACCCGGACAGCGCGGCGAAACGCGGGTTCGTCACGTACAAGAAGTCGGACCAGGACACGTGGGAGCTCGCGGCGGGAGAGGGCCCAAAGGAGATTCGGCGCCGGCCGGGCAAGAAGGCGGAGGACGATTCGCCCGACGAGCTCGGCGAGCTGCGGGTCAGGGAATAGGCTCCTCCAGCCCCAGGGTCTCCTCCCACCCGAGCATCACGTTCAGCGCGTGCACCATCTGGGCGCCTCCGAGCTTGCCGCGGAGGTCCGCCGCCACGCCGACCCGCAGCACGGGCGTGCGGCTGGGGGCCACCTCCAGCCAATATTCCGCGGCGGGGCTGCCGAGCACCCTGTGCGGAATCCACTCGCACGGCGACACGCGCCTGACGAAGAAGGAGCGACCCAAGGCCTCGTCGTAGGCCCCTGCGATGTCGTCCGGCTGCGCCAGCTCATCGAGGGGGACGTGAGCCTCCAGCGTGGCGACCCACGCAAGGCCGCCTCCCCTCCACTCGATCTGCGTGCCGTCTTTCCATCCGATGCTGGACAGGGCCGGGCCGAGGTCCTCGCTCGCGAGGCCCGAAAAGCGGAGGAGCACCGGCGGGGAGGTTTCGTCTGCGAGCACGAATCCGGCCTTGCAGGCGGGGCCCAGAGCGATCCATGCGAGGGTTGCGGCGGGTCCGGGCACGACGACCCGTGAGGCACAGACGATGGGGTTGTTGTCCATGAGCTCCGGCAACCCGTGAGGTTGCTCCTCGTCCGCATGGCCCACCACCACCTGACGCCCGGCCACTCGGAGCGCCGGCTCGTCCAAAGGACCGGCGGGCTGCAGCCGCGGGTGGGCCGCCACCCAAGCCTGCAGTCCTGGCACGTCGCCGCAGAAGGCCTCCAGCGTTCGATCCATGGGTTGCTCCGTCCCGGGTTTTCCGGCGACTGAAGTATGGCACCGCCGCGAAGGAGCGGCGGTGCGATCACCTTGGGCCCGCCTGTGTGGCGCGTTCGGGTTCTGCCAGCCAGAGGGGGCGGTGTCCTGCTGGACACCGCCCCCATGCTCTAAGCTCACCAGTCCGACCATGGCGGTCGGCCCAGGGTCACTTGGACTTGCGCTCAATCACCGTCTTGTTGGTTACCTTCATCTCCCCGGAGCCCTGCTGGCCTCCCTGGCGGATGGTGATCGTTTGGTTCATCGTCGCGGAGACGAGCGAGCCGTCCACGAAGTCGAGGAGCATCGTTCCATTGCCGCTGGAGCTGATGTTGCCCTTGGCCGAGATCGTCACCCCGACTTCCGCCAGGCTCTTGCCGCCCCTCTGGACGATGCGGTTCAGCTTGTAGGTGTTCGTCACCTCCATGGGCACTCCCATGGTGGCGATGCTGCTCGTCGAGGTCCACGTCTGGCCGACCCGGATCGGCTTTTCGGGCAGGACCATCTGCGTCGGCTGCTGGCCTCCGGGAGTCTGACCGACGGTCTTGCCACGGCTGTCCATCTTCATGTTCACCGTGTTCACCCCGCCTGTGGCGCGACCGTTCATCTTCATCGGTCCGACCGAGTAGGTGATGTCGGCGACCCCGTTCTTCACGCTGTTGACCTTCATGGAGAATTCGGTGTTCAGCAGCATCGGCTGGGGTTGCCCGGGGGCCGTCGTGGTGGACTGCATCGAGTACACCATCTTCTGCCCCGGTGCGAACTTCATGCGCATCTGGTAGGCGTCGCCCACCTTCGTGATCTGCGCCAGGGAAGCCCCGGCGAGGGTCATGGCGGACACGGTGAGGAGGAGTCTTCTTGAAATCATGTGTGGACCTCGACTTCGACGGATCGGCTAACTTTCCAGTTTCTACGGGCGGACCGTGTCTGAGGTTCGCCTCTGCGGAACCCTACGGCTCGGTAGTCCGAGCTTACCTGTGGCGCGGAGCGCCGGGCCTCGAACAACCATCCGGCCCGACGCTCGGTTCTCAGATCCGCGCCTCGATTCGGCAAGGGGCCTCACTCAACCTTGAGCAGCTCCACCTCGTAGATCACAACGCTGTTTGGCGGCACCACGGAACCCCGGCCATAGGCGCCGAACGCCAGCTGCGGCGGAAGGCGGACCCACCGCTTGCCCCCGACGCGCATGCCCACGATCGCCTTCTCCAAGGCCCGCAGAACCTCGCCCTTGCCGATCGTGAACACCGCGGGCACGTTCCGCTGCCTGGAGTCGTCGAACACACGCCCGTTCACGAGCTTGCCGACGTAGTGGATCGTGACCTTGCTCCCCGGCTTTCCATCCTTGGCGACGGCGCCGGTGCCAACCTTCAGGTCCTTCTTGTCGTAGACGCGCTCCTCGCCGGCCCGGACGGCGTCCAGGAGCTTCACGGTGAAGTAGAGGTCGGTTCTGGGAGGGATCCGGTCGGTTCCGGTGGAGCCGTAGGCCTTCTCCCATGGGATGACGAGCTTGCGCACGCCGCCAACCCTCATGCCGACCAGGCCCTCGTCCCAACCCTTGATCACGTTGCCGGCGCCGAGCCGCAGCGCGAACGGGGTGCCGTCCGGTTTGGCGTTCGAGTCGAACTGCTTGCCGTCTTTGAACGTCCCCGTGTACTCGACGAGCAACAGGTCGCCGTTCTTCACCGGCTGCCCCTGTCCGACCTTCACGTCCGTGATCTGCACCTTGCGGGGCTGCTGAGCCGGGGCCAAGGCCGCGGCCAGCGCCAGGCTTGCTGCAAGAAGGATCGTTCGACTGCTCATAGCTTGACTGTACCTATCAGAAACGCCCGCTTTGGTACACTCGGTTCCCCGCCATGGGCAAACGCAAGGGCGAACAGAAGGCCGCGTCCGGGCCCGCCCGCATCCAGAACCGCAAGGCTCACTTCGACTACGAGATTCTGGAGCGGTACGAGGCCGGCCTCGTGCTGCAGGGCACCGAGGTGAAGAGCCTCTATCAGGGCCGGGCCAACCTCACCGACGCCTACTGCGAGATTCGGGATGGAGAGGCCTGGCTCGTGCAGGCCGACATCGAGCCCTACGACCACGCGACGCACTTTCAGCACGAGCGCCGAAGAGACCGCAAGCTGCTTCTGCACAAGCGCGAGATCCGAATGATCGCCCGCAGGGTTCAGGAGAAGGGGCTGACGCTGGTTCCCCTGGCCGTGTACTTCAAGAACGGCAAGGCCAAGCTGGAGTTCGCGTTGGCCAGAGGCAAGCGCCAGTACGACAAGCGGAAGCAGATCGCCAAGAACGAGGAGAGGCGAGAGAAGGAGCGCCTCGCTCGGGGCAGAGACGCATAGCCGGTCCTGCAGGACGGCCCGAAGCGTGCCGATTTATGGAACGTGGGGCAGAATCTGCTGAGAATCGACTGGGCTGAGCCGGGCACTCCGGTGGCGATGGTGTTCTTCGACGACGGCAGGCCCGCCTTCGCCGACTGCGAGGTCGCGAGCGTGCAGCCGCTCACGCTGCGCTGCCAGGACAGCGTGGCGGAGCAGATCGAGCCCGGCAGGCGAGTGCTGCTCGTTCTGAAGGACAAGGGGCACTACGCCAAGGCCGAAACGAAGATCCGCGCCGTGCGGGCCGATGGCAAGGGTTGGCTGCTGCATCCCGACGACCACGCCTGGGAGCTTCTCGAGCAGAGGAGGTTTCCGCGCTACCGCGTTCAAATTCCGGCGCACGTTCGCCTGATCCAAGAGGGCGAGGCCGGTCCGAGCATGGCGGGCTACGACGGGCAGACCGTGGATCTTAGCCTAGGAGGAGCTTGGGTTCAGACGCTCGGCGAGCCGGAGACCGGGTCTCTGGTCGACTTCCGGCTGGAGCTGCCCGGCGCCGGCTGGCAGAGGATGCTCGCCGTGGTGGCCCGCAAGATCGACGGACGACCGGGGTTCGCCGTCGAGTTCGTGGAGTACATCGGCGGTGCCCGCTTCAACCTGCAGGGCTTCTTGGAGCGCGCGGCCTAGTCGCCGAGCCAGTTGCCCTCGAACACCGTTTCGGCCGGGCCGGTCATCAGCACGCGCCCATCTTCGAGCCACTCGATCGACAGCTCGCCGCCCGGCAGCCGCACCGTGGCCGAACGCTCCGCCCGACCAGTGATGGCGGCAGCCACCGTGCAGGCGCAGGCTCCGGTTCCGCACGCCAGCGTGACGCCCGCTCCGCGCTCCCACGTCCGCTGAATCAGCCGATCCCTCGCTTCGACCTGCACGAAGTGCACGTTGGTCTTCCTCGGGAAAAGCGGGTGCGTCTCGAGCGCAGGACCCCACTCCTCCATCGGCACCGCCCCAACGTCGTCGACGAACACCACGACGTGGGGGTTGCCCATCGACACCGCCGTGCCGAGGAACACCCTGCCGCAAGCCTCGATGGGTTGTTCGATGAAGCGATCGTTCGGGTCCCCTTGGACGGGAATCTCACCGCGCGAGAGGCGGGCGGGGCCCATGTCCACGCGAACGAGGCCGTCCGGCGTCTCCTCGAGCGTGAGCACCCCGGCCCCGGTCTCCACCGAAACCACGGCGTCGTCGGTGTGACCCTTCTGGCGCAGGAAGCGAACGAAGCAACGGATGCCGTTGCCACACATCTCGCTCTCCGAGCCGTCGGGGTTGAACATCCGCATGCGGAACCGCCGCGTCTCACCGGCGACGAGGAGGATCAGCCCGTCGCCACCGATGCCGAAGCGGCGGTCGCACATGCGGCGGGCCAACTCGGGCAACGCGCGCTCCTCCACGGGGTGTCTCAGTCCGTCGAGGAGCACGAAATCGTTGCCGATCCCGTGCATCTTGGTGAAGGGGATCACTCTTCTGCGGGAGCCTGCTCCTGGGTCTGGGGCCTTCCGCCGACGGGCCGCGAGGGAACGATGCTGGCGATCGCGTGCTTGTAGACCAGCTGGGTCGGCTTTCCGGCGGAATCCAACAACACGGTGAAGGCGTCGAAGCCCCGAACCTGGCCGCGCAGCTGGACGCTGTTGGTGAGGTAGATCGTCACTCCGATCCCCTCCTTGCGAACCTGGTTCAGGAACATGTCTTGCAGGTTGATCGTCTTGGCCATCGAATCTCGAACCTCACTCTAAAGCATCAACAGGGCCGCCTCCACCGCACCGATCTGCTCCTCTTTCGCCGCGTCCCAGGGAAGAGGCCGCAGGTTCGGCTCGGAGCGCAGCCACGTCCTCTGCCTCTTGGCGTACTGGACGGTGGCGCGCAGGATGCGCTCCTTGGCCTCAAGGATAGCACAATGACCGTCGAGGACCTGCCAGAGATCGCGGTAGCCGATCGCCCGAAGCCCTGGAGCGTCCGGCGGCACCCCGCCGTCGCGGAGAGACCGAACTTCCTCCAGCCAGCCTTGGGCGAGCATAGCCTCCAGGCGCCGCGCGGCCCTTGCTGCCGTCTCCGCGGGCGGCGGAACCAGAGCCACCTTAGCCTTGCGGAAGGGGGGAAGCGGCGGGAGTTCCGTCACGGCGGGGTGGAGCGCACGTTCGATCGCTCGGCCCACGCGAGCGGGGTTGCGCGGGTCCACACGCTCTGCTGCGTCGGGATCCAGCTCCCGCATCCACTGGCAGGCGGCCTCGAGCCCCTTTTCACGAATGGTCCTGCGGACCTTCTCACGCACGGCCTGCGGCGGCGGCTCCGCCATGTCGGCGTACTCCTCGAACAGCGCTCGGATGTACAGCCCCGTGCCGCCGACCACCACGGCGCTGCGGTTCAGCCCAAAGGCCTCCGCAAGCACCGCGTGGGCGCGGCGCACCCACTCGCCGGCCGTGAGTGGTTCCCACGGGTCCTTGATGTCGAGCAGTTCGTAGCGCTCGCGGTCAACCGGCTTCGCGGTGCCGATATCGAGCCTTCGGTAGCATTGGAAGGCGTCGGCGTTCACGAGGACGGCGTCCCATCGGTCCGCCAACGCCTCCGCCAGCGCCGTCTTGCCGGACGCTGTGGGGCCCATGACGGCGACCAGGGCCGGCCGCATGGTCAGTAGTCGATCAGCGCGTGGATCGGATATTCGAGCAGGTTCTTGCGGCCTTCCAGGAACAGAAGCTCGACCAGGAACCCGAAGCCGCACACGCTCGCGCCGAGCCGTTCGATCAGTCGGGCGGTGGCGGCGGCGGTCCCGCCGGTGGCCAGCAGGTCGTCCACGACGTACACCCGACTGCCCGGGCTAACCGCGTCCACGTGCATCTCCACGGTGTTGGTCCCGTACTCCAGCGCGTACTCCTCGCTGATCCGCTCGTAGGGAAGCTTTCCGAGCTTGCGGGCGGGCGCGAACGGCACCCCCAGCTGCAGGGCGATTGGCGTGCCGAAGATGAACCCGCGGGACTCGATCCCGACCACCGCCTCGGCGCCCTTGGCCCGCGCGTCTTGGGCCAGCAGGTCGATGGCTTGCGCGAACGCGGCAGGATGCTGCAGCACGGGGGTGATGTCCTTGAACAGCACGCCTTCCTTGGGAAAGTCGGGCACGTCGCGGATCAGGCTCTTCGCGAGGATCTCAGGCATCGGGCGCATTCTACCAGCCCTGTCAGCTTCCAACCTTCGGCGTCTGCGAGACGTCGGCGTCCGGCTCGAAAAAGCCGGCCGCTCGGAAGCCCGCCAAAGATGCCAGCAGGCTGTTGGGAAACGTCTCGATGGCGGTGTTGTAGTCTCGGACGCAGGCGTTGTAGTACTTCCTAGCGTTCGCGATGGCGTCCTCGGTGGCGGTCAGCTCCTCTTGGAGGTGCAGGAAGTTGGCGGAAGCCTTCAGCTCGGGGTAAGCCTCGGCCAGCAGCAAGATCCGACCGAGGTTCTGGGACAGCGCCGCTTCCGCCCCGGCGCGTTCGGTCGGCTCCGAGGCCGCCAGTGCCTTGGATCTCGCGGACGCCAACGCTTCGAAGGCCGCCTGCTCGTGCCTGGCGTAGGCCTTGACCGCGTCTACCAGGTTGGGAACCAGCTCGGCCCTGCGGTTGAGGTGGACGCTGATGTCGCTCCAGGCGTTTCGGGTGAGCTGCCGCAGGTAGATCAGCCGGTTGTAGCGACCGATTGCGACGGCGATGAGCACCCCGGCGACTACGGCGGCGATCCAAGCGATCGTCATTTCACGGCTCCAAAGGAATGCCCGGATCCCAGCCCTTCTCGCTCGCCCGCATCAGCACCTCGACCTCCATGTCGCGGTCCACGCGGATCTGGCACGCCAGCCGGAAGTTGCCCAGCTCGCCGTCCTCCTCGAGGCAGGCCCGCTCCACCTCTCCCATGGGCGGCTCGGGGCTCAGGAACCGAACGCGGCAGGTCGTGCAGCGGGCCTTGCCCCCGCAACGGTGGCTGATGTCGAAACCGGAGCGCTCGATGGCGAGCGCGAGCTTCTCGCCGTGCTCGGCCTCGAAGGTGCGATGGCCCACAACGGTCACGCGATGGGTCGCCATGCGCAGCACTCTACCCGCTCGGACGGTCCTGAGGGCCTTCCCTCAGCGGAAGGCCAACGGCTAGACTCTGCCGGTCATGGTGCGCCCCGAACGGCTGTTCACCCTTTTCCGAGAGCTGTGCCTCATCGACGCCCCGGCGCTCCGCGAGGCTGAGTGCGTGGCCTTCGTCCGTCGGAAGCTGGAATCGCTGGGATTGGAGGTCCGCGAGGACCAGGCCGGCTCGAAGATCGGTGGAGACGCGAACAACCTGATCGCCCGGTTGCCGGCGAACGCACACGGCTATCCCAGCGTGTTCCTGTCGGCTCACTTCGACACCGTGGAACCGACGGCCGGCCTGCAGATCGAGGAGACGCAGGAGCTGTTCCGCTCGGCCTCCGACACGATCCTGGGTGCCGACAACAAGGCGGGCATGGCGCCGGCGATCGAGGCGGTGGAGTCGATCCTCGAGGACGACGCCCCGCATGGCGACGTTTGGCTGCTGTTCAGCGTCGCCGAGGAGATCGGATTGAAGGGCGCCGCGGCCATGGACCTGGAGGGCGTGGACGTGGACTACGGGTACGTCCTGGACACCGGTCCGCCCGTGGGCACCTTCGTGACGCGGACAGGGACCCACTACAAGGTCCAAGCGAGGCTGATCGGCAAGCCCGCGCACTCGGGCAAGGACCCGGAGAAGGGCGTGAGCGCGGTGCAGATGCTGGCCGAGGCCGTGCACGGCATGCGCCTGGGCCGCATCGCGGAGGAGCTGACCGCCAACATCGGGCTGGTGAAGGGAGGCACCGCGGCGAACGTGGTCTGCCCCATGGTCGAGGTGGTCGGAGAGGCGAGGGGAACCGACCTGTCGGCGCTGCAGGAGCAGATCGACCACATGGTGGCGCGCTTCGAGCAGGCGGCGGAGATCTGGGGTGGCCGTGCGGAGGTCGAAGTGAGCAAGCACTACGACGGCTACTGCCTACGGGAGGACGCGCCGGTGGTTCGGAGGGCTGTGACCGCGAGCCGCGACCTCGGCCTGCAGCCGGAGCTGCGCTGGACGCTCGGCGGGAGCGATGCGAACGTGTTCAACGCGCGCGGGATCCCGGCGGTGGTGGTTGCCACGGGCATGCAGAAGATCCACACGCACGAGGAGTTCGTGACCAAGGCGGATCTGGTCGCCACCGCGCGTCTCGCGCAGAGACTGGTTTCGATGCCCCGGGTTTGAGGAACTGCGCAGAGGATCCTGCGCCTACTTGACTTTTGGACGAGCTGGGAACCATGCTGGGCCGGGCGCTTTCGGGCGTCCCAAATGGGAGGTTGAACGATGAAAAGCCTCGTGTCTGTGTCCGTGGTGGCGGCGCTGCTGCTGGCGACGGCGGTCACGGCCCCCGCGCAGGAGACCAAGCCTCTGGGCCTCTCCATCCGCGCCGGCGGTTTCTTCCCCGGCGACTCCGATGCTCAGGACGAGAGCGACCTCTGGTTCGCCATCGGCGTCGAGTACAAGCTCAAGGATCTAACCTACCAAGAGTCGGACGGCACGGCGACGCACCTGTCGCTCTCCGCCGACTGGTTCGAGGCGGGCGACTTCCGGCAATTCCCGGTCCTGCTCAACCTGGTCGGTACGAAGAACCAGGTCTACTACTCGGTGGGGGTCGGCGTGACCTTCGCCCAGTATCCGCAGCGGAGGAACTACTACCCCGATAACGGTGTGGCGTCTTGGGGTGGCGGGTACGTTCCGACCACAGACCTCTGGGAGACCAAGGAGGACACTCTGTTCGCCTACTCGCTGGGCATCGGATACCAGTTCCAGCAGGGGCAGACGCCGGTGTTCCTCGAGGCGCGCTACTTCGGCTGCGAGAAGTCCGTGCTGAACGGCTTCGCCGTGTATGTCGGCGTGAAGCTCTGAACGCCCTCGTCCGTCGGGACCGTGGGTCGCGCCTGTGGCGCAACCTACGGTCCTGCGTCAGTTCACCTCGCGGGACCCGTTGACAGTGCGCGCCGCGCTTCGTCAAGCTAGGAGAGCGGCGCTTCAAGCGGCCGCCATCAAGGAGGACATGCAAGATGAAGGCTTGGAACGGGATTCTGGCCGCAGTGGCCCTTCTCGGACTTTCCGCCGTTGCTCCGGCGCAGGAGACCCAGCCGATCGGACTCTCGATCCGCGCGGGAGGGTTCTTCCCCTCGAACTCCGACGCGCGCGACGAGGCGGACGTCTGGTTCGCCGCCGGCTTGGAGTACAAGCTCAAGGACCTCTACTTCGGTGAGTCGGAGGGCTACACGTCGCACCTGTCGCTCTCGCTCGATTGGTACGAGTCGGGCGACTTCCGCGGTCTTCCGCTGCTGCTGAACTACGTCGGCATGAAGAACCAGTTTTTCTACTCGGTGGGAGCCGGCGTGTCGTTCGCGAAGTGGCAGAAGGACTTCGGCGGAACCGACGAGGACACGCTGTTCGGTTACTCCGTCGCCCTCGGGTACCAGTTCCAGCAGGGCCAGACTCCCGTGTTCGTCGAGGCGCGGTACTTCGGCTCCGAGAAGTCGGATCTGGACGGCTTCGCCTTCTCGATCGGCGTTCGGCTGTAATCGGGGTTACCGACGCGCTCGGCCCGCGCATCCCGCCGAGGATGTGCGGGCCTTTTTGTCGGGCGATGGAGCAGGACCGAACCTTGGCAGTGGGCAGTGCGTCAAGGCACTCGGATGATGGATAGCGGTGCGGGAGCCGATGCCTTGAGGTGGACGGGACCGGCGGACGCCGGGTGTGAGAGTCGGGACCGGTCCGAGGTCGACGCCGCCCTGCGGGACTTCGGCTCGCTGGTGGACGCGTTCCAGAGCCGCCTGTACGGGTTCGTACGGAGAATCCTGCGCGACGACGAGGAGGCCCTCGACTTGACCCAGGAGGTGTTCGTCCGCGCGTTCCGCAACCTGCGCCGCTTCGACGGCCGCTGCTCGCTGAAGGCGTGGCTGTTCAAGATCGCCCACAACCTATGCGTCGACCGGATGAGGCGGCGTCGCGTGCGCTTCGCGGAGGAGCCTCTGGAGTCGGGCGAGGACGAGCCGCATGCGTCGCTGGCTACGGACAACCGATGGAACCCGGAAAGCCTGATCCTGACAGACGAGCTTCTGGGTGTCGTGGAGCGCGCGATCGAGGGCCTTAGTCCCAGGCTCAGGTCGGTGCTGATTCTTTGCGACCGCGAGGAGTTGCCCTACGAGGAGATCGCCCAAGTGTTGGAGGTGCCCTTGGGCACGGTGAAGAGCCGCCTGTTCGCCGCGCGCGAGCAGGTTGCCAGAGCCGTGCGGCAGTACCTGGAGGGCGAGGCATGAACGACCGCGACAACGGCTTCGTGAGGGAGTGGCTCCAGCGGCTTCCGGAAGATGATCCGGGCCTGGCTTGGCGGGCGTCGCTCAACGAGAGGCTGGCCCGCGAGGCGCGCGGACAGACAACCAGGCCGCTGCGCCGCGCCGCTTGGGCCGCCGCCGCGGCGGTGGCAGCATCGCTTTCCGCTTGGTTCGTCGTGCCGAGGGCGGGGAACGAGGACACATGGGAGCCCGAGCTGGTGGCCTGGCACCAGACCGCCGCGGTGGCTGCGGACGTGGCCGGACCGGGCCTGTCGCCGGTCGAATGGAAACCGACTCCCCACGCCGAAGCCTCCTGGCCGCGGGTCGAGGAGGACTTGGAGGCCCTGTGATGCGGGGACTCGCCGCCTGCCTGGTGGTCGCTTGCAGCGTCTGGGCGCAGGCCCAAGGCCAACCCGCGGAACCGCTGCTCAGGCGCGTTCTTGAAGCTGTGCGGAACGCGCGCTACGCCGGAGAGCGCACGGTAGAGTTCCGGCGCGGCCTGGAGACCAAGGTGCACAGCGAGCTGGTGTTCAAGGACGGTCCCCGCTACCGGATCGAATACCCGCCCGGGTCGCCGCTGGCCGGACAGGTGGTGATCGAAGACGGTCGGCGGCGCTACGTGGTTCGACCCGGAGAGGACGCGATCGAGGAGGGTCCCGCGCGGGGGGACGACGCCTTGATTCGATTGGCGCTTCAGCTTTCGGATCGGAGGCGCTTCGTTACCAAGATCTCGGAGGGCGGTCCGGTCGCGGGCTTGCCGACCAGGCTGGTGGAGATTGCCGACCGAAGGGGGGTGGTGGTGCAGCGGCTGTGGGTCCACCCGGCCACCGGCATCATCCTCCGCAGGGAGATCTTCGGGCCGGCGGGCGGCAAGCTGGGATCGTTCCAGTTCCGGAGAATCGACCTGCAGCCTCGGTTCGGGCCGGACGACTTCCGCGCTCCGGGTAGGCCGGATGCCCGGCGGGGTCCGCTCGCCCGCCTCAGGGAGCTCGCTCGGGAGCAGGGCTTCCTTCCTGCGCACCTGCCGCCGGGTACCGGGTTCGCTCTCGACTCGGTGGAGGTGCGTGAGGCGGCGGGCCGGCGGATTCTCCTCCAGGTCTACCGAAGCGGGGGTCGAACGCTCACGCTGCACCAGTTGCCTCCCGGCGTCAGGCCGGGGCCGATGCGGATGGCCCAGGCGGCGGGTTTGAGCGCCCACGCTTGGCAACAAGACGGGCGTTCGTTCGTGCTGGTGGGTCCGTTGCCGGTCGACAGGCTGCGGGAGCTGGCTGGGCGGCTCGTGGTTCGCTGAACGTTCGGATATACTGCCAGCCGTGCCCTCCCGCGCAGCCGATCGGACTCGCTCCCAACGTCGGCGCTCCAAACCGTGGAAGCGGCGGCTGAAGATCGCCTTCGCCCTCTTCGCGATCTTGGTTTTCGGGCTCGTCGCCGTAGGCTCCTACGTGTCCAACGGATACCTTCGGGATGCGGAGGCGCAGCTCGCCAAGGTCGATGAGACTATCCAGCAATCCATGAGGGAGCCGTCCCGGGTGCTGGCCGCCGGGGGTCAGGTCTTGTTCCGGGTGACGACGGAGTACAGGGATCCCGTGGGCCGGCTGGAGGACGTCCCGCTCGTGGTTCGGCAGGCGATCCTTGCCGCCGAGGACCGGCGCTTCTACAACCATCCGGGCGTGGACTTCCGCGCGATCGTGCGAAGCCTGGTGACGAACGTCCGGGAGGAGCGCTTGGCGCAGGGGGCGAGCACGATCACGATGCAGGTCGCCCGGCTCATCACCGGCCGATACCAGAAGACCTGGGACCGGAAGCTGAAGGAGGCCGCCCTCGCCTACCAGCTGGACCGCTCCCTCACGAAGGACCAGATCCTCCTCCACTACCTGAACCTCGCCTATTTCGGGTCCGGCGCCTACGGCGTCAAGGCCGCCGCGCACGTGTACTTCAACAAGAACCTGGACGAGCTGACGCTGGCGGAGGCGGCGATGCTTGCCCGCTGCGTGCGCAGGCCCAGCCGCGAGAACCCGTTCGACAACCTGGAGGCATCGATTCGAAACCGCGACACCGTGCTGTCGATCATGCGCGAGGAGGGGATGATCGACGAGGCGCAGTACAGGAAGGCTCTCGCGGAGAAGCCCAGGCTTCGTCCGAGGAACTTCGCCGGCGGGGCAAGGATCCTCGCCGCGCCGTACTTCGTGAACTACGTGATCGCCCGGCTAAAGGCCAAGAGGCCCGATCTGGATCTGTGGAGCGGTGGATACACGGTTTGGACGACGCTCGATCTGGATCTGCAGCGGATCGCGGAGCGGGAGGTGCGGCGGGTGGTCGAGGCCAACCGCAGGCGCAAGGTGACCACGGGGGCGTTTCTGCTGCTCGACTCGAAGGGCCGCATGCTGGCGATGGTCGGCGGGGCGGATTACTCGCGCAACCAGTACAACGTGATCACCCAGGGCAAGCGGCAGCCCGGTTCCAGCTTCAAGCCGTTCGTGTACGCGGCCGCCCTGGATTCCGGTGCGCTCTCTCCCGACGACCGCGTGTCGAACGCCCGCTACGTGTGGCAGGACCCCGTCACCGGCAAGGTCTGGGCTCCGGAGAACTCCGGCGGCAGCTACGGCGGCATGGTGTCGCTCCGATCGGCGCTGGCCCGCTCGCTGAACGTGGTCGCCGTCCGTGTGATGGAGAAGGCGGGCGCCGAGACGGTGGTGGACTACGCCCATCGGGTGTTCGGGTTCGAGTCGAATCTGGACCCGGTTCTGTCGTTGGCGCTCGGTTCCAGCGCGGTGTCGCCGCTAGAGATGGCCAGGGGGTACTCGGTGTTCCAGCACCGCGGGAACCGCGTGGAGCCGTTCGGCATCGTGCGGGTCACGGATGCGACCGGTGCCGAGGTGTATGTGGAGCAGCCACAGCTGACGGAGTCCGGGCTGAAGCCCGCCGTGGCGGAGGAGATCGACTCTTACCTGAGGGAGGTGGTGGAGCGCGGTACGGCGGCGGGTTACCGCAGCCAGATGCCGCCGAACTCGCGGGGAAAGACCGGAACCACGCAGGAGAACCGGGACGCTTGGTTCTGCGGCTACACCGACCGATTCCTCGGCATCGGCTGGGTGGGCAACGAGCAGTACGACGAGACCCAACGGCGGTGGCGATACCTCCCCATGGGTTCGCGCGTCTTCGGCGGGACGGTCACCGTGCAGATCTGGGCGCGGGTCGTCAGCGAGGCCGTCCGCCGCTATGGAGACGTGCCGCCGGCCGACGGCAGCAGCGTTCCGGCTCCCGTGGAGGTTTCGGTGGACGAGACGGAGGCGCCGCCGTTGGACGAGGACGCAGGGGTAGGAGCCAGCGAGGGCACCGAGCCGCCGGTCGAGATCGAGGCGCCTGTGGATGCTCCGACGACTCCGCAGCCGGAGACCAACCCCCCTCTGCCCGCGGTGGAGACGCCGGCGACCGCCCAGGCCCCGCCGGACGTCGAACCGATGGTGAGCGGCGAGGTCGGGCCCAGGCGGCTCGCGGAGCAGGATCGGTTGCGAGGAGGGGCCGAAACCCGGCCGAAGGTGGCTCAACCGAAGGCCACCAAGCCGCAGGAGACCGAACCCGTCGAGATCTGTGCGGACACTGGGCTGCGCGCGACGATCTACTGCCCCGAGACCATCACGAGGAAGTTCCCGAAGGGCAAGGCGCCGAAGGGGGAGTGCAAGCGGCACGTGCCCCCCTCGTTCTGAGCGATGTCCGTCATCCATACCCCGCGGGAGCCGAACCTCGAGGCGCGGCACGTCGTCACGCTCGTGCTGATCCTGACGGCGCTCGCGGTTCTGGCCGTGCGGCTGTGGGTGCTCCAGGTCGTGCGCCACGAAGAGCTGGTGGAGAAGGCGGAGGCGGTCCGCCAGGCGGTGCTGACCAAGCCTGCGCCCCGTGGGCTGATCTACGACCGCAAGGGAAGGCTGCTGGCAGGCGTGCGGCCCGAAGTGGTGATCACCGTGGTGCCCGACGAGGCGCGCCGGAACCCGTGGATCGTGGACAAGCTCGCGCGCATGCTCGGTGCCAAGCCGGAGAAGATCCGCGAGCGGATCGAGCAGGGCGCCTGGAGGCGCTTTCTGCCGACCCCCGTCCACGTCGGCGCGAGCGTTGAGACCGCCACGCGCATCGCCGAGGCCGGGCCCTTCCTTCCCGGCGTGGGGGTCGAGACGCAGGCGATGCGCTACTACCCGGACACCAAGTCTTTCTCGCACATCCTGGGCTACGTGTGGACTCCGGACCGAAACGACGTGGATCGGTTGAAGGAGATGGGCCTGAAGGCGCCGGAGTACGTGGGGAAGCTCGGCGTCGAGTACGTGTATGAGAAGGAGCTGATGGGTGCGGAGGGCAAGGAGAGGGTCGAGGTGGACGTCCTCCGGAGGCCCGTGCGCGTGCTGGGCCGAGACAACCCGGTTCCAGGATCGCGCCTCACCCTGAGCATCGACGCGCGGCTGCAGCAAGAGGCGCTGCGGTTGCTGGGAAACCGCCGCGGAGCCGTCGTGATGATGGATCCCCGCAACGGCGAGGTGCTCTGCCTGGCCTCGAGTCCGACGTACGACATCCGCCTGTTCGAGGGCGGAATCAGCCGCGAGGACTATCGCCGGCTTCAGGAAGACGCCCGAGCCCCCTTGCTGAACCGAGCCATCCGCGGCTTCTACTCGCCGGGGTCCACGTTCAAGATCGTCACCGCGATGGCCGCGGACCGGTCGGGCCGGTTCTCAGCGGGCCGGACCACGGTCTGCAGGGGCTACTTCACGATCGGCCGGAGGCGTCTGCGCTGCCTGGGAGTTCACGGCGCGATCTCGTTCGAGAACGCCATGGCGAAGTCGTGCAACACCTACTTCGCGGACCTCGGCATGGACGCCGGCCCTGACAGCCTGATCGCCTGCGCCTTGGACGCCGGCCTAGGGCAGAAGACGGGCATCGATCTGCGCGGCGAGGGCGTCGGCATCGTTCCCACCAAGGAGTGGATGGCGGAGCACCGCGATCCGCCCAGATGGTACGGAGGCGACACCGCCAACATGGCGATCGGTCAAGGCTTCCTGTCCCTCACTCCGATCCAGATGGCTCAGTTGGCTTCGCTGGTGGCCAACCGGGGGGTGGCTTACCGGCCGCACCTCGTGCGGCAGATTGAGGATCCCACCTCGGGAGAGGAGGTTCGCCCCATCCAGCCGGAGGCGACGCACCGTTTCGAGGCTGGGGACGGCTTCTGGAGGACGCTGGTCTCGTCGCTCCATCGGGTGATCGAGTCCGGAACGGCCACCAGCGCCCGGATTCCGGGTCTGCAGTGGTGCGGCAAGACGGGCAGCACGGAGCACGTGCGTGGCAGAAAGACGCACGGGTGGTTCGTCGGCTTCGCGCCGATGGACGACCCGAGGGTCGCGATCGCCGTGCTGGTCGAGGAGTCCGGCCACGGAGGAGAGGTCGCCGCACCGATCGCCCGCGAGTTGGTGGCGGCTCACTTGTTCGGAAGTTCCTCGGCGGCTTCCTCGAACGCCGCGGCCTCGGACTCCGCGCGCTCGGCGTCGGAGGCCCTGCCGAGCGTGCGATAGGCCGCAGCCAGCCGGCGGGAGGCGGTTTCGGCCAGCCCCAAGACCCGCAGGGCCCTCTCGGGCGTCTCGCCTCCGAAGGATGCCCCTTGGGAGGCCGCTTGCAGGATCCTCGGAACGGTGACGTCGCGATACCGCCCGAACAGCTCGACGGCCGGCTCGAGCCACTTGACGGCCTGCTCGGGAGTGGAGGCTTTTTCCGCGAGGAACAGGCGCGCCTCGCACGTCTCGGTCGGAACGATTTCCGGCAGCGCGCGGACGCGGAAGTACGGCGTCTCCTCGATGGCGACCATCCGCCGCGCGGAGCGCTCGGCGGCCTGCAGGTCTCCGGCCTCCCGCTGCAACTGGAGGACGAGCGACCAGGTGGGAAGGTTGTTCGGGTCGTAGCGCAGCGCCTCGCCCAACGTCGCGACCGCTGCCGACTGGCGTCCGCTGGCCGCTTGCTCGCGTGCCAAGGCCCGAAGGTGCCGCGTGGTCGGAGCCAGCCGCGCCGCTTCGCGGAACCACCGTTCTCTCCCAGGGCCAGGCGGTTCGAGCTGGCCGAGCAGGTAGGCCGACTCGGCATCGAACGGGGCCATGGAGCGCGCCCGCTGGAGCTCCGAGCGCGCCTCCTCGCGCGAACCTGCAGAGGCCAGTCCGACGGCCCGCGCCACGAGAGCCCGCTGCCACCCGAGGAGCCCCAGCAGCACCACGAACAGAGCCGGTTTGGCGATCGCCGCGACGCGCATCCAGCGGGGGGTCAGCTCCGGCGCCACGCCGTCCGGCGCCATGGCGAGCCCCACGCCGAGAAGCACGAAGAACAGGTATCCGACGCCGACGTAGTGCAGATCGCTGTCGATGAGGCTGTGCGCGGCCACGGACAGCACGGCACCGAACACCGAGCTCCTCCACACCGCGTGGTCCCAAGGAACCCGGCGGATCGCCTTGAGCGCCTCCACGATCCATCCGAGGAGCAACGCGACCAACGCGACTGCCGCCAGCCAGGAGGCTTCCGCCGCCAGCTGCAGGTAGGAGTTGTGGGCGTAAAAGGTCTGCGTCGTGAGTCCCGGCTCCGCGGAGCGGAATCGGTATGCGCCTAGCCCGATGCCCGCGGGGTGCTGGGCCGCGAGGCGGATGGCACCCTGCCACAGCAGCAGCCGGAAGCCGGAGGACTGCTCGGAGGTCTGCTCGGCTCGGGCGACCCGGCTCAGCGCCGTCGCCCCGGAGGCCGGCTGCGTCGCGCGCAGACCCCATCCGAGCACGCCGAGCAAGGCGACCGCTGCGATCGCCATCGCCGCCGCTCGCAGGCGGGACGGTCGATCGGATCGGCCCGCAACGACCGCAGCGAGGTAGACCAGAGTGCCGAAGCCCGCGGTCAGGAACACCCCCTTCGACTGGGTGAGCAGCAGCGCGAGACCCAACACCGCCTGGCCGGCGAAGGCCGCCAGGTTCCAAGGCCGGGGAGCCGTCGCCAGGAGGGCGAGGCCGAGGAGCCAACCGATCTGGAGCAGCGCCGCCAGGGCGTTCGGGTTGACCCATGTCCCGAAGACTCGCCAGGACGGGTCGACAGCCCGCATGGATCCGTACTCGAGCAGAGCCAGACACGCCTGCAGGACCGTCCCCGACCAAAGGGAGACCAGAAGCACCCTGGGAGTCGAGGACCGGCCCGCCACCGCTACGGCGATCCAAAGACCCGCAAGGGCTGTGAGCCAACCGGCCAGCGCCACGACCGCCGCCATGCGGAACGGAGAGGTTGGAACGGCCAGAACCAGCAGGGTGGCGAAAACGAAGCAGACGACCGATAGCGCCATCTTCGGCATCTGCAGCACGCGATGCGCGGCGGCGCTGAGCGCCAGGGCAGCCAGCCCGAACAGCGCGAAGACGAACCAGGACAGCACCGGCACCTCCGGAGACCCGGATAGGGCGGCCACGAGGGTATGCACGTCCGGGCTGAGGGGCTGCGCGTCTACGGGCACCTGGCCTCCGATCAGCGCGGCGAGAAACACGGACACCGAAGCGAGAACGAGAGGCACGCGTCTCATCGTCCCAGCCTCCGCACCAGCTCGTCCTTCCAGTTCTTGAGGATGAACACCGACGCCCTGGCCGACAACGCGGCCGCCGCCAGCGCCACCGCGCCCGGCCGGAGGACGGGATGGATCGCCGGGACCATGTTCTTCCGGTAGAAGCGCAGCATCGAGCCGTGGAACAGCACGATCATCCGGTTGGCGGCCTTGTCGGTGCTTCGACCGATGGCGTGCGTCACCAGGCAGTCCGGCACGTACACGACCTTCATTCCTGCCTTCCAAACCCTCCAGCACCAGTCGACGTCCTCGCAGTACATGAAGAACCCCTCATCGAAAAGGCCGACCTCGTTCAGAACGCGCTCGCTCACCAAGAACGCCGCGCCGGAGACCCAGTCGACCTCCCGCGGAGACGAGTGGTCCCAGTCCGCCATCAGGTACTCCCTGGTGAACCGGTTGTTCGGAAACAGGCGACCGATCGGCGTGTTGCGGAACAGAGCCGCCACCGGGTTAGGGAAGCGTCGGCAGCTCATCTGCAGGCTGCCGTCGGTGTTCAGGAGCTTCGGACCCAGGATGCCGCAGTCCGGGTGCGAGGCGAGGAAGTCGAGCAGACCTCGCAGGCATCCGGGGTGGACGATCGTGTCCGAGTTGAGCACGAAGGCGTGGGGCGCGCGCCGGAGGCGCAGGGCGTGGTTGTGGCCCGCCGTGAAGCCGAGGTTGCGGCTCATCCGCTCCAGCCGAACCCAAGGGAATTCGCTCGCCACCATGTCCGGGGAGCCGTCGGAGGACGCGTTGTCCACGACGATCACCTCGAAGCGCGCCTCGTCGCGCCGCTCCTGAAGGCTCTGCAGGCAGGCGCGCAGGTCGCCGGCTGTGTTCCAGCTACAGATCGTGACCGTCAGCTCCAAATCCGCCATGGTAACCGCGAGCTCTCACGAAGGCCGCCGCGTACAGGAGGGCGGCCAGCAACCTTTGGGCCAAAGGGCCGCCGGGCACCAGCCGGTGCTTTCTCAGAAAACGCACGAGGCTGCGATGGGACTCCCAGATCATTTGCGGCCGCACTTGCCGGGTGCTCTCGCCGCCGAGATGCCGGACTCGCACCGAGGGGTCGTACAGGCAGGGCCAACCGGCGTTCCGAAGGCGCAACAGAAGGTCCACCTCGTTGAAGAAGATGGGGAAAGACTCGTCGAAGGGGGCGCGGGGGTCGCCCACGCTCTCGAGCGCCTGGCGCCGGAAGAGCAGGAACGTTCCCATGGGCTGGGGCGCGTCCTGACGCGAGTCGTAGTCGAACAGCGGCAGGCGGTAGGAGGCCAAGCTCGACCGGGGGAACAGCCGCCATAGGCCGCCCAGCTCTCCAAGGATTCCGGCGACGCTCGGAAAGCCCCTCACCGACCGCTGGGTCTTGCCGTCCGTCCCGATGAGACGAGCCCCGAGGGCACCGTGTCGCGGGTGCGCCTCGAGCGACCGCACGGCTCGGTCCAGCGAATCGTCGAAGAACTCGGTGTCCGGGTTCAGCGTGAGCAGCCAATGGCCCGAGGCCGCCGCAAAGGCCGCGTTGTTCCCGGCCGCGTAGCCGAGGTTCCTGCACGAGCGAATCAGTCGAACCCATGGGAAGGAGGCCTCGACCATGTCGGCGGAGCTGTCGGACGACGCGTTGTCCACGACGATCGTCTCGAAGGGTCCCGAAGCGGGGTGGTTCTCGATGGACCGAAGGCAGGCCGCCAGAGCGTCTCGGGTGTTCCAGTTCACGATGAGGACGCTCAGCATCGGCGGTGCCCCATGCTACCCGAGGCACCGCCGATCGTCCGGAGTCACTCCTCTTGGTCGAACGCCTTGCCGCCAAGGATGGCCATCAGCGTGGTCTTGGTCTGCAGGCGGGGAACGGGTTGGACGTCCGTGCGCGCCACGCCCGGTCCGTAGCCGGTCATGCGCAGCAGGACGAGGTCCATGCCGCGGAAGATGCCCTCGGGAACGGTGGACAAGGTCGCATCGCCCTTCAGCAGCACCCTCTGCTCGACCAGCCGCCGCACCTCCGCCATCTGCAGGAAGTCCCAGTCCACGTCGGCCTTCTCGTCCCAGTTCTCGCCGGCGTACCAGAGGACCAGCGTGCTGTTGCCCTGCATCGCGAAGATCATCGCGTGCGTGCCGAGCAAGCCTGGGATCGGCTTCCATTTGAGGTTCAGGGCCTTCGTGAGGTCCGGCTCTTCCTCAAGATTCGGCGACAGAAGATCGATCGGTGCAAGAAAGTCGATCTCGTTGGGCACCTCCAGGTCGACCTGACCGGCGTAGCTGGTCTCCAGTCGGAAGGTGCCGGCGAGCTTCGCCGAGGGGTCGATCCGGACCGGCTTGTCGCCCGAGGGCCAATGCGCCAGAGTGGCATCGGGCCTTGCGTCCGAAGGGCCGGATTTGGCCATCTGGGCCTGGGCCCACTGCCGCAAGAGACCGGCCTGCTGACCGATGCCGAGCTCCTGGAAGCGGAAGATCTTGGGTTGACCCTCACGGACCTTTGCGGAGGAGCCCCAGTAGATCTTGATCGTGAAGTCCGATGGCTTCTGCTTCGCAGGCCCGTCCTCGTCCTTGCCCTCGGTCGTCTCCTCGGGCTTGGTCGGGCGGACGATCCTCAGGTCCAGCCGAGGGCCCTGCTTCAGGCCCGCGGGAGGGGCGACGAAGGCGAAGGCGTCTTGGGGCGCGACGCCCGGCGACCAAAGCCGGATCTCGAGCGAGCGCTGGGGCTTGCCAGGCAGAAACGGCATGCCCGGCAACTCAGGGATGGCCATCCCCGGGGGGAGGTCCGGCATTTCGAAGCCCGCGATCCTCATCACGCTGGTTTCGACGAAGTAGCCCAAATGCGCGGCGTCCGAAGGCGGACCTTGGGCGGCGAGGGCGAGGGCAACCACGGCGTAGAACATCGGCGTTCCTCCTCATCCCGATTCGGGATGGGTCATTCTTGCAGACCGTATGGAACTGGACGGGACCCTGCCGGCCTCGGCGGGGTGCCGCGTGCGGCGAATGTGCCAAAATGGGGACCTGCGTCGCTCTGTTCGCGGCGCGAGGGGTTGCATCCTTGGCGAAGACAGTCTCGATCACCACGAACGAGCAGTTCGCGCGACACTACGCGGACCGGCTGATTCTGCGCGAGCTTTGCGGCACGGACGGAGTGCTGAAGCTGGGCGAGCTCGCCGAGAGCCTGGAGGCCCAGGGCTTGGGCCTGTCCACGATCCGCTCCCTGCTGGGCAGCAACGCCGAGCGGTTCGCATACCACGAGCGACGATGGGTCCCGGCCGTGCGGGTCGTGGCGAAGGGAAGGCCGCTGATCGAGGCGGCGAGGCTGGTGCTGAAGGCGTACGGCGCCCCGATGGAGATCGGCTTGTTGGTCCGCGAGGTGGCGCGAACCCACGAGAGGGACGCCGAGAGCCTGGAGCCGGCGATCCGCGAGGTGCTGGAGAGGAATCCGGACTTTCTGCTCGTATCCAAGGACCAGGTTGCGCTGGCCCAGTGGGCGTTCCTGATGCGCGCCGAGTCCGTCGAACGGGCGATGGCCCTCGAGGGCTTGGACGAAGGTTTGGTTCGCGAGCTAGCCGAGAAGACTGCGGACGTCGATTGGTTCGACGAGGCGTCGGTCCAGGAGGCGGTCCGTTCGCTCGCGCCGGTTTCGGTGAAGGCCCTCTCGGCCGCGGCTTGGCTGAGGCTGAACCCGCAGGACCCGTACGCTCCGATGCTCTACGATGGTCGGGCCCTGTATCGAACCATCGTGAGCACGCCGGGCATGCTGGTTGGCCACGACGGGGCGATCTACCCCGAGCAGGAGGCCCGCAAGTGGCTGACCGCGGCTGTGAAGCTGGCGAACAAGCTCGCTCCGACAGTGGAGGTGGAGGACGTCGCTCCGATCGAGGTCCAGCCGGAGGACGTCGAGCGGATGGTGCAGAGGATTCTGGACTCCGAGGAGTCCGTCACCGCGACGAAGCTGCTGGAGGACATCTACGAGATCACCATCGCCAACAAGACGTTCCCCGACGACCTCGCGAACGTCATGACCGCTCTGAAGGGCCGTCAGGACGTCTGGTGGGTGGGAGGCGATCGGTTCCGGAAGCCGGGCACCGCGCCGGAGTTCATCTATGAGGTTCCGGAGCCGTTCCTCTACGTCGACACCTCGTCGGTGTTCCTCAACGAGGACGGCGAGCCGATCGACGCCGAGCTGAGCGACGAGGGCCTCAGCACGTCCCTGCGCAAGCTGCTCAGCCACCCGCTTGCGATGGATGTGTTGGACGAGGACCCGGTTCCGGTTCCCAAGGTCCAGCAGGAGTCGCTGAACCTCGTGCTGAAGTCGATCCACCGCGAGCTGGGCACGTTCCCGCTCTGCCAGATCCCCACGGGCTGGCTGTCGCCGGAGCCGAAGGTGCAGGAGCTGATCTGGGTCGACCCGAACGGCAACGAGATCCAAGTCTGGGTCAACCACGAGGCGCGGCTGATCTTCGGGCTGATCGACTGGTGGTTCGAGCAACCCATCGAGAACGGGGCGGTGTTCACGCTGACGAAGACCCCGCGGCCCAACGTGTTCGAGTTCCAGTGGTCGGAGCAGCCGGATCCGGTGGTGTTCATCAGCAGCCAGCGCATGGAGGAGCTCCGGAGCATCCAGGAGCGCTCCGCGGAGATGAGCACGTTCGACATCCTGATCGACGTGATGGGGCATTGGCCGAAGGGTGCCGAGTTCCTCACGCTGCTGGCCGAGGTCAACGTGGTGCGGCGGACGAAGCGGCGCGTGGTCGCCTCGCTGCTCAGCAGCTATCAGTGCTTCTACCAGCGGCAGGGCTCACCGGTGTGGCACTTCGACTCGAAGAAGGTCTCCGACGGCTTCGACAAGACGAAGAGGAAGTTCATCCTGAAGAAGTAGCCCGATGGGCTATAATGGCGGTTCGGAATTCCAATGGCTAACAAGAAGGCAAGCAAGAAGGACCTGCGGCAGTCGGCCAAGCGCCGGGTGCGCAATCAGAGCACGAAGAGCGCCCTGAAGACGTTCGTCAAGAAGGTTCGGACTCAGGTTGCCGCCGGCGACGTGGAAGCGGCCAAGACCGCCCTCGTGCAGGCGGTGAGCGCTCTCGACAAGGCCGCCGAGCGGGGCATCATCCACAAAAACCAGGCGGCCCGCCGCAAGTCCCGCATCGCGAAGTTGCTCGTGAAGGCGTCCTCCGCGTCCTGATCGGGGCGCCCGCTCCTCTGGCCCCGCGGGCTCTTCCCGATCCGCGGGGCTTTCGCACGCCCGAACCAACCCGCGGACAGGAGCCGTCTGCTGGAATATGAGGCGGCTCGTCTGGTTGTCTTTCGTTCTTGCGGCCGCCGCAGCGTCCCAGGCGCAGCTTGTGGTCAACGGACGCGGGTCGGCTTACCTAGCGGGCTTTGCGAGGCCGGTGTGCGGAGCGGAGGTTCGCGCCGCCGTTTGGTCCGCCGACGGCAGGCGCGTCTGGATCCATCGCTCGTGGACATCCGTCGACCGAGCGGCCTTCGTGCGGGCCCTGTCGGGGGAGGCCACGCCCCAATCGCCCACGGAGGCCGGCATGGCGGCCGAGGAGCAGCTGCTCGTCTACGACACGGCGAGGGACGCCGCCACCATCGTGTGGCGAGGATCGGCTACGGAGTTCCGGCTCGAATCCTTCGCTCCGCTGGGGTCGCACCGCGCTCTGGCGCTGATCAGGGAGACCAAGCCGGATCGACCAACGCGGCAGACCCTGCTCCGCGTGTCGGCGCGGGGGGAGCGCGCGGCGGAGATCGCGTCGTTCGAGGGCTCGATCGTCTCGATAGTCGCGCACACGGACGCGAGCGTGGCGGATCCCAAGGTGGCGTTGGTGGAGCTCGGCGAGACCGCTCGGCTGCTGCTCGCCTCCTGGTCCGGAGTCCGACCGTCCCTCACGGTGCCGGGTCCCGTGCCGGCTCGGTTCGACCAGGGCGCGTTTTGGGTGCCGCTGCGGCCGGGTGGAGGCTGGGTGCGGGTCGATCCGGCCTCCGGACGGGCATCGGAGCAGGCTCCTCCGCCCGAGCGTCCCGAGGAGCTGCCGCTGGCATGGGAGGCTGCGTCGCCGGCGAAAGGCCTTGGAGCGCGAGCCACCAAGCTTCTATGGCTCGGCGTTCCAGGCGAAGGGGAACAAGCCGCCGGCCGGGCGCTGCTGAGCGCCGACGCCGGGAACGTCGCGGTCGTCGCGCCAGACCAGAGCGCGGTGCTGTACGTGGTGGACGGCGTGGCACTGCTTCGGGAGCTCTATCCCGTGTCCCGGGAGACCCTCGAGCGTCAGAGGCGCGAGGCGGCCGAGGCGGCAGCCCTCTCGCGGGCCAAGCAGGTGGCTCTCGCGTTCCAAATGTACGCGGCCGACCACAACAGTGTTCTTCCGCAGGACGCGGACGACATTCTTCCTTACCTCCGCAGCCGCGAATACTTGGATGGCTTCGTGTTCAGCGCGAGAGGGCTGAAGCTCGGCGACCTGGAGGACCCCGCTCGGACCGAGATTGGTTCCTTCCCATACGAGGGTGGGCAGCGCATCGTGGTCTATGCCGACGGCCGGGTTGAGAAGCGCCCGTGAATCCCAAACCGGCAGCCGGCGCGTAGATCCCATAAGATGCTCGTCGTCGGAATCGGCAACGCGCAACGGGGGGACGACGCCGCTGGCCTGTTGGTGGCCCGCGCGCTGCGGCATAGGCTTCCAGAGGGATGGCGGCTACTGGAGCTGGAGGGCGAGGGAACCAGCCTGTTGGAGGCTTGGGCCGGCGAGGAGGCCGCGATCGTGGTCGACGCGATGCGCTCCGGCCAACCCGTGGGGACCGTCCTATGCTTCGAGGCGCATGAGCGGCCGTTGCCGAGCGAGGCGTTCCGCGTTTCCTCGCACCTGTTCGGCTTGGCGGAGGCGATCGAACTTGGTCGCGCTCTGGACATGCTTCCCCGCAGCCTGACGGTCTTCGGCATCGAGGGCGGCGATTGCGCTCTCGGCCGTCCCCCGGGGCCAGAGGTGATGTCCGGCGTCGAGCGGTGCGTCGAGATGGTTCTGGACCGGGTTCGGCGGCCGGTCGGGGCGGACTGACGTGCCCGTGGTGCGACGGCGCTGGGCGGTTCGGGGGTTCGTGCAGGGCGTCGGGTTTCGGCCCTTCGTGAGCCGACTGGCCATGGACCTCGGCCTCGGCGGTTCCGTCGCGAACACTCCGTTCGGAGCCTTGGTGGAGGCCGAGGGCCCGAGCGGGGCGGTCGAGGAGTTCGAGGCCCGGCTGACGAGGGACCTGCCGCTGCCGGGGTGGATCGCCAGCATCGAGCGGTGGGACGTGGCTCCCCAAGGCGAGGCCCGATTCGAGATCGTGCCGAGCCAGGCCAACGGAGAGACCTCCGCTTTGGCGCTGCCAGACCTCAAGGTGTGCGACGACTGCCTGAGGGAGGTTTTCGACTCGAACGACCGGAGGCACCGCTACCCGTTCGCGAACTGCACGCGGTGCGGGCCGCGCTTCTCGATCCTCCTGCGGCTGCCGTACGATCGCGCCAACACCACGATGGCTCGGTTCGAGATGTGCCCGGACTGCCGCCGGGAGTACGAGGATCCGGCGGACCGCCGGTATCACGCCCAGCCGATCGCCTGCCCGGTCTGCGGTCCCCGGTTGCGGCTGCAGCGCCCGGATGGGACGGTGCTCGAAGAGGGTTCTGCGGCCCTGGAGGCTGCGGAGGAGGCCATCCGGATCGGCCGGATCGTCGCCCTCAAGGGCATCGGCGGATACCAGCTGGTCGTGGACGCGACGAACGAGCAGGCGGTGCGTCGGCTCCGTCGGCGGAAGGCCCGCGAGCACAAGCCCTTCGCGCTCTTGGCGCCCGACCTGGAGGCCGTCCGGCGGTGGGCTTGCGTCAGCCCAGAGGAGGAGCGGGCGCTCGCATCTTCGGCGGGGCCGATCGTGCTCCTAAAGAGGAGGAGCGACGCGCCGGTGGCGCCTTCGGTGGCTCCGGACAACCCATTGCTCGGCGTGATGCTGCCTACCTCCCCTCTGCACGCGCTGATCGCCACCGACCTCCGGCTGCCTTTGGTGGCGACCAGCGGCAACCTCTCGGATGAGCCGATCTGCATCGACGACGGGGAAGCCCTGCAGAGACTCGGCGAAGTGGCAGACGTTTTCCTGGCGCACGATCGGCCGATCCAGCGGCATGTGGACGACTCCGTGGTGCGCGTGGTGGGGGGACGTCCGATGGTGTTGCGCCGAGCGAGGGGCTACGCCCCCGCCCCGGTGCCCTGCACGGCCGCCGATCGGCCGGTCCTGGCGTACGGGGCGCACCTGAAGTCCACCGTCTGCCTCGTGATGGGTGACTGGGCGTTCCTCAGCCAGCATGTCGGCGATTTGGAGACGCCCGAGGCCGTGCGGGCCCTGGAGCGGGTGGCAGGAGACCTGCCGAGGCTTTACCGCACGGCGGTGGGATCCGTGGCGTGCGATCTTCATCCGGACTACGCGAGCACCCGCTTGGCGGAGGAGCTGGGCGAGCCTTGCGTCAAGGTCCAGCACCATTTGGCGCACGTTCTGGCCGTGCTGGCAGAGGCATCGGTGCAAGGTCCGGCGCTCGGTGTGGCTTGGGACGGCACGGGACTGGGGCCGGACGGTTCGGTTTGGGGCGGCGAGTTCCTCACCATCGGGGACGGCATCGCCCACCGTGCTGGCTGCCTGCGGCCCTACCGGTTGCTTGGGGGAGACTGCGCCGCCAAGGATGCCCGGCGGTCTGCCGTGTCGCTCTGGTGGACGGCCTATGGTGTGGAGGAGCCGTTGCCCCCAGTGCTGCGGGAGGTCGTGTCAACGGACGAGTCGAGAGCTTGGAAGGGAGCGTGGCTGGCCGGAGTGAACGTATCGGAGTGCACCAGCGCGGGCAGGCTGTTCGACGCGGCTGCAGGACTGTGCGGCCTCGGCTGGATGAACCGCTACGAGGGAGAGTTGCCGATGCGTCTGGAGCACCTGTGCGAGAGGGCATCCGAAAGCGGGCCCGAGCTTCCTGTGCGAGCCGGAACGGTGCTGCAGGTAGATTGGGAGCCACTGCTTCGAATGCTGGTGGATCGGAGTCTTTCCACCACCGAACGGGCGGCGCGCTTCCATGGCTCGCTCGCTAGGGCGGTGCTCGACGTGGCGCGGACGATCGGCCTGCGGACCGTGGCCCTCAGCGGCGGATGTTTCCAGAACGGGGTACTGTTGGAGCGAACGGTCGAGCTTCTCGAGGCCGCGGGCTTCCACCCCGTCTGGAGCCAGCGCGTGCCGCCCAACGACGGCGGAATCGCTCTGGGACAAGCGGTCGCGGTGGCTCGGCGCGTGTGTCTTGAGGTTTGACCCATGTGTCTGGCGGTGCCTGGAAGGATTCGCTCGGTGGACGGCGAGGGCCTGACCCGCACGGGGGAGGTGGACTTCGCCGGGGCGTTGCAAACGGTGAACCTATCGTTCGTGCCCGAGGCGTCGACCGGCGACTACGTGCTGGTGCACGCCGGAGTGGCCATCGCCCGGCTGAACGAGGAGGAGGCCCTCGCGACTCTGGAGTGCTTCCGGCAGCTCGAGAGCGCCGCATCCGAAGGCCCATGATGAGGCTCGAGGATCTAAGGGACCCCTCCGTCGTCTTGGCTCTCGCCGAGCAGATCCGACGCTCCGCGACGAGGCCGTGGACGATCATGGAGGTGTGCGGCGGCCAGACGCACGCGATCGTCCGCTACGGCCTGGAGGAGTTGTTGCCGGACGGTTTGGAGCTGGTGCACGGTCCCGGGTGCCCGGTGTGCGTCACCCCCGCGGCGACGATCGATCTGGCAGTCCGCTTGGCGTCGGAACCGGGCGTTGTGCTGACCACGTTCGGCGACATGGTCAGGGTGCCGGGCGGTGACGGCGACCTGTTCCTGGCGCGGGCGCGCGGCGGCCACGTCCGCGTGGTCTCCTCACCTCTGGACGCCGTGCGGATGGCGGCGGAGGACCCTCGGCGGACGGTGGTGTTCTTCGGCGTCGGCTTCGAGACCACGGCGCCGGCGGTGGCTCTGGCGGTGCGGCAGGCCGCGGACCTGCGCTTGGAGAACTTCGCGGTGCTCGTCGCGCTGGTGCGGGTTCCACCGGCTCTCGGGGCGATCCTTTCGGGTCCGGACAACCGGGTGAGAGCGTTCCTCGCCGCGGGCCACGTGTGCACCGTGATGGGTCTGGAAGAGTACGAGCCGATCGCCGAGCGGTACGGCGTGCCGATCGTGGCGACGGGCTTCGAACCTGCCGACATTCTGGCGGGGGTGTTGGCCACGGTCCGTCAGCTGGAGGCCGGAGAGGCCCGAGTGGAGAACGCGTACGCCCGTGCCGTCGGGCAGGCCGGAAACGCCGCGGCGCGCGCGCTGGTGCTGGAGGTCTTCGAGCCGTGCGACCGCGAGTGGCGCGGCATCGGCACCTTGCCGGGGGGCGGGTTCCGGCTGAGAGAGCCTTACCGAGCTTTCGATGCCGAACGCCGGTTCGGTCTGCGTGTGGAGGCGCCGCGGGAGTCGGGCGAGTGCATGGCAGGCTTGGTGCTCCAAGGGCTTCGCAAGCCCCACGAATGCCCGGCGTTCGGCACCCGCTGCAGGCCGGACCGTCCTCTGGGGGCGCCGATGGTGTCCACCGAGGGCGCCTGTGCGGCCTACTACCGTTACCGGAGGATGCAACCGTGAACTCGCCTCCGGGCTGCCCGCTGCCACTGCAGGAGTATCCCCGCATCGTGATGGCGCACGGGGGAGGCGGGACGGTGATGCGGCGGCTGATCGAGCGGCTGTTCTTCGCCGCCTTGGACCGGGGAGAGCTGGGCGGGGCGGCGGACGCCGCAGTGCTGGCGTTGACGGGCGGGGAAGTGGCGGTGACGACGGACTCCTTCGTCGTCCGGCCGAGGTTCTTCCCGGGCGGGAACGTCGGTTCGCTCGCGGTGCACGGCACGGTGAACGACTTGGCGATGGTCGGCGCCGAGCCGATCGCCCTGACGGCCGCCTTCGTATTGGAGGAGGGTCTTCCGACGGAGGAGCTGTGGGCGATCGTATCGTCGATGGCGGCCGCGGCAGACGACGCCGGAGTGCGAATCGTGGCCGGCGACACCAAGGTCGTGGAGAAGGGACACGGCGACGGTGTGTACATCTGCACCACCGGCGTGGGACGGGTCGTCTCTCCTTGGCCCGTCCGGCCGGATCGCATTCGGCCCGGCGACGCCGTGCTGGTGTCCGGCGACGTCGGTCGGCACGGTATGGCGGTGGTGGCCTCACGGGGCGAGCTGGCGGTCGAGACCGACCTGGAGAGCGACTCGGCCTGCGTGCACCGAGCCGCGCTCGCCCTGATCGAGGGCGGCGTCGACGTCCGGGCGATGCGGGACCCGACTAGGGGCGGGCTGGCCTCCGCCCTCAACGAGCTGGCAGCTTCGGCGGGGGTGGGCTTCGAGCTGCAAGAGACCGACGTGCCGGTGGACCGGCGCACCGCCGCCGTTGCGGAGCTTCTCGGACTCGACCCGCTTTACAGCGCGTGCGAGGGCCGGTTCGTGGTGGTAGTCGCCCAAGAGCATGAGGAGCAGGCTCTGCAGATTCTACGCTCGTTCCCCGTGTCTGCCGGGGCGGCCAAGATCGGCCGCGTCATGGACGACCCCTGCAGGGTCGTCGTCCGGTCGGCCTTCGGCACCAAGCGGATGCTGCCCATGCTCTCCGGAGAGCAGCTGCCCCGCATTTGCTGACCCTCGGGTACCTTTCCGTCATGCCCGCCTCCCCGATTCGCTTCGAGCCCTCCACCCTGACGACCCGAGACGGCAACGATCTGCAGGTGGAGCGGGGCGAGCTGGTCGTCCCCGAGACGCGGCCGAACGGTGCGAGGACGATCCGCCTGCGCATGGTGCGGCTGGCCGCAACGGGGGAGCGGCGTTGTCCGCCCATCGTGTTTCTGGCCGGCGGACCGGGGGACTCGGCGATCTTCTGGGCCCGGTTCCCGCAGTTCCTCCGCGCGTTCGAGGCGCTGCGCGAGATCGCCGACGTCATTCTGTTCGACCAGCGGGGGTGCGGCGAGTCGGAGGCGAACCTCAAGCTGCCTCCACCTCCCCTTTCGAACGACAGTCTCGCTTCGGAGGAGGGCTGTCTGGAGGTATTGCTGGAGCAGGCTCGCCTGCACCGCCCGACCTTCGAGGCTCAGGGGATCGACCTCCAGGCCTACAATCCCGTGGACAGTTCCGACGACCTCGCCGACTTGGCGGATGCCCTGGGTGACGAACGGATCTGCCTCGTGGGCTACAGCTACGGGTCGCATCTGGCGCTCACGACGATCCGCCGACATCGGGATCGGTTGCACCGAGTCGCGTTGTGCGGCTTCGAGGGCCCGGACGACACCCTGAAGCTGCCCTCGAACGTGCAGGCGCAGCTGAGGAGGCTCTCCGAGCTGGCCTCGCGCCAGCTTGGTTGGAGCCGTCTGCTCGATGCGATGGAGGAGGTGCACGAGGCCTTGGAGCGCCGCCCCCTGGCCGTGGAGCTCGAAGGGCAGCGGCTGTTCGTCGGAGCGTTCGCGGTGCGGCACCTCGCCTCGACCTGGATGGGGGTGAGCAACCGGTTTCCGGCGCTGCCCAGGCTCTATGCCACCCTCCGTCGCGGCGACACGACGGTCCTGACGGAGGGCATCAGGAGGCTGATCCGAGGCTGGGCCAGGCCCGCGACGTTCTACCTGACAGACGGCGCCTCCGGATGCAGTCCCGAGCGCCTGCGCAGGATCTGCGAAGAGGCCCCGGCCTGCGCTCTGAGGAACGCGGTGAACTTCCCGTTCCCTGGCATCTCAGAAGGGTGGCCTCCCAAGGACCTGGGTGAGGCGTTCCGGCAGCGCATCACGTCGGACGTGCCGCTCTTGGTCGTAAGCGGCACCTTGGACGGCAACACGCCGCCGAACCAAGCTAGGGATCAACTGTCGGGCTTTCCCAACGGCCGGCAGCTTTTCGTGGAGAACGCCGCCCACAACGACATGCTGGTCTCGCCGGACGTCCATCGGGCGCTCGTGGAGCACTTCGTCGGCGGGGACCACACCGTGGAGAGCGCACGGCTACCGGAACCCGTCTTTGAACCCTTGGACCACCTCGGGTGAGGCTGGGCGGGCCAGCCAGCCATGCTCCGCGGCCATGATCAGCAGCAGCCAGACCGCCCAGAAAACCGCGCTGAAGGCGACCAGCCCTAGGCTGAGCCGCACGATCCGTAGCCCGTGGCGGCGGGCCCAGGCGTTCTGGCGCGCCATGCTGGCGCTCATCCGCGGGCGCAAGGCCTTCGGCGCCAACCGAATCGAGGCCCGCTGAAGGCGCTTGGCCCAGGGTCGCCGCGACAGCCAGAGCGCGCCGTACCAGACCACCCGGGACGCACGGTTGAGCATGGCAAGTACAATCCTGACAGTGGCCGACGTGGACCGACAACTGTTCTACGCGATCAACGGGTGGCCGGACGCGTTGGCCCCGATGTTCTGGTTCCTCAGCGAGGCGACCAAGCAAGGATGGGTCCGCTTGGCCTTCCTAGCGCTGTTCGTCGCCATGCTTTGGCGCAGCCCGCGCTCCCGCGCCGCGGCGTTTTTGGCCGTGTTGGCGGTGGCTTTGGCCAACGAGGCGTGCGACCTTCTGAAGGCGTTCTTTCAGATGCCGCGGCCCTCCGTGGAACTGCCGGACGCGATCGTGCGCACGGCGCGCCTGACCAGCTTCGGCACGGCTTCGGCGCACAGCGCGAACATGGCCGCCGTGGCGTGGGTGATGACGGCCAGGCTGGGTAGGTGGGGTTGGGTCTGGATTCCCATCGCGCTGCTCACGGGGATCTCGAGGGTCTACAACGGCGTTCACTACCCCTACCAAGTGCTGTTGGGCTGGGTCGTGGGCGTGGCGGCCGGTTGGTCGGTCGTCCGGATTGCCCGATGGTGGGAGAAGAAGAGATCGGAGGCGGCGAAGAACCCATGAGACCCGTGCGAACCGTTCCTTTGCCACAGCGAGCGTTCTGGGCGGCGTGCGCGGCCTCGGCAGCGATCTGGTTCGTACCGTGGCTGCAGCCGCTGATGGCCCCGCTGATGGTGTTCAACACCATCGTGCACGAGATCGGGCACGCCCTCGCCGCGCTGGCTACGGGGGGAACGGTGGGCAGCATCTTCATCGAGGGGCTGACGGGAGCCGGCCTCACCCAGACGGAGGGAGGCTCGCCGTTCGTCACGGTCAGCGCGGGGTACTTGGGGGCCACGGCGCTCGGCGCCTGGATGGTCGGCTGGATCCGTCAGCCGCGTCGGGCGAGAGAACTGCTCTGGGCGCTGTGCGCCGTCTTCGGGCTGGCGACGCTGCTGTGGGTCCGGGGCGACGGCTTGGGATGGCTGATCGCCGCCGCGTGGACCGTGGCGCTCGGATTGGCAGCCCGGTACCTCAACTCCGAGGCGGTGTTGCTGCTGGTGGCGTTCTTGGGCATCCAACAGTGCCTCCAGTCGGTGGAGGCTCTGCTGACCTTGGGCGGACTGGCCGCCGACGGGCACCAGATGAACGACGCCGCTCTGGCTGCAGGTTTCACAGGAATCCCGGCCCTGTTCTGGGCCGGTCTCTGGACGCTGCTCAGTCTCGGAGCGCTCTTCGTGGCCTTCCGCCGGGCGGTGCAAGGGGCCCGCTAGAACTCGGAGATCGCGAGCGGCTCGGTCAGCTCGATGTTGCCGAGCGTCTCGATCGGCTTGCCCTCGACGGTGACTTGAAAGCGCTTGACTTCGGGGAACTGCGCGAGGGTCTTGGCGATGCCGCTCAGCAGGGCCTGTTCGTCCTCCGCGCCGTAGGTCTGGCCGAAGGGACCGGAGAAGTCGAGCACGGCGAGATCGCCTTGCCGGCGCACAGAGAGGCACTTCGCGTCCGGTGGAGTGATCTTGGCCCCTTCCAGAAAACCGTTGATGGCCGCCTGCATCGGCTCCTCGCCGGGCCGGGCCTGCAGCGGCTTGGAGTCGAAACGGAGATCGCCGTCCTCGTAGCGCGGCGTCAACACCCGAACATCCCGAGTCGCCGGCGAAGCCGACCGGGCGGAATCATCTCGCCGTACTTCCGGCGGGACCTTCGTGGCCGGCGCCAGCTGCACGTAGGCGGCGACGCCCGCCAGCACGGCCAGCCCGAAGGCGATGATCGCCAGATACAAGCGAGAGCCGCCGTCAGCGCCCTTCCTGTTGCCCATCCCCTAGAAACACCCTCAATCCCTTGACGACAGCCGAGGCTACCTTCTTGCGGAAGTCCTCGGTCTGGATCCTCCGCAGGTCGGTGGCGTGGTTGATGAACCCGAGCTCCAGCAGCACCGCCGGCATTTTGGCGTAGCGCAACACGGCGAAGCCCGAGGCGTAGATTCTGCCGTCGCTCCAGGTTCCGAGGTTTGGCAGGCCGCTGGTCTTGCCGATCTCGCGCTGGATGCAGTCAGCCAAGAGCTGCCCGATCGGGTCGGTCTTGTGGTGGAACACCATCGTGCCCGAGCGGCTGTTGGACACTCGGTTCGAGTTGACGTGCACGCTGATGAAGAACGCGGCGTTGCTCCGATTGGCGATCTCGCTGCGTTCGCGCAGCGGGAGGAACACGTCGGAGGCGCGCGTGAGGATCACGTCGGCGCCGCTTCGAGTGAGCTGGTTGGCGATTTCGAGCGCCATGGCAAGGTTCAGGTCCTTCTCCAGCACCTTCCCGCCGAGGGACCTCGCCCCGGGGTCGGACCCCCCGTGCCCGGCGTCCACCACCACGACCTTGCCGGCGAGCTTCCCATCGCCGACATCGGGCCGCACCAGCGTGAATCGGAGCAGGTTGCGCTCCACCACGGAGCGGACCCCCATGGGCCGCTCCATGTTCAGCGCGATCTGAAGGGAGACGCCGTCCGACTCGGTTTCGATCGAGCGGAGGGCAGGGAGCGGCGCCTCCGGCGGCACCCATTGGGCTGCCGGCACGCGCAGGACGAGGCGGTCGGGCGCGGCCCGTTCGATCCTGCACTTGGTCGTCCAGTCGGGAGGCAGCCTCAGCTCGAACGTCTGCTCGGTGGGAGTCGAGCGGGTCGCCAGCAGCGGCCCCACCGTCGGCAGAGGAGGAGCCGGCGGCTGCTCGGTCGCCGTCGGGGGCGGCACTGGCTCGCTCGAGACCTCATCGGGGTTCGCGAGCATCCATGAGCCGCCCTGCGCAGTTTCGGGCAGACCTCCCCGCACCTCCCGATCGGTCTCCAAAACCAGGCGCACCGTGTCGGGCTGATGCTGCGCGGCCCTTGTGCCGGGTGCCAGCTCCAGCGAAGCGGACGCGCCCAACTTCGCCCCCTTCAGGTCGATCACCAGCCGACTGGGGTCCTGAAGGCGGAATGAGCGGATCTGGACCGGGTGGCTGCTCTCGAAGCCGAAGCCGTTCGCGTCGGCGAAGACCCGACTGACGGTGGCGAGCAGAGCGGCCTGCGGGGCTTGGACCGTCGGGCGGCGCAGCTCCAGTCCCAGCGCCTGAGCCAGCGGTTCGATCGCCAGCTTGCCCGTGCGGGGATGGAGAGGGGCGCGCACGCGGACTTCGCCGCGGGCGACCTCGGCAGAGGCGCCGTCCAGCCGAACGGACAGACCAAGCACGCGCAGATCGTCGGGCCGAACCAGCAGCTCTCCCGCTCGCTCGAAGGCCTGGATCTCAGGGCCTCCCTGGAACAGCGCCAGACGGACCGGCCAATCCGGCTCCAAAGCTGCGGGCGCATGCGCCGCGATCCCTGCGGCGATCAACACGAAGAGGCGTCTCATCCCCGAACGCCTCTCCATTGTACTGCGCCCGGAGGGTTCAGCCGCGGCCTTGGGCCAGGAGGTCTCGGATTTCCGTGAGCAGCCTCTCCTCAGCCGACGGCTCGGGCGGCGCGACGGGCGCGGGCTCGGCTTTCTCCTCGCGGCGCAGGCGATTCACCGCCTTCACCACGAGGAACACAGCGAACGCAACGATCAGAAAGTTGATCAGAGCGTTGACGAACGACCCGTACGCAAGCACCGTGGCTCCCGCTTGGCTCGCGGCTTCCAGCGAGGCGTAGGGCCCCTTCGGGGTCGGCCCCTCGCGCAGCACGACGAACAGGTTGGTGAAGTCGACGCCCCCGACTAGAAGGCCGATCGGCGGCATGAGGACGAAGTCCACCAGCGCCTTGACGACGCCGCCGAAGGCTCCGCCCACGATGATACCGACCGCCATATCCACCATGTTGCCCCTAATGGCGAACTCGCGAAACTCTTTGAGCATTTCCGTCTCTCCCTTCGCCTTTGCGCCCCCACCTTACCCAGAGGAGTCCTGGGATGAGGGGCCGATCGATTCGAAAACGAGGTCGAAGAAC